>Ga0255334_1000022_pt1 | contig 231566 bp, 211 predicted proteins | sample EtOH5_35cm_T3_12_FD_202080 | JGI IMG/M metagenome (GOLD analysis project Ga0255334, IMG submission 202080) | Sandy soil microbial communities from University of British Columbia, Vancouver, Canada - EtOH5_35cm_T3_129 | ecosystem: Engineered > Artificial ecosystem > Sand microcosm >... | reverse complement strand
CGGGCGCGATCCAGCACCTGGCCGGCATGAAGGACTCCAAGGTGATCGTCGCGATCAACAAGGACGCCGACGCGCCGATCTTCCAGGTGGCCGACTTCGGCCTGGTCGCCGACTACAAGACGGCCGTGCCGGAGCTGATGGACGCCCTGACCTGACGACCGCCAAACAAAGGATATCCGGGATGACTGCTCGCGCCGACTATGTCGGACCGATCACCAAGTCGGCCGAAGCCATGTTCGCTCGCGCCGAACGCAAGACGATAGCTCGCAAACTCACTGCCCCGCCGCCGTCGGCGCTGCGTGAGATCATCACGTCTTTCGGCCTCAGTCCGACCATCATCAGGCGTTGGGAAGAGGCCGGCCTTGTCGCGTTCGAGCGGCAAGGTGGGCGCGTCGTTGTCAACGATACGACGCGAGAGCATTTGGCCACGGTCATCGAACTTCGCGCCGCCGGCTTCTCGGTCAAGGAAATCGCCTGGATCTCCGACACCTTACCGCCGACCATCAAGCAGATGCGTGACGCGCTTGCGGCCCGCCAAGCTCAAACCGTGAGCAAGCCGTCGACCCAGCTCGGGTCGGCGTTTCGCGAGACCATCAAGGCCTTTGGCCTCAGCCTGACCGTCGTCAAGCATTGGGAAAATGCCGGTGTCGTCGCCTTCGCACGCCAAGGCGGACGCGTCGTGGTCGACGACGCCATGCGTGAGAGCCTGGCCATGGTGATCGAGCTTCGGCGCGCCGGCTTCTCGGTCAAGGAGATCACTTGGATTTCCGACACCTTGCCGCCGACCGTTTCGCAGATGCGCCAAGCCCTCCAGGCGCGCCTCGCCCAAAGCGAAGCCGCGCGCGCGCGCTCGATAGCGGGAGCGATCGTCGCGGGCTGCTCTCGGGGCTAGCCCCTTCATTTCGCCGGAGTCGACGATGTTCACCGGAACGCCGCACCCCCGCCATGACTGGACGCTCGCCGAGACGGAGGCTCTCTTCGACCTCCCTTTCATGGAGCTGGTGTTCCAGGCCGCGAGTGTTCACCGCGCCTGGTTCGACCCGTCGGAAGTGCAGCTGTCGCAGCTACTGTCGGTGAAGACCGGTGGCTGCGCCGAGAACTGCGGCTATTGCAGCCAGTCGGCCCACTTCAAGACGGGCCTCAAGGCCGAGAAGCTGATGGCCGCCGACGACGTGGTGGCCAAGGCCCGCGCCGCCCGCGACGGCGGCGCCCAGCGCTTCTGCATGGGCGCGGCCTGGCGCGAGCTGAAGGATCGCGACCTGCCCAAGCTGGCCGAGATGATCGGCGAGGTGAAGGCGCTGGGCCTGGAGACCTGCGCGACCCTGGGCATGTTGACCGCCGACCAGGCCAAGGCCCTGAAGGCGGCCGGCCTCGACTATTACAACCACAACCTCGACACCGGTCCGGACTACTACAAGGACGTGGTGACCACGCGCACCTACCAGGAGCGCCTCGACACCCTGGCCCATGTCCGCGACGCCGGCATGAGCACCTGCTGCGGCGGCATCGTCGGCATGGGCGAGCAGCGCCGCGACCGCGCCGGCCTGCTGCATCAGCTGGCCACCCTGCCGGCTCATCCCGACAGCCTGCCGATCAACGGCCTGGTGCCGGTCAGCGGCACGCCGCTGGGCGACAAGGTGCTCAGCGAAGGCAAGGCGATCGACGCCATCGAGTTCATCCGCACCATCGCCGTCGCCCGCATCGTCTGCCCGAAGTCCATGGTCCGCCTGTCGGCCGGTCGCGAGGGCATGAGCCGCGAGCTGCAGGCCCTGTGCTTCATGGCCGGCGCCAATTCGATCTTCGTCGGCGGCAAGCTGCTGACCACCCCGCTGCCGGGCCTGGACGAGGACTCAAAGCTGTTCCAGGACCTGGACCTGAGGCCGATGCACGCGGCGGGTCCGATGGATCAAGGCCTCCTTGACCTGGAGCTGCTGATGGGGATTGCGTGACCGTAGCGTCGAGGGCCTATCGGATCGGAAGGGCCGTCGTCATCTTAACCGGACCCAAGGACATGGTGGAGTTGATCTCCTGAACGGTCGGAAGGGTCAAAAGCCTGCCAAACGCCAGTTCGCGGTAGTCCTCGACATCCCGCGTGACGATCCGCAGCAAGAAGTCGAACGGTCCCATCGTGGGATGGACCTCCATCACTTCGGGGATGCGCGACACCGCCTCGATGAACTCGTTGAGATTGCTCTGGCCGTGGGCGGAGAGCTTTACGTTGGCGAAGATGTTCGTGCGCAGGCCGAGCCTTTCCGCGGAAAGGCGGGTGACCTGATCGACGATATAGCCTTCCTCCTTCAAACGGGTGAGGCGGCGCCAGCAGGGCGATTGCGACATGCCCACATGCTCGGCCAGCTCCGCTGTGGTCATCGGCGGATTGCGCTGGATGGTGTCCAGAATTTTCAGATCGGTTTCATCGAGGTCGTTCAGAAAGGCCATGAGAATCTCGCGGCTAGGCAATCATCGTTCGACGTCATTGATCCAATCTTGTGGCGAGTTTCGCAATACGAAGCGGAAAAAATGCTCGATCGCGCATCCGCCAATGCGTTTGGGTCGACATATCGTTCCAAATAGATAATCCAATTTCTGACATCAGAAGGCAGATTGGGGCACCTCATTCAGTGGCCCGTCATGAAAAATCGCCCCACGCTTCGCCTACACATCCCAGAACCGGCCGCCCGGCCTGGCGATGCGCCCTCGTTCGATCGTGCGCTGATCCCGTCGGCCGGAGCCACGCGACGGCCCGAGACCAACGCTCTCGAAGCGGAGATGCGCGATCTGCCCTTCGGCTTGGTTCGTGTCCTCGACGATGCGGGCGAGGCCACGGGGCCCTGGAATCCCAATCTCTCGACGAGCACGCTACTGGCGGGACTTCGCGCCATGCTGCTGACGCGTGTGTTCGACGAGCGACTGTTTCGCGCGCATCGTCAGGGCAAGACCAGCTTCTACATGAAGTCGACCGGGGAGGAGGCGATCGGTGCGGCGCAGTCCTTGTTCCTGGACCGTGACGACATGTGTTTCCCGACCTATCGCGTGCTCAGCTGGTTGATGGCGCGCAACTACCCGCTGATCGATCTGTGCAATCAGATCTTCTCCAACGAGAAGGATCCGCTGAAGGGGCGCCAGCTTCCGATCCTCTATTCGGCGCGGAAATACGGGTTCTATTCCCTGTCAGGCAATGTCGGCAGCCGCTTTGGTCACGCCGTCGGCTGGGCCATGGCCTCGGCGTTCAAGGGCGGCGATTCCATCGCGCTGGCCTATATCGGCGAAGGCACAACGGCCGAAGGCGACTTCCATGAGGCCCTGACCTTCGCCAGTGTCTACAAGGCGCCGGTCATCCTGTGCGTGACCAACAACCAATGGGCTATCTCCAGTTTTTCGGGCATCGCCGGGGCCAATGAAACCACCTTCGCGGCCAAGGCGCTTGCCTATGGCCTGCCGGGGCTTCGGGTCGACGGCAACGACTTTCTGGCCATCTGGGCGGCCACTGAATGGGCGGCCGAACGGGCGCGCCAGAACCTCGGCGCCACGCTGATCGAGCTCTACACCTATCGCGCGTCTGGCCATTCGACCTCGGACGATCCGACCAAATATCGACCGGCCGACGAAGCCGAGGCCTGGCCTCTGGGAGACCCGCTCGACCGCCTGAAGACGCACCTCATCGCGCTCGGCGCCTGGGACGAGGAGCGCCACGCGGCCCTGGCGGCCGAACTGGACGCCGAGGTGCGCGCAGCGGTCAAGGAGGCAGAGGCGGTCGGCACGCTCGGCAAGTCCAAGCCGAGCGTGAAGGAAATGTTCGAGGGCGTCTTCAAGGACCCCGACTGGCGCGTCACTGAACAGCGCCGCGAGCTGGGGATCTGACGCCATGCCCACCATGAATATGATCCAGGCGCTGAACTCCGCGCTCGACGTCGTCCTGACCGAGGACCCCGACACCCTGATCTTTGGCGAGGACGTCGGCTATTTCGGTGGCGTGTTTCGCGTCACCGACGGGCTTCAGAAGAAGCACGGCCTGACCCGCTGCTTTGACGCCCCGATATCCGAAGGCGGCATCGTCGCCGCGGCGATCGGCATGGGGGCCTATGGCTTGCGCCCAATCCCCGAAATTCAATTCGCCGACTACATTCTACCAGCCTTCGATCAGCTAGTGTCGGAAGCCGCGCGCCTGCGCTATCGTTCGAATGGCGAATTTTGGGCTCCGATCACGGTGCGCTCGCCGTATGGCGGCGGGATCTTTGGCGGCCAGACCCACAGCCAGTCGCCCGAAGCGATCTTCGCCCATATTACCGGCCTGAAGACCGTCATCCCGTCCAATCCCTACGACGCCAAGGGTCTTTTGATCGCATCGATCGAGGACGATGATCCGGTGATCTTCCTGGAGCCGAAGAGGCTCTACAACGGACCATTCGACGGACGTCACGACCAGGCGCTGAAGACCTGGGCCGGCGATCCGAAGGCCGAGGTCCCCGCCGAACGCTACACCGTGCCACTCGGCAAGGCCGCGATCGTGCGCGAGGGACGCGAGGCCACCGTGTTGGCTTATGGCACGATGGTCCACGTCGCCTTGGCCGGGATCGAAGACAGCGGCGTGGACGCCGAACTGATCGACTTGCGCTCCATCGTGCCGCTCGACGTTGAGGCGATCGTGGCCTCGGTCAAGAAGACCGGACGATGTGTCATCCTTCACGAGGCCTCGCGGTTCGGGGGCTTCGGCGGAGAGCTGTCGGCCCTGGTTCAGGAGCGCTGCTTCTACCACCTCAAGAGCGCCGTGCGCCGGGTCGCGGGTTGGGACACGCCTTATCCGCACGCGTTCGAGTGGGACTATTTCCCGGGACCGGCGCGACTGGCCGCGGCGCTCAAAAGCGCGATGGAGGACTAGGCCATGGGGCGCTATCTGTTCCGCTTGCCCGATATCGGCGAAGGCGTCGCCGAGGCCGAGATCGTCGCCTTGCTCGTCAAGATCGGGGACAAGGTCGAGGAAGACCAGAACGTGGCCGAGGTGATGACCGACAAGGCCACGGTCGAACTAAGCTCGCCCGTCGCGGGCGTTGTAACCGCCGTTCATGGCGACATTGGCGGCATGATGCCCGTCGGCGCCGTACTGATCGAATTCGACAGCGAGGCAGGCGAGGCTGAGCCTATCGCCGTTCCAGCGGCTTCTCCCGCCGCGCCGGTTTCCGCCAAGGCGAGCGCGCCGTCCGCCCCCGAACCCACGCGGACCGCGCCGGTTGCGCCGCCGCGTCCGGCCGCTTCGTCCGGCCGCCCGGCTGGAGAGGCGCCGCTTGCCGCGCCCTCGACCCGCCGGCGCGCGCTCGATCTGGGCGTGACGCTCGCCCAAGTGCCTGGCAGCGGCCCTGGCGGCCGGATCACGCCCGACGATCTGGACGCCTTCCTGGCGTCCGATGGAAAGAGCGTCGGCGCCTCGGGTCTGGTTGCCCGCACCGGCGTCCAGGACACGCGTATCATCGGTCTGCGCCGCAAGATCGCTGAGAAGATGCAAGAGGCCAAGCGCCGCATTCCGCACATCAACTATGTCGAGGAATGCGACCTGACGGAGCTGGAGGCGCTGCGGCTCGACCTCAACGAACACCGCGCTGAAGATCAGCCCAAGCTGACGCTGTTGCCGTTCATCATGCGAGCGATGGTCAAGGCATTGCCGGATTTTCCTCAGGTCAACGCGCTCTATGACGACGATAACGGCGTGCTGCGCGCTCACCAGGGCGTGCACATCGGCATCGCCACCCAGACGCCGAACGGCCTGATTGTTCCGGTCGTGCGCCACGCCGAAGCGCGAGACCTTTGGGATTGCGCCCGTGAGGTCGCCCGGTTGGCCAAGGCCGTCCGCGACGGCTCGGCGTCGCGCGACGAGCTCTCTGGATCGACCATCACGCTCACCAGCATGGGACCCCTGGGCGGCATCGTCTCGACGCCGGTCATCAACCATCCCGAGGTCGCCATCCTCAATCCCAACAAGCTGGTGGATCGACCGATGGTTCAAGGCTCGTTCGTCACCATCCGCAAGATGATGAACCTCTCCTCGGCCTTCGATCACCGCATCGTCGACGGCTACGACGCCGCCCTGTTCGTCCAGCGCGTGAAGCGGCTGCTCGAACATCCCGCCCTGATCTTCATGGACTGATGCGATGACCGAGACTCTCAGACCCAAGGTCCTGGTCATCGGCGGCGGCCCGGGCGGCTACGTGGCGGCCATCCGCGCCGGCCAGCTGGGGCTGGACACGGTGCTCGTCGAAAGCGGTCGGTTGGGCGGCACCTGCCTGACGCGGGGCTGCATTCCGTCCAAGGCCCTGATCCATGCGGCCGGTCTCTATGAAGAGGCGGTAATGGCGAGCGCCGAGACGGGGAGGTTCGGCATTCACTTGAATCAGGCGCCGACCTTGCGGTTCGAGGAGACCGTCGGGTGGAAGGACGCGATCGTTGATCGGCTCAGCGTCGGCGTCGGCGGATTGCTGCGCAAGGCCAAGGTGAAGTCCGTGGTCGGTTGGGCGAGTTTCTCCGACGCCAAGACCTGCACCGTCGAAACCCCCGAAGGGCCGGTCACGATCCGGCCGGAGCACGTGATCCTGGCGACCGGTGCGACCGCCGTCGAGCTGCCGTTCCTGCCCTTTGGGGGCCGGGTGATCTCCTCGACCGAGGCGCTGTCGCTGCCCGAGGTCCCAGCGACCCTGGCCGTGGTCGGGGGCGGCTATATCGGCCTGGAACTGGGGATCGCGTTCGCCAAGCTGGGCTCGAAGGTCACGATCATCGAGGCAATGGATCGGCTCCTACCTCTCTACGACGCCCAGTTGACTGCGCCCGTGGCGCGTTGGCTCGAAAAGCATGGCGTCACGGTCTATCTCGGCGCGAAGGCCCTGGGTCAGGACCAGGAGGGCCTGCTGATCCAGACGGCGGGGGGCGAGCGCCAACTGGTCGTGCCGGCCGAGCGCATCCTCGTGACCGTGGGCCGCAAGCCCCAAACCGAGGGCTGGGGGCTCGACCAAATGGCGCTGGCGATGGACGGGCCATTCGTAAGGGTCGATGAGCGCTGTGCGACGTCCACCACCAACGTCTGGGCGATCGGCGATTTGGTCGGGGAGCCCATGTTGGCCCACAAGGCGTCAGCCCAGGGCGAGATGGTCGCCGAGATCATCGCGGGCCGCCGGCGCCGGTTCGAACCGGTCGCCATCGCGGCGGTGTGTTTCACCGAGCCGGAGATCGTCAGCGTTGGGCTGACGCCCGATCAGGCTCCTGAAGGCGTCGAGACCGTCGTGGGTCAATTCCCGTTCCAGGCCAATGGCCGCGCGCTGTCGATGCAGGCTGGGGACGATGGCGGCTTTGTTCGGATCTTGGCGCGCAAGTCCGATCATCGGATCCTCGGCATTCAGGCCGTCGGCCGCCACTGTTCGGAATTGGCCGGGGAGTTCGCCACCCTGATGGAAGTGGGCGGCGTCCTGGAGGACGTCGCCGGCGTCATCCATGTCCATCCCACCCTGGGCGAGGCCATCCACGAGAGCGCCCTTAAGGCGCTCGGTCACGCCATTCACATTTGACGCCCGGAACCTGATGAGCATTCCCTTCGCGCCCCAGTCGATGGAGTTCGGCTTGGGCGAAACCGTCGATATGATCCGCGATACGACCGCGCGCTGGGCCGCCGACCGGCTGGCGCCGCGCGCCGCCGAGATCGACGAAACCAACACCTTCGCGCGCGACCTGTGGCCCGAGATGGGCGCGCTGGGCCTGCATGGCGTCACGGTCGAGGAAGAGTTCGGCGGCCTGGGCCTAGGCTATCTCGAGCACGTCGTGGCCATGGAGGAAGTGTCGCGCGCCTCGGCCTCGATCGGACTGAGCTACGGCGCTCACTCCAATCTCTGCGTCAATCAGATTCGGCGCTGGGGCACGCCCGAACAGAAGCGCAGATACCTGCCCAAGCTGATTTCAGGCGAACACCTTGGATCGCTGGCCATGTCGGAGGCCGGTTCGGGATCGGACGTCATGTCCATGCGGACGCGAGCCGAGAAGAGGGGCGACCGCTACGTGCTGAACGGCACGAAATTCTGGATCACCAATTCTCCGACCGCGGACACCCTGGTCGTCTATGTGCGCACGGGGGAGGGGAGCGGTGGCGTCACGACCTTCCTGATCGAGAAGGGGATGAAGGGCTTCAGCGTTTCCAAGAAGCTCGACAAGATGGGCATGCGCGGGTCGGACACCGCCGAGCTGGTGTTTGAGGACTGCGAGGTCCCGGAGGAAAACGTCATGGGTCCCGTCGGCGGCGGGGCGGGGATCTTGATGAGCGGCCTCGACTACGAGCGTACGGTCCTGTCCGGCGGCCCGCTCGGTATCATGCAGGCGGCCCTCGACGTGGTCCTGCCCTACATCCGCGAAAGAAGGCAATTCGGCAAGGCGATCGGTTCATTCCAGCTGATGCAGGCCAAGGTCGCCGACATGTACGTCGCCCTAAACTCGGCCCGAGCCTACGTCTATGCGGTGGCGCGGGCCTGCGACGCGGGCAAGACCACGCGCTTCGACGCGGCGGGGGCGATTTTGCTGGCTTCGGAGAACGCCGTGAAGGTCAGCCTGGAGGCTGTGCAGGCTTTGGGCGGCGCCGGCTACACTAAGGAGTGGCCCGTCGAACGGCTCGTTCGGGACGCGAAGCTCTATGACATCGGCGCCGGCACCAACGAGATTCGCCGTTTCCTGATCGGCCGGGAGCTGCTGGGCTCGTGAGCGCGCCGGTCCTGACATCGTCGCTCTCGCCCCAGAGCGACACGTTCTTGGCCAATGCGCGCCATAACCGCGCTCTGGTCGACGCCCTCCGCGCCGCTGTCGGCAAGGCAAGCCTGGGCGGAGACGCGCGCGCTCGAGAGCGCCATGTCTCTCGCGGCAAGCTGCTGCCGCGCGACCGCGTCGATCGGCTCCTGGACCCCGGGTCGCCTTTCCTGGAGATCGGCCAGTTGGCCGCCAACGGCATGTACGCGACCGCCGCGGACGCCGAAGGCGCGCCAGGCGCTGGGATGATCTGCGGCATTGGCCGAGTGGCGGGGCGCCAGGTGATGATCGTCTGCAATGACCCGACCGTGAAGGGCGGCGCCTATTTTCCGATGACGGTGAAGAAGCACCTGCGCGCCCAGGAGATCGCCGAGCAGAACTATCTGCCCTGCGTCTATCTGGTCGACAGCGGCGGCGCCAACCTGCCCCATCAGGCCGAAGTGTTCCCCGACCGCGAGCACTTTGGCCGCATCTTCTTCAACCAGGCGAACATGTCCGCCAAGGGCATCCCGCAGATCGCCTGTGTCATGGGCTCCTGCACCGCCGGCGGCGCCTATGTCCCAGCGATGAGCGACGAAACGGTCATCGTCCGTAACCAGGGCACCATCTTTCTCGCCGGGCCGCCGCTGGTGAAGGCGGCCACGGGCGAGGTCATCTCGGCCGAGGATTTGGGCGGGGCCGACACCCACGGGCGCAAATCCGGCGTCGTCGATCATGTCGCCGACAATGACGAGCACGCCCTGACCATCGTTCGCGACATCGTCTCGACCCTGCCGCCGCAGGCCACGCCGCCGATCAACCTTTCGGCCGTACAGCCGCCGAAATACGCGGCCGAGGAGCTTTATGGCGTGACGCCGCAGGATGTGCGCGCCCCCTACGATGTGCGCGAGGTGATCGCCCGGATCGTCGACGGCTCGGCGTTCCATGAGTTCAAGGCGCTGTACGGCGCGAGCCTGGTCTGCGGCTTCGCCCACATCTGGGGCCTGCCCGTGGCGATCCTGGCCAACAACGGCGTCCTGTTCTCCGAAAGCGCCCAGAAGGGCGCGCACTTCATCGAGCTGGCCTGTCAGCGCAAAGTCCCGCTGTTGTTCCTGCAGAACATCTCGGGCTTCATGGTCGGCGGCAAGTACGAAGCCGAGGGCATTGCCAAGCATGGCGCCAAGCTGGTCACGGCCGTGGCCACGGCCAGCGTGCCGAAGATCACCGTCCTGATCGGGGGCTCGTTCGGCGCTGGCAATTACGGCATGTGCGGTCGGGCCTACAGTCCGCGTTTCCTGTTCACCTGGCCCAATTCGCGGATTTCGGTGATGGGCGGCGAACAGGCCGCCAGCGTGCTGGCCACCGTCCACCGCGACGCGGCCAAGTGGACGCCCGAGGAGGCCGAGGCCTTCAAGGCGCCGATCCGTCAAAAGTACGAAGACGAGGGCAACCCCTACTACGCGACCGCCCGGCTGTGGGACGACGGCATCATCGACCCGGCTCAAACGCGCGACGTGCTGGGGCTGGCCTTGGCCGCCACGCTGAACGCGCCCCTGCCCGAACGCCCCGCGTTCGGTGTGTTCCGGATGTGACGTCCATGATCGAGTCCCTGCTTATCGCCAATCGCGGCGAGATCGCCTGTCGCATCATCCGGACGGCCCGGGCGTTGGGCGTGCGCACCATCGCGGTCTATTCCGACGCTGACGGCGCGGCCCTGCATGTCCGGCTCGCCGACGAGGCCGTGCATATCGGCCCGTCGCCGGCTCGAGAATCCTATCTGCTTGGCGAGCGCATCATCGCCGCCGCCAAAGCGACCGGGGCCCAGGCCATTCACCCAGGCTATGGCTTCCTGTCTGAGAACGCCGACTTCGCCGATGCGGTGCAGGCCGCTGGCCTGATATGGGTCGGCGCGCCCGCGTCTTCGATCCGGGCCATGGGTCTCAAGGATTCGGCCAAGGCGTTGATGCTCGCCGCTGGCGTGCCCGTGACCCCCGGCTACATGGGCGACAACCAAGATCCCGACCACCTCAGAGCACAGGCCGACGCCATCGGCTATCCGGTCCTGATCAAGGCCGTCGCGGGCGGCGGCGGCAAGGGTATGCGCAAGGTCGAGGCCTCCGCCGAGTTCCTCGATATGCTCGCCTCATGCAAGCGGGAGGCGACCGCGTCGTTCGGTGATGATCGGGTCCTGATCGAGAAGTACATCCTGTCGCCGCGGCACATCGAGGTACAGGTCTTTGGCGACACTCACGGCGACGTCGTGCACCTGTTCGAACGCGACTGCTCCTTGCAGCGACGCCATCAGAAGGTGATCGAGGAAGCGCCTGCGCCGGGCATGACGGCCGATGTACGCCAAGCCGTCTGCGCGGCGGCGGTAAAGGCGGCCAAGGCCGTCGACTACGTTGGGGCCGGCACGATCGAGTTCATCGCCGACGCCTCGGACGGCCTGCGGTCCGACCGCATCTGGTTCATGGAAATGAACACACGGCTGCAAGTCGAGCATCCGGTGACCGAAGCGATCACGGGTCAGGACTTGGTCGAGTGGCAACTGCGGGTCGCCTCGGGCGAGCGCCTTCCCAAGCGCCAGGACGAACTGCAGATCACCGGCTGGTCCATGGAGGCGCGCCTCTACGCCGAGAACCCGACCGCCGGCTTCCTGCCTTCCACGGGGCCGCTGACAAGGCTGCGGCTGCCCGGCGATATCCGCATCGACACGGGGGTTCACGAAGGCGGTGAAGTCACGCCGTTCTACGATCCAATGATCGCCAAGCTGATCGTCCATGCGCCGACGCGCCAGGCGGCGGCCGCCAAGCTCGCCGCCGCCGCCGGTCAGGTTCAAGTCTGGCCCGTCCGTACGAACGCCGCCTTCCTGGCGCGGGCGGCGGCCGATGACGACTTCGTGGCCGGCAGAGTCGATACGGGCTTCATCGAGCGCGGCCTGTCCTCCCTGGTTCCAGCCGCCGAACCCTCCGCAGCGATCCAGGCGGAAGCCGCCTCGGCGCTCCTTTCGGCGCCCATGGGCCGCCCTTGGATTGACCTGACCGGCTTTCGAGCCAATGGGCCAGCTCAGCGCCGCGTCGCGGTCGACGTGGCGGGCTCTATTCAGCTTGCCGAGCCTGCGCCGGAGGCCAGAGGCCAGGTTACGTCGATCGATGGGCGCGACGTCCTGTTCCTCGACGGCGAAGCCTGGTCCATCGGTCCAGGCCGCGTGGACGGCGTCGGCGACGGCCGCGCGTCAGACGGCGCGATCCTCAGCCCCATGCCTGGGAGGGTGATCGCGGTTGATGTCGAAGCGGGGCAGACGGTGTTGCGTGGCCAGAAGCTTCTGACGCTGGAGGCCATGAAAATGGAACACGGCATGATCGCGCCTTTCGATGGCGTCGTTCGCACGCTGGTGGTCAAGGCCGGCGACCAGGTCGGGGAGGGGGCGCTGCTGGCGCGCATCGAGACGGGGGCGGACTGATGGCTGGGCGCCACTTCGAGGACTGGACCATCGGCGACCGCATGGCGCATGACATCCGCCGCACCGTGACCGAGACGGACAACCTCCTGTTTTCGGTCATGACCCACAATCCGCAACCGTTGCATCTGGACGCCGAGGCGGCCAGGGCGAGCGAATTTGGCCGTATCCTCGTCAACGGCACCTTCACCTTCGCCCTGATGGTCGGCCTTTCTGTGGGCGACACGACGCTGGGGACGCTTGTCGCCAACCTCGGATACGACACGCTGGTCATGCCCGCGCCGGTGTTCATCGGCGACACCCTGCGCGCCGAGACGGAGGTCGTGGGGCTCAAGGACAGTCGATCGCGACCCCTCGCCGGTCTGGTGACCTTCGCGCACAAGCTGCTGAACCAGCGTGACGAGGTCGTTTGTTCGTGCCAGCGCACGGCTCTCGTGGCTCGACGCCCATGAAATTGCGATCACTCCTATTCGTCCCCGGCGACCGGCCGGAGCGCTTCGACAAAGCCGCCGCCTCCGGCGCCGATGCGATCATCCTTGATCTTGAGGACGCCGTGGCGCCGGCGCGAAAGGCCTTCGCCCGGCAGGCGGTCGCCGACTATTTGGCCGCGGCCGTCGGTGGTGTCGTTCACTTAGTCCGCATCAATCCGGTGGACAGCCCATGGCTCCGAGCCGACCTGCAAACCGCGGCGGCAAGCCAGGGACTGGTCCTGCCCAAGGCCGAAGGCGTTGAGACCTTTGACCGCCTGGATGCGGCCGCAAAGGATCTGTCGCTGCCGCCGATCCTGCCGATCGCGACGGAAACCCCTTTGGCCGTGTTCCGAATGGCCGAGTACGTCCGCTTCGCCGATCGTCTGCTCGGGCTGACCTGGGGGGCCGAGGACCTGCCCGCCGCCATAGGGGCTGCTGGAAGCCGCGACGCCGCGGGGCTGCTCACCGCGCCCTACCAATTGGTCCGCACGCTCAGCTTGTTCGCCGCCCACGCCGCCAAAACCCTGGCGATCGAAACGGTCTATCCAAATATCCGCGATCTGGACGGCCTGGCCGCCTACGCCGCAAGGGGCGCTTTCGATGGCTTCTCGGGCATGATGGCGATCCATCCGTCTCAGGTCGAAGCCATAAACCTGGCGTTCACGCCGACCGCCGAGGCGCTTGATCAAGCCCGATCGGTTGTCGCGGCTTTTGCCGAGACGCCTGGCGCCGGCGCGGTGCAATGGAACGGACGCATGTTGGATGCGCCTCATCTCAAACAGGCCCTACGTCTTCTTGGCGAGGCGTGAGGATGGGTCCAGATAGGCGTCTCGGAACATCAGCAGGCGCCGTGCCGGTCGGGACGCCGAAGACGCCGCGGGCGCTTGCGTCCGCCGGCGCGATGGCGGCGCAAACTATGAAAGGCGAGTCATGAGCACGGTTATCATCGGGGCGGGTCATGCGGGAGGCGCCGCCGCCGCCGTTCTTCGACAGCTCGGCCATGACCAGCCCATCATTCTGATCGGTGAGGAGCCTCACCCGCCCTATCAGCGCCCGCCGCTTTCGAAAGGGTGGCTTAAGGGCGAGGTTGGCGAGGATGGTCTGCTGCTTCGGCCCCGCGCGTGGTACGCCGAAAATCAAGTCGAGCTGCGAACCTCGACCCGCGTGGTGAACATCGATCGCCAGGCGCGACAGCTGACGATGTCGACCGACGACACCCTCTCCTACGACACTTTGATCCTGGCGACGGGCTCGCGGGCGCGAAAGCTGGTGTTGCCCGGCAGCGATCTGAAGGGCTTCCTAGAACTGCGCACGATCGAGGACGCCGAAGCCATCAAGGCCTGGTTCCGTCCGGGCTTTCGGCTTGCGATCATCGGCGGCGGCTATGTCGGCCTGGAGGTCGCGGCCTCAGCGCGCCAGCTGGGCGCCGAGGTCGACGTGCTCGAGCGTGAAGACCGCCTTTTGGCCCGGGTCGCGGGGCCGGTGATGTCGTCGTTCTTTCGCGACGTTCACGAGCAGAATGGCGTCCGTTTTCACTTTGGCGTTGCGGTCGAAGGATACGAGGGGCTGGATGGGCACGTGTCGGGGGTGAGGCTTTCAGGTCGGCCGCCGCTCCATTGCGATGCGGTGTTGGTTGGCGTCGGCGCCGTTCCAAACGATGACTTGGCGGTGGCTGCGGGCTTGGCGTGTGATGATGGCGTGATCGTGGATGGCCGAGCGCGGACCTCGGATTCGCGCGTCTTCGCCATCGGTGACGTGACGCGTCGGCCCATGACGTTCTACGACAGGACCTTGCGTCTGGAGAGCGTGCCCAATGCGCTGGAACAGGCGCGCCAAGCCGCCGCCGCCATCGTCGGCGCGCCCGAGCCAAAGCCCGAGACGCCGTGGTTCTGGTCCGATCAATACGACATCAAGCTGCAGATCGGCGGCATGCCGTTCGACGTCGACGCGGTAGTTTTGCGCGGCGATCCGGCGGCGCGCAAGTTCTCGCTGTTTCACCTCTCCAAGGGTCGTGTCCAGGCGGTGGAGGCGATCAACAGCCCGCCGGAATTCATGGTCGGGCGCCAATGGCTGGCGTCGCGTCGCGAGGTGGATCCCGCTCGCCTGGCTGACGTCTCGATCCCAATCAAAGAAGTCTAGCGCCACCCGCGCCCGGCGCTTGAAAGCTCGGCTTCGGCCGGAATAGAATTCTTATATTAGAATCGAATTCTCGCATCGGCGTCGCGATGCGTGGGGAGAGCCATCACATGAAGATCGGGATCAGCGGCGCGGGCGGCAAGCTCGGGGCCGGCGTCGTGGATGAGCTTCTGCGCCGCGGCGGCCATGACGTCGTGGGCATATCGCGCACGCCGTCGAACCTCTCCGCGCCCGAAACGCGGTTCGGCGACTATGATCAGCCGGAAAGCCTTACAGCCGCCTATGCCGGCCTTGACCGTCTGCTGATCATTCCAACGACAGCGCTCGCGCCTGGCCAACGCGCCAGGCAGAATATCGCGGCGATCGACGCGGCGAACCGAGCCGGTGTCGCGCATATCGCCTTCATGTCCTCGTCCGGCGCGAGGGCCAGGCCCGAGCCGGACGTCTGGGCTTCGTACTTCGCCACCGAGCAGCATCTGATGCGCACCGCGGCGCGCTGGAGCGTTCTGCGAATGAACTACTATATCGAATCCTTCGCGGACGAGGCGCGGCGCGCGTTCGACCAGGGCGCCCTCGTCGGGCTTGGTGAAAGTAGGGTCGCCTTTGTCTCGCGCGCGGACCTTGCCGCCGCCGCGGCCGGACTCCTGGCAGGGGCCGGACACGAGGGCGCCATCTACACCGGGACCGGCCCGCGGACATGGTCGGTCGCCGAGCGTCTGGACCTGATCGTCAGGCTCAGCGGAAGGCCGTTGGCCTCAACAGTGCTGACCCCCGAGGCGTTGCGCGCCGGCCTGAGCCAGAGCGGTCTTCCGCCGCATGTTGTCGAGGTCGCGCTGTCCATTCGGCAAGGCTTCGTCGATGGCGGTTTCGACATTGTCACCGGCGATATCGAAAGACTTGCTGGGCGTCCGCCGCAAGCCATGGAAGACGCCCTCCGCGACGCCTTCTAGGGCGCCGATCGCCTTCGATCGACAAACCGTCAGGGCGGGTCGGGACGATCCGCGGACATCTGAGCGCGATGCCGCTCGAAATGATCCGGTCGCCTCTCGACCCAGACCCCTTCGGCCGTGGCCCGATCTTGGTGCTCGTCCTCGAGGCGCAACGCGCCCGCCATGGTGATACGCCGTCCCTCACGCGACAGGACCCGCGTCCTTAGGACGAGCGGCCGCGCAACCGGGACGGGCATGAGGAAGCTGACCGAGAGCGTGGCGGTCACACTCTTGACGCCGCGATGGGTCAGAAAACGGCCCAGGACATCGTCGAAAACGCCGGCGATCCAGCCGCCGTGCGCAACTTCCGGACCGCCGTCGAAATCGGCGGGACATTGTACGAATGCCACGCCCTCTTCGGGAGACGTGGCGTTAAATAGGTCGGCCCCGAACCGGCAGCTTCTGTCCCCGACCCGGCAGCCCCTGCAGAGCGCGATGCGTTCATCAACCAAGGCTTACCCTTCCAAAGGTTTTCGGATCGCGCTATGCGAAACGTCATTTGAATATCAGAATGTATGGAAGCGTCCCGCCGCAGCGCTGATGTTTCGCTTTCAGTATGATTCTGATAGTGAATTGCTTGAATTTGGCGGTGTTCGTCGAAGATGGAGTGCGCATGGCGCGATCAGCAGTGGGCACGGTCTCCCGCGACGATGGGGAGAGCCTTGACGGAGGGGGGAGCGACCTTTCCGAAAAGACGGTAATCGTCAAACCCGCGGCCAATGCGATCCGTATCCTGAAATTCCTGGTCGAATCGGGCGGGCCGACACGGTCGGTGACCATCTCGCGGAGCCTTGGGCTCAACGCCAGCACCTGCTTCAACATCCTTCGCACTCTGGTGCTGGAGGATGTCGTCGAGTTCGATCCGCTCACCAAGACCTATACCGTGGGCGTTGGTTTGACGACGCTGATGGGCAATCTGTTGACCGAGGGTCAACGTGTGGCGACCGCCACGCCGCAGATGCGCGACCTGGCCGATCGCTTCAACATCACCGTGACCCTGTGGAAGCGACTGGGGCCCGACAAGATCATTCTGGTCAAGAGCGTGCCGAGCCCGGCGAACGTTCGCATTGAAATGGCCGAAGGCCAGCGACTGCCTGTGCTCATGGCCTCGACGGGCCGGATCATGGCGCCGCACCTGGGCTGGACGCGAAAGGACCTGAAGACCGCGTTCAAGGCTCTGCGTTGGCAGACACCCCTGACCTTCGAGGACTACTGGGAACAGGTGGAGGCCGCCGAGAGGCGCGGCTGGGCCAGCGACCCGGGCTACTTCACCAAAGGCGTGCAGACCATCGCCGCGCCGGTGTTTGACCGAACCGGCGATGTGGCCTTCAGCATCGTTGGGGTGATGCTGCTCGGCCAGTATGAAGACGCCGCGCTCGAAGAGATTGGCACTGCCCTGCGCGACGCTGGCCGGCGCCTGACCAGCGCCCTGACCTGATCGCCGCGTCATCAACGATCGCCTAGGCCGGCTCTGGTCTTCCAGTCCGGCGGCGGGGCTTCATCGGCGGCGAAATCGAGCTCGACTTCGACGCCGTTCGGATCGAACAAAAACAGCTGCCAGAAGCTGAACGGGCGGGGCGTGCGGATCACCCGATAGGTTAGGCCCGCCGCGGCGATGCGCGCGGCGGCCGCCTGAAAGCCCTGCGCGAAGAAGGCCATGTGGTCCAATGCCCCTCGCCGCGGCTCGGGCATGCGCGTCGTCTCGACGATGTGCAAAAGCGGATGATCGCCGACATAGAGCCACGCTCCGCCGACGCCAAAATCGGGCCTTGGCCCCATCGTCAGCCCGAGCATGGCGTAGAAATCGAGAGTCTCGGTCAATCGGTCCGTCATGACGGTGAAGTGGTCCATGCGGACGATCATCGACTACCCCGCTTTTTTTGCCGCCATGCCGAGATGACGATGGCAGGTATTTTCTAGACACTTTTGCGATTTTTGTTATAGAAAGAAATTCTGAATGGCGGTGGCGGTCCAAAAGCCCTGCCCGGTTGAGAGGCGGCGACAAGCCGCCCTTTTGGAAGCGAGGAAAGCCAGATGACAGTCGATGACATGATCCTTGTGAGCGTGGACGACCACGTCATCGAGCCGCCGAATGCCTTTACGCCACACTGGCCGCAGCACCTGAAAGGCCGCGAGCCGCACATCGAAGAGCGCGACGGTCGCGACGTCTGGATGTTCGAGGAAAAGGCCTCCGGCTACATGGGCCTCAATTCCGTCGTCGGCCGCCCGAAGGAAGAGTACGGCATGGAGCCGCTCAACTACGCGCAGATGCGCCGCGGCACGTGGGACATCAAGGCGCGCGTTGAGGATATGGACGCCAACGGCATCCTGGGTTCGATCTGCTTCCCGACGTTCCCGGGGTTCGCCGGCGCTCGGTTCCAAACCGCCTCGAAGCAGGATCCCGAGGTCGCCCTGGCGGCGATCCGGGCCTACAATGACTGGCACTTCTATGACTGGGCCGGCGCCGCGCCCGGCCGTTTCATCCCGCTTATGCTGACGCCGTTCTGGGACATGCAGGCGGCCGTCGCCGAAGTGGAGCGAATGGCGAAGCTGGGCGTCCACGCCCTGTCGTTCTCGGACAACCCGGCGCTTGCGGGCTGGCCCTCGCTGCATGACGCCTATTGGGATCCGCTCTGGAAGGCCTGCGCCGACAATCAGGTGGTTATCTGCTGCCACATCGGCACGGGCTCGGCGGCCGCGCACGCGTCGGACCTGTCGCCCATCGACGCCTGGATCACCTCGATGCCGATCTCGATCGCCAACTCGGCGGCCGACTGGATCTGGGCGCCGATGTGGAAGAAGTACCCCACGCTGAAGATGGCCCTTTCCGAAGGCGGCATCGGTTGGATTCCCTACCTGCTGGAACGCGCCGATTTCACCCACGGCCACCACAATGCCTGGACCAATTCGAATTTCGGCCCCGGCGTGATGCCCAGCGACATCTACAAGAAGCACATCATCAGCTGCTTCATCGAAGACAAGTTCGGTCTGGCCAACCTCGACTACATCGGCGAGGACATGGTCATGTACGAATGCGACTATCCGCACTCGGACTCGGTCTGGCCGCACTCGGCCGAGAAGCTGTGGAACGACGTTCAGCACCTGTCGCGTGAGACGATCGACAAGATCACCCACATCAATGCGATGCGCGAATTCTCCTATGACCCGTTCTCGGTGCTGAAGAAGGAAGATTGCACCGTCGGCGCCCTGAAGGCGGCGGCTGCGGCCGTCCCGGTTCATACTGATCCGCTGCTCGGCCTCGGGGGCGCTGCGCCCAAGCGGGAAGCCGGCAAGCCGGTGACCTCGGGCGACATCAACCGGATGTTCGCGAACGCTTCTGCGGAATCGACGGTCTCGGGCCGCCGCTAGACGGCCCGGCCGGAGATCAAGGCGCCCGCCGGAACAGCCACCGGCGGGCGTTCTTATGTCCGCTTTCCCTCGATCCAGCGCCCCGCGCGCCCGAGCAAGCGCACGGCGTTGCCATGCAGGCGTTGGCCGATATCCATCGGGGCCTTGCCGGCGCAGGCCCGCGCGTAGCTGCCTTCCAGGATCAAGGCCAGCTTGTAGCAAGCAAACACCCGGTACCAATTCAGGTTCGACAGATCCGAACCCGTCAGCCGGCCATAGACCTCAACCAGTTCCTCGGACTCCGGAAAGCCCTCCCACGGCTCGACGGCGATCGTCGTCTGGCTCATGTCTCCGCCCGGACCCGGCCAGGTCGCCAGCAGCCAGCCGAGATCGACCAAGGGATCGCCGATCGTCGACAGCTCCCAGTCAATGATGGCTTCGATGACCGGCGCGTCCTGACGAAACAGCACGTTCTTGAGATGAAAGTCGCCATGCATCAGGCCGGGACGAAAGGTCCTGGGCCGATGGGCTTCCAACCAGTCGCCGATGGGGCCGACATCGGGCAGGCCGACGGCGCCGGGCCAGCCTGGGAACTCCGCGTAACTTTCAAGCTGCGTCAGCCATCGACGCGCCTGGCGTTCAAGGAAGCCATCCGGCTTGCCAAAATCAGCAAGCCCGACCGCCGCATAGTCGATGAGCGCGACGCGGGACAGGCCGTCAACAACCGACAGGCCCATCGCGCGCCGCGCCGCGGGCGACCCGGCGTGCAGGGGCGGCATGCCCACCGCGGCGTTGAATCCCTCAAGCGGTTCCATCAAGTAGAACGCCGCCCCGAGCACCGAGGCGTCGTCGCACGCGGCGATCAGGCCGGCGTGAGGCACGCCCGATCCCCTGAGCGCCTTGAGCACGCGCGCCTCGCGCCGCATCGTATCGCTGCCGTCATGGCGCGGATTGGCGGGCGGACGGCGCAGGACGTAGCCGCGACCGCTTCGGTTGAAGCGTAGCAGGACATTCTGCGAGCCGCCGGTTAATTGAACGACGTCGACGATGGGGCCCGAACCCAAACCTTCGCCATCCATCCACGCGGACAGGGAGTCGAGGTCGACCAACTCGAGACCGTGGGGACGATCGATGGTCATGCGACCGCCGCCCTCAGACCCGCCTCGCCGCCGGTCAGGCCAAGCTTGCTCAGCGCCGCCTGACGACGCGCGGGCAGATGGTAATCCGGAAAGAGACCCGGCGAACGCTTTCGGCCTCGCAGGAGCTGCTTGGCCAGGGTCACCTTGTGAATGTCGGTCGGTCCGTCTGCCAAACCGACCTGGAACGAGTCTAGCACCATCGCCGCCAACGGCGTCTCGTTCGACAGTCCCAGACAGCCGTGGACATAGACCGCGCGCGCGGCGATGTCGTGGAGCACCTTGGGCATGGCCGCCTTGACCGCCGAAATGTCGCCACGCACCTTGTTGTAGTCCTGCTCGCGATCGATCTTCCAGGCCGTGCGTAGGACCAGCAGGCGAAATTGCTCGAGTTCGATCCAGCTGTCGGCGATCTTCTCCTGAACCAGTTGCTTGTCGGCCAGCAGCTCGTTGCGCGTGATGCGCGACAGGGCGCGATCGCACAGCATGTCGAACGCTTGGCGGGCTTTTCCGATCGTTCTCATGGCGTGGTGAATACGACCGCCGCCCAATCGAACCTGGGCCACGACAAAGCCGTCGCCGCGGCCGCCCAGCATATGATCGAGCGGAACGGCGACATCGGTGAAGCGCAAATAGGCATGGGCCGGATCGCGATCGCCGTAGCCGACATTGCGAACGATCTCGAGCCCGGGCGCGCCCTTGGGAATGATGAAGACCGAAAGGCGTCGATGGGGAGGAGCGTCGGGCTCGGTAACGGCCATGACCAGGAAGAAACTCGCGTAGCGGGCGTTGGTGGCGAACCATTTCTCGCCGTTGAGCACCCATTGATCGCCCTTCAGGACCGCGCGGGTCGAAAAGGTCGTCGGGTCGGCGCCGCCCTGCGGTTCTGTCATCGAAAAGCAGGAGACGATGTCATTGGCGAGCAGGGGCTGGAGATAGCGCGCCTTCTGTTCGGCGGTGCCGTAGACCGCGAGAATTTCGGCGTTGCCGGAATCGGGCGCCTGGCAGCCAAAGACGGTCGGCGCGAAGATCGAGCGCCCCAGAATCTCGTTCATCAAGGCCAGCTTGACCTGGCCATAGCCAGGCCCTCCCAGCTCAGGGCCAAGGTGACAGGCCCAGAGACCCCGCGCCTTGACCTGTTGCTGCAGCGGACGAACGAAACGTTGGTTCAGGGGGTTGTCGACGTCGAATGGGCTTTGCAAGACGAGGTCGAGCGGCTCGACCTCATCGCGGACAAAGGCGTCGATCCAGGCCAACTGCTCGGCAAAATCGGGGTCGGTTTCGAAGTCCCAGGCCATTGGCCGCCTCCGTTCATACTTGATTGTCAGGACAGGGTGCGGCCGCCATCGACGACGATCGTCTCGCCCACGATGTAGGAGGCCAGCGGAGACGCCAGGAACAGCGCCACGCCCGCGACCTCCTTGGGAAGGCCCAGGCGCTTGAGGGGAATGCCCCTTAGGCGTTCCTGGAGGCGGTCGGGGTCGGAGGTGGTGACCGCGGTCATCTTGGTGGCGATCAGGCCCGGCGCGATGCCGTTGACGCGAATGGCGCGTCCGGCCCAGGCGTCGCCCAGCGTCCGCGTCAAATGGATCGCGCCGGCCTTGGACGCCGAATAGGCCGGATTGCCGCGCGTGGCGCGCAGGCCGCCCACCGAACTGATGATGATCAGGCTTCCGGCCCGCGCCTCGAGCGCCGGCGCCAGCTTCTGGGCGCAGGCCATAAGGCTGGTCAGGTTAACTTCCACCACGTGGCGGAAGGTGTCGGCCTCGAACTCCTTGCGCCGGTACTCCACCGCCCCTTGGGACAGGATCGCGACGTCAACAGCCTCAAAAGGCGCGGTCCATTGGTCGATCGCGCCGGGCGTGGCCAGATTCAGGCTGGAAAATTCAAACGGCTCCAGGGCCGAAGCGCCATCGCCATAGGCGGCCTTGTTCGCACGAGTGCCCGTTATGGCGACTGTCGCGCCGCGCCTGGCGAACTCTTGCGCGCAGGCCAGCCCGATCCCGCTCGATCCGCCAATGACGAGCACGCGCTTTTCGGTGAAGTCGAGATCCACGAGAGGCCTAAAACGATTGAATGAAACGGTTGCTTTATTTTTCATGCCTGGGATAAACCGTCAATCCATGAAAGCCGACATCGCCAGGGACGCGATCAAGCGGGCCGCTCAGAGCCTATTCGCCGCGCGGGGCGTGGACGCTGTCTCCGTGCGCGAAATCCTGACGGCGGCCGGCCATCGCAACGGCGCGTCGCTGCATTACTATTTCGGGTCCAAAGACGACTTGGTTGAGCAGCTGGTCATCGACGGCGCGCGTCTGATCGATGAGCGCCGCAACGCCCGGCTCGATGCGCTGGAAGCCGATGGCGGGCCTCATGCGCTGCGAGACGTGATGGAGGTGCTGATCCTGCCGTCCACCGACCTCGGCGAGGGCGGAGGGGAGGGGGACTACCTGCGGTTCATCAGCACTTTCAGCCTGCAAAACCGAGTGGCTTTCGACGCCATCGTCGCTGATGGCTGGAACCGGGGCTATCAGCGGTGCCTGGATCATATCCGGCGGCTTTCCGCCTTGCCGCAGGAGATGCTCGAGCGCCGGCTGGTGTTCCTGAGCTTGGGGCTGCGCGCGATCATGACGGCGCGAGAAGCGGCGCTGGCCGCGCATCCCAATCATGCGTTCTGGGGCGCTGCTACGCTGGAGGATCTGGTCGAGACGCTCGTGGGCATGGTTACGCCCGAGCCCGGCGTCTAGGTGCGCGCGGTGCGCCGCATGGACTCGAAATGAGTCTTCCCGTTTAGAAATCAGAATGAAATTCGTGTATCAGATTTTTTCTTGCGATGTCTCCCGCCTCTGACTAGCATCGCGGCAGATCGCCCGATCGGGCAGATCCAATGGCTCCAACGGATTTCGCCACAGATGCGAAGACGAGAGCGGGGGAGAGATCTGAATGACCAATGCGAGAGCGAGCGTATCGCGCGGAGTCCTGGCCTGGGCCTTGGCGTCCATGTTGTCGGCCCCAGCCCTTGCCCAGGTTCAGGCGCAGGCTCCGGCGACCGAGGAGTCCGCCACCGGTCTCGACAGTATTGTCGTCACCGCCCGCCGTCGCGACGAGGCACCGATCTCGGTGCCGGTCTCGGTGACAGTCCTGGGCGCGGCGCAGCTCAAAGCTCTCGCTGTTGACAGTCTGCAGGACCTGCGCGCGGTGACGCCCGGCATCACCGTAGGGGAGGTGTCGGGGGGCGTCGGCGGAACGGTGGCGTTGCGCGGTGTCGGCACGACGGCGGGATCAAACCCGACCTTCGAGCAGACGGTGGCGGTCAATGTCGACGGCATCCAGCTCTCGCGCGGCGGGGCGGTGCGCATTGGCCAGATCGACATGGAGAAGATCGAGGTTCTTCGGGGACCGCAGGCGCTGTTCTTCGGCAAGAACAGCCCGGCCGGCGTCATCTCGATCACCACGGCCGACCCGACCTCGACGTTGGACGCCGAGGTGCGCGGCGGCTATGAGTTCAACGCTCGGGAGCGTCAGCTTGAGGCGATGATCTCTGGACCGTTGACCAGCACGCTCGGCGCGCGCTTGGTCGTCTACGGCGCGGATATGGACGGCTGGCGCACCAATATTGCCGACAGCGCCGCCACCGCTGCGAACGCGATCCGGTCGGGCTCGGTGACCGGCTCGACGAACCGAGGACCGCAGCAAAAATTCTTCTTCACGCGCGCCACCCTGAAGTGGCGGCCGACCGAGGCCTTCGACGCGCGGCTCAAGCTCAGCTACGCCGACAACAAGGGGATCGGCTACAATCAAGCGGGCGGGTTCCAGCGGATCTACTGCCCCAATGGCGCGCCCCAACTGGCGCCGCAGGCCACGGCCCTGAATGGCGGCGCGGCCAACCCGGCCTTGGCCGCAGCGTTGTCGGTCGACAACTGCCGCGCCGACGCGACCTACGCCAATGGCAACATCAACCCGGCCTTTCTGGTCGGCTCGCCCGAAGGGTTCACGGATCCGGACGGCGCTGGCGACTACAGCCAGCAACTCTATTCGTTGGAAATGAACTATCGGCCGAGCGATCGGGTAACCCTGACATCCGTCACCGGCTGGGCCAAGAACAAGGATTTCCGCGCCGACACCTACGCTGTCGCGCCTTCCGACGCGGTGGCGGCCAACGACTTCACCGGCAATACCGGCTACACTCAGTTCACCCAGGAGGCGCGTCTGGCCACGGACCTGTCCGGGCCGGTCAACTTCCTGGTCGGAGCCTTCTACGAGGACTCCGATCTGCAGACCTACACCCGCAACGTGCTGGCGGGCGCGCCGCTCTTCCTGCACGACATCGACGGCAAGACCCGATCGGTGTTCGGCCAGGCGATCTGGGACATCACGGGCAAGCTTGAGCTGGCCGGCGGTCTGCGCTGGAGCAAGGAGACCAAGGATTTCGCGGTGACCCGGGACGGGGCGCCGCAGCCGGTGTCGCCCGCCTCGGCGGATTTCAAGAACACCTCGCCCGAAGTGACCTTGACCTGGCGGCCGACCACACGGCTCACCCTCTACGGGGCCTACAAGCAGGGCTTCAAGTCGGGCGGCTTCGCTGCGGCCACCAATACCGGCGCCGCCTTCACGACGCCGCTGAACGCGCTCTATCTGCCGGAATCGGCCGAAGGGGTCGAAGGCGGCGTTAAGGCGCTTCTGTTTGACGGGGCGTTGCGCGTCAACACCGCCGCATACGACTACGACTATACCAACCTGCAGGTGAACTCCCTCGACAACTCTAGCGGCGTGCCGGTGATCCGCGTAAACAACGCCGGTGCGGCGACCGTAAAGGGTGTGGAGAGCGACTTCACCTGGAGGCCGGCAGGCGCGCCGGGTCTGACGATCCGCGGCGCGGCCAACTACAACGACGCCAAGTACACTGACTTCCTGGCGACCTGCTACATCGGCCAGACCATCGCCGAAGGGTGCAACCTGCTGATCAACCCGACCACTGGGCGCTACACAGGCCAACAATTGGCGGGCCAGCGCATGGTGAACGCGCCCAAGTGGACCGGGTCGTTGGGCGCGGCCTACACCGGCCAGAGCGGTTTCAAGGGAATCGAATGGGGCATGAACGTCGACGGCCTCTACAAGTCCCAATACAATCCTCATCCTGAACTTCATCCTGGCGCCCTGCAGGATGGGGTGGTCTTCCTGAACGCTGGCGTTCGCGTGTTCCGCAGCGACCATCGGTGGGAGCTGGCGCTGGTGGGGCGCAACTTGACGGAAAAATATCGGGTCGACGTCGCTTCCAACGTGCCCCAGACCGGGATCTCTACCCGAACGGGGTCGGCCCTGACCGGGGGGCTCGCCGACCTGAGCGGCAACGTCAATCGCGGTCGCGAGATCATGCTGCAACTGACCGTCCGACCGTTCTGAAAGGACTGGCCGCGCCGTCCCGCGGCAGGAGAACACGCCGCGGTTCGGCTTGCAGGCCGGACCGCGCAGGCGTCTAGAACCGGCCGAATGAGGCCAACGGAGGGTGAAGCCGATGCGTTTGGTCACATTTGAATCCCAGGGCCGTCGCCGGGCGGGGGCCTTCATCGAAGGCGATAGCCGGATCGTCGACTTGGCCGCCGCGCATCAGCAGCGGCATGGAGACCATGCGGCTGAACTGGCTGATATCCTGGCGTTGATCGAAGGGGGAGACGACGCGCTCGACAAGGCGATGGAAGCGGTCAAGTCCGCGCCGGAGACGGCGATCCTGGCCCGTGCGGACGTCAAGCTGAGGGCGCCCATCCAGCCACCGCCCCAAATGCGCGACTGCAGTTGCTTTGAGCTGCACCTGCGCCAATGCTATTCGGCCGCGCGCGAGATGCGGGCCAAGGCCAAGGGCGTCGAGGTGATCGCAGACACCGGGCCCTCGCCAGCCGAACAACGGATTCTCGACCTCTTCGCCAAACAGCCGATCTATTACAAGGCCAACCGCTTCTCGGTAGTCGGCTCCGAGGAGGCGGTGATCTGGCCCTCCTATTCGCGCAGTATGGATTTCGAGCTCGAGTATGGCTGCTACATCAAGAAGCTGGCCAAGGACGTTCCGGCGGAGAAGGCCGGCGACTACATCTTCGGTTACACGATCTACAACGATTTTAGCGCCCGCGACGCGCAATCCGTTGAAATGATCGGTCAGCTGGGGCCGGCCAAGGGCAAGGATTTCGACACCGGCAACGCGATGGGGCCCTGCCTGGTCACAGCCGACGAAATGCCCAACCCCTACGACCTGACCATGATCGCGCGGGTCAATGGCGAGGAATGGGGTCGGGGTAACACCAGTACGATGCATTGGAAGTTCGAGGATCTGATCGCCTATATCTCGCGGTCGGAGACGCTGTATCCGGGCGAGTTCCTGGGATCGGGCACGATCGGCAACGGCTGCGGCCTGGAGGCCCAGCGGTTCCTGAAGCCGGGCGACGAGGTCGAATTGGACGTCGAAGGGATCGGCGTGCTGCGCAATCGGATTGTCAGGCCCGCCTAGACCAGGCCGCCATAGGCCCCGCCGTCCAGTTGCAGGTTCTGGCCGGTGATATAGCCCGCGCGATCCGAGCACAGGAAGGCGCAGGCGTCACCCACCTCCGAGGGGCGCCCGAACCGGCCAGCGGGGATCGCGCCGATCATTTCGGCGCGGGCCGCGGCCTCGTCGACCTGGCGCGCGCGGGCCAGGGATCGGGTCATTTGCGCCAGTCGATCGGTCTCGATCTTTTCGGGTAGGATGCAGTTGACGGTGACGCCGTCGCTGGCGGCCTCGCCGGCGAGGGCCTTGCAGAACGCGGTCAGTCCCGCGCGGGGTCCGGTGGACAGGGCCATCGGGAATTTCGGGGTCTTGACCATGGCCGAGGTGATGGCGACCACGCGGCCAAACCCCCTCTGGCGCATGCCGCCGATCACCGCCTGGATCAACAGGATCGGCGAGATCATCTTGGCCGCGACGACATCGCTCCAGGCCGCCTCGGTCCAGTCCGCCAGTCGGCCAGGCTTGGGGCCGCCGCTGTTGCAGACCAGGATGTCGGGCTCGGGGCAGGCGATCAGCGCCGTCGTCCGTCCTTGCGCTGTGTCGATGTCGGCGAGGATCGTATGCGGCCGCCGCCCGGTCAGGGTCTCGATCTCGAGGGCCGCCGCCTCCAGGCGATCGGCGTCCCGGCCGTTGATCCACACCTCGACGCCTTCGACGCTCAACGAGATGGCGCAGGCCTTTCCAAGGCCCGACGACGAGGCGCAGACGAGCGCGCGCTTTCCGGCGATGCCAAGGTCCATGGGCGTGCTCCAGATCGCCCTCAGAGCGTGCGGGCGATGATTTCCTTCATGATCTCGGACGTGCCGGCGTAGATGCGGGCAACGCGCGCATCCACCCAGGCGCGTCCCACGTCGTATTCGCTCATATAGCCGTAACCGCCGTGAAGCTGGAGGAGTTCATCCAGCAACTGGCCGTGCAGTTCGGCGCTGGTCAGTTTGGCCATGGCGGCGGTCTCGGCCGTCAGCTGGCCGTCGAACAGCTTCTGCAGGCAGTCGTCGATGAAGACGCGCAGCATCTGGCTCCGCGCTCTCACTTCGGCCAGCTTGAACCGCGTGTTCTGGAACTCGAACAGCGGCTTACCGAAGACGATGCGGTCCTTGGTGTAGGCGATGGTCTTGTCGAGCATCGACTCCACCGAGGCGGCGGCGCGGATGCCGATGATCAGCCGCTCCTTGGCCAGCTCGGTCATCAGACAGCCGAAGCCCTTGCTTTCCTCGCCCAAGCGGTTTTCGACCGGCACCCGCACTTCCGAGAAGAACAGCTCCGAGGTGTCCTGGCCGCGAAGACCGACCTTCTCCAGCTTCTTGCCCTTGTCGAAGCCGGGCGTTCCCGCCTCGACGCAGAACAGGGTGATGTCCTTTGGGTTGGCTTGGCCCTCGACCTTCGCCGCGACGATCGCCAAGCCCGAATTGATACCGTTGGTGATGAAGGTCTTCTGGCCCGACAGGATGTAGTGGTCGCCGTCCCGGACGGCCTTGGTCTTCATGCCGCGCAAGTCGCTGCCGATCTGCGGTTCGGACATGGCGATGACCGCGATCAGGTCGCCGCTGATCAGGCGCGGCAGCCAGCGCGCCTTCTGCGCGTCGGTGCCGTAGTTGACCAGATAGGGCACGGCGATGTCGGAGTGGGTGGTAAAGCCGACGGCCGTGGCGTTGACCCGCGCCAGCTCTTCGATCAGGACCGCACTGTGGCCAAAGTCACCGCCGGGGCCGCCGTATTCTTCGGGCGCGGTGACGCACAGCAGACCCTGCTCGCCGGCTCGAAGCCACAACGATTGGGGCACGATGCCATCGCGTTCCCACTGAGCGTGATGTGGAACGATCTCGGTCTCGACGAACCGCCGGACCTGATCGCGGAACATTTCGTGGTCGTCGCGGAACACCTTGCGCATGGTCATGACTCGTCAGTTGTCCGTATAGGCGGCGGGACGCTTTTCGATCATCGCCGCGACCGCCTCGGCATGGTCCGACGTATGATGGGCCAGCGCCTGATAGGCCGATGACAATTCTAGCAGCGAACCCAAGCGCATATGTTGACCTTCACGCAGAAGGCGTTTGGTGAGGCGAAGCGCGTGGCCAGGGCTGCTGGCGACTCGATGGGCCAGCGCCAGCGCCGTGGAGAGGAGCGCCTCCGGCTCGGTCAGCTGGGTCACCAGCGTCCAATCCAGAGCGGTCTGAGCGCTCAGCGCGTCACCGGTCAAGGCCATATGGCTGGCGCGCGGCATGCCCACGATCCGGGGCAAGAGCCAGGCGCCGCCGTCTCCCGGGACAATGCCCAGTTTGACGAAGCTCTCGGCGAAGGTCGCCGTCTGCGAGGCGATGCGGATATCGCACATGCAGGCCAGATCGAGCCCCGCGCCGATCGCGTGTCCGTTGACGGCCGCGATGACCGGCGTCTCGAGTTCGTACAGCGCCATCGGGATGCGCTGGATGCCGTCGCGATAGCGATTGCGCAGGCGGTAAGGCGAGCCTTCGAAGATGCCGGTGCGGTCGCGCATCGCCTTGATGTCGCCGCCAGCGCAGAAGGACGCGCCCGCGCCGGTCAGCACGACGACGCGAACCGAAGGATCGCCGCGAACCTCCTCGCAGGCGTCCTCGATCTCGAACATGTCCTCGGGCTTGCTGAAGGCGTTACGCGCCTCGGGCCGATTGAGGGTCCAGATAGCCACGGGGCCCTCGCGGGACTTCAGCAGGAAATCGGTCATCAGTGGTCTCCGCAAAAGGCCGCGGTCACGAGCGGCCAAAGGCCCTCGTCGCCTCGCGCCGCGAGGATGCGTCCCAGTTGGTCGGTCCAGAAGGCGTCGGACCCATATTCGGCGCGCCAAGCCCACAGGCGGCGCGTCAGGAAGTGCAGGCTGTGTTCATGGGTGAAGCCAATGGCGCCGAAAACAGCGTGGGCGATCGCTGCGCCCTCGCCCGCGGCCTCGCCGGCCACGGCCTTGGCCGAGGCGGTGGTCACGCGCTGGGCGCTGGGCGCGGCCATCAGGAAGGCGGCCTCCGATGCGGCGACGGCCGCGGCCGCTTGGGTCGCCAAAACCGCCAGCTGCTGCTGGACGGCCTGGAATTTGCCGATGGGGCGGCCGAATTGGACGCGCTCGTTGGCGTAGTCGGCGCTGAGTTCGGTCAGGCGACCCAGGGCGCCGGCCATCTGCGCCGATCGCAACATGGCGCCGCCGAGCATCACCGTATCCGTCTCGGCCGAGGCGGCCGCCTCGGCGACCTTGGACCTGGCGGCCAAGGTGACCGTGTCGCGCGGTTCGCCCGCGACATTGTTGCCGGGCGCGACAACGGCCTCGGTCAGGGCGTGCAGCGAAATGCGCCCTGCGCGCGGGTCATGGAGCACCAGCCATTGCGCGTGGCGTCCCCAGGGGACATCGGCCAAAGGCCCGTCGGCCACGCCGCTGGCGAAGACGACGGGCCCGCTCTCGGGAGGGGGCAGCCCCGCCGCGGCCAGCAGGGCGTTGGCCAAGATAGTCTCGGGCAGGGGGACGGGCGCGGCGGCGGCGCCGCAAGCGCGAATGACGACGAAAATATCGGTCCAACTTGCGCCCGCGCCGCCCTGGTCCTCGGGCACGGCGGCGAGCGGAAGGCCTAGTTCCTCGATTTTGGCCCACAGATCGGCCGGCCAGGCGCCGGCTTCCGCCGCGCGCAGGGCGTCCGGTGTTACGGCGTCGGCCAAGAGCCGTTCAATACTGTTCTGAAGCAAGGATCGCATCACCGAACCCCCAGGCCGCGCGCGAGAATGCCGCGAAGGATTTCCCGCGTGCCGCCCCGCAACGAGAACGAGGGCGCCATGCTTTGGACAATGGCCAGGACCCGGCGCGTGGTGGCGGTCTTGGCGCCGGGCGGCAGAGAATCGATCAACCGCATCGCCACCTCGACCGTGTCCTGCTCGTAGCCGGTGCCGATATCCTTCACGCACGAGGCGGCCCAGACAGGATCGTGGCCGGCCGCCAACTGCGCGGTGACCGAGATCGACATCGACCTTAGAGCCACCAGCCAGGCCGCCAGGCGCCCGATCTCGAAAGCCTGGCGAGCGTCCGGTTCGGGACCCACCGCCGCGACAAGGCAGCGGAACAGCGTCATGGCGCTTAGAAAGCGCTCCGGACCGCTCCGCTCGAACGCCAACTCCGAGGTGGCCTGCGCCCAACCCTCGCCCTCGACCCCGATCAGGGCGTCGGCGTCCAGCCGCACGTCCTCGAAAGTGACCTCGTTGAAATGTTCGTGGCCGGACAGATCCTTGATCGGTCGTATCATCACGCCGGGAAGCGCGAGATCGACGAGAAACTGAGATAAGCCGTCATGGCGTTCGCTGGCGGCGTCGGTGCGCACCAAAGCGATCATGGCTTGGCATCGGTCGGCATTGGTGGTCCAGACCTTGCGGCCATTCAGCAGCCAGGCGCCGTCGCCCTGACGCTCAGCCTTCGTGCGCACCGAAGCAAGGTCCGAGCCCGACGCAGGCTCGCTCATCCCAATACAGAAGTACATTTCGCCGGCGCATATGGCCGGGAGAAAACGTTGCTTCTGAGCCGGCGTGCCATGGCGCAGCAGGAGAGGCGCGCTTTGCCGATCGGCGATCCAATGGGCGGTGACAGGCGCGCCCGCCGCCAGGAGCTCCTCGTTGACCACGAACCTTTCAAAAGGCGAGGCGTCGCGGCCCCCGTATTCCTTCGGGATGCTCAGGCCGAGCCAGCCTTTCGCGCCCAAGGCGCGGCTGAAATCGGGATCAAAACCCATCCACGACAGGGCGCGTTTTTCCGCCGGATAGGTCGCGCCCCATTTTGCCAGAAAGTCGCGAACCTCCGCGCGCAACGGCTCCAGGCCTGGCGGCAAAACAGGCGGGCCGAACTGATCAAGCAGATTCACGAGGGCTCCCCAGGGACGTTGGATCGGCTCTCTTTGGAGCGACTGGACTTATACACGCTAGAATATCGTTCTGAACAGAGAATTTTGTTTGCGGCCGGGTCGAGTTTCCCCTTACTGTTCAGCGGGCGATGCGGCGGTGAATCCGTCGCGCACGGGAGGAGCAGCGTCTGACGCGACCGGCGCCGCCGGCGGTCATCGGCGCATCGGCGCTCGCGACAACGCGAGCGGTCCGGTTCAACAAGGGGAAGACATTTTGGCCAAGGTAGCAGTGGTAGGCGCTGGCCTGATGGGCGTGGGGATCGCGCACGCGTTCGCGTCCTCGGGGCACCAGGTGCGCCTGATCGATGTTTCATCCGAGCAGTTGGCCAAGGCCGAAAAGACGATCGCGGGCATTCTCGCCGACGGGGTTCGGCTTGGTAAGGTCGACGAAGGCGTCGCGGCCGCCGCCCTGGCGGCGCTGACGACCTCCGAGAGCGTGTCCGACGGGGCGGTCGGCGTCGATCTCCTGGTCGAGACCGTTTCGGAAAATCTGGCGATCAAGATCGATGTGGTGCGTAAGGCCGAAGCCGTCATGGCCCCGACGGGCCTGATCGCCACCAACACCTCCGCGCTCAGCGTGACCGAGATCGCGGCCGCCTGCCAGGACCCGACGCGGGTCATCGGCATGCACTTCTTCAACCCCGTCCAGAAGATGAAGCTGGTGGAGCTGGTTCGCGGGCTGGCCACCACGGACGAAGCCGTGGCGCTATGCCGTGACTATGTCGCCCAGCTGGGCAAGACCGCGATCGTCGTCAACGAAACGCCCGGGCTGACCACGAGCAGGATGTCGGCCATGGCCGGCAACGAAGCGATGTGGATGCTGCAAGAAGGCGCCGCGAGCGCCGAAGACATCGACACCGCCTTGAGGATGGGCTTCAACCACCCCATGGGACCGCTCGAACTGGGCGACCTTACCGGCTGGGATACGCGCCTGTCGGTGCTGCACTATCTGCACGCCACCCTCGGCGACAAGTTCCGGCCCTGTCCGCTGATCATCAAGATGGTCAAGGCTGGCCGCTACGGCCGCAAGGTCGGCTGGGGCGTCTACAAGTACGAGAATGGCGTGAAGGTGCCAGGCTCGGGAATGCGCGGGAGCCAGCTGTGAACCCGGTCTATGTGGTCGCCGCGGTGCGCACGCCGATCGGCCGGTTCCGGGGTGCGTTGGCCGGGGTGCGCGCCGACCACCTGGGCGCCCACGCGCTGAATAAGCTGGTCGCCCGCGCCGGCGTGGGCGCAGAACACATCGACGACGTGATCTTCGGATGTGTCACCCAGATCGGCGAGCAGTCGGCAAACATCGCGCGGACCTCGCTGCTCGGCGCGGGCTGGCCCGAGAGCATTCCAGCCATGACGGTGGACCGAAAGTGCGGATCGTCGGAAGCCGCGATCCATATCGGCGCGGCTCAGATCGCCGCTGGCGTGAGCGACCTGGTCGTCGCCGGCGGCGCCGAGGCAATGTCGCGCGTGCCGATGGGATCCAATCGAGCCATCCATGGCGAGGCGTTCGGCTGGATGGTTTCGGATCGCTACGAGACGACTTCGCAGGGCGAGGCGGCCGAGCGGATCGCTGATAAGTATGGCTTTGATCGTGACGTGTTGGACGATTTCGCCGCCGAGTCCCATCGCCGCGCCGCCGCCGCCACGGACGCCGGGCGCTTCGTCGCCGAAACCGTCGCCGTTCCGGTCGCCGAGCTCTGCGAAAAAGACTGGGAGGGGCCGCGTGACCCTCTCGAGGCCGACCAGACCATCCGCCGCGACACCAGCCGCGAGAAACTTTCGACGCTGAAAACCAGCTTCCGTGAGCAGGGGCGCATCACCGCGGGCAACGCTTCGCAAATCTCCGACGGGGCGGCGGTGGTGCTGCTCGCCTCTGAAGCCGCCGTCAAACGCTTCAACCTGACTCCGCTGGCGCGAATCCGCTCCGTCGCCGTCGTCGGGGCCGATCCGACCCTGATGCTGGAGGGCCCGATCGCCGCCAGCCGTAAGGCGGCGGCGCTGGCGGGTCTCGCGTTTGACGATATCGCGCTGTTCGAGGTCAATGAAGCCTTCGCCAGCGTGCCGATGATGTGGATGCAGGCGACCGGCGTGGACGCCGATCGACTGAACGTCAACGGCGGGGCCATCGCCTTGGGCCATCCGTTGGGCGCGACGGGCGCGCGGATCGCCACCAGCCTGATCCACGAGTTGCGCCGCACCGGCCAACGATACGGGCTGCAGGCCATCTGCTGCGCTGGCGGCCTGGCGACCGCCACCGTGTACGAAAATCTGGACGCGTCGGCCGCGCCCGCGGTCGTATGACTATGCCCAAACTCACCTACTACTATACGCCCACGACCTGCTCTCTGGCGTCCCATGTCGCGCTCGAGGAGTCGGGGCTGCCGTTCGAAGCCAGCCGGGTGCGGCTTCACGATCCCGAGGCGGTCGAGATCTGGCGACGGACAAACCCCGCGGGCGGGGTGCCCGCGCTGATGTGCGACGAGCGTCTGCTGACTGAGAACGTCGCCATCCTCCACCATGTTGCGCATCTGGCGCCGCACGCCCAGCTTCTGCCTGACGATGGGTTCGATCAGGCCAGCGCGCTGTCTCTGACCGCCTGGTTCGCGAGCACCGTCCACATCACTGGCCGGATGGCGAGAGCCCCGTTCCGCTTCACGCCTGACCAGACGACCCATGAGGCGCTGAGCGCCGAGGGGCGACGTCGGTTCGAAGCCAATCTGCGGAAGGTCGACGGGTTGCTGACCGGTCGAGACTGGCTGGTGGGCGATCGCCTCTCGGTCGCCGACGCCTATGCGCTGGTGTTCTACGCCTGGGGCGTCGCGGGCGACTATCCGATGGCCGAGTTGAAGCATTTTTCAGCGCTAGCGCGTCGCTTGGCCGAACGGCCTGGCGTTCAGCGCGCCATGGCGCGCGAGAAGACGCCGCCATTTCCGTCTTGAGCAACGAAGAGGCCTGCCATGACCAATGTCGTCATCGTCACCGGAGCGTCCGGCGCCTTGGGTCGGGCCGTGGTCATGCGTTTGAAGGCCGACGGCTTCGCCGTCGCGGCCGTGGACGCCGCGCCCGTCATGGAGATCGATGCGGATCTGGTGCTGCCGAAGGTGGATCTCGCCGACGCCGCGGCGGTGGGGGCGGCGTTCGAGGCCGTGGCGTCGACCTTGGGGTCGGTGAACGGGTTGGCCAACATCGCCGGCGGCTTCGTTTGGGAGCCAATCGTCGGTGGCGAAGCCGGCACCTGGGATCGCATGTTCCGCACTAACCTTCTGACGGCCGCCCTGGCCAGCCGCGCGGCGCTTCCCAGTCTGCTGAAGCAGGGGGGCGCGATCGTCAATGTCGGCGCGGCCGGCGCCATCGATCCAGCGACCGGCATGGCGCCCTATGCCGCCTCCAAGGCCGGGGTGATGGCCATGACCCGGAGCCTGGCGGCCGAACTTCGCGGCACGGGCGTTCGCGTCAACGCCATCCTGCCGACGATCCTCGACACGCCGACCAATCGCCAGGATATGCCCGACGCCAACCCCGCCGAATGGATCAAGCCGGCCGACGCGGCGGAGGTCATCGCCTTTCTGCTGTCTGACGCCGCCGTGGCGATCAACGGATCCGGCATTACCCTGGCCGTTTCCTAGGGGCGGAGATTTTCAGCCGGCCCGGTTGTCGTCAGCGGCGCCGAGCCCCAGCGGGTTCGAGGCGTCCGGCTGGCCAGCGTCGATGGCCAGCGTCTTGGCCCGCTTGCTCTGGATTTCCCGGATCGTGATGTAGAGCGTCGAGACCACGATCACCCCGGCTCCGACATAGGTGAAGGCGTCGGGCCATTCGCCGAATACGACCAGACCCGCGATGATCGACAACACCAGCCGAGCATAGTCGATCGGGGCCAGGACGGCGGCCTCGCCGACCGCCATCCCTTTGATGAACAGCACTTGGTTGGCGGCGCTGAGCAGGCCGATCAGAAACAGCGGGATAAGATCGGCGGGGCTGGGCCAGCGCCAGTCGGCCAGGGCCAACGGCAAGCATAGCAACTCGCCCATGATACTGGACCAGACCAGGATCGAGCTCGCCGACAGATCCCGGGTCAGGGATTTCACGCCCGTGATCGTGCCGGCCAAGCACAGGGCCGAGACGAGCGCGGCCAGGTGAGGCCAGCCCAAGGCGGTGTCCGCGCCCCAAGGGCGCATGATGATGACGACGCCGATGAAGCCGACCACCACTGCGGCGATCCGGCTTGGGCCGATCGTTTCGCGAAGGAACAGCGCCGCCAGCAGCACGACCCATAGCGGCCGGGTGAACGACAGGGCGTTGGCCTCGGCCATTGGCATGGCTTCGTAGGTGTAGAGCAGCAGGACCATGCCCACCGTGGCGAGCAGTGAGCGCACGAACAGGGCGGGCATCGTCGCGCGGGGCACCAGCAGCACCTGCCGCGGGCTGCGGAGCATGAAGGGGATGGCGACGATCAGCGACCCGGTCTGCCTATAGAAGTTCTGCAGGTGCGAGGGGTAGTCGCCGCCGAGGTGCTTCACCAGGATGGTCATGCCGACGAAGGTAACGGCCGAGAGCAGCAGCCACACGGCGCCCTGAACGTTGGGCGCCAGGCGCGAGAAGGGGCCCTTCAAGCGGATGTGTCCTCATAACCCTTCAGCACATAGGTCATGCGGCCGCCAGCCAGCATCAGGCCGCTGAACAGGTGGAGCTCGACGATCTGCTCTTCGCTGAAATGTAGGCGCAAATGGTCGTAGACCTCGTCGCCAAGCGAAAAATAATCGCCGGCGAAAAGTTCGGCGAAACGCAGGGCGGCCTGTTCGGACGGACTGAAGCGCGGATCGGACCAGTCGCTGCAGGCGACGACGTCAGCCTCGCTGACGTCGTCGGACTTGCGGGCGATTTGGCAGACCGGACAGGTGGTGATCGAGGCGATCTTCAGGCGGACCAATTCCCGAAGGCGGTCCGGTAAGACACCGCGCTCGTGAATCTCCGCCATCGTCGCGAGCCAGGCGTTGGCCGCGGCCGGCCGGTGAGCCCAGATCTGCACCGGTAAGGTGTTGGAAAGCATCCGCGTCGCGGTTCCCCGTTCGATCGAAGCGCTGAGCGGTTCTGGCAGGGCCTCCAGGGGCAGGGGCGCGACGCGGGCCACGATCAGCCCTCGTCTTCGCAGAATTCGAAGATCGCCCCGCCCAGTTCGGCCGGATCGACGCGCAGCAGAGCGCCGCCGACGGCCTGGCAGTCCTCGATGTGTTCGAATTTCACGCCCAGGGCGGCCAAGCGTTCAGCCTTGGCCTCAAGGCCGTTGACCGAAATGCGGATGTAGTGCGGCCCTGGCCCCCAATTGTGCAGGTAGCGGCCCGTCGGGCTGTCCCACTTCGTGGGTTGGATGACATCGAGCGTCGCGCTGGTTCCCAGATTGAAGCCGATGCGGGCGCGTTTGTAGCCCTCGCGGTCCAATTGCTCGACCGAACCGGCCGGTTGTAGATCCAGGTTCAGGTCTAGACGGCGCAGGACATCGTCGAGGTCGCGCACCAGGAAGCCACGGCCGACGACCCGCACCATGTCGCCAGGCTTGGGGTCGCGAGGGCGGGGCGGGGGGACGTTGAACGCCTCGGCCGGCATTTGAATGGCCGCCAGGGGGATAACCTCGATGCACAGCCCGCCATCGACGGACGGCTCATAGACGGGCTTTTCCGGCGTGCAGCCGACCCACAGTCGATCGAACGGCATTTCCGGCGTCAGCTGGGCCAGACGGAAGGGCTGGCCCTTGCTCTGCAGGTGCTCGATCACGCCGCCGATGTTGTCGGAGACCAGGACCGTGGCGTGGGTCTTGATGGGCCGGAACGGGCCCTGAAAATCCTCGAGACTCTTGAGAAAGCCTGGGAACATCGGATCGCCCTGATTGGGGAAGTCCAGGTGGCCCTGGGGTTCGACGCGCGTGGGCGACACTGCCAGCGATTTGTGCACCCTCAGGAAGTGGGCGATATAGGGATGACCCGGAAAGGCCTGGCGCCAGTTCGCATGGCCGTGGATTTCCAGTTTGCTGACGATCTGTTCGGCCGTCTTGTCGGCGTCGTGGACCATCAGATCGCCGCTGAGCAGCAGGTCATAGAGGCTCATCTTGTTCTCCCTTAGCGTCGGCCGCGCGGCGCGCTGGCCGTTCGTTGTCTTCAGTCCCTGACCAGCAACAGGCTGCCCGCGAGCGGCCCGCCGCCGGCGGCGCAGACCGCTACGCGCGGATCGCGGATCTGGCGTTCGCCCGCGCGCCCCCAAAGCTGGGTGCACGCCTCGTGCACGTAGCCCAGCCCGTGTGTTCGTCCGCCCGACAACTGACCCCCGTTGGTGTTCAAGGGCAGTTCGCCATCCAGCGCGATGCGGTGGCCGCCCTCCACGAAGGCGCCGCTCTGCCCCACGGGACAAAGGCCCAACCCCTCAAGCCACATCAGCGTCAGAATGCTAAAGCCGTCATAGAGCTGGGCGGTGTCCACGTCGGCGGGCTTGAAATCGGTGCGAGCCCACATGGCCGCGGCGGCGTCGGGCGCTGCGTTGGCGGTGAGATCGACCTGATCCCAGAGATAGGGCTGGTTCATCGCCGCTCCGATCGCCTCGATACGCACCGGTCGATTGCGCAGATCCTTGGCGATGTCCTTGCGCGACAAGACGATGGCGGTCGAAGCATCGCAGTGGACATCGCAGTCGAACATCCGCAGCGGCGTGGAGATCATCTTCGAGGCGAAGTAGTCGTCCATCGTCATCGGCTTGCGCATGACGGCCTTGGGGTTGAGCAGGGCGTTGCGACGGGCGTTGAGGGCGATCTGGGCCAATTGCTCGGGCGTGGTGCCGTACTTGCGCATGTGGCTGTGGGCGTACATGGCGGTGATGTTGACCACCGACAGCACGTTGAACGGCGTGCACCACTGCCACATGAAATTGCCGTCGCGCGCGCCGGACTTCGCCGCGAGACTCTGGTCCTTGCTGCCGCTCAGGCGGTTGCTCGACTCGGTGATGGTGCGAAAGACCAGAACGTTCTTGGCCAGGCCCGTGGCGATCGCCATGGCGCCGTTCATCACGCCGGCGAGCGGCCCGGCCGCCTCATAGCCGCCGCTGAACCAGTTGCATTGCAGGCCCAGCATGCTCAACACCGCCAAGGGACCGACGGGCGAGAAACTGCTGCCGTTGGCGTTGTCGCCAGGCCAGGAACAGACGCCGTCGATGTCCTTGGGAGTGAGGCCGGCGTCGGCGATAGCCTCCAGCGCGGCATCCACCGTCAGCTCCATGGCCGAACGCGACGATGGGCGGCCCACTTCGGACTGCCCTACGCCGACGATGGCGACGTCCTTTTCGAGGATCCGAGCGCCCATTAGGCTTGCGCCCTTTCGAACAGAGGCACCCAGACGTCCTCGATGTTCTCGAACACGACCGTCACGGGCATGCCGATCTCGACCGCCTGAGGCGGACAATTCACGATGTTGGACAGAAAGCGCAGGCCCGCCTGCTCCTCCAGCTCGACGATGGCGACGACATAGGGCTCGCTGAGGTCGGGAGTCCAAGCCTGGTGATTGATGGTGAACGTCAACACCCGACCGCGTCCCGACACCGCCGTGGGCGCGACGTTGAGGCTGGAGCAATGGCGACAGATCGGCGCTGGAGGGTGAAAGAATTGCGCGCAGTCCCCGCAGCGGTGCATCCGCAGTTCACCGACCTCGCCGCCGGTCCAGAACGGCTGCGTCTCGGCGTTGAGCAGGGGAAGTTTTCTCATCGCCGCGCCTCCCGAATGTGTTGAAGGGCGGCCATCTAACGGCCCGTGAAGACGGGTTGGCGTTTTTCCTTGAAGGCGGCGGCGGCTTCGCGGCGGTCGTCGGTCGACATCAGGAGGACGAATAGATCCTTCTCGAGTTTCAGTCCGGCGCGAAGATCCATTTCAAGACCATCGCGTGCGGCCTCCTTGACGTAGGCCAGAGCCGAGGCGGGCTTGGCGGCGATGCGCTCGGCCAAGACCTGGACTTCGTCGATCAGGTGATCACTCGCCGTCGCCAAGCGTGAAACCAGGCCGATGCGATGGGCTTCCGCCGCGTCGATCCGCTCGCCGGTCAGTAAGAGATCGAGCGCCCGGCCAAGGCCGACGATCCGCGGCAGGCGTTGCGTGCCGCCGCCGCCCGGGATCAAGCCGAGGCTGGTTTCGGGCAGGCCGAACACCGCGCTTGGCGCGGCGATCCTCATATCGCACGCCATGGCGATCTCGAGGCCGCCACCCAGGCAAAAGCCGTGAATGGCGGCGATCACCGGTTTGCGGACCCGATCCAAGGCCTCGATCCAGCCGGGAGTCATCCCAGCCCTGAGCGTCGGCAGGGAGGTCGCGTCGCTTTGCGCCTTGATGTCGGCGCCGGCGCAAAAGCCGCGCTCGCCAGCGCCCCGGATGACGATCACGCCCATTTCGGGATCGCTGTCCAGCTGCTCCAGCGCCTGGGTGACTTCGAGACGCAGGGCGGGATTGATGGCGTTGATCTGCCCAGGGCGGTTCAGAACGATCCAGCCCACGCGATTGACGCGCTCGATCTGGACGGTTTGTTCGATGGCTCCATCCGCCATGGTCATCATGCTCCGACGCGACCGGCCAGCCGTGCGCGGCCGCATTCGCTGTCCTGGGAATTGCGAGGTGGGAAACTCATGCCGCGGCCTCGACGGCAAAGCGCTGGGAGCGGCGCGCGGCCAGCCAGGCGGCCAAGAAATGCACGCCCGACCACAGGCTAAAGCCCATCACCGCGGCGATGCCGATCTTCAGGGAATGGGGACCGCCAACGCGATCGCTGACCACGCCGACGACCAACGGACCAACGCCGTAGCCGACAAGATTGGTCACGGCCTGCACGGCGGAGACGACAACGCCCCGCATGCGCGGCTCCACGCCGGTGACCAAGATCGCATAGGCGGGGGCCGTAAACCCGCGCGAGACGATCTCGAAGACGATGAAGGCTACAGCCACGACGGTTAGGGAAGAACCCAAGGCGAAGACGAGACCCGAAGCGCAAGCCAGAGCGCACGCGACCATTGGAGCGGCCGGCAAGGCCTGGACGCCCCAGCGACGGACAACCGCGTCCCCAACGGGACCGCCGACCAGAGAGCCCAAGGCGCCAAAGAGGCCCACGCCCAGGCCCGCCATCAGGCCGGCCTGAGGGAGGGTGAAGCCTTGGGTGCGCACCAGGAAGGAGGCGGCCCACACCGGCACGCCCGACATGGCCAAGGAGGCCAGGCCAATGCCGACGAAGGCGTGGAAGACCGCTGGGTTGGCGGAGACAAACCGCAGGGTCTGGAGAAAGGACGGCGCGGGGCCCGCGCCGCCTTGGGCCAAATCCCGTTCCCGCCGCGGCTCGCGAACAGTCAGGATGATCAGGATCGCCAAGATCAGCCCCGGTGCGCCGGCGACGAAGAAGGCGGCTCGCCAGCCATAGTGGGCGGCGATCACGCCGCCAAGCACGAGGCTGATGGCCGTTCCGAAGGCGGTGCTGGTCCAGAACACGCCCATGGCGGTGGAGCGGCGGCTCTTGGGAAAGAGGTCGGCGATCATCGACATCGCTGTGGGCGCGGCCGCTGATTCAGAGGCACCGACAGCAAGCCGGGCCAAGACCAAGGCGGTGTAGTTTTGCGCAAGCCCGCACATGGCGGTGCAAAGGCTCCAGACCGCGACGACGACCGCCAGCAGCTTGGTCCGGTTGACCCGGTCGATCAGCCATCCCATCGGCAGGCCGGTCAGCGCATAGGTTAGTCCGAAGGCTAGCCCCGTCAGCAGGCCCAGCTGACCATCCGAGAGCTTGAATTCGGCCTTCACCGGCTCGATCAGGATCGACATGGCTGTCCGATCGATCGAGTTCGAGACGTAGACGAGTGTCAGGATCACAAGGGTGTACCAGGCGCCCTTGACCAGCGCGGGAGGAGGGGACGCGTTCACGACCGCGAGCCCGCCATGCGTTGGCAACGAGGTTGGGGGGGCGTGCGTAGGCTGACGATCACGGGTATCCTCCGGACGCGGTCTGGGCAGCGTCTCTTTCGGTGACGCTAGAACGGCCGACGCAATTCGGCAAGCGAAACGCACTTCTGGTATCAGAATAATGCGATTGTTTCCCGTCGGTCCGCTGACTAGATAGAGTCCTGCGGACCATCAGGCGTTCGCGCCATTCACGCGAGGTTCCCGTGCGCGCGCTGACGAGCTTTGAGCCTGGCGGCCCTGAAACCCTGAAGATCCGCGATGTGGACGAGCCTTCGCCTGGGCCAGGTCAAGTCGCTGTCGCCGTCCAGGCCTGCGGGGTCAATTTCCCGGATCTGCTGGTCATTGAGGATAAGTATCAGCTGCGGCCGGCGCGGCCGTTTTCGCCGGGCAGCGAATTGGCCGGCGTGGTGCGCGGGATCGGCGAGGGTGTCACCGCGCCGGGCGTGGGTGATCGGGTTTCGGCGTCGCTGCCGTTCGGCGCGATGGCCGAGGTGGCCATCGTGGCGGCGGACCGGTGCACTGTTCTGCCTGACGCCATGCCCATCGAGGAAGCTGCGGCGTTGCAGGTGACCTATGGAACCGTCCTTCACGCCCTGGTGGGCTGCGCAGGCATGCGGCCGGGGGAAACGCTCCTGGTTCTGGGCGCCGGCGGCGGTGTCGGCCTCGCGGCCGTGGAATTGGGGAAGGCCCTAGGCGCTCGCGTGGTCGCCGCGGCGTCTTCGCACGACAAGCTCGAAGCCGCCCGCGCGGCCGGCGCCGATGCGCTCGTGCACTATCCGGGCGCGTTCGAGGGTGTCGCTCAGGCGAGGGCCTTTACCGAGGCCGTGCGGGCCGCCAGCGGCGGGGAAGGGGTCAATGTCGTCATCGACCCGGTCGGGGGAGCCTATGCAGAGCCGGCATTCCGCGCCATCGCCGCGCAGGGGCGGTATCTGGTCGTGGGCTTTGCGGCCGGAATCCCGGCGATCCCGCTCAATCTCGTCCTGCTCAAGGCCGCCCAGATCATCGGCGTTTTCTGGGGGGGCTACATGGCGCGCGACCCTCAATCCGGCGCGCGGGACATGAAGGCGTTGCTGGACCTCTATCAGGCGGGCAAGATCCGGCCGCGCATCTCCGAGCGCTATGCGTTGGAGGAAGGTGGAAGGGCGATCGCGCGGCTGGGCGCGCGGGGTGTGACCGGCAAGATTGTCGTAACCGTATCGAGTTCTGAAAACAGAACGAAAGACTAATATCAGAATTGTGCTGGACCAAAGAGGCCCACCCAACTATGGGTGACCCAGTGGCCTCGCATGGCGAAGCGCGCGGGTTTGGCCCGCCTTCAGGGCAACTGAATGGCGTTGGTGCAAGTCCAGGGACGGAACGTGATGTCTGTCTCCTTCGCCGCCTGGGCTGTGGCGACGGGCGGCGGATGATCGCCAGGTGGACGGAAAGATCAAGATGACCAAGACGATCGAGGCAGGATGGCGGACTGGCCCTCGCGACACGCCGGTCGCCGCTTTGCGCCGCGCCGTCGCCGCGCATCCCGACAAGGTCTTTCTGGACTTCAGTGGCGAAAAGCACACCTACGCCGCGTTCGATCTGGCGAGCAACCGTTTCGCTCACGAGTTGAAGGCCCTGGGCTTGGCCGCCGGAACGCCGATCGTCTCGATGCTCGACAACAATGTCGACGCGGTCACGACCTGGATCGCGGCCAACAAGATCTCCGCGATCAGCGTGCCGCTGAACACCGCGCTGGTCGGGCAGTTTTTGCGCCACCAGATCGAGGACGCTGGCGCGCTCCTGCTGGTCTGCGAGGCGCGCTACCTGCAGCGCGTCCTCGATATCGAGGATCAACTGACAGCGCTAAAGACGGTGTTGGTCCGCGGCGCCTTCGAGCCCGCGCCAGGTTCGGCCCTGACGATCGTCTCGCTCGACGACCACCGGGGTGGCGACGACAGCGCGTTCGAGGATCTGCCCGATCCCGGAGCGCTCAATGCGCTGATCTACACCTCGGGGACCACGGGCCCCTCCAAGGGGTGCATGATCACCGGCAATCAGATGTGTCACTTCGCGCGCATGCTGACGCGGTCAGCGCCGTTCGGACCGGACGACATCTACTGGACGCCCCTGCCGCTGTTCCACATGAACGCCATCGCCACCGGGGTGGTGTCGGTGATGCTGGTCGGGGCGACGATTTCGTTCGCGCCCAAGTTCTCGGTCTCCGGCTTCTGGCCGGCGATCGAAGCGTCCGGCGCGACCGTTGTCTCTATCCTGGGCTCGCTGGGGACCTTGCTCGCGCGCGCCGAGGAGCATGAAGCCATGGCGCGCTGCTTTGGCCAGGTCCACACGGTGAAAGGCAATCCTTTTCCCGAAGACATCAAGCAGATCTGGCGCGAGCGCTTTGGCGCCAAGAAGATCGGATCCAACGTCTATGGTCTGACCGAGGGATTGCTGACCTCGATGCCGGCCGACGGCGCCTACGCGGAAGGCTCGTCTGGCAAGGCCGCGCCAGAGCTGGACGTGCGCATTTTCGACGACAACGACAACGAAGTGCCCGTCGGCGTGTCCGGCGAGGTTGTGTGCCGTCCGCTGATGCCGGACATCATTTTCAAGGGTTATTGGCGTCGACCTGAGGACACCCTCAAGGTCATGGGCAACATGTGGTTCCATACCGGCGATATCGGCCGGTTCGACGAGGATGGCTTCTTCTATTTTGTCGATCGCAAGAAGGACTACCTGCGCCGGCGCGGCGAGAACATCTCCAGCTTCGAGATGGAGACCTCGATCCTGGCCCACCCAGCGATCGAGCAGGTGGCCGTGCACGCCGTGCCATCGAAGCTCCAGGAAGACGACCTCAAGGTGACCGCCAAGTTGAAGCTGGGCGCCGTCCTGTCGGAGGAGGCGCTCTGCCGATGGCTAATCGAACGCGTCCCCTACTACGCGGTGCCGCGCTACATCGAGTTTCGTGCGGAGCTGCCGGTCAATCCGCAGGGGCGGGTGCTGAAGTTCCAGCTTCGCGACGAGGGCGCGACGCCAAACACCTGGGACATCGAGACCACGGACATCAAACCAAGCCGATAACTCAAGGCCAGCCGCGAGGTATTTTATCCTGATAGCAGAATTGAATTCTTCCATCAGATTAAAGCGATTGACTTAAATGCGGAGCTGAGTTCCCTTCCGCTCATAAGCGATCGTGCGAGTTCGTTGAAATCGTCCAGATCGTGGCCGCGCATAGCGCTCAAGGGAGGGACGATCCATGACCAATTCCAGCTGGAAATCGGCGCTTTGCGCGGGCGTTTCGCTTGTTTTCCTGCCCTCGATCGCGAGCGCTCAGGCCGCTCCTCAGGCCGCGCCCACCGGCCTTGAGGAGGTTATCGTCACCGCCCAGCGCCGGGAGGAGCGCTTGGCGGACGTGCCCGTCGCGGTGACGGCCTTCGGCGCCCGCGAGCTGGAACGGCGCCAGATCACGGACGTCCGCGCCCTGACCGAGAACGCGCCGTCGATCACCTTTACGGCCACGCCCTATGGGAACAACGACCTGATCCTGGCGATCCGTGGCGTCGCGCCCGGCGGCGTCCTGCCCAACGTGGATCAGGCGGTAGGCACCTATGTCGACGGCATCTACTACGCCCGTCCTGAGGGCAGCAATCTGGCCATGGTGGACATCGCCTCGGCCGAGGTCCTGCGCGGTCCGCAAGGCACGCTGTTTGGCCGCAACACCATCGGTGGGGCGCTGAACATCACGACCAACAAGCCGACTTACGACTTTGGCGGGTCGCTGAAGCTGGGATACGGCAACTATAACGCCATCTCCGGAACCGGCGTGGTCAATCTGCCGATCATCGCCGACAAGCTGGCGGCCCGACTGGTCTACAGCCACGTCGAGCACGACGGATACGGCTACAATCCCACGCTCGCGAGCGATGTCGCCGATCAGAACGACGACTATATCCGCGCCAGCCTCCGCGCGGACCTGACCTCCCGGATGCGGCTTGACGTCAGCTTCGATCACTATGCCGGCGCCAACCATCAGCCGCTGTGGGTGCTCAACGCCTATCAGCCTGGCCTGACGGCCGCGCAATATGCGCCCTATGTGGCCGCGCCGAAGTCGCGCACCAGCTACGCGGGCTACAATCCCCTCAACCAGTCCAAGGTCTACGACTGGACCGGCACGCTCACCGCCGACCTCGGCTTCGCCACCCTCAAGGCGATCTCAGGGTATCGCAACATCGATTTCGAGGGCGCGGCGGACCTGGACGGCACGCCCTTCCCGACCGCTGACGTCCGCACCTTCGAATTGGACGGCCACCAGGTTTCGCAGGAGCTTCAACTCTATGGGACCACCCTCGCCGACCGGCTGACCTGGACCGCCGGGGCGTACTATTTCCGCGAGAAGATCCGCAATTCGCCCATCACCCGCGTGCCCACCGCCATTCAGGACAACACGATCCGACCGACCAATGAATCGGTCAGCCTGTTTGGCCAGATCGGCCTGGAAGTCCTGCCGCGCCTGCGTCTCACCGCCGGGCTGCGGGCGGTCAAGGACACGCGCAGCATGGTCTATACGCCCGCGCGCTTTGCCGTCTCGGCGGCCAATTCGACCAATCCCGAACCGCCCGCCTCGGCGGTGACGCCGGCGGCCTGCCCCTTTACGGCCATCGGCCTCAACGCCGCGCCCGGCGGCTGCCTCTACACGCCGCGCGACATCCACTTCAACACCGTTCCGTTCACGCTCGGCGTCGACTACCGGCTCCCTGGAGATGGTCTGCTGTATGGCAAATTCTCCAAGGGCTACCGGTCGGGCGGCTTTCAGCAGGCCAGCGGCACGACCGCCGCGTTCTACACGCCGTTCGGCGAGGAGAGCGTGGGAAGCTATGAGGCCGGCGCCAAGCTCACCTTCTTCGACAAGCGCCTCAGGATCGGCGCGAGCGGCTATTTCTCGACCTTCTCGGGAATTCAGCAGAACGCCATTCTTTCGGCCAGCCCGGTGATCATCGCCGTGCTGAATTCGGGTAAGGCCGAGATCTATGGCGGCGAGTTCGAGGCGACCGCGCTTGTGGGCCGCCTGCGCCTCAACGCGGCGCTTGGCTTGATCCATCCGGAATTCACCGACGGGCCCTACAAGGGATCGGCGGTGCCAACCGTGGCCAAGACGACCGTGGCGCTCAGCGCCGACTACCCGGTCGACCTGTCGGCCGGGCGGTTGGACCTGCATGTCGACTACAATCACCGCTCCGAAGTCTACTTCCTCAACACCGTCACCATCACTGGAGCGGGCCCGGTTCCCCTGACCGACTTTCAGCGAAATTCCGTTCGTCAGGGCGGCTACGGGCTGTTGAACGCCCAGGCGTCCTTCACGCTGGCGCGGGTGCCGGTCACCGTGGCCTTCTACGGCAAGAACCTCACCAACGAATATTTCGGCGCGCGCTCGGGATCCTTCGCCGCCAGCAACTTCAACACGGTGGTGATCGGCGCGCCGCGCACCTACGGGGCCAGTGTCTCCTACGCCTTCTGACAAACGCGCCCGGCTCGCGCCAAACTCTGCGGCGCGGTGATCCGGGCGGACCGCGCTTCCCGGCTCGCCTGCCGATCGCAAGGAAATCACGATGCGATTGTTGTCCTTTGATCTGAACGGCGCGCCGACCGCTGGCGTGCGTCTCGGCGATGAGGTGATCGATCTGGGTGTCGCCGCGCCGGATTTGCCGCGAGACCTCCGCGGGTTGCTGGCGGCTGGTCCCCAGGCCCTGGCGGCGGCCGAACGCGCCGCCGCCGCCGCGCCCGGCCACGCCCGTCACCCGCTCGAGAGCGTGCGCCACCTGGTGCCCATCCCTCGACCGGACAAGATTATCGGCCTGGGCAAGACCTACATGAAGCACGTCGCCGAAATGAACGCCGAGGCGTCGACGTTTCCGGGCATGTTCCTGCGCGCGCCCGATTCCATGGTCGCCCACAACCGGCCTATCTGGCGGCCGGAAGTCTCCGACACCCTCGACTACGAGGGCGAACTGATGGTTGTCATTGGCCGGGGCGGGCGGATGATCCCGCGCGAAAGCGCGCTCGAGCACGTCGCCGGCTATGCCTGCCACAACGACGGCAGCGTCCGCGCCTACAACTACATTCCTTCGGCGGTCACCGCCGGTAAGAACTTCCTCAACACCGGCGGGCTCGGTCCCGAGATCGTCACCGCTGACGAGTTGCCGCCAGGCTGCAAGGGCTTGCGGCTCACCACCCACGTCAACGGCGAGCTGCGGCAGAGCGCCGACATCGCCGAAATGCATTGGGACGTCGCGCACCTGGTTCACCTGATGTCGACGATCTTCACGCTCTATCCCGGCGACTTGATCGCCACCGGAACGCCTTCCGGCTGCGCGGCGGCGTCGGCCAGCCCCCAGTGGTTGACGCCGGGCGACGTGGTGCGCGTGGAGATCGAGGGCGTCGGGACGCTGGTCAATCCGATCGTGGACGCGCCCCGGGCAGGGGCGGGCGACCAAGGCTAGCGCACCATCATCAGACCGCCATCCACAGCCAGGGTCTGGCCGGTGATGAAGCGCGAGGCGTCGCTGGCCAGGAACACCAGCACCGGCGCCATATCCGTGTCCGGGTCGCCGAGCCGGCCGCCCAGCGGGATCATCATAGCCATGCCCCGGTCGTGGGCCTCAAGCTGCTCGGGCGACATGCCCGCGCGGGTCGTGTCGTACATCGGCGTCCACATGCCGGGCGCGACCGCGTTGACCGAGACGCCATAGCGTCCCCACTCCTGGGCGATCGTGCGCGTCCAGGCCAGGACCGCGCCCTTCGACGCGGCGTAGTGGGCGCAGCCGCGCAGGCCCGTGGCGCCGGCCGCGGATGCGAAATTGACGATACGGCCGCCGCGCGCCTTGAGGTGGGGGAAGGCGGCTTGGTTGGCGATCATCGTGCCCTTGGCGTTAACGCCAACCACAAGGTCCCACTCCTCGTCGGTGATCGCCTCCGCTGGCGTGTAGCGCTGGATCCCGGCGACATGGACCAGGACATCAAGCCCCCCCATCTCATCGACGGCCCGATCGATGGCCGTCGTCGCCGAGGCGCGCGAGGACACGTCACACAGATCGAAGGTCAGCCGCCCAGCGTCCCTAACCTCTGGCGCGCCGGCCGCGGCGACCGAAACATCCAGACCGCAGACTCTCGCGCCGGCTGCGGCCAACGCCCTGGCGGCGCTGGCGCCGATGCCGCGCGCCGCGCCCGTGACGATGATCTTCTTTCCCGAAAGGGTGGCTGTGTCTGTCATGCCGGTCTCGTCTGTCCGTGTGCGGAGAAGTGGTGGCGTTTGGCGGGCGCTTGATGAGGTTTGGCGGCGCGTGTGGCGAAAGCGCGACCGATCGTCGCTCTATGGAATGATCTTCTTATCTCAGATTTTTATTCTTGCGACAGATTTCCAATTCTGTTTAGTTTGACCGTAAACATAGTGGTCGCTGGCGGCCATAAAATGCGGGGGCGCTAGACCCTCGAGGGGAGGTTTCGATGCCGTTCAGGACCAATCAACCTGTGTCCAAATTTCTGTGGCGCGGAAGTGCGCTGGGCCTGCTGGCCTGCACGGCGCTGACGGCGCCTGCGTTCGCCCAGAGCGCCGCGCCTCAAGCCTCGCCCCAGTCGGACCAGCTGGAAGAAGTCGTCGTCACCGCCCGCCGGCAGGAGGAAAATCTCCAGAGCACGCCGGTCGCGGTCACCGCGATCGGGGCCGCCGCGCTGGAGCGCGCCCAGGTGGCCGACGTTACCGATCTCCAACGCACAACGCCCAGCCTCTCGATCGCCACCGGCGCGCCTTCCGCGTCGGGTTTCGCCTTCGTGGCTATGCGCGGCCAAGGCAACCTGCAGGCCCTGGTCTCCAACGACCCGGCCGTCGCCATCTATGTCGATGGCGTCTACATTCCGCGGCCCTCCCAAGGGCTCACCGACCTGCTCGACCTGCAGCGCGTCGAAGTCCTGCGCGGGCCGCAGGGAACGCTGTTTGGCCGCAACACCATCGGCGGCGCGGTCAACATCCTGTCCGCTGACCCGACCGGGGAGTACAGCGGCCTGGTGAAGATCGAGGCGGGCAACTACGGCCAGTACGGCGCCAGCCTCGTGCTCAATGGCGGCCTGACCGACAAGATCTCCGGCCGGCTGGTCGCCAACACCAAGAGCCGCGACGGGTACGGCCAGGACATTCCGCTGGGCCGCGACATCTGGGCCCAGGACAGCGATTTCGTTCGCGCCAAGCTCAAATACGAAGACGGTCCGGTTCGCCTGATCCTGTCGGGCGACTACAACAAGATCAAGGACAACGGCCAGTTCACCGCGCTGCATGCCTATGCGCCGGAGCTGTTTGGACCCACCGGCTCGTTCGGGCCGTTCGGTCTGGCTTCGACCTTGAACGCCTCCCTGCACAATCGCGGCTTCTACGACAGTTACGCGACGGGCTTCTTCGTCCCGACGAGCAATCCCAACTTCGCCAGCCTGCCGGCCAATGTCCGGGCCATGTACTCGATGCCGCTGGGCAATCGCCTGGAGGCCTATGGCTTTGGCCTCAACGGTTCGGTGGACCTGGGCGGCGTGACCCTGAAGTCGATCACTGGCTATCGCTTCAGCGATACCGACGGCGTCGTCGACACTGACGGCACGCCCGCCCCGATCCTGACGACCTGGGCCGGCTACAGCTCCAAGCAATGGTCGCAGGAACTCCAGATCAACGGGGGCGTCGGCGAGAAGTTCACCTACATCGCGGGCGGCTATTTCTCCGATGAGAAGGGCCAGGAATTCAGCCGGTCGCAGAACTTCGGCTTCCTGCCGTATTCGGCCACCACCCGTCCCTATGCCGGCCTGGCCGGGCAAAACCTCGCCGACGTGCACAATCGCTCGGTCGGCGTCTTCGGTCAGGGCTACTATCAGCTGACCGAGGCCGTCCGGCTCGCGGGCGGGCTTCGCTGGACCTGGGACGATCGCGACACCAAGCTGTATAATTATTCCACTTGGGGCGTCGCCACGACGTGCAACCTGCCCAACCCGGATGTCGCGGGCGTATGCGCCCAGACCCAGAAGACCAGCTTCGACTATCCCGCTTGGACATTCGGCATCGACTGGCAGGTCAATGACGATGTGTTCGCCTATGTGCAGACGCGGAGGGCGTCCAAGTCTGGCGGTTGGAACACGCGCGCCGGCGGCCTTCCGGCCTTCCGGCCCGAGACCACGCGGGACGTCGAAGCGGGCCTAAAGGCCACATGGTTGGAAAACCGTCTGCGCACGAACATCGCCGTCTTCCACTCCTGGCAGTCGGACGTTCAGCGCAACGCCGCGGCGCTGACGCCGGCTGGGGCCAGCACCCAATTCATCGTCAACGCCGGCGACGCCCGGGTCTATGGCGTGGAGCTGGAAGGCGCCTACCGTCCGTGGACGGGCATGGAGCTGACCAGCAGCCTCAGCCTGATGAACGGCAAGTATAAGAGCGGATCGTTCATCGAGCAGCAGTCCGTGCCGGGCGCGTCCTTGACGGGCTGCAAGGCCGCGGGCGCCTCGTCGATCTGCCCGGTGGACCGGAGCGGCGAGGAATTGCCGCAGCTTCCCAAGGTTCAATTCAACCTGGGCGCCACCCAGACCCTGCCCACCTCGTTCGGGCGCGTGTCGCTGCACGCCGACTACGCCTATCTGGGCAAGCAGTTCTATAATCCGGTCACGCCGGCCGCCCAGCAATCGGCCACGACCCAGGGCATCTATGCGACGGCGAACGTCCTGACCCGCACGCCAGGCTATGGTCTGCTGAACGCCCGCTTTACCGTCGAATTCGACGCTCACAACATCGAACTGGCCATCTACGGGAAGAACCTGACCAAGAAGGAATACAACGTCCGCCAGTTCGCCGACGTCTATGCCGCGGGTCTTGGCTTTGCGACGGACTTCATCGGCGAGCCGCGAACCTACGGAGCCTCCCTCACCAAGCGTTTCTAATCCCGCAGTTCCGCTCGGGGCTGACTGGCCGTCGACCGCTTAACGGTCGGCGGCTTTTTTCATAAGCAATGTTCGGCCGAAAAGAGTTTCGCCGACGCCAAAAGGGCCCCCATCGCGCGATGGGGGCCCTGCGCTTCGCGCCGCAGCGGGAAATGGGGTGCGAGCGCCTACGGGGCGTCCCACACCACATGGACCGCGTCCGGGCCGCGCAAGGAGACGCCTCGCACCTCCGGCCGGGGGTGGGCCGGGTCCAGACGCAGATTGGGCAGCATGTCTAGAAGTAGACCGACCGCCTCCTCGATCTCCACCTTGGCCAGCCACATCCCGACGCACATGTGGGCGCCAAAACCAAACCCGAAGGCCGCCATCTGCTTGCGGTCGATGTCGAACGCGTCGGGATTGTCAAACACGGCCTCGTCGCGGTTGGCCGAGGCGACGCAGGCCGAAATGATCGCGCCCTTGGGGATGGTCACGTCCTGCAGCGTGACCTCGGTCTGGCACTCGCGGACCTTGAACGTGGCGACCGCGTCGTGGCGGACGCTCTCGTCCAAGACCTTCCGCATCAAGGTCCGATCCGCCCGCAGGCGCTCGAGCACCTCGGGGTGGTCGAAGAGGTGGGTCATCATGATCGCGAAGGTCCTGGAGGTGGTCTCCGACGCGGCGGGCAGCATCATCCGCACGAAATTGGTGATCTGATGATCGTTCAGGGTTCGACCCTCGAACTCGGCCCGGATCAGGCGGCTGATCAGGTCCGCGCCCTCGGCGCCGGAAGCCCGGCGGGCCTGGACGGCGGCCAGGGTCGGGTCATAGAGCTCCTGGAAGGCCTGGAAGGCCGCGCGTTTGGCCTCCGGGTCGTTGGCCATGCCGCCCAGCACTTTCAGCGCCTTGGTGGCGAAGGCTTCGAGCGCAGCGGGATCGTCGTCCTGGAAGCCCAGGACAGCGTAGACCACGTGAATGGGGAACATCACGCCGACGCTGCCGATCAGCTCGGCCTTGCCCAGCGGCACGAGCGGCTCAACGAACGAGCGCTTGATTAGGGGGCGGATATAGGTCTCGCGCCATTCTTCCATGACCGCGGGCGTGAACGAGGGTTGCAAGATGCCGCGTAGCTGCCGGTGCTCATCGCCGTCCAGCCCCGTGATCATCAGCCCGTCGAGGAACGGACCCAGGCCCGTCTCCATCAGGATCCCGCTCGTGAAGGTCTTGGTGTCGCGCAACACCTTCATCACGTCGGCGTGCTTGAAGATCGTATAGATCGGCCGGCCCGTCTGGCCCGCGAAGGAGGCCGCGCCCAGCTCGGCGCAGATGTCGCCCTCCATCACGGGCAGGTTGTTTCGATGGTGGCGATAGATCGCCTCGAGGTTCTTGTCGTTGCCCGCGAACAGGGCGCCGACCTGGGCGAAGCCGTCGGCAAGATCCTTGTTGGGAGCCATCTGGGCGGTGCTCATCGGTGTTCCTTCCCGGAAGTTCGGCCCGCTGTGCGGACTCAGATTATTTCAAATGCAGAATAGTATTCTAGAAGAGAAGTCCATGGGAATTTGGCTTTGGGTCCTTCAGTGTCCGTGGATCGCGCTGACGGCGCCCGGGTCGGTGTAGTCTCGCCATCGAACGAGCCGGCCGTCGTCGTCCAACTCGAAAACGCCCGCGATCGAGAAGGCGCCGATCTCGCGCCCGTCGGCGGCCAGGAGGCGATCAACGCGCTCGGTCAGGACGACATTGCCCGTCGCGGCGATATGCAGTGTTTCCACGATGATTGTCGCATAGCCCATGCTGGCCTCGAACTGCGCGCCCAGCGCCAGCGCCTCGTCGGCGCCGACCGTGCGCGACAGGCCCATATTGGTCCATTCCGTGTCGGCCCGAAAAAGATCGCGGATCGCCTGCTCGAGCCGCTCGGGCCCCTCGGACCAGGCGTCCAGAAAGGTCCGGATAATATCGATCGGCGCACGGCTCATCGGGCGCGTTCCTTAAGAATTCTGATGGCGGAATTTAATTTCGACGCGCGATGCCGATGGCGCTTTGCTAGGCTGCGCGCTGACGGCGGCAAGCGCCGCAGGCAATCAATGGAGTCCCCATGACCGACGCGATCACCGCCATCCCTTTGACCCGCATCGGCGGCGAACCGGACACGCTGGCCAACCACGCCGGTAAGGTTCTGCTGATCGTCAATGTCGCTTCCAAATGCGGATTGACGCCGCAATACGAGGGGCTCGAGGCGCTTTATCGCGCCAAGCAGGCCGAGGGCCTGGAGGTGCTGGCGTTCCCGGCCAACAACTTCAACGGCCAGGAACCGGGCGCCGACGACGAAATCGCCAGCTTCTGCAAGACCAGCTACGACGTCACCTTTCCGCTCTACGCCAAGATCAGCGTCAAGGGCGACGACATCCATCCGCTGTACGCGGGGCTGACGGCCTTGAAGCCGGAGGCGACCGGCGATGGGCCGATGCGCGAGCGGCTGAAAGGCTATGGTATCGCCACGGGCGGTCCGGGCGAGGTGGTCTGGAATTTCGAAAAATTCCTGGTCGGTCGTGATGGCCAGGTCATCGACCGGTTCGCGCCGGATATCGACGCGGCCGACCCGCGTCTGGTCACCGCGGTGGACAAGGCGCTGTCGGCGGACTGAGGTCCGCCGCCCATGGCGAAGGGGGGGAGGGCCCTTCGCCATGGCGCCTAGCGCACCTTCGCGGTGATCTTAGCGTGGGGGCCTGACACCTGGGCGGCCCAGGCCGCCGCGGCGTCGGCGAAGTCATAGTCGACGTAGTCGATGATCAGCTTCTGAGCCTTCTGCATCGCCAGCAGCCGCCGCCAGATCGCTTCGCGATCGGCGGGCGGGCGTTGTCCGGTGCCGATGCAGGTGAGGGTGCGAAACAGCAGGTCGCCGATGTTGAGTTCGACCACCCGGCCCGCGCCCGTGCCGATGGTGATCAGCCGCGCGCCCCACTTGGTGGCCTTGACCGCCGACAAGAACGGCTTGCCGAACACAAGATCGAGCACGATGTCGAAGCCGTCCCCGCCGCTGGCGGCCTTGAGCGCTTCGGTGTCGTTCTCACCGCCCAGGGCGACGCCGGCGTCGGCCAGGCCGCGTTCGACGAGCCGATCCAGGGCGGCTGGGTTACGGGCTGCGGCCACGATGCGACCCGCCCCGAGGCTTCGGGCCAACTGCAGGCCGATCTGTCCCAGGACGCCCGTGGCGCCGAGGATCAGTACGCTCTCCCCGGGCTGGATGTTAGCCGCTTCCAACGGCACCAGAATCCCGGTACCGGCGATGCCCATGGTGATGGCGGTGCGATCGTCGATGTCGTCGGGAACATCCCAGACCTCCGCCGCCGGAACCAGGGTCTTTTCCGCCCAGGCCCCCCACGGTGCGATCGAGCGTTCGCCGAAATAGACCCGCCGTCCATCCTCGGCGCGGCCAACGCCCTCGCCGCGGATGACGCAAGGATATTCAACGCCGAGACGATAGGCGCCCAGGACGTCCCAGCCTCCGAGCCCGGCGGTGTCGACATCGATAAGGACCGATCCCACCCGCGCCGTCGGTTCGGGAAAATCCTGAAGGACCGGAGCGACTCCGTTGCCGGAGATGACGGCGGCGCGCATGTGGCAAATCCTGGATTGGTCTTGGAACCAAGATCGGCGACGGTCTGGTGAGCCAGACCGCCGCCGATCAGAGCTGTGTCAGCTCAGAGAAAGATGGCGAGGTTCGGGAAGCCCAGCACCGTCTGGTCGACGATGATTTCCCGCCGCGCCAACTTGAAGCTGGCGCCATGGCGTCGCAGCAGATCGTGGCGGACGCAGCTGAGGAACAGCAGATTGGTTTCCTCGAAGCGGCTGCGGCTGCAGAGCAGATAGCTCTTCACCTCGAACTCGTCGGGATTGTCCGTCGATTCGACCAGAATGTTGGTGATCAGACGTCGCGTGCGAGACGGCGGATCCTCGGCCCAGGCGCTGCGGGTGTCGGTGATGCGTCCGACCCGGCCTCGGATCGAGGCGTAGGTTTCGTCGAAGTGCATCACGGTCCGGACGATGGAGGCCGCGTTCTGGCTCAGGGGCCGGGTTTGGCGCACCGGGCAGGTGTAACGCAGATTGGTGTCGAGGCGCTCGACCCATTCGGCGAGCCGGATCTCGTCGAGCAGCCAGGCCTCCTCATAGAGAAACTCGGCGATTTGATTATAGGCGGGCGAGCCCACGGGCACGCGATTGGCTCGGAAAGCGTCCGGCGCGACGGCGGTGTCGGCGGTAGCGGTGACGTCGATGGTCATGGCGGTCAGGTCCTGATGATGGCGGCGATGATCAGAGCGAGCTGTTCATCAGGTCGCGGTAGGCCAGCCACCAGTTCCACTGGGTGTCGTCCTTGGTGAAGCCTTCGTAGACCAGGGCCGGGCCGGGCCAGTCGGCCCGCGGAGGCGTGGTGCAGACGGCCTGATACTTCATCGTGATGTTGCGCGCGGCCGCGCCTTTGGCCGTTTGGGTGATGTGGGGCCAGGTGTCGGAGTCGTCCTGCTCGACCATGCCCGAGGTGCCCAGCATCCGGACCGCGAACTGCAGGGCCTTTTGCTTGTGCTCTTCGGGGGCGTCCTTCTCGGCCAGGATGAAGTTGCAGAACTCCAGCTCGTCCGGCCCCTTAGGAATATAGGTGTGCAGGGAGGTCAGGCCGATGATCTCGCCATCGGGCTGAGGCACATAGATGAAGGCGATCAGGACGTTGGGGAACATCCCGCCGACCTGCGGCGGACTGTCGACCAGCAGGCCCAGCTGTTCAGGCGTCAGGTTGCGGATCAGCTGGGGCAGCATTTCCTTGGTGATGCCGGGCGGCGGCACGATCGCCAGCTTCTCCTCGAGCGTCAGGTTCCCGTCGCGGAAGCCGGCGGCCTGCTTGAACTTGTTGGCGGCGGGCATGCACCGCAGCGCATGGCCCTGGAGCGAACTGACTTCGGTGCCGTACATCGAGGTGGTCAGGTCGCCATCGCCGAACTTGGCGAACTCGCCAAGCCAACGGTGCAGCGTCAGGGTGTGGAAGCCGTCGGCGGCCGACTGTTCGCAGGCGGTCTTCCAGTTGGCTTTAATCGTGAAGCGCTGCGGAGGGCCGAGAACTTCCAGGCCCCGATCCGTGCGCTGGAACAGCATGTCGTAGTACCACTTCATCTCGCCGAGGAACTCGTCGAACGAGGGGCCGTCGAGATTCCAGGTCGCGAAGATCAGGCCCCCGTAGAGGTGGGTGCGCGCCTGGGTCAGGCCGAGCTTTTCCTTGGGCAGAATCGTGCCGTGCATCTGCTCGGCGGCGACGGGCGCGCCAATGAAGTCGCCGTCGTTCTTGAACGCCCAGCCGTGATAGATGCAGGTGTGAACCTTGGCGTTGCCCGCGTCGCTGGTGCACACGCGCATGCCCCGGTGCGGGCACACGTTGAGCATAACCCGGATCGAGCCGTCCTTCTGACGCGTGATCAGCACCGGGTCCGAGCCCATCAGTCGCGTGATGAAGTCGCCCGAGTTCGGGATCTCGCTCTCATGGCCCAGCAACAGCCAGGTCTTCCCGAACACCTTGCGCATCTCGATGTCGTAGAGTTCCGGGTCCGAGATCGCCCGAAGTTGGACCTCGCGCGTCTGCACGTTGATCAAGTCGTCGATCGTCGTCCCGTCGGAAAGCGTCGTCCGTGTCCGGTCCAGCATGGGTGTCCTCCGCAGCGCTAGGCGCCATATAATTTTGAACAGAGGTGGCATTTCTGTATAGAAAATGCAACTGTTCGATTCAGTGAGGAACGACGGGCCGCTGGCCCTCCGGAGAAGCCCCAAAGGGGCGCCCGGCACGGAGGAAGGTTATGAGTTCAGAAGCGACCCCGCATCGCGTCAGGGCGGACCGAAGCGCCTGCTGCGGCTATGGCACCTGCGTGGAGATCTGCCCCGAGATCTATCAGCTCGAGGGGGGGCTTGTGGTTGTGACCACCGACATCGTGCCCGCCGAGCTGTTGGAACGGGCGATCGAAGGCGCAGAGTCCTGCCCCCAAGGCGCCATCGTCGTGGAAGCCGTTGAGGGATGACGGCCGTCCCAGACGCCGCGAGCAGCGCGGTCGCCGCCCCAGCCCGCGCGTCCGGCCGGCCCAGGCTGCCCGGGCTATTGTCGCTGGCCTTGTTGGGCGTGCCGCTAACGGCGCTGTCGCTGCCGCTCGTCGTCATGATTCCGGAACACTATGCGACGGTTCTGGGCCTGCCGCTGGCGTTGATCGGCCTGATCTTCACCAGCGTGCGCGTGTTCGACATCGTCGTTGACCCGCTGCTCGGCGCGGCGATGGATCGAACCCACACCCGCTGGGGCCGCTATCGCCCATGGCTGGTCCTGGGCGCGCCGGCGCTCATGTTGGCCGTCTATCTGTTGTTTATGGCCAAGCCAGGCGTGGGACCCGTCTATCTGCTGGTGACCCTGACGGCCAGTTTCCTGGGGTGGTCTGTCCTGTCGCTGGCGCAACTGGCGCTCGCCTCCGGCCTGGCGGCTGGCTACGACGAGCGCTCGCGGGTCTATGCCTGGCTTCAGTTCGCCTCTCTGCTGGGCATTCTGACCGTGATGGGTTTTCCCATCATCTCTGCCAAGCTTGGCGGGACCGGCTTGCCGCCCACCCAGCTCATGGGGTGGATCATCATCGTCCTGACCGCGCCGGCGGTGGCTTTGGCCGCCTGGCGCGTCCCGGAGACCCTGCTCGTCACCCAAAGACATATCGTCGGGATCAGAGCCTATCTGGCCGTGGTCGGCCGCAAAGCCGTCTTCAGGATCGCCGCCATCGACCTTCTGTTTGGCCTTGGGTTTGGCACCGCCTCGGCGATGCTGGTGTTCTTCGTGACCGCCGCTAAGGGGCTGGAGCGCAGCGCCGTCGGCGTCGTTCTGATCGCCCAGGTGGTCACGGCCATGATCACCGTACCCGCCGTAGCCTGGCTGGCGCGGCGGCTCGACAAGCATTTCGTGCTTGGAATATCGGGCGTTCTGGCCGCCATCGTCAGCGTGGCGTTCATCTTCCTGCCTGACCACAATCTGCCGGCGATGGCGGTGGGCATGATGGGCTGGGGGCTGTCGTTCGGCGCCTTCAACCTGCTGCCACGCGCGATGATGGCCGATGCGGGCGACGAACTGCGGCTCGAATCCGGCTCGGATCAAACCGCCGTGCTCTATGCGCTGTTGATCAGCAGCTGGAAGTTGGGCGGCGCCCTGGCGGTCGGCCTGGCCTTCGCCGCCCTGGCTCTGGTCGGCTACAAGCCCGCGCTTTTGGGCGCGAACACCCCGCAAGCCATCTCCGGCTTGGAAATGGTGTTCGCGGGTCCTTCGGCGGCGCTGTTTCTCCTGGGAGCCTGGCTGGCCTTCACCTATCCGCTGACGCGCGAAAAGCATGCGGCCATCCGCCTCGAGCTGGACGCGCGTGATGCGGCGAGCGGAGGACCGGCATGATGCGTCGACTGGAAGGGCGCGTCGCGCTCATCTCAGGCACGGGGGGCGGCCAGGGCCGGGCCGCGGCGCTTCGGTTCGTCGCGGAGGGCGCGGTGGTCGCCGGATGCGACGTCAACGCCGAGGCCGACGCCGAGACCGCGCGGCTGGTCGCCCAGACGGGAGGGCGCATGACCACCATGGCCTGCGATCTTGGTGACCCTGACGGCGCGCGGGCCTGGATCGACCAGGCCGTCGCCGACTACGGCAAGATCGACATTCTCTACAACAACGCCTCGGCCGCGAAGTTCGGCTCGATCACCGAGCTTTCGATCGAGGACTGGCGCTACACCCTGCGAAACGAGCTCGACCTCGTCTTCCTGACGACAAAGTTCGCCTGGCCCCATCTGGCCAAGCACGGCGGGGTGATCATCAATGTGGCGTCCACGGCGGGATGGCAGGGCTCGCGCGGCAACGGAACCATCGCCCACAACGCCACCAAGGGCGGTGTGGTGGCGATGACCCGGCAGATGGCGCTGGAGGGCGCCGCAGTCGGCATCCGCGCCAACAGCATCAGCCCCGGCTTCGTCGTCACGCCGGGAACGCGCGCCTTTGTCGAAAACCCCACCGTCCGCGCCCAGCTGACCGCCAATATTCCGCTCGGCCGTCCAGGCGAGCCGGAGGATATCGTCGGCATGGCCGCCTTCCTGGCCACCGACGAAGCGGCCTTCATCACCGGTGCGGACATCATCATCGATGGCGGCACGACCGCCTGTTAGCCAAGCGACAAGACGAGGAACTGGACCATGGATATCCGGGGTATCGGCTATCTGGGCTTTGAAAGCCCCAACATCGAGGCCTGGCGCAGCTACGGACCCGAAGTCCTGGGTCTGGCCATCGCGCCCTCGCCGGAGGACGAGCCGGACGCGCTCTATCTGAAGATGGACGATCGGCGCTATCGTTTCGCCTTCCAGCCTGGGCCGATCGACAAGCTGGCCTATATCGGCTGGGAATGCGTCAACCGGATCGCGTTCGAAAAGGCCGTCAAGAAGCTCCAGGACGCGGGCATCGCCGTGGAGCAGGGCGGCGATGACCTCAAGGTTCGCCGCGGGGTGCGCGATGTGGTCCGATTCAAGGATCCCGTGGGCTATCAGTACGAGCTGTTCTACGGCCAGAAGGGCGAGCCTGGCTCGTTTGTGCCGGGCCGTCGCCATGGCGGCTTCAACACCTACGGCCGGGGCTTTGGCCATGTCGTGGTGATGACCCCGGAATATGGCCCGGAGCTGGACGACTTCCTGATCAATATCATGGGCTTCCAATGGTATGGATCGGGCGCGGGCAAGGGCCGGACCGGGTTCTATCGCGCCGGGCTCAACAACCTGACCAGCCACGACATCGGCTATGGCCACGCCCCCGGTCGGATGGGCATCCAGCACATCGGCCTGTTGACCGGCGATCTTCGTGATGTCGGCGAAACCTGGGACATCGTCAACAAGCGCCAGATCCAAGTGCAGATGACCCTGGGGCAACACACCCAGGACCCGCATTTCTCCTTCTACCACTTCAGCCCTTCGGGCTTCGCCGTCGAAGTGATCGCCGAAACCCATCCCTGGCCCGGCGATCCCTTCGAACTGAACGCCGAGCGCCTGAGCTACTGGGGGCACCAGCTGGTCGGGCCCATCCTCGGCACGACCATCCGCACGCCCGAGGAGCTGCGCTGATGGGGCTGCTCGACGGCAAGGTCGCCTTGGTCACGGGCGGCGGCGGCGGCATCGGCCGCGGCATCGCCCGCCGTTTCATCCGGGAAGGCGCGACCGTCCTGGTCGCCGAATTCAACGAGGACTATTGCGCGACCATCAAGGCGGAGCTGACCGAGGAGCTGGGCGGGCGGGCCGAAGTGCTTAAGGCCGATGTGCGCGTCAAGGACCAGATCCAGGGCGCGGTGCAGAAGGCGGTCGATCTGTTCGGCGGCCTCGACATCCTCGTCAACAACGCCTTCACCCTCAGCCCCAAGGTCCTGCTCGAGCAGAAGACGGACGAGATGCTGGACAGCACCCTGCATTCGGGGCTCTGGGCGGGGTGGTGGGCCATGCAAGCCGCGCGGCCCCACATGGCCGCCCGCGGCGGCGGCTCGATCATCAACTTCTATTCGATCGACGTGGAGACAGCCGCCTGGCTGAACGCCGACTACAACATCACCAAATCGGCGCTCCGCGGCCTCACGCGTAGCGCCGCCCACGAGTGGGGGCGGTTCAACATCCGGGTCAACCTGCTGTCGCCGGCGGCGATGGGCACGGTCTTTCACCGCATGGCCGAAGCCATGCCGGGCTTCGCCGAGATGGCGGCCTCGCGCAAGCCTCTGCTGCGCAACGGCGACCCTGAAGAGGATATCGCGCCCGTCGCGGTGTTCCTGGCCTCGGAGATGTCGCGCTTCGTGACCGGCGAACTGATCAACGTCGATGGCGGTCTGCACATGCCAGGCTACCAGTCGCGACCGCCGAACGTCGCGGAGATGGAACAACAAGGCGGCTAGAGCCGTCCAAGGGGAGACACAGATGGGTTTACTGGACGGCAAGGTGGCGCTGGTCACCGGCGCGGCCGGCTCTATCGGCTCGGAGACGGCGCTGGCGCTGGCCGAAAAGGGCGCGCGGGTCGTGCTGACCGACCTTCGGGCTCCGGAGCTTTCAGCGGTCACCGATCGCTTGCAGGCGCAAGGTCACGAGGTGGCCTGCAAGGTCGGGGACATCACCGACGAGGACGACATCCGGGCGGTGGTCGAGTTCGCCGTCGCGACCTTCGGCGGCGTCGACATCCTCGACAACAACGCCGGCGCGACGGGCTTTTCATCCCGCGACCTGGACATCCCTGAGATGTCCGTCGAGCTTTGGGATCAGGTCCAGTCGATCAACGCCCGCGCGCCGATGCTGTTTTGCAAGCACGCCATCCCGTCGATGCTGGCGCGGGGCGGCGGATCGATTGTCAACATCTCGTCGGGCCAGTCCCTTTCGGGCGACGTCAGCAATTTCGCCTATGCGGCGGGCAAGGCCGCGGTGAACGCCCTGACCCGTCACCTGGCGACCGCATATAGCCCCAAGGGCGTGCGGGTCAACGCCATCGCCGCAGGTCTGATTATCCAGCCGGGCATGGAGCAACGGCTGCCCGCGCACATCCAGAACATCTTCCTGAGCCATTGCCTGGTGCCGCGCCTGGGGACCCCGCGCGACATCGCCAACATGGTGGTGTTCCTGGCGTCCGACCTCAGCTCCTACGTCACCGGCCAGATCCTCTCCGTCGACGGCGGGTTCACCGCGCACCTGCCCAGCGTGGCCGACATGCGGCCCACTATCGAAGGCATGAGAAAGGCGCCCGGCCAATGGAGTTGAAGGGAAAAACCGTCGTCCTGACCGGGGCCTCCGCCGGCATTGGCGCGGCGACGGCGCTCGATCTGAGCAACGCCGGGTGCAATCTGGTGCTGACGAGCCGCCGGCTGGAGAAGCTCGAGGCGCTGGCCGCGACCTTGCCGGGCCCCAGCGCCTTGCTGGCGGCGGATATCGCCGAGCCCGATGTTCCAGAGCAACTTCTGGCGTTGGCCAAGGCGCGATTTGGGCGCGCCGACGTGGTGATCAACAATGCCGGTGTCATGGCCGTCGGAACGATGGACACCATCGATCTCGACGCCGTCAGCTACATGATCCGGGTTAACTTCGAGGCCGTGGTGCGCTCGTCCTACGTGTTCGCTCGAGAGTTTCGCGGTCAGTCGTCTGGCGCGATCATCAACGTGTCGAGCATCAGCGCCTACCTGATCTCCCGGGCGGGCGGCGTCTATGGGGGGCTCAAGCATGCGCTCGAGGCCTTCACCCAATCGCTGCGGATCGAACTGGCCGCGGCTGGCGTCAAGGTCGGATCGATCGCGCCGGGTTCGACCTCAAGCGAGATGTTCGACAGGATGATGGCGGCGGCGAAGATTGAAGATCCGGTCGCGCTCGATCCCAAAGATATCGCTCGGGCCATCCGGTTCATGCTTGAGCAGCCCGACCACGCGACCATCGCGCGCCTGGCGATCTATCCGCAAAGCGAAGCCCACTAAGCCGGGCCTCTCCAAGGCCGCGATGCGTCATCCCCGCGGCGGTGCGGGGATGACGACCCGGCGCGGTGCGGCCCTAGGCGGCGGAGGCCGCTTCGAGAGTGGCCTGACGCTCCAGCCCCATTTCCTGCATTTCGCGCTTGAGGGTGGGATAGTAGGCGATCGCGCCCTGTAGGCCGCCCGAGACATCGATCGAGGCCGCGCTCAGGAAGGTCGCAAGGTCGCTGGCCAAGAACAGGCAGACATTGGCCACCTCCTCGGGACGGCCGAACCGACCGAGGGGCACGACCTTGACCACCATTTCGAGGAACTCCTCGCGCGAGATGGACGGGGGCATCTCCTTGTAGTGGCGATCCCACTGGCCCGTATCGATCCAACCCATGTTCAGGCTGTTGACCAGGATGTTGTCCTTGGCCAGCTGCTGGCCCAAGAGCTTGGCCAGGGCGATCCCCGCGGCGCGGTTGGTCACCGAGGGAATGCCGTCCGGCGTCGGCAGGGCCCCGGCCAGGGCGTTGATGTTGATGATCCGCCCCCACTGTTGCGCGCGCATGTGAGGCACGACCGCCTGGACGAACCGGAAATGGGCGATCTGGATGTTGTTGGCGTGGTCGAGGATATCCTCGGGCTCCAAGGTTTCGAGGCTGCCGCCCTTGCCCTGGCCGGCGTTGTTGACCAGCACGTCGACGCCGCCCCAGGTTTCGGCGACCTGATTGACGAAGGCGCGAACGGCGGCGGTATTGCGCACATCGAGCGCGACCGCGATGACCTCCGCGGCGCCAAGCACGCGCATGTCTTCAGCGACGGCCGACAGCGTGTCGGGGTTGCGCGAGCAGATCGCCAGCCGCACGCCTTCGCGGGCGAAGGCCGCGGCCGTGGCCCGCCCGATTCCTCGGCTCGCGCCGGTCACAATCACCCGTTTGGCGCTCAGATCGATATGCATGTCCGATGTTTCCTCGAAGCTTCTGACGAGCTGTCCGATGTCGATATTTTCTAGTCAAAGCTCCGATTTTTGTCTCGTTTATTTTCCGAAAGCGAGCCGTACGCGGTTTGCGCGCCGAGGCGACGCAAGTTAGGCTGAAGATTGTATATCGGAGCACCCCAAGCATGACCTCCAGCGCCCGGACGGCTCGTCCGGACATCCTGGCCAGGCGCTCGGCCAGACGCGCGGAAGCTTCCGCTTCCAACGTCGACGTTCGTCCGCGCCGACCCGACCCGAGGGCGGCCAAGACCATCGAGAACATCATCAACGCCGCGCAGAACGTGATGATGAACCATGGCACCCCTCGGATCACCGCGCAGGAGGTTTGCGACGAAGCCCGCGTCTCGCGCGGGACGCTCTATCGGTATTTCCCGTCGATGGAAGCGGTCCTGGAAGCGGTGCTGCTGCGGCTCAGGACCGAGACCGATGACGAGTTGAGCCACGCGATGGAGGGATGCGAAACGCCGGCCGAACGGTTCGGGGCCTTTCTGCGCTACAGCGTCTCCAACAATGAGACCCGCAGAGGGTCTCAGTTCCTGCACGTCGAGCCGGCGTTCGTGCTGCAGTACTTCGAGTCGAACTTCGACCATTTCATCGCGCGCGTATTGTCGGCGCTGGAAACGGTGTTCGACGCCTGGGAGAAAGATATCGGTGTCTCGGTCGATCGCAGCGCCATCGCCGAGATGATGGTGCGTCTGGCGCTCAGCGAGACCGTGGTCTCCCCTCGCGAGGGCCAACCCTTGGCGCTAAGGCTGCAGCAGACGGTCGACAAGATCCTGAACGCGCGCAAAGCGAGATGAGCGGGCGTCAGCCGGCGCGGGACGCAATCTGATTTCGCAGGACGCCCACGCCCTCGAGCGAGACCTCGACCAGGTCGCCGGGATTCAGATAGCGGCCGGACGCCTGGGCCACGCCCTCGGGGGTGCCGGTGAACAGCAGGTCGCCGACGCCGAAGCTGACACGCTGATGCACGAACCGGATCAGCTCGGGAACGTCCCACGTCATGTCGGCGGTGGTGCCGTCTTGCCGGACTTCGCCATTGACCGTCGTCGACAGGCGCAAGGCCGGGCTGCCCGGCGCAAATTCATCACGGGTGACGATCCACGGGCCGACCGGCGTGGCCTTGTCCTGGCTCTTGGCGGCATAGAGGTCCATGCCGATGCCCGGCGGGCCGCTGCGCTGCAGATCTCGCGCGCTGACATCATTGCCCGCCGTGTAGCCGAGCACGCAGGCGAGAGGATCGTCCAGGTCGATCGCCGCGTCGCCGATCACCACAACGAGCTCGCACTCATAGTCCAGTTGCTCGGTCAGCGGCGGATAGCGGATCGGATCGGCGGCGCCGATCAAGGCGCCATACGCCTTGAGAAAGGCGATGGGCTGGGTTGGCGCAGCGACGCCGAATTCGACCAGGTGCTTGCTGTAGTTGGCGCCGGCGATGACGACCTTGCTGGTGTTCTCGCACGGCGCCAGCAGGCGTAGCGACGACAGGGCGCGTATCGGGCCCTTGAAGGTGAGGGCGTCCTGGCCGCCGCCCCGCGTCACATCGGGTCCCCAGTCCGACACGCCGCCGGCGATCGGCTGAGCCGTGTCGGCGTCGGGATCGACGAGCGCCCAGAACGCGTCGCCGCCATCCGAGCATCGAGCAAGTTTCATCGGCTTTCCTCGACGTTGGCTAGGCTGAGGCAGCGGCGGGCGCGAGCGTCCCGCCAAGGGTGTCGCGCAAATCGGCGACAATGGCCCGCGCGCGATCGCGGTCCTTGGCGGCGAACCGAGCCAGCAGGGGCGCATTGTCGAACACGCGCTCATCCCCAGGCTTGCGACCCAGCAGCATGAAATGGGTATGGGCGTTGCTGTCGCCCAGATAGATGACGGAGGTCCTTTCGAACGCCCCGGTCGCGACCAGTCTGGCGGAAAGGGCGTTGATTAACGGGCCAAGCTCGGCCGCGGCTCCATCTGACAGGAAGCCCACGCCGCGATCATGATCGCGGGTGAAGGCCATCAGCATTCCGGGGACATCCTGCATGGCCACGACGGCCCAAAGCGGGCCGGCAAGCACGACGTCTTCGGTCGCCGCGGCATGCAGCATTCCACAGATCTTGCAGTCGGTCGGATGGGTCATGGGGTCCTGGACCTCGCGCCAAGCCGGCGACGGCTCGGAACGGCAAGCGGCGGCTCTTCAAGGAGCCGCCGCGCCGGAGACTGGAATTAGGCGGCGATCGATTTGGTCGCGCGACCCATCTTGTCCAGGTCGATATTCAGCAGGTCGACCGCATTCTTCCAGCGGATCTTTTCGAGATCTTCCGGAGAAATCCGCAGGCCGTCGGTAAGGTCGCCACGGATCGCGTCGCTGCCGCCGAAATTGGTGCCATAGACCAGCCGGTCCGCGCCGATGACCTCGACCAGGGCCTGACGCATCGGCAGTTCATGCAGTTCCGGATCGAACCAGAAGTTCGGCAGGTACTCCTCGAGGTCCTTCTTGTTGTGGACCACGTCCAGGTTCTTGATGGTCTGGGCCAGGCGGCCAAGCTGGTAGGGCACGAAGCCGCCCGCGTGGGTGATATAGACCTTCAGCTTAGGGAAGCGATCGAGGACGCCGCCGCAGATCAGGTACCAGAAGCACTTGGTCTCGTCATAGTTCATGCCGACGATGGCCGTCGTCTCGTACTTGTCAGTGTTGGCTTTGGACCCCCAGGTCACAGACTGATTGTAGCCGTGTACGAACATCGGCAGATCGAGGTCGCAGAGGGTCTCCCAGATCGGGTCCATGCGCGGATCGTCGAACTCGAGGCCGCCGAAGTTCGAACCGCCGGCGCTGAGGCCCTTGGCCCCCAGCTCGGTGCAGGCGCGACGGATTTCCTTGGCCGCGTTGACCGGGTCTTGCAGGGCGGCCGTGGCCCACATCATCAACCGGCCGTCCGAACGGCTGCAGTATTCGGCCAGGGTATCATTGACCGTGGTCGAGAACCGTTTGGCGAACTCCGGCTCGGCCCAGTACATGTAGCAGTGCGACGGCACCGAGAGGACTTGGGCGTCCTGACCCAGAGCGTCCATGCCGGCCAGGCGGTGCTTGGGATCGTTCCACTTCGACATGAACTCGGCCACTTCCATCGTCTCGCCCCGCTTGACCGCGGCGCGACGCTCGGGCGAGCCCAGAGTCAGCACCCATTCGCCGACCCGCAGGCGGATATGGCCGTCGTCATGCTTTTCGAAGAAGGGGCCCCAGTGCGGATCTTGGTTGTAGTAGCCCGGCAGCGGGGCGTGAGCGTGAAGATCGATCAGCATCTGATTTCCTCCTGCGTCGAGGCCCCCTGGCGGAGCTCTTCGAGCTATGTGCGTTCCCTGGCGCGACTATCGCATTTTTTGAACGGTTTGGTCGATAGTGTTCAGTTCATTCTCTAACGCGAATGTAATTCGGCTGTCAAAACAAACCTTGACAGCGCCGAGGCCCGATCGCCTATCGTCCGACGCGTCGCGGCCTTGAGCGCGCGAGGCGAAAGAGGCGACGTCGACTCTACGACGGAGCGCCCGGGGCCCCAAAAGGGCGTTTATCGGCGGAGGATACGGACAATGCACAGACAGGCGAGCGCGACGGCGACCGAGACGCCCTATCCCCCGATCCGCTATGCCTGGTACGTGATCGGCGTCCTGTTCGTGGCGACGTTGCTTTCGCAACTGGACCGGCAGCTGCCCGCGCTGCTGGTGCGCCCCATCCGCGCCGAGTTTGGCATTTCCGACACCGCCTTCAGCTTCCTTCAGGGATACGCCTTCGCCCTCTTCTACACCTTTGCCGGGCTGCCGTTCGGCTGGCTGATCGACCGCACGATCCGGCGAAATCTGATCATCGTCGGCATGGTTCTGTGGAGCGTGATGACGGTTCTGTCGGGTTTTGCGCAGAGCTACGACGCGCTGGTGTTGACCCGGATGGGCGTGGGGATCGGCGAGGCCGTGCTAGCGCCGGCCGCCTATTCGATAATCGCCGACTACGTCTCGCCCGAACGGAGGGGGCGCGCGTTCAGCGTCTACTATCTGTCCTTGGCCATTGGTTCGGGCGCATCCTTGATCTTGGGCGCGCTGATCGCACGGATCATCCCCGATGCGGGTCTCAACCTGCCGGGCGTTGGGCTGATGTCGCCCTGGCGGTTGACCTTTCTGGTCGCTGGCGCGCCGGGTCTGGCGCTGGCCCTGCTCTTGCTGACCATCCGCGAGCCCGTGCGCCGGGACGCGGTGAGCGTGCTTCTGTCGAAGACGAGCGCCGGCTGGGGAGGCTTCTTCAGCTATCTCAAACGCCATGCCGCCGCTTTTTCGCGCGTGCTGACCTATCCGGGCGTGGTCGCCGTGATCGGCTATGGGACCCTGGCCTGGGCGCCGACCCTCTTTGATCGCCGCTTTGGTATTCCGACCAAGACCTCGGGCTTGATCATCGGGGTGCTGGTCGCGGCCGGCGGCCTTGTCGGGACCCTGATCAGCGGCTGGCTCAGCGATCGTTGGGCCGCCAAGCGCGTGCCCGCCGCGCGGCTTCGCGTGGCGATGCTGGCCTGGCTGCTGGTCTTGCCAACGGTGAGCCTATGGTCCCTCGTCGGCGCGCCGTGGCTCAGCTTCGCCTTGCTGACGGTGGTCGTCACCGGCTTCGCGATGGCCCAAGCCGCCGCGCCGACGGCCGTGCAGGCGATTACGCCGAACCGTATGCGAGGCAAGGCGGTGGCGATCTATCTGCTCATCGGCGGCTTGGTGGGCATCGGCTTTGGACCGATGTCGGTCGCCCTGGTCACGGATCATGTCTTTAAGGACGATGCGGGGCTGCCCTATGCGCTCGCCGTCGTCGGCGGCCCCATCGCGCTTCTCGGCCTATGGCTGACCTGGTCGGGGCTGAAACCCTACCAGCGCACCTTGGAGGCCTTGGAGGCCTTGGAGGCGGCGGCGGAAGCCGATACGGCGCGGTCCTGACGGCCAGCCCGCGGATCAAGGGGGCACGCGATCGGCGGCTGGCTTGTGCTGGGGGATCAGATAGTCGAGCTGCAGTTGGGCGAAGGGCAGAGGCGCGGTCATCCCGCCATCGCACTTGTACAGTCCGCCGTTCATGAAGGCGGCTTCATCCGAAGCCAGATAGGCGGCAAGGTTGGCGATGTCATCGGGGCGACCCAGACGCGGTGCGTTCTGCAGCTTCATGAATGCCGAATGCATCTCGGGACTGGCCCACGCCTTCATAGCCGGGGTCTCGATCACCCCGGGGATCACCGCGTTGCACCGCACGCCCTGCTTGCCGTAGTTGGTGGCGATGGTTTTGACGTACCAGTTCACCATCGCCTTTGACGCGCCATAGGAAAACTGCGCGACATCCCCGCCCAGGGCGCTGGTCGAGGAGGTGAACAGGATGCAGCCGCCGCCGCGCTCGAGCATGTGCGGCAGGGCGTACTTGGAGGCCAAAACCCCGCCCAGCACGTTGACCTGAACGATCTCCTGGAAGACCGCTGGATCGAACTCCAGGAAGTCCACGTCTCGTTTGCGCTTGCCCGCCGCCGTATTGACCGCGTTGTTGAACAGGATGTCGAGGTGGCCGAACTCGGCGATGGCGCGCTCGACCATACCCTTCAAGGCCTGGTCGTCGGCGACGTCGACCGCGAAGCCCACGGCCCGTCCGCCGGCGCTTCGAATTTCCTCGGCGACGGCCTGGGCGGTGTCACCCAGGATGTCCGTGACAGCCACGGCGGCGCCTTCGGCCGCGAACTTCAGCGCCGAGGCGCGACCGATCCCCGAGCCGGCCCCGGTGATGACAGCGGTCTTGCCGGTCAAACGTGTCATGGATCTTCCGTTCTCGTAGGGTGGTTGCTTCCGCACGTGTCCACGCGCCGCCATCGCGCACATCCCGCCATCCCTGACCGGACGCTGGCGGAGCGCGATCCCTTCCAGCGCATGGGGGTCTCGCTCGAGGCCTGTTTGTGGCGGCGCGCCGCAGCGAACGAAACGCCTCGCGGCATGGAAGATTTATCCCTACTATAAGTCAAGTGACTTAATTAGGCGGGTTTCGGCGTCTGATCGTCGAGCGCCGGCTTTTATTTTCGCTGGCAGTCGGGCAAGGATCGAGCATGCCGAGACGTTTTCAGGAGTACCCCAAGACCGCCCAAAAGCTGATGCTGGTCGCCGAGCGCCTGTATGGTCAGCACGGTCTTGACGGGGTCTCGCTACGGCAGCTGGCGACGGCCGCGGGGCAGGCCAACAACTACGTGGTTCAGCATTACTTCGGCTCCAAGCTGGGCCTGATCCAGGCCGTGTCCGAGATGCGATTGCCGGCCATGGAAGCCCATCGCCAGACCCTGCTCGAGGTCGCGCGGGCCGAGGGCGATTTCAGCGTGCCGCGGCTGCTCAGCTGTCTGTTCTCGCCGCTCGTGACGATGTTGGAAGTACAGGCCATGAGGGACTATGCGCGCTTCACGCTCGCCGTCATGCAGCTGGAACCGGAGGAGCATCCGTTCGAACGCTCGGCCGACATTTCGCCGGCCTCCACCGAAATCCGCAGCAAATTGAGCGAAAGCCTGTCGCATCTGGGGGCGGACGTGTTTCGTCGCCGGCTCGCATTGAGCGCTAGCATATTCCTAAACGGCATTTCGGAGCTGGGCGGAAAGCTGAAGTTGTCGCCTGGCGGCTATGTCAGCCACCAACAGTACCACAGCGACATCTTCGAGGCCGCCCTCGCGGTCCTGACGTGTCCCTTCTCGGCCGAGCCGCGCGCCGATTTCCGCGGTCCCCCGGCCCAGCCAGCCTTGGTCGACGACATGGCCGGCGCAAGCCGCCGGCCCGGCCGTCCGGCGGCGCCGACGGGCTGATTTCGTGACATCGACGAAGGCTCGCGGGGCGCGCCGTCCGGTGGTCCCCCGGGGATCTGGCCAGCGATGTCGACGCCCTTGCGCCGTATCGCCGGACCGACACCACCGGCTTGACGGGATCAGGCGGCCCGCACCGCCTGGCCCATATCGAGCTTGAGCAACCGCATGGCGTTGCCACTGCGGATCTTCTCGCGATCGGTTTCGGAAAGGTCGATCCCGGCGGTGAGGTCGCCATGGTCGTAGGCCCCGCCGAAGTTGGTGCCATAGAGCAGCTGGTCTGGACCGATCACCTCCACCACGGCCCGCCGCAGGGCCGGGTGGTGGACATCGAGATCGAAGTAGAAGTTCTTCATATAGTCCATGAGCGGACGCTGGTTACGCGCATCGGGGGCCATTGCCCCGTTCAATTCAGACAGCCGGCCCAGCTGGAACACCGCCATGCCGCCAGCGTGGGTGATGTAGGTCTTCAGAGTCGGGAAGGCGTCCAGGGCTCCACCACAGATCAGGTACCAGAAGAACAGGGTCTCATCGACGCAGTCGCCCACGATGGACGTCGTTTCGAACCGATCCTCGTGATGGCGCTCGCCCAGATAGATCGACTGGTTGAACCCGTGCACCATGATGGGAACATCGAGTTCAGCCAGCTTGGCCCAGACGGGAAACAGGCGCTCGTCGTAGGTTTGAACTCCGTCGAAATTAGTGCCGCCGACACAAAGGCCCTTGGCGCCCAGAACGCGCACGGCGCGGTCGATCTCCTCGACCGCCGCATCCGGATCGGCCAAGTTGGCGTGGGCCCAGAAGTCGAACTTGTCGGGCATCACCTGGCAGAAGGCCGAGAGTTCGTCGTTGCAGATCCTGGCGTATTCGGTGCCGAACGCGCCGGCCCAGTACATGAAGGCGTGCGAAGGCGTGGACAGAACCAGCTTGTCGACGCCGCGCTGCTCCATGACCGCCAGTCTCGCCGAATGGGTCATGCGGGCCAGCAGGTTCGCTTCGGCCTCTGCGTCGTCCTTGGCCTTGGCGGGCTGCTTGGTGCCCAGGGAGAAATGCCCGACCGTCAGGCCCTGGGGCTTCATGAAGGGGCCCCAGAACGGGTGTCGCTTCATCATGCCTGGCGTGAAGAGGTGGGCGTGCACGTCGATCAGCATGGTTTCCTCGTCGATCTGTTATTAGATTGATATTCTCACCGTCGAATGATCTGTGGCAACCCGTGCCGGCAGAATCTCGTATGGCGCGTGGGGAGGCGAGCGATGCAGCAGATCAAGCCCAGCGGCCGTCTCATGCTGGCGACCGGCATTGTCGGCGCCGCATTTTGCCTGCGCCTGGTGTTCGCCAGCCTGTCGGTGCGCTTGCCCGAGGTCGTGCATGAGACCGGAATGACCGCCTGGCAGGTCGGGCTGCTGACCACCTTGCCGGTGCTGTGTCTTGGCCTGTGCGCGCCCTTGGCGCCGCGGTTGGCCCATCGGCTGGGGACCGAGCGCGCGCTTTTTGGCGCCTTGGCGCTGATCGGGCTTGGAACCGCCGGGCGCGCGCTCGGGGCGGTGTGGGCCCTGTTTGCCTTTTCCATCCTCGCCGGCGCGGCGATCGCCATAGCCAACGTCTTGCTGCCGACCCTGGTAAAGCGGGATTTCGAGGATCGGACCGCAATCGTGACCGGCGCCTATGTCACGGCGATCTCGGGCGGCGCGGCCTTGGCGGCCGCCGTCACCGTGCCTATCGAGACCGCGCTGGGCGGTGGCTGGCGCGTGGGCCTGTCGATCTGGGCGGCGCCGGTGGTGGGGGCCTTGCTGCTGTGGTCGCTACAGCTGGGGCGAAAGGTCGAGCGCGACGATCTGGTCGTCGAACCGGTCGTGGGCCTGTGGCGCGATCGACTGGCATGGAGCGTGGCCCTGTTCATGGGCCTGCAGTCGGCGCTCGCGTTTTGCGTGCTGGGCTGGTTGGCGCCGATCCTGCGGGAACGGGGATTGGACGCGGTGACGGCGGGACTGGTGCTGTCCGTCCTGATCGTAGTCCAGTTGGCGACCTCGCTCACCGTGCCCTCGCTCGCCACGCGCAAGCCGGCTCAGTCGATGATCGCGGTCGTGCTTTCGGTGGCCGCGGCGGCCGGACTATTGGGCCTGCTGCTGGCGCCGCTTTCCGGCGTCTGGGTCTGGGCGGTCATCCAGGGGCTGGCTCAGGGGGGATTGTTCGCCTTGGCCTTGACCATGGTCCTGCTGCGCTCGGCCAACAGCCATGTCGCATCGCACCTGTCAGGCATGGCCCAAAGCGTGGGCTACGTCCCGGCCGCGTTTGCGCCGCTCAGCGTCGGGCTCGTCCGCCAGTGGACGGGCGGGTTCCAGGCCGTCGCCGGCCTAGTGGTGGTTATCGGGGCCGGTCTGGTCATCACCGGCCTGATCGCCGGCCGCGCCAGTCTAGTCTCGGCCCAGGTGTCGCCGACCTCGATCAAGCTGGCGCGGGCCTAACGGGATGAACGCTCAGGACGGAGTCACCATGCGGTTCGCAAACAAGGTCGCCATCGTGACGGGAGCCGGCGGCGGCATTGGCAAGGTCACGGCGCTGCTGTTGGCGGCGCAAGGAGCGTTCGTCGCCGTCAACGACCTTGACGAGGCCGCCGCCCTGTCGAGCGTCGCCGACATCCGCTCGGCGGGCGGCCAAGCCCTCGCCATACCGGGCGACGCCTCCGACGAGACGGTGGCGGCGCAGGCCGTCGCCGAGGTGATGCAGGCCCGCGATCGGATCGACATCCTAGTGAACAACGCCGGCGTGTCGGTCGTCGCGCCCGCCGAGGATTTCCTGGCTTGGGACCGGGTGCTGCGCATCAATCTCTATTCGCAATTTTTCTGGTCGAAGGCGGTCGCCAAGGCGGCGATGATCCCGGCCGCGCGGGGCGTGATCATCAATGTCGCCTCCATCGCCGGCCTGGCCGCTGTGCCCCATCAACTGGGCTACGTGGTCTCCAAGCATGGCGTGATCGGCCTGACGCGGTCCTTGGCGGTCGAATGGGGACGCTATGGCCTCCGGGTCAACTGCGTGTGTCCGGGCATTACGGCCACCGACCTGACCACCGGGGCCGATGGCATGGCTTCCGAGCGGCTGCGCGCCCGGATCGCACGCGTCCCGCTCGGGCGCATGGGGACCGCGCAGGAGCAGGCCGAGGCGATCGCCTTCCTGGCCTCTGACGAAGCCTCCTATCTCACGGGGCTGATCCTCAACGCCGATGGCGGGCAGATGGCGCTCCATTCGGGGGTGATGATGTCGGCCTGAGCGGCGGCGTCCATGCAGCGCCTGGCGAGCGAGCCCGCGACGGAGTCAACGAAAAGCTGAACAAGCTTGTCAATTTCGTTCAAGATTAGAAGATCGGTTTCGAAGGCTGGCGTCGGCGGTTTCCGGCGCCGCCGCGTTCGGCGCCCGAGCGCGCAAGGAATAGGGCTTCATCATGTATCGGCGGATTGTTCTGGCCTATGACAGCACCAAGGCGGGGCGCGCGGCGTTGCGAGAGGGCGCGTTGCTGGCCAAGCGATGCGGCGCCAAGGTCTTCCTGCTATCGGTCCTGGCCGAAAGCGGCGGCTTGGCTCTCGCCGAGGGCGCGCATGTCGGCGCGGCCCACGGCCACTTGGAAGCCTATCGCGCCGTCCTCGACGAAGGGCTTCGAAAGCTGGAGATGCTGGGCTTGGATTCAACCGGCGCGCTGGTTCGCGGCGAGCCGGCCCAGCAGATCGGAGACTACGCCAGAAAGGTCCGCGCCGATTTGGTCGTGGTCGGTCACCGCAAGCGTAGCTTGCTTGAGCGTTGGTGGAGCGGCGCCAACGGGGCCTACATCGTCGATAATCTCGATTGCAGCCTGCTGGTGGCGCGAAGCGACATCAGCGATCAGGACTTCGAGGCCGAGTTTTCCAAAGCCGCCCAGCACGTAAACGCCTAGGTGAGCCGATAACGGAGCGGGGCCAGCGGCGGCGGCAGGTCGGATCGCCCGATGGCGTGTAGAAGCTCGCGCTCAACGGTGCGCACCAGGGCGTCGAGTGGAAGGTCGTTGTCGTCGGTTCCGAACGGATCCTCCAGCTGGTCTCCCAGCGCGTCCAGGCCAAAGAAGGTGTAGCTGGCGATCAGCACCAGCAGCGGCGTCCACCAGCCTAACGCCGGCGCCAGGGCGAACGGCAGCAGCAGGCAAAACAGCAAGGCCGTCCGATGCAGCAGCAGCGAATATGCGAAGGGCAGGGGCGTTGTCTTGATCCGCTCGCAGCCGGCCTGGACCTGGCTAAGGTCCGATAGCTGACTTTCCAAAACCGCATAGTGGATGTCGGAGAGCGCCTTTTGCGCCGCTAATCGCGCGCATTGCGCGCCGACCTCGGCCAGCACCGCATCACTAGGATTGGGCGGTTCAGGCTCGTCGTCGGCGGCGATCCAGGGCCTGATCGCGGCGGATTCGTCCTGATCCCGTAGCCTGGCCGCAAGGCCATGGGCGAAGCCGCAGAGACCCAGCAGCAGGGGCTCTCGGACCTCGGCGTCGAGGACGGCGGTCTGGCGCGCGAAGGACCGGGCGGCGATGATCAATCGCCCCCAGAGCTTGCGCGCTTCCCACCAGCGATCATAGCAAGCGTTGTTGCGGAAGCTCATGAAGATCGACAACGCCAGGCCGATCAAGGTGAAGGGCATGGCGCCAAGGTGACCCATGGGCTCGGGCAAGGTGCGGTGGAGTAAGACCGCGCCGACTGAGATCGCCGCCAATATCAGCAGGCGGCCGGCGATCTTGGGAACGATGGAGCCGTGCATCGCCGTCAGGACCTCGCCCAGTCCTGGTCTGTCTCTGACGATCATCGACGCTCACCCTCTCAATCGATCGTGCCTTACGCGAGCAATGAGGCGCGGGCTGGGCGTCAGCCTCGGGACGGACGCCCAGCGCTTGTGAGAGCCTTCGCGTGCGCGGATGCTTGAATAGGGCGTCGGTTTTCCCTGATCTCGATATCGCGGTGCGCTGTGCGCGCGAAGCTATTTAAGCGCCCCAGTTTTTCGAAATAGTTGACCGTAGCGTCGTGATCGTTTCGAAAAATGGCGAAAATTAGTGGGCTCTTTATCGGAAATCGCCAGGCGAGGTGATTGACGGAGGCGCCGGCTTGGCACTACCCGTGAGACGCGCCGGCGCCAAGGATCGGACGCATAGAGGTCACAGATTGGGGAGTGTGATGTCAGAAGCTAAATCCAGCCTCGACACCGAGGGTTACACCGTCAGAGACGCCTATTTCGGCCGGCCATACATCGATCGCGATGAGCTTCGCCAGCAGCCCTATCCCCACCGCAACGTCCACGGCGGGTTCGAAAACACCGACACGCGCTTCACCTTCTATTTTCCGGACGCGGGCGAGTGGGGCGGGCGCATGTACCACCCGCTCGAGGGCGCGCACGCGGGCCATGAAGAAGCGTTCGCCGGCGCCATGGGCGCCATTCTTGGCGGACTGGAGATGATGACCAAGCTGGGCGGCTACATGGTCGAATCCAATTCGGGCCATATCGGCGACGACGTGGATCCAAGGGCCGGCGTCGATCCGGGTCTCTATGGCTATCGCGCCAGCGTCGAGAGCGCCCGCTTCTCCAAGCATATCGCCAAGCAGGTCTACGGTCGGGAGCCGGATTTCAGCTATGTCTGGGGCGGCAGCGGCGGCGGCCGCCGCTCGCCCTTGTGCCTCGAATACTGCGACGGCGTCTATGACGGCGCCCTCCCGTTCATGGGCGGCGGCAACATCGAGCCGCACGGCACCAATTCGCGCGTGCGGAGCGAGCAGCCCTTATCGTTTGGCGCGATGTTCAACGTTCAGCGCCTGCTGCGCGGCGGCAAGCTCGAACGCGTCATCGACGCCATGCAACCCGGCGGCGGCGGCGATCCCTTCCTGGGGCTGAACACCCACGAACGCGAGGAGTTGGCCAACCTTTATCGGCTGGGATATCCCCGCGGCGACGAGTTCATGATCGCCAAGCCCATGGGCCAGATCTGGCTGTGGTCGTCTATCGCCGACATGTTGCTGGAAGAGGACGCCGATTACTTCAAGGCCTTCTGGACCCAGCCAGGCTATGTCGGTTTCGATCAGCCAGAAGCCGTGCGCGACGATCTGATCGACCAGGTCCTGCCCGTCACCCGCGTCATCACCGCTCAGGACCTGCTGAGCGGCGAGGATTTCGCGGGTCCCGAATTCGCCGACGCCAAGCCGATGGCGATGTTCATGGCCTCCTCGACGGGGCAGTTCGACATGCCCATCGGCGTCGAGGTCAAGGGCTTGGGCGAGGGCTACCGCAGCGGGACCGGCGTTCGTGTCGTTTCCGGCGCCGCGCAAGGACGTCAGCTCTACTGCACCAAGTCGATCGGCGACATGCTGTTCTGTGATGGCCGCGCCGAAGCCAATCTGAAGCGGTTCCGCGGCGTCCAGGTCGGCGACGAGGTGCATGTCGACAACCACGCCTTCCTGGCCTTCTGCTACGCTTACCGGCACCACATTTCCGATGATCCGCTGAACGACTTCCTCCGGGTCGATGGCCAGCCGATCTATCCCCAGCACGGCCTGCCGATGCAGTCGCCGCTTATGGGCGTGCCATATTCGGGGCAGTACGAGGGCAAGCTCCTGTGGATCCACCACACCCACGACGCCTCGCTCTGGCCGCCTCAGGGCGTGATCTACAAACGCGCCGTGGAGCAGGCCCAAGGTGCGGAAAAGGCTCGTGAACGGTTCCGGCTGCAGTGGACCCAGAACGCTGAGCATGTCCCGCCGATGCTCCTGCCTTCCGACCCCAAACGCGCCACCGCCACTTGGCTGATCGACTACATGCCCAGCATCGAACAAGGGCTGGTCGATCTCGCTGCCTGGGTGGAGAAGGGCGTGGCTCCTCCCGAGACGCAGTATAGCTTCGTCGACGGCAAGATCAGCCTGCCGCCGACCGCCAAGGCGCGCGGGGGCACTCAGCCCGTGGTGTCGGTGACCGCCGACGGCGCCTTGCGCCGCCAGATCTCGCCCGGCGGACAGGTCGAGCTGACGGTGAGGGCCGAGGCGCCGCCCGGCGCGGGAACCTTCACGCGGGTCGATTGGGACCTGGATGGGTCGGGGAGCTTCGCCGTCAATCAGCCGATCGCGCCGGGTCAGACCGAACTGACCCTGTCGTTCGCCCATGCCTATGACCGGCCGGGTACGTATTTCGCCACGGCCCGGGTGAAGTTGAACCGCGAGGGTGACCCGACAGCTCGCCGGCAAATCGAAAACGTGGCGTCGGCCCGCATCGTCGTGAGCTAGTCCGCCGCGTCCAGTAACCCGGCCGCAGGCCGGGTTACTGGATCGAAATATTCAGAACGAGATTCTAGATACAGAACTCTTGACTGGACACCGTTCTCCAAAGGCCTCTAATGGCCAAGGGCGTGCGATCCCGAAATGGGAATTGAGGTCACGGTTTAGGCCAGCCGTCGCGACGCCCCGCCAAGAATGAGCAAGCCGAACACAGTCGGCGAAACCTTAGGGAGCAAGCGGTGAAAGACAGACTGAAACTTCAGCTGGCGATCTGCGCCATGATCGCCGGCGCGGCGACGCTGTACGGGTCGCCATCCTCTGCGGCCGCCGCGGCGACGTGCGACGTGAAGGCCATCCAAGCCATCTCGCCGGCGGACACCACCATTGTTTCGGCCGTGCCGACCGCCGCGCCGACGCCGCACTGCAAGATCGACGGCTATGTGACCACGACCCATGCCGGCGGCGCGACCAACAAGGCCAATTTCCGGCTCCAGTTGCCCGACGAGGGCTGGACCAAGCGCTACTATTTCATCGGCATGGGCGGTTCGGCCGGCTATGTGCCGACCGATTCCCAAATCCCCGGCGGCAATCCCCTGGTCAAGGGTTTCGCCGTCGCCGGCACCGATACCGGCCACCAGGGCAACATGCTGGATTGGGGCTTCCTCAGCGACCCGGTGCTGGCTGAGGACCACATCCATCTGGCCGCCCACGCCACGGCCGTGGCCACCCAGCAAATCACCCGCGCCTATTACGGCGCGCCGACCTTCTATCGCTACTTCTCGGGCTGTTCGGGCGGCGGGCGCATGGCGACCGAATCCATCCAGCGATATCCGGGTGATTTCGACGGGGTCCTGCTGGGCGCGCCCGGCGGGCGCAGTTCGGCGACCATGCTGGCGTTCATCAACGCCGCCCAGCAAGCCCAGCGTGAACCGGGCGCCTGGCTGTCGCCGGCCAAGCTGGCCATGGTCGATCGCAAGGTCACGGCCGATTGCGATGAACTCGACGGCGCCAAGGACGGCGTCATCTGGGACCACACCGCCTGCCGCTTCGACTTCACCAAGATCAAGTGCGCGTCGGCCGATGGCCCCGAATGCCTGACCGCCGCCGAACTGAAGACCCTGCAGGCGATCGTGGCCGGTCCGCGCGGACCCAAGGGCGCGATCAAGGTCGGCTTCCCCGTTTCCAACATCGGCATTTGGGCCGGGTTCCTGGGCATGGTGCCGCCGCCTTGGTCGGACGCGCCGACCAACGAGAACATCGCCAAGTCCTCGGCTGGCTACGTCATCGGCAGCTCGCTGGCCAAGGTCTATTTCGGCAAGGACTTCGACGCGTTGAAGGACTTCGACTTCAACAACCAGGATCAGATCGACGCCTGGTGGAAGGCGGCCCAAAGGGTCGGCTATGGCTACCCCTATAGCGCCGATCTGCGCGGCCTGCAGAAGAGCGGGGGCAAGGTGCTGATGTGGAACGGTGTCAGCGATCCTTGCTGCATCGACACCGAAATGCAGCAGTACTACGCCGACGCCGCGGCCAAGGTCGGCGGCATGGCGGCCCTGCGTGAGTTCGCCAGCTTCTACCGTGTTCCTGGCATGGGCCATTGCGGCGGCGGCACCGGCCCGCAAGACGCCCCCGACGTGCTGCTCGACCAGCTGATCAACTGGGTGGAAAAAAGCCAAAAGCCCGGCCCGGCCGTCGCCCACCGCGGCGCCGATCGCGTGCAGCTGACCTTCGCCGATCCCAAGACCAAGCAGGTCTCCGGTGTTCTGGTGCCGCCGCCGACCGGCGACGCCCGCGACTTCCTGCTCTGCCCCTATCCGCTGGTCGCGAGTTTCGACCGCTCGAAGGCCAGCGTCCCGGGCGCGGTTGGCGAGGCCCACAACTGGTCCTGCAAGGCGCCGGTCAAGGTGGCGTCCCGCTAGATCGATCGCCGGCCCCGGCGCTCAAGCCGGGGCCGGTCCGCATCGCGCCGTGCAAGGCGGTCCCGCCACGCCGACCCCACGGTCCGGCGCGCCAGCCGACATCGCCTCACAGAACGCCTTCAGAGGCGGTCCGGACGATCGTCAACGCGCCTCCGAGCCGTCCGCCTTCCAGGCCGCCGTCAGGAACAGGCGCCGTCGGGTGGCCAGATCGCCCGCCGTAAAGGCGTCAAGGACGGCGCCGGGCTGGGTTGCGGCCTGACTTTGCTGGACCCCGAACGGCAAGAGAATCTCGACGAACAGCTCGACCATCGGGTTGGCGCACTGCGTCGCGGCGAACGTGCAAAAATCACCAAAGGCGATCGTCTCGCGGGCCTGGGGCTGTTTGCGCCCGCCAGCCAGCCTTGCCGCGCGAGCCTGGTTCAGGCCTTCCAGGATCAATTGGGTCAGAAAGGCGTGGATGTCGGCGGGAGCCGGCGCGCTGCGTGCAAGGAAGGCTGCGGCCTGGGCGATGGTCCGCGCGCGGTTGGGGGTGGCGACATAGAGCCCGCCCTTGCGGCCCCGGATGAACTCCACCGCCGAGTGCTCCTCGAGCATTCGCACGGCCTGGCGCAGGATGGTCGTGCTGGCGCCATATCGCGCCATCAATTCGGCGCCGCTGCCGATACGCTCTCCGGCTCGCCAGCCCTTGGAGCGGATCTCGCGCAGAATTTCGCGGGTCAGGCGTTCGGCTTGGTTGCCCGCGCGGTTGAACTCGGGCCGACCCGGATCGACGGTCTTCAGCGGCGAGCCCGGGTCGTGGTCGGTCTCGTTCCAGGTCGGCCACCTGGCGTGGAACATCGCCAGCATCCGGCGGCGACAGTCGAACAGCGTGGGCGTATCGCCGGCGATCAGCGCTTCAGCGGCTTCGCGCGTGATGCGCCAGGCTTCTCCGCGCTCGCTCTCAACGCTGACATTGATGCTGTAAGGCATGATGTCGCTGGCGAACTCGCTGGCCGTCCGATTGGCGAGCAGCACCGCCGGTTCGCGCGAGGCGGTCCGGATGGCCTGATGCAGTAGGCGGTGGCCCCCCACCGCCTGAAATTGGGCCTCGGCCATCCGATCGAGGCGATGGATCAGGCCCCGGATCCGCTCGCAGGCTTCTGGGCCTAGACGGGGCGCTCCATGGAGAAAAAGGTGGGTCTCGAGCGCGTAGGGCAGGACGCCCAATTGCTGGATGTCGCGGGTCAGGCTCTCGACCAAGATCGACAGCGAGCGCCCGACGAAGTCCGGATTCGGCTCGGCCACCACCAACCCACCGCCGGGGCCGCGCCGCATGTAGGCCACGCCCCGTTCCTCCAGGATGCGTACGGCCTGGCGGAAGACGGCGCGTCCTGCGCCATGCGAGGCGCGCAGGTCCTGTTGCGATGCGATCACCGTTCCGGGGGGCGAGCGGGCGCTCAGCACCTCGCGCGCGATTCTTTCCGCCAGCCGAGCGCCCGCCGAATCCGGCCCGAAATCCGCCGGTGGCGACACGGCGTCAAACGGTTCTGTCGTCAACTGCGGAGACCCCGGCCCAATCTGCCCTTCTTCCTAGTAGACAGATTGGCGTCGGATGAAAACAGGCGCCTATTTTAGCCTACTGGCCCCGCCTTCCAGATTGGCTAAGGGCGGGGCGCCTCAGCAGCGGATCGAGGGCCAAGACGCCCGTCAGCGGTCCGCCAACGCCAGCATCTCCGCGAGGGTCTGGGTCAAAAAAGTGCGCCGCCCCGGGAGGCGGCGCTCATCGCGTCGTGACGTGGCGCGCCGGCGTTGGACCGGCGCGACACAGGGATCAATGGAACGCGTAGCGAAGCTCGAAGACCACCTGGCGCGGCGCCCCGTAGAGGAAGGTCCCGACGCCGAACTGCGTTGAGAGCTGATTGTTGCTGCCCACCACGTAGTCCTTGTCGAAGGCGTTGCGGACATAGAAGGCCGCGCTGACCGGGCTTTGGCGGATATCGCGCCAGTCGACCCGCAGATCGACCCGCGTGTAGCCGGGCACATTGGCGCCCATCGCCGAGAGGGCCACGGCGGGATTGCCGTTGGGCTTGTTGGCCGGATCCAGCGCCATGCCGCTTTGGTAGTAGATGCTGGCCAGGGCGCTCAGCGAGCCCCAGTCGCCGGCCAGGTCGTAGGTGAAGCGCGGCGTCAGGGTCAGCTGGTGCTTGGGCGTGTTGGGGAACCGGCTGGAGGTCAGATCGCCCTGCACCGGATCTTCGTATTTGTCGTAGCTGGCGTCCATGTAGGTGTAGATCAGCGAGACGTCGAAATGGGCCGCCAGCTGGGCCGCCACATCGACGTCGAGCCCCTTGATGCTCCCGGACGCGGCGTTGCGCGTGACGGTCGAGGCGGGGGTCGTGGGCAGGTTAATGAAGCGCTGGATGTTGGTGTAGTCGTCGTAGAAGGCGTCGACGGCGTAGCGGAAATGCATGTCGCCCAGGGTGGTTTGACCCTTCACGCCGACTTCGTGGTCGGTGACGAACTCAGGCTGGAAATACTTGTCCGCCGCCGAGAGCGCCGTGCCGTTGAAGCCGCCGGATTTGTAGCCGCGCCGCACCGTCGCATAGGCGCTGAGGTTGGGCGTGAAGGTGTAGTTGGCTGCGACGTTCCAGGTCGTGGCCTTGAAGACGCCCGACGAGGACGGGCCCGTCGCGGTGGGGCCGGTGGGCACGGGTTGTCCAGGCAGGACCAGGAAGGTCTGGGAGAACGAGCGCCGATAGTCTTCCGTCCGGCGGATCCCGCCTGTCAGGGTCAGCTTCTGGGTCGCCTTCCAGTCCACCTGGCCGAAGACGGCCTCGGACGAGTTGGAGCTGTTGCCATAGGCGATGGCCTGGATGGCGACGCCATTGGGGAAGGCCAGCGCCAAGGGCGGCGCCAGGGCGCCCAGCACGGGCGCGGAGAAGAACTGCTTGGTGTCGAAGCCGACATTGACCGGCGATTTTGTGTTCTCCCGGTAGTAACCGACCACGGTGTTGACCGCGTTCCAGCTGGCCTGGATCTGGAACTCCTCCGTCGTGGACTCGATCTTCTTACCCGGCGGGTTGGTGACGTTCAGAAGGTCGAGCGGCGTGGAGTCCAGGTCGTAGGACTGTCCGCCGGTGTAGTGACGGTTGCTGACGATGTTCTTCAGCGTGATGTGGTCGGTCAGGCGTAGGGAGGTCGAGTTGAGGATCCCGTGACCATCGAGGACCGTATAGTCGGGCCAACTGGCGTTGATGACACGCGGCCCGCGCGCCTTTTGGGCCGCCAGGTAGCCTTGCAGCTGCGACAGGATCGGGGCGTTGTTGATATTGGGCGCCACGAAGGCGAGGCTCGAGCCCGAGCCGCTCTCCTTGACCTCGTCATCCTGATAGATGGTGAGGTTCTCGAACCCGTCGAAGGGCCGCAGAAGCACGCTGGCGCGAACGCTTCGGCGGTTCTCGTTGTCGAGCTTTCGCCCATTGTAGAGGTTCTTGGTGTATCCGTCGCGATTGAGGGTCTGACCTGCGACGCGGACCATGAGCTTGTCGCCGATGATCGGGCCGCCGACGGCGAATTCAAGATCGTGCCGGTTCAGGTCGCCGACTCGCCCGACGACGTAGCCGCTGAGGGTCTCCGTCGGACGTTGCGGCGAGAACAGCACAGCGCCGCCGGTGGTGTTTCGCCCAAACAACGTCCCCTGCGGCCCTTTGAGAACCTGCACGCTCTGAAGGTCGAAGATCGCGCTCGAGAAGTCGGGCACTTCTGCGAAATAGGCGACGACGCCCGGCGAATTCTGTCCGAACGCCTGTCCCTGCCCCCGGATGGAATAGGTGACGTTGTTGCGGTTGCCCGTGGTGTTCTGGATGGAAAGGCCTGGCGCGACGACGGTCAGGTCGTTGACGTTCTTGATGTTCTTTTCTTCCAGCTGACGCTCGCTCACCGCCACCACAGCGATCGGCACGTCCTGCAGCCGCTCTTCGCGCCGGCGAGCCGTGACCACCACCTCTTCAAGCGTGTTGGCCGCGGGCGCTGTGGACGTGGTCTGGGCCAGGGCGATGGATGGCAAGGTCAGGCAACTGCTCGCGCAGAGCCAGAAAAGGCCGACCTTGCGCGCAGCGCGCACGACTTCGCCCGCGCCGAATTTCGGCTGGTTCATGTTTTCCTCCCCGTCGGCCTGAGCACCGATCACTGATGCCGGATCGCCATTTTAAGGCGCCTGACTTGAACGCATCCTATGCACATGTTTTTGAGCTGTACAAGAATGTGCTTCTCAATAGAGAAGGAACGGGCGGCAGACTGTGTCTGCCCGTCCCGGCGCGCTGGAAGCCGATGGCGTCCGCCGAAAGAGCGCGGCTCGGCCGGGCGTTCGACGGTCCGCCGGCGCCGGCGGCCTTCCATCTTGCCGTTGGCGCAGGTCACCAGGTTGCGCTTGTTCCAGGCGTCCAGTTCGTCGCGCGGATAGAGCACGGCTCTGCCGATCTTGACGAAGGGCGGACCGATCCGCTGGGTGCGCCAATTCTCCAGCGTCCCCGTCGAGATCTGACCGCGGTAGCGCTCGGAGACCTCCTCGGTGGTCAGGAACTGTCTCATCGGCGCCTCTAGGATCAGACGGCCCTGCCGCCGCCAGATCCCGGGCTTGGCTCAGGCGCGCAGCTCGCAAGGCGTGCTGCGCCAACCGGAGGCGTCTAGGTGCGACGCGACGACCTGGGCGATGGAAGCGTTCGATGTCGCCCGCGCCAAGGTCTACACGCTCGGGTCAAAGCCCGGATGCGCCAGCGACGCCGCTCCCCTGGCGTTGCCCGACGGCTATGAGGCCCAGGCCAAAGAGGCTGTCGCCCTGCAGGTGGAGCGCGCCGGCGTTCGCCTGGCTCTGCTGCTCAACGAGGCGTTCAAGTAGAAGGGCGGTGTCGCCACCGCCTCTCGATCGCCGAGGTCAGGCGGGCTTGGCGCCCGGCGCGCCGCACTTGGCGAACTTGCCCTTGGCGTCCTTGCACATGTTCGGTTTGGCCGGAGCAGCCGCAGCCGGACACTTGATGAACTTGCCTTTGGCGTCGCGGCACGGGGCGGCGGCCAGGGCCGCGCTGGATGCGGAAAGCGCCATGACCATGGCGGCGGCGAGAGCGAGGGACTTGCGCATGTTTCCTCCTGTCAGCGCGAGAGCGCGACGTCGCGCCCGATTGGTGACGCTTTCAAGGCGACCCACGATGAGCACCTCCTGGTTTTGAGTTCTCAAAACTTGCAATTCAGGCGGGAACACTTCTAGCTCTGAAGCTCAAGCTTCAGGGGAGCATGCTGCGCGCCATCGACTGGAAAATACTGTCGATAGGCGGCTGTCACCAACGCGCACGGGGGATACGCGATCCTGTCGCGGCAGGATCCCGGGCGCGGCGCGTGCCGCCTCGAAGGTGAACATCAGGGTGCGGCCAGGCGGCGCCGCCACTGGCGCACGCGCTGCAGTTTGACGGTCATGCGGCGGATGATCCGCTCGGGGTTGGGGCGCGCGCTGAGGGCGCGTGAAGCGGACATGGCGACTTCGAGTTCTTGAATTGTTCTCATCCCGCGAGGCAAGAAAGTCAATCGGATTCGAAAGCGGGTTTGGCGCGGCAAGAGCGGCGGACGAGTGGGGCGATCAGCGGCTGCTTCAACGCAGCTTGGCGTCGGAACGGTCGGCGCCCAGGAGATGCCAAAGGCGTTCGGCCGGCATGATAATAAAATGAAGTTATTTTTATAATTGCTGCTAAGCGTGGATTGAGGTGAATTTCGCCGCTCTGGCTTGTGGTCAGCGTCAAAGAAGCGGGGAGGATCATCGCCATGGATCGCCAGTTGAGGCCTAAACGTCGTTGGGTGGTCCCAGGGATCGCGGCGCTTTCCCTCCTGGCGGCCGCCGGCTTGGCGCGGGCGGACGATCCGCCGCCGCCGCTCAAGGACAATGGTCTGGCGCGCACGCCGCCGATGGGCTGGAACAGCTGGAACAGGTTCGCCTGCGATGTCGACGAGACGCTGATCCGCAAGACCGCCGACGCGATGGTCAGTTCCGGCATGCGCGAGGCGGGCTATCAGTACGTGGTGATCGACGACTGCTGGCACGGCGCGCGCGACGCGCACGGCGATATCCAGCCCGACGCCAAGCGCTTCCCCAGCGGCATGAAGGCCTTGGGCGACTACATCCACGCCAAGGGCTTGAAGTTCGGCATCTATTCGGACGCGGGCCTGAAGACCTGCGGCGGCCGCCCCGGCAGCTGGGGGCATGAGTATCAGGACGCCAAGCAATATGCGGCCTGGGGCGTGGACTATCTGAAGTACGACTGGTGCATGGCCGGCGCGCAGGACGCCCGCTCGGCCTACTACATCATGTCGGCGGCCCTGCAGGCGAGCGGCCGCGATATCATGCTGTCGATCTGTGAGTGGGGGACTTCCAAGCCCTGGCTGTGGGCCGACAAGGTCGGCAATCTCTGGCGCACCACCGGCGACATCTACGACAAGTGGGAGGGTGTGCGCGACTACAGCTCCGGCGTGATGAACATCGTCGACAAGCAGGCCGAACTCTATCCCTACGCCCGTCCTGGCCACTGGAACGACCCGGACATGCTGGAGGTGGGCAACGGGGGCATGACCGCCGAGGAGTATCGCTCGCACTTCAGCCTCTGGGCGATGCTGGCCGCGCCGCTGATCGCCGGCAACGACATCGTCAGCATGGACGCCTCGACCCAGGCGATCCTCACCAACCGCGAGGTCATCGCGGTGGATCAGGATCCGCTCGGCCAACAGGGGCGACGGGTGTCCAAGGAAGGCGACCTGGAAGTCTGGATCCGGCCTTTGCAGGGCGGGGGCAGGGCCGTCGTCCTGCTCAATCGCGGCGCGGCGCCGGCCCAGATCAGCCTCGACTGGAGCCAGATGGATTACCCGGCGACGCTGCAGGCCAAGGTTCGCGATCTCTGGGCGGGCAAGGACGTCGGGATCCATACGGGCCGGTACCAGGCGACCGCGGCGTCGCATGGCGTCGTCATGTTAAGAGTCCAGCCGTGACCTCGGCGTAAAATAAGCAAAAATATTTTTCTAAATCCCTTGGCGGCCCGGTTTCGCGCGGGTAAGCCAGGGCAAGAGACCGTTGGCCATCGGCCGCGCGTCCAGCTTAGGGAGGCGAGGCGCGCCATGGTTCGGATCGGCATCGATTTTGGCGGCACGAAGATCGAGGCCGCGGCCCTGTCGGAAGACGGGCGGCTGCTGGCCAGTCTGCGAGCGCCCACGCCCAACACCTATGACGCGGCCATCGAGACCCTGCGCGACCTGATCGGCCGGACCGAGCAACAGGTCGGCGGGCGCGGGTCGATCGGCATCGGCGCGCCCGGATCGGTGTCGCCAAGGACGGGCGTGATGCGCAACGCCAACGCCGTCTATCTCAACGGCCGCCGGTTCAGGGAAGACCTGTCCGAGGCTCTGGGCCGGCCGATCCGCCTGGCCAACGACGCCAACTGCCTGGCCCTGTCCGAAGCGGTGGACGGCGCGGCGCAGGGCGCGCGGACGACCTTCGCGATCATCCTGGGCACCGGCTGCGGCGGAGGCCTGGTGGTGGACGGCAAACTGGTCGAAGGCGCCAACGGCGTCGGCGGCGAATGGGGCCATATTCCGCTGCCCTGGCCGACAGCCGATGAAGTTCCTGGGCCGGCCTGTTGGTGCGGCCAGCATGGCTGCCTGGAAACCTGGGTCTCGGGTTCGGGTCTGCGTCGCGACTTCAAGGCGCGGACCGGGCGCGACCTGACGGGCGAGGCGATCCTGGCCGCGGCGGGGCAGGGCGACGCCGAGGCCTCCGCAGCCTTCGACCGACTGGTCGAGCGCCTTGGCCGGGCCATGGCGGTGATCTGCAATATTCTCGATCCTGACGTCTTCGTGCTCGGCGGCGGTCTGTCCAATATCGACATGCTCTACGAGCGCCTCCCGGGACTGATCGAACCACGGGTCTTTTCGGACCAATGGTCGGCGCGGATCGTCAAGGCCCAATGGGGGGACTCGTCGGGCGTGCGCGGCGCGGCCCGTCTGTGGGATCTGGGCGCGTGGGCCGATGAAGTCGCAGCCTGATCCCCAGGCCCGCGCGCGGGCCGGCTATGTCCGCCTGCTCGACTGGCTGACCGAGGCCGCCGTCCCGCTGTGGGGCAAGGCCGGGATCGACGCCTGCGGCGCCTTTCACGAAATCCTCGACGCGGACGGCGTCGCGGTCAACGCGCCGCGCCGCGCCAGGGTCCAGCCCCGGCAGCTCTACGCACTGCAGACCGCGCGCCGGCTCGGCGCTGAGGTCGACGAGTCGGTGCTGCGCCGAGGCCTCCAGGCCTTCACGACCCGCTATATCCGCTCCGACGGACTGATCCGGACCCTCGTCGCGGCGGACGGCCAGGTGCTGGATGAAGCGGCGGTTCTCTACGATCAGGCTTTCGCGCTTTTGGCCCTGGCGAGCCTGAAGCCGCTGCTGGGTGAAGACGCCCAGCAAGCCGCGATGGTTCTGCTGCGGGCGGTCATCGTCCAGTTCGGGCGCCCCGGCGGGTTCGAGACGACGCTGCCGCCATCGCTGCCGCTGGCCTCCAACCCCCACATGCACCTGCTCGAAGCTTGCTTGGCCTGGATGGCTGTGAGCGAGGATCCGGCGTGGTCCAGCACGGCGCGTCAGATCGTCGGCTTGGCGCTGGAGCACTTCATCGCGCCGGTCAACAGCGCCTTGCGGGAGTTCTTCGACGAGACCTGGCGGCCCGCGCCGGGGGAGGCCGGGCGCATCGTCGAGCCCGGGCACCAGTTCGAGTGGGCCTGGCTGCTGCTGAGCTGGAGCCGCCTGGCCAAGACCGATCCGCTGATGCTCGCCGCCCGGGTCGCGGCCATGCGCCTGATCGCCAACGCCGAGGATTTCGGGGTTGACCCGGTCCGTAACGTCGCGATGAATGGCCTGCTGGACGATTTCTCGATCCATGACGCGCAGGCCAGGCTCTGGCCGCAGACCGAGCGGATCAAAGCCTGGGCCCTGGCGAGCGCCCAAGCCGACGGACCGTGGTGGGATATCGTCGCCGACGCCGTCGAGGGCTTGGAGCTCTATCTGCGCACGCCGGTGCGGGGCCTTTGGTTCGACACCATGACCGCCGACGGCGCGCTGGCCAACGGCCCGGCGCCGGCCAGTTCCTTCTATCACATCGTCTGTGCGATCGAGGTGCTGGGCGCGGCCTTGGGAGACGTCCGTTGCGCCGCATGACCGAGACCATTCTGGCCGTCGCGGCCGTGCTGGTTGCGCCCCTGGCGGCGCATGCCCAGGCCGCGCCGCACATCGTCACCGCCGAAGGTCCGCTGGTCGGCGTGACGGGCGAGGGCGGAACCAGCCTGTTCCTCGGCGTGCCGTTCGCCCGACCGCCGGTCGGCGACCTGCGTTGGCGTCCGCCCCAGCCCCTGCGCTGGACGGGCGAACGCGCCGCCAGCGCCCCCGGACCAGCCTGTCTGCAGGCCCCCTTGGGCTGGAACGACAAGGACGCGGCGCGCTCCAGCGAGGACTGTCTCTATCTCGACGTCTCCACGCCGGCCCTCGATCCTACGGCGCGGCGTCCTGTCATGGTCTGGATCCATGGCGGCGCCAATTGGGCTGGATCGGGCGACGGCGTGGTTCGCTCCCGCCTGGCGCGCCAGGGCGTGGTGGTGGTCAGCGTACAGTATCGCCTAGGCGTCTTCGGCTTTCTGTCGCACCCGGCGCTAAGCGCCGAAGGCGGCGGCGCGTCGGGCAATTATGCGCTGATGGACCTGATCGCGGCTCTGCACTGGGTTCGGACCAACATCGCCGCGTTCGGCGGCGATCCGGACAACGTCACCCTGTTTGGCCATTCGGCCGGAGCGCAGGACGTGGGTCTGCTGATGTTGGCGCCGCAGGCGCAAGGCCTGTTCGCGCGGGGAATCCTGGAGAGCGGCACGCCGGGCTTTGGCTTCGCCCCGCGCACCCTGGCGCAGAACGAGGCCATCGGCGTGGATCTGGCGCGCCGGGCGGGCGTGACCGGAGCGGTTTCCGGCGCCTTGGGCCTGGCGGCCTTGCGCCGGACCTCCGGCGCGGACCTGCTGCGGGCGGCCAAGGGTCTGACCGCGCCGATCGACGACCAGAGCTTCATCTGGACCCAGGCCGTGGTCGACGGAAGGGTGTTGCCTCGCGCGCCGGAGGTCCTGTTGGCCGAGGGCGGGGCCGCGGCGATGATCGTCGGCGACAGCACGCGGGAGATCGCGCTGTTTGGCGCCGACGCCGAGCGTGCGCGCGCCTGGATCAGAACCCGGCCGGACGCCGACGCCTTGCTGAAGGTCTACGGTCTGGATCAGGCCACGCCGCCGGCGCCCGATCCGGTCGCCGGCGATATCGCCCTGCGGGTCGCCACCGATCGCATGTTCCGCTGCCCCGGAAACTTCGTGGCCGCACAGCGAACCGCCTTGGGCGCGCAGGTCTGGCGCTATGAACTGGAAGTTCCCGCGCCGGGCGCGGCGGACGTCAGCCATGGTTCCGAGCTGCGCTACGTGCTCGACGGCGCGGAGGGACCGCCCCTGCAGGCCTACTGGCTGAACTTCGCGCGCACCGGCGATCCCAGCACCCCGGGCCTGCCGTCGTGGCCGGCCTATGGCGCCTCCGGGCGCTACCTGGCCTTCACGACCAACGGACCGGTCGTCCGGCAAGGCTTGGCCAGCGCTGCTTGCGAGCACATCCAAAGACCGTGACGCTCACGGCAAACAACAAAGCGGCGACAAAGCCGCGCGGAGGAAAGAGACCATGACGACCCTGCGCCAACGCCTTTTTAAGACCGCCCTGCTGGCCGCAACCGCCCTGACCCTGGCCGCGCCCGTCGCCGCGGCGGCGCAAGCTGCCTGGGGACCCTACAACGCCGATTTCCCGGCGGGCGGCGGCGGCCTATCGCGGCCGCTGGCCGGAAAGACCGAGGGGGATATCCTCCCGGCGGGCGGGCCCTGGTCGATCCATGGTTGGGTGAAGGCCTCCGAGGTGGTTTCGGCGCCCACCCTCGTGGCCGGCCTGGGCGATCCGGCGGCCGGCGGTCGGTTTCTGATGATCGACGGCGGCGCGTTCGGTGTCTGGACCGGCGGTCGGCCGCTGAGCGTCAAGACCGGAATCAAACCTGGCGACTGGCGTTTCGTCGCCGCCGTTTCGGATGGCGCCAAGGTCACGCTCTATGTCGACGGCGCGTCGGCCGGCGAGGCGCCCGTCGCGGCTGCGGCGACACCGGCCATCATCGCCCTGGCGCCGCGCAAGGTCGCGGGGTTTTCGCCCTTCGCCGGCCGGATCGCCGATTTCGCGGCCGAGGGGCGGGCGCTTTCCGCGTCTGAGATCAAGACGGCGGCGGCGCGCAAACCCGATCCGTTGACCGTCTATGAGTCCGGCAGCCCAAACTGGCCGGTGCAGGTGCGCCAGATGTACGGTCAGGTGACGCCCCAAGAGGCCTGGACGCGTCCCAAGGGCAAGGGCGCGATCTCCGCGCCGGTCGCCAAGCCGGCTTATGCCGGGCCGGCCCTTGTCGCCGACGGCCCCGACGCCTGGACGCTCAAGCGCTGGAGCTTGGTCGAGGCGCCCAAGGTCGCCCAGGACGGCGCGGTGGTCTCCACGCCGACCTACGACGCAAGGGCTTGGTACGCGGCCACCGTTCCGGGCACGGTGCTGACGACCCTGGTGGATCGCGGCGTCTATCCGGATCCGGACTATGGTCTGAACAACACCGCGATCCCCGAGAGCCTGAACAAGCAGGCCTACTGGTATCGCAGCAGCTTCGAGACGCCGGCGAGCGCGGCGGGCAAGCGCCTGCTGCTGACGTTCAAGGGCGTCAACTACGCCGCCGAAATCTGGCTGAATGGCGAGAAGCTGGGCGAGCTGAAGGGCGCTTTCATTCGCGGCCAATTCGATGTGACCGGCAAGCTGAAGCCCGGCCAGAACGCCCTGGCCGTCAAGGTCTCCCCGCCGCCGCATCCGGGCCTGGCCCACGAGGAGTCGCTGACGGCCGGGGTCGGCGAGAACGGCGGCATGATGGCCCTGGACGGCCCGACGTTCATCGCCAGCGAAGGCTGGGACTGGATCCCCAGCGTGCGCGATCGCAACACGGGCCTGTGGCAAGACGTGGTGCTGACTGCCAGCGGCGAGGCGCGACTGGGCGACGCCCATGTCGTCACCACGCTTCCGAAGGCCGACAATAGTCAGGCCGATATCGAGATCACCGCCCCGGTCGAGAATCTGACCGGTCATCCAGTGCAAGCCACGGTCACGGCGGCCTTCGACGGCTTCAACGTCTCCAAGACCGTCACCCTGGCGCCGGGCGCCGGATCGGTGGTCTTGAGCCCGGCCGAGTTCCCGCAGCTGTCGGTGGCCCATCCCAAGCTGTGGTGGCCCAATGGCTACGGCGATCCGGCCCTGCACGACCTGAAGCTGTCGGTGGCCGTCGATGGCCAGGCCTCGGACCAGAAGACGATCCGGTTCGGCATTCGCCAGATCACCTACGATCTGTCGCTGATGAGCCCGTCGGGCCATCTGCGCCGCGTGGAGGTCGACTTCTCCAAGGCCCGCCAGTTGGGGCAAGACATCACCGACGGCAGTCACGAGGGGATCCGCAAGGTCGCTGACGGCTGGGCGACCTCGCTGACGGCCCAGGGCGACGCCTCGCCAGCGGTCCGCGACGCGGACGACGCCAGCCTGACGCCCTATCTGGTGATCAAGGTCAACGGCGTGAAGATCGCCGCGCGGGGCGGCAACTGGGGCACCGACGACTGGCGCAAGCGCGTCGACCGGGCCCGTCTGGAGCCCTATTTCAGGCTGCACAAGGACGCCCACCTCAACATCATCCGCAACTGGGTGGGCCAGAACACCGAAGACGCGTTCTTCGACCTGGCCGACGAGTACGGCCTCTTGGTGCTGAACGACTTTTGGGACTCGACCCAGGACTACAATCTCGAAGCCCAGGACGTCCCGCTGTTCCTGGCCAACGCGGCCGACGTGATCAGCCGCTACCGCAACCACCCTTCGATCGTTCTGTGGTTCGGCCGCAACGAAGGCGTGCCGCAGCCGATCCTCAATGAAGGCCTGGAAAAGCTGGTCCACGATCTGGACGGCACGCGCTGGTACACCGGCAGCTCCAACCGGGTGAACCTCCAAAACAGCGGACCTTACAGCTACAAGGAGCCGCAGACCTACTTCACCGACCACGCCAAGGGCTTCTCGGTCGAGGTCGGCACGCCGTCGTTCCCCACGCTTGAGGCCTTCGAGGCCGCCGTGCCCGCGCCCGACCGCTGGCCGATCAGCGACAGCTGGGCCTATCATGATTGGCATCCGACCGGGAACGGGGCGACCAAGTCGTTCCTGGACGCCCTGACCGCCAAGCTGGGCGCGCCAACCAGCGTCGAGGACTTCGAGCGCAAGGCCCAACTACTGAACTACGAGACGCACCGGGCGATCTTCGAGGGCATGAACCAGGAGCTGTGGACCAAGTCGTCGGGACGCCTGCTGTGGATGACCCAGCCGGCCTGGCCCTCGACCATGTGGCAGATCCTCAGCCACGACTATGACACCCATGCCGCGTTCTACGGAACCCAGAAGGGGGCGGAGATCATTCACGTCCAGATGAGTCAGCCGGACCATCGCCTGGCCCTGGTCAACAATGGCCTGACGCCGATCATCGGCGCCAGCCTGCGGGCCCGGGTTCTGGGCCTGGACGGCAAGCTGCTGGCCGATCGGACCTCGCGGATCGACGCGGGCGCCAACAGCACCGCCTTGGGTGAGACGCTGGACCTGTCGGGACCGCTCGCCCAGGGCGCGGTGGTGGTGCGGCTGGACCTGACCGCCGCCGACGGCGCGCCGCTGTCCAGCAACCTCTATTGGACCGCCAAGGACGCCGAGGGCGAGCGCAAGCTGTCGGCCATGGCCGCCCAGCCGGTGTCGCTGGCCGCTGCGGCTGGCAAGTCGGGCGCGGAGACCCTGGTCACCGTGACCTTGGCCAACACCGGTTCGGCCCCGGCCCTGAATGGCAAGCTGACCCTGGTGGACGCCAAGGGCGCCAGGATTCTGCCGGCCTACTACGCCGACAACTATGTCTCGCTGCTGCCAGGTGAGCGCCGGACGGTGGAGATCCGTTATTCGGGCGAGGCGATGGCCGGCGCGAAGGTCGAGTTGCGAGGCTGGAACGTGATCCCGGTCGCGGCGAAGGTGCGATGAGGGCCGATCGTCGAGGGCTGCTGGCGGCGGCGCTGACGGCGTCGGGACTGGTGGCGTCGGGGCTGGCGCTGGGCGGACGGGCGTTCGCCCAGGCCTCTTCTCTAGTCCCAGCGCCGGCTCCAACGGCGGCCGACGCCGCCGCGGAGCTGCGGCTGCACACCGACTGGCCGTGGCTGGCGCGCTATCGCCAGGCCAACCTCGCCGATGCGGCCCTTCCGCCGGAGCGCCGGCGGGTGGTGTTCTTGGGCGACTCCATCACCCAGGGTTGGTTCGACAGGCATCCAGCCTTCTTCACCGACAACGGCTTCATCGGGCGCGGGATCGGCGGCCAGACCACGGCCCAGATGCTGGCGCGGTTCTGGCCCGACGTGATCGCCCTGAAGCCGGCGGCCGTGCACCTGCTGGCCGGAACCAACGACATCGCCGGCAACACCGGGCCCTACGATCCGGTGGCGACCTGCGACAACGTTCGGGCCATGACCGCCCTGGCCAAGGCCAATGGGGTCAAGGTGATCTTGGGGGCGGTGACGCCGGCGGCGACCTATCCCTGGCGTCCGGCTTTGCGGCCCGATGTCGAGATCCCGCGCCTCAACGCCTGGCTGGCGGGCTTCGCACGAAGCCAGGGCCACGGATTCGCCGACTACACCGCCGCGCTCGACGACGGTCACGCCGGCATGAAACCGGGCCTGTCCTATGATCAGGTCCACCCGACGATGGAGGGCTATGGGTTGATGGAGCCGGTGGCGCTGAAGGCCCTGCGCGCGGTGCGCGCCTAGGCCTGATCGGTGTTGCGCAGCGCCGAGCGCGATGGCAGGAAGCGGTTGATGATCGGCAGGATCGCTGCGCCCATGGCGGGCGCATCGGCCGCCAGGGCGGCGCGGTAGACCGGCGCCATGGTCAGGATCGAGCGACGAACGCTGAGCTTCTGGGTCACCGCCTTGGCCAGCTTGTCGATCAAGACCTCGGGCAGGCGCCCGCCGATATAGACGGCCTGTGGATTGATCAGGCAGCTGATCGAGATCAGCGGATCGTAAAGCAGATCGGCCGCTAGATCGATCCAGGCGTCGATGCGGTCTTGCGCCTCGACGGGCAGATCCGCCAGCTGTCCAGGGTCGCCGACCGCGTAGGCCTCGCCGAGAAACTCATTGAGGGCCGACAGCGAGACCGCGTCCTGCAAGGTGGCCGCGGACGTGCGTTCGGATTTGACGGGCAGAAAGCCCAGTTCGCCGCTGCGCCCCTGGGCGCCGCGGAAATACTCGCCTTCGACCACGAGCCCGCCGCCCAGGCCCGAACTTATCAGCATGTAGAAGAAGCTGGGCTTCTGCATGCCATGACCGAAATGCAGCTCACCAAACGCGGCCGCCGCAGCGTCGTTCTCGAGGATCACGGGCAGGTCGTGGCGTCGCGACAGCAGCTTGCGCAGGTCCACCCGGTTCCAGGCCTCGTAGGCGGCGGGACGGTGGGGCAGGTCGACGTTGGCGATGTCGTCGGGAATCGCCACGCCCACCCCGACGATGCGATCGGCCCGCACCCCCTTTGTCTTCAGAAGCGACTTCCATGAGTCCTCGAAGAACAACACGACATCCTCAGGGCTCGCGAAGGCGATTTCCTGGCTCACCCGGCCCCGAACCTGGCCGGCGAAGTCGAGCAGCACGATGGTGATGTGATCGCGGTCAATATTCAGGCCGATCGAGAAGCAGCCGTCGGGATTGATGGCGAAGGTCATGGCCGGCTGGCCCCGGGCGCCGTGCAGCTTGCCGGCTTCCAAAATGAGACCGTCTTCCACCAGGCGATTGGTGATGTTGGTGATCGCCGGCACGGTCAGGCCCGTGAGCGCGGCGACTTCCTGCTTGGTCTTGGCCGCGCCGATCCGGATCGACTGCAGCGCCACGCGCTGGTTGTAGTCGCCGGCCCGCTCGAGGTTGGTGCCCGACAGGCTTGCGCCCCGGTGCGCGGTCTTGGCGGGGTCCTGACTTGCCACGTGGCGCACTGCTCCAACCCGTTCTCGAAGACTGCCCGATAGCATCTGTGACGACCGAAGCAAAACCGGTCAGGCCAATCGGTCGTTGTCGGCGTGGAGCGCCTTGGCGATGCTCTCCAATCTCGCCCCCATCGTCTCGGGGTAGAACAGGGCGACGACGACCATCTGCAGCACCATCATCGCCGCGAAACCGACGAACGGCGCGCCGGGCCTCCAGGCGGCGACGGTTGGAAAGGCGCCGGCGATCAGGGCGTTGGCCACCCAATGGGTCGAGGCGCCCAGCGCCTGTCCCCGGGCGCGTACGGGCGTAGGGAAGATCTCGCTGATATAGACCCAGATCACCGCGCCCTGGCTGAAGGCGAAGGCGGCGATGAAGCCGACCAAGACGTAGAGCAGCCAACTCGAATGGTGGCCGCCATCCAGGATCCAGGCCGCCAAGCCCAGGCAGACGGCCATGCCGACCGAGCCGACCAGCAGCAGGCGCTTGCGCCCAAAACGGTCGATGACGCTCATGGCTAACAGGGTGAAAACCAGGTTGGTCGCGCCGATCGCCACGGCTTGGAGCCCAGCGGTGGCGTGTCCGAAGCCGGCCGCTGCGAAGATGTCGTTGAGATAATAGAGCAGGGCGTTGATGCCGGTCAGCTGGTTGAACAGCGCCAAGGTCACCGCCAGAAGGATAGGCTTGCGATAGAGGCGCCAGCTCAGTCGCGCGCCGGGCGGGCTGGGGGCTTCCGAAGGATCCAGATCGCCGCCCAGTCGCGTTTGAGCCGCGTGCGCCTCTTCATCCCGTCCCTGCGCCCTCAGCCATCGCGGACTTTGCGGGGCGCGCGCCAGCATCAGCCACAGAAGAGTGGCGGGGAGGGCGGTGACCGCCAGCTTCCAGCGCCAAGCGCTTAGACCCAGGGCAAGCTGATCCAGCAAGAAGTTGCTCAGATAGGCCACCAGGATGCCGACCACGATGTTGACCTGAAACAGGCCCACTAGCGCTCCGCGGCGGCGGGCCGGCGCGATCTCAGCCATGTAGACGGGCGCGAGCACCGACGACCCGCCGATCGCCACGCCGCCGATGAAGCGCGCCGTCAGCAGCACGGGCCAGGACCAGGCCAGCGCGCACCCGATGCTGGAGATGAAATAGAGAACGGCCATCGCGCGCAGGCCATCGCGGCTTCCGTAGCGATCGCCCGGCTTGCCCGACGCCATGGCGCCCAGCAGCGTTCCCCACAGCGCGCTGGAGACGGTGATCCCCAGGGTGGCGGGCGTCAGCCTATAGACGCGACTGATGTCGCCGGTCACCCCGGCGATGACGGCGGTGTCGAAGCCGAACAACAGCCCCGCCAGCGCCGCGGCGGCGACCGCGCCGACGAGCGTGGGACTCATGGGCCGCATGGCGGGCGAACTTTCCATCCTGGCCTCCCGGTTCGGGCGATGCGTGTCGTCGCCACTTCTTCTGTTCTTCCGTCTCGTGCGAGTTTGGATCGCGCGACGGCATGAGCAAGCCCTGCATAACGAGGCTCCAAGGGAAGGTGATGCAAAAATAAGAAAAAACAAATCATTTAAGTTGACCCGAGCAAGGGGCCGGATAATGGTGCTTTCCGAAGACGGCAAAAGCCGCTGCCGGGGAGGAGGCTTGGTGGGTCCTGAAAGGGACGCCGCCCTTCGAACCGGTTCTCGCCAGATACGCCTCGAATGCACGAGGTCAGGGAGGACAGGGGAAGTGACTCGATTCAAACATGCGCGGCGTAGCTTGCTGATGGCCGCCGTTTCGGGAGTGGCAATCGCCGGGCCGAGCCTTGCTCACGCGCAAGCCGCCGCGCCGGCTCAGGCCCAGAGCGATTCCACGGTTGAAGAGGTGGTCGTCACCGGCATTCGCGCTTCGCAACAGCGCGCGGTCAGCATCAAGCGCGACGCCGCCTCGGTGGTGGACGCGATCTCGGCCGAGGACATTGGCAAGCTGCCCGACAACACCATCTCCGACTCGCTGCAGCGCATTCCGGGCGTGCAGATCCTGCGCAGCGCCGGCGAAGGCTCGACGATCAACATTCGTGGCCTGCCGCAGGTCTCGACTCTACTGAACGGCGAAACCTATCTGGGCGCCCAATCGATCACGACTGTGCAGCCCAACTTCAACGACATTCCTTCGCAACTGTTCTCGGGCGCGGACGTCATCAAGTCCACGACGGCCGATCAGTTGAATGCCGGCATCACCGGTACGGTGAACCTGCGCACCCGCCGTCCCTTCGACCTGAAGGAAGGCCTGACCTTCGCCGCCGCGGCCGAAGGCTCCTACGGCGACAAGACCAAGAAGTACGACCCCAACGTCAACGGCCTGGTCTCCTTCCGCAACGACCGCTTCGGCGCCTTGCTGTCGGCCGCCTATTCGGATGTCCGCCTGTCCAACAGCCACAACGGCATTCAAGAAGGCTACGGCGCCACCCTGCATAACGAAGGCATGGCCGACGTCACCTCGTCGGGCGGGTTCTCGCCTACCGGTCGGACGCGCGGGACCGCCGTGGCGGGCGGGCGCGACGTCAATGGCGACGGCGACGCCACCGACGCCTTCATCGTGCCGCAGGGCTTCACCGGCTGGAACAAGATCAACGAGCGCAAGCGGTTGGGCGTCAATGCGTCCGCCCAATGGAAGCTCAACGACGCCTTGGAACTGAGTGGCGACGCCTTCTTCACCAAGCAGGACGAGCACGACCGCACCGCCGGCTTCCAGATGCAGGACGTCAACTGGCAGGCCGCCGAGTTCACGCCGGGCAAGTCGCGTGACACCGGCGCGGTCGTGGGCGGCTACCACGTCAACACCACCCAGGTTTACAACTATGACCTGGGCAATTTCGACTCCTACGCCCAGAACGACCGCTACCAGTCCCAGTCGCAGAACTACAATCTGGAACTGAAGTACGACAACGGCGGCAAGTTCACCGGCTCGGTGCGCGGCATCTACGGCAAGGCCCACCAGTACTACGACCAGAGCTATCTGCAGTTCAGCCTGTCGAACGGGGCGCAGTGGCAGCCGGGCGGCATCGGGCACTATCCCGCCTCGCTAGGCGGCGACCGCCCGTTCAACACCGGTGGCTACACGGTCAACACCCTGGCGGGCGCGGCGTCCTTGCCGGCCAAGGTCGATTTTACGGGCAGCAAGCCTGTCTTCACCCTGCCGGGCCAGCTGCTGACCGAACTGAGCGACATCAATGACTACGCCCTCAAGACCATGTCGTCGGAAGGCAACTATCGCCGCGAGGGCGACCTGAAGGTCATCCGCGCCGATGGCAAGTACGAGTTCAGCGACAGCTTCAAGATCTCGGGCGGCGTGCGCTACAGTGAGCGCTCGATCGATGATTTCGAGTTCGATCGCGCCGCGCCGCTCTATGGCAGCGCCGCCTCCAACGGCACGGGCTGTCTGGTCAAGTGGAAGGCCTTTGATGTGCCGCTCAATGACGCCAGTTGCAGCGCCGGCAACGCGGCGGGCGCCTATACCGCCGGCCTGACGCGCAAGGCCAACGATCCGACCTTGAAAGGCCAGGTCAAGCTGTTCAACCCGGGCGTGGCCGGTGTGCCGTCGATGTACGTCCTGGATCCCGCGGCCATGGACAACGCCCTGGCGTTCCAGAACAACTACTACCCGGGCAATGTCGAGGTGATGAACCCCGGCGCCTCGTTCAATGTCGGGGTCAAGCAGACCTCGGGTTACGTCCAGGGCGACCTGAAGGGCGAGCTCTTCGGCCTGAGCTTCAACGGCAATGCCGGCGTCAAGGTCATCCAGACTAAGCTGGACATCACCCAGTACGTCACTGGCAGCCCACGCCCCTACGGCGTGGCCAACCTGCTGGGCGGCAGCATCCAGACCAAGCGCGACTTCACCGACGTGCTGCCGGCGATCAATGTTGCTTTCGATCTGGCCGAGAACCTGAAGTTCCGCGTCGCGGCCTCCAAGACCATGACGCTGCTGGATCTCAATCAGTGGGGCGGGGGGCTGAACCCGACCTACGCCATCGACACCTCCAACCCCGGCTCGCCGGTGTTCCGGGTGACCGGCGGCAGCCAGAACGGCAACCCGCAGCTGGATCCTTGGCGCTCCAAGAACTTCGAAGGCTCGCTGGAATACTATCTGGGTCGCGGCAGCCTGCTGAGCGTGGGCGCCTTCTACATCAAGGTCGACAGCTTCATCCAGAACGGGGCGATCACCCGCACCGACCTGCCCGACAACGACGGGGTAGTGCGTAACCGCAGCGTCTCGATCAGCACGCAGGTTCAGGGCGAAGGCGGCACGCTCAAGGGTCTGGAAGGCGGCGCCAAGCTGGCCTTCAGCGATCTGGAGTTCATGCCGTCGATGCTGTCGAACTTCGGCGTCGACACCAACTTCACCTACTCGCCGTCGAAGTCGGGCAAGACCGACCTGGCCGGAGCCTCGATCCCGTTCCAGGATAACTCCAAGTACCAGGCCAATATCGCCGCGTACTACCAGGACTCCAAGCTGCAGGCCCGGATCGCCTGGAACTACCGCTCCAAGCGCGCGGTCTCCCAGGACTTTGGCGGCATCTCGGGATTGGAGATGTACCAGGCACCGACTGAATATCTCGACGCTTCGGTCAGCTACGACGTTAGGCCGAACCTGACCGTCTACGTCCAGGGCACCAACCTGACCAGCGAGTACGAGAAGTACTACCTCACCTGGAAGGACGAGCACGCCTACAACAACGTATTCGAAGCCCGCTACGTGGCTGGCGTCCGCTTCAAATATTGATCTAGCCCTCCCCCTGCGGCCTGCCCCATCCTGCGGGCAGGCCGCATCTTTTTCGTGGGACCAGATGGCGCAAACCAACCCTGTCCGTTCGCTCCTGATCGTCGGCGGCGGCACGGCCGGCTGGATGGCCGCGACCTGGCTCGCCGGCCGGCTGGCGCGGCAGAACATCCAGATCACCGTCGTGGAGTCGCCCGACATCCGCACCGTCGGAGTCGGCGAAGCCACCGTGCCGGCGATCCGCGACTATTTCCGCGATATCGGCGTGACCGAAGCCGAGGTCATGGCCGCCACCCAGGGCACCGTGAAGCTGGGGATCGAGTTTCGCGACTGGAAGCGGGAAGGCGACAGCTTCTTCCACCCCTTCGGCCTCTACGGCATGCCCTCACGCGGGGTGGCGTTCCACCAGTTCTGGCTCAAGCGCCGCGCCGAGGGCGACGCGACTCCGCTGGCCGCCTACAGCCTGTGCACCCAGCTGGCGATGGCCAACCAGATGATGGACCCGCCGGTCTCGCCGCCCAACGATCTGGGCGTCTTCAACTGGGCGGTCCATTTCGACGCGGGCCTCTATGCACAGTTCCTGCGACGCAAGGCGACGTCCGAGCTGGGCGTCACCCATGTCGATGGCACGGTGGTCGAGGTGTCCAAACACCCCGAGACGGGCTTCCTGACCGGCGTGACGCTGAAGGAGGGCCGGGTTCTGGAGGCGGACCTGTTCATCGACTGTTCGGGCTTTCGCAGCCTGCTGCTGGGCCAACAGCTTGGCGTCGGCTACGAGGATTGGACTCATCTGCTGCCGTGCGACCGCGCCGTGGCCATGCCCTGCGAGCGCGACGGTCCGCTGACGCCCTATACTCGCAGCACGGCCCTGGCGGCCGGGTGGCAGTGGCGGATCCCTCTGCAGCACCGGGTCGGCAACGGCTATGTCTACTCCAGCCGGCATATCTCGGACGACGAGGCGACGGCGACCCTGATCTCGCGGCTGGAAGGACGGGCCTTGGCCGAGCCCAACCTGCTGCGCTTCCAGACCGGACACCGCCATCGTTTCTGGGAGAAGAACTGCATCGCTTTGGGCCTGGCCGCCGGGTTCATGGAGCCGCTGGAATCGACCAGCATCGTGCTCGTCCAGAGCGGCGTGGAGCGGCTGGGCGCGCTGTTCCCGACCCTGGACTTCGACCCTGCTCTGGCCGACGAATACAATCGCATCACCACTCTCGAGTACGAACGGATCCGGGACTTTCTGCTGTTGCACTATTTCGCCAACCGCCGCGAGGGCGAGGCGATGTGGGACCAGGTGCGTCAGGTGACCCTGCCCGAGCCCCTGGTCCACAAGATGCGGATGTTCGCCAGCCGTGGGACCATGGTTCGCTATGAGTGGGAGTCGTTCCACGATCCCAGCTGGCTGTCGATGTACGCTGGCTTCGAGATCACGCCGCGAGCCTATGATCCGATGGCGGACTACTTCACCAAGCCCGAACTGGATAGCGCTTTTAGCCGAATGCGCGCGGCGATCACGCGGGCCCGAGCCTTGGCCATGTCTCACGAGGCCTTCCTATCGAGTCTAAAGGCCTAGCCGCGGCCTGCCTGCCGCGGCGACCTGATGATTGTGGCGACGAAGCCCCGGACGGTGCGTTAGACCGGGGGCGGACCTCGTGCCGCGTTTGGGCAAAACGGGCCTTGAAGGCGGAATGGCGACGCCGGATAGGCGCCCGTCTGTCCTGCAGAGAGACCGACAGCGCGAGACCTCTCCTGGCCAGGCGGCTAGAGGCGCGTCGCCGCCGCGCGACAAATCTCCAGAAGCCAGCCGTTGGGAGAGGCCGGTCCGTCGCTGGCGCGCATGACCGCTCCAAACGGGGTTGGCGGCGGCGCGTTGGGAGGCTCGATCATCACCAGCCTGCCGCGTTTGACGCTCGTCTGGGCCAGGCGGCGAGGCAGGATGCAGACCATGTCCGAGTGGCTGACGATGTTCAAGGCGCTGAACGCGTCCTGGGTCGAGAACGGCTGATAGGGCTTTTCTCCCAAAGCGTACTGTTCGCCCCAGGACGTAAGCCGCCGCAGGCCCAGGTGCCCCGATGAGGTCCGATCCGGATCGTCATTGCCGCCGGTCACCCCAACGCGCGGGAGATGGGCCAGGGTTTCGTAATCGAGACCGGCGGCGGCGGCCGGGTGACCCTCGCGCATGACCCAGGCACCGCTTTCCTCGAACAACTGGGCGTAGCTGAATCGTCCGGGAATGGCCTCGAAACAGCCGATCACCATGTCCAGACTGCCCGTGTCGAGGTCCTCGGTCATGCCCGCATAGAGGTTGCGGAAATGAATCTCCACATGGGGCGCGGTGGTGATCACGCGTTCGGCGATCATCGGGCCCAGCACATACGAGATGTAGGTTCCCGCCGCGATGGTGAAGACGTGATGATCGACGGCGGGGTCGAACCGCTGTGTGTTGACGGCGGTTTCCAGCAGCTCCAGCGCCGTGCGGGCGGTTTCGGCGATCTCCAAGGCGCGCGGGGTCGGTCGAAGGCCCGTTTGGCCGCGGATGAAGAGATCATCGCCCACCATAGCGCGCAGGCGCCGCAGCGCGTGACTGATCGCTGATTGCGAAAGACCCAGGCGCTCGCCGGCGCGCGTGGCGTTCTTTTCTTCCAGTAGGGTGACGAACACCCGGAAGAGATTGAGGTCAGCGGTTCTGAAATTCACGGCGTTCATGGCACCGCTATCGGCCGAGCGGATAGAAGATCGACTTTTCCTGGGTGAACCAGGGCGAGCGCGGGGGGAACCGGCGATGGGCCCTCGGGCGTCGCAAAGTCTCCGCCCGGGCTTGGCGTCGTCGACGCCGATGACGGTTCGGTCATTCCGATGCTCCCCCGACCGCCTTCGTGATCCGATCGATATCAGAATGTGTTGTGGTATTCAGAATGGCAAGCCGTCTCCAAGGCCGATGCGATCAACGCCATGCTGGCCGAGCTCGGCGGCAAGAAGGTCGCCGACGGTAATGTCGGCGAGAAGGTCAAGACGCAGAAGGCGATCCTGCGCGACTTCCTGGAAGGGGATCAACGACCGGCCCAAGGCTGCGCGCTGCGCCGCGTGAGGCCTCCGGCGCAGGTCGGCCAGATCCCCGACGTGGCCCTGACTGCGATCCCAACCCTGCCATCCTGGCGGCCGAATGAGGGGAGGGGCGGGCCGTGGCCCGCCCCGAACCCTTGGTCCCACGCCTCGCCCCGCGTCGCCGGACGCGGGGGTTTTGTCGCGCGTCCGGGGGAGAGGCCGCTCAGTCCTTCGGCGTTCTAGATCAAGGTGAAGACGTCGCCGCAGTCCTAGCCGGCGGCGCGGCCGGGAGTGACGCTTGTAAGCGCGCGAACCGATGTCGGGATGGCTCAGGTTCAGGCTGACTGGGGGGCTCGGGGGCCTTCCCGGTGCCGCTCCAGCCGGCCCCGACCTCGACCCCGGCGCGGGACGAAATAGGCGACGCCTGGGAGATGGCCACCAAGAGCGAGCCGCCCAGAACCTTCTATCGTTTGCACCTCGACGACCCCTGTTCGACGCGCCGCTTTCACTAGCGCTCTTCATCGACGAGGCCGGCGACAACGCATAGCTCGCCTGGTCGCGCCCCAAAATGGAGAAGTGCCCGCCACCAAAGGCGAGGGAAGAGTCCGCTGGTGATGCGCCGGAGCGCTGCCAACTCGGAGAGGAGCGCGAACCGAACGAGAACCCTTAAGAGGCAAACGATCTCAAGCCTGCTTGCTTCCAGTAGTAAATCGAATAGCGTCGCCGTTCGATGATCACCGGTCTGCGCTCTGCACTCCTTTGCTCCAAGGTCGAGCACCGCCCCGATGGCTCTTCAGCCTATATCGGCATTCTTGGCGCTGACATCTATGCGGGCAGTCGACCCGGCCTCATCGAATGCTGGCTCACGGTCCAGTTGGATCTCGACCAAACGGCGACGTCGGGCGCCCTGGCCGTTGTGTGCGAGGGACTTGAGCAGGTCTTTCCATTTGAGACGCCTGATGGCTATTCCGACGCGGCTTTTGCCCTGCCGCTGATCATTCCCGTCCTTAGAGAGGGCAACCTTCAGCTCTCAATTCGTGATCTTGGAGCACCCGGCGCTGAGCGCTCGGTGACCTGGCGATTGAACTTTGCGCCGGGGGCCGAACGGATGAAGTCTCGAGGCGCTAGCGAACGCATTGTTCTCGTGGCCCAAGAGGCCGCTAGAACGGTCGCCGCGCAAATTGCCGGGCTTGGCTCAACACGTCACTAGGCGACGACGCCGCTCGGGCGTGAGCAGGCAAGTCCGCTCAGGCCGATAGACTCCGAGGCCGATGCGAGCGCGGTTGGATCGGCGCCCGACAGCGGAAGCCATATCTTCACCGTGGTCCCCTCGCCAAGAGCGCTTTCCAAAGAGAGCGCGCCGCCGAGCTGAGCCGCCAAGCCGTGGACCATGGATAGCCCAAGGCCTGTGCCGCGACCGATGCCCTTCGTCGAAAAGAAAGGCTCGGTCGCCTTGACCCGAGTGGCCTCGTCCATGCCCACACCCGTATCGTGGACGCAGAGCTGCAAGTACCGCCCGGGCCTCAGCTCGGATCCATGTTGGTGGTGAAAAGTCTCCAGCCCCACATGGATCGTGGCTTCGCCAGCCAGGGCGCGGTCCACCAGCGGCTTGATGTCATCCCAGATGTCCCACCACACCTGCTGAAACGGGCGTCCGAGCGCGCCGGGGTGCTTGTCGCCGAGGATCTCCGCGTAAGCGTCGTTGTAGAGAAACGTAAGTTCGGGGCCCCAGGCGATGAACATGGGCTGTCGAGACCCGAGCGCGATGCTCAAGGCTGTCTGGAGCGCGCGAGGCCATGACGCCATCGGCCCGATTGGCGTTGGCGTCCAATCGAACGCTTGATGGCGCTGCCTCATCAACAGCCGCTGGGTGCTCTCCGGGGCGGTCAGCTGTCCCTCCTCGTCGTTGCCTAGTTCAACGCGCAGCCCTATCGCAGCGAAGGATAAATCCAGCCCCTAATGTCTAGTTCCAACTGCACCAGCGACTCGCCCCCATGTCCTATGTGGAGGTGAGCTCGGAGACGGTTGGCTATGTATGGATGGAAGTCCAGTAAGGACCTGAGACGCCATTTTCACCCGGCCATCGACGGATTAACGTCTTTCACCTTGCTATGCGGCAGGACGCGCGGCGCGGTGGTGTCGCATTTGCGCTTATGGGTGAAGTGGAGGATGGGCCGAACCGCCCGGATCACCAGCACTGTGCTCGACGCCTGGCTTCGACGCACTTTGCCAGTCGCAGCAATTGCGATCAGCCAGTCGCACGATTGGAGTCAGAAAATCGTGAAAACCCGGAACGACGTGGCAACAGATCCAAGGCGGGCTGCGACTCGCAGCTATCGGAGTCAGGGACAACATAAAAATAAAATCCGCCAATATAACGATATTTCACGTCTAATAGAGATTATCGGAAATAAAGCTACCCAGCGAACGACGCCAACTGGGGTAGCGATCATAATCGGCCTCGCCAACAACTGAGAAACCGGCAGTGGCCGTCGCCGTTTGATCTAGCCCAACGAGGGATAGCTTCGAGGCATGCGTATTGCGAATTATCGTGTGACGCATGGAGAGAAGTGATGTCCGGTTCGAACTCACACCATGGCCATCACCACCCTGGCGTCCCAGTCGGCGAGCATCGCGATCCCGTCTGCGGCATGAGCGTGGATCCGGCCACCGCGCCGGAGCACCGCCTGAATGCGGGGCGGCATTCCCACTTCTGTTCGACCGGCTGCGCGCGCAAGTTCGACGCCGAGCCTGAACGCTACCTGCAAGACGTCGCCGCGCCGAAGGCGGCATCGTCCGAAGCGACGCCGGGCGCGATCTATACCTGCCCGATGCACCCAGAGATTCGGCGGTCCGGCCCGGGCAGCTGCCCGATCTGCGGCATGGCCTTGGAGCCGCTGACCGTCACGGCCGACAGCGGCCCCAATCCCGAACTGCGCGACATGACGATCCGGTTCTGGATCGGCCTGGCCCTGGCCTTGCCCGTCTTCGCGCTGGAAATGGGCGGCCACATCGGACTGATGGCGCTTCACCTGACGCCAGGGGTGTCCAATTGGGTCCAATTGGCCTTGGCCACACCCGTGGTTCTGGGCTGCGGCTGGCCCTTCTTTGAGCGTGGCGCGCGCTCGCTGGCGACGCGCCAGCTCAATATGTTCACGCTGATCGCCATGGGCATCGGCGTGGCCTGGACCTACAGCGTGGTCGCCACCCTGGCGCCTCAGCTCTTCCCGGCCGCCTTCCGCCGTCCCGACGGCTCGACGCCGATCTATTTCGAGGCCGCCGCGGTGATCACGGTCCTGGTGCTGCTGGGCCAGGTGCTTGAGCTGCGCGCGCGCGAGAACACCTCCGGCGCGATCAAGGCGCTGCTGGACCTTTCGCCCAAGACCGCGCGCCGAATGTTCGACGGCGAGGACTTCGAGATTCCCGTCGAGGAGATCCAGGCCGGCTTCCATCTGCGCGTCCGCCCCGGCGAGAAGATCCCCGTCGACGGTCGGGTGCTGATGGGCGAGGCCTCGGTCGACGAGTCCCTGGTGACCGGCGAGTCCATGCCAGTCCACAAGTCGCCGGGCGACAAGGTGATCGGCGGCGCCCTGAACAAGACCGGCTCCTTCCTGATGATCGCCGACAAGGTCGGCGCCGACACCCTGCTCTCGCAGATCGTGGCGATGGTGGCCGAGGCCCAGCGCAGCCGCGCGCCCATCCAGCGGATGGCCGACCAGGTATCGGGCTGGTTCGTGCCGGCCGTCATGCTCGTCGCCCTGATCGCCTTCGGCGCCTGGGCGGCGTTCGGTCCGCCGCCGAGCATGGCCTTCGCGCTGGTGGCGGCGGTCTCGGTCTTGATCATCGCGTGTCCCTGCGCCCTGGGGCTGGCCACGCCGATCTCGATCATGGTCGGTGTCGGCCGCGGCGCGGCCGCCGGCGTCCTGATCAAGAACGCCGAGGCCCTGGAGCGCTTCGAGAAGATCGACACCCTCGTCGTCGACAAGACCGGCACGCTTACCGAAGGCCGACCGGCCGTCACGGCGATCCGCCCGGCGGCGGGGTTCACGGAGGAGGAGATCCTGCGCCTGGCCGCCAGCCTGGAGCGGGCCAGCGAGCATCCGCTGGCCGACGCGATCGTTCGAGCCGCGGCGGCGCTGGAGCTGCCGCTGTCGCATCCCGAAGACTTCGACTCGCCCGTGGGCAAGGGCGTGGTCGGCAAGGTCGAGGGGCGCGTCCTGGCGATCGGCTCGGCCCGCTTCCTGGACGAGCAAGGCGTGGCGTCGGCGCCGCTCGCCGACCAGGCTGACGCGCTGCGCCAGGACGGCGCCACGGCGATCTATGTCGCCATCGACGGAGTGGTCGCCGCCGTGCTGGCCATCGCCGACCCGGTCAAGCCGACCACCCAGAAGGCCGTCGAAGCCCTGAAGGCGGACGGCGTGCGCGTGGTCATGCTGACCGGCGACAACCGCACGACCGCCCAGGCCGTCGCCAAGCGGCTGGGCATCGACGAGGTCGAGGCCGACGTCCTGCCCGACGAGAAGGCCGCCGTGGTCAAGCGCCTGCGGGCTGAAGGCCGCAAGGTCGCCATGGCGGGCGATGGCGTCAACGACGCGCCGGCCCTGGCGGCGGCCGAGGTCGGCGTCGCCATGGGCGCGGGCTCGGACGTCGCCATCGAGAGCGCCGGGGTCACGCTGCTGCACGGGGACCTGGAGGGCCTGGTCAAGGCGCGTCGCCTCTCGCGAGCGGTGATGGGCAACATCCGGCAGAACCTGTTCTTCGCCTTCGCCTACAATGTGGCGGGCGTGCCGATCGCGGCCGGGGTGCTCTATCCGGTGTTCGGCTGGCTGCTGTCGCCGGCGATCGCCGCGGCGGCCATGGCTCTGTCCTCGGTCAGCGTGGTCGGCAATGCGCTGCGCCTGCGGGCGGTGCGGCTTTAGGCGCTGACTGGCGCGGGCGTTGTTGAGGGGTTGGGCCGCCGCCCGCGTAGGAACTTAGGACAAAGTCGCCTTTCAACAGGACCGCCCCATGACCTACCGCGCTTTCCTCGCCACCGCCGTTCTGTCGGCCTCGATCCTGGCCGGCGGCCAGGCCAGCGCCCACGCCAAGCTGGTGGCCTCCGACCCCGCCGCCAACGCCACGGTCGCCGCGCCCAAGACCATCCGCCTGACCTTCAATGAAAAGCTCGCCCCAGCCTTCTCGAGCTTCGAGCTGGCCATGGCCGACGGCATGAAGGCGCCGGTCAAGACCACCGTCTCGGCCGACCGCAAGACGATCACGGGCGTGCCCAAGGGCCGGCTGATGGCGGGCGCCTACAAGCTCACCTGGCATGCGGCCGCCGCCGATGACGGCCACCGCATGGATGGGACCCTGGCCTTCACGGTGAAGTAGCCGATGGAGACCGCGGTAGTCCTCGTTCGCTGGGCGCAATATGTGACGTGCTTCGTCCTGGCGGGCGGGGCGCTCTTCGCGCTCTACGCCCTGCCGGCCGCGGGTCCGTCCAGCGCCGTGGCGCTGGGCTGGCCGCGTCGGCTCCTGGCGGGCTGCGCCGCGCTGCTGGTCGTGGCCAGTCTCCTGGGTCTTGTGCTGCAAACGGCCGTGGTCGCCGGGTCGCTTTCCGCGGCGCTGGATCCCTCGATCCTGACCTCGGTGATCAGCGAGATGGCGATGGGCGCGGCCTCGCTCGCACGGGCCCTGGCCGCGGTCGTGGCGCTGCACGTGCTTCTGCTCGCGCCGCCCGGCCGCGCCGCCTGGATCGCTGTATCAACGTTGGGGGCCGTGGCTGCGGCCAGCATGGCCTGGATGGGCCACGGCGCGGCCACCGAAGGTTTCGGCGGGAGCCTGCACCTGGCGGCCGACATCGCCCACCTCGCGGCGGCCGCCGTCTGGGTCGGCGCCCTGGTGTTCTTTCTGGGGCTGGCCGGGGTCAGTCGGCGTGACGCGCGACAGGCGCCGACCTTCCATGCCGCCCTGGCGGGTTTCTCGGGCATCGGCTCGGGCGTCGTCGCCGTGCTGGTCGCCAGCGGCCTGATCAACAGCTGGTTCCTCGTCGGGCCCATGGGCGTTGCGGCCCTGGTCCGCACGCCCTACGGGCTTCTTCTGCTTCTCAAGCTCGTTCTCTTCGGCGCCATGGTCGTGCTGGCCGCCGCCAACCGGTTTCGCCTGACCCCGGCCCTGCGCGAAGCCCTGGTCGAGCCGGCGCCGCCCAGCACGGCGGTCAAGGCGCTGCGCCGCAGTCTCGTGCTGGAACTGAGCGCGGCGATGGCGCTCGTCGCCGTGGTCGCCTGGCTAGGGCGTCTCGCGCCGATCAGCGCGCAATAGCCGCAACGTTCAGAGCACCGGTTCGTGCGCCGGCTCGGGCGTGGGGCGCCGCGCGAAGGGATCGCGCGCCCGCAACCAGTTACGCGCAGGCCGTTCGACAAGATGGTAGGCGACCATCGCGGCCAGCTGACAGGCCACGAACGCTCCTGCCCAGGCCAAGGCGATCCCGGCGCCGGACAGGTCTGGCGCCAGCCTTTCCAGAGCGTGGAAATAGACGATGTCGGCCGGAAGGTGGACCATGTAGAGGCTGTAGGAGACCTCGCCGAGATAGACGAGCGCCGGCGCCGACATCGCGCCTGGCTTCGCGGCCTTGGACGTCTCGGCCAGGCAGAAGATCAGCATAGCCAGACCCGGCCAGATATAGAGATCGCTCAGTCGCAGGTTGGCGGCGATCGCCACCCAGACCGTCGCGGCGAGCGCGCCGAATCCGGCCATGCCGGCCGGCAGGCTCAGGCTCGATCCCAAGCGATGCAGGGCCGCGCCCATCAGGAAGGCCGGGATGATCCGCAAGGCGCCGATCTGGGCGCTCATGTCGGTGAACAGCACCCCGCGCCCCTGGGCCGTCAGGAACATGGCGACGAACAGGGCGAGCACGGCGAGGACGAAGAGGCGTGGCCAACGCCTCAGCGACACCGAGGCGATGGCCGCGACCGGAAAGCCGAGGTAGGCGAACCACTCAGCCGAGATCGACCAGGAGGGGAAGTTCCATTGCACGGTGGGCGTCGTGCCCCAGGCATGCACTAGCAACAGGTGCTGGGGGAGCATGCGCGGGTCGAACGCCTGGGGATCGAAGCGGACGCCCAGCTTCAAGGCCGCGAGCCAGATGGCGATCGTCGCGGCCAGGGTGACCAGATGGACGGGATAGACCCGCGCCAGGCGCGCCCAAAGGAAGGAGCCGTAGTTGAACCGTCGCTCGGCCCAGGCCCGCGTATAGACGTGGCTGAGGATGAAACCCGACAGGATGAAGAAGAGGTCGACGCCGAGGTAGCCCTTGGCGGCCAGGCCAAAGCGCTCGAGACCAAGGTCCAGGTGGTTGCGGAAATGATAGACGAGCACCCACAGCGCCGCGCAGATGCGCAACGACGTGAGCGGACGGATGTCCGACGGATACATGGCCCCTCCCCCGAGGCAATGGTTGGAGCCGGCGAGCGCCGGCCCGATGGGCGCTAGAGCGCGGTCAGGCCGACGATGGTCTGGCCCCGCAGCTTGAAGCGCACCTTGGTCCCGACGCTCAGGCCCTTCAGGAGGGTCGGATCAGCGACCTTGAAGGCCATGGTCATCGGCGGCCACTTCAGCGCCGGGATCGCTTCATGGGCCAGAGTGATCTTGGCGGCCTTGGCGTCGATGGCGCGCACGACGCCGACCGCCTCGACCGGCGCGCTCGCCTCAACCGCATGCGCCGCAGGGTCCATAGCGCTCATCTGGGCGGCCGCCGGCTGGGCCAGCAGGGTCAGGGCGCTCGCAAGAGCGATGGACAGCATCTTCATGGAAGCCTCGCTAGGATCGATGGTCAAAACCAGGCCCTCAGGCCGAGCACGAAACTGGTCTCGGTGACCTCGTCGCCGCGCAGCCGGGCGAAGTCCGCGGCGCGCCCGAACCGCTTGGATAGGGCGACGCCGACATATGGCGCGAATTGGCGCCGAACCTCATAGCGAAGGCGCAATCCGAGCTCGCCGCTCGAGAGCCCCGAACCGATCGCCGCTGCGGGGATGTCTTGGGCGGCGAAGTTGAGTTCGGTGCGCGGCTGCAGGATCAGGCGCTGGGTGAGGCGCCAGTCGATCGCCCCTTCGGCGCGCGCGAGGACATCGCCCTTGCTGGAAACGAACACCGCTCCGCCCGCCTCGATCCAGTAGGGCAACAGGGTTTCGAACCCGACGGCGGCATAGGTGCGCGACTTGGGCTCGACATCCTGGCGCAAGCCCACCTGCAAGTCGGTATAGAGCGCCACGGGCCTGGAATAGAGCGCCTGCACCTCGCTGGCCTGAACGCCGTGACGGCCGCCCTCGCCCTCGGATTTGATCACCAGGCGATTGAGGTCGCCGCCGAACCAAGCCTCGCCGTCCCAGTGATAGCCGTTGCCCCCGGCCTGGGCGCGGTATTCCAGGAGGTTGGCCATCACCTGCGAGACCTGGGCGCCGCCATGCTCCTGCCGGAGCACGGCGCGAGCCCGGTCCATGGCGGCCGGATCGAAGACCCTGTCGGCCAGATGGTCGGTGGGCGGCGCCGGCGGAGCTGTTTCGTGATCGGGCAAGGGCGGCGGTCCCATCGCTTCGGCCGGGCGTTCCGATTGACCGGAGACAGCCAGGCCGGGCATGGCGCCCATGTCGTGGCCGGCGTGGGGGTCGGTCGCCGGCGCGACCTGCGTCTGAGGCATGGCCATGGCCGGCATGGCGCCCATGTCGTGTCCGGCATGGGGGTCGGCGGCTGGAGGCGGGGCCGCCGGCGCAGGCTTGGAACTGGGCGCGGCTGGCGCGCCGGCGTGGCCGGCGTGCTGGGCCAGGGCCGGCGCGGCCCACAGGACCGGCAAGAGGGCGATCAGCGAGGCCTTCATCGCGCGCCCTCCGCGGGGGTGTCGCGCACGCTGAAGACCTGAAACATCCCCGCGTGCATGTGATAGAGCATGTGGCAGTGGAAGGCCCAGTCGCCGGTCTCGGCGGTGAAGTCGAAGCTGACGCGGCCGCCGGGCAGGACGATGACGGTGTGCTTGCGCGACATGTGGCCCGCCGGTCCGAAGGCCAGTTCGAAGAAGTGGCCGTGCAGGTGGATGGGGTGGGCCATCATGGTGTCGTTGACCAGGGTGACCCGGACCCGCTCGCCGTGGCGGAAGGCGTAGGGCGGCGGCCTATCGCTGAACTTGCGCCCGTCAAACCCCCACATGAACCGCTCCATGTTGCCGGTCAGGTGAATCTCGAGGGATCGCTCCGGGGCGCGCGGGTCGGGATTCGGCTCGAGGGCCACCAGGTCGCGATAGACCAAGACCCGGTGGCCGACGCTTTCGAGGCCCTGGCCAGGCTCGCCGGTGCGATCCATCGGCATCGGCGCGATCGACTGCACGCCCGGACCGAGCCTGACCTGAGGCGCGTTGTCCGGATTGCGCATGGACATGTCCATGCCGCCCTTGTCCATCTTGCCCATCACGTCGCTTCCGCGCTGGCGCGGCGGCGCCATGCCGGGCGCGGGGGTCGCGGCCTTGGCGCCCATGGCCGCGTGATCCATGCCGGACATGTCCGTGGAGCCATGGTCCATGCCCCCCATGTCCATTCCCTCCATATCCATGCCCATGTCGCGCATGGTGGTCAGCGGCCGCTCGCGCGGCGACGGGACCTCGGCGCTCATGCCCAGCCGCGGCGCCAGGGTGGCGCGGCCCAACCCAGAGCGGTCGACCGACTCCGAGACGATCGTGAAGGCCTTGTCCTCGGCGGGCTGGACGATCACGTCATAGGTCTCGGCGTTGCCGATCTGGAACTCGTCGACCTCGACGGGCCGCACGTGCTGGCCGTCGGCGGCGACCACGGTCATGCGCAGCCCCGGGATGCGGACGTTGAAGACCGACTGGGCCGCGGCGTTGATGAACCGCAGGCGCACGCGCTCGCCGGGCGCGAACAGCGCCGTCCAGTTGTCCGCGGGGCCATGGCCATTGACCAGGAAGGTGTAGGCCGCGCCGGTGACGTCGGAGATGTCGGTCGGGTCCATCAGCATCTTGGCCCAGTCCAGGCGCTCGGCCAGGGTCTGGTCCTTGCCGGCCAGAAGCCCAGCGAGGGTCTGGCGCTGGTAGTTGAATGCGCCGCTCTGCTGCTTGAGCTTCTTGAAGATCTGGTGCGGGTGCAGGCGGCTGAAGTCCGACAGCACCACGACGTGCTCGCGGTCGAAGGCCACCGGATCAGGACCGGCCGGATCGATGATAATGGGCCCATAGTGGCCCATCTGCTCCTGCAGGCCCGAATGGCTGTGGTACCAGTAGGTGCCCGCCTGGCGGACCTGGAATTCGTAGGTGAAGGTCTCGCCGGGCTTGACGCCCGGGAAGCTGACGCCGGGCACGCCGTCCATCTGGAAGGGCACGAGCAGGCCGTGCCAGTGGATCGAGGTGTCCTCGTCGAGCGTGTTGGTCACCGACAGGCGGACATGCTGGCCTTCCTTCAGCCGGATCAGCGGGCCAGGAACCGTGCCGTTGATCGTCACGGCGTGGCCGGCCTTGCCGTCGACCGTGATCGGCGTGTGGCCGATGGTCAGCTTGATGTCCTCGCCCGAAAGGGCGGCCGGCGCGCGGCTGGGATCGCCCGCCGCGCGCGCCCAGGACGGCAGCAGGCTCGCCAGGGTGGCGCCGCCGCCGAGGACGGCGAGCGATTGGAGAAAACGACGGCGATCGAAAGCCGCGCTGGATCGAAGCATGACAGCCCTTTGACGATGACGCGCCGGCGGCAGGCCGTGAGGGACGGCCGCGACGCGATCTCTAGGTGGCTACGCGCCAAACCGTCGCCCCCCTCGCCGGCGGGCGAAAAAAGTCAGGGATCGACCAGCCAGTCGGCCAGCCGCTTGCGGGCGCGATAGGCGCGCATCTCGATGGTCTTGACGCTGACGCCCAGGACCGCCGCGGCGTCCTGTTGTGAATAGCCTTCCAGATAGGTGAGGATCAGCGGCTCCTTGAGCTGGTCGGGCAGGCGCGCGATCGCCGCCTCCAGGCGCGACAGTTGTTCGGCGCGCAGACTCGCCGCCTCGGGGCCCGGCGCGGGGTCGGCGGGATCGGGCGCGCCTGGCGCGTCGATCGACCGCTCGCCCAGGATCAGCCGCCGAACCAGCAGGCGACGCCCCCGGTCGCGGCACTTGTTCAGGACGATGGCCCGCATCCAGGCGCCGAACGGCCGGGTCGGATCATAGCGATCCAGCGCCTTCCAGGCGGCCACGAAGCTTTCCTGCACCACCTCGTGGGCGGCTTCGGAGTCGCCGACATGGCGCCGGGCGAAGGCGTGCAAGGCGCCCTTGTGACGCCGCATCAGCGTGCTGAAGGCGCGCTCGTCGCCGCGCGCCGCGCGCCTGGCCAGCGCGCCGTCCTCGTCCTCGCCAAGGCCGGCGGTCACGGCGTCTCGTTCGTGAGCGCCTCGCTGACGCGGCGGTCGAATTTGGCCGCCTGCTCGGGGGTCAGCACCTTACGCATCGCCAGGACGTGCTGGACCGTCTCCAGCTGCAGCGCCCCCATGGCGACATGGAAACGCTCGACCGCGGCCTCGACCTCGGGCCCGTATTCGTGGCGCGCCTGGATGGCGGCGGCCAGTTGGGCGTTGGCCGCGCGCAGCTCGGCCTCCCGGGCGCGGCGACGCACGGCGAAATCCTGTTCGAGCGCCTCGAGCCGGCGATCCTGATCCGGGCTGAGCTTCAGCTCGTGGTGAACCATCTCGTGCAGCGACTGGGCGTGATGCATCGGCAAGAACCGGCCCGAGCCGAGCCAGCCGCCGGCGATCCCGGCCAGCAGCGCCAGGACGACGGTCAGGGCCGCCCCGCGCGAGATCCGGCGCATGTCAGCGCCCGCCGAGCAGGGTCGACGGCGCCAGGTGCGCGTCGACCGAAAACGCCGAGATCTCGGAGGGGGCGCGCGCGGCGGCGTTGGCCGCGAGACTGCCGCCGACCATGCCCAGGCCCAGGGCCGCCACCACCGAGGCCGCGCGCAGCGGCACGAGCGCGTTCGCCGCGCGCCGGCCGTCGCGCCAGCTGTCGATCCTGGCCCACACCTGGCCTTCCAGGCCGGGCAGCTGGGCGTGCGGCTGGCCCCGCAACGCCTCGAAAAGTTCGTCGAGCTGGTCGCTCATCGTCGATCCCCTGACTCTGCACGCCTACATACGCGGCCCGCGGTCCAACCCCTCACCTCAGGCGCGACGCGCCCCCGGGCCGGCCGTGCGTCCGGCGCACGACGCGGAGAAAAACCATATGCTGAAAACGTCCGCACGGATCCACAGGTGTTGGGCCGCTGGCGACGCTCGGGTGCGGGTGAAAGCCACGCACGCCCCGGCCCCGCATGGCGATCGCCCCCCGGGGGGACGCGCCCGCGCCCAGGACGGCCGAGGTTCGGAGCGGCGCGATCGCCGCCGCGGCCTGGCGCCCCGTCGCGCGAGACGAGGGCCAAAACCTGCGCTTCGGAATCTACGTATTCCGACCCGGGACGTAGGACCCTAGTCCTGGACTCGAAGAACAACTTCTTCCCGTCGAAGATCAAACGGCGGCGCATCTACTCATCTCCAAACCTATTCATCTAAGGAGTCAAAGATGATCAAGACGTCCGTCATCGCCGGCTTGGCCGGCATCGCGATGCTCGTTGCAACGCCGGTTCTGGCGCAAGGGATCGGCCACACCTTCTTCATGAAGGGCTCGATCGTCGCGAACGACAGCAACGGCACCGTGATCTGCATCGGCAAGGCGGACGGCGCCGAGGTCGGCCAGACCCTGGAAGTCTACCGCGTCAAGCAGCTGCCGGGGCCCAACAAGGCCCCGCCGTCCTATCGGCGCGACCTCGTCGGGCACGTGAAGATCGACCACGTCTTCGACGACCACTTCGCCCATGTCACGGTCGCCGACGGTACGCCGGCCAAGCACGACATCGTCGAGCTGCGCAAGAACTGAGCGGGCGATCGGTTCGCCAGCGGCGGGATGGCCCACGCCGTCTCGCCGGAGCGACCGGCGGGCGCGCCCCTCCGCTGACCTTGGGCTTTCGTCCAACGAGCGAGGCGACGAGTATCATGACGACCTTCAAGATCGGCGCGTTCGCCGCAGCCGCCGGCGTGCGGCGCGATACGATCCGGTACTACGAGCGCACCGGCCTGCTGCGCGATCCGGGCAGGACCGGCGCCGGCTACCGTGTCTATGAGGACGCCGACCTCCTGCGGCTCCATTTCATCCGGGCCGCGCAGGAGCTCGGCTTCACGCTCGCCGAAACCGCCGACCTGCTCGCGCTTCAAGCCTCCGACACCGCCAAGGCGTCGGCGGTGCTGGAGATCACCCGCGAGAAGATCCGCGACGCCGAACGCCGCATTCAGCGGCTGTCGGATATCCGTGACGTGCTCAGCGCGCTGGCCGACGATTGCCCGATGGACGTGGCGGCCTCGGACTGTCCGATCCTGGCCTTCCTCGCCGAAAGACGGGTCCGGCGGTCGGACGCCCGCGGCGACGCACCGCGGGAGGCGCTCTGACCCGCCCGGGCGCGCGGCGACACGTCAATCCTTGGCCGGCGACCTCGCCGGCTCCACCGCTCGCCCCTGGCGCGCCCGTCCGCGGCGAAGGCCATCGGTGTCGAGCCCATGATCTCCAGGGAGGAACTTGCCATGATCGACATCCGCCACACACTTCGCGCGCCCATCCAGGCGCTTGTGATCGGCGCCGCGGCGCTCGCCCTCACCGCCTGCGGCGACAAGGGCGCTGAGCCCCCGCCGCCCGCGGCCTCGGTCCAGGCCCCGGCCCCGTCGCCCGCCGCGGCCCCGGTCCCCAGCGCCGCCGATCCGGATCCCGGCGTCGGCGGCTCGACGGCGCCTTCGAACAACGCCGCCGGGCAACATGACGCCGATCACGACGCGGCGACGATGGAACGCCATCATCGTCAGGAGATGGATCACCACGCCATGCGCCAGGGCGGCGCGGCCACGGGGACGACGCCCCAACCCGACGCCGCGCCGATGAGCCCATCGGCTCCGATGAAGGACATGTGAAGACGAGGGCAAGCCCGATGCGCGGGACGACCAGCCGACAGGGATGGAGCTTGGGTCTGGCCGCCGCCTGCCTTCTGCTTTCGACGGCGGCCATCGCCCAGGAAGGCGACGAGCACGCGGCCCACCATCCGGGCGCGCAAGGCGGCGCGATGGCGGACGCCGGCGTCATGGGCGCCGCGCCGAGCCCCGCGGCAGCCGGCATGAGCGGAATGATGGACGAGATGATGGAGGGCGAAGGCGAGCATGGCGCCCGGCGCACGCCCTTCGTCTCACAACTGCTCGCCGCCCCGTCGCTCAGCGCCGAGGGGCGCAACCGGTTGATGGGCGAGGCCCAAGCGCGCGTGGAGCGCGGACTGGCCATGGCCGCCGAGGCCTCCGCCGCCGCGCGGTCCGAAGATCCGGCCGCCCGGGCGAGCGCGGCGCGGCGCCTGCGTGAAGCAAGCGACCTCTTCGCGAGCGGATCGGCCGCGCTCGCCGCCCTCGACCGCGGCGCGTCCCCGCAGCCGGCGGCGATCACCTGGTTTCGGGATCAGATGAGCCTGGGCGCGCCGCCGCACGCGGCGCCGATCCGGTGGCTCGGCGTCTCGCCGCCCCATTTCATGCTGATGTTCGTCCTGGCGATGGTCAGCGCGATGCTGCTGGGCCTGCAGGTCGCGCGCCTGCGGCGGGTCCGCAAGATCGTCGACGCCGGCGGGTCGACGGCCCCCGCGCCCGCCCCGGCGACCGCGACGGCCTCGCCACGCCAGGCGGCGGCCGTTGAGCCGGGCGCTGAAACGCTCACGCCGAGCAACGCCGCGCCGCCCGCCGGGGCGTCGCTGCGCAAGCCCAGGAGCTGGTCTGGCCCGTTGCGGGTGGTCCAGATCGTGCGGGAGACGCCGACGATTCAGACCTTCCGGCTGGCCGACCCGGCCGCCGATCGGCTGCCCTTCGATTTTCTGCCCGGCCAGTTTCTCCAGGTCGAGGTGGAGCAGGTGGATGGCAAGCCCTCGCGGCGATCCTACACCATCGCCTCCTCGCCGACGCAGCGCGCCTATGTCGAGCTAACGGTCAAGCGCGAGGAGCAGGGCGTCGTGTCGTGCTTCCTGCACGACAAGGTCGCCGTCGGCGACCTGCTGAAGACGACGGGCCCCTTCGGCGCGTTCACCTTCACCGGAACCGACGCCGACAGCATCGTGCTGATCGCCGGCGGGGTCGGCATCACCCCCATGATGTCGGTCCTGCGCTACCTGACCGACACGGCTTGGTCGGGCGAGATCTTCTTCCTGTACGGCGCCCGTTCGACCGACGAATTCGTCTTCCGCGAGGAGCTCGAGCGGCTCGAGCGGCGGTTCTCCAATCTGCACGTGATGGCGGCCATGCGACGCTCGGCCGGCACGGTCTGGCTGGGGCCGCAAGGCCCGCTCACCCGCCAGATGCTGCTCGACGCGGTCCCAGACATCGCCCGCCGCCGCATTCACATGTGCGGGCCGCCGGGCATGATGGCCGCGATGCGCCGGGAGCTGGCCGCTCTGGGCGTCCCGGACGCTCAACTTCACACCGAAGCCTTCGGGCCCGCGTCGCTGCCCGCCGACGCGGCCGAGCTCGAGGTCAAGGCGCCGCCCCCCGCGCCGTCATCCCCGAGCGTCGTCGCGCCCCCCACGCCGGCGGTCGCCGCGGCCACCATCACCTTTTCCGTGGCGGGCGTGTCGGCCCCGCTCCCCGCCGGCCAGACCGTCCTGGAAGCCGCGGAGGGCGCGGGGGTGGAAATCCCCTATGCCTGCCGCTCGGGTGAATGCGGCGTCTGCGTCACCCGGCTGATTTCGGGCGAGGTCACCATGGCGGTGGAGACCGGCCTGGATCCCGCCGACAAGGCCAAGGGCTACATCCTGGCCTGCCAGGCCAAGAGCACGGGCCAGCCGCTCGTGGTGGAGGCCTGATGCGCGAGCGCGGCGACATGGCCGTCGGCCTGCTTGTGGCCTTCCTGCTGCTCTTTCCGCTGGGCTACGTCCTGCACGTCGCGCCGCGCTTTCCCGGCAGCCTGGTCGGCGGCGTCATCGGCGTCGTCGCCGCCGTCCTCATGCTGCTGACCCTGCCCTATGTGGTGGTCAAGCACGTCAAGGCGGCGGAACGGTGGACAGGCCGGTTCGTCAGCAAGCCGACGCTGCTGGCCCTGCATGTGTATGCGGGCGTGCTGGCTCCGATCCTGGGGTTGGTTCATGCCGCCCACAAGTTCGGCAGCCCCGTCGGCCTAACGCTGACCGGCCTTGTGCTGCTGACGGTCCTCAGCGGCTTCGTCGGCCGCTACCTGCTGGCGCAGACGGCGCGGGCCCTGCGCGGCCGCCGCTCCGAGCTGGCGTCCCTGCAAGCGGCGTATCTCCACCTGCCGGCGCCCCCGGCGCCGACGGCGGCGTCCGTTGCGCTTTCCCGCTGGAAGCGGCTGTTCTTCGTCGCCGGCGAACCGCCGGCGCCGCCGCCCGATGGGGCCGAGGCCCTGGCCGCGGCCTTGGCCGACACCGAGTTCGCCATCCGCGCGGAGGGTGCGACCAACCGGCTGTTGTCGCGTTGGCGGTGGCTGCACGCTGTCCTGGGGGCGCTGGTCTACCTGGTGCTGCTTTTGCACATCGCCGCGGCCATCTATTTCGGGCTGCGCTGGCTATGATGCGGGACCGCCTCCTCTACTGGATCTTTGTCGCCGCCGGCCTGGCGCTGCTGGGCGTCGCGGCGATGATGCAGACAAGCGCGCCGCCCGGCGCCGGACCGGTGGCTCAGCTTGTCGCGCCAGGCCCCCTGTCGCCGGCCCACCAAGCCTTCGGCGCGCAGTGCGCCAGTTGCCACACGCCTCTCAAGGGCGTGGAGAGCAAGACCTGCGTCGCCTGCCACGCGAGCACCGATTTCGGAAACAAACAGTCGACCCAGTTCCATGCCCAGGCCAAGGAGTGCACGGCTTGCCACGTCGAGCACGAAGGCGCGCGCGCCATCGTGAAGATGGACCATCAGGCGTTGCTCGATCCGGCGGTGTGGCGAGGGCCGGCTGTTTCGCCACCCAATCCGCACGCCTTGCCGCCCGAAGCCGCGCTCAATTGCGCAAGCTGCCATTCCGTCCGCGATCCGCATCTGGGACTCTTCGGCCAGGACTGCGCCAGCTGCCACGCGACCAGCAGTTGGAAGGTTCCCAACTTCCGGCATCCGTCGGTCAGCTCGACGCAATGCTCGGAGTGCCACACCGCGCCGCCCAGTCATTTCATGGAGCACTTCAGCATGGTCTCCCAGCGCGCCGCCGGCTCCAAGGCGCGCGTCGAACAATGCTACGCCTGTCACACCACCGACAGCTTCAACAACATCCGCCGCCGAGGCTGGTATGATCACCATTGAGTCCGGCTGGCTCAGCGCCTTCTTCAGGCTCGCGGTGATCATCCTCGAGCTGGCGGGCACGCTGACCATCCTCAGCGGCGCGGCGCTGGCGACGATCCTGTTCGCCCTGCGGGCCCGATCGGGCGACCGGGCCAAGGCCTATGGCGCGTTCCGGTCCGCCCTCGGCCGAAGCATCCTTCTTGGCCTCGAATTCCTGGTCGCCGGCGACATCGTCAAGTCGCTCGTCATCAACCCGACCTTGGACGATCTCATCGTCCTGGCCGGTCTGGTCTTCGTGCGCACCTTCCTTAGCATCTCGCTCGGCGTCGAGATCAACGGCCACTGGCCCTGGGAGGACACGCGCATGGCCAGGGCCACGGGCCGCGAACCTTCCTCACCGCGGGTCTGACCAGACCCGCCCACCCGCCGGGAGATTGACATGCTGCAACGACGAGACCTGCTCACGGGAGCCGCCCTGTTGGCGGCCGGCGCCGCCCAGCCCGCCGCGGCGGCCGCCCAGGCCCACGACATGAAGGGCATGGACGCCATGCCCGGCATGGCGATGTCGATGAGCGACTGCATCGATCACTGCCTGGCTTCCCATCGCCGGTGCCTTGAGACCGCCGCCTACGCCCTCGGTCAAGGCGGCGCGCTCGCCGCCCCCGACCTGATCGCCATGCTCACCGACTGCGCCGAGCTGTGCCAGGCGACCGCCAACTCCATGCTCCGCGGCTCGGCCCTGCACCCGGTGCTCTGCCGCGCCTGCGCCGAAGCCTGCGACCTGTGCGCGGCGGCCTGTTCGAAACCCCGCGCCGACGCCCCGATGGCCCAGTGCGCCGAGACGTGCAGGGTGTGCGCCGCGGGCTGCCGACAGATGTCGCGCTGACCGCGCCTTCGGACCTTACGTATACGCGCGGCCGCCAATTGCGGGCATTGCAAGCGTCACGCCGTTCGAGATGCAGACGACGCCATCGGACGCGAACGTCATAAGTTGGAGATCAGAAATGATGCGCAAGATCGCAGTCGTGGCCGGCGCTGTCGGCCTTCTGGCCATGGGGACCGCCGCATTCGCCGACGGCCCCGCGCCCAAGGCCCAGACCCAGCCCGCGCCGGCCGCCTCCGCCCAGACCCCGCCGGACCACGCCCACATGCAGGGCATGGACCATGGCGGCCAGCAGATGCACGACCAGATGATGAAGGACCATCAACAGGGGATGGCGAACATGCCGGCCACGCCGCCCAAGGATCCCGCCGCCAAGAAGCCCATGAAGGGCTGCTGCATGGACAAGCCGATGGCCCCGAAAGGCAAACCCATGGCTCCCAAGGACGCCAAGGATCCCGCCATGCCCATGAAGGACATGTAACGCCCGCTCAAGCCGCGACGCGCCGAAGAACCTGCCGGGCGAGCACGCCCGGCAGGTTCTTTCACGTCCGGGCGCCGCCAGGCGATGTGACATCTACGGATATCCTCGGCCGCGCCCGCCACTAGGCTCGTCGTCACCAGCAGGGAGCCAAGCGATGTTCCACAAGGCCATCGAGACGATGCGCGCCGCGCCCTTGTTCAAGGCGCGCTACGACAACTTCATCGGCGGCGCCTGGTCGGCCCCGACCACGGGCGAGTACTTCGCCGACCACAGCCCGATCAATGGCGACCGGATCGCCGAGTTCGCCCTGTCGGGTCCGGCCGACGTGGAACTGGCGCTCGACGCCGCCCATCGCGCCAAGGCCGGCTGGGCGCGGTTGTCGCCGGCCGAGCGGTCCCGGCTGCTGAGCCGGGTCGCCGATCGCCTGGAGCAGAACCTCGACCTGCTGGCGCTCGCCGAGACGCTCGACAACGGCAAGCCGATCCGCGAGACGCGCGGCGCCGACGTGCCGCTCGCGGTCGATCACTTCCGCTATTTCGCTGGATGCATCCGGGCCGAGGAAGGCGCGATCTCGACGATCGACGCCGACACCATCGCCTACCATTTCCGCGAGCCGCTTGGCGTGGTCGGCCAGATCATTCCCTGGAACTTCCCCCTGCTGATGGCGGCCTGGAAGATCGCGCCCGCGCTGGCCGCCGGCAACTGCACGGTCATCAAGCCAGCGTCCCAGACGCCCCTGACGCTGATGATGCTCGCCGAACTCACCGCCGACATCCTGCCGCCGGGCGTGCTCAACGTCGTGACCGGGCCCGGCCGAACCGTCGGCCAGGCGATCGCCGCCAACCCGCGGATCGCCAAGGTCTCGTTCACCGGCGAGACGGTCACGGGCAAGGCGATCATGCACGCCGCGGCCGATCACCTGATCCCGCAGACGATGGAGCTCGGGGGCAAGTCGCCCAACATCTTCATGGCCGACGTCCTTGATGAGGAGGACGCCTTCTTCGACAAGGCGCTGGAAGGGTTCACGCTCTTCGCCTTCAACAAGGGCGAGGTCTGCACCTGTCCCTCGCGCGCCCTGATCCATGAATCGATCTTCGACCGGTTCATGGAGCGGGCCGTGGCCCGCGTGGCGGCGATCCGTCAGGGCGACCCGCTCGACCCCGCGACCCAGCTGGGCGCCCAGGCGTCCGAAGACCAGCTGCGCAAGATCCTCGGCTATATCGAGATCGGCAAGAACGAGGGCGCGCAATGCCTGATCGGCGGCGCGCGGGCGCTGCCCGGAGGCGAACTCGACGGGGGCTATTTCGTGCAGCCGACCGTCTTCGTCGGCGACAACAGCATGCGGATCTTCCAGGAGGAGATCTTCGGCCCGGTGCTGTCGGTGACGACCTTCAAGACCCTCGACGAGGCGATCGCGATCGCCAACGACACGCCCTATGGCCTCGGCGCAGGCGTTTGGAGCCGCAGCGGCAACACCGCCTACCGTCTAGGCCGCGCGATCGAGGCCGGACGGGTCTGGACCAACTGCTACCACCAGTATCCGGCCCACGCCGCCTTCGGCGGCTACAAGGCCTCGGGGTTCGGGCGCGAGACCCACAAGGCGATGCTCGATCACTACCAGCAGACCAAGAACCTGCTCGTCTCCTACGACGAGCATGGCCTCGGTCTGTTTTGATCCCTCGCAAAGGAGCAACAGCCATGGCCAAGACCATGAAGGCGGCCGTCGTGCGCAAATTCGGGGCGCCGCTGGTCATCGAGGAAGCGCCGATCCCCACGGTCGGTCCCGGACAAATCCTGGTGAAGATCGCCGCCACCGGCGTCTGTCACACCGACCTGCACGCGGCCGAGGGCGACTGGCCGGTGAAGCCGAACCCGCCCTTCATTCCTGGCCATGAGGGCGTCGGCCACGTCGCCGCGGTCGGGTCGGGCGTCACCCACGTCAAAGAGGGCGACCGGGTCGGCGTGCCTTGGCTCTACACCGCCTGCGGCCACTGCGTGCATTGCCTGGGGGGCTGGGAGACCCTGTGCGAGAGCCAGCAGAACACCGGCTATTCGGTCAACGGCAGCTTCGCCGAATACGTCCTCGCCGACCCCAACTATGTCGGCCACCTGCCGGACAATGTCGGCTTTATCGACATCGCGCCGATCCTGTGCGCGGGCGTTACCGTCTACAAGGGACTGAAGGCGACCGAGGCCAAGCCGGGCGAGTGGGTCGTGGTCTCCGGCATCGGCGGCCTGGGTCACATGGCCGTGCAGTACGCCAAGGCGATGGGGCTCAACGTGGCGGCGGTCGACATCGACGACCGCAAGCTCGATCTGGCGACACGCCTTGGCGCGGCCGTGACCGTCAACGCCCGAGAGCAGGATCCCGCCGCCGCGATCAAGGCGGCGATCGGCGGCGCGCAGGGCGTCCTCGTCACCGCCGTCTCGCCCAAGGCCTTCCAGCAGGCGCTCGGCATGGTCCGGCGCGGCGGCACGGTGGCCCTCAATGGCCTGCCGCCCGGCGATTTTCCGCTGTCGATCTTCGACACCGTGCTCAACGGCGTCACCGTCCGCGGCTCGATCGTCGGCACCCGGCTCGACCTGATGGAGGCGCTGGCCTTCGCCGGCGAGGGCAAGGTTCACGCGACTGTCCACACCGAACCGCTCGAGAAGATCAACGACGTCTTCGCGCGCATGCACCACGGCGACATCGAGGGCCGCATCGTCCTCGACCTCGCCTAATCCCCCCCGCGACGAACCGCGAGCAAACCATGTTCGACAGTCCTACCTTGCCGGCCACACGGCGCCGCTTCGTCCAGGGCCTGGCGGTCAGCGGGGCGGTGGCCGGAGTTTCGCCGGCGCTGCTGGCGGGCCCCGCCGCCGCCGCGACCGCCGAATTGCGCGGGACCGAATTCGATCTCGAGATCGCCGAACTGCCGGTCAACTTCACCGGCAAGCGTCGGATCGCCACGGCGGTGAACGGCGCCGTGCCCGCCCCCGTGCTGCGATTGCGCGAGGGCGACACCGTCACCCTGCGCGTCCGCAACCGCCTCAAGGAGATGTCCAGCATCCACTGGCACGGGGTCATCCTGCCCGCCGAGATGGACGGCGTACCAGGCATCAGCTTTCCCGGGATCGCGCCCGGCGAGACCTTCACCTATCGCTTCGAGCTGCGTCAGGCGGGCACCTACTGGTATCACGCGCACACCTTGGCCGAGCAAACCGGGCTTTATGGCGCGATCATCGTCGAGCCGCGCGCGCCGACCGGACCTGCGCCCGATCGGGACTACGCCATCCTGCTGAGCGACTGGTCGGACGAACCGCCGCTGCAGATCTTCACGAACCTCAAGAAGCTGAGCAGCTACTACAATTTCGCGCAGCCGACCGCCGGAGACTTCCTCAAGGATGTGGGCAAGCTGGGGTTCGGCGAGGCCCTCGCGCGGCGGCGGATGTGGAACCGGTCGCGGATGAACCCGACCGACTACAGCGACGTTTCCGCCGCCACCTACACTTACCTGATGAACGGAACGCCGCCGGCCGGGAATTGGACGGCGATCGCCGCCCCCGGCGAGCGAGTTCGCCTCCGGTTCGTGGGGGCGGGGACGGCGACCTTCTTCGACGTGCGCATTCCCGGCGTCGCGATGACCGTCGTCTCGACCGACGGCCAGCCGGTGGAGCCGGTGACGGTCGAGGAGTTCCGGATCGGACCGGGCGAAACCTACGATGTCGAGTTCGTCATGCCCGAGGGCGCCCGAACGATCTTCGCCCAATCGATCGACCGGACGGGTTTCGCCCGCGGCGTCATCGCCCCAGCGCCCGGCATGACGGCGCCGACGCCGGCGCTCGATGCGCGGACCTGGCTCGATCCGGTCGACATGATGGGCGCCATGGCCGCCATGGGCGGCGAACACGCCGGCCACGGCATGGCGGACACGCCCCCGAAGGCGCGTCACGCGCGCACCGAGTACGGCGCCAACACCGACATGCGCGTCGACTATCCGCGCACCAATCTCGACGATCCCGGCGCGGGCCTGCGCGAGCGGTCCTGGCGGGTGCTGACCCTGGCCGACCTTCGCACGCCCGGCGGCGATCCGGATCCTCGCGAGCCGGAGCGTGAGATCGAGTTGCACCTCACCGGCAACATGGAGCGCTTCATCTGGACGCTGGACGGGATCAAGCTGAACGATTCCCGTCCGCTCCACTTCAAGCCGAACGCGCGGCTGCGCATCGTTCTCGTCAACGACACGATGATGGCCCACCCGATGCACCTCCACGGCATGTGGAGCGATGTCGAAGGCCCGGACGGCGCGTTCCAGGTCCGCAAGCATACCGTGGTGGTCCAGCCCGCCCAGCGGATCAGCTTTCGCGTCACCGCCGACGCCATGGGGCGATGGGCCTTCCACTGTCATCTGCTCTACCACATGGCGGCCGGCATGTTCCGGGAGGTGGTCGTCGCATGACCCGTCTGGCCCTCTCGCGAGCGTCTCTGCTCGCCTTGGCTCTGAGCGTTTCGGCCGTGGCCGCGCCCGCAATCGCCCAGGACGCCCCCCATCAGCACGCCGCGCCACCGCCGCCGAGCCCGGCCCCAACGGCCTCCCCCGCGGCGCCTGCGGATCACGCGGGCATGGATATGTCCGGCATGGATATGTCCGGCGCGGGGACGCCCGCCGGCGGCATGACCATGGACATGGGACGGATGCAGGGCGGCAAGGCTCCGCCGGACGCCCGCAACTCCGACGACTATGCGGACGGCTATCGCAATTCGACGCTGCCGGGCTACGAGATGGCCGACAAGCTGTCGATCCCCAAGGTTCTCGTTGACGAACTGGAGTTCGCCAGCGGCAACGAGGGGCAGGGCGTCGGCTGGACCGTCCTCGTCACCCAGGGCCAGGACGACAGCAAGCTCTGGCTGCGCAGCCAGGGCCTCAAGAACTCCAAGGATCGCCTCGATCCGGAGAGCAGCGTCGAGGCGCTGTGGTGGCGCAGCAAGAGCCCGTTCTGGGGCACGTTGCTGGGCGTTCGTCAGGATCTCGGCAAGGGGGCGACCACTTGGCTCGCCGCCGGCGTCGAGGGCCTGGCGCCCTACTGGTTCGATGTCCAGCTGACCGGCTACGTCGGCGACGACGGCCGCCTCGGCGCCCGCGCCAAGGGCGCCTACGAGGTCCGCTTCACCAATCGCCTCATCCTGACCCCGCAGGTCGAAACCAACCTCTATTCCAAGCGCTCGACCGACCGTGAGCTCGGCGGCGGCTTCAGCAACGTCGAGCTGAGCGCTCGGCTGCGCTACGAGGTCTCGCGGAAATTCGCGCCCTATGTCGGCTTCGTCTGGGAGCGGGCGCTGGACGACACCGCCGACTTCCGACGTGCCGATCGCCAGCGCCCGGCCGAGCATCGGGTGGTTGTCGGCTTGCGATCATGGTGGTGAGGCGCTGCGCGGCGCCTTGGCGACCGGAAGACGGCCTGACGTGTTCTGCGGCGGACGATAGCCCTGGCCGGAGCCAGACGGCTGCGTCGATCCTGTTGCTTCTCGCGGTCGCGGCGGCGTCTGCGGGCCAGACCGCCGTCCTCGCCTTTCTCCCGACCCTCGTCGACGGAGGCCAGGCCGACTTGGCGCTGCGCATCCACGATGTCCATGTCGCGAGTTTGACGGCGGCCCACCCGCTGGCGGCGCTCGTCTTCGCGCCGCTCTGGGGATGGCTCGCCGACCGCATCGACTACCGGATCATTCTGCGCACGGCCCTGGTCGTCCTCGCGCTGGCGACCGCGCCGGTCGGGGCGGTCCCGCTCCCCATGCTGTATGGACTTCGCTTGCTGGCTGGGCTGTCCGCGGCCGCCATCATCCCGCTGGCGCTGCTGTCAACGAACTTCGCACCCGGTGGCCGGGACGAGCAGGCGAGGCGTTTCACCTGGCTGACGGCCTTCATGTTTCTTGGCGACCTGTTCGGCCCCCTGCTCGCCGAAGCGTCCGCGTCGCTCTTTCCCCGCACGCCGCTGTTGGTGCTCGCGCTCGTCATCGCCGTGCTGGCGCTGGCGCTGACGACCGGCATTGTGCGCTTGCCGGCCCGCTGTGCCGCCCGTCCCGAGGGACGTCGCCTGCAAGCCCCGCCGCGCGTCGTCACGCTTGTCCTCCTGCTTGTCACCATCGTCGGCGGCGGCGGACTCGCCGCCATGCATGTCAGCCTGCTCGTGACCCGCTCCGAGGGCGCGCTGAGCCGCGAGGCGATCGCCGGGATGCTCAGTCTCTGCGGGCTGGCGATGTTGGCGGCTCAGCTTTTCCACACCCGCGTCACCTGGCTGGTGACCGCGCCTCGACGCCTGGCCTGCCTCACGCTCGCGCTTCTAGCCCTGTCGCTGTTTCTCTTTCGGTTTGGAACGACCGTGGTCGAAATGGCCGGTCTCATCGCCGTCGCCGGCTGGAGCTCAGCCAGTCTTCGGCTGGTCACGAGCTTCTGGATCAGCGGCCCCATGCGGCCCTCTGGAGTCATGCTTGGGCTGCAGCATACAGCCGCGAGCCTCGGCCAGGCGCTGGCGCCCATGTCGCTCGCCGTCGTGTCACCCCATCGGCAAGCGGCCGTCGTCGAAGCGATCGGCTGGCTGTCGCTCGGTCTGCTCGCGCTTCTGCCGGCGATATGGCGCCGGACGGCGACACCGGTCCATCCAGCCGGGGAAAGGGCGTGACAGCGCCGCCACGTCCGAGAGCCGCGTCCGCCACGCGCCCAGCTTCACGCCAAGGAGTCCGCCCATGAAAATCCGCCTCGCCGCCGTTCTGCTGTTCCTGGCCTTGCCCAGCGTCGCGCTGGCGGCTGGGGAGGTCCTGCTCTATCGCGACCCTGGATGTGGTTGCTGCGAGGCCTGGGCCCAGGCCGTCCGTGCGAAACTGGACAGAAAGGTCATCGTCAGGGATCAGGTCGCCCGCGTGCGCCTGCAGCGCCAATCCGGCCTGCCGCCGGCGCTTTCCTCCTGCCACACCGCGATCATCGACGGTTTCGTTATCGAAGGTCATGTGCCGGTCGCCGAGGTGAAGCGTCTCCTGGCCGCCCGGCCGGCTGGCGTGAAGGGGCTCGCCGTCGGCGGCATGCCGATCGGCTCGGAGGGCATGGCGGCGCCGAGCGGGGCGCGGCAACACTACGATGTCGTGGCCTTCGGGCCGGCCGGCGCGCGGGTTTTCGCCCGCTACTGACCTCCAACGGTCAGGGCCATGGGCTGGCGTCGGGTCAATGCGCGTCGCGCGACATCCCCGACTGCCGACGCAAGGCTTCGAGCACCGCCCGGCCGATCACCGGCTTGGGGATCACCTGATCGAAGCCGGCCGCGCGCGCGCGTTGCTCGAGATCCTCGTCGTAGAAGCCGGAGATCAGGATGGCGCCGCCGCGCCAGCCCTGGCGCCGGAGATGATCCAGGAGCGTCAGGCCGTCGATGTCGGGCATCCGGTAGTCGAGGATCACGCAATCGGCTTCCCTGGCGCGCGGGTCGGCCAAGAGGGCGCTGCCGGTGGTGTAGCCGCTCACCGCGTAGCCGCGGGCTCGAAGCAAGAGCAGCAGGCCGCGTCGCACGCCCGGATCATCGTCGGAGACCAGAACCGTATAGCGGCGATCGCGCGGCGAGGGACTGACCGATAACATCGCGCGATCAAAACACCCGGTTGAAGCCCGCCAAACCTCGCACGTCGGCCGTCTCCAGGTCGCTACGTAAACCTCGCAGTCACTTGGGTTTGCGGCCCATCCCGGCGGCGAAGGCGATCCTAAGCGCCTCGGACAGGTTGCGCACGTCCAGCTTGACCATCAGGCTAGCGCGGTGCACCTCCACGGTGCGCGACGAGCATCCAAGGTCATAGGCGATGGTCTTGTTGGGATAGCCCTGGGCCAAACCCTCCAGCACTTCGCGTTCCCGAGGCGTGAGGGCGGCGATGCGCACATGCGCGTCGGCGGCCTCGATCGCGCGGATGTCGGCGTCGGCGATGCGCGCGAACGCCCGCTCGACCGCGCGCAACAGCGCGGCCTTTTCGAAGGGCTTTTCCAGGAAGTCGACGGCGCCGGCCTTCATGGCCTGCACGGCGACCGACACGTCGCCATGACCCGTCAGCACGATCACCGGCATGTGGATGCCGCGCTCGGCCATGGCTGTCTGCACCTCAAGGCCGTCCATCGCCGGCATGCGCACGTCGAGAATGACGCACCCCTGGGTCGTGGGCCGGGCCCGGGCCAGAAATTCGACACCCGAGGCGTAGGTCTCAACGCCAAGGCCGACCGCCTTCAACGCAAACCCGGCCGCGCGCCGGATGGCCTCTTCGTCGTCAACGAGGTGAATGACCCGCTTATCCGTCATAGTCCTCCTCCCCCGCCGCGTGGATCAAGGTGAAATGAAACCGGGCCCCGCCCAGCGCGGGCCGCTCCAACCAGATTCGCCCGCCGTGCGCTTCGATGATGGTCCGGCAGATCGAGAGCCCCAGACCCATGCCGTCGGCCTTGGTCGAGACGAACGCCGTGAAGAGCTGCTCGCCGATGTCCTCGGCGATGCCCGGCCCGCTATCCTCGACGGTGACCTCGATTAGGCCGTCGTCACGCAGGCTCGTCGCGATCCTGAGGTCGCGGATCGGCGAGTCCGCCATCGCCTCGATGGCGTTGCGCATCAGGTTGACCAGGACCTGTTGGATCTGCACCCGATCGACGAGGACGGGCGTGGCCGCCGGATCGAAGTCGAAGAAGCTGCGCACCCCCCGCTCGCGCGCGCCCACGAGCGCCAGCTGGCCGGCGTCGCCGATCACCTGCGCCAGGTCGTGCAGGCTTTTCTCGACCTCGCCGCGCGCCACGAAGTCGCGCAGCCGGCGCACGATATGGCCGGCGCGCAGGGTCTCCTGCGCGGCCTCGTCCATCACCGAGCGCAAAGTGGCGAAGGGCTCGCCGGGTTCGGCCTCCAGCATGTCGCGGATGGTCTCCAGATAGAGCGAGACCGCCGCGAGGGGCTGGTTGAGTTCATGCGCCAGGGTCGAGGCCATGGTGCCCATGGCGCTCAGGCGGGAGACATGGACCAGTTCGGCCTGAAGCTCCTTCAGCTTCAGTTCGTCCCGCTCCTTGGCGGTGAGATCGCGGATGAAGCCGGTGAACAGCCGCTGGCCGTCCTCGCCGGCCTCGCCGACCGAGAGCTCCATCGGGAAAGTCGACCCGTCGCGGCGTAGGCCTACCACGACGCGGCCGACGCCAATGATCCGGCGCTCGCGGGTCTGCAGGTAGTGGGCGATGTATTCATCGTGCCGGCCACGGTCCGGCTCCGGCATCAGGCACGCGACATTGCTCCCGATCAGCTCGGCCTCGCGATAGCCGAACAGGCGCTCGGCCGCCGCGCTGAACGAGGTGATGGCGCCGGCCTCGTCGATGATGATCATCGCGTCCGGCACCGTCGCCAGGATCGATTGCAAATGCTGCTCGCGCGTTTCGATGGAGGCGCGCACCGCGGCCTCGTCGGTGATGTCGCGGGCGATGCAGGCGAAGCCGCGATGCGCGCCCGCGTCGAACAGCGGCGTGACGGTCAGGCGGGCGAGGTATTCAGCGCCGTTTTCGCAGACCCGCCAGGCCTCGCGCTCCAGCACGCCGTCGCGCAAGGCCGCGGCGAGATCCGCCCGGGGACGCCCGGCGTGGATCTCATCGGGCGGATAGAAGACATCGTGCTGCTGGCCGACGACGTGATCGGCTGACCAGCATTCGATCCGTTCGCCGCCGATATTGTAGCTCAGGACCCGTCCCGAGGCGGCAAGCAGCGTCAGGACATAGCCGCCGGCCTGGCGCAGAAACAGCCGCGCAAGCTGCTCGACGGCGGCCACGCCCGCCTCGGGGCCTTGATCCTGGTCGCGCATGCCGCCGGCTCAGGCCAGATCCGCGGCGCGCAGGCGCGGCGATGCGGCGCGAGCGCGAGCTTGGCGACACCCCGCGGGGCCGGACCGGCAGGCCGCCCGACAACGCCGCGCGCCAGCCTTCACCCCCACGCGCGCGGGTCCGATAGTGCATCCATGGGTCACGGTCTCGCTTGTATCCGCGGGGTCCTATCGCGTTTACGCGCGGGCCGGCCGGTCCCCTCAGAATTTCAGCGCAAAGTGCGGCCGCGCCGTTGCTTGGCGCCCGCGCGGCTTGTCGAACGCCTCGCGGCCTGTTGCCCTCTCCAGCCGCGGGTCTGAGGAGAGTACGTATTGACCCCGGCACGATCTCAGACCCTACAAGGGCTGCTGGCGAAAGGAACGCGCGGATGAACGAGACCAAGCCCACGGCGCATGGCGCCCCGGCGGCCGACCAGGTGAAGGACCCGGTCTGCGGCATGAGCGTGGACCCGGCCAAGACCGCGCACCATGCCGAGCACGCCGGCAAGCCGCACCACTTCTGCAGCGCGGGCTGCCGGGCCAAATTCATCGCCGATCCCGACCGCTATCTCGGCGCGCCGGCCGCGTCGGCCGCGTCGGCCGCGCCCGAAGGCGTCATCTGGACCTGCCCCATGCATCCGGAGATCCGCCAGGACCATCCCGGAGCCTGTCCCATCTGCGGCATGGCGCTCGAACCGGCGACGGTGACCGCCGACGCCGGTCCCAGCCATGAGCTGATCGACATGACCCGCCGCTTCTGGGTCGGTCTGGCTCTCAGCATCCCGGTGCTGATCCTCGAGATGGGCGGCCATCTATTCCCCGCGTTGCATCACATCATCCCGATGCCGGTTTCGATATGGGTCCAGTTCGCCCTGGCTACCCCGGTGGTCCTATGGGCCGGTTGGCCGTTCTTCGAGCGTGGCTGGGCCTCGCTGAAGACCCGCAACCTCAACATGTTCACGCTGATCGCCATGGGGACGGGCGTGGCCTGGATCTATAGCGTCGTCGCCACGCTCGCGCCCCAGGTCTTCCCACCCGCGTTCCAGAACACCGACGGCGTGGTGGCGGTCTATTTCGAGGCCGCGGCGGTGATCACCGTGCTGGTGCTGCTGGGCCAGGTGCTCGAACTGCGGGCGCGCGAGCGCACATCGGGCGCGATCAAGGCGCTGCTCAATCTGGCGCCCAAGACCGCGCGCCGCATCGCGGCGGACGGGTCGGAGGCGGAGGTCAGCCTCGATCTGGTGACGGTCGGCGATCGTCTGCGCGTGCGGCCCGGCGAAAAGGTCCCGGTCGACGGGGTGGTCGAGGACGGCCGTTCCTCGCTGGACGAGTCGATGGTCACCGGCGAGTCCATGCCGGTCACGAAGGCCAAGGACGACAAGGTGATCGGCGGCACGCTCAACCAGACCGGCGCGCTGGTCATCGTCGCCGACAAGGTCGGTCGCGACACCATGCTCGCCCGCATCGTCCAGATGGTCGCCGAGGCCCAGCGTTCGCGCGCGCCGATCCAGCGCATGGCCGACCAGGTCTCCGGCTGGTTCGTCCCGGTCGTCATCGGCGTGGCGGTCCTGGCCTTCATCGCCTGGAGCGTCTGGGGGCCCGAGCCGCGCTTCGCCTACGGACTCGTGGCCGCCGTCGCCGTCCTGATCATCGCCTGTCCCTGCGCGCTGGGGCTCGCCACGCCGATGTCGATCATGGTCGGCGTCGGCAGGGGCGCGGGCGTCGGCGTCCTGATCAAGAACGCCGAAGCGCTCGAGCATATGGAGAAGGTCGACACGCTGGTCGTCGACAAGACCGGCACGCTGACGGAGGGCCGCCCGGCGGTCACGCAGGTCGTGCCCGCGGCGGGGTTTGACGAGGTCGAACTGCTGCGGCTGGCCGCGTCCGTCGAACGGGCGTCCGAACATCCGCTGGCGCTGGCCATCGTCGAAGCGGCCAAGGCGCGCGGCGTCGCGGTCGCCGAGGTCAGCGATTTCGATTCCCCGACCGGGCGCGGCGCGCTGGGAACCGTCGAGGGCCGCCGCATCGTGCTCGGCAACGCCCGGTTCCTGGCCGACGAGGGCGTCGCGACCGAGGCCCTGGCGGAGCAGGCCGACGCCCTTCGCCGCGACGGGGCCACGGCGATCTTCATCGGCGTCGACGGCCGGGTCGGCGGCGCCTTCGCCATCGCCGACCCCGTCAAGGCGACCACGCCCGAAGCCTTGGCCGCCCTCAAGGCCGAAGGCATCCGGGTGGTGATGCTGACGGGCGACAACCGCACCACGGCCGAGGCGGTCGCGCGGCGTCTGGGCATCGAGGAAGTGGAAGCCGAGGTCCTGCCCGACCAGAAGAGCGCCGTCGTCGCGCGTCTCAAGCGCGAGGGGCGCGTGGTCGCCATGGCCGGAGACGGCGTCAACGACGCGCCGGCCCTCGCCGCGGCCGATGTCGGCATCGCCATGGGCTCGGGGACCGATGTGGCGATCGAGAGCGCGGGCGTCACCCTCCTCAAGGGCGACCTCAACGGCATCGTCAAGGCGCGGCGGCTGAGCCAGGCGACCATGTCCAACATCCGCCAGAACCTGGTCTTCGCCTTCATCTACAACGTCGCGGGCGTGCCCGTGGCGGCCGGCGTGCTCTATCCGCTGTTTGGCATCCTGCTCTCGCCGATCATCGCGGCCGCGGCGATGGCGCTGTCCTCGGTCAGCGTGGTCACCAACGCGCTGCGGCTCAATCGGCAGAAGATATGAGCATGCGCGCTCGTCCCGAAGCCGCCGCCCAAACCGCTCGCCGCCCCTAGGAGCCCGCCAATGCATTACAGCCGCGGAAATTATGAAGCGTTCGTCCGTCCCCGCAAGCCGGAGCGGGCCGACAGGGCGACGGCCTGGTTCGTCGGCGCGGGCCTCGCCGGCCTGGCGGGCGCGGCCTTCCTCATCAGGGACGGCGGCGTCGCGGGCGAGCGCATCACGCTTCTCGAGGAGTTGGAGCTTCCCGGCGGCGCCCTTGATGGCCTGGACGTGGCGGAAAAGGGGTTCGTCATCCGCGGCGGGCGCGAGATGGAGGCGCATTTCGAGTGCCTCTGGGATCTCTACCGCTCGATCCCCTCGCTCGAGATCGAAGACGCCAGCGTCCTCGACGAATTCTACCGGCTCAACAAGGACGATCCGAACGTCTCGCTGCAGCGGGTCACGCAGAGCCGCGGGCAGGATGTGCCCGACAAGGCGCTGCTGACGCTGAACGACAAGGCCCAACGAGAGCTCCTCTCCGTCTTCCTGGCGACCCGCGAAGAGATGGAGAACAAGCGGATCAACGAGGTGTTCGGCCCCGATTTCCTGAAGAGCAATTTCTGGCTGTTCTGGCGTACGATGTTCGCGTTCGAGGAGTGGCATTCGGCCCTGGAGATGAAACTCTATCTCCACCGCTTCATCCACCACATCGGCCAGCTCGCCGACTTCTCGTCGCTCAAGTTCAACCGGTACAATCAGTACGAGTCGATGGTCCTGCCGCTGGTCAAGTGGCTGCAGGATCAGGGCGTCCGGTTCCGCTACGGCGTTCAGGTCACCGACATCGATTTCGCGATCGACGCCGAACGCAAGCAGGCGACGCGGATCGGCTGGATCGAGAAGGGCGCCGAGGGCGGCGTCGATCTTGGCCCCGACGATCTGGTGTTCATCACCATCGGGTCGCTGACCGAAAATTCCGACAGCGGCGACCATCAGACCCCGGCCAAGCTGAATCAAGGCCCGGCGCCCGCCTGGGACCTGTGGCGGCGCATCGCGGCCAAGGACCCGGCCTTCGGACGTCCCGACGTGTTCGGGGCCCATATTGCGCAGACCAAATGGGCGTCGGCGACCATCACCACGCTCGACGCGCGTATTCCGCAGTACATCCGCAAGATCGCCAAGCGCGATCCGTTCAGCGGCAAGGTGGTCACCGCCGGCATCGTCACGGCCAAGGATTCGAGCTGGCTGCTGAGTTGGACGGTCAGCCGCCAGCCCCATTTCAAGAAGCAGCCGAAGGACCAGCTCGTGGCCTGGTTCTACGCCCTGTTCGTCGATCGGCCCGGCGACTATGTGAAAAAGCCGATGCAGGCCTGCACTGGCGAGGAGATCACCCAGGAATGGCTCTATCACCTCGGCGTCCCGGTCGAGGATATCGCCGATCTCGCGGCGAGCGGCGCCAGGACCGTGCCGGTGATGATGCCCTATATCACCGCCTTCTTCATGCCCCGCCAGGCCGGAGACCGGCCGGACGTGGTCCCGGCGGGGGCCGTCAATTTCGCCTTCATCGGCCAGTTCGCCGAGTCCAAGCAGCGCGACTGCATCTTCACCACGGAGTATTCGGTCCGCACGCCGATGGAGGCGGTCTACACGCTGCTCGATGTCGAGCGCGGCGTGCCCGAAGTGTTCAACTCGACCTATGACATTCGCACTCTGCTCGCCGCCGTCGCGCCGCTGCGGGATGGCGAGGGCATCGAGATCCCCGGCCCCGCCATCCTGCGCAAGCTGCTGCTGAAGACGCTGGAAGGCACCGAGATCGCCAAGCTGGTCGAGCGGTTTCATCTGATCGCGGACTAGCGATCGCCGGGGCGGCCGCCGCGGCGAGCGTCTAGGCTCGCGGCGGCCGTCCCATCCCCGCCGCGAAGGCGATCCGCAGGGTCTGGGCCAAGGTCTGGACGCCGAGCTTGCGTGCCAGGCTCGCGCGACAGACCTCGACCGTGCGCGAGGAGATCCCGAGATCATAGGCGATGGCCTTGTTCGCGCGCCCCTGGGCGAGACCTTCGAGGACATCCCGCTCGCGCGGCGACAGAGCCTCGACGCGGCCCTGCGCCTCGGCTTCCTCGGCCGCCCGGCCATCGGCCCGGTCGATGCGCGCGAAGCCGCGATGGAGCGCTTCGAGCAGCATGGCCTTTTCAACAGGCTTGGCCAGGAAGTCGACGGCCCCGGCCCGCATCGCCCGGACCGCCAGGGCGACATCGCCATTGCCGGTCAGCACGACGACCGGCATGTCGACGCCGATATCGGCCAGGGCGACCTGAACCTCAAGCCCGCCCAGGCCCGGCATCTGCATGTCCAGGATGACGCAGCCGATCTTGGCCTGCGTCGCGACGGCCACAAACGCCGTCCCCGACGGATAGGTCTCGACGCTGAAGCCCGTGGCGCGGAGCATGAAGCCGACCGACCGCTGGATCGTCTCCTCGTCGTCGACGATATGAACGACACGCTTGTCCCCCATGGGCCTCCTCAGGCGAACTGAGCGGGCGCCAGGCTGCAGCGGCGAATGCGGCGCCGCTTCGCGGACGCCTTGTGCGGGTTGGACCGGGGTCCAGGGTCAAGAGGCTTCGCCGTTCGCCTCCCGGCGGCTGGCCGAGGATTGGCGAACGCCGTTCACAGCAGGGCGCGCACGGCCTGGGCGATCGCCGGCGTCATGTCGATGGCGTTCGACGCATGGGCGACCGTGTTGGTGCTGACGATGCGCGCGACGTGTTCGCCCAGGACCTGGGCGGCGTCGCCGGCGAACAGCGCATGCACCACGACGCAGTCCGGCGGCGCAAAACCCAGGGCCTTGAGCTGGCGGGCCGCGACGGCGAGCGTGCGGCCCGACGAGGCGATGTCGTCGACGAGCACTGCTTGGCGGCCCAGGAAGGCGCCGGCGTTGGGGATCGAGATGTCGACCTCACGATCCCCGGACCGCTGCTTTTGGCAGACCAGGAACGGCGCGTCGGCGCCGGCCGCCACCTGCGCCACCCACTGCTCGCTCTCCAGATCGGGCCCGACGATCACCGGTCGGGCGACGTTCCGCCTGATCCACGACGCCATGAGCGGCGCGGCGTGAACGAGCTGGCTGGGGATTCGGTAGATCTCCGCCAGGGCGTGATGGCGGTGCAGGTGGGGATCGACGGTCACCAGCCAGTCGAGGTGGCGCGAGAGCACCGCCGCGAAAATACGCGACGTGACCGCCTCGCCCGGATGGAAACGGGTGTCCTGGCGCATGTAGGCCAGATAGGGCGCGATCAGGCCCACCCCGCGCGCGCCAAGCTCGCGCAGCGTGTCCGCCGCGAAGAGCAGCGGCGGCAATTTCGCGTCCGGACGCTCGAGGCCGCAGACCAGGATGACATCGCGCTCGGTGACGTCGCTGTCGATCCGAAGGTAGGTCTCGCCATCTGGAAACTGGCGCTGCAGCAGGACCCCTGCCTCCGCGCCGAGCGCTGGGCCAAGGGCTTGGGCCAGGCGCTCGCCGCCGTCCAAGGCGAAGACGATCGGCGGCGTCATGGCGCCGCGATCGCGAAGATCGCCCCGTCGCTCAAGGCGAAGGCGGCCGCATAGTCCAGTTCGCCGGGGCTCTCGGCGTGAAGGGTGCACAAGGGCGACCCCGCGACGATCGACTGGCCGAGCCGGGCGTGGACCGCCACCCCGGCCGCCTTGGCCATCGGCGCGCCCGCGAGCTTGGCGACGGTCGCGAGTTTGCGGTTGTCGATGCTGGCGATCCGGCCGCTGGAGGGCGCGGTCAGGTCTCGCTGGAAGCGGGCGACCGGCGGCGAGCGCATGCCGCCTTGGGCCTGGCAGATGCGCTTGAACTTGGCCCAGGCGCGGCCGCTCTCGAGGCTTTGCCGCGCGCGCGCGAGGCCAGCGCCAGGGGCCGCCACGCCCGCCAGCTCGAACAATCCCCCGGCCAGTTCACAGGCCCTATGGGCGAGATCCTCGACGCCGGGCTCGCCTTGAAGCACGGCCAGTATGTCCAGCGCCTCCAGCGCCGGCCCGATGCCGCGTCCGATCGGCTCAGCCCCAGGGCCATACATCACCCGCGTGCGCAGGCCGAAGGCGGCGGCCACCGAGGTGAGCGCCGCCTCGAGATCCCGCGCGGCCTCCAGGCTCCGCACCTTGGCGGTCGGTCCCACAGGAACGTCGATCACCAGGTGGGTCGCGCCGGCGGCGATCTTCTTGGACAGCACCGAGGCCACCAGCTGGCCGACCGCGTCGATGTCGAGCGCCCGCTCGACGCCAATGATCACGTCGTCGGCCGGGCTCAACCGAACCGCCCCGCCCCAGGCGATGCAGCCCCCCTCGCGCGCCACCACCCGGCGGATCGCGGCGATGTCGAGGTCGACGGGCGCCAGAACCTCCATGGTGTCGGCGGTGCCGGCCGGTGAGGTGATCGCGCGCGAGGAGGTCTTGGGCATGACCAGGCCTTCGGCCGCCATGATCGAGACGATGATCGGCGTGGTGCGGTTGCCCGGCAAGCCGCCGACGCTGTGCTTGTCGACGACGATCGGCCCAGGCCAGCTCAACTGCTCGCCGACCTCGACCATGGCCTTGGTCAGTCCGATCGTCTCGGCCTGATCGAGCGGCGCCGCCGAACAGGCGGTGACGAACGCCGAGAGGTGGACGTCGCTATAGCGATGCTCGGCGATATCCGCGACGATCGCCGAAAAGGCCGCCTGGCTCAGGCGCTCTCCATAGATCCGGCGGCGCACCGCCCGCAGCGAGGCCAACGGCGGAGCGTGGGCGACCTCCACGCGGTCGCCCGCCTTGACCCCGAGCCGGGCCCATGCGGTCTCGGAAAGGCCGATCTCGCCGGGGTCTGGCGTGTCGCCCGAGCTGTGCAACAAGGACACCACCGCCTCGCGGCCGCCGGCGCGCAGGACGACCTGGGCGCGCGACCCCAGGCCCTCGGACCGGCAGACCGGGCAGTCGTGCCGCATCACCGCGATCATGTCGCCGCCAGCCGCGGTGAGCCCCATGCGACGCGCGCGCAGCGTGGCCGACGCCGGCCTCGCGTCGGCCTGCTCGTGCCTTGGGACGCTCACGCCAGCCGCCCCCAGCTGCCGAGGGTCGGGACGGTGCAAGGCCAGCCGTGTTCCTCGCCGATGCGCTTGGCCAGGACCTGCGCGCCGGCCGGCTCGCCATGGGTGACATAGACATGCCGCGGCGCCGCCTGCATGGCGCCCAGCCACCGCATGAGCTCGTCGCTGTCGGCGTGGGCCGACAGCATGGTCAGGTTCGCCACCTCGGCGTGGACGGGGACGTGTTCGCCGTGGATCTTGATCGTCCGGGCCCCCGAGACGAGCGCAGCGCCGCGCGTGCCGGCCGCCTGGAAGCCGGAGAACAGGATGAGGTTGCGCTCATCCGGGGCGAACCGCTTGAGATGGTGCACGACGCGGCCACCGGTCGCCATGCCGCTGGCCGAGATGATCACCTTGGGGGTGGCGTCCGCGGTCAGCGCCTTGGATTCCTCGACTTCGCGCACATAGTGCGCGACGCCGCACGCGGCTTCGCATGCCGCGCGGCTCAGCCTGTGTTCGTCCATGAAATCACACATCAGCCCGCTGGCGTCGATCGCCATCGGGCTGTCCAGATAGATCGGCGCATCACGCAGCCGGCCGTCCGCGCGCAGACGGGACAGATGATAGAGCAGCGATTGGACGCGACCGACCGCGAAGGCGGGGATCACCACGGTTCCCCCGCGTCGGATGCACCGTTCGATATGGTCTCCCAGCGCCCGCGACGGATCCACGCGGTCATGGCGGCGGTCGCCATAGGTGGATTCGACGATGACGTAGTCGGCCCGCGCCGGCGGTTCGGGGTCCTTGATCACCGCGTCGTCATAGCGCCCGATATCGCCCGAGAAGAGAACCGACCGGCCCTTCCAGTCGATCTCGATCGACGCCGCGCCGAGGATGTGGCCGGCGCGATGGTAGCGCGTCCTGATCCCGTCGGCGAGCGAGCGCCATTCGCCAAACCCGATGGTCTCGAACAGCCGCAGGGCCAGGCGCGCGTCGGCCTCCGTGTAGAGCGGCAGCGCCGGATCGTGGCGCGAGAAGCCGTGGCGGTTGGCGAACTCCGCGTCCTTCTCCTGGATGCGCCCGCTGTCGGCGAGCAGCAGTTGGCAAAGGGCCGCCGTGGCCGGCGTGCTGAGGACGGTCCCATCCCATCCCAGGCGGGCCATGCGTGGCAGGGCGCCCGAATGGTCGAGATGGGCGTGGGTGAGCAGCACCTGCTCGACGTCGGCCACCTCGGGCGCAAGCGGCGCCCAGTTGAGGCGGCGCAGGTCCTTGGCCCCCTGGAACAGACCGGAATCGACCACGATCCGGGTCTGGCCGTCGTCCAGCAGGTAGCGCGAGCCCGTCACCGTGCCCGACGCGCCGAGGAAGGCCACGGCAAGGCCGCCGGCCGGCCGCTCGGCAAGGTCGATGCGCGCTTCGCGTTCAAGGGCGGCCGTTCCGAAATTGCCGTGGAGCCGTTGCTTCTTCCTGTTCCTGTGCATGGGCGGCTTGCCTCTGGTGATGATGCTCGCCGCGCAGCCTTTCAGGCTCGGTCGCCGCGGGCCAATACGCAAAGGCCGCAGACATCGCCGCCTGCCTCCGGGGACCCGCGGGCGCCGCCCCCACCCGCCGCTGCGGCCTCTACCTATACTTGGCGCCCGGGTCGCGGGCCTATGATAGGGCGTCAAGGCCTGAAGTGAGCGATCCATGGATGTTCAACACCAAAAGCTGCGTCGGCGCGGAACGATCGTCCTGGTCGGGTTCCTGCTGATCGCCGGCTTCTTCCTGACCACCGAGCACGCCGCGCATGTGCTCGGCGTCGTGCCCTATCTGCTCCTACTGGCCTGTCCGCTGATGCACCTGTTCATGCACCATGGCCATGGCGCCCATCAGCACGGGCGAGAGGACGCGCCCGGCCGCATCCCGGCGGACGCGCCGGCCAATCCCAACGAACCGGTCGAGAGGCAGCGGCGATGACCCATCCCGGTTACGGCTACGGCCTCTGGGGACTGGCTTTGGTCAACGCCGCCGTCTTCATCCTGTTCGCGTTCAGCTTCTTCAAGCCCGCGACCGGCCGCGACTGGCGCAGCTTCGGCGCGTTCAGCGCCTTTATCGTCGCCCTGTTCGCCGAGATGTACGGCTTCCCCCTGACCATCTTCCTGCTCTCGGGATGGCTGCAGTCGCGTTTTCCCAGTGTCGACTGGTGGAGCCACGACGCCGGCCACCTGCTGGAGATGATGTTCGGCTGGCGGGTCAATCCCCACTTCGGACCGTTCCATATCGCCAGCTTCGTGCTGATCGGGACCGGGTTCTGGCTGATCTCGGTCGGCTGGGTGGCGCTGCACGCCCGTCAGCGCCACCGGGAGCTGGCCACCACGGGGGTCTACGCCAGGGTGCGCCATCCCCAGTACGCCGGCTTCATCCTGGTGATGCTAGGCTTCCTGCTGCAGTGGCCCACGCTGTTGACGCTGGCGATGTTCCCCGTGCTGGTGGTGATGTACGTCCGCCTGGCCCGTCACGAGGAGCAGGCGGCGCTGGCGCAGTTCGGCGACGCCTATCGCGACTACAGGGCGCGGGTTCCCGCCTTCATCCCCCGCTGGCCGTTGCGTTGACCCCCGCCATCGCCGCGGGGGCGACCGGGCGATGCTCAGCGAAGGGGCGCGAGCATGGCGCTCATCTGGTCGATCTCCTGCTGCTGGCCCTTGATGATCGTGGCGCAAAGGCTGCGGATCTCAGGATCCTTCACCGGCGCGCGTCCGCACATCAGGATCGCGCCAGCGTGATGCGGGATCATCGAGCGCAGGAACTCGCGGTCGCCGACCAGCCACTGCTGGCGAATGGCCGCAAAGCACAAGACCCCGATGACAAGGCTGGACGCGACCAAGCCGCGGTTGAGGCCCTTGCGCGGATACATCATGCCCATGAGCACGAGTTCGAGCATGACCATCGGCGCGGTCATCAGGCCGGCCATGTAGGCCTGGTTGAAGCTTGGATGGATGTTCGCGGCCCTGTCGACCATGGCGTACATCAGGACATACATGGCCAGGAACGACAGCACGGTCATGGCGGCCAGGCGCAGGTAGGGCCTGTGGTGTTGATGGTCTTTGGGCGCGTGGTGCTCGGCCATGACTGTTTTCCGCTCCTGGAGCCCGGCGCAACCACGCGCCGGGGCGAGGTTTTCCAGCGGGTTGCGATGCTCCCACAACCGGCGAACGACGCCCCCGTTCCGCCTCTGAAAATATTCACCGCGACCGCGCCAAAGGTCGAGGGATGGTCCAGGCCGCTGCGTATTGGACCAGATGGCGGCTTTCAGGCCCCGCCTCCAAGCCGTCGCCAGTCCGCGCGCGTCGCGGCAAATCGCATTCGGGGATTGTCCGGACATGACGAGGCCGTGTGACCGCGCTAAGCTCGCCCGATGCTAAGGCATGCGCTCGCTTTCCTGGCCGCCGTGGCCCTCGCGTTCAGTCCGCTGGCGGTCAACGCCGCGCGGGCTGATTGCGACATGGCCGGCATGGACGCGATGAGCATGATCGCCATGGCCCCCGCCGGCGACGACGTGGCCCAGGCCGAGCCCTGCTGCGATCACGGCAAGACCATGTCGGCCAAGGATTGCGCCAAGGCCTGCGCGATCAGTTGCGCCCTGTCCGTTGCGGCCCCCTGCCCGGGCTCGGAGACCCCGATCGCCGTCGGCTATCGCGTCGAGACCCGCTGGTCCAACACCAGCGGCCGCACCCACCGCCTCATCCCCGAAGATCCGCCCCCCCGAACGATCGCCTAGGACCGGCCCGAGGGCCGATCCCCGCCATCGCTGGTTTCACGCCCCGGTCCTGCCGGGCGCGCGTGATCGCCCGCGCTTTCGCCGGCTGGCTTTTCGATCTTCAAGGATGACCTTCATGTCTCCCCGCCTTCCCGCGCTGGCGCTCGTCTCCGGCCTAGCTTCCGCGACGACCGTCTCGGCCGCCACGCCACGCGCCTGCGGCTATTTGCGGGCCGCCCAACCGGCCTGCCTGGCTCGCTAGCTCGGCCGGGACGGGTGGGGCCGATCCCCTGTCTTCGCCCGTCCCGTCCGGCCCCGGCGAAGCGGCTGCAAACGCTTCGCCGGGGCGCTGGCCCCTCACGGCTTCCTCCAGGATTTTCGTCTCCATGCGTATTCTCCCCCTTCTGGCCGGGCTGAGCTTGGCGAGCGTCGCCCACGCCGCGCCCCTGACCTACGCCCAGAGCCTCGACGCGGCCGCGGCCAATGCGCCGGCGCTGCGCGCCGCGGCCCTGCAGGTCGAGGCCGCCAAGGCCTCGGCCAAGGCGGCCGGCGCCCTGCCCGATCCCAAGCTCGCCGTCGGCCTCGACAACTTCCCGGTCTCGGGGCCGCCGGCCGGCCGGTTCGGAACCGACGAGATGACCATGGGCAAGGTCGGCTTCAGCCAGGACATGCCCAGCGCCGCCAAGCGCCAGGCGCGGATCGGCCGGGCGCAGGCCGACATCGTCGCGGCCGGGGCCGAGGGCGCGGTCGAGGCCCGCCAGGTCCGGGTCGCCACGGCGCTGGCCTGGATCGAACTGCTCTACGCCCAGCGCAAGCTCGCCGCCCTGGACGGGGTGGTCGCCCAGCTGGCTCCCCTGTGGAGCGCCGCCCCGTCCGGCGTCGCGTCCGGACGCTCGCGGCCCGCCCAGGCGCTGGAGGCCGCGCAGATGCGCGCGGCCCTGGCGGATCGCCGCAGCGAGGCGGTCTCGGCCCTGGGAAGGGCCCGTGCGGCCCTGACCCGCTGGACCGGAGATCCCGACCCCGAGGCGCTCGGTCCGGCGCCCGACCTCGATCTCCCCCCCGCCAGTCTTCGGGCCGCGATCGACCGCCATCCCGCCGTGCTGGCCAAGGACGCCGCCGCCCGCCAAGCCCAGGCCGACGTCGCCCTGGCCAAGGCCGACAAGCAGCCCGACTGGAGCTGGGAAGTGGCCTACCAGCGCCGCGACCCGATGTTCGGCGACATGGTCTCGGCCGGGGTCAGCATCAGCCTGCCGCTGTGGGGCAAGAGCCGCCAGGATCCGATGATCGCCGCGCGCACCGCCAGCGCCGGCCGCGCCGACGCCCAGCGCGAGGACGCCCGCCGAGCGCTGAGCGCCCAGCTCGAGGCCGATCTGGCCGACCACGTCATGCATCACGAGCAATGGCTGCGGGCCCGCGACACGCTGCTGCCGCTGGCCAAGCAGCGGGCCCAGCTGGAGACCGCCGCCTATGGCTCCGGCGCGGCCGGTTTGCCCGACGTGCTGATCGCCTTCTCGAGCCTGGCCGAGGCCCAGCTCACCACCCTAGATCGCGAGGCCGCCGTCGCCATCGACGCCGCCCGCCTGACCCTCACCTACGGAAGCGACGATCAATGACCCCCTCCCCCTCGATGAAGGCCCTGCTCGGCGCCGGCGCCGCCCTGGTCGTGCTGGCCGGGGCCGGCGGCTATGGCCTGGCCCGCCTGACCGCCAAGCCGCCGATGCCGGCGACCTCGGCCGAGAGCCGCAAGGTGCTCTACTGGTACGACCCGATGGTCCCGGCCCAGCACTTCGACAAGCCGGGCAAGTCGCCGTTCATGGACATGCCGCTGACGCCCAAATACGCCGGCGAGGCCGAAACCAGTGGTCCGGCGGCGGGGGTGCGGATCGACCCCTCGGCCGCCCAGAACCTCGGCTTCCGGCTGGCGACCGTGGAGGAAGGCGCGCTTTCCAGCGGCCTGACCGCCACCGGGATCGTCGACTTCAACCAGCGTGACGTCGCCGTCGTCCAGGCCCGCAGCGGCGGTTTCGTGCAGCGGGTTTATGGCCGCGCGCCGGGCGACGTGATCGCCGCCGGCGCGCCGCTGGCCGACCTGTTGGTTCCCGAATGGGGCGGCGCCCAGGCCGAATATCTGGCGGTCCGGCGCACCGGAGACGCGGCCCTGAGCGCCGCCGCCCGCCAGCGCCTGCGCCTCTTGGGCATGCCCGACGGCGTGGTCGCCGGTCTCGACCGAGACGGGCGGCCGCGCACCACGATCACCATCACCGCGCCGCTCGGCGGGGTCGTTTCCAAGCTCGACGTGCGCGCCGGCATGACCGTGGGCGCGGGCCAGACCCTGGCCGAGATCAACGGCCTCTCGAGGGTCTGGGTCACGGCCGCCGTGCCCGAGGCGCAGGCCGGGCAGCTGCGTCCGGGCCAGGGCGTTGGCGTCACCCTGGCGGCCTATCCGAGCGAGACCCTGCGCGGGACGGTCCAGGCCGTGCTCCCGCAGGCCCAGGGCGACAGCCGCACCTTGCAGGCGCGGATCGAACTGGCCAACCGCGACGGCCGCCTCAAGCCTGGCCTGTTCGCCACCATCGCCTTCGACGCGGCGACGCGGACCGCCCTGCTGATCCCGTCCGAGGCGGTGATCCGCACCGGGGCGCGCGACGTGGTGATGCTGGCCGCCGACGGCGGCCGCTACCAGGCCGTCGAGGTCCGGACCGGGCGCGAAGCCGGAGGCCGGACGGAGATCCTGGCCGGCCTGTCTTCCGGCCAGAAGGTCATCGCCTCGGGCCAGTTCCTGGTCGATTCCGAGGCCAGCCTGGCGGGCCTGCAGGTCCGGCCGCTTCCGGCCTTGGGCCCTCAAACACCCCCAGGCGACACGCCCATGGCCAAGCCGATGGCCCCGGCCAAGCCGGCCCTGGCCGAAACCACCGGCCGCGTCGAGCAGGTGACCCCGGACGGCGTCACCCTCTCGCACGGCCCCGTGCCGGCCATCGGCTGGCCGGCCATGACCATGACCTTCCGCGCCGACCCGAGGCTGCTGAAGGGCGTGAAGGCCGGCGACCAGGTCCGCTTCGCCTTCGACCCGCCGCCGGCCGACCCGATCATCCGGCGCATCGCCAAGATCGGCGGTGGCGCATGATCGCCGCCCTGATCCGCTGGTCGGTCGCCAACCGCTTCTTCGTGCTGCTGGGCGCCCTGGCGCTGATCGTGGCCGGCGGCCTGGCGGTGCGGTCGACCTCGATCGACGCCCTGCCCGATCTCTCCGACACCCAGGTGATCATCCGCACCAGCTATCCGGGCCAGGCCCCGCAGCTGGTCGAGAACCAGGTCACCTATCCGCTGGCCACCACCATGCTGTCGGTGCCCGGCGCCAAGACCGTGCGCGGCTATTCGTTCTTCGGCGACAGCTTCGTCTATGTGATCTTCGACGACAAGACCGACCTCTACTGGGCCCGCTCGCGGGTCCTGGAATATCTCAACCAGGTGCAAGGCCGCCTGCCCGAAAGCGCCCGCCCGGCCCTGGGGCCCGACGCCACCGGGGTCGGCTGGGTCTATGAATACGCCCTGGTCGACAGGACCGGCGCTCACGACCTCAGCCAGCTGCGATCGATCCAGGACTGGTTCCTGCGCTATGAGCTGAAGACCCTACCGGGCGTGGCCGAGGTCTCGGCGATCGGCGGCATGGTCCGCCAGTACCAGGTGGTGCTCGACCCGCAGAAGCTGGCCAGCTTCGGGGTCACGCACCAACAGGTTGTCGCCGCGCTGAAAGGCGCCAACGCCGAGACCGGCGGCTCGGTGCTGGAGCTGGGCGAGGCCGAATACATGGTCCGCGCCACCGGCTATCTGAAGACGATCGAGGACTTCCAGGCCGTGCCGCTGAGGACGGCGGCCGGCGGAGTCCCCGTGCGTCTGGGCGAGGTGGCCACGATCCAGGTCGGCCCGGAAATGCGGCGCGGCGTCGCCGAACTCAACGGCCAGGGCGAGGTCGCCGGCGGCGTGGTGATCCTGCGCTCCGGCGAGAACGCCCGCACGACCATCGCGGCGGTGAAGGCCAAGCTGGCCGAGCTGAAGAAGAGCCTGCCGCCCGGCGTCGAGGTCGTCACCACCTATGACCGCTCGGGCCTGATCGACCGGGCCGTCCATAACCTGACCGGCAAGCTGCTGGAGGAGTTCCTGGTCGTGGCCCTGGTCTGCGCCCTGTTCCTGGGCCACCTGCGCTCGGCCCTGGTGGCGATCCTCTCCCTGCCGCTGGGGGTGCTGGCCGCCTTCCTGGTCATGAAGAGCCAGGGCGTCGACGCCAACATCATGTCGCTGGGCGGCATCGCCATCGCCATCGGGGCCATGGTCGACGCGGCCGTGGTGATGATCGAGAACGCCCACAAGAAGCTGGAGCGCTGGGCCCATGAGCATCCGGGCGAGATCCTGACCGGCGAGGCCCGCTGGGCGGTGATCACCGAGGCCGCCGCCGAGGTCGGGCCCGCCCTGTTCTTCAGCCTGCTGATCATCACCCTGTCGTTCATCCCGGTCTTCACCCTGCAGGCCCAGGAAGGCCGGCTCTTCCGCCCCCTGGCCTTCACCAAGACCTACGCCATGGCGGCGGCGGCCATCCTTTCGGTGACCCTGATCCCGGTGCTGATGGGCTATCTGATCCGCGGCAAGATCCCCGACGAGGCGGCCAATCCCGTCAACCGCGTGCTGACGGCGGCCTATCGTCCGCTGCTCGACCGGGTGATGCGCCGGCCCAGGACCACCCTGCTGGTCGCGCTGCTGGCCTTCGCGACCACCGCTTGGCCGCTCGCCCACCTGGGTGGGGAGTTCATGCCCAACATGGACGAGGGCGATCTGCTCTACATGCCCTCGGCCCTGCCGGGCCTGTCGGCGGCCAAGGCCGGCCAGCTCCTCCAGCAGACCGACCGGATGATCAAGACCGTGCCGGAGGTCGACAGCGTGTTCGGCAAGGCCGGCCGCGCCGAGAGCGCCACCGACCCGGCCCCGCTGGAGATGTTCGAGACCACGATCCGCTTCAAGCCGCGCGACCAGTGGCGGCCGGGCATGACCCCCGACAAGCTGGTCGCCGAACTCGACCAGCGTGTCCGTGTGCCTGGCTTGACCAATGTCTGGGTGCCGCCGATCCGCAACCGCATCGACATGCTGGCCACCGGCATCAAGAGCCCGATCGGGGTCAAGGTGTCGGGCGCGAACCTGGCCGAACTCGACCGCATCGCCCGCGAGGTCGAGGGCGTGGCCAAGAGCGTGCCGGGCGTCAGCTCGGCCCTGGCCGAGCGCTTGACCGGCGGACGCTATGTCGATGTCCGCATCGACCGCGCCGCCGCCGCGCGGTTCGGGCTCAACATCGACGACGTCCAGTCGATCGTCTCCGGGGCGATCGGCGGCGAGACCATCGGCCAGACGGTCGAGGGCCTGGCGCGCTATCCGATCAGCGTCCGCTACCCGCGCGAACTGCGCGATAGCTTGGAAGGGCTGCGGGGCCTGCCGATCCTCACCCCAGGCGGCGCCCAGATCACCCTGGGCACGGTGGCGCAGGTCGAGATCGCCGACGGACCGCCGATGCTGAAGAGTGAGAACGGCCGGCCGACCACCTGGGTCTATGTCGACGTGCGGGGCCGTGACCTGGCTTCGGTGGTCGGCGACCTGCGCCAGGCAGTGACCCAAAAGGTGCGGCTCTCGCCCGGCGTCAGCGTCTCCTACTCCGGCCAGTTCGAGTATCTGCAGCGGGCCGCCGACCGGCTGAAGATCGTCGTGCCGGCCACCCTGCTGATCATCTTCGTGCTGCTCTACGTGATCTTCCGCCGCTTCGACGAGGCGGGGCTGATCATGGCCACCTTGCCCTTCGCCCTGACCGGCGGGATCTGGACGCTGTACCTGGCGGGCTTCCACCAGTCGGTGGCCACCGGCGTCGGCTTCATCGCCCTAGCCGGGGTCTCGGCCGAGTTCGGGGTGGTGATGCTGATCTACCTCAAGCACGCCATGGACGCCCTGGGTCCCGATCCATCGCCAAGCCAAGTCGAGGCCGCGGTTCGCGAAGGCGCCCTGCTGCGCGTGCGACCCAAGGCCATGACCGTCGCGGTGATCCTGGCGGGCTTGGCCCCGATCCTTTGGGGCCATGGCGCCGGCTCCGAAGTCATGAGCCGCATCGCCGCCCCGATGATCGGCGGCATGCTCACCGCGCCCCTGCTGTCGATGTTCGTGATCCCGGCCGGCTACCTGCTGCTGCGTCGCCGGCAGGCCCGAACCGCTCTTTCCGCTTCCACCCCAGCCTAAGGAGACTAGCTCATGAAGACCCTATCCCTTGCCCTCGCCGCCCTGTTGGCGACGACCAGCCTGGCCGCCTGCGACCGCAAGACCGAGGCGCCGGCCGCCCCCGCCGCGCCCGCCCCGGCGGCGAGCAATGACATGGCCGGCATGGACATGGCGCCGGCCGACAAGATGGCCAAGGGCGTCGGCGTCGTGAAGGCGATCGATAAAGCCGCCGGCACGATCACCCTCGATCATCAGGCCATTCCCGAGGCGGGCTGGCCGGCCATGACCATGGGCTTCAAGATCGCGCCGGCCCTGCTGGACGGGATCGCGGTCGGCGACAAGGTCGCCTTCGACCTCAAACTCCACGACGGCGCGGGCGAAGTGACGGCGATCGCCAAGTCCTAGGATGCGGCGGCGAGGCGCGATCTGCGCGCCTCGCCCCGTTCGGACAAGCAGGCGGTTAGGCGCTCTTGGGGGTCTCACCGCCTGCGCCGCGCCGCGACCACCAGAAACCGCCGACCAGGATGGCCAGCGTCACCGCCTGGGCGGCGACGCCTTCGATCGTCGGGAAGAAGCCCAGCAGCTCGATGCGCGGCAGGGCCAAGGGATGCAGGTCGAGGAGACCGGCTTCCTGCAGGGCGGCCACGCCCTTGCCGGCCAGGACGACCGCCAGGATCGCCATCAGGATGGCGCTGTATTCGAAGAACTGGCCGATCGGCAGGCGCTTGGAGAACCGCAGCATGGCCCAGGCGATGACGGCCAGCACGACAATGGCGCACCCGACGCCGGCCAGCACCGCCCCGGCTCCGCCCTGGGTCCACAGCGCCGTCAGGAAAAGGATGGTCTCGAAGACCTCGCGATAGACGACGATGAAGGCCAGCAGGAACAGGAACCAGGCCGACTGTTTGGAGAGGGCGTGCGAGAGCTTCTCGCGGATATAGATCTGCCAGGCGTCGGCCTGGGCCTTGCCGTGCATCCAGAGACCCACCGAGATCAGCACCGCCGCGGCGACCACCGAACCGAACCCTTCGGTCAGTTCCCGGCTGGCGCCGCTGATCGAGATGAAGAAGGTCGCCGCCGCCCAGGTCAGCCCGCCGGCCGCCAGGGCCGCGATCCAGCCGCCGTGGACATAAGGCAGCACGTCGGTCCGCTCGGCCTTGCGCAGGAAGGCGATCATGGCGACCACGATCAGCAGGGCTTCCAGGCCCTCGCGCAGCAGGATGGTGAAGGCGCCGGCGAAGCTCGACAGGCTGCTGGCCTTTTCCGGCGCGAGCGCCCGGCCGGCGGCCGCGAACAGAGCGTCGAGACGCTCGATTTGGCTGCGCACCTCGCTGGCCGGCGCGGCCTTGCCGATCGCGCCGCGCACGTCGCCCATCGCGCCCTCGATCCGCCGCATCAGGGCCGGATCGCGCGCGCCCAGCGACGGCTCGACCGGCTCGAAGCCGTCGAGATAGGCCGCCAATGCCAGATCGGCAGCGGCCTTATGGTCACCGGCCTCGTAGGCCTTGAGGCTGGCGGCCAGCTTCTGGCGGGCGACGTCGAGCGAGCCGCCGCCGGTGCGGGTGACGACCTCGGGGTGACGACGCAAATAGGCGGTCAGGGCGCGGGCCTTGGTCTCGCCGACGGCGGTCGCCAGCGCTGCGGGCGTGGTCTGGGTCAAGGTCTGCAGGTCGGGGAAGCGGGCGCGGACGGCGGCGTCCTCGTTCCAGAGCTTCTCGCCGGCCGCGGCCTCGGCGTCGCTGAAAGCGAAGCGCCCGACATAGAAGGCCAGGTCCCAGCGGTCATCGGACGGCAGATGGGCGTAGCTGGCCATGGCCGTGCCGTCGAGACCCTGCTGGATCACTTGATAGAGGCCAAAGACGCTGCGCTGACGGGCGCGATCGGCGTCGGCGAAGGCGATCGGCGGCGGGTCCAGGCCGGCGGCATTCGGACCATCGGCCTTGCCCGCCTCCCCGTGGCAGGCCGCGCAGGTCTCGGCATAGAGGGCCGCGCCGCGCGCCAGGTCCGGCGCCCGCTTGGGGGCCAGGGGCGTGGGATAGGCGGCCAGCAGGTCGTTGGCCAAAGCGTGGGCCTTGGCCGAGACCACGGCCGGTTCCTGCTTGGCGGCAATCGTCGCCTGCAGGCTCTCGGCCTTGGCCAGGAGGTCGGGCTGGGCCTTGGTGGCCGGCAGGCCGGCGATGCGCTCGCGCACCTGGCCGGCGAACTCGTTCATCTCGGCATATTCGGAAGGACTGATGACCTTGCCGTCCTTGACCGCGCCGGCGTAGTCGACCGACAGGTAGTCCAGCAGCCGCCAGGCCGTCTGCGAGGACGTCGCCTCCTGGGCGTGCGCCATCGGCGCCGCCGCAAACATCAGGACCGCCAGCAGCCCGCCCACGATCGAGGCCAGACGCCCCTTGAGACCAGTAATCATTATCAATCCATGAGCGCGAAACGGCGCGTGGGCAAGAGCTTCAGCATGTCAGGCGGCGGCGAGTTCGGCGCGGTGTTCGGCGCGAGCTTGGCGGATGATCTGGTAGGCCGAGCTCAGGAACACACCGGCCAGCAGAACGCCGACGATCAGGTCGGGCCAGCGCGAGCCGGTCAGCCAGACCAGGACGCCGGTGGCGGCGACGGCCAGACATTGGATCAGGTCGTTGCGGGTGCAGAGCCAGACGGAGCGGACGTTGGCGTCGCCGTCGCGATAGCGGACCAGCAGACCGGCGGCGGCCAGGTTGGCCAGGGCGCCAAACAGCCCCAGGGCCGAGATCGCCTCGCCGGAGGGCGCCGCCCCGCTCCAGGCCCGCCAGGCGGCGAAGCCGGCGACGGACAGGGCGACCGCGCCGAGGCTGAAACCCTTGAATAGCGCCGCGCCGGTGCGAACGCCGACCGACTTGCCGATGGCCCACAGGCTGATGGCGTAGGTGGCGCTATCGGCCAGGAAATCCAGCGCATTGGCGGACAAGGAGGCCGAGCCCTGGATCAGGCCGCCGATCAGCACCACGACGAAGCCGACCAGATTGATCGCGATCACCCACGCCAGGGCGCGCCGGTAGGCCGGGGTGGCGCCGTCGAACTTCACCGCGGCGCCGCAACCGCAGCCCGAGGCGGCCGGCTTGCTGGAACAAGAGTCGCTCATGACGCCACTCATGCATCCTCTAGCCACTAGAGGATCAAGGGCCTATTTGCCTCACGCGAGGAAAATTCCATGACCCTATCGATCGGCCAGTTGGCCAAGGCCTCGGACGTCAAGGTCCCGACCATCCGCTTCTACGAGGAGATCGGTCTACTCCCGCAGCCGATCCGCGCCGCCAACGACCGCCGGGTCTATGACGCCGCCGCCGTCCGCCGCCTGGCCTTCATCCGCCACGCGCGCCAGCTCGGCTTCTCGGTCGGGGCGATCCGCAACCTGCTGGATCTTTCCGACAACCCCGAGCGGCCCTGCGGCGAAGCCAACGCCCTGGCCGTCCGTCAGCTCGACGACGTCGAGGCCAAGATCGCCCAGCTGGAGACCTTGCGCGGCGAGTTACGACGGATGGTCCAGGCCACTTGCGATGGACGGGCCGCCGATTGCCGGGTGATCGAGGCGTTGGCGGGCTAGGATCGGGGCCACTACGCCGCCAGCGTCAACCTGATAGCCAAGACAGCCAGGGTCACCAGCAAGATCGGCGTCGTCAGGACGATCCCGACCTTGAAGTAGTAGGCCCAGGAGATTCTGATCCCCTTGGTTCCGAGCACATGGAGCCAAAGCAGCGTCGCCAGCGAGCCGATCGGCGTGATCTTGGGACCAAGATCGCTACCGATGACGTTGGCGTAGATCATCGCCTCCTTCACCGCGCCCGTGGCCCCGCTGGCGTCGATCGACAGAGCGCCGACCAGGACGGTGGGCATATTGTTCATCACCGACGACAACAGCGCCGTCAGGATACCGGTGCCGAACGCCGCGCCCCACACCCCGCCCCTGGCGAAGTAGTCGAGCAGGCCTGCGACCTGGTCGGTGAGCCCCGCGTTCCGCAGGCCGTAGACCACCAGGTACATTCCGAGCGAAAAAATCACGACCTGCCAGGGCGCCCCCTTGAGCACTTTGCGGGTGCTGATCACATGGCCGCGGCCGGCGATCGCCAGTAGCACCCCGGCCCCGAGCGCCGCCGTCGCGCTGACCGGCACGCCCAGCGGCTCCAGGGCGAAGAAGCCGATCAGCAGCAGCGCCAGCACCAGGAAGCCCGCCTTGAAGGTCGCCGGATCCTTGATGGCGTCGCGCGGCGGCTTCAACTGGCCAATGTCGTAGACAGCGGGGATGTCGCGCCGGAAGTAGAGCATCAGCGCGCCGAGGGTGGCGGCGATGGCGGCCAGATCGACCGGGATCATCACCGAGGCGTAGCGAGAAAAGCCGATCTTGAAGAAGTCGGCCGAGACGATGTTGACGAGGTTGGAGACCACCAGCGGCAGACTCGCCATGTCGGCGATAAACCCCGCCGCCATCACGAAGGCCAGGGTCGCCTTGTCCTTGAACCCCAGGGCCATGAGCATGGCGATGACGATTGGCGTCAAGATCAGGGCCGCACCGTCGTTGGCGAACAGCGCCGAGACCGCCGCGCCCAGGAGGACGATCGAGGCGAACAGCATTCGCCCCTTCCCGCCGCCCCAGCGCGCGACGTGGAGGGCCGCCCACTCGAAGAACCCGGCCTCATCCAGGAGCAGACTGATGATGATGACCGCGATGAAGGCGCCGGTGGCGTTCCAAACGATCTGCCAGACCGTCGCGACGTCGGCCAGGTGGACCACGCCCGTCGCCAGGGCCAGGACCGCGCCGATTGTCGCGCTCCAGCCGATGCTGAGTCCCTTGGGTTGCCAGATGACCAAGGTGATGGTGAGCAGAAAGATCAGGAGGGCGAGGATCACAGGACGACGACTTCGCCGTCTTCCTTGGTGAAACTCGCCGGCTTGCGGTCGAGTAGATCGAGCACGACCTCGGAGGGGCGGCAGAGCTTCACCCCCTTGGGCGTGACCACGATCGGCCGGTTGACCAGGATCGGATGGGCGACCATGGCGTCGAGGATCTCTTCCTCGCTGGCCTTAACGTCCGACAGGCCGAGTTCGGCGGCGGGGGTGCCCTTCTCGCGCATCAACTGGCGGAAGGTCAGGCCCGCCTCGCTGGCCAGCTCCCGCAGTTGGTCGTGGCCCCAGCCGGCCTTCAGATACTCGATCACTCTCGGCGCGTAGCCGGCCGCCTCGACCATCGCCACAACGTTGCGTGAGGTGCCACAGGCAGGGTTGTGGAAGATGACTATCGGAAAATCGGCGTCAGACATGGCTCACCAGGAAAAACAAAGCGACGGGGTTCAGGCGACGGAGGTGTCGGGCGCGTTGGACTTGCCGATCTCGTCGAGACGGCGCTGCAGCGAAAGGCGGTCCAGCGAAGCCATGGGCAACGCGCAAAAGAGCGTGATGCGGCTGTTGAGCTGGCGATAAGCATCGGCGAACGCCAGAGCGACCTCCGCTTCGGTGCCATGGGTCGAGCCCGGGTTGGGGATGCCCCAGTGCGCCGTCATCGGCTGGCCTGGCCAGATCGGGCAGACCTCGCCGGCGGCGTTGTCGCAAACGGTGAACACGAAATCGAGGTCGGGGGCGTCCGGATTGTTCAGGATCGCGAACTCATCCCAGGCCTTGGAGCGCAGGTCGTCAGTCTTGTAGTTCAAGTGCTGCAGCAGGCTGACCGCGCGGGGATCGAGGACCCCGCTGGGCGTCGAGCCGGCGGAATAGGCCTTGAAGCGCCCGCCGCCGACCCGGTTCATGATGCATTCGGCCATGACCGAGCGCGCAGAATTGTGCGTGCAGAGGAAGAGGACGTTGAGCGGGCGGTGCTGGGTGTCGTCGGTCATGCCGTCTCCAGTTCGCTAAGGCAGGTTCCATCGCAGTCGGCGGCCTTGGCGACGATGTCGCCCAACGGCGCGCAAATTTCCGGATTTCCGTTGCAACAGTCTTCCATCAGGAAGCCGAGAAGGCCGCTCATAGCCGCGTAGTCGGCGCTGTAGATGATTGAGCGCCCCAACCGCCGCGAGACGATCAGCCCGGCGTGGGAGAGCACATTGAGATTGGCCGACAGCGTGTTGGGGATCACTTCGAGGCGGCGGGCGATGTCGCCGGCCGATACGCCAGCAGGTCCGGCCTTCACCAGCAGGCGGAAGATGGCCAGACGGCCCTCATGGCCGAGGGCGGACAGGCTTGCGGCAGCGGCTTTCGATTCCATGTTTCCAATATGCTGGAAATATGAGACGGATCAATGACGATGTTGGAGTCGCTTGCATGACCGAGTTTCCCGCCCTTGAGCCGCAGTTCCTGGCGCCGATCGACCTGGGCTGGCTGAACGTCACGACGCCTTCCACCCATCCGCCTCGCATTCTGCTGCTCTACGGCTCCCTGCGGGAACGCTCGTTCAGCCGCCTGCTGACCCAGGAAGCGGCCCGCATCCTGGAGCAACTCGGCTGCGAGACCCGGATCTTCGATCCGCGCGACCTGCCGCTTCCCGACGCCACGGGCCCCGATCACCCCAAGGTGCAGGAACTTCGGGCGCTATCCCAATGGTCCGAGGGCCAGGTCTGGTGTAGCCCCGAACGGCATGGGGCGATCAGCGGGATCATGAAGGCCCAGATCGACTGGATCCCGCTGGAGATCGGCAGCGTGCGCCCGACTCAGGGGCGCACCCTAGCGGTCATGCAAGTCAGCGGCGGCTCTCAGTCGTTCAACGCAGTCAACACCCTGCGGCTCTTGGGCCGCTGGATGCGGATGATCACCATCCCCAACCAGTCATCAGTCGCCATGGCCTACAAGGAGTTCGACGAGCACGACCGCATGAAGCCGTCGGCTTACTACGACCGCGTGGTCGATGTGATGGAGGAGCTGGTGAAGTTCACGCTGTTGACGCGCGATCGGGCAGACTACCTGGTCGATCGCTATAGCGAGCGAAAAGCCAACGGACGCATTGCCCAGCATGTCGAGCTGGGCGCGGCGGCGATGAGCCACGAAGCCCTGAAGGCCCAAACCGCATGAGCCATTCGGACCTGACAACGCGGGCAGCTACTGCCGCCGACGCGCCCGCGATCGTCGAGATCTATAACGAGGGGATCGCCGACCGCATCGCCACGTTCGAAACGTCGTCGCGTTCTGTCGATCAGATCCTTGGATGGTTCGATGGTCGGCACCCCGTCATCGTGGTGATCAACCAGGCCGGCCAGATCGTCGGTTACGCCGCGACATTTTCTTACGCCGATCGCTGCTGCTATGCCGGCATCGCCGAGTTCTCCGTTTATGTCCGGCGGGTCAATCGGGGCCAGGGCGTCGGCGCCGTCGCCATGGTCGCCTTAATCGAGGCGGCCGCCCGGGCCGGGTTCTGGAAGTTGCTCTCGCGGGTTTTCGTCGAGAACAAGGCTAGCCTGGCGCTCCTGAAGTCCGTGGGCTTCAGAGAGGTCGGTGTCCATGAAAGGCACGGCAAGCTGGACGGCGTCTGGCGCGACGTGGTGGCGGTCGAGCGTCTGTTGGAAGGCAATCTCGATTGAGGCCTACCCTCCCGGCCTAGTGGCGCGCCGCGGCTTGTTGTGCGGCTATCTGGGCAAAGACGGCCGCCGACGCCGCGTTCGCTGCCTTGACGACGACCGCGGCCTCGCCTGCCGCCAATCGGTCCGCGCCCTCCTCGGCGTCTAACCGCCACCGCTGCGCGAACTGGCGCTCAGGACCGCCGGCATTGGTCAGCGATACGATAAATTCCCCGCGATCGCCGGCGGGGACGGTCACTGGGAGCATGAACGAGGTGTTGGTCGGTCCAGCCGGTACGGTGATCGTCAGCGCATGGTCATAGTCCGGCGCTTCGACGCGGAGCGTTACGATGGATTCCGATCCATCAAGATCCATGCTGATGCCAAGCCAAACCTGCCGCGCCGTCGGGATGACATCGACGACGAAGGCGTCGCCGGCCACGCCAATGAAGGTCAGCTGCCCTGTCGGTGAATATTGCGCGTGGTCACAGACCACGGCGTGACGCAGGGCGATAATCATGCGGCTTCAGGCTCCCGGTGATCCAAGGTGCAACGCTAATCGCTGGCAGGCAATTTGGCTGCTGCCGGATTGAAATAGATGAAACGCGCCAATGGGTTCGCGGGCGGAACGGGCGTCCTGGGGAGTCGTTGAGTCCGCCTTGGCGCTCCTCGCCGCACGGAGACCGGGCCATGCCCGCCCCTACCCTCTCGATAGAACCTGCGGCCCCGCGCGGGCGCCGCGCGCCGAGCAAGGCGATCATGCCCGACTTCGTGCCCTTCCAATTTTGCAAGTTGGTGGCGGCCCCGCCGGCCGGGGAGGGTTGGCTGCACGAAGTCAAGTTCGACGGCTACCGAATGCAGCTGCGCATGACCAAGGGCCAGGCCCGCTGGCGAACCCGCAACCTCTTCGACTGGACCGACAAGTTCGCCGCCATGTCGGCCGAGGTCGCCGATCTTCCCGACGGGATCTATGACGGCGAGCTGTGCGCCATGGACGCCAAGGGACATCCAAACTTCTCGACCCTGAAGTCGGACATCCAGCGCGGCACGATCGACCGCCTGGTGTTCTTCGTCTTCGACGCGCCTTGGCTTGAGGGGCGTGATCTCCGGGATCTGCCGTTGTCGGATCGTCGCGATCGGCTATCGGCCGCGCTGGCGGACCTGGACCTGCCGCCGCCGATCCGTCTTGTCGAGCCGCTGCCTGGAGCAGGGCGCGACCTGCATTTGAGCGCCTGCAAGATGGGTCTGGAAGGCATCGTCTCCAAGCGGCTGAACGCGCCCTATCGGCCCGGCAAGGACGGCAGCTGGACCAAGGCGAAGTGTCGTCCGGCCCTGGAGGTGGTGATCGGCGGTTGGAAGACCGAAGGCTCAAGGTTCACCGGCCTGCTGACCGGCGTCTATCGGGATGGGAAGTTCGTCTATTCCGGGTCCGTGGGCACGGGCTTCACGGCCAAGAGCATGGCGGAGCTGCTTCCGAGACTGGGCGCGGCGCGATCCGACGTCAGTCCCTATGCGTCCGGCGCGCCGAGCAAGGGCTCACCTCAAGGTTTGTGCGCTAAAAGGCGCTTAGAAGCACGAACCAAGAACATGAGCTAGCAGGCTGTTGAAATTCGATTTTTGCCCCCTGGTAAAGAGGCTGAAGTCACCAGGGCGAAATCAATAAGCCAATGTTTTCAATAGCCGGATTTGGCTACAGTTCGCGCTAAGCGAGCCAAATCGCGGAAATCGGCCTGTCGGAGCGACTTTTTCAACAGCCTGCTAGGCGACTCGGTAGAGCCTGTCAGCAGGATCGTTCAGCGGCCTGAGCCCGCCTGCCGTGGCAGCGTCGGCCCAGAGGTAGTCGCCCGTCAGACCGACATGGGCCCAGCTCATCGGCGAGAGGTGGGCTAGAAGCTCATCGGGCGCGGCCACGCCCCTCTCCCGCAGATGCTCGACGGCGCGCTGCATATATAATGTGTTCCAAAGCGCGATGGCGGCGATCACCAGGTTGAGGCCTGAAGCGCGGTGTTCCTGGTTCTGTAAAGTGCGATCGGCGATCCGCCCCTGCTTGTGGACGAACACCGCCTGGGCCAGCGCGTGGCGCGCCTCGCTCTTGTTGAGCCCGGCCTGACAGCGGCGGCGCAGTTCCGGGCTTTCCAGCCAGTCGAGCGTGAACAGCGTGCGCTCGATCCGGCCGACCTCGGCCAGGCCCATGTCGAGGCGATTTTGGCGTTTGAACGCCGATAGCTTCTTGAGCATCACCGACGGCGCGACCGATCCGGCTTTCAGCGACGCCGCCAGACGGACGATGTCCTCCCAATTTTCCTCGATGACATCGACCCGGATCGGACGGCCAAGGAGTGGTTCAAGGATCTTGTGGCGCGGCTTGGCTCCGATGATCGCCAAGCGGCGATCCTGCAGATCACGCAAGCGCGGTACGAACCGGTATCCGAGAAGGTGGCACAGGGCGAATACGTGGTCGGTCGCCCCGCCGGTGTCGGTGTAGTGCTCCCCGCCGCCACGACCAATCAGGCCGTCGAGCACATAGGGCGCCTCCGAGGAAGTGGCCGACAACACGCGGGTGTGGAACGAGCCGTGCATGTCCGACAGGTGGGTATAGATCCGCAAGCCAGGCTCAGGCCCGTACTTGGCGTTGACTTCACCCGCTCCGCCGCGTCGGCGGCCCGAGCGGAAGAATTGGCCGTCGGAAGACGAGGCCTGGCCATCGCCCCAGTGTCGGGCGAACGGCTGCGCGTGGTGGACCTCGATAATCCTAGCCAGCGCGGCCTTGTAGTTCTCTTCGCTCAGATACCAGCTCTGGGTCCAGGCGAGCTGAGCGTAGGTGACGCCTTGGCTGGCGTTGGCCATCCGCTCCAGACCAAGATTGGTGGCGTCGGCCAGGACCGCGGCGAGGATGCAGCTGGGATTGTCGTGGACCTTGCCCGACCTCAGCTCGCGGAACGTCGACGAGAAACCCGTCAGGGCGTCTATCTCTCTGAGCAACTCGGTGATCCGGACCCGGGGAAGCAGCGCGTCGATCGCCCGATCTAGCGACCTGGCCTCGTCCGGCGCATTGGCCTTCACCGGCGTCACCGACAGCTCGTCGCCTTTCAGCGTCACGCCGACCAGGTCGCCCTTGGCTAGGCGCCGTGAGAAGCTGGCGAGCCGCTGATCCAGCAGGCTGGCGCGCTCAGCCAGATAGGTTCCCATCTCGGTATCGACGGGCAAGGTCTCGGCTTCGGCGGCGACTTCGTCCTTGGGCAGCAGGTAGTCGGCGAAGCGCTTGTAGGATCGCGAACCTTCGATCCACACGTCGCCAGAACGGAGCCGATCACGCAACGTCGCCATCAACGCCGTCTCGTAGAGCCGTCGGTTGATCGGGCCACCGATGGGCTTGACCAGGGCTTTCCAATGCTTGGAGACGAACGGCATAGGCGCGTCGTCGGGAATCTCGCGCCGGCCGGACCGGTTGAGGTCGCGGAGGAGTTCAAGGGCCTTCAGCAATGAGGCGCCGCCCGTGCCTGACCGGAAGCGTATGTGTTCCAGGAAGGTCGGAACAAACCGGCGCAGGGCGCCGTAGCGGTCGGCGGCGCTAACCAGTGGATCTTCCACCGCCAGCGCCGCCAGGGCCTCGATCTTCGGTCTGGCCTGAATGACCTTCCACCATCCAACCTGGGCGTCGAGTGTGTCGAGCACGTCGCCGCCGTCGGCCCGGGCATGTTCGACCGCGCCGATCACGCCGCTGAACAACCGCATGAGGTTGCTGACCTCGCGGCTGCTGGCCTGGTACTTGCGCTCGCGCCCCCGACGGCCCTTGGCGAACAGCGAGCCGACCATCTTGTCGAACATATCGACCGCGGCGTCGCTCAGGCGGCTTTCGAGAAAGATCAGCTGCGCGACCACGGTCGCCCGGCGGCGACCCACGCCGTAACCGTTGAGCAGGAAGGCCGGCGCGACCGCTCCCTCTCGGACATACTGCTCGAAGCGCCGTTCGTGGATGGTCTCGGTGATCGCCGGATTGATACCGATGGCGCGAACGTAGGCCAGACGCTCGGTGATCCCCGCCATCGACGCGGCGCTCGGCGACTCCGGGATGTCGCGCAGCCAGGCCAGGGCCGATTTCTTGAGGTTGGCGTCATTGACCAACAGTTGGTCGATGCGGTCCAGTTGCGAGAGCGAGATCGGCGCCAGCAGATCCTCAGCCGCCTTGCGTCTTGCCTGGGAGCGGCCAGCCAGGCCGACGCGCTCCAAGGTGTCGGGAGACGGCAGGATGATCCGTCGCCGGCGCAGTTCTGCGATCAGGGCCTCCACGATGGCTCCGCCCTTGTCGGTGGCGACGGCCGCCGCGGCGGCGATCGACACCGCCAAGCGAATATCGCCACGGACAAACAAGCGTATCCCTAGTCGCTCATGAAGCTGACCTGCGTGCTCGCTGCGTGTTTTTAGTCTTTTGGCATAGTCGCCTAGCGCTTCAGGTGAAACATGCACTTGGTCGGACAAAAAGCGCAGCACGATCGGGGGAACAACTTGACCAGGCAGCCACCCAAAACCTGGATGGCGTAGCAGCGCCATTTGCACAGCGGAGCCCAGCTTGTTGGCTGGACGTTTACGCTCGTCGATCCACTTGAGATCGTCTGGCACCAGCGTGTAGCAGCGCGCCACCTCTCGGTCGGTGACCGGAGGCTCGAACAACCTTCGCCGTTCGTCACCCGTGAGCAAGCTTCGCCGCGCCATGGGATGGTCCTGACCGCTTCTGCAGGTGGCTCATAATTCGCGAAAAATGAGACGCTGACTAGCCTCAACGATTTCAGCGGCTTGCGTGTCTCGAATTATAGTCTCAGAAATAGGCGCATGATTTACGGATATGCACGGGTTTCGACCGACGGTCAGAGCGTCGAGGCGCAGGTCGCCGAGTTGACGGCGGCCGGTTGTGAAAAGGTGTTCAGCGAGACGGCGTCGGGCGCCAAGACCGACCGCAGCCAGCTCAAGCGCGCCATCGCTTCGCTGGCGGCAGGCGACGTGCTGATGGTCACTCGGCTCGATCGCCTGGCGCGCTCGACACGCGATCTTCTCAACGTTCTGGCCGCTCTCACCGAGAAGGACGCGAAGTTCCGCTCAATTCGGGACACCTGGGCCGACACCACCACCCCGCACGGCCGGTTGATGCTGACGGTGCTGGGCGGCTTGGCCGAGTTCGAGCGTGAATTGATCAGGTCGCGCACCAGCGAGGGCCGCGAACGCGCCAAGGCGCGCGGCGTCAAGCTTGGACGCCGCCACAGCCTGACCGTGGCGCAGCGCGCCTTCGTCGCCCAGCAGCGGGCCAATGGCGAAAGCGTGCGCCATCTGGCTCGGGTTCTGGGCGTCAGCAAGGCGACCATCGGTCGTATCCCGCCGTCCGAGGGATGAAGACACTTAGATGGTAGAGAATCGACAGGTTGGGCCGCTATGCTCTTGGCGCCGGCGCGCGGGGCTCGGCATAGAGGGTGTCGATCAGCGGACATCCTGGATCCTGCCCTGCGTCGCAAGCTCGGACGGAGTCAGCCAGGACCCGCTCCATCCGCTTGAGATCGGCGATCCGCGCTCGAACGTCCTTCAGATGAACGGCGGCCAAGTCGCGCACCTCTGCGCAGGTGGAGTGTCCGCCAGCCGCCAGGCCAAGCAGCGCTCGCACCTCATCGAGTGTGAAGCCGAGTTCGCGGGCGCGGCGCACAAATCCGAGCCGGACCACATCGCCTCCGCCGTAACTGCGGTAGCGGCCTCGCCGAGGCGGCGCGGGCATCAGGCCGATCCGCTCGTAGTAGCGGATCGTTTCGATGTTGCAGCCCGTGCGCCGGGACAGTTCGCCAATCGGGATCGCGGTATCCGCCATGCTGTTCTGCGCCTCTCAATTTTGGGCTTGAGTCTGTAGTCACTACAGATCGTATGTAGTGATCTTCAGCCCTCACGGGCAAGCTGCGGTCATGATCGCAGCGTCGCTCTGACGGTTCCACCGAAGTCGCCGAGGCCATTTGCGATGCCCATCCAGAATCCCCTCACACGCGCGGCTGACAAGGCGGGCGTCATCGGCTCGATTGTCACCGCCATGGGGTGCGCGGCGTGCTTCCCGGCGCTCGCGAGTCTTGGCGCCGCGCTGGGCCTTGGTTTCCTGAGCCAGTACGAAGGAGTCTTCATCCGTTACCTCCTGCCGCTGTTCGCCGTGATCGCCCTCATCGCCAACACGGTCGGCGGGCTTCGCCATCGTCGGTGGGCGCGAATGGCGCTGAGCGTCGTCGGGCCGACATTGGTGCTTGCGGCGGCTTTGCTCATGGCCACCCGCGGCTGGCCGACGGCGTGGCTCCTCTATCCCGGACTGACCTTGATGGTGGTCGTGGCGATCTGGGATCTCGCCGCGCCGCCTCGCAATGCTCCCGCGCGCCCCCGCGAAGGGGTGGTTTCTTGACGCCATGGCGAGGTTTATCGAAAGGAGATTCTCCGTGTCGGAATCCAAAAGCGGCCGCAGCGCGTTGGCGCTTGGCGGCTTGGCCGCCATTCTGGCCTCGACCTGTTGCCTCGGCCCACTCCTCTTGGTCGCCCTCGGATTCAGCGGGGCCTGGATCGGCAATCTGACCGTGCTGGAACCGTACCGTCCGTTGTTCATCGGCGCGGCGCTAGTCGCCATGGCCTTCGCCTATCGCCGAATCTTCCGCTCGGCCCGCGCCTGCGAGCCCGGCGAAGTCTGCGCCGTGCCCAAGGTCAGGACCACCTACAAAGTGATCTTCTGGGCGGTCGCGGCGCTCGTCCTTGTCGCGCTGGCGTTCCCCTACGTCCTGCCCCTGTTCTACTGAAAGGAAGCCCCCATGAAGAAGCTCGTCTCCCTGATCGCCCTGATGGGCGCGCTCAACTCTCCCGCGTGGGCCGCGACGAAGACGGTCACCCTGACGGTGCCCGGCATGACCTGCGCGGCCTGCCCGATCACCGTCAAGACAGCGCTTGCCAAGGTCGCCGGCGTCGAGAAAACCGAGGTCAGCTTCGAAAAGCGCGAGGCCGTCGTCACCTTCGATGACGCCAAGACGACGGTCGCCGCCCTGACCAAGGCGACTGCGGGCGCGGGCTACCCGTCCACCGTGAAGCGCTGAGGAACCTGCCCCGTGACCGACGTGATCGCCCTGCGCATTGACGGAATGACCTGCGACTCGTGCGCCACGCACGTGAGGGAGGCCCTGGAGCGCGTCCCAGGCGTGCGCTCGGCCGCCGTCTCCTATCCGAAGGCGCGGGCGGAGATCGCGGCCGATGCGGGGGTGAGCTCCGAGACCCTTGCGGCCACGGTCGCGACGCTCGGATATCTCGCCTCGGTCGACGACACGGGCGCGGCGCCCCCAAGTGTCTTCGACAAGGCGCTGGGCTTCCTGGCGGGCGGGGCGCAAAGCGGCGCCGGCGGCGTCCCGCTGCACATCGCCGTCATCGGCAGCGGCGGCGCGGCGATGGCGGCGGCGCTGAAGGCCGTCGAGCAGGGCGCCAAGGTCACCCTGATCGAGCGCGGCGTCATCGGCGGAACCTGCGTCAACGTCGGCTGCGTGCCGTCCAAGATCATGATCCGTGCGGCGCATATCGCCCATCTGCGCCGCGAAAGCCCGTTCGATGACGGGATCGGGGCCTGCACGCCCGCGATCCTGCGCGAGCGGCTGGTGGCCCAGCAGCAGGCGCGCGTCGATGATCTGCGGCAGGCGAAATACGAGACCATCCTCGCCGACACCCCGACCATCACGGTGTTGCGCGGCGATGCCCTCTTTCGGGACCGCCACAGTCTGCTCGTGCGCCAGGCCGGCGGGGTCGAGCAACATGTGCCCTTCGACCGCTGCCTGATCGCCACCGGCGCCAGCCCGGCCGAGCCACCCATTCCGGGCTTGTCGGATACGCCGTACTGGACCTCGACGGAGGCCCTTGAGAGCGAGACCCTCCCGTCGCGCCTGGCGGTAATCGGCTCGTCGGTCGTCGCCGTCGAACTGGCCCAGGCCTTCGCCCGGCTCGGCAGCAAGGTGACGATCCTGGCGCGCAACACCCTGTTCTTCCGTGAGGACCCGGCCATCGGCGAGGCGGTCACGGCCACCTTCCGCGCCGAGGGCATCGAGGTGCTGGAACACACCCAGGCGAGCAAGGTCGCCTACGCCGACGGCGAGTTCGTCCTCGCTACCGGCCAAGGCGAACTTCGCGCGGACAAGCTGCTCGTCGCGACGGGCCGGGCGCCCAACACCCGAGCGCTCGCCCTGGAGGCGGCCGGCGTCGCCGTCAACGCGCAGGGCGGCGTCGTGATCGACGCGGCCATGCGCAGCAGCACGCCGCACATCTACGCCGCCGGCGACTGCACCGACCAACCACAGTTCGTCTATGTCGCGGCGGCGGCCGGAACCCGGGCGGCGATCAACATGACCGGTGGCGAGGTCGCCCTAGACCTGGCCACGATGCCGGCGGTCGTGTTCAGCGATCCGCAGGTTGCCACGGTCGGGCTCAGCGAGACGGAGGCCCGCCGCGCCGGGATCGAGACCGACAGCCGGCTCCTGACCTTGGACAACGTCCCGCGCGCCCTCGCTAACTTCGACACACGCGGCTTCATCAAGCTCGTCGCGGAAGCCGGTAGCGGCCGGCTCATCGGCGTCCAGGCCGTGACGCCGGAGGCGGGCGAGATCATCCAGACGGCGGCGCTCGCCATCCGGGCGCGCATGACCGTCGGCGAGCTTGGCAACCAGCTGTTCCCCTACCTGACCATGGTGGAAGGCCTGAAGCTCGCGGCCCAGACCTTCTCCAAGGATGTGAAGCAGCTCTCCTGCTGCGCCGGTTGAAGGTTCAGTTTGGGCGGCGAGCGGAGCGCGCACCTCATGATGACGCCTAACCCTCCAGGCGAGAGACTGAAAGGTCTGCTTTCCGGCTAGCGAGCGCGCAGACGACCAGCCACGCGCCGACACGCGCGAACGCCGACTTCCGCACCAATGTTCTTGGTTCGTACTTCTAAGCGCCTTTTAGCGCACAAACCTTGAGGTGAACCCACCTAGTGTTTCGAGGAAGACGGCCCAACGCGCCTCGGTGCGAGAGCGGAACCGATAGCCTTTCCAGATTGTCTCGATCGCCTTCAATTGGCCCTCCTCTGTCAGCCCCCGCATAGTCGAATGGGAAGCTGCACTTGGCTAGCGTGTCGCCTCGTGGCTGCGACAGAATGGGTCGCATGCGCAGGACCGGCGCCTGGCGTAGCGGCCCGACGCAGCGCAGAGTCCGGCCATGGCGCGGTGGGGCGGAGATCACAGCCGGTGGCGGCAGGGTACGGTGCGACTGGCTTTTGGCCAGACGGCCGAGGGACGCATCGTCTCGATCCGCGACGTGGTCAGCGGGCGCGCCTGCGGGTGCGTCTGTCCGGCGTGCGCGGAGCCTCTGATCGCCCGAAAATTTCGTGAGGGGCCGGGGCGACGAGCCGATCATTTCGCCCATGCGCGCGACCGCGTTTGCGTTCACGCCCTGGAGACCGCGCTCCACAAGCTTGCCAAGCAGATCCTCGTCGATGCCCTGGGCCTGACCTTGCCGGCCATCGTCGCAGACCGCGAGGGCGTGCGGCGCCAGAGTCACGGCGCCAAACACCAGGCGTTCGAGTCCGCGGCGGCGGAGGTGGCCTTCCCTGGGGTTGTCGCCGATGTCGTCCTGCGCCGAGGAGCGCGCGACCTGATCGTCGAGATCCTGGTCACCCATGCTTCGGACGCCGAAAAGGTCGCAAGGATCCGCGGCCTGGAGACCTCGGCCATCGAGATCGACCTGTCGAAGCTGGCGCGTCGCGCAGATCTTGAGACGGTGGCCGAGGCGGTGCTGGTCAGCGCCCCGCGCAAATGGCTGTTCAATCCCGCTCAGGATGCGGTCGAGGCCGAGGTGGCCCAGGTTCTAGCCGACCGTGCGGAGGTCGCCCGGCAGAAGGTCTTGCGCCAGGCGAAGACCCTTGTGCGCCACTGGGCCGCCCTCCCCTCTCCCAAGGACGGGACTAATCGCCCCGCCGTGCGCAGTGCGATCGCTCAGATCGAGGCTTGCGGTCTCTCGGCCCATATCGGCGTTCTGGTCGCCGCGGGCCAGAAGGCGCTGAACGTCTCGCCCAAGGCCTGGCAGGCCATCGTTCTCAAGGCGCTGGTGATCGACCAGCAGCCTTGGTTCGGGCGCGCGGGCCTGTCGATCGCGGCGCTGCGCGACCACCTCGATCGCCAGGGCTTTCTGCCGTCCTTGTTCGGAGTCTCCCGCGACGCCGAACTGATCGGTGCCGCCCGTGCGTTGGCTCCGGACTTCGCCACGCCGACCGGGTTGATCGGCGCCTATGTCCGATGCCTGCAGAAGGCCGGTCTGGTCGAGACCGACGACGGCCTCTGGCGAGCACCGATCAAGGTTCGCCAGCAGATCGCCCGGCAGGTTCGCGAAACGCGCGAACGCCAGGCCCGGACGGATGATCTGCGGGTGGTTCTGGACGAGCTGCTGACGCGCGCCGGCCCCGAAGGCGAGGGCTTCGAACGCGACGCTTGGCTTGGCCGGTCCCTAGGGGCCAGACCCTCGCCCCTGTCGGTGGCGGCAAGCGGCGGCCAGGCGTGGACCGAGCTCAAGGCGGGGTTGTCACGGATCGGCGACGCCTTCTGGAGTTATGACGCCGAGGTCGATGTGCTGGACCTGCCGCTACGTCCGGCGCTGGAGCGGGCCGAGCAGGCTCGAAAGGACGCTGCCGAGCGTCGCCGGTTGGCGGCTGAGGCGCAGGCTTTGGCCGCCGCCGACGCGCGCGAGGCGAGGTTCCGAGAGGCGGCGTTGGCGGCTCGCGGGGACGCGGCCGAGGCTTGGATGGCGGGCCTGGCGCCGCCGGCCAATGTCATGACGCGCCTGGAAGCGGTTCGGTCCAGTCCGGCCCTGTTGCAGGCGGCGCTGGATGCCCTGGTGCGTAGGGTGTCCGAGCAGAAGCGGCAGGAGGCTCAGCGATTGATGGCCCAGGAGGCTCTGGCTGAGCTGTGGGACGCCGCCTGCGCCGAGCATGGGGAGGATTGGGCCAAGGCGTTCATCAGCAACCCCGACCCGCGACTCAATGGCCGCCGACCTCGCGAGGTGTGTGTCGATCCCGCCAGCCTGAAATGGTGCCTGGACCTTGTGCGGCCGCGACCACGACGTCGACGTGGCCCGTAGAAATCGGCCGCCGCTGATGATCGCGGTCGTCGTCCTGACGGTGCTGACCAGGATGCCCGAGGTGCGGCCCCCGCCCGTTAACCTTTAGGCTTGCGCCACGCGAAGCGGATCCAGCGTCTGGATCAGGGGCCTTCGATCAATTCTCGGATTCGCGCCGCCAAGGCGTCCATCGCGAAGGGCTTTGTGATCATCGCCATCCCGGGGTCCAGGAAACCCGACGCCACCGCCGCGGTCTCGGCGTAGCCGGTCATGAACAGGGTTTTCAGTCCCGGCCTCTGCAGGCGCGCGGCGTCGGCGATCTGGCGACCGTTCAGGCCCGGCAATCCGATGTCCGTGATCAGCAGGTCGATGGGCTGGTTCGACTGCAGGATCTCCAGGCCGGTGGGTCCGTCGGCCGCCTCCAGGGCGCGGTAGCCCAGTTCGTTTAGGACCTCGACGATCAGCGCGCGAACAACCGGCTCGTCCTCGACCACGAGCACGGTCTCGTCATGTGCGCCCTTCACCTGCACCAGGGCGACAGCGGGTTCTTGATCCTCGGGTTGTCCATCCGCTCGAGGCAGATAAAGCTTAAAGGTGGCGCCCTGCCCCGGCTCGCTCTCGATCTTGGCGAAGCCTTGGGATTGCCGCGCGAAACCGTAGATCATCGACAGGCCCAGGCCCGTCCCCTGTCCGGTTGGCTTGGTCGTGAAGAAGGGCTCGAAGGCCCGGGCCATCGTCTCGGCGTCCATGCCCACGCCTGTATCGCTGACGCTGATGCAGACATACGGACCTGGCCGAAGGTCGGGCTTAACCGCCGACATCGCCGCATCGACGTCAACGTTGCAGCTTGTGATCGTGAGCTTACCGCCGTCGGGCATTGCATCGCGCGCGTTGATCGCCAGGTTGAGCACGGCGTTCTCAAGCTGGTTGGGATCACACCGCGTGGGCCAGACATCCTCCGGAAGCGACAAAACCAGGTCGATCGTTTCGCCCAGCGTTCGACGCAGAAGCTCTTCCATCGAGGCGATCAGCGGGTTGACCTGCACCGAACGCGGGTCGAGCGGCTGGCGCCGCGAGAACGCCAACAGCCGGTGGGTCAGGGCCGCGGCGCGACTGGCCGAAGCCATGGCGCCGACGAGATAGCGGTCCAGGTCGGCGATGCGCCCCTCCCGCAAGCGGCGCTGCATGAGGTCCAGGCTGCCGGTGATGCCCTGCAACAGGTTGTTGAAGTCGTGGGCGATGCCGCCGGTGAGCTGGCCGATCGCCTCCATCTTCTGGGATTGGCGCAGCGCCTCCTCGGTCGATCGCAGCTCGCGCGTGCGGGCCTCGACCCGCGCCTCCAGCGTGGCGTTCATCGCCAGGAGCGCGGCCTCGGCCTCGCCGCGTTCGATCACCTGCCGCGTGCGTTCGGCGACCTCCTGCATGAAGCCGATCTCTTCAGCGCTCCAGCGCCGGACCGGCCGGTCATTGAGGTAGACGATGGTCCGCAGGCGGCCGGCCCTCAGGAACGGCACGACCAGGATGGCGCGCGTGTCGACGCTGGACGCGGTGTCCAGGGTCTCGACTTCGTCGCTGATCGTATCGCTAAAGAGATCGTCGACGACCACGGTCTCGCCGGCGCTCAGCTTGGCGACGATCTTGCGGCCGAAGGCCTGGGCCGGAAAGCGACCGAGCAGGGGCGGAACGCTGCCGTCGGTCCAGCAGATCGAATAGTCGAAGACGTCCTCGATCGGGTCGAGCAGGCCATAACCGACCCGCGACACGCCGAAATAGCGGCCCATCAGCGCGCTGGCGGCTTGCAGCGCGACCTCGGTTTCGGCGCCGCGCAGCAGGTCGCTCAGCTCGAGCATGAACGCGTGGCGTGCGTCGGCCAGTTTGCTGGCGGTGATGTCGATGGCCGTACCGACGGCGCGTACGCAGCGGCCTTCGGCGTCGAACAGGCCCTTGCCCTTGGCCGCGACCCAGCGGACGACGCCGTCTTCCTTGCCGACGGTGCGGTACTGGACGTCGTAGACCGCTCTCAGATTCGGATCGAGCGCTTCGGCGAAAGCCTTGCTCGTCGCCGCCCGGTCCTCCGGGTGCAGGCCGTTGTAGAAGTCGTCCAGCGTGCAGACCGCGTCGGGCGAAACGCCGAACATCGCCTTGGTCCGGTCTGACCAGGTCAGGGTATCGGTGACCAGGTCGAGGTCCCAGGTGCCGATTTCGGCGGCCTGGGTGGTCAGGCGCAAGGATTCCTCGCTGAGCACCAGACGTTCCTGGGCGCGCCGTCGATCGCTGATGTCGCGCAGAAAGCCAATGAAGGCGGCGGGGCCGCCGGGTGTGGCGATGATCGACAGTTCGATCGGAAATTCGCGGCCCCTCCTGTCGAGGGCGGAAATCTCGATGCGGCGATTGAGAACCTGGGCCTTGCCGGTTTCCTGGTAGCGACCCATGCCGGCGTGGTGGGCGTCGCGGTGCTGCGGGGGGACGATGAGATCGCCCATGGCCCGCCCGACCGCCTCGTCGCGGGTCCATCCGAAGATCCGGGTCGCGGCCGCGTTCCAGGCCAGGATGACGCCGTGCGGATCGATCGCCACCACGGCGTCGAGCATGGCGTCCATCACCGTCAGCGCGGCTTGAGCAATAGAGTCTTGATCGGCCATTCGTCTCTCGTGCTGGGCCTGGCCCTTGGGCCGAAGGGGCTCGACATCTCGGGGACGACGATCGTCATGATTGCCATGTGAACCGCGATCCTGTCACGCTGCGCGTGGTCGTCAACAAGCCCGGAGGCGCGACGCGCCCGCGAAGCGCAACCGGTTCCTCCACGACGCCGCCGCGACTGTCACGTGCGATACGCGCCGCCCATGGTCGGCTTGCGATCCTTCCGACATTGGCAACCTGGGTCCACGGTCGCTACACCTTCGTCATGACCCGTTTCGATCGCCGCGAAAGGATCCTGGCGGCCTGCCTGGCCGCGCTGGCCGGCTATGTCGACGCTCTGGGGTTTCTGCAGCTGGGCGGCTTCTTCGTCTCGTTCATGAGCGGCAACTCCACGCGTCTTGGCGTCGGCGCCGCCCAGGCCTCGGCGAGCGCGCTGGTGGCGGCCTCTCTGATAGGGACATTCGTGCTGGGCGTGATCCTGGGTTCCCTGACCGGCCAGGCCGCCGGCATGCGCCGGCGTCCCGTGGTCTTGGGACTGGTGGCCCTGTTGCTGGCCATGGCCGCGGGGCTGCATATGGCCGGAGATCGAGGGCCGCGATCGTGGCGATGGGCCTGGCCATGGGCGCGGAGAACACCGTCTTCGAGGAAAACGGTGAGGTGCGGATCGGTCTGACCTACATGACCGGCGCCCTGGTCAAGGTCGGTCAGCGGCTGGCGGTCGCGCTCACCGGCGGCGACCGATGGGGCTGGACGCCCTTTCTCCTGCTCTGGGCAGGGCTGGTGGCGGGCGGCGTCGCCGGCGCGCTGTCGTTTCCGCGCCTTGGCTTGGCCAGCCTGTGGCTGGCGGCCGGCGCGGCGGCGGTGCTCGCCCTGGCGGCGGCTTTGATCACCCCGGGAGACGGGACGTCGACCAAGGCGTAAGTCCGCGCGGCGTGGTTCATCTCGACGAACCCGACACCGGGCGCTGGTGTTTATTCGCAAACCGTTTGCGCCTATATTCAGGTCCAGGAGTCGACATGGCCGTACTGACCAGCACCAAGGACCAGATCCGCGTCGCCGCCGCCGCCCGCAAGGCGGGGGGCTACGAAGAGCTCGACCGTCTTGCGCGCGAGAAGCTCGCGGCCGGTCCCAACGCCGTCCTGACCCGTGAAGACGGGCGACTGACCTACGTAAAAGCCAAGCCCGAAGCGGCGTGAACTTCACGCTCGCCCTTCTTGGCGGCCTGACACTCATCCTCCCGGGCCTGGTGGCCCTGATGGCCGTCCACCTGCAATCGGGCCGGTATGGCGCGCGCCGTATCGACCTGCCGGTCACCTCGACCCTGGGCCTGGTGGTGGTGCTGGGCGTCTCGATGCTGGCCCATCTCCTGGGTTGGGCGTTGTTCGACCTGGGCGTCAACGTCGCCCGCGAGCTGCAAGGCCGGTGGCCGGGCCTGACCAAGGTCTGGGGCCTGGCGACCAACCCCTACGAGGCGGCCGTGCGTCTCGCCGAAGGCGGCAAGGCGGGCCTTGGAGAAATCGTGGGCTTTCTCGCCACGGTGGGCGCCGAGGCCGGGCTGGCGGTCGCCATCGTCATGAGCCGGGGCTTTGTCCTGGTCGTGGGCGGTGTCGATCTGGGCAACCAGGGCTGGCTGTTCCAGAAGATCATCCTGCCGATCCGCCACGGGCTTCAGCCGGTCGCCTATGTCCTGACCGTCCCTCAGAGCGACGGAACGGGACTCGGGTATCGCGGGGTCATTGTCGAGGCCCGCCAGAACGTCGACGGCGAGCTGAAGGGGCTGACCCTGAACGGGTGGAGACCTACACCTACCGCGTCCCGGTCCATCGACCCTCGAGCGATCCGGTCGCCGGTGACGACGCCGAAGACCTCGCCGACGTGCGGCTTTCGACCTCTCGCCGTCGGCCCCTGGCCGGCGTGCTGGTGCTGGAGGCCAGCCAGATCCGCAACGTGCTGATCGTGACGATTCCCGATGACGTCGTCAGCGAAATCCTAGAACTGCCCGACGAGGCGGCGCCGTCGCCCGACGGCGGCGCGCCCGACCCGGCCGGGGAGCGCGCCCATGTTTGACTTGATGGTCGTTCTGGTTTGCGTCCTCCTGGTCTTCGGCGGCCTCGCCTATGCGCGGCTCTGGCTGACCGAGGTCGGGGACCTGATGTGGATGGCGGGGCTGCGGCCGCTGATCGTCATCGGATCGCTCGTCCTGACCGGGCTGATCGTCAACCTGATGTCGCTGTGGATCCTGCCGTCCAGCGGCATGACCGCCACGCGGTTCGCCCTGGCGCTGCTCGCCGCCCCGATTCCCGCACGCCGGCTCGCCGATTGGATCGTGTGGATGCGAATTCCGAAGGGCGGGCGCGAGGCGTTCGAAGCCGGCGTTGTTTTCGACCAGGCCTCGGCCCAACAGCAGAGCGAGTTCATCCGCTCGCTGGGCGAGGCGGAGGCCGCCGCGCCCAGCGAGCCTTGAGCCTAGCCGGCCGGCGATGCGCCGCCGAGGCGGTCGAACGCGGTCTCCAGGGCGTCGTTGATGATCGCGTTGATGTGGCGGGTGACGGCCAGGAGTTCGCGGTAGTCCTCCAGCGTGTGCTTGGGATCGATGGGGCCGAGCGCCAGGCTGATGGTTCCCTCCTCGGTGTCCTTCACCGAGAAGGCCGCCGAGATATGGCGAGCCGAAAAAATGCACCGCGCCGCTGGTGCTCTCGTACACCTCCTGCATCCACGGATAGTCGGCCAGCAGTTTTTCCTTGAGGTATTTGTCGGTCATCGGCTGGCCGTCGGCCGCCCTGATCCGGTTGATCTGGCCTCCTTCGAAGACCTGTTTGGCGAAGGCCTCGGGATCGTCGACCCAGAAGACGGCGTGCAACCGAAACGCCGTGTCCAGCTGCAGGCGGATCAGCGCGATGACCACAAGGTGGTTCTTGTCCTCGATCAGTTGGCGGAGAGCCCGGCTCTGGGCCAGCGTGCGTCGCCCGACGCCCATCAGGAAGACGTGGGTGGCGTACATCGGCCGGCCCGGCCCCACATAGCGGGCCACGACCTCCAGAAGCTCCCGCTCGGTGCGCTCGATGTCCCTGAGGATGCCTAAAGCCGTTTCCGCCGACCGATCGAAATCGCTCATTCAGTGGGCCTGTGCGCCGGGCGGCCGGATCGTTCCTTGGTCCTTGCGAAGGTCGCTGATGGTCATCTTCAGCATGTCCGGCAGATCCGGCTGGTCGATCCTGGCGGCGATCGCCGCCAGCACGGCCACCCGCAAGGCGGCCGACACGCAGGCTTCGGCCGTCGATCCTGTCGACAAGGCCGCGGGCGCGTTGCGGATGATCTCGTGGGCGACCCCGAACATGCCCTTCAGCGCCGTCTGCTCGACGGGCTCATAGGCGTCCGCATCGAAATCGTCCGCCGAGCTGGGTCGCGGCCCCGGCGGCGGGGCCGCGGCGACCGCGGCGACAACCTCGGCGGCGGCCGCCTCGACCAGATCGGTGAGCTCGCCGGCGCGAGCGTCGAGGTCAGCGAAGGGCACGTGACGGACGCCAAGGTCGGTCTGGGCCTCCAGTTCGGCGTTGGTCTTGGCCGCGACGCGGGCGACGATGGTGACGCCGTCGGCATAGTCGCCCCATTGGGTCATCAGGCGGATCCGCGGCTTGCGATCGGAGGACCGCCGCAGCTCCTCGGCGCGCGCCATCGCCCGCGCCAAAGCCTGGCCGACACTCAGGTGATGGTCCGGCATCGAAGTCCCCTCCCCTCGCGATCACACGAGGCTCCTACGATTCCGCGTGGACGACGAGATGGTCGTGCCGTCGGCGGTACGTCGCTTTCGAAGGCCGGCCGCCACCAGAGGAGCTATCGCGCCGCCGGGTCTACGCGTCGCCAGTGTCGATTCCGGCCGCCCCATCGCGGTGGCCGCCCTCTGCGTCCGCGATCGTCGCAGCCCATCCCGACCTTGGTGAAAGCGTCCTACCGGAGAGAATGGCCATGACTCCGACTCAACCTGTCCAAAACAACAGGTTGACCTGGCTAGGTGTCGCGCGTACCGGTGCACATGCTGTTCACCCAGGGCCAAGTCCGAAGTCTTCTCGAGATACAGTTCGAGACCCTGCGTCGGTGGCGCGAACACATCCCCGCCCTGGCGCGGCACAAGGGCCATGCGCCGAGCTTCACGCCGGGCGACGTCGTCGCCCTGGCGCTGATCTCGGACCTGGTGGCGCAATACGGCGTTCGCCCCAACGCCTTGGCATCTTCGTTCGATTCGCTGGTTCAAGCGTGCCACGGTTGTTCGTGGATGATGCTCGAGACCTGCGTCGCGGTCTTCGACGCCACGGGCGTCAAACTCCTTCAAGCCAGCGATCCGCGCCGCGATCTTGGCGAAGGCCTCATCCTGTCGGCGCCATGCCGGCCGCTGGTCGAGCGGTTGCGCGCCCGTCTGGTCGATGTGGAACCCGAAGCGGTGCAGCCGAGCCTGCAGTTTCCGCCGGTGCCGGTCCGAGGTGGGCGATGATCATCGCGCCATCCCCAAGGCCCTGGGACGCCGGGACATGACGGCCGACCTCTTTTCCACCGAGACGCCGAGCGGACACTGGCTGTTCGACCTGGCGATCGACCATCTGCCGGCCATCGACGGCTTGACGCCGGTGGCCGGGTTCAAGGCCACGGGTCGAACGCCCGAGGAAGTCGCCGCCGTCGAACGCGCCGCCCAGTATGGGGCGGCCGCGGTGTTCTTCGAGGCGGGACGCAACGGACGCGCGCCGGTGGCGCAAGCCTTCATCTTCATTTCCGAGCCCGGAGGCGACGACGCCTTCGCCGAGCTTCACAAACGCCTGTGGAGCTGGGGCGGCGTGCCGCTCGTCTACCGCAAGGTCGGCGGCGCGGTGCAGCTGTTCCGCTGCGCGCACGATCCCGACTTCATGGCGGCCGACGGCCGTATGGTCTGCAAGCCCTTTCGAACGCTCGACCTGGCGGGCCGCATCGCCCGGGCCGAAGCCTGGTGGGACGCGGCCCAGTTGCGCAACGGCACGCTCTGGGACGATCCGGCGATCTGTCACCTGATGCTGTCGGCCCAGAAGGCCGCCCATCGCAAGCTTGTGGACGCGGTGCGGGCGCTGAACGCCGAGCTGATCGCCCAGTCGATCCTGCCGGTCGAGCTGCGTCGGCGTCTGCTGATCCTGTCCCTGCTCATCGCCTATCTCGAGGAACGCGACGTCCTGCGTCCGGCGTTCTTCGGCGACTTCCAGCCCCAGGCGACGCGTTTCTTCGAGGTGCTGCGCCAGGCGCCGGCCCTGATCGCGATGCTGAAGGAGCTGGAGGCGCGCTTCAACGGCAACATCTTCTCGCTCACGGCGGCCGAAGAGACCGCCCTGCGCGGCAGCGGCGACCTTGAGCGTTTCGCCCGCCTCGTCGAGGGCCACGAGGCCCCCGGCGGACAGCTCAGCTTCTGGCGGCTCTACTCGTTCCGCGACCTGCCGGTCGAGCTGATCAGCCATATCTACCAGCTCTTCGTCACGGACGCCGACAGCTCGGTCTACACCCCGCCCATGCTGGTCCGGCTCATGCTGGACGAGGCGCTCAGCTGGGAGCGCATAGAGCGCCTCCTGGCCACCGACCAGGTGATCCTCGACCCGGCCTGCGGTTCGGGGGTCTTCCTGGTGGAGGCCTACAAGCGCCTCGTCCTTTACTGGCGCAGCCGAAACGATTGGGAGCGGCCAGGCGTGGACCAGCTGCGCGCTCTGCTGGGCCGGGTTCATGGCGTCGACCTTGAGAAGGGCGCGGTGGAACTGGCCGCGTTCAGTCTGTGCCTGGCGCTCTGCGACGCGCTCGAACCGGCGGAAATCCGCTCTAGCGTGAAGCTGTTTCCACGCCTGGGCGGCGTCTCCCTGCATCACAGGTGCTTCTTCCAGGCCAAGGAAGAGGGCTTGGTTGGCGCGCCCGTCGGGGTGATCCTCGGCAATCCGCCGTTCGAGTCGGCGATGACCACGACGGCGGCCCAGCGCAGCTACGAGGCCTACCAGGCCGAACATGGCGACCTCGCCGACAAGCAGCTGGCCTATCTGTTCCTGCATGAGGCCACGGCGATGCTGGCGCCTGGCGGGCTGATCAGCATGATCCAGCCGTCGGGCTTCCTCTACAACCAGCTCGCGGGGCCTTTCCGCGCCCGTTATTTCGCAAGCTGGAACGTGCGCGAGGTCCTCGACTTCGTGTCCGTCCGGGGCCTGTTCAAGAAAGGCGAGGCCGACCCCAAGATCGTCATCGCCGTGGCCGAAAGCGCCGCGCCCGAGCCCGACCGAACGCTTCTCCACGCCGTCTTTCGCCGCAACGGTCGAGCGGAGGCCGAGCAGGGCTTCGAAATCGACTACTATGACATGCACTGGCTGCCGCGCGGCGCGATCGGCGAGAGCGCCGACGTCTGGCGCGCCAACCTCCTGGGCGGCCCCCGGGTTCTGAGCTTCGTGCAACGCCTGCGCGGCTTGCGGACGCTGGGCGACTATGCCGAGGCCGAAGGCTGGGACTATGGCGAAGGCTTCATCGCGGGCCAGAAGGGCATCGACCGGCCGGCGGATCACCTGATCGGCAAACCCTTGCTGCCGACCAGGGCGCTGTCGGCCGACGGTCTGGACGAGGCCGCCGTCACCACGGTTCCGGCCCAGAAGATCAAGGACCCGAAATCGGCGCGCCGCTTCACCGCCCCCCTGCTGCTGATCAAGGAACACCAGGACCTCTTCCGCGGCGTCCGCGAGCAGGGCTATCTGACCTTCAAGGACGAGATCGTCGGTTTCGCCGCTCCGGTTCGCGACCTGCAAAAGCTCCGTGGGGTCGAGCACTGGATCGACCGCAACGACGTCGCCTTGCGCGCGTACGCCGCCGGCGTCAGCGGCCGCCTGTTCAATCGGCGCGCGACCTCGATCGCCAGCGCCGACGTCCTGGCCATCCCGTACCCAGAAGGCGAAGACCTCGAGCTGAGCGACAACGAAGCCCTGCTGTGCGCGGACATCGTGAAGTATATGCGCGACTTTGTGCGCCGGGGCAGCGACGCCCCGGCGATGAGACGGCCGGCCGACGACGGGCTGGGGGACTTCGCCGAGGTCTTCGTCCGCCAAATCCAGACGGTCTATCCCGACCAGCCGTTCAAGGCGCTGCCCGCCTTCCATTGGCCGGGCGTGGTCTGCCAGCCGTTCGTCTTCGGCGCCGGTGACGTCGACTGGTCGGGGTCGGACGCCCTGGCGGGCCAGGTCGATGGGCTGTTGCGCGCCCAGAGGGGCCAGAGCCTGTCGGTGACCCGCGTCGCCCGCCTCTACGATGGCCGGTTCACCTTCATGCTGAAGCCCAACCGCCTGAGGTTCTGGCTGCGATCCGTCGCCCTGCGGGACGCCGACGAGATGCTTGCCGATCTACGCCTGCAGGGGTTCTGACGCGTGCTGGCCGACAGTCCTCCGGTCTCGATCGGCGCGGGCGCCTTCGCCCCGGACGTCCAGCGCCCCGCGGGATTCAGGCGCAATCTGATCGGCTTCATCGCCCAGGAACTGCCCAAATGGCGGGACCATCCGCAGCGGCGGCCCGAGACCGCCGAGACCATCCTGACCTCACAGCTGTGCGCCCACCTCAACAGCGCAACGCGACTATCGCCGGGCTGGGACATCCTGCAGTTCCGCGTCGAGGAGCCCGACGAACAGCATAGGGGCCGCAAGATCGATCTTGTCCCCGCCCCCAGCGGGGCGACGATCTGGATCGAGGGGCGCGCCCACTCCCACTACGACAGCCTGCTGCCGATCGAGTGCAAGCGCCTCCCCGTCCCGCCCGACCCGCGCCGGGACGCCCGCGAGTACCTGCACAGCGCGATGTCGACGACCGGCGGGATCCAGCGCTTCAAGGCGGGACATCACGGCGGCGCCCACGACGAGGCGCTGATGATCGCCTACGTGCAATCCGACACCCTCGATCAATGGGTCGAACGCATGGGCGACTGGGTGGCGGGTCTCGTCGCGGACGCCGGCCTGGACTGGACCGACAGCGAAACCCTGCGCAGCGTCGCCCGCCCCGAACCGTTTCTGATGCGGTTGGAATCGACCCACGGCCGCGCCGGCGCCCTGGCCGCCATCCAGATCAGCCACCTGTGGATCGACATGGCCGCGCAAGTCGTGGCGCAACATCACAGCCCGTGACCATCGGCCGGGCGCGCGACGGCCGATCGTGCGGCCGCCAGCGAGTTCAGCCTTCGCCATGACTGCGGCGCGGAGATGCCGGGGACACTCAGGCGAGCCCGAGACCGCGAAGCCAGGCGTTAACCTGTCCGAAGGCGTCCGTCTGCCACTGGTCCTCGTCGCGATCGTCCAGGATCTTCCCCTCGGCGGCGAAGCGCGCGACGCTCTTGGGCCCATGATAATCGCGCTCGAGGAACTTCTCGGCGATGATCTTGTAGGCGGTCAGCGCTTCGGGGTCTTCGAGAAGCGGCGCGCAGTCGGCGACCAAGGCCTCGACGCCGCCGGGATAGTTCCTGACGCAATAGTAGATGTCGTAGGAGTCCTTGTCCTTCAGGCGTCCCTTCAGGGCGAAGCCCTTCATCGCCAGCAGGGCCGGGATCGAAGCGACCTTCATCTCGATGCGGTTCTTGCCGCCCCTGGGCATTTCGCCCTCGAGGGGAAGGCCCTGGCTGAACGCCATCGCCAAGCGGGCGCCGTCCGCGCGCTGAACGGCGAACCCCTCCACGAGCGGAGGAACGTTCTTTTCGTACTTGGCGTCGCGCGGCATCAGGAAGTCGACGACGATCTGGATCGGCGGGCCCTCGTCATTGGCCTCGATCGTGCGGATCATCTGGAATTTCTTCGTCGGGTCCTCGTTGTGCGCGTAGCCGTGCTTCCTGAGTTCATCGACGAGCTGGGCATATTCGCCGTCGCCCAGGGCGATGGGATCCAGGCTCAGGTCGACGTCGAGCGAGCCGATATGGCGCATCTGGGGGTTGTCGAGCAGCAACCAGGGCACAGCGCCGCCGACGACCACGAACTTGTTGCGGTAGCTGCCCAGGATCTGGCCAATTTCCAGCAGCACGGACTTGACCGCCTTGATCGTGCGGTCGTCGTAGGCATAGGCGGGGGGATGGTCTTCAATCACGGTCTTGGCCATTGGAGCTCCTGGTGGCGGAGGAACTCCGCGGCTTCGCGGCCGCGATCGCCGCTGTCGTTGAGGTCGAGATAGGTCTGGACCGGCGAGGTCGTCACGATCTGCGGGGCCGGCCTGACCGCGTCGAGCAGGACGCCCTCGTCGTCCAGGACGGTGACCAGCACATTGGCCCCCTTGGCGGTCTGGGTGAGCGAAAGCGCCGCCTCCAGCTCCGACAGGATGTCGGGCCAGGCGTAGAGGTAGGTGGTCTCGCTGCGGCCGTATGGCGCCAGCCAGTTGGCCGCCGAGTAGGAGGCCATGGCCAGCCTGGGCGTTTCGCCGTCGCGGGCCATCAGGGCCTTGAGCTTGGCCAGCAGCGCGTCGCCGTGATGGATCGTGTAGTAGCGACGCGATTGGCCGGGCGCCTCGTAGGCCTCCCGCCAGGCGTCGAGAAGCCCGTCCGCATCGGTCAGGACCAGGCCGTCGGCCGTGGTGCTGGCCCATTCGCGATCCAGCAGACCTTCCTTGACGTTGTGGACCTGACCCAGGCTGACCCGCGCGCCCTCGGCGATTTCCTTCAGGCGCGCCGGGCGGTCCGGCGCCTTGAGCAACCAGCGCAGGACGCGCGCGGACTTGGGCTTGAACAGGGACTTCAGATCCCTGCGCTCCACCGCCGGCTTGTCGGCGACCGACCGCTCGATGAAAAGATTGTCCAGCGCCAGCCGGTAGTTGCCGTAGAGATCCAGGTAGTGGACGCCGGCGTCCACGCACAGTTGGCGGGCCTGCTCGGAGATGTAGGGCGCCATGAACACCAGTTCGGCCCGGGGACGGGTCAGGGACCAGTGCTTCAGCTGGTCGATCGCCAGGCGGGCGGTGCGCGGATGGCCGTCGTTCTTCACTTCGCAAACCAGACGGTAGTGACGGTCGGCGACGTCGACATCGAAGACCGCGTCGACGCCGCGGTCTTCGATGGCGGCTTCGCGCGCCACGTTCTGGAGACGGGCGATCGGGACGTGTTCGATCAGCTCCGCCAGGGCGGCGACCGTCTCCTGCTCCGTTTTCATTGGATCGGGGTATTTCAACATGCGTTGAAAGTGCGCCATATACTGAAACTTGTCAACAGTTTCACCGCCTATGGCGTTTTCAGCAAACGATGAAACGGCCTATTCCACTGAAATTCAGCAGCGCGACGCGGCGCGCGCATCCGCCATGGGGGCGTCGATCGAACCCCGGTGCAAAGCTTCGAGGTCTTAAACCTAGTGAGGTTTGACCGCCTGGTCGCCACGCCAAGGCAAATTGTCAGGACACGCGCTTTCCGCGACCCTTGACCCTCTGTGCAGCCTAGGGTCAATAGGACCTATGGTTGTAGCGTTTCGGCTTATCCCCGGCGGAAAATCGCATGATTGAGCGCCTCACCGACCGGGAGCGCCAAATGCTCGACCTGGCCGCGCAGCACCTGACCTCAAAGCAGATCGGACCCCTGCTCGGCATCCGGCCGGCTTCGGTCGACACCTTCATGCAGACGATCATCCGCAAGCTGGGTGTGGCCAGCCGCAAGGAGGCGGTGATCGCCTATATCACCGCGGCGCGGGGGGATCGGGATGATCTCGACTTTGGATCATCGCCAGTGGCTGGCGCCGGCGGCTCGCGACCAACTGGCGCTGTCATTCGGGACGGTGATCACGACCCCCTCCCCAACTCGCCCGAGGCCCCACAGGCCCTCGACGACGGGATGGGTGGAGCTCAATCCGAGCGGCTTCGGCCCAAGGCCGACCGCCTGGTGCGACGGGGTCTGCGGTCCCCGGCCCGGAGACTGGTCGCCATTGCGATCGCCGCGATGATCTTGGGACTCGTCACCCTCGGCGCCGCCGCCGTGGGCTACATCCTAAATCGTTCGATCGATCGGATGCTGGGCGACCACGGCAACCCCCCGTCGGGCCGGGCAGGCCCCAACCAGAGTAGGTTCAATGCAGAATTTGACCACGGCGCGCGTCGCCAAGCAGCTGTTTTCGGCTGAGGACGCGCTCGATCGCACGCTCGGCGAGACGGCCAAGCTCATCACCTCCCTGTGCGAGGCGCGCATCGCCAACCGGCTCCCGGCCATCGCCGGCCAACGCGTGATCGGCGGCGCCGCCGAGGCCCTGGCCGCATTGGAGCGCGCGCGCCGCAGCGTGCTCGACACCCATGCGGGCCTGGCCGACCTGCGCGAGGAGTACGGCTTCGAAACGCTCGCCGCCGGCGTCCTGCACAAGCCGGAGGGCGTCGCGCCGCAGGGCGCGCTCGAGGCGGCCGCCTGAGCCGATCGCCGCGTGTTCGCCTGGTCTCCCCTCGTCTTCGCCATCGCCATGGTGCTGGTCTGCGTGGCCGCACTTATTCGGGGGCGCTGGGAGGAGAAGGTCCTGGGCGCGGTCTATCTGGCCGCCTGCATGGCGTCGCTGGCGGTCGAGAAACGACCCTGGACCGGACCCCAGGGCGCGGTGATCGCCATCGACGCCGTCGTTCTGGGCGTGTCGGTCGCCGTCGTCCTCGGATCTGAAAAGCTCTGGCCAGTCCTCGCCGCGGCGTTCCAGGTCCTGACGGTCGGCGCGCACCTGGCCTTCATCACCGCCGAGGGGAGGCTTGGCGCGGCGGGTTATCTGACGGTTCTGGCGCTCTGGAGCTACGGCATGATCGCCTGCATCGCCTGGGGCGCGGGATCGCAAGGGCGGCCCCTCACCGGCCTGGACCTTCAAGATCTGAGGAAACGACTTGGACCGGCCGACCCCGCCATGGGCCTGAGAGGGTCGATGACGGGTGAGCCCGTCGCGCGCCGATGCGACGAGAGCTCGCTTTTATGACGTGTGTTGCCGGCGTTCGCGAAGAATCCGGCATGCGGAGTGTTCGCCGCTTGAGAACGGCCTGTGCTTTGAGTGCTGTCGACGAAACATGACGCCGGCTGGTTCCGTGCCAGCTAGGAGTAGAGTTCGTGAGCAATGTATTGTCACCGCGCCTGCGCCAGTGCCTGATCTTGGCAAGCAAAGGTCATACCGCCGTCGAGATTGGGTTCATCCTGGGCCTGTCCTACAGAACGGTGAACCAGTACCTGTCGGACGCCTATAAGCGCCTGGGCGCACGAAATCGCATGCAGGCGGTGGCGATCGCCATCCAGCGCGGGGAAATTCCGCCGATCGCGCTGGAGGACGCGCCATCCGAGCGGCCGCCGGCCCTTCCTGGCGGGTCCGCCCCTGGCGATCAACCCATTCCGCCCTGCGGCTAGCGACCCGCCCTGCCCGCCAGATCCTCGGCCAGGCCTCGTCCTGGACGCCGCCCCGCGCGTCCAGGACGAGGCCTGCGCGCCCGCGCCCGAAAACGCCGCCCACGCGCCAAGCTTCAGCACTGAGACTCTGCGGGTGGAAGTCCGCACCCGCAGGACTGCCACCCGCATTTCCTCGGAATTGTCGTCCCCATAACGGGTTTGCCAGGGTCGGTTCGACTCAACCCGAGGCGCCCATGATCTCCGCCCAACGCCGCCACCGCCGCTTGCGCTCAGCCGCCGCCAACCTCGCGATCGGCCTGACCCTGGCCCTGCTCGTGTTCGAGCCGGCCTGGGCCGGGGGAACGGGCGGCGGCATGCCTTGGGACAACTGGCTGACCCAGATCGCCGACTCCATCACCGGACCGGTGGCCAAGGCCATCGGGGTGATCGCCATCGCCGTCACCGGCCTGGGGGTGGCCATCTCCGAGGGCGGCTCGTGGGTGCGCAAGGGCATGCAGGTGATGTTCGCCCTGTGCATCGCGTTCTCCGCCTCGACCTTCTTTCTGGGGTTCCTGGGCTTCACCGGCGGGGCGGCGATCTGATGGGCGCCCCGGACGGCTACGAGATCGACTTCCACGGCTCGCTCTCCGAGCCCGTGACCCTGGCGGGGGTGCCGCGCATGACCGCGGTTCTGATCGGCACCTTGACTGCGGTGCTGGCGCTGGGCCTGCAGGCGCCATGGATCGGCCTGCCGCTGGGCGCCGTGCTTTACGGCGCGGCGCTGTGGATGGCCAAGCGCGACCCCTACGTCTTTGACATCCTGCGCCGGCACCTGCGCCAGCCGACCCACTACGACGGCTAGGCGCTTATGCTGTTCCTCAACGAGTACCGCACGCGCTCGAGCCGGCTTTGCGACCACCTCCCCTGGGCCCTGCTGATCGCGCCGGGGATCGTGCTCAACAAGGACGGGTCGTTCCAGACGAGCCTGGAGTTTCGGGGGCCGGACCTGGCCTCGGCCACGCCCGCGGGGCTGATGGCCGTGCGCGCCCAGCTCAACAACGCCCTGCGGCGGTTTGGTTCGCGCTGGTGCCTGCACCTGGAGGCGGTGCGATCGCCCTCTAATTCCTATCCGGCCAGCGTCTTTCCCGATCCCGTAAGCCACCTGATGGACGAGGAGCGGCGCGCGGCTTTCGAAGCCGAGTCGGCCCATTTCGAGTCGCGCTATTTCGCGACCTTCACCTACCTGCCGGCCGCCGACGCCATCGGCCGGGCCGAGAGCCTCTTGGTGGAAAACCTCCCCCAGGGCCGGGGTGCGGACGCACTCTATCGCCTGGCGCTGGAGGAATTCAAGGCCACGGTCGGGGCCGTGCGCGACATCCTGGCCGGGGTCTTTCCGCTGGTGGCTCCGCTCGATGACGAGGCCACCCTCACCTATCTGCACGCCTGCGTCTCGACCAAGCGCCAGCCCGTGGCCCGGCCGCAGATCCCGATCTATCTGGACGCGGTGCTCACCGACGACGACTTCCAAGGCGGGCTCTATCCGCGCCTGGGCGACCACTATCTGCGCACCCTTTCCGTGCGGGCCTATCCGGCCGCCTCCTGGCCAGGACTCCTCGACCAGCTCAATGCGCTGGGCCTCTCCTACCGCTGGGTCTGCCGCTTCCTGCCGCTGGACAAGGAGGACGCGCGCCGGGCGGTGACCACCCTGCGCAAGCGCTGGTTCTCCAAGCGCAAGGGCGTCCTGGCGCTCCTCAAGGAGGCCATCACCCACGAGCCCTCGCTGCTGGAGGATCCCGACGCCCTGCAAAAGACCCAGGACGCCGACGCGGCCCTGGCGATCCTGGGCAGCGACGCGGCGGCCATGGGCTATGTCACCCCGACCGTGACCCTGACCGACCCGGACCCGGACCGGCTGGCCGCCAAAGTCCGGGCCGTGGACGCGGTGATCAATCGCGCCGGCTTCGTCACCAAGGTCGAGGACCTCAACGCGGTCGAAGCCTGGCTCGGCGGCCTGCCCGGCCAGGCCTATGCCGATGTGCGCCGGCCCATGGTCAGCTCGCTCAATCTCTGCGACCTGCTGCCGGTTTCGGCCATCTGGCCAGGCCCGCTGGTCAACGCCCACCTGACCGAAGAGCTGGAAAAGCAAGGCCGTCCGGGCGTCCAGCCGCCGCTGATGCACACCCGCACCAACGCCACCACGCCCTTTCGCCTGGACCTGCACCAGGGCGATGTCGGCCACACCTTCGTGGTCGGGCCCACCGGCGCGGGCAAGTCGGTGCTGCTCAACACCCTGGCCCTGCAGTGGCGGCGCTATCCCGGCGCGCGGGTGGTGATGTTCGACAAGGGCCGCTCCAGCCGCGCCGCCAGTCTGCTGGTCGGCGGCGGCTTCTACGACCTGGGCCCGTGGGGCGAGGCGCCGGCCTTCCAACCGCTAGCGCGGATCGACCGGAACGAAGAGCGTATCTGGGCGCAGGACTGGCTCCTGGACCTGCTGGCCGCCGGCGGCGTGGTAGCCACGCCCGCCCTTAAGGACGAGCTGTGGACGGCCCTGGCCAACCTCGCCTCGGGGCCGGCCGAGCAGCGCACCCTGACGGTGCTGGCCGCCACGGTCCAGGACCACGCGGTCAAGGCCGCGCTCAAGCCCTTCACACTGGACGGGCCCCATGGCCGGCTGCTGGACGCGGCAGAGGAGCGGCTGACCGCGCGCGACTGGCAGGCCTTCGAGCTGGGGGCCCTGATGGAGACGCCCGCGGCCCTGGGCCCCGTCCTGACCTATCTCTTTCACGTCCTGGAGCGCGGGTTCGACGGCCGGCCGACCCTGATCGTCTTGGACGAGGCCTGGCGGTTCCTGGAGTCGACCGCCTTCGCCCAGAAGATCCGCGAGTGGCTGTGGACGGTGCGCAAGCTCAATGTCTGCGTCGTCTTCAGCACGCTGTCGCTGTCGAGCATCACCGACAGCCCCATCGCCCCCGCGCTGATGGAAGGCTGCCCTACCCGTATCTTCCTGCCCAACCCCGAGGCCCGAACGCCCCTGGTGGCCAAGGCCTATGCCGGGTTTGGGCTCAACGACCAACAGATCGAGATCATCGCCGGCGCCGCGCCCAAGCGCGAATACTATTATCACAGCGCCGCGGGCGACCGGCTCTTCGAGCTGGGCCTTGGCCCTGTGGCCCTGGCCGCCGTCGGCTCGGCCAGCCCCGGTGACCAGTCGCTGATCGACAAGGTGCTGCGCCAGGCGGGACCCGAGGGGTTCGCCGCCGGCTTCTATCGGGCCAAGGGCTTGCCGGAGGTCGGCGACTTCCTCGACGAGGCCCGCGATGCGGCCTGACCTTGAGGCCGAACCCGCCCCGGTCGAGCGATCCGCGGTCCCCGCGCGCGCGCGACGCCTGGCGCGCCTGACCTTTGTCCTGTCCCTGGCGCCGGGGATGGTCCTGACCATGGTCCTGGCCCCGGCCCTGCGCGACCCGCGCCTCCTGCTGGTCGGCCTGGGCCTGATCGGGGCGGCGATCCTGGTCCGCCATCGCCTGGCCGACCTCGTCCTGGACTGGACCGGCGCGCGATCGGACCCGCCCTTCCCGACCTCGATCTCGGAGCCTCGCCCATGATCCCCTCCCGTCGCGGCCTGATGCGTTCGGGCCTGAGCCTTGCCCTGTCGCTGGGTGTTGGGCTTGGGACCGCCGGCGCCGCCGGCCAGGCGCGCGCCCAGGTCACCGTTTACGATCCGGCCGCCGTGGCCCAGGCGATCAAGACCGTCTCCAACGGGCTGTCGCAGATCCAGGCCCTGCAGAGCCAGCTGACCAACCAGGCGCGGATGCTGCAGACCCTGGGCGTGGACGTCACCGGCCCGTTGCGCGACATCGCCGGCCAGGCCACCACGCTGCTGCAGCAGGCCCGGGGGCTGGGCTATCAGGCCGCCAATATCAGCCAGAGCTTCGCAGACCTCTATCCGGACGATCTGAGCGGTCTGTCGGCCCGCGACCTGGCCGCGCGCCTGGCCAGCTGGAGCCAGAGCAGCCGTCAGACCCTGCAGGACGCCATGGCCGTTCAGAACCAGATCGTCCAGGCCCAGGGCGCGACCGGCCAGGCGGTGGCTTCGGCGGTCGGCGCCTCCCAATCGGCCGCTGGTCAGACCGCGGCCATCCAGGCCACCAACCAACTCCTGGCCGCGCTCTCCACCCAGCTGACCCAGCTGCAGACCCTGATGATCACCCAGGCGCGGCAGGCGGAAACTTGGGAGGCCGAACGGCGCGCCGTCGTCATTAAGAGCGAGGCCGACCGTCAGCGCAATTCGGCGGTGACCCGCGGCGCGCCTCGCTTCTCCGGAGACGTCCTGCAATGACCAAAGTTCAGACCACCCCCGGGCTTGTCCTGTCGCTGTGCCTGGCCCTGGCGGCCTGCGGCCAAGGTTCGGCCAAGGCCCCAGCCGAGGTCGCGGCCAAGCCCCCGACCGCCAAGCCAAAGCGCTGCCCCGACCCGGACATTCGCGACACGAACGACCCCTGCTCGGTGGCCTACGTCCAGCGCAAACCGGGCCGCCTGTCCGAACGCGACCTCCACTAGCCGCCGATGCAGACAGCCTCCCCCTCCGCCCTCGACGATTTCCTCGCGCGCTTCACCAGTCAGGTCGGAGCGGGGTTTGGCCTGATCAACGGCGACGTGCGAACGACCTTCGCGGCCCTGATCGTCATCAGCCTTGGCCTGTCGGCGCTGCTCTGGGCCGTCGACGAAAACGACAACGTGCCGGCCGCGCTGATCCGAAAGCTCTTGCTGTTCGGCTTCTTCGCCTGGCTGATCAGCAACTGGCATCCCCTGACCCTGACGGTGATCAAGGGCTTCACCGCCCTGGGCCTCAAGGCCGGGGGCGGTCGGATGAGCCTGAGCGACTTTCTCAACGCCCCGTCCAAGATCGTCTGGGACGGCCTGGACGTGGCCTTCGAGCTTTTGAAGTACATCGGCCGGCTGGCCAGCGAAGGCATGGGGGTGGGCTTCTTCACCCACATCGACACCATCTTGGTCACCGCCATCGTCATCATCGGCGTGATCCTGGCCTTCGTGCTCCTGGGCGTCGAAGTCGTCGTCACGGTGATTGAGTTCTACGTGGTCACCCTGATCTCATTCGTGATGGTGCCGTTCGGGATCCTCACCCAGACCGCGTTCCTGGCCGAACGGGCGATCGCCTACGTGCCGGCCGTGGGGGTGAAGATGATGGCCCTGGCCATGGTCGTGTCGATCGGCGAGCAGATCTTCTCCAGCTACATCGTCTCGCCAGACCCGACCTGGCAGGAGAGCTGCGGGCTGCTGGTCGCGGCCATCGTCTTTTTGATGTTGGCTCTGAAGATCCCGGCGATCGCCGCCGCCCAGATCACCGGGACGCCGCAATTGAACGCGGGATCGGCCGCCTCCAGCGTCGTGGGCCTGGCCGCCACCGCCGGCGGCCTGGCCCTGGCGGGCCGCTGGGCGATGGGCGGTATGGCGGCCGGCGCGGGGGCCAGCGCCGCCCGAGGCGCGGCCGGCCTGCGCGGCATGGGTGGCGGCCGTGGGCCCTCGGGCGGCGGCTCGCCCTCTTCCGGCGGGGGGCCGCCTGGCGGCGGCGCCTCGGGTGGCGGGGCGAGCCCCAGTCCGCCTTCGGGCGGCTCGCCGCCCGGCGGCGCCGCCCCGAGCCTGGCCAGCGTGGTGGCCAAGGCCAAGGCCTCGTTCTCCCAACCTTCGACCGATCCGGCGGCGCCCGCCGAGGGAGGCGGGAGCGACGGCGGCGGCCAGACACCGCCGCCCAGCCCAGGCCGCCGTGGCCGATCGCGTGGCGGCGGGGCGGTCAGCGGCGCGCGGCCGTGGCGCGAGGACGCCGCCGGCCAGCCGATCGGCATGCCGCAAATCCACCCGCCGTCCGAAGACCCTTGAGCCTCGGAGCCTTAGTCGATGTCCACCGCCTTCCGCCGCGCCCAGGAGCGCTACGGCGACTCCTTGCCGACCGAGACGCCCTATCAGCGCGCCGGCCAAATTCATGACGACCGCGACGGCGCCAAGCTGGCCGCGGCCCGCAACTGGCGGCTGATGGCGTTTGCTTGCGCCGGTCTCGCGGCGCTCTCGTTGGGGGCCTACATCTACGAGCGCCAGGACACCAAGATCGCCACCTATGTGGTGCCGGTCGACCGCTACGGCCGGCCCGGCCGGATCGAGCCGGCCGACCGCACCTATCGGCCAGGCCAGGCCGAGACCGGCTATTTCGTCGCCGACTTCGTGCAACTGGTGCGGGCCAAGAGCACCGACCCGGTGGTGCTGCGGCAAAACTGGGTGCGGGCCTACGCCTTCGTCTCGGGCGACGCCAAGGCGACCCTGACCCAGCACGCCCGCGACCACGATCCCTTCGCGCGGGTCGGCGACGAGGCCGCCACGGTCGAAATCGTCTCGGTGTTGCCGCGCAGTCCCACCACCTACCAGGTCCAGTGGCGCGAGACCGTTTACGATCACGGCGCGGCCCTGCCCGCTCAGCGCTGGACCGGGCTGTTCACCGTCGCCCACACCCCGCCGCGCAACGAGGCCCAGCTTCGCGCCAACCCCCTGGGCGTCTTCATCACCGCCTTCCAGTGGAGTCGAGACCTATGAGCGGCCCTGTCGCGCCTTGGCGCCTGTCCGTCGCGGCCCTGGCGGTCGCCCTCCTTCTGGGCCTGGTCCCCGGGTCGGCGCCGGCCGCGCCCGATGGTCCCGCTCCAGCGGCCAAGTCCGGTCCCTCGCCGGCCGCGCCGATCCGGGCGGCGCAAACCCAGCAGATCGCCTCGGGCGGGGGAACAGCCGCCGCGCATGCCGCGCCGAAGCCCAGGCGCCGGGCGGCGCCGAGGCGGGTTCGCCGCGAGGCGTCCGGACCGATGGCCACCATCGCCCTGGCCAACGCCCAGGCCCGCGACTGGCCGACCCCGGCGGCCTACGTCAATTCGGCGCTCTATTACGACTTCGAGCCCGGCCGGCTCTACACCGTCCACACCAGTCCAAGGTTCCTGACCACCATCGCGCTCAAGCCCGGCGAGAAGCTGATCTCCAAGGCCGCCGGCGACACGGTCCGCTGGGTGATCGGCGAGACCAGCGCCGGAGCCGGCGAGGCGTCCCAGGTGGTGGTGTTCGTCAAGCCGATCCGGCCGGACCTGCGCACCAACATCGTCCTGACCACCGACCAGCGGACCTACCTGATCGATGCGGTCAGCAACGCCGGCGGGGTCTACACCGCCGTCCTGAGCTGGAACTATCCGCAGGACCTGGCCAAGGCCGCCGCCGCCGAGCGCGTGTTGGCCCAGCAACAGGCCTCGGCCGTCGCCGCCGACGTCGCCGTCGACCGCCTGAATTTCCGCTACCGCATCGATCCCAAGGATCGGAGGCCGCCGCGCTGGACCCCGGTGCGGGTCTTCGACGACGGGGCCAAGACCTATATCGAGTTCCCCGCCGATCTGGCGACCGACCAGGCTCCGCCGCTCTTTCTGCTGGGCGACAAGGACCGCGCCGAGTTGGTCAACTACCGCCAGAGCGGGACCTTCTATGTCGTCGACCGCCTGATCGATCGGGCCGAGCTGCGGATCGGCGAGGGCCGCCAGAGCATCGTGCGCATCTCGCGCCAGGGCGGCGCCCGGTGAGCCCAGCCGCCCACGGCGATGGTTCCGCGGAGCTGGACGCGTCGGCCTCGGCCAAGGCCGCCCCGCGCTCGGTGCTCGATGCGCCGCGCCGGCCGATCGCCCGCTATCGACCCGCGGTGATCCTTTCGGGCGTGCTGGGCGTCCTGCTGCTGGTCGGGATTGGGTTTCTGATCGCCTTCGGCGGCGGCCGCAAGGCCGCCAGGGCGCCGGCCGAACCTCAGGCCAGTCCCGAGGCCGCCACCACGGCGCCAGTCGACGCGCGCCTGCCGGCGACCTATGGCGATCTGCCCCCGCCCAAGGCCTCGCCGTTCGCGCCCGCCGCCCCGGCGTCGGGTCCCTCTGGGACTCTAGACGGCGGCCAAGCGCCGGGTTCGCCGACCGGGCCGGCCGGCCCCGGCGCCCCACCCGACCCGGCCGCTCGCCAGCGGGCCGACGAGCGTGAGGCGGCGCGACGGGCCGGGCCGTTCTTCGGCGGGGCCCCGGCTCCCGCGGCCCAGGCCTCCGCGCCGGCCGCTGCGGATTTCTCGCTGGGCGCGGCGGCGCCGGTCGCTACGCCGGGCGACGGGTCTCGTCCCAAGGAGGCGTTCATCGCCCGCGCGGGCGCGGCCGGTCCCACCTATGCGCCCAGCCTGCCGCAGGCGGCGCTGTCGCCCTACGAGGTCAAGGCCGGCACCGTCATTCCGGCCGCCTTGATCACCGGCCTCAATTCCGACCTCCCCGGCTTGGTCACCGCCCAGGTCACCGAACCGGTGTTTGATCATCGCACCGGCCGACGGGTGCTGATCCCGCAGGGCGCGCGGCTGATCGGCAAGTACGACAGCCAGGTCGGCTATGGTCAGGACCGGGTGCTGCTGGTCTGGACACGGCTGATCTGGCCATCGGGACGTTCGGTGGACCTGGCCGGCATGACCGGGGCCGACGCGACCGGGACGGCGGGCCTGACGGACAAGGTCGACACCCACCTGCCGGTCCTGGCCCGGGCCATCGGCCTGTCGACCCTGATCTCGATCGGCGGGGCCGCGGCCCAGAACAGCATCGCCCGCGGCAGCGAAAACCTGGTCCTGCAGGATGGCGCGGGCGGGATCGCCGCCCAGGCCAGCCAGACCGGCCAGCGCCTGGTCGAGCGCGACCTGCAGCGCGCCCCGACCTTGCGCATCCGTCCGGGCTTCCCAGTGCGGGTCATGGTCGACAAAGACCTGATCCTGCCGCCTGAAGTCGTGGGAGGTCGCTGATGCGTCGCGACTCGGGCGGCGAGTCCGATTCTTCTTCAACTCAAGACGTTTATTCGCGCGTCCCCGGTATTGGGCGCTCACCTTTATTAGTTCCGGTGGCCGGAATCGCGATCTTATCGTCCGCGCCATGACGACCGCACGCGACCTCGAATATCACGCGCAGTACCAGAAGCGTCTCCGGGCCGAGGCCCGGGCGCGCGGCAAGGGACAACTGAACGCGCTGGTGGATAGGGATCTCATCGACAGGCTCGATGCGATGAAGGACGGGCGCGGGTTCAACAACCGCACGGCGGCTCTGGAGCAAGCGCTTCGGGAGTACTTCGAGCGGGGGCAATCGGAAAGGAACCGTGCCGTGAGCGCATAGAAAAACCCGGCTCGCCGAAACGCGCCGGGCTCTCCAGGTCATTCGCTAGACGGGGCGCCAACCCCGACCGAGCTCTCAAGTCCTGCTCTTTCTAACCGAATCACCGACATCGCCGCAATCCAAAAACGCGCGTTCGCGCGACGGGAACTTGTGCGCCTGCGGCCTCCCCAAGGAGGAGCAGGATATGCAGACCGTCTCGAACGGGATCGGTGACGTGCGCCGTCTGGCGGACGCCCAGTGGGCGGCCGCCAAGCTCGCCGACACCTACCAAGGCCTGCCGGAGGGCATCTCCAAGGCCATGCTGCTCGATCGTTTCGAGCGGGCCGCGCCCCGGCTGGGGCTCGGCGACGGGGTCGTGCGCCTGATGCGCGCCCTGGTGCGAGTCACCGCCGAACAGGACTGGATCGGCCGCACCCGGCCGATCGCCTGGCCCTCCAACGATGCGCTTTGCGAAGAGCTGCAGCGCTCGCGAAGCTGCGTCCAGGGCCTGATCCGCGCGGCGGTGCGCGCGGGCCTGGTCCACATGAAGGACAGCGGCAACGGCAAGCGCTGGGGCTATCGCGACGAGCGCGGCCACATCGTTGAGGCTTTCGGCTTTGATCTCGCGCCGCTGGCCGTGCGCTGGGACGAGTTCGCCGACCTGGCGGCCGCCCGCGGCCTCGAGCAGGCCCAACGTCGCCACCTCAAGCGCAAGCTGGGCGAGATCCGGCGGGAGATCCGCACTGTCTGCGCCGACGCGCTCCATCGCGGCTATGGCGGCTTCGACTGGCACGGCGCTGTCGATCACGCCCTGGGCCGTCTTCCCCGGACCCCCTCTCTCGGAGAGCTCGAGGCGCTGCACGAGACGTTCCAGGCGCTGCTGGCCGCCGTGGATGCGGCCTGGGTCAGGGCCCGTCAGGACGGACAATATAAGCCCAGGGGCGTCGTGGACGAAGCCCAGAAAGAACCTACAACCCAGCCAAGATCTGAAGGATCAACGTATCCATCTCTTCGGAGAGAGGTAGTCGAGCCGTCGGCGCGAACGACATCCGCCTCGGTGGCGGTTGAACCTTCGCGGGTGGAGGCGCTGGTCAGCGACGAGGTGATCCCGCTGTCGCTGGTGCTGGAGGCCGTGCCCGAGGTCGGCGACTATCTGGAAGATCTGGCCGGCGCCGCGTGGGAGGACCTGGTCGACGCCGTCGGCCGCGCCGCGCCCCTGATGGGGATCAACCTGTCGGCCGTTCGCGAGGCGCGGGAGGCCATGGGCCGAAACCGCGCCGCTGTCGCCCTGACCACCATCCTGGCCCGCTGGAAGGACGGCGAGATCAGGAGCTCGGCCGGCGGCTATCTGCGCGCCATGTGCGAACGCGAGAAGGTGGGGTGCCTGCACCTGCTGCCCAGCCTGTACGGGCTGAAGGACCGGTTCGGGAAAACGCCGCCCAGGCGCGGGGAACGATGAAGGCGCTGCGGGGTCCAGCCCTGTGCGGCACAGAGGCGATTTGGCGCCCCGAAGTTCGGGCGAGGCGCGCCGGAAGTCGCGCTCTGCGTGAAAATCGACTATCGCCATGCGCTTCTGGCCGGGAGGGCGCGATCGATGGATGAGACCAATCAGGCCAGCGCGCCGGCCGGGCTGGCGGGGTACTATTACCAGGTCGACGTCTCGATCTATGTCGCCCTGGACCTGATCATCGCCCAGAAGCGCCTGGACAGGATCACGTTGGAGCCCGCCAACCACGAAGACCTGGCGGGCGACCTGACTGACGAGGCAAGAGCGAGCGCCGCCACGGCGCTGGGCCTGGCCGACGACCGTCTGATCGTGCAGGCCAAGCTGCGCAACACCGAACCGTGGAGCCTGGAGGATCTCGAGAAGCTGATCGCCCGTCGCGACGCCGAGGAGGATCAGTCCGCCGCCGATCGGCGGCGCAAGTCGCCCGCCGCCCTGCTCAACGGCGACGCCCAGCTGCGCTATCTGCTGATGACCAGCGCCGACCTGAAGGGCAAGGCTCGAGACCTGGGCGTGCGCGCCGTCGGCCAATGGCCGGCGACCCTGCCCGCCACGCTCGCCAAGCTTGTCCCCCAGGGAGCCGGGAGGATCGGCGTTCTGGCCCAGCTCGATGAGCAAAAACTGGAAGCGCTGATCCGCGAGCTTTTGCTGGTCACCTGCAAGGTCCCGCGCATCCACGTCGAGGCTTGCCTGGCCAAGCTGCGCGAGATCGCCCTGTGGCACATGAAGAACGGACCGTCCGACTGGACCCGCGAGGCCCTCGAGGCCACGATCGCGGAATTCGAGGGCTATCTGTCCAACACCTCCCGGGTCGCCGCCTTCGTCAAGCCGACCAACTGGCGCGAGCTGGTTTCCGCCCTGGAGACGCGAAACGCCATCGTCATCGTCGGCAGTTCGGGCACCGGCAAGACGACGGCCGCCGACATGCTGCTCGACCACCTGAAGACCAAGATCGACGGGGCCTTCAAGGTGGTCACGGTCCGGGGCCCTTACGACGTCTGGAACTATCGTGATCCGTCGCCGGTCGTGTTCATGATCGAGGATCCGTGGGGCAAATACCGGTTCCACGCCGATCACCGGGCCTGGAACACCGATCTGGACCGCATGCTCCAGGAGGCGCGCAAGGACCGCCGCTTCATCGTCACGACGCGCTCGGACGTGCTCTCGGAGGCGGGAGCCACGCGGCTGAACGCCGAGTGGTTCGTCCACCTGGAGACGCGGCACTACGGGCAGAAGGAGCGCTACCAGCTGTTCGAGAACCGCCTGCGCGACCTGCCCGAAACGCTCAAGCCCAGCGTCCACGCCGCTCGCGGCCGGATCCTTGAGCGCCTCGAGAGCCCCTATGAGATCCAGAAGTTCTTCGACGGCCTGCGCGACGGCGCCCGATCGGGCGAGACGACGCCCGAACTGATCAGCCGCTCGATCGAACGGTCCCACTACGACGCCATCGAAACCACCATCGTCGAGCAGATCGAGGATCGTGACGACACGCCGGCGGCCATCGCCGTCTGGGGGCTGCTGAAGGCGCGCCCGCAGCTCTCATGGACGGCCATCCCCGACATCACCCTGGCGCTGGGCGACAAGGACCACACGGTCGAGGACCGGGTGGAGCCCCTGATCCGCTTCATGGCGGCGGGCCGCAACATCCGCCAGCCCAAGGACGTGATCAGCTACTACCATCCTCGCGTCGAAGCCGGGCTGGAGCGGGTGATCAAGGCCAACGCCGCGCGGGCGGCCAGGCTGCTGGGCCATCTGGTCGATGTGCTGCACGACCAAGACGACGGCGACGCCGACTGGGGTCAGGAATCCGCCGCCCAGCTGGTCCAGGGAGCCAGGCGCGACGATGTCGCCATCCGGCTGTCGGCCGCCGCCCAGGCTCGCCTGGACGGGTTCCTTCGCCGGCGGCTGGCGGTCAAGGGCGGCCAGCTGGACCACGACCTGAAGCTGGCGGCGGACGTCGGCGCCGTCGGCGACACCATTGCCGACCTGGCGCGATGGCTCATGGCGAGGGGCAAGCTGTTCGGCAATCTCGATCATTGGCGCGACACCAAGCCGACCAAGGCCCAGGCCGAGGTTCTGGCGGCAGATCCCGACGTCCGGGCCCTGGCGGGTCGGTTCGTGCGCGAACTCCTGGCCGGCCCGCGCGACCGCTTTCCACAGGACTTCGCCAAGCGCCTCTCGCGGGTGGCCGGGCCGCAGACCGACGCCTTCCGCGATGCAGCCCTGGGCATGGTCGCCGACGGCCAGAGCTGGAATTCCGAGGCCGTCGCCCGCGGCGCGATCGTCGATTTCGACGGGTTCGAGCCGGTCGTGACGGCGGCGATCGCCGAAAGCCGCAAGCTTCTTGGCTCCAATGACGACCAGCTGTGGCTGGAGATTCGCAACGGCGAGCATAGTGAAGGCTATGAGGAGTACCTGGCGGAGCGATATTACGACCAGGGCGATACGGCCGACACCTTCATCAAGGCTTTCCTGGCGGACCTGCGTCGGTTGCGCGGGTGGCGAGCGATCCTCGCCCGACCGGACCGCGACGATCTGCTGTGGACCTGGATCGGTCTGGCGGCAGAGCCCGAGGCCACGCCCGAGCCGGAGGAACTGGAGGCCCTGGCCGACGCATGCCGCGGGCATCGTCACGAATCCCGGTTTTGGGACCTGGCCGAAGACACATGGTCTCCCCGGCTGGCCGGACGACTGGCCGCACGGTTGGATGATCCCTCGCTCGACGGATCCACGCGCCGCGCGGTGATCGAGGTCATGGCCCGGCACGAGCCCGAAGCCGTGAAGGCCGCGCTCGGCGCCGCCGCCCAGGCCGCAAACCTGGGCGAGGTGTTGCGATGGATGACGGACTTGAAGGCCGCCCAGCAAGGCTACGGCGTCAAGAACGCCGTGGTCGACTTCGCCAAGATCGCGCCGTCGGCAGCCGAGCCGTTCCAGACCCTGGCGCGCCTTGTCCTGACCGGCGAGGCCGCGCCGCTTTCGGACGAGGACGCCACCAGCCTGAACAAGATCGACGCTTCGGGGGTCCCCGACCTGCAGCTGGCCAAGGCGCGATTGCTGGCGGCCTCGGGCCGGGACGCCCGCGACCTGATCGAAGGGCTGCTCGCCACCCCCGGTGTGAAGGACGAGGATATCGCCAGGGCGGTCACGGCGTTTGGCCTGGCTGTCGAGCTTGGACACTGGGATGTCGTCGAGGCCGGTCTTGGCCACCGGTTCGCCGATGTTCGGCGCGCGGCCCTGGTCGCGCTCGCCCCCCGCGAACCCGATCCCCTTTCCGCGCGCCTGCTGGCCCTGGCGGGCGACAAGGGAAGCCGGGTGCGTCAGGCCTTGGTCGACCTCCTGAAGCAGAGGCCCCACCCCGCCCTCCAGCCGACCCTGGTCGCTCTGACCAAGGATCGTTGGAGCCGGGCGCAGACCTATTATGGCGAAGAGGCCAGCTTCCCGATCGCCGAAGCCGCCGCCGATCTGCTGGCCCAGCAAGCCCCGCTGTCGCCGGACACGGTGGAAACGCTGCTGGCGACCGCCCTTGAGACCGAGGACACAGATCTGCTCCACGCCTTGCTGGGCGCCGTGGCCGCTCAAGGCGGCGACACCGGTCTCAATCGCTTGGCCGATATCGTCCTCGAACAGGGGCGTCCGACGATTCACGCCGCGGCCGCCCACGCGCTCTATCGGGCGGGCGTGGTCGCGCCCTCGCGGGCCGCCCGGTTCGACCTGCAGCAATTGACCCGTCGCGCGGCCTGGATCGCCAACAATATGGCCCTGGCCATCGGGACCACCGGCGAGCCGGACGCGACCTTGCGCCTTGCCAAGGCGATCGGCGCCGATCCGCAGAGGGCCGCCCTCTTGATCCCGATGAGCTTCGCGGCTCTGCGGCGAGACCTCGACCTGGCCGACGCCATCGCCGGGCTCCTCCCCGAGGCGGTCAGTCAAGGAATGAAGGCGGCCTTGGCGGGCGGCGCGCCGATGCCGCGAACGGTTTTGGAGGGATTGGGCGAGTTCAGGGTGCGTGAAGCCGTGATGTCCAGCTTGCCAGGCCTGTTCCAGCCCACCCGCCGGAAAGGGTGAAGGGAGGGCCAGGCCGGCGGGCCGCTGGTTTGCGGTCGCTGGAGCCTTGCCATGTCCCTTAAATCCATTGTCAGAGCGCTTGGGGGCGATCTCTATGCCGGAGGTCGTCGCGCCAACATCCCCGCCCCGGGCCATAGCCGACGGGATCGATCGGTGTCCCTGTTGGAGCGCGACGGTCGATTGATCATCCATACGTTTGGCGACGGGGATTGGCGCCGGGTCCGCGACGATCTTCGCGCCAGGGGCCTGCTGGGCGACGGAGCCGACGACCCGGCGGCCTCGCCGCGGCGCCCGGGTCGAGACGAGGACCGGGCGCGCCGCCGGGAGGTCGCCCAGGCCCTTTGGGCCGACGGTCGAACGGTCGCCGGAACCTTGTCCGAGCGTCATTGCCGGCTGCGGGGCCTGGTCGGCGATCCGCCCGGACCTTCGGCGCTGCGGCACCACGGCCTGGTTCCGCTCTCGGTCTATCGACCGGGCGCGGCCACCCGGCCGGCCTTGCTCGCTGGCGTCTGCGATCGCGACGGGGCGATCACGGCCGTCGAGATCACCTACCTGCGGGCCGATGGCCACCGCGCCTCGGCGCTGCGGCTGGCGCGCAAGACGGTCGGCTGCCTCGCGCCCGGCGGCGCCGTGCGCCTGGATGTCGCGGTTGAAACCCTGCTCGTCGCCGAAGGCGTCTTCACCGCGTTGTCGGCCCGGCGCCGCTTTGGCCTGCCGGCCTGGGCGCTCCTCTCGACCTCCAATCTCCGCGCCTGGCGTCCGCCCCCGGAGGTGCGTCGGGTGATCATCGCCGCCGATCGCGGCCGGGACGGGGAGGCGTCCGCGGCCGCCCTCGCCCGCGCCCTCGAGACGCTCGGCGTCGCGACGAGGATCGCCCTCCCGCCGCCGGGGTTCGGCGACTGGAATGAGCTGGATGCGGCCGAGGCGCGCGGCCGCATCGGCGGGCAAAGGGGGGAGTGAGGGACCGGGCGGGTGCGCCCGATCGGCAGGATGGTCCTGTCTGGGGCGCTGGAGCCGCCTCATGTCTCGTTCGTCTTCCGCCAAGGCCTTGGTCCTTGCCGCCGCCTCGCCCGCGCCGTCCGACAACCGCATTCGCGTGCCTTTGCGCGACCTGGGCCTGGCGCCCGAGAACCTCCGCTTCGACGAGGCCGCCGATGAACGCATCGGCCAGTTGGCCGACACCATCGCCGCGGCCGGCGTCATCGTCCCGCCGATCGTCCGCGCGGGCCGCAAGGGCGAACAGCCCTATATGGCGCTGGACGGCCGTCGACGCCGCCTGGCCTTGCTCGACCTGGTCGATCGCGGCGTGATCGACGAGGACTATCCGGTCGAGTGCGTCCTGGCGGTCGGCAAGGCCGCCCAGGCCGCGGCGATCGTGCTGCCCAACGCCGAGACCGCTCCGGTGCACATCGCCTCGATCATCATGGCGATCGGCAGCCTTCGCAAAGCCAAGATGGACACCGCGTTCATCGCCGCCTCGCTCGGCTATTCGGAACTGGAGATCAAGCGGCTTGAAGCCTTGGCCGGCGTGCACCCGACCGTGCTGGCCGCCCTGCGCCAGGGCCGGCTGACCCTCAAGCAGGTGCGCAGCTTCGCGCGGATCTCCGACAAGACCCAGCAGGCCCAGCTGGCCCAGTCGGCGCTCGATGGGCATTTCCAGGAGTATCAGCTGCGCAATCTCGTCGAGACCGGACGGGTGACCACCGAGGATCGCCGGTTCCCGCTCGTGGGCGAGGCGCGCTACCTGGCGGCGGGCGGCCGGTTGGATGTCGACCTCTTCGGCGAGCTGCCCGATCGGGTGCTCGATCCGGAAATCCTGGAGCACGCGTGGCGCCAGCGCATCGCCCCGCTGATCGCCAAATTCCAGGATCGCGGCCTGGCGGTCTTTGTGGGGCCTGACGCCGGCTACCGCGCGCCCGACGATTTCGAGAGCCTGCCGTTCGTCTATCACGGCGACCTTTCGGAAGCGCAGAAGACGGCCCGCGCCGAGGCGCGCGACCGTGTCGATGAACGGCTGGAGGCCCTGCGCGAGGTCGGGCTGGTCGCCGACGACGCCATAGAGGCGATCGACGCGGTGCTGGTCGCCCGCCAAGAGCACGCCGCCTGCGTCCTGGGCCGCCTTACCCTCGGGGCGCTGCTGCTGTCGCCCAACGCCGAGCGCGGCGTCGACGCCACCTTCTACACCCCCGAGCCGGAGGATCTCGAAGCGAGCGAGGAAGAGGACGGCGACGATGGGGACGACGATGGCGCGCGCCCGAGCCGGCCGGCCGAGGTCGTCGATCTGGTGACGCCGAAGGTCGTGGTGTCCGTCGAGGGCGTCAGCCACAGCCTGCACGAGGTGCGCACCGACCTGGCCACCCGCGGCCTGATCCGCGACCTGGCCGACCATCCGGGCGCGGCGCTCACGGCCCTCGTCGCCCAGCTCTTCAAGATCCTGGCCCTGACCACGCACACCTACCAGGATGAGTCGGCCCTGGCGGTCACGGCGGCCAAATATACGCGCGGGGGCATGACGCCGCATCCGGCCCTCGACGGTGAGGTGCGCGCTCGCCTGTCGGCCCGGCGAGAGGCCTATCTGGCCAGCGGTCTGCGACCGATCGGTTTCGTCGACGCCCTGCCGCACGGGGAGAAGATGGCGTTGCTCGCCGAACTGGTCTCCGTAAGCCTCAACGTCCGGGAGCAGCGCACCAGCTTGGTTCGCCACGCCGCGCGGACCGAGGCGGCCGAGATCGCCGAGCTGTGCGACGCCGACCTCAGCGTGCACTGGACGCCGGACGCGACGTTCCTGGCCGCCCACTCCAAGGCGCAGCTGATGGCGATGCTGGACGAGATGAAGGTCGAGGATGCGCGCGCCGCGACGCTGAAGAAGGACGAACTGGTCAGCTTCGTGGCCGAGGCCGCGGCCGAACGTCAGTGGGTTCCCGCCGCTCTGGGCTGGAGCGCCGCGGTCGAGGATGACGAGCCTGCGGCCGATGAGGCCGAGGGTTCGGACGTTGCGCCCGAGACTGGCGACGCGGGCGGCGATCCGGCTTCCGCTCCACTGGTGGAAGCCGCCGAGACGGTCGCGGCCTGACCGACGCGAGCCCTCGCCGCCGGGCGAGGGCTCGACCCTTGCAGCCGCGAGGGGCCCGGACGGTCCTCCAAAGGTCGAGGGGATGGGGGCGGGGCGAGCCCGTCGGGTCTGGAGGGAAGCGCCCTCCGCGGCGGGTGAGCCAGGATCTCGCCATGACCGCATCGCTGCCCTTGTTCGCCGCCGACGCCGCGAGCGCCGCCGACGCCAGCGCCAATATCCTCTCCGCCGCCAGGGCGCTATCGGCCCACCTCAACCGCTCGCGGTCGCTGGAGCGCAAGCTGATCGCCGGCGTGATGACCACGGCCTTCGGCGCCTCGGACGCCGAGGGGGCCTGGAGCTGGCGCGACGCCTACGACGCGGTCGAGGCGGCCATGGTGCTGCAGATCCGCCGCCTGACCCCGCAGGTCTCCCGGCTGGAGGACGCCCCGGCCGAAATCTGCGCCCTGCTGGCCAGCCTTTCGGCCCTCACCCCGACCCAGACCCGGCGCTCCGAGGAGCAGGTCGACCTGGATCAGTTCTCGACGCCGCCGCAGCTGGCCGCTCTGGCGGTGCTGGCCGCCCAGATCCGTCCGGGCGACCAGGTGCTGGAACCATCGGCCGGCACGGGCTTGATCGCCGTGATCGCCGAGGCCTGCGGGGGCAGGCTCTGGCTCAACGAACTGGCCAGCGGCCGCGCCGCCCTGCTGGACGGTCTCTTTTCGCAGGCGAGCCGTTCGCGTCACGACGCGGTCCATCTGAAGGACCTCCTGGCCGCGTCAGGCGCCTTCGACGCGGTCGTGCTCAACCCGCCCTTCCAGCACCTGGACTCGCATCTGGCCGCGGCCCTGGCGACCCTCGCCGACGGCGGGCGCCTGGCGGCGATCGTTCCAAGCCGAATTCTGGACGATGCGCCGGCTCTGGCCAGGCTCGAGACCGGGGCGGCGATCGTCGGCCGGATCGCCTTCCCGCCCAGAGCCTATGCGGGCCATGGGACGTCGGTGGAAACGGGTCTTCTGGTCATCGACCGCGGCGTCGCCGCCGATCGCGCCGCCCTCGTCGCCTGCGCCGACCTCCCCGAAACCGCCCAGGCCGCTGCGGCCATCACCCCGCGCGCGACGGCCAAGCCCAGAAGCTTCCACGCCGTCTCCCGGACGGCGGTCCTGGCGCCCAGGGCGCGATCCCTGGCCCTGCCCACGGACCGGATGGGCCTTCTCGCACAGGTCGCGGCCCTGGACTACCGGATCATCGACTGGAGCGGCGAGGGCCACGACGTGGGGCTCTACCAGGCCTACCGCCTGGGCCGCATCGCCATCGACGGCGCCCCCGTCCACCCCTCGGCGTTGGTCGAGTCGCGACCCATGGCGTCGGTCGCGCCGCCCGCCCCGACCTATCGCCCCGTTTTGCCCGTCTCGATCCTCGCCGAGGGCCGGCTCTCCGACGCCCAGCTGGAGACGGTGATCTATGCCGGCGAGGCCCATGCCGCGACCCTTCCCGGCGCTTGGGTCATAGGCGAGGCCGCCCATACGGCCCTGCCCGCCACCGCGGAGACGGAAGGGGCGGTCAGCTTCCGGCGGGGATTTTTCCTCGGCGACGGCACGGGCTGCGGCAAGGGCCGGCAGATCGCCGGCGTTATCGCCGACAACATGGCCCAGGGCCGCGTTCGCGCCGTCTGGCTGTCCAAGAACGACGCCCTGCTCGAAGACGCCCGCCGCGACTGGGGCGCGATCGGCGGCGGGGCGCGTGACATCGTTCCACAGAGCGCCTGGAAGCAGGCCGACGCCATCCGTCTTGACCGAGGCGTTCTCTATTCGACCTACGCGACCCTGCGCCAGCCGGCGCGCGGCGCGAAACCCTCGCGCCTCGACCAGATCGTCGCCTGGCTTGGCGAGGACTTCGACGGCGTCATCGTGTTCGACGAGGCCCACGCCATGGCCAACGCCGCCGGCGGCGGCAAGGGCGCGCGCGGTTTCAAGAAAGCCTCGCTACAGGGGATGGCGGGCCTGGCGTTGCAGAACCGCCTGCCCAAGGCGCGGATCGTCTATGTCTCCGCGACCGGGGCCACCACGCCGGAGAACCTGGCCTATGCGGCGCGCCTGGGCCTGTGGGGCGGGACCGAGGCGCCGTTCCTCAATCGCGAAGCCTTCCTCACCGCGGTCGAGGCCGGCGGGGTGGCGATGATGGAGCTGATCGCGCGCGAGCTAAAGGCGCTCGGCCTCTACATCGCCCGCTCGCTGTCGTTCGACGGCGTGGAGTACGAGGCCCTGGGCCACGCGCTCACCGAGCAGGACGTCACGATCTGGAACGCCTGGGCCGACGCCTACCAGATGATCCACCGGAACCTGCGCGCGGCCCTGCAGGCCACCGGCGTCGCCGACGGGGACGGCAAGGTCAAGAGCGCCACGGCGGCCTCGGCGGTGATGTCGGCCTTCGAAGGGGCAAAGCTTCGGTTCTTCGGCCATCTTCTGGCCGGCCTGAAGACGCCCAGCCTGATCGCCGCGATCCGCGACGATCTCGCCAAGGACCGCTCGGCCGTGATCCAGGTCGTGTCGACCAACGCCGCGGTCATGGAGCGCCGCCTGGCCCAGATCCCAGTGAAGGAGTGGAACAACCTCTCGATTGACATGACGCCGAAGGACCAGGTGCTCGACTATCTGATGTCGGCCTTCCCGGTTCAGGCGATGACCGAGGTCGACACCGAGGATGGCGGAACGACCGTCGTCCCGCTTTACGAGGACGGCCGCCCGGTGCTCAGCCAGGAAGCCCTCCGCCTGCGCGAGGCGACCATCGCCGACCTGGCTTGCCTCCCCGCTGTGCAGGGGGTGCTGGACACGCTCCTCGACGTGCTCGGTCCCGACCTCGTCGCCGAGGTCACCGGCCGGGCGCGCCGGGTCGTCAGCCGCGATGGGCGGCGGGTGGTCGAGCGGCGCGCGCCTTCGGCCGCCAAGGCCGAGACCGACGCCTTCATGGGCGGCAAGAAGCGCGTCCTGGTGTTCTCGGACGCCGGCGGGACCGGCCGCAGCTACCACGCCGACCTCGCCGCGGCCAATCAGCAGCGACGGGTTCACTATCTGGTCGAGCCCGGCTGGCGGGCCGATGCGGCGATCCAGGGCCTTGGCCGCTCGCATCGCACCAACCAGGCCAGCGCGCCGCTGTTTCGGCCGGTGACCACGGAGATCCATGGCGAGAAGCGCTTCCTTTCGACCATCGCCCGGCGCCTGGACAGCCTGGGCGCCCTGACGCGCGGTGAACGCCGGACCGCCGGCAACGGGCTCTTTCGGGCCGAGGACAACCTGGAAAGCCCGTGGGCCCACCGGGCCCTGCAGGCCTTCTATGTCGCGCTTCACTTCGGCCAGGTCGAGGCCATGAGCCGCGAGGCGTTCGAAGCCAAGACGGGCCTGTCCCTGCTTGACCACGAGGGCAATCTCAAGGACGCCGACGATCTGCCGCCGATGAACACCTTCCTCAACCGGCTGCTGGCCTTGCGGATCGAGGACCAGAACGGCCTGTTCGCCAAGTTCGAGGCGATCCTGGGGGGCATCCTCGAAAAGGCGGCCGCCTCCGGCGCGCTCGACAAGGGCATGGAGGACGTGGTCGCCGACGACCTCGACGTCTTGGGCGAAGAGGTGCTGCGCACCGACCTGACCACGGGCGCCGAAACGCGGCTCGTCCGCTTCGCGGTGCGCACCCGCCGATCCCTGATCACCGCCGACGAGGCCCTGGCGGGGCAGGACGCGGCGGGCCTGATCTACGGGGTGAACGCCAAGTCGGGTCGCGCCGCCCTGATCGTCCAGGGCCTGACCACCACGGACGATAATGATCGCCTGATCCAGGCCGTGCGCCTGATCCGCCCTGAAAAGCGCACGATCGCGCCGCTCAAGGCCTTCGAGGAATCGGCTTGGGAGGCGACGGACGAGGCGGCGTGGCGGGCGGCGTGGGCCGCCGAACTGGCCGCGGCCGATCCGTGGATCTCGCGCGAGCTCGCCCTGGTCACGGGGCTACTCTTGCCGGTCTGGTCGAGCTTGCCCAGCCGGCAGGCGACCGTGCGCCGGGTCAAGGCGCCCGATGGCCGGCGGTGGCTGGGGCGCACGCTCGATATCGGCCAGGTTCCGACCGTGAAGGTGGCCTTGGGCCTCACCGACATGGCCCAGGCCGTCGCCGACGGATCCCTGGCGCGGCGGATGATCCTCGAGGAGGGCGCGGCGATCGCCCTGGCCGGCGGCCTCTGGCTGCGCCGGGCCCGGGTCATGGATCGCTGGCGGGTCGAGGTGGTCGGCGCGGCGGCCCAGCGCCAGGCCTTCCAGCTGCTCGGCTGCTTCGTCGAGATCATCAACTATCAGCCGCGGGTCTTCGTCCCCGTGGACCAGCCGGCGACCTTCACCGCCTTGCTTGAGAAATGGCCGGCCCAGACCGTCCTGCCGGCGGCGGCTTAGCGCACCGCGCCTTTCCGGGGCCGAGATCGGCCGTGGCGTTGGGCGGCCCCGACGTGGGCCCGGGGCCGCCCGCGTCGGGTCAAAGGGAAAGGAAGGGCGGTCGGAGGCGGGCGATCCGGAAATCCGTCCGGCGCCGGCCAGCTGGAGGACTCCATGTCCGCCTGCCTTCCCCCACTTTCTCCCGACACCGCGACCGCCGCTGATCAGACTGCGGTCCTCGACTCTTCGCCCGAAGGCTTCGGCGTTGGCGAGGTCCTCGCCGCGCGCGATTTCATACCGCAGACGGCTTCGGCCGAGGCCGTGCGCCAGGTCGCCGCGCGGATGGACAGCGCGGTGCTGTCGGATGTGGAGATCCTGCATCTGCACCTGGCCGCCAGCGACCGGGACGAGGCCCTTGGCAACGCCGAGCGCCTGCTCGAGCGGTTTGGCGGCCTGGCGGGCGTCCTGGCCGCGGACGTCGCGGAGCTGCTGCGTCATGTCAGCCCCCAGTCGGCGGTGAACCTCAAGCTCGTCCGCGAGATCACCTGCCGGGTGAGCGCCGCGGCCTTGACCGATCGCCAGCTGCTCACCTCGTCCAGGACGGTCGCGGACTATTTCGCGATCCAGATGCGCGGCCTGCCGCGCGAGGAGTTCTGGGTGCTGTTCCTCGACAAGCGCAACCAGCTCATCGTCGTGGAGCGGCTGGGCCAGGGCACCACGGACCATGCGCCCGTCTATCCGCGCGAGGTCCTGCGCCGCGCCTTGGAGGTCGGGGCCAGCGCCCTGATCGTGGCCCACAATCATCCATCAGGCGATCCCGCCCCCTCGCGGGCCGACCTGCAGATGACCAAGGCCCTGGCCGACGCGGCCAAGGCCCTGGGCCTGGCGCTGTGGGACCACATGATCATCGGCAGCGACAGGGTCCTCAGCCTGAAGGCCGAGGGCCTTATCTGATCGGTCGCACCCTGGAGAACTCCACCCGGATTCTTCGGGAGATGCGCGAACGATGGCAGATCGCCATCATCGTGCGGATGATCGAGAAAGCCGGAACCGGTGAGCGGGTCTACCTCGCCATCAAGTCCTTCCTCCTGACCGACAGCGACTATCGCCCTGGCGAGCGGGTCGACATCCGCGAACTCTCGCGCCACGTCGGAGCGAGCGCCTCCCCCGTGCGCGCGGCCCTTCACCGAATGGCCGGGGAGCGGTTGCTGGTCAGCCACCAGGGCGAAGGCTTTTCATTCCCACGACTGACCGAGCCGGGTCTGTCGGACCTCTACCAGTGGAACGCCGCCTTGCTGGTCAACGCCCTGAGGTCGGGACTGGCGCGAACGTTCACGCCGGAACCGGACATCGACGCTGTCGCCAGGCCCATCGCCAGCCTGGAGACGCTGTTCGCCGTGCTGGCCGCGCAGAGCGACAACATCGAAGTCGAGTGGGCCGTGGCCGGGGTCAGTGATCGCCTGCGTCGCGTTCGTCGCGCGGAGCTGGGCCTCGTCGCCGACTTCGGCGATGAGGTTGCGGAGCTGAGCAGGCTGCTGAATGACGGTGATGGCACCGCGATCCGGACCATGATGGTTGCCTATCATCGCCGGCGTCTCCGCCTGGTGCCCACCCTCGTCCGTCACCTTCACGGTTTGGCGGACCGCGAGCCACGCTGAATTTCCGGCGAATTTTCGAAAAATCCCCGTGTTATTCCCTGCGTGTTTTCCACCTTCGGTCGCACCTTACAACCGTCACGGTGGGCGTGACTTAGAGAAGGAGACCGTCATGGAACGGACCGAAGACCACATCGAAGACGCCCTGATCGACCTGGGCGCCGTCACCGTCGAAACCAAGGGCAACTTCCCGGTTCGCCCCGAGCAGGGCATCGGCACCCTGAACCCCGGTCTGTCGGAAGACTAAGTCGGGTGGGGGCTCGCCTTGGCGGGTCCCCAATGCCGAGCCGCCTATGCAGTTTCACGTGCCTTCCCATCTGGCCTTTTGCGACGCCCAGGGCGGCGTGATGTTCCTAGACGTCGCCAAGGGACGATACTTCGCCCTGCCGCGGCCCCTGGAGCCCGCATTCCGCGCGCTGGCGGGGCGCGCCTTCCAGGCCGATGACGCCGACCCCAGCTTGGTGGCCCGCCTACGTCGGATCGGAGTGATAACCGCCGAGGGCGGCGCACGGATCACACGCCAGACGACCCAGCTGCCGACGGCGAGCTGGATGGACACTCCGCCGCCGGATAGCCGGACAACGATGGCGGCGCGCGTTTGGGCGACCCGCCACCTGCTGGCGACCCGTTCAGCGTTACGCCGCCTTTCCCTGTCCCAAATCCTCGAGGGCCTGGACGTCCAACGCGCAAACCGTCAGGCCTCGGCGCTCGATCAGCTGGCCGATCCTTCGAGCCTATTCGAGAGCGCACGGCGTTGGACGCCGATTAAGCCGGTGTGCCTGTTGGATTCCCTGTCGCTACTGGCCTTCCTCCATCAACGCGGCTTAACGGCCGATCTCGTGTTTGGCGTGATACGCCAGCCGTTCGCCGCCCATTGCTGGGTCCAAGCTCATGACGTCGTGCTGAACGATCGATTGGATCGGGTGGCGGAGTTCACGCCGATCCTGGTGGTCTGATGGCTGGCGGCTATCTGTTGATCCTGGGCCAAGGCCCTGCGGCCGACGCGCTACGGCACGGCGCCCGCGCCATCTCGACGCTCCGGCTAGTCGTGGAGACCAGTGAACTCGCCGTCCTGGTCGAGTCTGAGCTGCCTTACCGACCGCTTGGAGCGGCTGGGTGCGTTCTGGGCCATGTGTTCGTCGATTCCGCCGAACCTGCGGCGATCGATCAGTTTGGTCCGGATCAGGTTCAAGCGATCGTCGCCTCCAACGGACAATGGCTGATCGACAATACCTGGGGCGGGTATCTGGCGATCATCACGCCGCCGACGGGCGGCGGCGCGCAGGTATTGCGCGATCCGTCTGGAGCCTTGCCCGCCCTTTGGATCCGCCAGGAGCGCTTGACCCTCATCGCCTCGTCGCTGGACCTGGCGCTCGCGGCGGGCCTTCCTCGGCCGAGTCTCGACTGGCCGACGGTCGGGCAGATTCTGGCCTATCCGCATTGTCGCGGCGTTCGCACGGGATTGCGCGGGGTGGACGAACTGCTGCCGGGCGTTCGCGCCTGCATTGGCCCCGACCAACGGGCAACCACGGCCCTGGCCTGGTCACCATGGGTGTTCGCCGACCGCGACCGGGCGTTTCCCGATCGCGAGTGCGCCGCCTCGTCGGTGCGGGAGGCGGTGGACCGTAGCGTCCGCGCTTGGGCGCGGGTTTCCGCGCCGCTGATCCTGGAACTGTCTGGGGGCCTGGATTCCTCGATCATCGCCACCGGCCTGGCGGGAGGGGACGCGACATTCGCCAATTTCTACACGCTCGCTGCCGAGGCCGACGAGCGCGCCTATGCGCGAGAGGCCGCCACGGCCGCTGGCGGCGTTCTCATCGAGCGCGAGGTTCATGCCCATCAGATCGATGTTCGTCGCGCGAGACCCGGTCGTCACGCTCGACCCGCTTCCCAGGCTCTGCTCCAGCCGATCGAGGCTGCTTTCACGCGTCTCGGCCGGGAGCTGGGAGCTGCCGCCTATTTCACCGGCTTGGGCGGGGACAATGTCTTCTGCTCGATCGCTACGGCTGCGCCGGCCACCGACGCGCTGCTGACCTTCGGGCCCGGCGGTCACTTTCTGCGGTCACTGGCCGATCTGGCCCGACTCCATCAGGCCACGCTGTGGGACGTCGCCCGTCTGGCGTTTCGAAAGGCCATCGCGCGCAGGTCGAGCCTAGGCGTGGTTCCGGTTACCCGATTCCTGGCGGGCGACGTCATGCCAGACCTTCCAGAGCATCCTTGGCTGACCGCGCCGGCCGGGGTGCTGCCTGGCAAGCGCGAGCATGTCGCGAGCCTCCTTGTCGCCCAGGCCTTTCTCGATCGCTACGAGCACGCCGCCCAGGCCCCCGTGCGTTATCCGCTACTGGCCCAACCGGTGATGGAGACCTGCCTTCGGGTTCCGTCTTGGATGTCGATCGCCGAAGGCCGCAACCGAGCGCTGGCGCGTGACGCCTTCGGCGATGTTTTGCCTGACGCGATCAAGCGCCGTCAGACCAAAAGCGGGCTCAACGTCTTCATGGGCGCCGCCTTCGAGGCCAATCGCGCGACCCTGGTCGACCAGTTGGTCCGCGGCTGGCTGGTCACCGCAGGCCTGGCCGATGGTCAGGCGATCCGCCAGGTGCTCGATGACCCCGCGCCCAACGGTCTGGACATGGCGCGGCTCCTTTACCTGGCCGATGTCGAGGCCTGGGCGCGAACCTGGGGTCAAACCTAATGCTCGCGAGCTTTGGCCGCCATGGCGTCCCAGCGGCGGTACTGGTCGATTTTCATCGGGTCGGGATCCCGGTAGTCCTGCAGCCAGTAGCGAAACCAGTCGAGGTTGCGCTGGTAGGCTGCCAGGCGATGCCGAGGCTGCGCTAGGACGTGCCGTTCCTGTGCGAACACGTGCAGTTCCACGGGGGTCTTGCTATTGGAGAGCCGTGCGAACAGTTCGATCGTCGGCCGAAACTCTTGTTCGGGCAGTTGCATGAGCAAGGGCGTGGTGAGGTCAGCGGTGTCCAGCGCGGCGGAAACCTCCTTCCAGCGCTGGGGCGTCTCGTCCGGCGCCCCAAGTTTCCACGCGCGCCTTAGGCCGTCATGAATGTCGCGTCCCGCGACGCCATTGAACCAGTAGTACCCCGGCTCAACCTGCAGCGAAGCGATGGAGGCGGCGGCCAGTAGCCTGGTGTGGCGCGCGACCCAGAGGGTCACCTCGCTGCCCATGCTTAGGCCGCCCATGCCGACCTTGGAAGGATCGATAAGGCCCCGGCGATCCAGAAGCGCGACGACGGCCACCACGCCTTCCAGACCGGATTGGTAGTCGGCGACCATGTCCAGGTCGGTGCTCTGGGATCGGGTCGGATTGATGCACAGGGCGGTCAGCCCGGCCTGGGCCATTGTCACCAGGGGCCACTCGTCGCCGACGCCGCCGCGCAGATACCCTTCACAACGATAGTAGTTGATGAACAGAGGCGTGCGTCCCGCACCGGCTGCCCGGATCAGCTGTCCCGTGAACACGCGTCCCTTGGCGTCGGTCCAGCTCAGAGCCTCGGCGACGACGGTCTTGTCGTTTGGGGCGGGTCCGTTTGGGGCGGCTAGGATCGTCCGGCGGCCGGTATCAATGCCGATCTTCTCCAGCCTCGGAGGCGTCAAAGCCTGGGACGAAACGCAGACCAGGGCGTCGACGCCGACCGCGCAGGGCGCGCCAAACTCTCCCCCGCCCAGTTGGCCTGGGTCTTGGACGATCGCGCGCACGCCACCGGCCAGACGCCAGATATAGAGGGTTGTGCGAAGGCCTGGATCGGTCGCGGCGAAAACGACTTCGTCCCGTTCGGGCCGCCAGGTGATCCACGATGGCGTGTGGTCACGGCAGGCCTTGGCCTGGCAGCTGTCGACCGCCCCGCCCGGTCGCACCACTTCAAGCCTCATGTGATTGTCGCGCCAGACCAAGCGCGCCTCGCCGAACCGGGGGGAAGGGATCGTGGTGATCACATGCTCGGCGGCGAAGACATCCGGCGGCGGAGGGCGCTGAGAGCCGTCGCTTGGGGCGCTGGTCGGGGCCAGAGTGGTCAAGTCGATGGCCTTGGCTTGCTCGGGCGTGTCGCCGAGCAAGGCGTCGCGTTGGAACCAGCGTCCTGAAAGGCGCTCGGACGCCATGCGGCCGTTGATCTCGACCGCGCCGAACAGGGCTTGGGCCGGATCGACGGTGTGATCGATCCGGACGCCGCTGTCGTAGAGCGTACGTTCGGCGTCGGCCACCTGGGCGCGGGTCGCGCGCACCCAGTAGACAAGGCGATTGTCGGCGTCGACCTTGAAGCGATCGACATCGGCGTCATCGGCCGTGAGTCGCTGGCTCCCCGAGCCATCCGCGCGTGATCGCCAAATCTGGACCTGTCCCTCCCGCAGCGCACGATAGTAGATGTAGCGTCCATCGGCCGACCAGACCGGCGCTTCTTCGACCGCGACCCCCTCGGCCTTCCATAACGCCAGGCCGCCATCCCCGACCTTAAGCGGGGGGGACAAGCCGTCGATCGCAGCCACCCACCATCCAAGGCCGTAGTGATTGGCCTCCAGCGAGGCGCGGCCCTGCCGAAACGCGACATATCGCCCGTCCGGTGAAATGACCGGCGTGGTGATGTCGACCGTTTCGATCAGCGCCGACAAGGTCGGGGGCGCGACCCGCGGCGCCTCGGTGGAGGCGACGGCCAGGCTGGCCGCGAGCAGCAGGGCTACCATGACTTGACCAGTTCCAGGGCCACGCGGCGGCCCGTGGGATCGGCCTTCTCGCCGTCATAGCCGATTGCCGAAAGCACCGTGCGCAACTCGGCGTAAGGCGGGTCCCTGTCGAACAGGTTGGTCACGGTCAAGGCCACGCGCAGGCCTGACAGCCGATCGGCGCGGTCAGGAACCTTATAGGCCACCTGCAGGTCGGCCGTGGTCCAACTCTTGACCGTCTGGCGGGGCGTTACCGTCTGGTTCTGGTAGTCCGAGATATAATTGACGAAGCCGGTGAGCGCCCACGGGCCAACGCTCCAGCCGGCGTGAGCCCGAAGGCGTAGGTCCGTCGGCGTTCCGACCGTGCCGACCACGTTGATGGTCGGCGAGCCGGAGGTGACCTTCTGGTCGATGGAAAAGATGTAGCTGCCGACCAAACCCAGGGACACCTCGCCGCGCCGGGTCGAGACGTCGTAGCCAAGATCAAGGTCCAAGCCACGCTGGCGCGCCGAGGAGAGGTTGCGATTTCGCAGATCGACGATGGCGGTGACCGCCGAGGCCGGTATGGCGGCGGGATTGTACAGCAGCGGGCTGGCGTAGTAGGCGGCGACGGTGCTCGCGCCGGGGTGGTCCTGGATGACGTCCCCGTAGACTTCGCGCTCAATCAGGATGTTGAACGCGTTAGCGTTCACGTTGGCGATCCGGTCGCGGTAGTCGATGTCGTAGTAGGTCAGCGAAGCGCTCAGGCCGTCGATCTGGGCGGGTCGGAAGATGACGCCGGCGGTCCACGTCGTGGCGCGTTCAGGGCCTAGATCAGGGGCGTTGCCCAGGAGGGTGAGCACCGTGGTCGAACCGCTCGGGGAGCTTGGATCCACGAGAACTGTGGGCTGGTAGGCATTGACCGACGGACCTTGACGCAGATCCTGGAAGCTGGGCGCCCTGAACGAGGTGCCATAGCTGGCCCGCACGGTTAGGTCGGCGCTGGGGCGCCAATCCAGTCCGATCTTGGGGTTGGACGTCGTGCCGACGTCGCTATAGCGCTCGATGCGACCGGCGAGGGAGAGGTCCAGGGCGCGGACGCCGCTGACGCTCATCGCCGGATTGACCAATGGAACGCGCAGCTCGGCGTAACCGGCGGTAATCCGACGCGTACCGGGGTATTCGGTGGGGAGGTCGAACGGGTTGATGCTGAACAGCAGATAGGTCGAGCTCTGGGTGTAGCGTTCGGCGCGTTGCTCGGCGCCGACGGCCAACATGACCTCGCCGGCTGGCAGCGAGCCGATGGGGCCGTCGGCGCGGAACGACACCGACCACGACTTGAACAGGCTATGGCTGGCGAACCAGCCTCGGACGGCTTCGCGCGTGGCCAGCGGGGTCGATCCCGCGTCGCCGAACACATTGTAGGCGGTCGCGGGATCGCTGTCGGCCAGCGCCGCGGCCAGGGCGACGCCATTGGGCCCGTAGTTATCGATCCGGTAGCGCTCCTTCTGCTGCGCTAGCGCGCCCTGCAAGCTCGCCGACCATCTTCCCAGATCCCGCGTCATGCCGACCAGGCCGCTATAGGCGTCCGTTCTGCCGTTGGTGCGGGTGGCGCCAAGGTCTCCAGTGAAGTCGTATTGCACCAGGACCGGATCAGTCCCGCCCTGCGGGTTGAGATAGAACGGATTGGTCGACGGCACGCTGACCGTGGTCGGATTGCCGCCCAGGATCCGCTGGTCGAAGGTCCGCCGGGCGGCCAACGCCTGAACGAAGACGTCAGTGTGTGCGGTCAGTTCCTGGCGGCCCGACACGTAGAGGCTGTGACGCTGTTGCCGGGGCAGGAGATCGGCATTGGCGTAGGCGTCCGTCCTGTTGACCTGGCCGGGGGCGAGTTGGCCGGTCGTCAGGTTGCGACCGTCCTGGCCGCCCGGGATCGCATAGGCTTGGCCGCCAGCGATGATCGTGCCGGGCGCAGCGTAGGGTTGGCGATAGTCAGCGCCGCCGAAGGGGCGCAGATCCTCGGTGGCGTAGGCGCGCTTCGCGGCCGCAAGGGCGTCGCGATCGTAGTACTCATAGGCGAGGGTCAGCCCACCGGACTTCCATGTGCGGCCCAGAAGCACGCCCGCCTGGACCTCGCGAGCATCGCCGTCGGCGCTGCTATAGCGCAAGCGGGTTTCCAGACCTTCGAAGCGGTCCCGCATCACGAAATTGACCACCCCGGCCACGGCGTCCGAGCCGTAGAGGGCCGAGGCGCCGTCGGCCAGAACCTCGACCCGAGCGATGGCGGAAGCGGGCAGTACGGAAATGTCGGTGAAGGTCCCGGCGATGCCGGCTCCGGCGGGCCGGACGCCATTGATGAGCACCAGGGTGGAGTTCGATCCCAAGCCGCGCAGGTTGACCCCCGACCCCATGGCGGTGTTCAGCGGCGCGCCGTTTCGACTACTGACCCCAGAGGTGGTTTCGCCGGGACCGCCGCCGAAATTCTGGGGGACCGACTGCAAGATCTGCTGTGCGGTCGCTGCGCCCGCGCGATCTATGTCCTCCCGCGTGATCGCGATAAGGTTCGAGCCGACAGGGCCCGCGCCGCGAATGCGCGTGCCGGTGACCACGAGTTCCGACAGGACTTCAGGGTCGCCGGCCGTCTGCTCCCCCGTGGCGGCGGCCAGGGCCCGGCGCAGGACCAGCTTGTCGCCGACCGGGATCAGGACGAGCCCGGAATTGGCCAGCAGGCGCTCGAAGGCCTGGTCGGCCGTGAACCGGCCCTTCAGGGCCGGCGCGTCCTTGCCCGCCACCAGGTCGGAGGGAACGATCACCTCGCGGCCGCTGGCCTGGGCCACGGCGGTCAGGGCCTGGCCGAGATCCTGGCGCTTGAGGTCATAGGCTTGCGCTGCCGTGGGCTGACGGGTCTGGGCCGAGGCCTGACCCGCCAGGGTCAGGCTGAGGACCGCGGCGCTGGCGAGCAGGGCCCGACGGGTCGTGATCGAGAACATGGTTTCCCCCAAGGGACGCGAGATGCGTCGTGTCTGGGGGCTAGGGACGAGGCGATGGGCCGCCGCCTCCCAAAAAAAGTTCACGCCAGTGTCACGGCGTCGTCGTCAGGCGGCAGCGCGGCTCAGGATGAGGTCGCCGTTCGGGGCCTTGAGAACGGTGAGGCCGAAAGCCGCCGCCAGCCCGTTGGCCAGCTCGTCCGCGCCGGTCACGCGGAAGGCCCCCGAGACCCGCAGCGCGCCGACGGACGGGTCGGCCAGGCGGATCTTGCGGCTGTTGTAGCGGTTGGCGATCGCGGCCACCGCCGACAGCGGCGTCTGGTCGAAACTGCGCAGGCCCGAGGGCCACTGGGCCTCGACCCGGGAGGCGGGCCGGATGTTCACCGACGACAGATTGGGTCCGAACAGCACCTCGCGCCCGGCCGGCAGGCTGGCGCTGGCCGGCGGCAGCCGGGCCGCGGCGCCGGCGAGCCGCGGTTGGCCCGACAGCACGGTGACGGCGAGGTTGCCCTGCGGCGCGAGCGCCAGATCGAAGGCGGCGCCCTGGCCGTCGAGCTGGGCGCCGTCGGCCTCGATCCGCAGGGCCCCGACCGCGACGATCCGCGCCCGCCCGTGATCCAGCCGCACGACCTGGCGGCCGCCGCGGGTGACGGCGGTGGCGGCGCTGTCGGTGTCCAGAACGATGGAGGAGCCGTCGGCCAGCTTGACCGCGCGAATCTGACCCAGGCCCGTGGCGTAGTGGGTCTCGGCCTGGCCGCCGCGCCAGACGACCAGCGACAGGACGGCGGCGGCGATCACGCAGGCGGCCAGGGCCCCGGTGATCTTGTAGAGCGGGATGCGATCCTGCATGCGATGTGAGCGATGGCGCATCTCGGGGCGGCGCGACTGGGCCAGGACGCCGGCCGCGTCGAACTGGCGTTCGAGCTCCTCATAGGCCTGGCGATTGGCTGGATCGGCGCGCCAGGCGTCGAAGGCGGCGCGATGGGTCAGGGCGCCGGGACCGCGCATGCGCGCGAACCATTGGGCGGCCTCCTGGTCCCTGGCCTTGTCCTGCTGGCTCATACGCCCCCTTCCCTGTTCAGCGCTTGGACAAGGCGCGCTTGAGGTGCGCCGCGGCCTTGGCCATCTGCTTTTCGATTCCGCTCACGCTCATGCCCAGCGCCTCGGCGATCTCGCCGTAGCTCTCTCCGTCCAGCCGATGGCGCAGGAAGACCTCCCGCGTCTTGGGCTTCATGGCGCCGACCGCCGCTTCGTAGCGCGCCAGGGTTTGGCGCGCCACCAGGAGTTGATGTGGATCGCCCTCCTCGGCCGCGTGGCGGTCGGGCTGCAGCTCGGCGTGGCTCCGCTCGATCCGCCGGGCGAAGCTCTTCGACCGGTCGCGCAGCAGGTTCCAGATGATGCCCTTCATGTAGGACTCGGGATTGGTGAGGGTCTGGCGGTCGGCCGCGCCGGTCAGGCGCAGGAAGACCTCCTGGACGATGTCGCCGGCCTCTTCGCGGCTGTAGCGCCGGGTCAGGAGCCGCAAGAGCCGTGGGGCCTGGCTGCGGAACAGGCGCTCGACGTCGCCGCCCCGCGCCGGGATGGGGGCGGGCGTGTCGGTCGGGGCCGGACGCGGCTCTACCAGGAGGTCGCTCATCGTCGATCCTCCCCTCGCCGCCCAGCGGCGGGCGTCGTCACCGACCCGCCCTCAAGATCGTGGCCACCGGCCATGGTTCGCCTCCGTGCTGAGGCGCCGCCCGACGAGGGTCGGGTCGTCCTTGAGACCATGGCTTGAGTGGCAAGGCGCGCGTCGTCGTCGACGCCAGCGGCGCAGGCACACCGGTCGCGCCGGGGTGACGCCCGGGCGCGAAGCGGCTCTATCAAGCGAGGTTCTCACGCCTCGGTGTCGCGCTTTCAGCGACACGGGCAGAGTCTAAGACGGCGGATTCGGGGTTGCAAGCCAGGGGGCTTGCGGCGGCGCTCAGCTCAGGCGGGTGAGCGCCGAGCGGGCGTTGCGGGCGCGACCCGCGGCCTGGACGAGCACCGGCTTGACCTGATGGTCTTGCGCCAGGCCCAGACGCACGCAGGTGACGCCGCGCGCGCCGGCCCCGCCCGGGTGGGGCGAGAACACGGCGGGTGCGGCGGCCAGGGCCCTGGCCTGGTCCTCGGGCGAAAGCCTGACCATCGCCACGCCGGGATCCACCCCCAGAGCGGCGAAAACCTTGTCGCCGATCAGGAACTCGATCGTTCCCAGGCGCGAGGCCAGGCGGGCGTTCATTTGGCCAAGGGCGAGCGAGCGGAAGGTGTCGGGCGTCATGGGGCGGGATCCGCAGGTTTCCCGCCGTGCGATGCCATAGACTTTGGGCCGCGCCAAGTCGGTCGGCGCGGGGCTGGGCTTACCGACGCGGCTACCAGCCGTCCTCGGGATCGGCGCCTTCCAGGGGCGTGCCGCCCGCCTCGGTGCGGAAGATATAAGGGCAGTTCCTCAGCCGCAGCAGGGTGTCGCTATAGCCCAGGGCCTGTAGGCCGCCGGCGATCTTGGGGTACTTCTTGACCTTGATCTTGTTGTGCTCGGGCTTGAAGAGGTCGATGAGCGCCGCCTCGAGCTCGGTCGTCACCGCCGCTTCGTGACCATGCGCCCATCGGCGCCGGAATGCCTGCCAGCGCGGATCGGCCGGATCGTCGGGGTGGCGGAAGATCCTCACATGAGGCGGATCGGGTGCGTCCTCGTCGGGCCCGTCGCGCATGCCGACAAGCTCCTCCAGCTCTACGACCTCCAGAGCGAGGATGGTGATTTCCAGCGACGGTTGGGTGTGGTCGACGCCCCGGACTTTCTCGTTGATGAGAATCTCGAGATAGCGGCGATGGGCGGCCAGCCGCTCCCAGAGGCTCTGGTCGTAGGCCTTGCCGATATAGTGGATCTCGAACTCCATGAACCGTTCGGGGTCGCCGGCGAAGGGGACCCTCAGATCGTGGGCCAGCGCCTCGAACAGCAGCTTTTGCGGGCTCCACCAGGCCCGCAGGCGCTTGTCGCGGTCCAAAAGCTTGATGCTTCCGGCCCGGTCCCAGGGCGGCGGGGCTTCCTCGGCGTCATGGTGGAAGCCGCATTCGAGCAATATCGGCTCACCGGGGTCGAAGAGCCCCAGGCGCAGCGGATCGATGATCCCCTTCACCGGCGGGCCCCGGCCGTCGTTGATCTCAAACCTGATGTCGCCGTCCTCGTCGCGCACCCGATCGAACCAGAGGATCGGGCGCTGGGCGATGATGTAGACCGTCGCGTCCTGCAGGCGTTCGCGCACCGCCGCTTCGGTCTTGAGCTGGTTGAACTCCCAGGCCGACACCGGCGGATAAGGGATTTGCGCGACGATCCGCGCCGCCTTCATCCATTCCCGATCGCCGCCTTCCGGCGCGGCGGGGGCGGAACTTGGATCAAGGGGCATCGACGAGGTTCCGAGCCTTGAGTGAAAGGGATGGGACGCGGCGGCGGGACTTGAACCCGCGACCTCCCTGCCCATAGTCTGGCGTGTCACCGTCCAGTCCATGTCGAAAACAGGGGCTCTATCCTGGCTGAGCTACGCCGCGTCAGGGAGGAGGACTAGGCTCTAGTCCTCCTCGGTGGCCACGAGGGTGAGCTTGGGCTTGGGCGCGCCCTTGCGGGCGGCCTTGGCCTTGTTGATCGCCACCCGCTCGGCGATGTCGGCGATCTTCTCCTCGGCGAAGGGCTTGGCCGCGGCGATCAGGCCGTCCAGGTGGTAGACATTGATCTTGCTGCCGGTCGGGGTCTCGCGCCGCTCCTCGCGCTGGACATAGCCGGCCTTCTCCAGGGCCGCGATCCGCCGCTGCACCGTGCGCGGGTCCAGGTTCATGGCCTGGGCGATCGTGCCCTTGGACGGATAGGGCTTGCCCTCGGCCTTCCACCACTTGGACGCCAGGTGCATCAGGATGTTGACGTCGACGGCGTCGAGGCCCAGCTGGCGCTGGTTCTCGATGATCACGGTGGGGAACACCGTGTAGCCCGCCTCGATCAGCGGTTTGGACCACTTCTTCTCGTTCGTGCGCAGGTCCGCGTCGGCGGCCTTGCCCTTTTCCTTGGCGCTCATCGCTTCGGCTCCGGTTGGTCACATCGATATGAGCCCGGGCCGGGCCCGGCGCAACTTCGAGGGGGAGGCGCGGGCGTCTCCCGGCTGCGGGAATCTGGGAATGAGCGACAGGGCATGCAGCTCCAACGGGATGCAGCATGGCGGCAATCTGCTTGGTCGGGCGTGGGGGTCTCCCGCCGGGGAGGCGGTCCCGCCTGGGGGCCGGGCGACGACAGGGTCTCCCCCGGGAGGCGTTGGCGCCTCGGGGTGGGCGCGGGAAATCGGCCGCCGGGCGAGCTTTGCGGTGATGCTACGGCGAAATCGTGCGGATTTCAATCCATCCGGAAGGGCTCGGCGGGGGCCTTCGCGCTTGCCAGGACTCGGGTGGACCCCAATATTGCCAAGTTGAAAGAGGCGGCTTGCGGATCGGCGACGGCAAGCGGGCCTTTTTACTTGAACTTAAAGGCCGAAAGGCTATTTATAAGGGGTCACGGGCCGCCACACGATCCACCTCCGGGTGGAGTGCAAAAGGGCGGTCCTTCTCGTTTGAGATGGCGCTTCCTCCCTTTACAAAGCCGCACGCCACGCCCAGCGATTGGGTGGCGCATCTGCGCGCCCGCGGACTCGTGGTGCCTCGGCCCAATGTCGCCGCCCGCAAGATCGAGCGGGTCGGTTATGAGCGGCTGCGCATCTACTTCATCGCTCGCCGCCAGACTCATCTGGCGGGAAAGCCCTTTCGAGCCGGCACGACCTACAACCAGATTCTGAATCTCTATGATTGCGATCGCCGTCTGCGGGCGATCTGCTTTGATGCCTGCGGCGATTTCGAGCTGGCCTTCCGCAACAGCATGTCCGAGGCGTTGACCCGCGCTCACGGCAGCCATCCCCACAAAGCCGAGGACGCCTTCAAGGACGGCGCGTCACGGCGTGTCGCGCTCGACCAGCTGTCGACGCTCTATGCCAAGTCCAGGGACGCGCGCGCCCACAACTACATGGCCAAGTACGGTGATCCGGTGCTTCCCCCGTTCTGGACCATGAAGGAGTTCTTGACCTTCGGGGCCGCGGTGCGGTTCTACGCCCTGCTGTCCAATGCGATAAAGACCGCCGTGGCCCAGGACTTCGGCATGCCCACGCACGAGGTTCTCACCAACTGGTTGGAATGCCTGGTCGATCTGCGGAACGTCTGCGCCCACCACGATCGGCTGTTCAATCGGATCTTCCAGAAGCAACCCAGCCGCCTGCGCCGCCAGAACCTGCCGACGGCGCCGGTCAACAAGCTGAAGGCCCGGTTGGAGTGCCTGGATCACCTGCTGACCAGCCGGGGGCTGGCCGGCGGCCGGGTCGCCGCGGTGCAGGCGCTGCTGACCCGCTATCCGGACGTCCAACCTGCCGAGGTCGGCTATTGAGAGACCGGACGGGCGTCGCCGCCTGGCGGCGGCCGGGCTCTAGGCGGCGGGCCGCCCCAAGCCCCGCGCGCGGGTCTTGGCCCTTCGGGTTGCGATCCCTGACGCGGACGTTGGAGCGGGGTCAGCGTCTGAGGCGGTACGCCACGGCGGCGGCCGTCACCTGCAGCAGCAGCCGCGCCTCGTCGCGGCTGTAGACGTGCGCGCTGAGCGCGCCGCCGTCGTCGTGGTGCGCCAGCTGAGTGGCGTGGCGGGCGGACGCCAACAGCAGCTCGATCCTCTCGGGAAACGACAGGGTCTTGGCGTCGACCGGGGTCTTGAGCTTGGACTGGGGGCCAAGCTTGAGCCGTTCATAGGCGAGCCGGCAGGCGCCGACGCAGTTTTGATAGTCGCCGGTGTGAAAGGCCTTTTCGGCGATGTGGAGCTGGCGCGCGATAGAGTCGTCGTCCGTTGCGCCGAGCGAGAGCGGCAAGCTGGTTTCAAGGAGGATCACCCCCAGAGCGCCCGCGCCCTTGAGCTGCGCGATCCAGTCCGACTGCGCGACCGTGTGATAGCCGTCGCCCTGCAGGGTCGAGTGACCGACTGGGTCGTCGATCAGGCCGCCGACGCCGAAGGCCTGCACCTGCAGCGCCAGCGCCCCGCCGTCGCGCAGGTCCTCGAGCGCCAATAGCTGGCGCGGGGCGAGCTGGGCCTGGAAGTCGAGCGGGCGCTTGGCGTTGCCGTCGGCCTGCGCGAACCAGGTCGGCGCGCTGACCTGAAGCGTCGCCAGGCGCACGCGGTTCTGTCCGCGCGGATGGACGAAGAGCTCCAGGCCGTCAATGCGGATCCAACGCGGCGTCGCGGCTTGACCCGAAAAGGCGCCGGCCTTGGTCGGCGCGATGGTCGTCATCAGCAAAAGATCGAACGCGCCGACCGCCGGACGAAGGCCGACCGCCCGCACGCCCAGCTCCGCGACCCTGTTGTGCTCCAGCATGAGGTCCATCGGATCGCCCTACCCCGCGTCCGCCGCCCGTCGTAGCGCCGCCAGGCGCTGGTCGCAGACCGCCCGCACCAGCCCGATCAGCTGCTCGGCGCTGACCTTCAGGTGCTCCAGTTCGGCCTGGGTGATGTGAAAGCTGTCCTGGTTGTAGCGGGCGTCGACATAGGCGCGCTTGAGCTTGCCGAACGGCTTGCGCGCAGCGCGGGTGTCGCGCGGCCAGACCGGGATCAGCGACGGCGCCTTGGCCTCGGCCTGGGAGCGCAGGAACAGGATGTTGTGCGAGCGCGGGGCGTAGAAACCGGTCAGCAGCAGGACGGCGATATAAGCGGCCTCAACGGCCTGGTGCAGGTTGAAGGCGGCCTTGTGCGGCCAGTCCAATTGGTCGCCTTTGGAGATCTGGAAGATCGCCGTTTCGAACGACGTCTGGATCGTGTCGAAGATCTTGCGATAGTACTTTTCGCCCAGGTCCAGTTCGGCCCGGGGCGTCAGGGGCTGGGGTGGGTGGAAGGCATGGCCGGGCACCTCGTAAAGGACGACGCCCTGCTCGATGACCTCCCGAAAAAAGTACTGGCCCGCGTCGAGGGCGGCGTTGATCTCGCCAAGATCGTGGATGATCAGGTTGACGATCCGGCCGATCGACGGGTCGTGGGCGATCTTCTCCTCGGTCTCGTACCAGTAGTCGGCTGTGTCGGTCAGCTTCTCGTCGCTGACCACCACCAGGATGTCGAAGTCGGACAGGTAGCCGTTGTGCGGTTCGTCGACGAAGTCGCCGCGCGCGTAGCTGCCAAACAGGATGATCTTGTAGATCTTGGCCCCGCGCCGCCAGGGCTGGGTGCCGCCGGCCACGGCCTGCTCGAAGCCGGCCAGCAGGTGGCCGACGATCTTGTCCAGCTCCCGGTGCTGGCGGTCGGGCAGGTAGTCGAGATTCGATTTCATCGCCGGTGAGTCTGGCGTCCCCGTCCAGGCGTCACAAGCAAAAGTGACGGTCCGCGCTGTCAGCCGTCCAGGATCTGGGCCTCGAGGTCTTCAATCTCGCGGACCAACCGTGAATTGGTCCCGACCGTGTCGATGAACTCGGCCTGAATCGACGCCAAGGCCGCGTCCTGGTCGACGTCCTCGCCCGCCTTCAGGCGCGCGGCGCAAGCCTGCAAGGCCAGCGAGAGCCTGGGGGCGGCGCGGCGGGAGATGGTGTTGACCAGATCGGCGAGCTCGTCCGATCGGGGATGCGCCGCGATGAAGGTCGCCTGCGGGACCACGAGGGCGGGCATATCCACCAGCTCGGCGGCGGCCGCCAAGGCGTCGGGGCTGATGAGGGTGTCCGACAGGCTCAGGACCACGGCGCAGGCCTCCGAGCAGAGTCGGCCGGGCGTGAGCGGATCATCGGTCTCCGGCACGTAGTCCAGCGGCTGGGCCAAGGCCTCGATCGCCTCGGGCGTCAGATCCTTGATCTGCTGCAGCTTGACCCGTGAGGCGTATCTGCGGCCCAGCTCCGAGGTGACCTCCGCCCAGACGTCCGTCGCCGACGGCGGCGCGAGGCGGCGGCGCACCAAGGCGCCGTCGATTTCAAAGCCGATGAACGTCTCGGATCCGGAGCGGTAGCGGGCGATGGGTCGCGCCTGCAGCATGATCGCGCGCAGGCCGACCTGCATCCAGGTGAGCCGGGTCACGGCCAGGCTGGCATGTCCGAAGACGCCGCCCTCGGTGCTGGCGGCGATCTTGGGATCCCCCGACTCCAGGAGAACGTCGCCGGGACGCAAGGGCTTGGCCTTGATGATCGACATGGAGGTCCTTGATCCGACGTGTCGCCGATCGATCAGCCGCTCCGGGAGTTGAGAAGGCGCTTGATAGTCACCCGCCAGCGTCTTTAGCCGAAGCCTGGACATAACGCTGGCCTCCCGGGCGAGCCCCGATGGGGCGGGGCCAGGATCGGAAACGACGAGGTTTAGGCGGGGCCGGGCGGCCTGCCAATACCGGAGAATCTCAAGGGTGGGCCGGGACCCGCCCAGCCTGGGGAAAGGCAAAGGGAGGGATCCGTCTGCGCGCCGATCGGGCGCGAGCAGACGAGGTTTGTCCGATGCCGTCTTCTTCCTGGAGCGCCGAGCGGGTCACCGCCCTGAAGACCCTGTGGCTGGCGGGCCGCTCCGCCGCCGAGATCGCCAAGGCCCTGGGCGGGGTGACCCGCAACGCCGTGATCGGAAAGGTCCACCGCCTGGGCCTGGCCGGGCGCATGGAGCCGTCGGCTCCGCGCCGGACCCGGGCCGAACGGCCAAGGACGTCGGCCCTGCGCCGGCCGTCGCCGTCCAGGCCCCCTCCCCCTCCCCCGCCGGCCGCCCCGGCCGTACGGACGCGAACGCCCCAGGCCGCGCCGGTCGAGGCGGTCGCGCGCGTCTTCGATGGGGCGGCGCTGACGGCGCGGATCTGCCATTGGCCGGTGGGCGATCCCAAGGCGGCGGGCTTCGGCTATTGCGGCGCGGCGGTCATCGGCAAGGGGCCCTATTGCCCGGGCCACCACGCGGTCGCCTATCCGGTCCGCCTGCAGCTCAAGGCCGACCCCTGCGCGGGGACGGCGCGGCGAGGTCGTTCGGGCGCGGCGGGGGGCTGGTGACCGTCCTGGCGGCGGCGGGAGACCGCCCTGGGCTCCAGCGACCTCGCCACCGGCCGGCTCCGGCCGCAAGGGACGCTGCGCTCAAAGCCCTTGCGACCGGGACCGGTCCGTCGGCGCGGAAGGCGGTCGGGAGCCCACGGGCTCGCTCCCGACCCTCTTGAAGGACTGGTCCCATGACCGCCACCGCCCCTGCCCTCCTCACCGGCCCGCTCACCGCCCTGGAGGCCCAGGCCCTGAGCCTGGACGACCCTCGGCCGCACCCGCCCGAGGACGCCCTTGTTCAGCTGGGTCACTGCGTGATGACCGAGCTGCTCGACCTCTTGGCCGACACCGCCCTGGAGGATTTCCAGACGACCCTGGCCGAGACCCTGATCGGCGCCTTCCATTCGGCCGCCCAGCGGATCGAGCGGGAGGCCGACCGCGCCCGGGACGACTTGCAGCGCCAGGTCCGCGACTTCAACGGCTCGGAGGTGGCCGACACCGACCTGCAGGAGGCCACCCAGCGCACGCGCGCGGCCGACGTCGCCGTCCAGGCCGTCGAGTTGATCCGCGACGCGGCCGCCCAGGCCTACGCCCTGGCCACCGGCGAGGCCTGGCAACCCTGGCGCGGCAGCGTCAAGGCCTCGCGCCTGTCGGCGGCCCAGGTCGAGGCCCGCGAAGCGATCCGCGCCATGCGGGCCCGCCGGCATCGCGCCGTCGATCCGGGCGCCGTGGTGGTGGGCTTCCGCGCGGCCCCTCAGGCCGACACCGCCGTCGACGCCGGGCGCATCTTCGACGCCCTCAACTGGGCGCGCCAGACCTGGCCCGACATGGCCCTGGCCGTCACCGGCGCGCGCGGCGGCGAGAAGCTCGCCCAGAAATGGGCCCGCTCGCACGGCGTCACCACGGTGCTGGCCAGGGCCGACTTCGACCGCAACGGCCGGGCCGCGCCGTTCCGGGCCAATGACGAGCTGCTGGAGCTGGAGCCGGTCTGCGTCCTGACCCTGGCCAATTCACTGGACGCCGCGCGGGGGGCGGCGCTCAAGCCGTTCGGTCCGGCCCTCAACCTGGCTCAGAAGGCCGCTGAACGCGGGATCCGCTGCGTGGCGGTGCGCCTGAGGGCCTGACGGCGCGGGCGCGGCGGTCTTGCTCCGTCGCGCCCTCTTTTGTGCGGCTCGCGGGCCGGCGTTCGTCCCTGGTAAAAGATCAGGGTTGAAAACCCGCCGTCCTGCGCTTTTTCTCTCGCACCGACGCGCCGGCGGCGTTTTGCGCCCGCGGCTTCGGACAAAGGACCTCAAGACTTGGCCAATTCCCCGCCCGACAGCCGCGCGCCCAACCCGATCGACCTGCATGTCGGCGCCCGCGTGCGCACCCGCCGCAAGGTGGCCGGCGTCAGCCAGGAACAGCTGGCCGCCGGACTGAAGCTCACTTTCCAGCAGGTGCAGAAGTACGAGCGCGGCGCCAATCGCATCAGCGCTTCCAAGCTCTACGAGACCGCCGGCGTCCTGAAGGTGCCGATCGCCTACTTCTTCGAAGGCCTCGCCGATCCGGTCGACTGCGCCGCCGACCCCGCCCGCGGCGCGGCGGACCGGACGCTCAACGCCTTCCTCGCCACGCCGGAGGGTCTCGAACTGGCCGAGAAGTTCGCCAAGATCGGGCGAGGTCGGGTTCGCCGGCAGATCCTGGACCTGGTCCGGGCCATGGCGGAGGACGACGCCCCCAGCGCAGGGTGAGCGCCGTCCTTGCCGTGCCCCGGGACGGCGTCGCGCCCGGCGGAATAAAGCCCGAACGAACCGCGAGATCTTGCGGCCTCGGCCGGGTTGGACCCCAAGCTTAGCGGTTGGCGATTCGTTCCTTCGCCTCGCGACAACCCGCCCGGCGCCCCCACGGGGGCGGACGGTCGGCGCCCCTGCCCGTTCGGAGTTGTATCGGCCGGCGCCGTCAGCGCCCGACCGACGACCTGTCGCCTGTTGAAGTCGCCAGCCGCTGACGGCGTCTTGCGCGAGGCGGCGCGCCCGCGACACGCGCGCTTGGGGTTGGGGCGTTCGGCGCCTGGATGTCGCGGGCTCCCTCGCGCCCGGGGGCCGGTGTGTCCTGAATCTTGCCGATGCTGGGCGTGGAGGCGGCGGCGAGCGCCGGCCCGCCTGCGCCGACCGCGCCGAACCGGACGAAACGCGCGGCGCGCGGCTTGGCCGATCAGCACCTTGATCAGCAGGTCATTCGTCTTGGCCGGAGAGACCCGGTGGCGAGCGGACCCGCGCGATCGGTCACGCCATCCCTAGGGCGGGGCGGTCCGGGTCAAAGCCGACCTCGCGCGCGAGGCGCGGCCGGCGGAGCCTCCGGCCTTCCTCCGCTGCGCGGCGTGCAGCCCGGTGTCCACCGTCCGCGGGCTTTGGCCCGGACCTTCGTCCCCGCCCTGCCAGGACGCGTGATCGCGGCAGGGACCGCGAGCCGCCGGGGCCCTTCCCGGCGGAAGACGGAGAAAGACCATGCTCAACAAGGTTCAACTGATCGGCTTCACCGGCGCGGACGCTGAAATTCGCGCCACCTCGGGCGGCAAGGCCCTGGCGGTCCTGCGGGTCGCCACCAGCCGCTACACCAAGAAGAACGGCGAGCGTCAGGACTTCACCACCTGGCACCAGGTCGAGATCTGGAGCCCCGCGACGGTCAAGTGGCTCTCCTCGCGTCCCCTGCCCAAGGGCTCGAAGGTCTATGTCGAGGGCGAGATCCGCAACGAGCACTACACCGACAAGGACGGCCAGGAACGCTACTTCACCAAGGTGGTGGTCGCTGGGCCGGGTCACGAGCTGAAGTCGCTCGACCGGCCCGAAAGCAACCCGGAGTCGGACGAGGAAGCTTAGGGCCGACGCGCCTGCCCCGGGGGCGACCCCGGGGCAGGTAACACGCGGTTGGCGTAACGCACATTTATAGCCTACAAATGTGCGTCACCCAGACTCGGCTATTTTCGTGGAGAACGGGCTTTGATGGACGCCCCGATCGAGGCGCTGTTCCTGGCCCTGGCTCGGGCCGAGGACAGCGTGAGCCGACTCGACGCGCGCGCCCAGACCTGCCCCTTCGCCGAGGGCTGGGCCGCGCGTGTCGACTTCATCGAGGCCAACGGCTGGGGCTGGGTCAGCGGCGAGATCGTCGACATGGAGGACCTGGTCCTGCACGACGCCCAGATGGATGCGCGCCTTCCCGACCAGGCTCTGCGCGCGACGTACGGTCTCGTGCGGGCCCGGCGCCGAGCGCGCGGCGCAGGCCCAGAGCTGCAGACCGCCCATGGAGCGGTCTGGCTGGCGGGCCATCGCAGCGAGGCGCCGCTTTTGGTCCCCTCCCCGATCGACCCCGACGAGGTTGGGCCCAGCCCCGGCGCGGAAACCCGCGACCTGGTCGGCGAACTCGTCCACCAGGTTCGAACCCTCAGCCGGGGCGAGACGGCCGATCCGGTCGAGGCGGTGGAGGAGTGGGTCCAGTGGACCCGCCGCCTCCCCGATCGCGCCCCGGCCTTGCTGCGCGCGGCCACGGCGCTGGAGGGCTGGCGCCTGGTCAATCCCCTGCCCCGCCAGAACTTCGTTGGCGGGGTGTTGGTGGCCCAGGCTCTAAGGCTGTCGTGCCGCACGCGCTCATGCCTGCTGGCCTTCGAGGCGCCGCGTCGGATCTACCTGCAGCCAGCGCGCGGTTTCGTCGCCGCCCCGATCGCGGCCCGCCTGGCCTACTGGCTGAAGATCATGGCCGTCGGAGCCGAAGCGGGCCTGGGCGAGATGAAGCGTCTGGATCTGGCCCGCCAGGTGGTGCTCAAGCGCGTCGGCGAGCGCAGGGCCAACGACCGCTCGGCCGATCTCGTCGACCTACTGCTGGCCAGACCCCTGGTCAGCGCGCCTATGGCGGCCGAGCACCTGGGCGTCGCCGGCCATACGGCCCGGCGGCTGCTGACGAACCTGGGCGCGTCGGTGATGGAAGTCAGCGGTCGCTCGCGCTATCGCGCCTGGCGGCTGTGACGCTGCGGTTCACCCAAGTGGGCAAATGGGGAAGTTCCCATTTGGGCGTCTGGGGTGTTGCGCGGCCCGGCGAAGCAGTTCAGCTCAAGGCGTGGTCTTACCCTCTTGGGGGCTTGCCCAGACCCCTCTTCCCATCAGGGCAAGAGGGCAAATCCCCATTTGGGTATTTTGCCCAAACCGGGAAGTTCCCTTCAGCCCATTTGCGAACTTGGGCGTCTGGGTTAGAGTGGTCATCACCAAATGGGGTCTGGGTTTAGTCCACGCTTGCCCATCTGAGTTGAAGGTGTTGTGCGAATTTGAGCAAGTGGGTTTCTGTGGAAAAGTGGTTTTCCACATGCCCCCAGAACCCCATTTACCCACTTGGGTTAAAACCCTGTTCACCAATTGCCCATAACCTTATTTGGGCAAGAGGGGACTTGGGTAGAAGCTCAAGACCCCATTTGCCCAGTTGCCCATTGCCTCAGAAGGGAACTTCCCCATGGCGGTCATCAGCGTGTGTTCGACGAAGGGCGGGGTGGGCAAGACCACCCTGGTCATGTGCCTGGCCGACGCCTTCGCCCGGCAGGGCGGCTCGGTGGCCATCGTCGATGGGGATCCCAACGGCCACGTCGCCAGCTGGCGCGAACGCGCCGGCGACGACTGCAAGGTCACCGTCATCAGCGAGGCCAATGAGACCAAGATCCAGGACGTCATCGCCAACGCCGCCAGCGAGTACGCCCTGGTTTTCGTGGACCTAGAAGGCGCGGCCTCCCAGGCGGTCACCTACGCCATCGCCGAGAGCGACATGGTCCTGATCCCGACCAAAATCTCGGGCATGGACCTGCAGGAGGTCTACCGCACCTATGAGGTGGTCAAGCGCGCCGAGAAGATGCTCAAGCGCGGCATCCCCGCGCGCGTCGTGTTTAGCCAGATGAACCCGCTCTATAGCCGCGTGGCCGGCCATGCCCGCCAGGAGATCCGCGACAATGACATTCCGGTGCTCAACACCGAGGTCATCCAGCGCGCCGCCTACCAGCAGATCCACTTCACGGGCATGACGCCCAGCGCGCCCGGCGGCGAGCCCAAGGCCGCCAAGGAGATCGCCGCCGTGCTGGCCGAGCTGCTCGAGGCGCTCGCCCGCCAGGCCGAAGCGGCCTGATAGGGGAGGGGAGACCATGACCGACAAGACCGCCCGCCCGATCTTCCAGCCCGCGCCGCGCCCGCAGCGCATTAACGACGCCGGAACCGCCGAGGCCCTGCGAAAGGCCACCGAGGACCTGGGCTTCAACCGCACGACCAGCGCGCCCGCGAGCGCGGCCGAACCGGCGCTCGCACCGGTCGCCAGGGTCGAACCGGCGCTGTCGGCGCCCGCGTCCGCGCCGGCCTCGGCGTCGAATCCCGCCCCGAAGGTCGCGGCCGCAGCGCCGGCCCCGCGCGCAGCGCCCAAGCCCAAGGCGGTCAAGCCCGCCCCGGCGAGCAACTTCTCCGAGCGAGAGACCTCGCTCAAGTTCGTGATCGACGACGAGCTATCGACCGCTCTGAAGCTGGACGCGGTCAAGCGAAGGGTGACGGTGAAGTTCCTGGTGCTGGAGGCCTTGGCCGAGAAGGGCTACCCGATCGACCTGGCCACGCTCCAGGAAGACGGGCGTCGGGCGCGGAAATAGGCAAAAGGGCAAATGGGGCTTTGCCCTTTTGCCCTTTGGGTGACTTGGGTGGTTGCGGCGAAAGGCCTGCGGCCATCGCGCGCGCGGCGTCACGGGGACGAATCGCGGTACGCCAGATGATCGTGAGAGTAGGGCAGGGCGCATGACGGCCCCCAAGGACCGCAACAACCAGTTCGACCTCTTCATCCCGCTGATGCGGGATCTCTCGCTGAAGGATCAGCGCGAGACGATGGAGCGGCCGTTCTTCTCGCTGCAGAAGCGCAAGCGCCTTAAGCCGATCGAGTACGCCAGCCAGGATGGCGAGGTCACGGTGAAGGTCGAGGCGATGCCGGCCTATGGCATGGCCACGATCTGGGACGCCGACGTCCTGATCTGGGCGGCGAGCGCGCTCAACCGGATGAAGGCCGATGGCAAGAACGACGTGCCGCGCACGCTGCGCGTCACCGCCTACGATCTGCTGCGCACGATCCAACGCGATACCGGCGGCAAGGGCTATGCCGACCTGAAGGCCGCGCTTGATCGGCTCGCGACCACCTCGATCAGCACGACCATCCGGGGCCCGAAGAAGGGTCGTGAAGCCCGGTTCAGCTGGCTCGACGAGTGGCGGGTGGAAACCGACGAACACGACAAGCCGGTCGCGCTTCGCATCGTGCTGTCCAACTGGGTCTGGGAAGGGATCATGACCGAGAAGTCGGTCCTGACCATGCATCCGGACTATTTCCAGATCTCCGGCGGGCTCGAGCGCATCATCTACCGCATCGCGCGCAAGCACGCGGGCGACCAGGACGACGGCTGGACCTGCCGCGTCAGCCTGCTGCACGAGAAGAGCGGATCCGACAGCGCGCCCAAGGAGTTCGCGCGCATGCTGCGCAAGATCGTCGAGGCCAACGATCTGCCCGAATACGACATGGCCTACACGACGGCCGGCGACGGCTCCCAGGCGGTCCGGTTCATCCGGCGATCGGTCGTTGAACGGGTCCAGGTGCAGGCCGAGCTGGAGGCCGAGGACGCCGCGCGGCGCCGCCGGGAGCGGGAGGATCGCCGCGCCGACGAGGTGGATGGTCTGGTCGACCCGTGGGCCAAGCGGCGCGTGAAGTCCGGCGACGCCTAACGGACTATCACACACCGTGCTCGCCGATTCCTTTTGAAATCAAACTCTTGCCTGAACGCTTTAAAGTGTATCGAACCCTTCCAGTGACGGGGTTTCACCCACCGGAGTCGCGCCCGGCGCCCGCCAAATTGGTAAATAGCCGGTTAAAATCCGAGCCTGAGGGCGATTTTGGAGTCCCTTTCTCCCTTTCGAGCCGATCGGGAGGTCCTTCGGGGTTTCGCCCACCGGCCGCCACTCCGCCCATCGGGGTTTCACACACCGCCGGGGGCGCCGAGCGTCGGGGTTTCACACACCGCCAGGCCGCCAACAGGGCAGGGTGGGCCCGCGCTTCGGGGTTTCACACACCGCCGAGCGTCCGAGGTGTCCAAAACCCCGACAATCCGGGCTCCCAATCG
>Ga0255334_1000021_pt1 | contig 233653 bp, 200 predicted proteins | sample EtOH5_35cm_T3_12_FD_202080 | JGI IMG/M metagenome (GOLD analysis project Ga0255334, IMG submission 202080) | Sandy soil microbial communities from University of British Columbia, Vancouver, Canada - EtOH5_35cm_T3_129 | ecosystem: Engineered > Artificial ecosystem > Sand microcosm >... | reverse complement strand
CGGTCGACGAGATCCGCAAGGCCATGAAGACGATCGACATGCCCGTCTCGGTGACCACCACCTTCCTGGGCGCGGCGGGGGCCTATCAGAACTCGCTGTCCAACCAGCTGTGGCTGATCCTGGCGGCCGTGGTCTGCGTCTACATCGTGCTGGGGGTGCTCTATGAGAGCTACGTCCATCCGATGACCATCCTGTCGACCCTGCCCTCGGCCGGCGTCGGCGCGCTGCTGGCCCTGTGGATCACCGGCAACGACCTGGGCGTGATCGGGATCATCGGCATCATCCTGCTGATCGGCATCGTCAAGAAGAACGCGATCATGATGATCGACTTCGCCATCGACGCCGAACGCGAGGAAGGCAAGAGCCCGCACGACGCTATCTTCCAGGCGGCCATCCTGCGCTTCCGGCCGATCCTGATGACCACCCTGGCGGCCCTGTTCGCCGCGATCCCGCTGATGCTGGGCTTCGGCGAAGGGGCTGAACTGCGCCGTCCGCTGGGCATCGCCATCTTCGGCGGCCTGCTGCTCAGCCAGCTCTTGACCATGTTCACGACCCCGGTCGTCTATCTGGCCTTCGACCGCCTGGCCCCGACCGCCAAGCGCGAGCGCCGCGATGACGGCCCGCATCCTGACCGCGTCGATCCCGAGCCGATCCCGGGGGCGCCGTCTTGAACCTGTCCGGTCCCTTCATCCGGCGGCCGGTCGCCACCATCCTGCTGACCATCGGCCTGGCCATGGCCGGGATCGCGGCCTTCTTCGTGCTGCCGGTCTCGCCGTTGCCGCAGGTGGATTTCCCGACCGTCTCGGTGTCAGCCAACCTGTCTGGGGCCAGCCCCCAGACCATGGCCTCCAGCGTCGCCACGCCGCTGGAGCGGCGGCTGGGCACGATCTCGGGCGTCAACGAGATGACCTCGCAGAGCTCGACGGGGTCGACGCGGGTCACCCTGCAGTTCGACCTCAACCGCCAGATCGACGGCGCCGCCCGCGAGGTGCAGGCCGCGATCAACGCCGCTCGCGCCGACCTGCCGGCGACGCTGCGCAGCAACCCGACCTATCGCAAGGCCAATCCGTCCGACTCGCCGGTGATCATCCTGGCCCTGACCTCGGACACCAAGACGCCCGGCCAGATCTATGACGCGGTCTCCAACGTCGTGGCCCAGCGCCTGGCCCAGGTCAGCGGCGTCGGCGACGTCGAGATCGGCGGCGGCTCACTGCCGGCCGTCCGCATCTCGGCCAACCCGTTCCTGCTGAACCAGTACGGCGTCGCCATGGAGGACGTCCGCGCGGCGATCCAGTCGGCCAACGCCAACCGTCCAAAGGGCGCGCTGGAGGGTAACGGCCAGCGCTACCAGATCTATACGACCGGCGCCGGCCGCAAGGCCGCCGACTATGCCGGTCTCGTCGTGGCGTGGCGCAACGGCGCGCCGATCCGCCTGTCGGACGTCGCGCAAGTCACCGACAGCGTCGCCGACACCCGCACCCTGGGCCTGTTCAACGGCAAGCCGTCGATCATCGTCCTGATCACCGCCCAGCCGGGCGCCAATATCATCGAGACGGTCGACAGCGTCCGCGCCGTCCTGCCCGAGCTTCGCGCCCAGCTGCCCAGCGACATCACCGTCGATGTCGCCAGCGACCGCACCAACTCGATCCGCGCCTCGCTGCACGAGATCGAGGTCACCCTGCTGATCTCGATCATCCTGGTGATCGTCGTAGTCAGCGTCTTCCTGCGCAGCGCCCGCGCCACCTTCATTCCCGCGGCGGCGACCATCGTCTCGCTGCTGGGCACGTTCGGGGTCATGTACCTGCTGGGCTTTTCCCTCAACAATCTCAGCCTGATGGCGATCACCGTCGCCACCGGGTTCGTGGTCGACGACGCCATCGTCGTGCTGGAGAACACCGCCCGCCACATCGAGAAGGGCATGGACCGCTTCGCGGCGGCCCTGCTGGGCGCGCGCGAGGTCGGGTTCACCGTGCTGTCGATCAGCATCTCGCTGGTCGCCGTCTTCATCCCGCTGCTGTTCATGGGCGGTCAGGTCGGACGGCTGTTCCGTGAGTTCGCCGTCACCCTGTCGGCGGCGGTGCTGATCTCACTGGTCATCAGCCTGACCACCACGCCGATGATGTGCGCCTACCTGCTGCGCCCCGAGAAGAAGGACAAGGCAGGCCGCCTGTCGCGCTTCTTCGAGGCGGCGTTTAACCGTGTGCACAAGATCTATGAGCACAGCCTGGACTGGGCCCTGCACGCCAAGCCGCTGGTCATCGCCCTGCTGGTGGCCGTGATCGCCATGACCGCCTGGCTCTATATCGCCGTGCCCAAGGGCTTCTTCCCGCAGCAGGACAGCGGTCAATTGATGGCCGGCATGCGGGCCGACCAGTCCGTCTCGTCCCAGGCCATGCAGAAGAAGCTGCGCCAGGTGGTTGGCATCATCCACAAGGATCCCGCCGTCGACACCGTGGTCGGCTTCACCGGCGGCGGCCGCGCGGGCGGCGGCTTCATGTTCGTGAACCTCAAGCCGATCGGCGAGCGCAAGGAGAAGGGCTCGGCCGTCATCGCCCGCCTCCGCCCGCAGCTGCAGCGCGTGACCGGCATCAGCGTGTTCCTGAATCCGGTGCAGGACCTGCGCATGGGCGGCCGGCAGAGCAACTCGACCTACCAGTACACCCTGACCAGCGACAGCAGCGCCGCCCTCAAGGAGTGGGCCGCCAAGCTGGCCGAGGCGATGAAAGCCCACGACGACGTGCTGACCGACGTCGATTCCGACCAGCAGGAGAACGGCGTCGAGACCCTGGTCACCATCGACCGCGACAGCGCCTCGCGGCTGGGGATCACGCCCCGCGCCGTCGACAACGCGCTCTACAACGCCTTCGGTCAGCGTCAGGTCGCGACCATCTACGAGGACGTCAACCAGTACGCCGTGATCCTGGAGTGGCAGCAGAAGTTCGCTCAAGGCCCCGAGGCGCTGAACGACGTACACGTGCCGACGCGGCCATCCGGGACGGCGACGGCCACGGGCCCCAGCGTCAATCCGGCCCTGCGCGACCAGTCGACCGGTTCGGCCCTGAACACTTCGGCTACGGCGATGACGCCGCTGTCGGCCATCGCCAGCGTCTCCCAGAACGCCACCCCGACCTCGGTCAATCACCAGAACGGCGAGCTGGCCACCACGGTCTCGTTCAACCTGGCGGACGGCAAGTCGCTGAGCGACGCCCAGGTCGCCGTCGCCCAGGCCGAGGCCGAGATCGGCATGCCAACCAGCGTGCGCGGCAGCTTCCAGGGCCAAGCCCGCCAGGCCAACGACCAGATGAAGCAGCAGCCGCTGCTGATCCTGGCCGCCATCGTGGCGATCTACATCGTGCTGGGCATTCTCTACGAGAGCTACGTCCACCCGATCACGGTGCTGTCCACCCTGCCCGCCGCCGGCGTCGGCGCGGTGGTCGCCCTGCTGATCTTCAAGATGGAGTTCTCGATCATCGCTCTGATCGGCGTGTTCCTGCTGCTGGGCATCGTCAAGAAGAACGCCATCCTGATCATCGACTTCGCCCTCGACGCCCAGCGCAGCCGGGGCCTCTCCGCCCAGGAAGCCGTGCGCGAGGCCAGCCTGCTGCGCTTCCGCCCGATCCTGATGACCACCCTGGCCGCCGCCCTGGGGGCCCTGCCGCTGGCCATCGGCTTTGGCGAAGGCGCCGAGCTGCGCCGCCCGCTGGGCGTGGCCATCATCGGCGGCCTGATCGCCAGCCAGCTGCTGACCCTGATCACCACCCCCGTGGTCTATGTCTATCTCGATCGCCTGCGCGGGAAGACGCGCAAGGACGAGCGGCATCTGACCCACCACCCGACCGCGCCGGAACCCGCCAGATGATCCGTCTTTCGCGCCTGATCGGCGCCGCCTCGCTCCTCGCCCTCGGCGCCTGCTCGATGACGCCGGCCTACGAGACGCCCGCGCTGAAGACCCCCGCCCCGGCAGCCTACAAGGCCCTGGAAGGCTGGAAGACCGCCACGCCGTCCGACCACCTGGATCGCGGCGACTGGTGGACCCTGCTGGGCGATACGCGGCTTAACGCCCTGGCCGAGCGCGTGAAGGTGGACAACCAGACCATCGCCCGCGCCGAGGCCGCCTATCGCCAGGCCCGCGCCCTGGTCCGCGAGCAGCGCGCCAGCCTGTTCCCGTCGATCGACCTCTCCAGCTCCGCCACCAAGTCGGGCGGCGGCGGGACCAAGACCACGACCTCCGTCGGCGGCGCGACCCGCGCGGGCGACACCCAGCGCTATCAGGTCGGCATCGGCGCCAGCTGGGAGCCGGACGTCTGGGGCCGCATCCGCGCCGGCCTCAGCGGCGCCAAGTTCAGCGCCGAAGCCAGCGCCGCCGACCTCGCCGCCGCCCAGTTGTCGGCCCAGGGCGAGCTGGCGACCAGCTATCTGGGCCTGCGCCGCGCCGACGCCGAGATCGCCATGGTCCAGGCCACGGTCGAGGGCTACCAGCGCAGCCTCCAGATCACCACCAACCGCTACAACGCCGCCATCGCGCCCAAGTCCGACGTGCTGCAGGCCCAGGTCCAGCTGGCCAACGCCCAGTCAACCCTGGAAGGCCTCGTTCAGGATCGCGCCACCTTCGAGAACGCCATCGCCGTGCTGGTCGGCGAGCCGGCCAGCGGCTTCCGCATCGCGGCCGTCAGCGACTGGAAGCCGGTCGTGCCCGAGATCCCGATCGGCGTGCCCTCGACCCTGCTGGAGCGCCGTCCCGACGTCGCCGCCGCCGAGCGCCGCGTCGCCGCCGCCAATACCGACATCGGCGTGGCCCGCGCCGCCTTCTTCCCGACCTTCAGCCTGTCGGCCAACGGCAATTCGACCTCGAGTGTCCTGGGCGACCTGTTCACCACCTCGGCCAACACCTGGTCTCTCGGCCTGACGGCCGCCCAGACCCTGTTCGACGCCGGCGCCCGCAAGGCCCGCGTCGAGCAGTCGCGCGCCGCCTATGACGCCACCGCCGCCGACTATCGCCAGACGGCTCTCCAGGCCTTCGAGGACGTCGAGAACCAGCTGGCCGCGGCCCGCGCGCTGGAGCGGCAATACGCCCTGCAGCTGACCGCCTCCCAGGCCGCCGACCAGACCGAGCAGATGCTGTTGAACCAGTACAAGGCCGGCCAGGTGGCCTATACCGACGTGGTCACGGCCCAGGCCTCGGCCCTGTCGGCGCGGCGGACGCTGGTGCAGACGGCGGTCTCGCGCCAGACGACGGCGGTGGCGCTGGTCCAGGCCCTGGGCGGCGGCTGGCGCTGAAAACTTGTTGAGGCTCCGGCCTCGCGACTCTAACACTTGTTTGAGCGCGACGATCCGGGAGCCTTCGCATGACCACCGCCTATCTCTGTGACGGCCTCCGCACACCTATCGGTCGCTACGGCGGCGCGCTCTCCAAGGTTCGGGCCGACGATCTGGCGGCCATCCCGCTGAAGGCCCTGGCCGCGCGCAACGCCGGCCTCGATCTTGAAGCCCTCGATGAGGTGGTGCTGGGCTGCGCCAACCAGGCCGGCGAGGACAACCGCAACGTCGCTCGTATGGCCCTACTCTTGGCCGGCTATCCGGTCGGCGTGCCGGGCGTGACCGTCAACCGCCTCTGCGCTTCGGGCCTGGAGGCCATCGGCTACGCGGCTCGCGCCATCCTGTCGGGCCACAACGACCTGCTGATCGCCGGCGGTGTCGAGAGCATGAGCCGCGCGCCGTTCGTGATGGGTAAGGCCGACAGCGCCTTTTCGCGCAACGCCGAGATCTATGACACCACGATCGGCTGGCGCTTCATCAACCCGGCCATGCGCAAGGCCTATGGCGTCGACTCCATGCCCGAGACCGCCGAGAACGTCGCCGCCGACTACGGTGTGAACCGCGAGGACCAGGACGCCTTCGCCCTGCGCAGCCAGCAGCGGGCCGCCGCCGCCCAGGCCAACGGCTTCCTGGCCGGCGAGATCACCCCGGTCGAGATTCCCGGCAAGGCCGGCCCGACGATCGTCGAGCGCGACGAGCATCCGCGCGAGACCACGCTCGAAGCCCTGGCCAAGCTGAAGCCCGTCGTCCGCGAGGGCGGCACGGTGACGGCCGGCAACGCCTCGGGCGTCAATGACGGCGCGGTGGCGCTGATCGTCGCCTCCGAGGACGCCGTCAAGCGCCACGGCCTGACGCCGCGCGCTCGGATCACTGGCTACGCCACCGCTGGCGTCGCGCCGCGTGTCATGGGCGTCGGCCCGGTCCCGGCAGTGCGCAAGCTGCTGGCCAAGACCGGCCTGTCGATCGGCGACTTCGACACCGTTGAGCTGAACGAGGCCTTCGCCGCCCAGGGGCTGGCGGTGTTGCGTCAGTTGGGCCTGCCCGACGACGGCGCCCACGTGAACCCGAACGGCGGCGCCATCGCCCTGGGCCACCCGCTCGGCGCCTCCGGCGCGCGGCTGGTGCTGACCGCCCTTCGCCAATTGGAGGCGACCGGCGGCAAGCGCGGTCTGGCCACCCTCTGCATCGGCGTCGGCCAGGGCGCGGCGCTGTCGTTCGAGCGCGTCTAGTGTCGCTGGCCGATCCGGAACTGATCGAGGCCCTGCGCCAGACGGTGCGGGCCCTGTGCCGTGACTTCCCGCCGCCCTACTGGCGCGCCCTGGATCGCGAGAAGGCCTATCCGACCGAGTTCGTGGCCGCCATGACCCAGGCCGGACTGCTGGGCGTGCTGATCCCCGAGGAGTATGGCGGCGGCGGCCTGGGCCTGACAGCGGCCGCGGCGATCCTGGAGGAGGTCCACGCCAGCGGCGGCAACGCCGCCGCCGTGCACGCCCAGATGTACACGATGGGCACGGTGCTGCGGCATGGCTCACCTGAGCAGAAGGAGACCTGGCTGCCGAGGATCGCCGACGGGTCGATCCGCCTGCAGGCCTTCGGCGTCACCGAGCCGACGGCCGGCACCGACACCACCTCGATCTCGACCTTCGCCCGCCGCGAGGGCGACACCTATGTGGTCAACGGCCAGAAGGTCTGGACCAGCCGGGCCGAGCACTCCGACCTGATGGTCCTGCTGGCCCGCACCACGCTCAAGGACCAGGTCGCCCGCAAGGCGGATGGCCTGTCGGTGTTCCTGGTCGACATGCGCGAGGCCAAGGGTCGAGGCCTCTCGATCAGCCCGATCGCCACCATGCTGAACCACGCCACGACCGAGGTCTTCTTCGACAATCTGGTGATCCCCAAGGGCAGCCTGATCGGCGAGGAGGGCAAGGGCTTCCGCTATATCCTGGATGGCATGAACGCCGAGCGGATCCTGATCGGGGCCGAGTGCCTGGGCGACGCCGCCTGGCTCATCGGCCGGGCGCGCGACTACGCCAACAGCCGCGTGGTCTTTGGCCGCCCGATCGGCCAGAACCAGGGCGTTCAGTTCCCGATCGCCCGCGCCTACGCCCAGGCCCACGCCGCCCGCCTGACGATCTACGATGCCGCCGCTCGCTACGACGCCGGGCTTGCGTGTGGCGAGCAAGCCAACATCGGCAAGATGCTGGCCTCGGAGGCCTCGTGGGCGGCCGCCGACATGTGCCTGCAGACCCACGGCGGCTTCGGTTTCGCCGAGGAGTACGACATCGAGCGCAAGTTCCGCGAGACGCGGCTCTACCAGGTGGCGCCGATCTCGACGAACCTGATCCTGGCCTATGTCGCCGAGCACGTGCTCGGCCTGCCGCGCTCGTACTGATGCAAAGGCGGCGGACGGCGGTCCTGGCGGCTTCGGACCTGGCGCGCCTGGCGGCGGCGCTGGACCGGCCGACGCCGGCCGCGGTCCCGCCCGCCTGGCACTGGGGATGCCTGGCCGAACCGATCCCGCGCGCCGATCTCGGCCTCGATGGCCATCAAAGGCGCGGTCTGTTCCTGCCGGCCGTCGAAGCGCCTCGGCGGATGTTCGCGGCGGCTGACATGACCTTCGCTGGTCCCCTCCTGCCCGACCTCGAAACCGAGCTCGTCGAGACCATCTCCAAGATCGAGGAAAAGCCCGGCGCGAGCGGTCCGCTGACCTTCGTCACGGTCGACCGGACGTTCAGCCAGGCCGGCGAGGTCCGCGTCACCGAGCGCCAGACGATCGTCTATACCGCCGCCACGCCCGCGCCGCGCACGCCCGACGCCGAGCTTCCTCAGGCTGAGTGGAGCCGCGACACGCCGACCGATCCGGTGCTGCTGTTCGCCTTTTCGGCGGCGACCGCGAACAGTCATCGCATCCACTACGACCTGCCCTACGCGACCGAGGTCGAAGGCTATCCGGGCCTCGTCGTCCATGGTCCGCTGGTCGCCCTGCTGCTGCTCGAGGCCATGCCCGCCCGGCCGCTGACGCGCTTTTCGTTCAGGGCCCTCAAGCCCGCCTTCGCCGGCGAGACGATCACGGCCAAGGGCCGCCTGACCGATGACGGCGCGGCGCTGTGGGCGGAGGTCGGTAGGGCCGTGGTGATGAAGGCGACGGCCACCTTCTAGGCCGCCCTACTCCTCCAGCGTCGACGTATCGAACCCGTGGTACAGCGACAGGAACCGGAACGGGTGGCCCTCGACATATTCCTTGAACATCACGTTGTTGATGTCGCTCTGGGTGTCGAAGGTCCCGACCTTCGCGCCCGGGGCGTGCAGCTCCAGATGCCGCCGCGCCAGGTTCAGGGCGACCTGGTCGATCCAGCGGGTGACGGTGGCGCGCGACAGCCGCTCGTCCAGATAGGCCCGCAGCCAGCGCAGCAGGATCGACGTCTCCGGCGTGGGACGCGCCAGCACCAGGTTGGCGGTGATCCGCGAACCGGCCTGGAAATTCTTGTCGTTCAGGTTCAGCACCAGATCGGCGTCGGTCCACTGCTCCAGAAGGTCGGCGACGCCGCGCTGCAGCAGCAGGTCGATGTCCGACACGAAGACGGGCCGTTGCAGCAGGTCCAGCAATCCTCCCAGGCGCTGGAACCGCACCGACTGGTAGTGGGCGACCGGGATCTCGATCAGCCCCTTCGGCGGCGCCTCGAAGCACTGGGTGGTCACCGTCGAGGCGTCGAAGTCGTCGCCGACGAACACCACCCGCGGATCGTCGATCCGCACCGTCGCGGCGGCCTCGGCCAGCTTGCCCGCGCCGCCGATCACATGGATCATCACCAGGAACGGCACGTCGCCGTGCTTCAGCACCGACAGCGCCAGCCAGCGGCCGTAGAGTTCGACATAGCGGGGATCGCCCGCCGCGAAGAATACCACCCGCGCGCCCAGGGCGTCCGCGTGGGCCTTCAGGCCCTCGTCGTCCAGGGTCTGGCCATCCCCGGTCAGGAAGGTGCGCGGGCCGTCGTCCGGCGCGGGCGGGGTCGGCCCATCGAGACCCGCTCCGGTCAGGGCCTCCATCACCGCGCGGTAGTGATTGACCCAGTCGCCCCACTCCGGGCCGGGCGACTCCATGCCCATGGCCGCGGCCTCGGCCAGCAGCAGTTCGAACAGTTCGAGACGCTCGCGGGTCAGGGGCTCGCAGAGGATCAGGCTGACGGCGTCATGGTAGAACTTCATCCGGCCCAGCGGATGCAGGCCCGACTGCGTATCGCGCGCGGTGGCGATGGCCTTGCTCAGCTCGGCGGCGACGTCCAGCGCCGTTTCCGCCGACGGCGCGGCGCCGGGCGGCGCCTCGGCCGGCACGCCCTCGAAGAAGCGGCCCAGCAGGGCCAGGGCCTGGGCGCCGACCGGCAAGGTTCCCTCGCCCAGCATCACCACGAAGTTCAGGCCGCCGCGCCAGCCGACCTGCAGCTCGAAACGCTGCGGGGCCTGCGCCCACACAGCCTCGCCCGGAAAGGTCAGGTGCTCGAGCAGCGGGGTCTTGGGGGCCAGCACCAGGGCGCCGTCCAGGTGGTCGGCGGCCCAGCGGTGATGGGCGAAGCCACGATAGGCGCCCTCGGGCTTGAGGGCCTCCAGATAGCGTGACGGCGTGGTGATCCAGCCGGCCTCGGCGATCAGCGGCAGGCGCTCAAGCAACACGGACGGCCGGGCCAGGGTCTGGACCACATGCGTGGCCAGCACACAGTCGAAGCGGCCCTCGCGCGCCACATGGGCCAGCACGGCGCGATAGGTCTCGGGATCGGAGAGGTCGCCGGGGAAATCGGCGTCCGCCCCGCCCAGCGCGGCGTCGCGCAGATCGTCCGGCCAACGGGGCGGGCCGGCGCCGACCACCAGAATTCGGTAATCCGGGTCCTGCGCCTTGCATCGCCGGAGCTGGTCCACGAGACCCGATAGATCGCCCAGGCTCGCCAACTGGCCGAACTGCGACGGCCGCGTCGCGCGACGTTCGAACAGATCGGCCGGCGAGACTTGGCTCACGAAGCGCCGCCTTCCCAGAGCCGGCCATCGGCGGGGATGGTCTTGACCTGGTCGCGCCGCGCCAACTCGTGGCGGTAAAGGGCGTGCAGGTCGGGCTCGGTCTGCATCTCGCGATCGTCGCGGTCCAGCGACAGGCCGATGCGGAAGTAGGTGTCGAGATTGGTCAGGTTCGGGCGCGGCCTCTGGCCGGCCTGATGCTCGGCGATCATCTCGTCGTAAAGCGCTTCCAGCTTGCCGGCCAGCAGGTCCATGTCGAACAGCACGCAGCTGTCGCGGTTGGCCTCCAGCGTGTCGCGCAGAGCCCGGGCCTTGGCGCGGTCGGCGCCGAGCTCGACGGCCTTCTCGACATAGGCCTCCGCGCTGTCGACGACCAGTTCGGGCAGGCCGGCGCTACGCACCAGGCTGCCGCAGACCCGCGAGGCGAAGCAGCGCCCCGACCAGGTCAGGACCGGCACGGCCATCCACAGCGCGTCCGAGGCCGTTGTGTGAGCGCCGTAGGGCGTGGTGTCCAGGAAGAGGTCGGCCAGGCGATAGCGGGCCAGGTGGAAGGCGTTCTGCAGCTTCAGGGCGAAGACCAGGCGGGTGCGGTCCACGCCCCTCGCCTCGGCCGCGTCGCGCAGGCGGGCGTTGGTCTCGGGATTGCTATCCAGCAGCCACAATACGCTGCCTGGCGTGCGCTTGAGGATCTCCATCCAGCGATCGAAGACGTGCGGCGTGATCTTCTGCGTGCCGTTGAAGCAGCAGAACACGAAGGCGTCCTCGGGCAGGCCGGCCTCGGCGCGGGTCGGGACCGTCTCCTCGACCTTCCGACGCCGGTCGTTGGGCTGGTAGCAGGGGATCCGGCGCACGGCCTCGGAGTAGTAGAGCTCCATCTCCGGCGGGATGATCCAAGGGTCGGCGATGATGTAGTGGTGGTAGTCGCTGCCCATCGTGCCGGGATAGCCCAGCCAGTTGACGATGATCGGGGCCGGACGGCGGGCGAAGACCGAGGTGCGGGCGTCGCGGGTGTGGCCGTTGACGTCGACCAGGATGTCGATGCCGTCGTCGACGATGCGCTGGGCGGCCTCGTCGTCCGACATCGGGCGGATATCGGTGAAGTGCTCCGCCGCCGCGCGGATGCGGGTGTTCAGGCCATCACTGGACTCCGGACCGCAGTAGTAGGCGAAGACCTCGACCTTTGACTTGTCGTTAACCTCGAACAGCTCGGCCATCAGGTAGCCGACGGCGTGGTCGCGCAGGTCCGAGGAAATGTAGCCGATGCGCGGACGGCGACCGGCGATGTCGATCGGGGCGTCGCGGCGGTCGACACGGATCTGTTCGGGCGTGACCTTGGCCTCGCGCTCGACGAAGTGGGCGCCCGCGGCCAGCAGCAGCAACGGGTCATCGGTATAGGCGGCGACCGACAGCGGATTGACGCCTTCCAGCAGCGTTTCGCGGGGGACGCGCTCGGTCGGCTGCAGGGCCGGCCACTTGCACAGCGACAGGCGCGTGGCGACCAGCTGGCCGATCACGTCCATGGCCGAGGGGTCCAGCTCGGCGGCGCGCTGCAGGGCCAGTTCGGCGCGGGCCGACTGGTGCATGTCGCCCAGCAGCCGCGCGATCTGCTTGAGGCAGGTGAAGGCGTAGCCGGCGCCCACGCCGCTGATCACGACCTGGCGGTTGGCGCCCGCCTCCCAGGTGGCGACGGCCAGCTCGCCCAGCCCGGCCCGTTCCTGGATGCCGCCCAGGTTCACATAGGCCGGCAGGAAGTCGGGATTGAGCTTGATCGCCTGCTCCAGCGAGGCCGCCGCGCCGGGGTTGTCGCCCAGAGCCGCCTGCAGGACCGCGCGGTTGAACAACGCCACCGACAGTTGCGGGTGCTCGGCGTTGAACTTGATCCAGACCTTGTAGGCCTGGTCGGCAAGAGCTGGCTGGCCCTCCGCGCCAAGTTTCGAGGCAAGGGTGATCAGGTCGCCGAGCGAACATCCCTCGGCGGTCAGCGTGCTGAGCAGGTTCAGCGTATCGATGTCGGCCATTGTCTTCCTGAAACCGATGGGCGGCGGACAGGCGCGCGCGAAAGCGGCGCGCGAGTCAGCGCTGCGTGATCATGGCATGGGGTTTGAAACTCGACCAATGCCCGAGAGCAAGGATCGCAAGCGGTTCGCCGTCCGCGCCTCGGGGAGGCGCGGACGGCGGCCGGGATCAGCTCACGGTCAGGTAGGCCGCGATCTGGGCGTCGCTCAGGCTCTGCACCTGAGCGGTCGTCAGGGCGTTGGCCTGGGTCGAGGTCAGCGCCGCGATGTTGGTCGTCGACAGATAGTCCAGCTGGGTGGCGGTCAGGCCGGAGATCTGCGTGGCCTGCAACTGGCCGATCTGGGTCGTGCTCATCGCGTCGATCACCGTCGTGCCCAGGGCGCCGAGCTGGGTGCTCGTCAGGGCCGACAGCTGCGAGGCCGCCAGGTCGCCCACGTCGGTCACCGACAGGCCCTTGAGTTGCGAAGCCGTCAGCCCCTTCACCTGGGTCGTGGTCAACGCGGCGGTCTGGGTGGCGTCCAGGGCCGAGATGTTGGTCGCCGACATCGCCGCCAGTTGCAGGATGCTCAGCGCCGCGATCTGGGTGTCGATGAACTGGCCGACATCGGCCGGGCTCAAGGCCGCCAGCTGGCTCGGAACGATGCCCTTCACCTGCGTGCTGTTGAGCGCGCCGACCTGCGTGCCAGCCAGGGCCGAGAAGGCCGTGGTCGACAGGGCGCCGACCTGGGTCGCGGCCATCAGGGCGATCTGGCCGGCCGACAGCGTCCCGGCCTGGGCCGCGTTCAAGGCCCCTACCTGCGGCGCCGTCAGGGCGGCGACCTGGGTGTCGGCCAGCTCGCCGATGTCGGTGGTCGACAGACCCTTCACCTGGTCGAGGGTCAGGCCCTTGACCTGCGCCGTCGTCAGCGCGGCGGTCTGGTTGGCGTCGAGAGCCGAGAGGTTGGTCGCCGAGATCTGCGCCAACTGGGTCGGGGCCAGGCTGGCGACCTGGGTCGTCGTCAGCTCGCCGATGTCGGTGGTGTTCAGGCCCTTCAGCTGGTCGGCCGTCAGCCCCTTGATCTGGGTCGTCGTCAGGGCGGCCACCTGGGTGTCGACCAAGGCCGAGAAGGCGGTCGCGCTCAGGGCGCCGATCTGGGCCGCCGACAGCGCGCCGATCTGGGTCTCGTCGAACTCGGCGACGTCAGTGACCGTCAGCCCCTTGACCTGAGCCGTCGTCAGACCCTTCAGCTGCACCGAGGTCAGCACGCCCACCTGGGTGGCGCTCAGGTTCGAGAAGCCGGTCGGCGTCATGCCGCCTAGCTGGGTCGAGCTGAGAGCCTGCACCTGGGTGTCGGCCAGGGCGGCGATGTTGGCGGTGTTCAGACCGCCCATCTGCAGCGCCGTCAGACCCTTGATCTGGGTCGTCGAAAGGGCGGCCAACTGGGTGTCGCGCATCAGCGAGACGTTGGTGGACGAGATCGCGCCCAGCTGGGTGGCCGTGAGGCCGCCAACCTGGGTGGTCGACAGTTCCTGCAACTGGCTCGGGACCAGGGCGCTGATCTGGGCCGCCGCGAGTTGACCGATCTGGGTCGCCGACAGCTCATCGATGTCGGTGACCGACAGACCCTTCAGCTGGGTGGCGTTCAGCGCCTGGAGCTGGGTGTTGACCAAAGCCCCGACCTGGGTGCTGGAAAGCGCCGAGATGTTGGTCGCCGACAGCTGCTTCATCTGATCCGCGGTCAGAGCCCGGATCTGGGTGGTCGAGAACTCGCCGATGTCGTTGGTCGTCAGGCTTTGCAGTTGGCTGGCCGCGATGCCCTTGACCTGGGTGGCGTTCAGCGCCGCGACCTGGGTCTGGTTCAGCAGCGAGAAGCCCGTGGTGCTGAACGCGCCGACCTGCAGGGCCGAGAGCCCCTGGATCTGGGTGTCGGCCAGACGGTCGAGCGCGCCGCCCTGGGCGAAACCCTTGATCTGGGTGGCGGTCAGGCCCTTGACCTGGGTCGAGGTGATCGCCGCGAACTTGGTCTCGCTCAGGTTGTTAAAGGACGTGGCCTCGAAGCCGCCGAGCTGGGTCGGGCTGAGCGCGCCAATGGCCGTCTCGCTCAGATCCAACGCGTCATAGCCCATGCCGCTGATCTGGGTCGCCGTCAGGCCCTTGACCTGAGTGGTGGTCAGGGCGGCGGTCTGGGTCTGGTACAGCGACCTCAGGTTGGTCGTCGACAGCGCGCCGATCTGGGTGGACGACAGCGCGGCGACATTGGTGTCGCCGAAGGCGCCCAGGATGCCCTGCGGCAGCGCGCCGATCTGGATCGCCGTGAGGCCCGGGATCTGACTGGCTTGCAGGTCGTCATAGAAGGAGTTGGCGAAGTTGCTGATGGCTTCCTTCTTGATCGCGCCGATCTGGCTGGTGGTCAGCGACTTCACCGCCGTTGCGTCGAGCGCGCTGATATTGGTCGCATTGAGCGCGCCGATCTGCGCCGTCGTCAGACTGCTCAGCTGCGTGCCGGTCAGCTCGTGCAGCATATTGCCGGCGGAGCCGCCAATCTGAGCGACGGTCAGCGCCTTAAGCTGGGTCGCCGTCAACGCCTGGGCCTTGGTCCTGTCCAGGTTGTCCAGCATGGTCGTCGACAGCGCCGACAGCAGGCTGGTCGATATGGAGGCCGCCTGGGTCTCGTCGATATACAGCAGGAAGGAGCCCGACAGACCGTTCGCCTGCGTGCCGGTCAGACCCGCCATTTGGGTGGTCGTCAAGGCGTCGATCTGGGTCGGATCCAGGGCGTTCAGGGCGGTGGTGGTCAGCGCCCCCAGCTGGCTGGCGGACAGCTTGGCCACCGAGGTCGAGAACTCGGAGGTGTTGAAGCCGTCCAGCGCCTTCAGCTGGGTGGCCGTCAGACCCTTGATCTGGGTCGCGGTCAGGCTCTGCACCTGGGTCCCGTCCAGGGCCAGGAAGGCGGTGTTGCTGAGCGCGCCCACCTGGCTGGCGGTCAGGCCGGCCAGCTGGGTCGTCGACAGCTCCTGCACCTGGGTGCCGGCCAGGGCGCCGATCTGCAGGGCCGAGAGCGCGCCGATCTGGATCGACGACAGCTCGTCGATGTCCGTGACCGACAGGCCCTTCAGCTGGGTGGCGTTCAGCGCCTGGATCTGGGTGTTGGCCAGAACCGCGACCTGGGTGTCGGCCAGGGCCGAGATGCTGGCCGCCGAGAGGTTTTTCACCTGGTCGGCCGTCAGGGCCTGGATCTGGGTCGTCAGCAGCTCGCCGACGTCGGTGACCGTCAGGTTCTTCAGCTGGTCGGCCGTCAGACCCTTGATCTGGGTCGTCGTCAGGGCGGCGACCTGATTGGCGTCCAGCGCCGAGAAGCCGGTGGCCGTCAGCGCGCCGACCTGCGCCGGCGAGAGCGCGCCGACCAGGGTGGTCGACAGTTCACCGACGTCCGTGACCGTCAGCGCCTTCAGCTGGTTGACCGAGACGCCCTTGATCTGCGTCGTCGTCAGCGCGCCGACCTGGGTGGCGTCCAGAGCCGAGAAGCCCGTCGCCGAAAGCGCGCCCAGCTGGGTCGGCGTCAGGGCCTTGACCTGGGTCGTGGAGAACTCGGCGATGTCGGTGGCGTTCAACGCCACCAGCTGCGAGGCGGTCAGACCCCTGATCTGGGTGTCGTTCAGCGCGCTGACCTGGGTGGCGTCCCAGGCGGCGAACTTGGCCGCGCCCAGCGCGCCGATCACCGAGGCGCTGAGGCCCGAGATCTGGGTGGTGGACAGGTCCGCGACGTTCAGCGCCGAGATCTGGCCGCTCGACAGCGCGCCGATCTGGGTCTGGTTCAGCTGGCCGATGTCGGTGACGGTCAGGCTGGCGATCTGGGTGTTGGTCAGCCCTTTCATCTGGCTCGTCGTCAGAGCCGCGGTCTGCGTCGCGTCCAGGGCCGAGAGATTGGCGGGCGCGAGGTTCTTGATCTGGTCAGCGCCCAGGGCGCCGATCTGGGTCGCGGACAGTTCGCCCACGTCGGTGAGGGACAGACCGCTGATCTGGGCGGCGGTCAGGCCCTTCATCTGCGTCGCCGTCAGCGCCGCCACCTGGGTGTCGACCAGGGCCGAGAAATTGGCGGCCGACAGCGCGCCGATCTGGGCCGTCGACAGGGCCGACAGCTGGGTCGTGTTCAGCTCGCCGATATCGGTGACCGACAGACCCTTCACCTGCGCGGTCGTCAGGCCCTTGATCTGCGTCGCGTTGATCAGCGAGACCTGGGTCGAATTCAGGGCGGAGAAGCTGGTCGCGGCCATGGCGCCCAGTTGGCTCGCGCTCAGCGCCTGGATCTGCGTGTCGGCGAGGGCGGCCACGTTGGTGGTCGTCAGCGCCGCCACCTGGGCGGTGGTCAGGCCTTTCAGCTGGGTCGAGGTCAGGGCGCCCATCTGGGTGGCGTCCATCAGGCTGAAGTTGGTCGCCGTGATCGCGCCCACCTGCGTGCCGGTAAGGGCGCCCAGCTGCGCGGTCGAAAGCTCCTGAACCTGGGTCGAGACCAGAGCGGTCAGCTGGGCCGCGGACAACGCGCCGACCTGGGTCGCCGACAGCTCGTCGATGTCGGAGACCGACAGGCCCTTCAGCTGGGTCGTGTTCAGCGCCTGGATCTGCGTGTTGACCAGGACGGCGATCTGGGTGTCGGCCAGGGCCGAGATGCTGGCCGCCGAGAGGTTCTTGATCTGGTCGGCCGTCAGGGCCGAGACCTGGGTGGTCGACAGCTCGCCGATGTCGGTGACGGTCAGGTTCTTCAGCTGATCAGCCGTCAGGCCCTTGATCTGGCCCGTCGAGATCTGCGCCATCTGGGTGGCGTTCAGGGCCGAGAAGCCCGTCGAGGTCATGGCGCCCAGCTGAGTCGCCGTCAGGGCGCCGATCTGGGTGCCGGCCAGGTCGCCGATATCGGTGATCGACAGGGCCTTCAGCTGCGAAGAGGTCAGCCCCTTCATCTGCGTGGTCGTCAGGGCCGCCGTCTGGTTCGCGTCGAGCGCGGTGAAAGCCGTCGCCGTCAGGGAGCCGACCTGGGCCGCGCTCAGGGCGCTGATCTGGGTCGTGGCCAGCTCGCCGATGTCGGAGGCCGTCAAGGCGGCCAGTTGAGCGCTGGTCAGGCCTTTGACCTGGCTCTCGGTCAGCGAGCCGACTTGCGTGGCGTCGAGCGCCGCGAAGTTCGTCGCCGACAGCGAACCGACCTGCGTGGCGGTCAGCTGGCTCAGCTGAGCCGTCGAAAGGCTCTTCACGTTGGTCAGGTTCAGAGCCGACAGCTGCGAGGTCGCCAGGGCGCCGATCTGGGTATCGGCCAGTTCGGCGATGTCGCTGGCCGTCATGGCCTGCAGCTGGGCCGCGGACAGACCTCTCACCTGCGTGCTGCTCAGCACCGCGACCTGGGTGTCGACCATCGCCGAGACGGCGGCCGTGCTCAGGTTCTTGATCTGGTCGGCGCTCAGCGCCTTGACCTGGGTGGTGGTCAGCTCGCCGATGTCGGTGGTCGTCAGGTTCTTCAGCTGAACGGCTGTCAGGCCCTTCACCTGGGTTTCGGTCAGGGCCGCCATCTGGTTGGCGTCGAGCGCCGAAAGATTGGTCGAGGACATCGCGCCCAGCTGGGCGGTCGTCAGGGAACGGACCTGGGTGGTAGACAGCTCGCCGATATCGGTGGTCGTCAGCGCCTTGATCTGGTTGGCGGTCAGGCCCTTGATCTGGGTCTCGCTGATCAACGAGACCTGGGTGGCGCTCAGCGAGGAAAAGCTTGTCGTCGAGATGGCGCCCAGCTGCGTCGACGAAAGCCCGCCGATCTGGGTGTCGACCAGGTTGCCGACATTGGCGACGGTCAGAGAGCCCATCTGCTGGGCGGTCAGGCCCTTGAGCTGCGTCGTCGTCAGGGCGCCCAACTGCGTGGCGTCCATCAGGGTCAGGTTGGTCGTGCTGACCGCGCCCAGCTGCGTCGAGGTCAGCCCGCCGATCTGGGTGGTCGTCAGCGACTGCACCTGGGTGGTGGCCAGCACGCCCACCTGGGCGGTCGTCAGGCCGCCGATCTGGGTCGAGGACAGCTCACCGATGTCGGTGACCGTCATGCCGCGGATCTGGGTCGCGCTGATGCCGGCGATCTGGCTGTTGTTCAGCCTGGCGACCTGAGTGTCGGCCAGGGCCGAGAAGGCCGCCGCCGTCAGCGAGCCCAGCTGGTTCGGCAGCAGGGCCCCGACCTGGGTCGTGGACAGTTCGCCCACGTCGGCGGCGCTCAACCCCTTCATCTGGTCGATCGTCAGACCCTTGATCTGGGTCGTCGTCAGCGCCGCCACCTGGGTGTCGGCCAGCGCCGAGATGTTGGTGGAGGTGATGGCGGCCAACTGGCTGGTCGCCAGGGAGCCGATCTGGGTCGTCGTCAGCTCGCCGATGTCGGTGGTCGTCAGCGCCTTCAGCTGGTTGGCCGTCAGACCCTTGATCTGGCTCGTCGACAACGCCGCCACCTGCGTGGCGTCCAGGGCCGAGAACGCGCTCGTGGTCAGCGCGCCCAGTTGCGCGGCCGAAAGAGCGCCGACCTGCGTGGAGGTCAGCTCGCCAACGTCGCCGACGCTCAGGGCGGACATCTGCTGGACCGTCAGGCCCTTGATCTGACTTTCGCTCAGCCCGCCAACCTGGGTCGCGTTCAGGGCCGAGAGGGCGGAGGCTGACAGGGCCGCGACCTGGGTCGAGGCCAGGATGGCGATCTGATCCGTCGACAGCGTAGAAGCCTGACCCGTGGTCAGGGCGCTGAGTTGCGCGACGCTGAGGCCGCCGACCTGGGTCGAGGACAGCTCACCGACGTCGGTGACCGTCAGGGCCTTGATCTGGTCGTTGGTGACGCCCTTGAGCTGGGTCGCCGTCAGCACGGCCATCTGCGTGGCCGCCAGGGCCGAGAACGCGCCCGTGGTCAGCGCGCCCAGTTGCGCGGCCGAAAGAGCGCCGACCTGCGTCGTCGACATCTCGCCGATGTCGGTGGTGGTCAGGCTCTTGACCTGCGCGGCCGTCAGACTCTTGATCTGGGTGGTGGTCAGCGAGCCCATCTGGGTGGCGTCGAGCGCCGACACGTTGGTCGTCGACAGCGCGGCCACGCGGTCGACGCCAAGGGCGGCGATCTGGGTGCCGACCAGCTCGCCGACATCGGCGACGCTTAGCGCTTTCGCCTGGACGACGCTGACGCCCTTGATCTGGTCCTGGCTCAGGGCGGCGATCTGGGTGCCGACCAGACCCGAGAAGTTGGTCGCCGACAGGGCGCCGATCTGGGTCGAGCCGAGGCTGGCGATGTGCGACACGTCGAGGGCCGCGAGCTGGGTCGAAGTGAGCGCGGAAACCTGGTTGGTCGAGAGCTGCGTCAGCTGGGTGACGTCGAAGACCACCGAAGTCGCGAACTTCGGGATCTGGGTGGCGGTAAGCGCCTTGACTTGGGTCGTGCTGAGCGCGGCGACCTGGGTGTCGGCGAGCGCGCCGATCCCCGTCGCGCTGATCGCGGCGATCTGAGACCCGTTGAGCGACTGGATGTCTGTCGTGGACAGCCCCTGGATCGCCGTGATCGAGAGGTTCGAGATCTGCGCTGCAGAAAGGCTCGAGATCGACATTCACCCACCCTTGCTGGCGGACACGCACCTGCGGGCCCGGACGCAAACCATGGAGACGCCCCCAAAAACTCAAGCGCCCCGCGACAAGCCAGACTATGGCCCGATTCCGGTAACCATATTTCCTTTCCAAGTCCTTTCAACGAGACATGCCGACGCAGCGCTATACATGCCACGCGAGTTTACGGGCGCACCTATATTTCGGCCTGTTGGATGCGCGCATAAGCCTTATAAAGTAAGGTGTTAGCTTCGTCTTGCACCGTCCGTTCACAGCGCCTGGACACGCGACGTCAAGCTTAGCGCGCGCTTAACGCGAACGCCTTGAAGCGAGGCGTCGGCCGCTTTTTGGCCCAAACTCCTAACGCCACCGATTCGGGTTCAGCCCTGCCCCGCCCCTAGCAGCTCGAAGCTGGCCATCAGGCCGTCGACGGCGGAACTGGCCAGCCAGACGTCGAACATCCCCGGCTCGGCGATCCAGTAGTCATTGTCGCCGACGAACATCAGGTTCTCGCGCTTTAGCTCGAACCGCACCTCGCGCTCGGCTCCAGGAGCCAGGGAGACACGCTGGAAACCCTTCAGCTCGCGCACCGGCCGGGTGCGGCTGGCGACCCGGTCGCGGATGTAGAGCTGGACGACATGGTCGCCGTGCAGGTCGCCGCTATTCTTGACCTTGGCGGTCACGTGCAGCGTGTCGTTCCAGGCCAGGCGCTGCGTGGAGAGCTTCACGTCCGTGACGTCGAAGCGCGTGTAGCTGAGGCCGAAGCCGAACGGATAGAGCGCGTCGTTACGGATCGAGCGCCAGCGCGCCTTGTACTCCTGGCCGTTCGGATCGACCGGGGCCGGGCGGCCGGTGGTGCGGCCGTTGTAGAAGAACGGCTCCTGGCCGCTGTCGATCGGGAAGCTGACCGGCAGTCGGCCCGAGGGGTTCACCACGCCGAACAGCACGTCGGCCACAGCGTTGCCCATCTCGCTGCCCAGGAACCAGGTCGCCAGGATCGCCGGAGCGTCGCGGACCACGCCCTCCAGCTGGATCGCGCGGCCGTGCCGCAACAGGACGACGACCGGCTTGCCCGTCGCGGCGATCGCTTCGGCCAGGCGCTGCTGGACCGGCGGGATGCGGATGTCCGTGCGCGACTTGGCCTCGCCGGTCATGTCCTGGCTCTCACCGACGGCCAGCAGGACGATGTCGGCGGCTTGAGCCGCGGCCACCGCGCGCTCGAAGCCGCCGGCGATGGTGGTCTCGACCTCGCAGCCGCGCTCGACGATCAGGCTCGCCGGATCGGCCAGCTGGGCGCGCACGCCGGTGGCCAGATCGACGTTCAGGCGACGGTCCGCGAAGAAGCCGCCCCAGGCCCCCAGCACGTTGTCGCGGTCGTCGGCGAACGGACCGATCAAGGCCAGGCGCTTGCCGGCCTTGGGCAAGGGCAGGAGGGCCCGATCGTTCTTCAAGAGCACGATCGAGCGCGCGCCGGCCTCGCGGCTCAGGGCGCGCAAAGCGGGCGTGGCGGTGCGGGCCGCCTCGTCGCGCGGGTCCAGCGAGCGATAGGGGTTGTCGAAGAGGCCGATCGCCTCCTTCAGGGCCAGAACCCGGCGCACGGCCGCGTCGACCGTAGCCATCGGCACGGCGCCCGAGGCGACCAGTTCCGGAAGGTAACGATTGTAGAGGCCGCTCTGCATGCTCATGTCGACACCCGCCAGGATGGCCAGGCGCGCGGCGTCGCGGTCGTCGACGGCATAGCCGTGGGCCACCAGCTCCTGGTCAGCCGTGTAGTCCGAGACCACCACGCCCTTGAAGCCCCACTCCCCGCGCAGGATGTCGGTTAGCAGCCTCCTGTTGGCCGTCGCCGGGACGCCGTTGACGTCATTGAAGGCCGACATGGTCGTCAGGGCGCCGGCCGCGAAGGCGGCCTGGAACGGCGGCAGGTGCACCTCGCGCAGGGTGGCGTCCGAGACCTCGACCGAATTGTACTCCAGCCCCGCCATTACCGCGCCATAGGCGGCGAAGTGCTTGGGCGTGGCCAGCATGCTGTCGTCGGCCTTGAGGTCCTTGCCCTGGAAGCCGCGCACGCGGGCGGCGGCCATCACCTCGCCCAGATAGACGTCCTCGCCCGCCCCTTCGGCCACCCGGCCCCAGCGCTGATCCCGGGCGACGTCGACCATCGGCGCGAAGGTCCAGTGCAGGCCCGAGGCTGTCGCCTCCAGAGCGGTGGCGCGGGCGGTGCGCTCGGCCAGGTGCGGGTCGAAGCTGGCAGTCTCGCCCAGGGGGATCGGGAACACGGTGCGGAAGCCGTGGATCACGTCGGCCGCGAACAGCAGCGGGATCTTCAGGCGCGAGTCCTCGATCGCGGCCTTCTGCGTGTCGCGCGCGGTCTGGGCGCCCACCCCGTTGAACAGCATCCCGATCCGGCCGGCCCTCACCTCGGCCAGCAGGATCTCGGCGTTGCGGATATTGACCAGCGGATTGATGTCGCCGATCGGCGGCCGGATCATGTCGGCGAAGCAGGACAGCTGGCCGGCCTTCTCCTCGATCGTCATCTGGGCCAGCAGCCCTTCGATGCGATCCGAAGCCCGGGCGAAGGCGCGGGGGGCGGTGACGGCCAGCCCCATCAGGGCCGTGGCGCTGGACAGGAAGGCGCGCCGGCTCGGCCCCTGCGGGCCGCCGTTCGTCGTCTTCAAAGCCATGGAATCCCCCGGGGACGCTTTACGAGGCCGGCAAAATTGCCGCTAAAGCGTCCCGGCGCAACCGCGCTCGCCTATTCGGCGGGATGCAGGACCGCCTCGGCCGGAACGCGAGCGGTGTTGTAGGTCGTCAGATCCAGGATCCCTTCGCGTTTTGCCACGATGGTCGGGACCAGCACCTGGCCGGCGACGTTCACGGCGGTGCGGCCCATGTCCAGGATCGGGTCGATGGCCAGCAGCAGGCCCACGCCCTCCAGGGGCAGGCCCAGGGTCGACAGGGTCAGGGTCAGCATCACCGTCGCGCCGGTCAGGCTCGCCGTGGCGGCCGAACCGATCACCGAGACGAAGACGATCAGGAAGTAGTCCGACCAGGCCAGGTGCACGCCGAAGAACTGAGCCACGAAGATCGCCGAGATCGCCGGATAGATGGCCGCGCAGCCGTCCATCTTGGTGGTCGCGCCGAACGGCACGGCGAAGGCGGCGTAGGCGCGTGGCACGCCCAGGCTGGTCTCGGTCACGGCCTCGGTCACCGGCAGGGCGCCGACCGACGAGCGCGAGACGAAGCCCAGCTGGATCGCCGGCCAGGCGCCCTGGAAGAACTTGATCGGATTGAGGCCGTGCAAGGCCAGGATCGTCGGGTAGACGACCAGCAGCACCAAAGCCAGGCCGATATAGATCGCGCCGGTGAAGGCGCCGAGCTGGCCGAGCGTCGTCCAGCCGTACTGCGCGACCGCGTTACCGAACAGGCCGACGGTGCCGATCGGCGTCAGGCGGATCACCCACCACAGCACCTTGCGCACGATCGCCAGGGCCGAGGCGTTGAACTTCAGGAAGGCCTCGCCCGCCTCGCCGACCTTCAGGGCCGCGATCCCGGCGACCAGCGAGATCACCACGATCTGCAGCACGTTGAACGACAGCGAGGTCGTCGCCGCGCCCGCGTCCGAAACCTTGGTCGAGGCGGCCAGGCCCAGGATGTTTCCTGGGACGAGGCCCGTTAGGAAGTCCAGCCACGAGCCTTGGGTCTTGGGCGCCTTGGCGGCCGCGGCCGCGACGCTGGTGTGCAAGCCAGGTTGAAGGATCAAACCGAGGGCGATGCCGATCAGAACGGCGATCAGGGCGGTGACCGCGAACCAGAACAGGGTCCGCCAGACCAGGCGCGCGGCGTTCTGCAGCTGGGCGATGTTGGCGATCGAGGCGACGATGGCGGTGAACACTAGCGGCGGCACCAGGGTGCGCAGCAGCTGGACGAAGATCGAGCCGACCTGGTGCAAGGTCTCGGCCAGGGCGTAGCCCGCCTGACCTTCGTCCGGTCCCAGGTTGCGGGCCAGCAGGCCCAGCCCCAGGCCCAGGGCCATGGCGACCAGGACCTGGACTCCGAACCCGTTGATGAAACGGCTGCTCTTCGGCTGGGCGACGGCCATGCGCGATCCTCGACAAACTCGAGGATGGAATGTCGTGCCGCGCGGTGGGATTTACGAGCGAGGTTTTCCGGTGGTCGCCCCCAGGAAAACTGAAACGAAGCCTGTGCCTAAAGACGCGGCAACCACAGTCCCATCATAGCGAGGAAGCCGCCCGCCGCCGTCGCCAGGGTGACCACCGCCATGCCGCCCGCCATGACCAGCTTGGCCCCTGCCCCGCCCCGGTCCCGCGCCAGCAGGTAGAGCTCCAGGATCGCGACCGGGACCAGCACGTGACCGAAGGCCAGGGCGATGTCGAACGGTCCGTCGAACGCCTTGGTGTGCCCCACCGGTCCCTGGTTGGCGGCGAACCACAGCATCATGCCCAGACGGTAGAAGAACACGCCCAGCATCAGCACGAACGCCCGCAGCGCCCAGCGTCGGTGGGCGTCGAACCGCCGACGGATCGCGAACCGCAGCGCCTGCCCGGCGCAAAGCATCAGCAGCACCGCGTTCAGCGTGTTGCCGATCGCCATATAGATCCCGGCCACCGCGCCCCGGGTGAAGGCGATGAACAGGCCCGACAGCGCGATGGCGAAGGCCACGGTGATGAACGCCCGCCCGTTCCAGCGGTGGAAACCCGGCGCCTTGGCCCGGATCGCGGGAACCAGCTGCAGCGCGCCGGCGAAGGTCACGAACACCGCCATCAGCAGGTGGACGCCCAGCGCCAGATTTCCGGCGGTGTCGCCGTGATTGTAGCCGTGCCCCGCCGGCAGCACCGCGTTCCAGCGCTCCCAATCTCCGGTGACGGCGCCCACGCCGTAGAGCCCGACGATATAGACCCCGAACGCCCACAGCCCCATGACCAGGGCGATGAACCACGCGGTCGCCGAGGCGCCCAGCGCCCGGTTAGCGATCTTCTCCATCTGTACCAACCCGCCAACGCATCCCTCGCTCGCAGGCTTAATGAGCGCGGCCCAGCCGAGCCATGACGCGAGGCGACACGAACTTGACCCAGACGATCACCCTGCTACCGCTCGGCCATGGTCAGCATGGTTCAAGCGACGGTGTCGGGCGGGTTCTTCAAGGGCCTGCTGGAATTCGCCGTGTCGCTGGGCGCGGACCGCGCGGCGCTGCTGGAGCGAACCGGCGTGACCGAGGCCGACTTCGCCGATCAGGACGCCCGCGTCCCGCTGGAGCGTTACAAGGCGCTCTATCGCGCCGGCCAGGAGATGACCGGCGAGCCGGCCCTGGCCCTGAAGTTTCCGGAAGTCACCCGCTTCGAGCAGATCTCGATCGTCGGCCTGATCTGCCAGGCGGCCGACACCATGGGCGGGGCCCTGAAGCAGCTGAACCGCTTTTCGCGCCTGGTGGTCGAGGTCGACGGCGTCTCGGACGGTCCGCGCTTCCAGCTCACGCCGCGCAACGGCGAACTCTGGCTGGAGGACCGCTGCGCGGAGGACTTCCCGGAGCTGATCGAGGCCGCCCTGGCCCGCTTCACGTGCGAGATGACCCGGCACTATCCGGACTTCACCTTCGCCCTGGCCGTCCACCTGACCCGTCCGCGTCCGGTCCACGCGGCCGAATACGAGCGCGTGCTGCGCGCGCCCGTCACCTTCGGCGCGGCCTGGAACGCCCTGCGGATCGAGCCCTCGTGGCTGAACCTGGCGATCCACCGGCCCAACCGCTACGCCTTTGGCATGTTCAACGGCCACGCCGACGCGCTGCTGGCCAGCCTGGAAGAGTCCAAGACCACGCGCGGTCGGGTCGAGGCCCTGCTGATCCCGCTGCTGCACACCGGTGAACTGGCTATGGGCGCGGTCGCCACGGCCCTGGGCCTGTCGCGCCAGACCCTCTATCGCCGCCTGAAGGCCGAAGGCGTCAGCTTCGACCAGGTGCTGGACGACCTGCGCCGGCGGATGGCGGAGACCTATCTGGAAAAGCTGTCGGTCAACGAGACCGCCTATCTGGTCGGTTTCTCCGAAACCAGCGCCTTCTCCCGCGCCTTCAAGCGCTGGACCGGGGCCAGCCCGCGCGGCCGCAAACCGGGCTGAGGCGCCAACATGTTCCGGCCCGGCCCCGAGGACAAAAAAATCCCCGGGAGAACGAGCCTCCCGGGGTGCGCTTGCAGGTCTTCGGTTATCGGAGGGCTCGCGGCCCGGCTAGTGACCGCCAGCCACGCCCTCCTGGATCTCGTGGGTCGGGGCCTTCTTGGCGACCAGCGCGAACCACAGGACATAGACGTAGCAGGCCAACGGGGCGATGAAGCCCATCGAGATCGAACCGGTCAGCTCCTCGATCTTGGCGAAGGCCAGCGGCAGGAAGGCGCCGCCAACAATGGCCATGCACAGCAGGCCCGAGGTCGCCGAGGTCGGCGCCGAGGACCGTTGCAGGGTCAGGGTGAAGATCGTCGGGAACATGATCGAGTTGAACAGGCCGATCAGCAGGGCCGCGAAGGCGGGGATCAGGCCGCTGGTCAGCGGGGCCGAGGCCAGCAGCAGGTTCACCGTGCCGGTGTGGGCGGTGGGGGTCATGTCCTTGGTCAGGATGACGACCAGGCACAGCGCGATGGCGCCGACGGCCACGGCGGTCAGCAGGGCGTAGTCCTTGATCGTCTTCAGCATGGCCGAGCCGGCGAAGCGGCCGATCATGGCGAACACCATGTAGAAGGTCGTCAGCTTGCCGGCCTGCTCGGACGGAATGTCCAGAATGCGCGACTGCTCCAGGAACAGCAGCAGGTGAAGCGAGATCGCCACCTCGGCGCCGACATAGAGGAAGATGCCGATCGCGCCCAGGTTCGCCCACTTCGAGGTCAGGGCGGTGAACGGATTGACCAGTTGGCCGGTCTTCGGCGCGGCGTCGGTGATCTTCTGGCGGACCAGGAAGATCAGCAGGATGAACAGGGCAAGGCCCACGCCGATGGCGAGATAGACGTTCGAGACGAAGCCCAGGGCCTGCTCGCGCATGGCCTGGGTGATCACCACGCCCTTGGTGAAGATCTCGCCCTTGAGCAGGAAGTTGGCACCGCACCACAGGCCGCAGGCCGCGCCCAGCGAGTTGAACGCTTGCGACAGGTTCAGACGGAACGAGGACTCTTCGGGCTTGCCCATCGACGCGATCAGCGGATTGGCCGCGACTTGCAGCAGGGTCACGCCCGAGGCCATCACGAACAGGCCGACCAGAAAGACGCCGAAGGTGTGCAGCTTGGCCGCCGCGATGGCGATGAAACAGCCGGCGACGATGCCGCCCAGGCCGACCATGACCGACCTGGCGTAGCCAAGCTTGGACAGGAACGCCGCCGACGGTAGCGACATGATCCCGTAGGCGATAAAGAAGGCGAAGCCCGTCAGGCTGGCCTCGACGGGGCTCAGCGTGAAGACCGTCTTGAAGGTCTTCAGCAGCGGGTCCAGCAGGTTGGTGACCAGCGCCCAGATGAAGAACAGGCAGGTTACATAGACGACGGCGAGCTTGACGCCCCCGCCCTTGCCTACGTCTTTCGTCGTGGTCTTCGCGATCGCGGCGTCGGTCATCGGACGGCGCCCTCGAGGCTGTATTTCACCGCAATCACTGCACCACTCCCTAGGGACGTTATTCGTGGAATCCGTCTTTGCGCGGACGCGCCATTCACAGGAAGCGTGACAACGTTGTCAACCACGCGCGCGCTTTTTCGACGCCTGATAGCGCTACCAGGGGAACGCCTACGCCTTTCGTGGCTTGATCCTGAGAACCGGGAGTTTCTCATGTCGGCGCTGATGGTTCTTCTGATGTCCAGCCTGTTCGTGCTGGCGGCGATGGTCGGTCTGGCCGACGCGCTGGTGCACTTCTTGGGCTGGAGCATCGAGCGTCTCAAGGCGCCGCGCGAGCCCGCCGAGACTCAGTCGCCGGCGCAGGGAATCACGGCGTAGCGGCTGGCCTTCAGGGCGCGGAGCGCGCCCTGATCGACTTGTTCGCGGATGAACGGCGCCTTGGGCGTCCAGTCTTGCGCATTCAATTCGGCGGCCAACGGCGGGGCGTCGTCCCAGCGTGGCCAGAGGATCCAGGCGGGCGCGTCCGGCGCCGCGCAGAAAGCCCGGACCTGCGCCAGACTCGGTGGCGGCAGGCGGCGTTCCGGCGCCGTCAGCGGCCGAATGAAGTCCTCGCCCACCAAACCCAGCTTGGTCAGGCGGTCGGAACGGTCGCGGATTTCCAGGGCCATGGGTTTCGAGAACACCACGCCCGCGCCCTGCACGCGAGCGGACCAACTGGGTCGGCCCAGCAGCAGCCAAGGCTCCATGTCGCCGACCAGCCACAGCACCGGCCCGGGCCGCGCGGAGGTCATGGCGACCAGCCCCGGATCTCTCCCCCGGTCACGCGCGCGGATGTAGCCGGAGCGATCGTCCCACAGCAGGATCGCCAGCAGACAGACCACCCCCACACCCGCGATGCGCGCCATGACCGGCGGCGTCGGTCGGCCTAGGGCCAACCAGACGCCGAGCGCCAGCGCGATCGCCAGGGCGGGCAAGTCGCTGAACCAGACGATGCCTTCGCTATAGCGCCCCGCTCGCGTCAGTTTGTCCGCCAGTCCCTCGCCAGCCAATCCAGCATAGCCGATCATAGCCACGGCCAGCAGGCCGAGCGCCAAGCCCATGCAAAGTCTCGGACGCGTAAAGCGCAGCTTGCCGCCCACGGCGACAAGCAGCAGGCCCGCCGGCGCCGCGAGCAGGCTCAGCGCGCCGACATCGCGGAACAGCCAGGCCACGCCGATCAGGGACATGCCGAGCAGCCCCGCCGCTCCGCGTCGGGGCAGTTCGGCGACCAGCAGCGCCAGGCAGGCCAGAGCCAGCACGGCGACGGGTTGCAGGGTGCGCCAGCTCTGGATCTGCAGGAACAGGATCAGCGACAGACGTTCGCCGAGGATGGCGGCGACACCGACGCCGACGAGGCCGGCGATCAAGGCGCCCAGGACCAGGCGGCGCGGCGCGCCCTGGAGCAGAAAGCCCGCCGCCGCGACGGTGCAGGCCTGCACGGCCAGACGGCTCCAGGCTTCCACCGGCCAGAGCGAGGGGAACAGAATGGGGCTGCGGGTCTCGACCACCGCCCGCCAGGCCGGGTCCATGACGGTCACCAGGCGGTCGGCGACCGGCAGGTGCGCCAGGCCCGCCACGGCGACGACGGCGACACCCACCAGCCCGGCCCACAGCCAACGGCGGTCCTCGAAGCACAGGGCGACGCCGATCGCGGCGGCCGAGCACAGGCCCATGATCGGGTGAAACAGCATGCCGACGATGCAGAGGCCAAGGCCCAGCCAAGGTCGTCCGGACAGATAGGCGGCCATGCCGGCCAGGCCCGCCGCCTCGACCAGGCCGCGCGGCGTGGCATAGGGCTCGCCGAAGCCGATGACGTTCAGAGGCCCGTAGAGAGACGGCAACGAGACCACGAAGACCAACGCCGCCCAGCGCAGCGCCGGCGACCGATCGGCCAGGAGACGCTCGACCATCAGGACCGCCGCCGTGAACCACAGCGCCAGCGTCAGGGCCACGATCGCCATCGTCGCGGCGGACGGACCCAGCAGCGCGATCAATCGCGCCAGCATCGGCGTGTAGAGGCTGAAGCCGAACTGCCCGTCATGGACGAACATCAGGTCGCGCCCGACCCCGCCCGGGTTCAGCTTGGCCAGGGCGTCGGCCACATAGAGGCGACCGTCGTGATAGATGCCGAGATAGGGACGGCTCAGCAGGAACAGGCCAAACGCAGCCAGCCACCCAAGCCAGCGGCTATCGGCGAACTTATCGAGGCGGCTCACGACTGGACGGGGTCGGCGTCCCCGGGGCTTCTAGGGGCTTTGAACAGCAGCGCCCGGCGGACGGTGAAGTTGAACATGAAGACGATCGCGGCGGTCGGGATCTTGGCCACGCCCGGATGCAGGCGCAGGACCTCGACCCACAGCGCCATCAGGCCCTGCGTCAGTATGAGGCCAGCCAGGCCCACGCCGGCGAAGCCGACGAACTCGCGCCGGCGGTCGGCGACCGGGCGGTGGCGGAACACCATCGAAACCGACAGCAGATAGGTCACGGCGATACCGCTGACGAAACCCATCGCCGAGGCCAGCAGATAGTTCACGCCCAGTGTCGTCAGCGCCACCAGCAGACCCCAGTCGAGCCCCAGGGCCAGGGCGCTGGCGAAGCCATAGAGCATCAGCTCGCGCAGCCCCTCGGGGAGACGCCGCCAGAGCCGCGGAGCCGGGGCCATGATCAGGCCGCGACCTTGGCCGGAACCAGGCGTTCGCTGCGCAGGGCCTCGCGGGCGCCGGAGACGCCGGCCTCGCCGTACTCGGCGTCCTCGTTGACCTCCCAGACGTCGTGCAGGGTCTCGCCGGCGATGATGTTCTCGGCCGTCAGCAGGCCGGTCATCATGGCGTGGTCCTGGTTGTTGTACTTGTGCATGCCGTTGCGGCCCACGAGGTGCAGGCCCGGGAAGTGCATCTTCAGGTCCAGGCGGATCATCTTGATGTGCTCGGCATAGGCGTCGTCATAGACCGGATAGGCCTTGTGCTGGCGCACCACGCAGGCGTCGTAGACGTCCGCCGGGTCCATCAGGCCGATCTTGGCGATCTCGCGCTTGGCCTGGATGACGAGATCCTCGTCCGAGGTGGTCCACAGGCCATCGCCCTCGAAACAGAAATACTCGAGGCCCAGGCACGTCGAGACGCCGTCCGGGATCATTTCCGGCGACCACGAGCGGAAGTTCTGCACGCGGCCGACCTTCACCGACGGATCGTGGATGTAGATCCAGTTGTCCGGCAGCTCCTTCTGCGGCTTGCCGATCAGCACCACGGTCAGGAAGTCGCGGTACATCAGTTCGCCGGCGTGGAAGACGCTGATCGGGGTCGGGCTGACCGACTGCATCAGCTCGCGGATCGGGGCGGACGAGACGACGTCGTCGGCCGTGTAGATTTCCTTCTTGCCGTCGGCGCACGAGACGCTGACGGTCCAGATCTTGGCCAGCTTGTCATAGTGCAGGCCGTCGACCTTGCGGCCCATGCGGACCTGCCCGCCCAGGGCGGTGATCTTCTCGGCGCAGGCTTCCCACATCATGCCGGGACCCTTGCGGGGATAGCGGAAGCTCTCGATCAGGGTCTTGGGCGCGCCCTCGCCCGCCCTGGCCTTGACGCCCAGCGAGCGCTTGACGCCGTCGATGATCGCCGAGGCCAGGTCCAGGCCCTTGATGCGCTGGCTGGCCCAGTCGGCCGAGATCTCGTCGCAGCTCATGCCCCACACCTTCTCGGTGTAGGTCTTGAAGAAGATCGAGAACAGCTTTTCGCCGAACTGGTTGCGGACCCACTGGTGGAAGGTGGTCGGCGCGGCGATCGGGTTCAGCTTGGCCCAGCCGAACGAGGCCATGCACTTGGTCGCCGTCCAGACGCCCAGGTTCGCGAGCGCCTCGAAGGCCTTCAGCGGATAGGCGTAGAACTTCTCGCGGTAATAGATGCGCGACAGGCGCGGCCGGTCGATGAAGTCGTCGGGCAGGATCTCGTTCCAGAGGTCGACGATCTCCTTGCTCTTCGAGAAGAAGCGATGGCCGCCGATGTCGAACTTGAAGCCCTTGTAGTCGACCGTCCGGCTGATGCCGCCGACATAGGTCGGGTCCATCTCCAGCACGGTCACGGCGCGGCCGGCCTTGGCCAGGGTGTAGGCGGTCGTCAGGCCGGCCGGGCCGGCGCCGATCACCAGGGTCTCCACGTGCTGGCCCATGCGGCCGCCTCCTATCCCGTTTCGAGACAAGATGCAGGCGGATGGTTAAGGCGGGGTCGCGAGGCTTGGTGAATCCCGATTAATCGTGAATCCAGGACGATCGGTCGCGGACGACGCGATCGGGGGTGACATGTGGAAAAGGTGGCGCTACGGTCGCTGTGATGACCCTCGCCGCCAGCCAACAGCTGTTTTGGTATTTTAGCTATCCGACGCCTCTGGCGCCGGGAGGGTTTCGTTCGGCCTGACATCAGGCCACCAAGGACACCTTCACCAGCCGCCAGGGGTTCCCCGGGCGGCTTTTTTCATGGCCGCCGGACCTCGCCAGATCTTCCGGAGTACGCCATGCCTTCCTCGATCGCCGCCCATCTCGTCTCGCTGCCCGTCCCCACCGACGACCTGCGTATCGAAAAGCTTCAGACGCTCAGCCCGCCCGCCCAGGTGATCGGCGAGGCGCCGGCCAGCTCGTCGGTCGCGGAGGTCGTCGGCGAGGCCCGCGCGGCGGTCCACGAGATCCTGCACGGCCGCGACGACCGCCTGGTGGTGGTGATCGGCCCTTGCTCGATCCACGACCCGAAGGCCGCCCTCGACTACGCCCATCGCCTGGCCGCCGAGCGCGAGCGCCACGCCGGCGAGTTGGAAGTGATCATGCGGGTCTATTTCGAGAAGCCCCGCACCACGGTCGGCTGGAAGGGCCTGATCAACGATCCGGACCTGGACGGCGGCTTCCGGATCAACGAGGGCCTGCGCCTGGCGCGCCGGGTTCTGCTGGACGTCAGCGCCCAGGGCCTGCCGACGGCCTGCGAGTTCCTGGACGTCACCACCCCGCAATACATCGCCGACCTGGTGGCCTGGGGCGCGATCGGCGCCCGCACCACCGAAAGCCAGATCCACCGCGAGATGGCCTCGGGCCTCTCCTGCCCCGTCGGCTTCAAGAACGGCACCAATGGCGACGTCAAGGTCGCGGTCGACGCGGTCACCGCCGCCTCTCAGCCGCACCATTTCCTGGCGGTGACCAAGGAAGGCCGCGCGGCCATCGCCACCACCACCGGCAATGACGACTGCCATGTCGTGCTACGCGGCGGCAAGACGCCGAACTACGACGCCGCCAGCGTGGCCGCCGCCGCGCAAGCCGTGGCCAAGGCCGGCCTGCCGGCCCGGATCATGGTCGATGTCAGCCACGCCAACAGCGGCAAGAACCACGAGAACCAGCCGGCCGTGGTCGCCGACGTCTGCGCTCAGGTGGCGACCGGGACTTCGCCGATCATGGGGGTGATGATCGAGAGCAACCTCGTCGCGGGCCGCCAGGACATCGTTCCCGGCCAGCCCCTGACCTACGGACAGTCGGTCACCGACGCCTGCGTCGACTGGGACACCTCGGTGCGCCTGCTCGACCAGTTGGCGGCGGCGGTTCAGGCCGGTCGCGAGGCGCGCAAGGCCTAGAGACCCAAAGCGCGAATGGCGGGATTAAGTCGACATCCCGCCGTTCGCGCATCCTTCTGCCGACGAGACGCGTTGTGAAGCCCGAGGGACCTTCACCAAGGCGAAGATCACATGACGCGTCTCATTATCGTCGGCCTGGCCATCGGCGCCATCGCCCTTCCCGCGACGCTGGCGCCGACGGACGCCGACGCCGCCACCTGCCGCAGCCGCAAGGCCACCGGAACCGTCATCGGCGGCCTGGGCGGGGCCCTGGTCGGCAACGCCGTCTCCAAGGGCGGCGGCGGTCTGCTGATCGGCGGCGTCGGCGGCGCCCTGGTCGGCCGCGAAATCGGCAAGAGCGGCTGCCGCACCCGCACGGCCTATTACAGCTCCGGCTCCAGCTATCGCGCCGCCTCGGCGGCGCCAGCGCGGCCCGCGCCCGTCCGTCAGGTCTATTACGACCACAGGGGCAACCCGGTCGCGACCGGCGAAGTCCGCAACGGGACCTTCCAGCAGGTTTCCGCGCCGACCGGCGGGACGTGCCGCAACGCGACGATCTCCTATTACGACGAGCGCGGCCGCCTGGCCCAGCGCCCGGTCCAGATCTGCCCCCGCTAGAACCCCCCGGAAATCAAAAAGATGATCCGCAAGCCCGTGATGGCCGCCCTGGCCCTCGCCACCCTCGCCCTGGCCGCCTGTGAAAACGGGCATGAGGCCATGTCCAACCCGAAGATCTGCGCCGACTTCCGCAACAACGCGGGCCCCGGCGCCACGGCGGCTTCGGATCCGTCGACGCCGGTCGACGAGTGCGCGCGCCGCTGGGCCTACAGCCTGGCCGGCTCCAGGGACGGCGCCGAGATCGTCGCCGAAGCGGTCGTGGCCGCCTGCGCCCCGGTGCTCAGCCGCTGGAACCAGGCCTCGCTGGGCCAGACCGGCAATACTGGCGAGCAGGCCCTGAGCCTGACCACCGGCCAGCCGACCAATCCGCTGGCCGAGCACAGCAGCTTCGCCCAGGGTCGCGCGCTATTCTACGTGGTCCAGGCCCGCGCCGGCCGCTGCAAGCCGCCGCCGGTCACCAACGGGGCGCCCGCGGGTCTCTAAGCCCGCGACGCGCGCTCCCACTCCAGGAACTCCGGCGTCGTCAGCAGGCGCTCGGCGTAGGCTTGCGCCGCGCCAGCGTCGCCGTATTCCGAAAGCTTGATCCCGTAGGTGCGGAAGCGCGTCGCCACCGGCGCGTAGAAGGCGTCGGCGATCGACCAATCGCCCAGCAGGAACGGCCCGCCGGACTTCTCCAGCAACTGGTTCCAGCGCTCGACGATCGTGCGGACGTTCTTCCGCGCGGCCTCGGAGATATCGAGCGCGCGGGGCGCCTCCTCCAGCGCCATCGGGCATTCGCCGCGCAGGGCCTGGAAGCCGCCATGCATCTCGGCCGCGGCCGAACGGCCCAGCGCCCGCAGGACGGGATCAGCCGGCCAAAGCTGGGCCTCCGGATAGGTCTCGGCCAGGTATTCGCAGATGGCCAGCGAGTCCCAGATCGTCAGGTCGCCCACCTTCAGCACCGGCGCCTGCCGGCTGGGCGAGTGCGCCGCGATGGCCGCATCGCTGGCCGCGCCCTGACGCAGCTGGATCTCGATCTCCCGGAACGGCGCGCCGGTGCGCTTCAGCGCCAGCCACGGCCGCAACGACCAGCTGGACCACTTCTTGGTGCCGATCACGAGTTCCATGGCGCGCGCTCCCTGATGCGATTGCCGCCCGGCTTACCCTGCGTCTAAGGTGGCCTCAACGATTAGAACAACTGTTCGAGGAAGAGCGCTCATGGCGGAAGCAGCCACGCCGTCACCGGTCATCAATCCCGTTTCGTCGGGTTATCGCCGATACGCCCTGTGGGTGCTGCTGATCATCTACACCCTGAATTTCCTGGACCGGCAGGTGGTCAACATCCTGGCCGAGCCGATCAAGCGCGACCTTGGCCTGGCCGACTGGCAACTGGGCATGATGACGGGCCTGGCCTTCGCGATCTTCTACACCGTGCTGGGCATCCCGATCGCTCGCCTGGCCGAGACCAAGAACCGGCCCTTCATCATCGGCGCCTCGGTGGCCGCGTGGAGCGCGTTCACCGTGCTGTGCGGCTTCACCCAGAACTTCTGGCAGCTGATCCTGGCGCGGATCGGCGTCGGGGTCGGCGAGGCCGGCTGCACGCCGCCCGCCCACTCGCTGATCACCGACTACGTGCCGCGCGAGAAGCGGGCCAGCGCCATCGCCTTCTATTCGATCGGCACGCCCCTGGGCACCCTTGCCGGCATGGCCATGGGCGGCCTGGTCGCTGACGCCTATGGCTGGCGCGCGGCCTTCATGGTGGCCGGCGCGCCGGGCGTGATCTTCGCCCTGGTCGCGGCCTTCACCCTGGTGGAGCCGCGCCGCCAGTTGGCCGCCGACATCGCCGCCCGCGCGAGCTCGCAGATCAGCTTCGCCGCCGCCATTGCGGTGCTGGCGACCAAGAAGACCTTCTGGCTGGTGGCCCTGGCCGCCTCGATCAAGGCTTTCATCGGTTATGGTTACGCGCCCTTCATCGCCTCGTTCTTCTTTCGCAACCATGGACCCGAGATCGCCCAGTTGGCCGCCGGCTTTGGCCTGAAGTCCGCCGGCTTCCTGGGCCTGGCGCTGGGCCTGATCGGCGGCACCGCCGGCGTGGTCGGGGCCTGGCTGGGCGGCGTCCTGGCCGACCGCCTGGGGGCCCGTGACCTGCGGGCCTATGTCATGGTGCCGGCCATAGCGTCGCTGGTGACCATTCCCATCTTCATCACCGCCGTCAGCCTGGACGCGCCGATGCACGCGATCGGCTTTCTATCGATCAACGCCCTGCTGGCCACCCTGTGGTACGGCCCAGTCTACGCCACGGCTCAGAGCATCGTCGAACCCCACATGCGGGCCACCGCCTCCGCGGTACTGCTGCTGATCATCAACCTGATCGGCCTGGGCCTGGGGCCGGTGGCCGTCGGCCTCCTGAGCGACGTGCTGGCCGGTCAGATGGGCCTGGGCGAGGCGCAGGGCGTCCGCTGGGCGCTGATCGTCTCCGCCACGCTGGGCCTGGCCGCCTTCGGCCTGTTCTGGGCCGCCCGCAACAGCATCCGCGAGGAGATGGTCGCCTGATTCCCAGAGCGCCAAGGGCCCGGAATTTAGCCTCTGGCGCTTTGGCTTCCGCTCCGTCACAGTCCCCTCAACAATTAGAACAAATGTTTGAAGGGAGAGAGTCAGTATGGCCGACGCGCGTGCGTCCGGCGGCGAACGGCCGCTTTATTCGAATGGCTACAAGGCGACGGTGCTGGGGCTGCTGCTGGCCACCTACACCTTCAACTTCATCGACCGGACGATCATCGCCACCATCGGTCAGGCCATCAAGGTCGACCTGAAGCTGACCGACACCCAGCTGGGCTTGCTGGGCGGCCTCTATTTCGCCCTGCTCTACACCCTGCTCGGCATCCCGATCGCGCGCCTGGCCGAGCGCTGGAACCGCGTGACCATCATCTCGCTGTCGCTGGTCGTCTGGTCGGGCTTCACCGCCCTGTGCGGCGCGGCGACGAGCTTCGCCCAACTGGCCCTGTTCCGCTTCGGCGTTGGCGTCGGCGAGGCCGGCTGCTCGCCGCCCAGCCACTCGCTGATCAGCGACTATTACGAGCCCAAGAAGCGCGCCTCGGCCCTGTCGATCTATTCGTTCGGCATCCCGCTGGGCACCATGTTCGGCGCGGTGGCCGGCGGCTGGCTGGCCCAGGAGTTCAGCTGGCGCGTGGCGTTCGTCATTGTCGGCCTGCCCGGCGTGATCCTGGCCCTGATCGTCAAGCTGGTGATCAAGGAGCCGCCGCGCGGCCATTCCGAGATCGTCGAGCGCCCGATCGAACCCGAGAACCTTGTGGTCGAGCCCGCGCCCAAGCCGGCCTTCTCGATGGCCAACGAGTTCGCCGAGCTGTGGGCGGTCTTCAAGATCCTGTTCTTCAAGTGGCCGGTCCTGCACATGGTGCTGGGCGTGACCATCGCCTCTTTCGGCTCGTACGGCTCGGGCGCCTTCGTGCCGTCCTACTTCGTGCGGGCCTTCGGCCTGGGCCTGGCGCAGGTGGGCCTGATCACCGGCCTGATCGGCGGCTTCTCGGCCGGCGTCGGCACCCTGGTGGGCGGCTTCCTGAGTGACTGGGCCGGCAAGCGCAGCGTCAAGTGGTACGCCTGGGTCCCCGCGATCGGCCTGATCATCTGCACGCCGATCTACATCCTCGCCTATCTGCAGACCGACTGGCAGGCGACGGCGATGATCCTGCTGATCCCCGGCATCTTCCACTACGTGTACCTGGCCCCGACCTTCGCCGTGGTCCAGAACTCGGTGGAGCCGCGCCGCCGGGCCACCGCCACGGCCCTACTGTTCTTCTTCCTGAACCTGATCGCCCTGGGCGGCGGACCGGTCTTCACCGGCTGGCTGATCGACCACACCAGTAAAGATCTTTTCGTATTGGCCAACATCAACGACATGGTGCTGGTGAAGAATGAATTCCTTAATACTATCAAATATCTACCCGCTCACCAAGTGGCGTTAACCGATCCCCAGGGCTTTCAGGCTGTTTGCCCCGGTGGCATGCCTCCTGTTGGCGTGTCGGTAAACTACGCTGCGGCCTGCAAAGAATCCCTCGTCTATGGGACACGTCACGGCATCATCATCTCGCTGTGCTTCTACGCCTGGGCCGGCGTGCACTACGCCCTGGCCGCCATCGGCATGGTCAAGCACATGAAGTCCCGCGAAGCGGCGTAAGTAATAAGCCTCTTCCCTTGACTCCCGGGGCGGGCGGGCCGAAACGCCCGCCCATGATCAGCCGCTACGCCCGCCCCGAAGCCGCCGCCATCTGGTCCAGCCAGACCAAGTACAAGATCTGGTTCGAGATCGAGGCCCACGCCGCCGACGCCATGGCCGAGATCGGGACCATCCCGAAGCTCGCCGCCGAGACGATCTGGGAAAAGGGCCGCGACGCGGTCTGGGACAGCGACCGCATCGACGAGATCGAGCGCGTCACCAAGCACGACGTCATCGCCTTCCTGACCCACGTGGCCGAGATCGTCGGCCCCGAGGCCCGCTTCCTGCACCAGGGCATGACCAGCTCGGACGTGCTGGACACCTGCTTCGCCGTTCAGCTTTCCAAGGCCACCGACCTGCTGCTGGAAGACGTCGACCTGGTCCTGGCCGCCCTGAAGCGCCGCGCGCTCGAGCACAAGATGACCGTCTGCGTCGGCCGCAGCCACGGCATCCACGCCGAACCGATCACCTTCGGCTTGAAGCTGGCCGGTTACTACGCCGAGTTCCAGCGCGCCAAGGAACGCCTGGCGATGGCCAGGTTCGAGATCGCCACCTGCGCGATCTCCGGCGCCGTCGGCACCTTCGCCAATGTCGACCCGCGCGTCGAGCAGCACGTGGCCGACAAGATGGGCCTGGCGGTCGAGCCCGTCTCGACCCAGGTGATCCCGCGCGACCGCCACGCCGCCTATTTCGCGGCCCTGGGCGTGGTCGCCTCGTCGGTCGAACGCCTGGCCACCGAGATCCGCCACCTGCAGCGCACCGAGGTCCTGGAAGCCGAAGAGCCGTTCGATCCGGGCCAGAAGGGCTCGTCGGCCATGCCGCACAAGCGCAACCCGATCCTGACCGAGAACCTGACGGGCCTGGCCCGCCTGGTCCGCTCGGCCGTGGTCCCGGCCATGGAGAACGTCGCTCTCTGGCATGAGCGCGACATCAGCCACTCGTCGGTCGAGCGCGGCATCGGCCCCGACGCCACCGTCCACCTCGACTTCGCCCTGCGCCGCCTGGCCGGGGTCATCGAGCGCTTCAACATCTATCCCGACAACATGGCCAAGAACCTGGACAAGCTGGGCGGCCTGGTGTTCTCGCAGCGCGTCATGCTGGCCCTGACCCAGGAAGGCGTCTCTCGCGAGGACGCCTACGCCGCCGTGCAGGGCAACGCCATGAAGGTCTGGCGCGGCGAAGGCCGCTTCATCGACTTCCTGAAGGCCGACCCGGTGGTGTCCAAGGCCCTGTCGGACACCGTGCTCGAGGAGCTGTTCGACTACGGCTACCACACCAAGAACGTCGACGTGATCTTCAAGCGCGTCTTCGGCGAGCAGGCCTAAGCATGAGCGAACCGCCGGTTCTTCGCCTCAATCCGGCGCTGGATCCGGCGGTCTTCGCGCAGGCCTATGCGCGCGACGGCCTGGTGCGTATTCCCGAGGCGTTCGAGCCGGCCGTCGTCGATCGCCTGGCCGGCATTCTCGAACAGACCATCGACTGGGACATCATCTGCTCGGATGAACACGGCGGGGCCGAGGTCATCACTCGCGCCCGCCGGGCCGAGCTGGGCGATCAGGTCGTGGCGGGCAAGCTGCACGCGGCCACGGTGCGGGCCCGCGCCGGCTTCGCCTATGTCTATCTCGGCTATCCGATGATCAACGCCTATGTCGAAGGCCGCGACCCGGGCCATCCGATCCACGCCCTGACGGCGTTCCTGAACAGTCCCGAGTTCATCGCCTTCGGCGCCGCCGTCACCGGCGAGGCGGGGATCACCAAGATCGACGGCCAGGCGACCTGCTACCGCCCGGGCGACTTTCTGACCCAGCACGATGACACCGGCGTCGGCGAGCGCCTGGCCGCCTACACCCTGGGCCTGACCCGCCAGTGGCGACCGGACTGGGGCGGCCAGCTGCTGTTCCACGATGACCACGGCGACGTGGCGCGCGGCTTCGCGCCGGCGTTCAATGTCCTGACCCTGTTCAAGGTGCCCCAGCAACATTCGGTGGCCCCGGTCGCGCCCTATGCCGGCGCCCCGCGCCTGACGGTCACCGGCTGGCTGCGCAACGATCCGCCGAATGGCGCCGGCGCCCCCATTGGCGGCTAAGCGCGGCTTCCCGCCGGTCGTCGACGCGAACACCCGTGTTCTCGTGCTGGGCAGCCTGCCCGGCGAGGCCTCGCTCGCGGTCAGGCAATACTACGGCAATCCGAGGAACGCCTTCTGGCGGCTGATGGAAGGCGTGATCGACGCGCCGCTTGCGCCGCTGGCCTACGAGGCGCGGCTGGCGACGCTGCTCGAGCACGGCGTCGGCCTATGGGACGTGATCGCCGAGGCCAAGCGCGAGGGCAGTCTGGACGCGGCCATTCGCGATCCGGCGGCCAACGACCTCTTGAAGCTGATCGAGACCTTGCCGGCGCTGCGGTGCGTCGCCTTCAACGGCGGCACGGCGGCGAAGCTCGGCGCGCGGCTGATCGGCGAGCGGGCGCCGACGATCGCCCTGCCCTCGTCCAGCCCCGCCCACGCGGCGCGGAGCTTCGGCGAGAAGGCGGACGCCTGGGCCCGCCTCAAGACTTTTCTCGTCTCCTAGTCCCGGTCCGGGCGAGCCGGCGACGACATTACGGGAAATTCATCTGCACGCCGGCCGCGCTTAGGGCAGCATCCGCCGCCTAGAGGGGAATCCTACACATGCGCATCTTCCTGCTGGCCGCCGTTTCCGCGGCTGCGATTTCCGGCGCGGCCTTCGCCGCCGACAAGCCGATGTATGGGACCTGGGGCGTCGACCTGACGTCGCGCGACCTGACAGTGAAGCCGGGCGACGACTTCAACAAGTTCGCCAATGGCGCCTGGGAAAAGCGCACCACCATCCCGGCCGACCAGGCCTCGGCCGGCGTCGGCTACGACGTCTACAACCGCTCGCAGGACCAGCTGCGCACCCTGATCGAGACGGCCGACGCCTCGACCCCGATCGGCGCGCTCTACAAGAGCTTCATCGACGAGGCCAAGGTCGAGCAGATCGACGACGCGCCGCTCAAGGTCGACCTGGCCGCCATCCAGGCCATTTCATCCAAGGCCGAGCTGGCCAAGGCCATGGGCCGCGCCCACGGCGGCTTCGGCCCCGACCTGTTCTCGCTGGACATCTATGCCGACGCTCGGACGCCCGAGATCAACACCCTCTATATCGGCCAGTCGGGCCTCGGTTTGCCCGACCGCGACTACTACCTGACCGACGGCTTCAAGCCGCAGCTCGAAGCCTACAGGGCCTTCGCCGAACGGGCGCTGAAGATGGCCGGCTGCGCGGACCCGGCCAAGGCCGCCGCCGACGTAGTGGCGTTCGAGACCGCCGTCGCCAAGGTCAGCTGGCCGGTCGCCGACCGCCGCGACATCGACAAGGTCTACAACCCCGTCTCCCTGGCCGAGTTGCAGGCCTATGCCCCCGAGATTCCGTGGGCGGACTATCTGGCCGCCGCGGGCGTCACCGGCCGCGACCAGGTGGTGTTGGGTGAGAAGACCGCCGTCCGCGACATCGCCAAGCTGTTCGCCGCCACGCCGCTGGAAACCCTGAAGGCCTGGCAGACCGTGCAGGGCGTCCAGGAGATGTCGCCCTATCTGTCCAAGCGCTTCGTCGACAGCCGCTTCGAATATGTGAAGGTGCTGAGCGGCCAGACCCAGCTGCGCCCCCGCTGGAAGCGCGGCGTGCAGCTGGTCGACGGCAGCCTCGGCGAAGTGGTCGGCCAGACCTATGTCGCCAAGTACTTCCCACCTTCGTCCAAGGCCCAGATGGTCGACCTGATCGCCAATCTGAAGATCGCCATGGCCGAGCGGATCCAGAAGGCGCCGTGGATGGCTCCGGCCACCAAGCAGGCGGCGCTGACCAAGCTGTCGAAGATGACGGTGATGGTCGGCTATCCCGACAAATGGCGCGACTATTCGGCCCTGAAGCTGGACGCCAACGATCTCTACGGCAATGTCCGCCGCAGCGGCGCCTTCGAGTGGGCCTACGCTCTGAGCGACCTGGGCAAGCCCGTCGACCACGCCAAGTGGGGCATGACCCCGCAGACGGTGAACGCCTACAATGGCGGCCTGGAAAACAAGATCGTGTTCCCGGCCGGCATCCTGCAGGCGCCCTATTTCGATCCGGCCGCCGACCCGGCCGTGAACTACGGCGCGATCGGCGCTGTGATCGGCCACGAGATCAGCCACGGCTTCGACGACCAGGGCCGCAAGATCGACGAGACCGGCAAGCTGCGCGACTGGTGGACGGCCGAGGACGCCAAGCGCTTCGACAGCCAGGCCGCGGTGCTGGGCGCGCAATATGACGCCTACGAGCCGGTGCCGGGCATGCGCATTAACGGCCAGCTGACCATGGGCGAGAACATCGCCGACCTGGCCGGCCTGCAGGTGGCCTATGACGCCTATCACGCCTCGCTGAAGGGCAAGCCCGCCCCGGTCGTGGCCGGCATGACCGGCGACCAGCGCTTCTTCCTGGCCTTCGCGCAGGCCTGGCAGGACAAGTCGCGCCCCGACTCGCTGAAGCAGCAGATGGCCTCCGACCCGCACGCGCCATCGAACTTCCGGGTCATCGGCCCGACGCGCAATGTCGACGCCTGGTACGCGGCCTTCGGCGTCAAGCCGGGCGACAAGTTCTACCTGCCGCCGGAAAAGCGCTCGCGCATCTGGTAGCCGCGGAACTGACCAACCGAAAAGCATGGGCGGGGGCGTCGCATCGGCGCCCCCGCTTCGCGTTTGCGGCTCCGCTCTTCTCGGGGCACCCTCTCCGCGACCTCGGAGAGAGCATGACCTTCGCCTCAACCATCGGCGCGACAACGTGGCGGTTCGACGGCCTGGCCGACCTGCTGGCCAAGGCTTCTCCGCCGCGCTCGGGCGACGCCCTGGCCGGGATCGCCGCGACCAGCGCGCAGCAGAACGTCGCCGCCAAGCACGCCTTGGCGGACGTCCCGCTGAAGGCCTTTCTGTCCGAGGCCGTGGTCCCCTACGAGACCGACGAGGTCACCCGTCTGATCCTGGACGGCCATGACCCGGCGGCCTTCGCGCCCGTCGCCTCCCTGACCGTCGGCGAGTTCCGTGACTGGCTGCTCTCGGAAGCCGCGACACAAGCCGCCCTCGCCCGCCTCGCGCCGGGCCTGATCCCCGAGATGGCCGCCGCCGTCAGCAAGATCATGCGCAACCAGGACCTTATCCTGGTCGCGAGCAAATGCAGGGTCACCACGAAGTTTCGCAATACGATCGGCCTGCCCGGGACCATGGCGGTGCGGCTGCAGCCCAACCACCCGACCGATGATCCGGCCGGGATCACCGCCTCGATCCTGGACGGGCTGCTGTACGGGTGCGGCGACGCGGTGATCGGCATCAACCCGGCCAGCGACAATCTGTCGGGCTTAAGCGACCTGTTGCGGCTGATGGACGATCTGATCCAGCGCTTTGAGATCCCCACCCAGTCGTGCGTCCTGACCCACGTGACCAGCGCCGTCGAACTGGTCGAGCGCGGCGCGCCGGTGGATCTGGTCTTCCAGTCGATCGCCGGAACCGAGGCGGCCAACGCCAGCTTCGGCGTCACCCTGGCCCTGCTCAGGGAAGGTCTGGACGCCGGCCGCTCCTTGAAGCGCGGGACCGTCGGAGACAACCTCATGTACTTCGAGACCGGCCAGGGCTCGGCCCTGTCGGCGGGGGCGCACCATGGCGTCGACCAGCAGACGCTCGAAGCCAGGGCCTATGGCGTGGCGCGCGCGTTCGAGCCGTTGCTGGTCAACTCCGTCGTCGGCTTCATCGGCCCCGAGTACCTGTATGACGGCAAGCAGATCATCCGCGCCGGGCTGGAAGACCACTTCTGCGGCAAGCTCCTGGGCGCGCCGCTGGGGGTGGACGTCTGCTACACCAACCATGCCGAGGCCGATCAGGACGACATGGACAGCCTCTTGACCCTGCTGGCCACGGCGGGCGTCACCTTCGTCATGGGTGTGCCGGGCGCGGACGACGTGATGCTGAACTACCAGTCCACCTCGTTCCACGACGCCCTCTATGTCCGCGAACTGCTGGGCCTGAAGCGCGCGCCCGAGTTCGAGGCCTGGCTGGCCCGGCTGAGGATCACCGGCGACGACGGCCGGCTGGCTCCCGCCCGCGCCGGCCATCCGCTGCTGGCCAGCGCATGAGCCGGCTGGTTCCGCCCGACCCCTGGAGCGCCTTGTGCGCGCGCACCCCGGCCCGCATCGCCATCGGCCGCTCCGGGTCCAGCCTGCCGACGCGCGAGGTGCTGGCCTTCTCGCTGGCCCACGCCCAGGCCCGCGACGCGGTGCGCACGCCGTTCGCGGCCGAGCAGGTCGCCGCCGGGATCGAGGCGCTGGGCGTCCCCACGCTGCACGTCGACAGCGCCGCGCCCGACCGTGCGACCTATTTGCGCCGGCCGGACCTGGGCCGCCGCCTTTCCGACGCCAGCCGCATCGCCCTGGCCGCGGCGCGCGGTCCGGCCGACCTGGCGATCGTCGTGGCCGACGGCCTCTCGAGCACCGCCGTCCACGCCCACGCCGCGCCGCTGGTCGCCGCCCTGCTGCCCTACGCCAGAACCGAAGGCTGGAGCCTCGCGCCCGTCACCATCGCCAGCCAGGCCCGCGTGGCCCTGGGGGACGAGGTGGGCGAGCTGCTCGGCGCGCGACTCGTGTTGCTGCTGGTCGGCGAACGCCCGGGCCTGTCCTCGCCCGACAGCCTCGGGGCCTACCTGACCTTTCAGCCGCGCGTCGGGCGCACCGACGCCGAACGCAACTGCGTTTCCAACATCCGCGCCGAGGGGCTCTCCTACGACCAGGCCGCCTTCAAGCTGGCCTGGTTGATGCGCGAGGCGCTGCGCCTGTCGGCCACCGGCGTGGCGCTGAAGGACGAAAGCGACATGAAGGGCCTGTCCGACGCCGCCGAGCAGCCGACGATCGCCCGCGATTTGGACGAACCGCGTTCGCCGTGATGAAATAGTAAACGGCGATCGGGGGGCGGACGTCCGACACATCTTCCAGGACTCGTCCCCGGACGAACGCGGGGCGCACCCTCGACGTCCAGACCATGGAGGGACGGGTCATGAGCGAACCAGGACCGGGCGGCGGCGTCAGCTATGAGACTGTCGACGACGGCTATTTCGAAAAGCGTGGCCTGAAGCGCTACGCGGGCGTGTTCTCGCTATGGGCGCTGGGCGTCGGGGCGGTGATCTCGGGCCAGTTCTCCGGCTGGAACCTGGGCATGGGCGTCGGCGGCTGGGGCGGCATGCTGGTCGCCACCCTGATCATCACCGTCATGTATCTGGGCCTGACCTTCTCGATCGCCGAGATGGCGGCGGCCCAGCCCCATACCGGCGGCGCCTATTCGTTCGCGCGCTCGGCCATGGGGCCCTGGGGCGGCTTCATCACCGGCCTGTGCGAGAACGTGGAATATGTGCTGACCGCGGCCGTGGTCTGCTTCTTCATCGGCAGCTATCTGGGCGGGATCTTCGAGGCGCCGGCCTGGGTCCAGCCGCTCTATTGGATCGGGGCCTATGTCGTGTTCGTCGGCCTCAACGCCGGCGGGGTGGCGATGTCGTTCCGCTTCACGGTGTTCATCACCCTGCTGGCCCTGGCCTGTCTCGTCGTGTTCTGGGTCAGCGCCTTCCCGCACGCCGACTTCGGCAGGTACGCCCTGAACGTCGGCCCCGGCGGGACCGAGCTGAAGGACGGCCACGGCCCCTTCCTGCCGGCCGGGATCGGCGGCGCCCTGGCCCAGCTGCCGTTCGCGGTCTGGCTGTTCCTGGCCATCGAGCAACTGCCCCTGGCCGCCGAGGAATCACACACGCCCCAGCGCGACCTGCCCAAGGGCATTATCCTGGGCATGCTGACCCTGATCGTCTCGGCCCTGCTGGTGTTGTGGCTGAACAGCTCGATCCCAGCCGGGACCTTCGCCCTGTCCAAGTCGGGCGAACCGATCCTGGACGGCTTCCGGGCGATCTACGGCGGCTCGCTAGCCAAGGTCCTCTCGGCGATCGCCGTGGCCGGCCTGGTAGCCAGCTTCCACGCGATCATCTTCGCCTATGGCCGGCAGATCTATTCACTGTCGCGGGCCGGCTACTTCCCGCGCGCCCTGTCGGTGACCCATGGCGTGCGCAAGACCCCGGACGTGGCCCTGATCACCGGCTCGCTAGCCGGCCTGGCGGTGATGCTGGTCGTCTGGTTCGCCCTCGGCGCCGAGAAGGGCGCGGCGGTGATCGGCGGAACCCTGCTGAACATGGCCGTCTTCGGCGCCATGCTGTCCTATGTCGCCCAGGGCGCGTCCTACATCCTGCTGCGCCGCAAGCTCCCGAACCTGGAACGGCCCTACAAGAGCGTGTTCGGCGTGGCCGGGGCCGGCGTGACGGTGATCATCTCGCTGGTCACGATCTTCTACCAGCTCAAGGACCCGGTCTATCGGACCGGAGTCATCGGGGTGGCGATCTGGTTCGCGGTGGGAATCGCCTACTTCGCCGCCGTCGGCCGCAAGAAGCTGGTGCTGTCCCCCGAGGAGGCTTTCGCCATCAACGGCGGCAAGGCGGCCTACGAGAGCCACTGACCATGAAAAAGGCCGCCCCAAGGGGCGGCCTCGTTCAGACCATCAAGGCTTGAGGCCTATTCGCCGGCCTTGATCTGCTCGCGCGCGACGGCCAGCAGTTCGTCCATCTTCATGCGGACCTCGCCCTCGGAGGCGGCGACGCCCGAGCCCTTGAGGTCCTCGAAGACCTTGCGCAGCACGTCTTCGTCGCCCGGCTGTTCGAAGTCGGACTTCACCACGGCGCGCGCGTATTCCTCGACGGTCGCCAGGCCCATGAGACCGGCCGCCCATTCGCCCAGCAGGCGGTTGCGGCGCGCGGCCGCCTTGAACTCGATTTCCTGGTCGTGCGCGAACTTGCGTTCGAAACCCTGTTCGCGTTCGTCGAAGGTGGTCATGAAGGCCCCAAAGTCGCCGAGAGCCTGTCGCGGCAAGATAAGTCATCTGGCCGCGACAGGCTCTAATTCTAAACGTTTAGAGCATGATGGTCGCCGAAACCGGCGTCCACTTTCGACTATCATGCTCTTAAGCCGGCTGCATATCCTGCGGCGGTCTCCGCCGCAATCGGCGGATAGGCCGCGGATGACGTTTCCAACCATAACATAGCCCAAACGCCGTCCGAAAGTTGTCCTTCGTTTGCGCGGCCGCGCTGATTCAGGTAGGTTCCGCGCGACATTTTCCAGTGAGCGGCCTTGAGTCGAACGCCGCGCGCAGCTATCCGCCGCGCGCGCTTTTCGTTTCTCCGGAAGATTCCGGACTTGAGGAGCGGCGCGCGCTTACAGAAGGGCCTCGACGAGAGCCATGACGACCCGTCGCAAGAAGATCTACGAAGGCAAGGCCAAGATCCTCTACGAAGGCCCCGAGCCCGGCACCCTGATCCAGTACTTCAAGGACGACGCGACGGCCTTCAACGCCCAAAAGAAGGCCATCCTGGAAGGCAAGGGCGTCATCAACAACCGGATCAGCGAGTACATCATGACTCGCCTGAATTCGATCGGCGTCCAGAACCACTTCATCCGCCGCCTGAACCTGCGCGAGCAGCTGATCAAGGAAGTCGAGATCGTTCCGCTCGAGGTCGTGGTGCGCAACATCGCCGCCGGCTCGATCGCCACGCGCCTGGGCCTGACCGAGGGTCAGCCCCTGCCCCGCTCGATCATCGAATTCTACTATAAGGACGACAAGCTGGGCGACCCGATGGTCTCCGAGGAGCACATCACCGCGTTCAACTGGGCCGCGACCCAGGAGATCGACGACATGATGGCCACCGCTCTGCGGGTGAACGACTACCTGTCGGGCCTGTTCAGCGCGGTCGGTATCACGCTGGTGGACTTCAAGATCGAGTTCGGCCGCATCTACGAGGGTGACTTCTCGCGGATCATCCTGGCCGACGAGATCAGCCCCGACAGCTGCCGCCTGTGGGACACCGTCACCAACGAGAAGCTGGACAAGGACCGCTTCCGTCGCGACCTGGGCAACGTCATCGAGAGCTATACCGAGGTGGCCCGCCGCCTGGGGATCATGAAGGAAATGCCGACCGTCATCCAAGGCGGCGTGCACTAAACCCTTCATCTGGAAGCAGCGCGGCCCGGAGCGCCGCGCGGGGAGAATCTGTCAGTGAAAGCCACCGTCCACGTGTTCCTGAAGCCCGGCGTGCTCGACGTTCAGGGCAAGGCCGTCGAGAACGCCCTGCATGGCCTGGGCTGGCCGTCGGTGAAGGACGCCCGCGTCGGTCGCGTCATCGAGTTTGACCTCGACGCCGCGGACGCCGAAGCCGCCAAGGCCGAGGTCAAGACCATGTGCGAGAAGCTGTTGGCCAACATGGTCATCGAAAGCTACCGCATCGACATCGCCTAGAGCCCTTTAGCTTTAGATGGAGTCATCCAAAGCGTTCAAAAGGGCTCTAAATGTCTGATTCTAGAGCGCGATCTAGGCGCTGAAGCTGGCCCTCAGCGCCGCCAGGCTGGTCTCCCGGATGGGCTCCAGGTCCATGCCGGGATCGACCAATAGCTGGGTCGAGAGCCCCAGCAGCAAAGCCCCCACCATCAACGCGACCGCGTCGGCGTTCAGCCCGGCGCGGATCACGCCCTCGCGCTGCCCCCGCAGGACCAACGCCTCCAGGCGGGTCTCGACGTCCCTGTGCGCGGCCGCGAACGGCGCGCGCAGGTCCGAAACGTCGGACACCGCCCCGGCCATCAGCGTGAAATAGGCCCGCATCTCGCCGTCGCGCGTCAGGTTGCGCAGGAAGACGTCGACGAAGCCCAGCACGGCCTCCAGACCGTCCAGGGTGTCCAGCTGGCGGGCGTCCAGCAGCGCCTCGACGCGCGCCCCCAGCCGCGCGATCAGCGCCTCGATCAGCCCCTGCTTCGAACCGAACCTCTGGGTGACCAGCCCCCGGCTGTAGCCGGCGCGCTGGCCGATGCTCTCGAAGGTGGCCGCCGCCACGCCGCGCTCGGCGATCAGCTCGGCCGCCGCCCGAAGGAGCTCGCTCTCGGATTGCTGGCGGCGATCGAGCTGGGTTCGGCGCGCGGCGGGCGCCTTAAGGGTTGTCGTCATCTTGCGGAACATAGTTATTTGTTGGACAACAAGCAAATAAGAAGGACGGCCTTTAGGCCGCCGGGAGGAACGAGGAGCCGCCATGACGATCTCGACCGACATCGCCAACACCATCGTCGACCCGAAGGCCTACGCCGACGGCGATCGCGTCGACCAGGCTTTCGCCCAGCTGCGCCGCGAAGCGCCGCTGGAGGTGGCCCAGCCCGACGGCTTCGATCCGTTCTGGGTGGTGACCCGCCACGCCGACATTCTCGAGGTCGAACGCCAGAACGAGCTGTTCCACAACGGCGACCGCGCCACCGTGGTGACCACGATCGAGGCCGACAAGAAGGTCCGCGAGATGATGGGCGGCTCGCCCCACCTGGTCCGCTCGCTGGTCCAGATGGACAACCCCGACCACTTCGCCTACCGCAAGGTCACCCAGGGTTCGCTGCTGCCGCAGAACCTGCGGGCGCTGGAAGCGCGGATCCGCGAGATCGCCCGCGGCTTCGTCGACCGCATGGCCGAGCACGGCGACCGCTGCGACTTCGCCCGCGATGTGGCTTTCCTCTATCCCCTGCACGTGATCATGGAGGTGCTGGGCGTCCCGGAAAGCGACGAACCCCGGATGCTGAAGCTGACCCAGGAGTTGTTCGGCAACGCCGACCCGGACCTGAACCGGTCCGGCAAGTCGGTCACCGACGTCAACGAGGGCATCGACAGCCTGCAGTCGGTCGTCATGGACTTCATGATGTACTTCAACGCCATCACCGAGGACCGTCGCGCCAAGCCACGCGAGGACCTGGCCAGCATCATCGCCAACGGCAAGATCAACGGCGAGCCGATGGGGCACCTGGAGGCGATGAGCTACTACATCATCGCCGCCACGGCCGGGCACGACACTACCTCCTCGACCACCGCCGGCGCGCTATGGGCCCTGGCCGAGACCCCCGAGCAGTTCGCCAAGGTCAAGGCCGACCCGTCCCTGATCCCCGGCCTGATCGAGGAGTCGATCCGCTGGGTCACGCCGGTGAAGCACTTCATGCGCACGGCCACCGCCGACGCCGAGCTGGCGGGCCGCAAGATCGCCAAGGGCGACTGGATGATGCTGTCCTACCCGTCGGGCAACCGCGACGAGGCGGTGTTCGAGGACCCGTTCAAGTTCCGCGTCGACCGCACGCCCAACAAGCACGTGGCCTTCGGCTACGGCGCGCATATCTGCCTGGGCCAGCATCTGGCGCGGATGGAGATGCGGGTGCTGTGGGAAGAGCTGTTCGCGCGTCTCGACAGCGTCGAACTGGACGGCCAGCCCACCCGCATGGTCGCCAACTTCGTCTGCGGGCCGAAGTCGGTGCCGATCCGCTTCAAGATGCACTGAGGGCGGGACGATGAGCGCGGAACCCTTCAAGGTCTGGCAGTGCCGCACCTGCGGCTACATCTACGACGAGGAGCAGGGCGATCCGGGCGAAGGCCTGGCGCCCGGCGCCCGCTGGGCCGATATCCCCGCCAGCTGGATCTGCCCGATGTGCGGCACGCCCAAGTCCGACTTCGACATGATCGAGCTGTAGGAAATCGGACCGCGCCCCTTCCGTTTCGCGCCTGGCCGCACAATGTTCGGCGGAATGCGAAGGGGAGACCGTCTATGAGCGCGAAGTTCCATCTGGCGCAGGTCAATGTCGGACGCCTGAGGGCGCCGATCGACCATCCGACGATCAAGGACTTCGCTGACAATCTCGACCGCATCAACGCCTTGGCCGAATCCTCGCCCGGCTTCGTCTGGCGGCTGAAGGGCGACGGCAACAACGCCACCGACCTGGCGATCGACAGTGATCCCCTGTTCATCCCGAACCTGTCGGTCTGGGAGAACATCCCCTCTCTCGGCGCCTACGTCTATCGCAGCGGTCACGTGGAGATCATGCACCGTCGCCGCGAGTGGTTCGAGCATATGGACCTGTACATGGCCCTCTGGTGGGTCCCCGCCGGCCACACGCCGACGGTCGAAGAGGCCTTGGAGAAGCTCGCCCTGCTCGAGGCTCGCGGCCCGACGCCGGCCGCCTTCACCTTCAAGTCGCCCTTCCCCCCGCCTACCGGCGAGGCGGTCGAGCCCGAGCTGGACGAGTGCGCCTGACTTTCCCACCGCGCGGGACTGACATCCCGGCCAAACGGTGCTACAGGCCCGCGCCATGAAAGCCGCCGTCGTCGTATTCCCCGGTTCGAACTGTGACCGCGACTGCAAGGTCGCCATCGAGCGCTCCGCCGGCGCCCGCGTCGAGATGGTCTGGCACCAGGAGACGGCGCTGCCGGACGACCTGGACCTGATCGTCCTGCCCGGCGGCTTCTCGTATGGCGACTATCTGCGCTGCGGCGCCATGGCGGCCCAGAGCCCGGTCATGAAGGAGGTCGTCGCGGCCGCCGACAAGGGCGTCGCCGTCGTCGGCATCTGCAACGGCTTCCAGGTCCTGACCGAGGTTGGCCTGCTGCCCGGCGCCCTGTTGCGCAACGCTGGCCTGAAGTACGTCTGCAAGGCCGTCGACCTCGATATCGTCAACGGCCAGACCCGCTTCACCGCCGGTTACGGCGAGCAGCGCGAGGCGGTCATGACCGTCGGCAACGGCGAGGGTAACTACTTCGCCGACGAGGAGACCCTCGACCGGATCGAGGGCGAGGGCCAGGTGGTGTTCCGCTACAAGCAGAACCCGAACGGCTCGGCCCGCGACATCGCCGGCATCGTCAACAAGGGCGGCAATGTCCTGGGCCTGATGCCCCACCCCGACCGCGCCTTCGACGCCGATCTGGGCTCGGAAGACGGCGCGGTGCTGTTCCGCAGCATCTTCCAGAGCGCCTGAGGCCGACCTCCCTCCGTCCGCCGACGAAAAATGGGCTCGGCGACGCTGTTACTGTGTAGCAGCCGAAAAATCCCGGTCCTAAGGTGCGCCCCTCTGTAGGAGGGCCAACCATGAATCTCGTCTCCACCCTGCGCGCGGGCCTGCTGGCCGCCGCGGCCATGACCGTCTTCGGCGTCGCCGCCCACGCCCAGGTCACGCCGATGACGCCGGACATCGACGGCAAGTACGTCGCCGCCAAGATCAACTACGACTACGAAAAGCGCGTGGTCATGGTGCCGATGCGCGACGGGACCAAGCTCTACACAGTCATCGTGGTCCCCAAGGGCGGCAAGAACCTGCCGATCATGCTGACCCGCACGCCCTACAACGCCGCCAGGCGCGCCGCCCGGGCCGACAGCCCGCGCATGGTCGCCGCCATGCCCCAGGGCGACGAGCCGTTCGTCGCCGACGGCGGCTATATCCGCGTCTTCCAGGACATTCGCGGCAAGTACGGCTCGGAAGGCGAGTACGTGATGACGCGGCCGCTGAAGGGGCCGCTGAATTCGTCCGAGGTCGACCACTCCACCGACGCCTACGACACCATCGACTGGCTGGTGAAGAACGTGCCCGAGACCAACGGCAAGGTCGGCATGTTGGGCAGTTCGTACGAGGGCTTCACGGTCGTGATGGCCCTGGTCAATCCGCACCCGGCCCTGAAGGTCGCCGCGCCGATGAGCCCGATGGTCGACGGCTGGATGGGCGACGACTGGTTCCAGTACGGCGCGTTCCGCCAGATCAACTTCGACTATTTCGCGCGCCAGACCACCGTCCGGGGCGCCGGCGAGGGCGTCCAGCGCCAGGGCTATGACGACTACGCCAACTTCCTGCGCGAGGGCTCGGCCGGCGACTACGCCAAGAACCATGGTCTGGACCAGCTGACCTGGTGGAAGAAGCTGGCCCAGCACACGGCCTATGACAGCTTCTGGAGCGAGCAGGCGCTGGACAAGACCATGGAGAAGACGCCGCTGAAGGTGCCGACCATGTGGATCCAGGGCCTGTGGGACCAGGAGGACATCTGGGGCGCGGTGCACTCGTATCCGGCGCTGGAGTCCAAGGACGTCAACAACGACAAGAACTATCTGGTGCTGGGCCCCTGGCGCCACAGCCAGGTGAACTACGACGGCTACAACCTGGGTCCGTTCAAGTGGGACGGCGACACCGCCCTGCAGTTCCGCCGCGACGTGATGAAGCCGTTCTTCGACCAGTATCTGAAGGACGGCCCCAAGGCCGACACCCCGCCGGTGCTGATCTACGACCCGGGCCAGAACAAGTGGAACCGCTATGCCAGCTGGCCGCAGGGGGGAACGCAGGCGAAGGCCGGCAAGAACCTCTATCTCAGCGCCCAGGGCGCCCTCTCCTTCTCGGCTCCGGCGCCGGCCAAGGGCGCGGCGGCCTATGACGAATACGTCTCCGACCCCGCCAAGCCCGTGCCCTACGTGCAGCGGCCGGTGCAGTTCGCCGACGGCGATCGCTGGAAAGCCTGGCTGGTCAGCGACCAGCGCCACGCCGAGAGCCGCACCGACGTCGTGAGCTATGTCAGCGAGCCGCTGAAGGAGCCGCTGAAGATCGCCGGCGTGCCGAAGGTCAATCTGGTCGCCTCGACCAGCGGCACCGACAGCGACTGGGTGGTCAAGCTGATCGACGTCTTCCCCGACGAGGTCGCCAGCCAACCCGAGCTGGGCGGCTACCAGCTGGCCGTGGGCATGGACATCTTCCGCGGTCGCTATCGCGAGAGCTTCAGCGATCCCAAGGCGATCAAGCCGAACACGCCGCTGAAGTACCAGTTCATCCTGCCGACCGCGAACTACACCTTCCAGCCGGGTCACCGGATCATGGTTCAGGTGCAGTCCAGCTGGTTCCCGCTCTACGACCGCAACCCGCAGACCTTCGTGCCGAACATCTTCTTCGCCAAACCGGCCGACTACGTGAAGGCCACGCAGCGGGTGTTCCACAGCGGCGCCGACGCCAGCTTCATCGAGCTGCCGGTGGTGGACGCCAAGTAGGGTCGCGCTGGTTGCCAACCCCAGCCGGACGCGCCAACGTCCGGCTGGGAGAGGGACCAATCATGACCATCGGAAAGACACTGGGCGCCGCGAGCCTCGCCGCGTTGCTGATGACGAGCGCCGTTCACGCGCAGAAAGCCCCCAAGCCGGGCGCCTATAACGAGACCCCCGCCAAGCTGGTCGAGTCGACCGAGGGCTTCGACTTCGAGCGCAGGGACGTGATGATCCCAATGCGCGACGGTGTGAAGCTGCACACCGTCATCCTGGTCCCCAAGGGCGCCAAGCGCGCGCCGATCCTGCTGACCCGCACGCCCTACAACGCCACCGAGCTGACCAGCCACGCCGCCAGCGGCACGCTGGCCGCCGTCCTGCAAGGCTACGACAACGCCACCGACGTCATCGTCGAGGGCGGCTATATCCGCGTCGTCCAGGATGTGCGCGGCAAGTACGGCTCGGAAGGCGACTACGTGATGAACCGGCCCCTGCAGGGGCCGCTGAACCCGACCAAGGTCGACCACGCCACCGACACCTACGACACCATCGACTGGCTGGTGAAGAACATCGCCGAGACCAACGGCAATGTCGGGATCCTGGGTATCTCGTATGATGGCTTCCTGCCGCTGATGGCGCTGGTCAATCCGCACCCGGCCCTGAAGGTCTCCGTGCCGATGAACCCGATGGTCGACGGCTGGATGGGCGACGACTGGTTCCACCACGGCGCCTTCCGTCAGCAGAACCTGCCCTACATCTGGGAACAGCAGGCCACGCGCGACAACAGCGCCAAGTGGTGGTCCAACACCCACGACGACTACGACCTCTATCTGCGCGCCGGGTCGGCGGGCGAACTGGCCCGCCAGCGCGGCCTCGACCAGGTCGGCTTCTGGCGCAAGATCATCGAGCACCCCGCCTACGACGCCTTCTGGCAGGAGCAAGCCATGGACAAGGTCCTGGCCAAGCAGCCGCTGAAGGTTCCGGTCATGCTGGTCCACGGCCTGTGGGACCAGGAGGACATCTATGGCGCCCCAGCGGTCTACAAGGCGCTGAAGCCGCTCGACACGGCCGGCGACAAGGTTTTCCTGGCCATGGGTCCCTGGTTCCATGGTCAGCAGATCGAGGACGGCTCGACCCTGGGCGCGATCAAGTGGGATGCCGACACCGCCAAGCAGTTCCGCCACGAGGTGCTAGCCCCGTTCCTGGCGCGTTACCTGAAGGACGACGCGCCGGCCGCCGACATCGCCCCCGTCACCGCCTTCGAGACCGGGACCAACACCTGGCGCAAGCTGGCCTCGTGGCCGCTCTCCTGCGAGACCTGCGCGGCCAAGCCCCAGGCGCTGTACCTGCAGGCCGGCGGCAAGCTGTCGTTCTCACCGCCCGCCGGAGACGGGACAGCCTATGACGAATACGTCTCCGACCCCGCCAAGCCCGTGCCCAACCGCGCGCGGCCCAGCCAGCCGGTCGGATACGATCCGCCGTTCACCTGGACCCAGTGGCTGGTCGACGACCAGCGCGAGAGCTCGGGCCGCACCGACGTCCTGACCTTCACCACCGATGTATTGACAGCCCCGGTTCAGATCTCCGGCGAGCCACTGGTCAATCTGATCGCCTCCACGAGCGGAACGGACAGCGACTGGGTGGTAAAGCTGATCGACGTCTATCCGGACATGGTTCCGGCCCAGCCGGACATGGGCGGCTATCAACTGGCGGTGTCGATGGACATTTTCCGCGGCCGATATCGCGAAAGCTACAGCGATCCCAAGGCCATCACGCCGGACAAGCCCCTGCCCTATCGTTTCGGCCTGCCGATCACGAACCATGTGTTCAAGCCGGGTCACCGGATCATGGTGCAGGTGCAGTCCAGCTGGTTCCCGCTGTACGACCGCAACCCGCAGACCTTCGTGCCGAACATCTTCTTCGCCAAGCCGGCCGACTATGTGAAGGCCACACAGCGCGTGTTCCACAGGGGCGACGCGGCCAGCTTCATCGAACTGCCGGTGGTGGACGCCAAGTAACAACGAGAAAGGCCGGCGGGGTCACCGCCGGCCTTCCTTCTACGGAGAGAGTGTCGACAGGTCAGCGGTCGCCGCGCCTGACGTTTTCATCTTGCTGATTGGCCTCGCCCCCAGGGTTGCGGCCCTGCTCGTCCTGCCTGGGCCCGTCCTGCTTGGCCCCGTCCTGCCTGGGTTGCCCTTGCTGCTGTTGCTGGCCGGGCGTTCGGCGTTGCTGGTCGTTCTGCTGCTGCTGCGGATCGCGGTTGTTGTCAGCCATGGGCCTTACTCCTGTTACACAGCGCGCTCGTGACGCACGGAGATAGAACGGGTCGGGACTCGCGGCGTTCCTACGGCCGAGCCGCCTTAATTCAGGCTAAGCTTTGGAATTTACACAGCTTTGCCGGAAATTCTCGCCACGCCGCCGCGATTGTCTGAAGCCGAAACGTTCATTCCGCTGATCGCGCCGCTTAAAGCAAAGCTTTCGCCTCCAGCGTGAGATTCAAGGTTAATCCGCACTCTGCGGGGGAGAGAACTGGAATCCTCGTTTCGCAGCGCGCAACGTCAGCCGAACACTGAATGGGGAGGCGTCGGCGGAGCCCTCCGAAGACGCGAAGAGTCAAAACACCATGGCCGACCACGAAGTTCGGTTCCCCGAGACCTATGTCAGCGGCGTGCCCGTCTGGGCCAAGCGCCGCAAGCGCTCCAGCGTGCATCCCCTTCTGAACCTGATCGTGATCCTGCTGGCCCTGTTCGGGGCCGTGGTCATCGGCGTGTCGCTGCGCATGGGCTCGGTCGAGAAGGGTGGCGTAGTGATCGATCACTGGCTCGGCGAGGGCGGCGCCCACATGGAGCGCCTCATCAGGTCGATGTAGCTCGCCGTTCGGCCGGCAAGAAGAGCGACAGACTGTGGCGGAATCTGAACGAGCGGGTTAGAAGGCGCGCCCATGAGCACGCCCCAAAAGCCCATGGCCGAATTGGCCGCCGAGTTCGGCCTGAAACCCGCCGAATATGACGTTGTCCTCAAGCGCCTGGGGCGAGAGCCCAACCTGGTGGAGTTGGGCGTGTTCTCGGTGATGTGGTCCGAGCACTGCTCGTACAAGTCCTCGAAGAACCAGCTGAAGAAGTTTCCGATCGACGGACCGCGCGTGATCTGCGGGCCTGGCGAGAACGCCGGCGTCATCGACATCGGCGACGGCGACGCGATCATCTTCAAGATGGAGAGCCACAACCACCCGTCCTACATCGAGCCCTACCAGGGCGCGGCGACGGGCGTGGGCGGCATCATGCGTGACGTCTTCACGATGGGCGCGCGGCCGATCGCCCTGTTGAACGCCCTGCGCTTCGGCGATCCGGAGCACCCGAAGACCAAGCGCCTGGTGGACGGCGTGGTCGCCGGCATCGCCGGCTACGGCAACTGCGTGGGCGTGCCCACGGTCGCGGGCGAGACCAACTTCCACAAGGGCTACAACGGCAACATCCTGGTCAACGCCATGTGCGTGGGCCTGGCCAAGGCCGACAGCATCTTCTACTCGGCCGCCCCGGGCCCGGGCCTGGCGGTCGTCTATTTCGGCTCCAAGACCGGCCGTGACGGCATCCACGGCGCGACCATGTCCTCCACCGAGTTCACCGAGGACTCCGAGGAGAAGCGTCCCACGGTGCAGGTCGGCGACCCCTTCGCCGAGAAGCTGCTGATCGAGGCCACGCTGGAGCTGATGGCCACCGGCGCTGTCGCCGCCATCCAGGACATGGGCGCGGCGGGCCTGACCTCCTCGTCGGTCGAAATGGCCGGCAAGGGCGGCGTCGGCATCGAGCTGAACATGGACATGGTCCCGCAGCGCGAAGAGGGCATGAGCGCCTACGAGATGATGCTGTCGGAAAGCCAGGAGCGCATGCTGGCGGTCCTGAAGCCTGGCCGCGAGCAGGACGGCCACGCCATCTTCGAGAAGTGGGGCCTGGACGCCGCCGTCATCGGCTACACCACCGACACCGGCCGCCTGGTGCTGAAGCACCACGGCGAAACGGTCTGCGACGTGCCGCTGGCGCCGCTGTTCGACGACGCGCCGCTGTATGACCGCCCGTGGGTCCAGCCCAAGCTCGACCCGCGCCTCGATCCCGCGACCATCCCCGCCCCGATCGACTGGAACGAAGCGGTCCTGAAGATCGTCGGCTGCCCGGACATGGCCTCCAAGCGCTGGCTGTGGGAGCAATATGACCGCCACGTGATGGCCGACACCCTGGAAGACAGCGCTACAGGCTGCGACGCCGGCATCGTGCGCATCCACGGCACGGGCAAGGCCATCGCGGTCACCAGCGACTGCACCCCGCGCTACGTCCAGGCCGATCCCTACGAGGGCGGCAAACAGGCCGTGGCCGAGGCCTGGCGCAACCTGACGGCCGCCGGCGCCCTGCCGATCGCCATCACCGACAACCTCAACTTCGGCAGCCCCGAAAAGCCCGAGACCATGGGCCAGATCGTCCGCGCCACCGACGGCATGGCCGAGGCCTGCCGCGCGCTGGACTTCCCGGTCGTGAGCGGGAATGTCAGCCTCTACAACGAGACCAACGGCGTCGCCATTCCGCCGACTCCGACCGTCGGCGCCGTGGGCCTGCTCGAGGACTACGACCTGCGCACCGACTTCTCCAGCGTCGCCGAGGGCGATACGCTGGTGCTGATCGGCGAGACGCGCGGCGAACTGGGCGCCTCGATCTATCTGCGCGAGATTCTGGGCCGCGAGGACGGCGCGCCGCCGCCGGTTGACCTGGCGCTGGAGCGTAAGAACGGCGACTTCGTGCGCGGCCTGATCAGCTCGGGCCTTGTCGCGGGCGTCCACGACCTGTCCGACGGCGGCCTGCTGATCGCCGCGGCCGATATCGCGCTGGCCAGCAAGGTCGGCGTCACCCTGAACGCCACCAGCACCGCCCACGCCCACCACTACCTGCTGGGCGAGGACCAGGCCCGCTACCTGATCGCCACGCCGGACCCCGACGCGGTGTTGGACGCGGCCAAGGACGCTGACGTTCGCGCCAGTGTCGCCGGCGTCGCGGGCGGGAACGACTTCGCGTCGAAGGACCTTTTCAGCGTCTCGCTCGACGCCCTGCGCACGGCTCACGAAGCCTGGCTGCCGGGCTACATGAACGCCCCCAAGGCCTAAGCCCGGAAGGCTCCAGTACGATGCGTATCCCCGCCCTCACCGCCGCCATCGCCGCCCTGATGCTGAGCGCCTGCGCGGCGCCCAGCGCCCAACAGGCCGCCGAACCGGCCGCTCCGTCCGCCCAGACCCTGGCCGCCCAGACCCTGGCCGCCCAGTGCTCGGCCAAGGGCGGTTCGATCCAACCGGTCGGCAAGGCCCAGATCCCGACCTGCGTCGTGCCCTATGCCGACGCTGGCAAGGCCTGCACCGACAAGAGCCAGTGCGAAGGCGCGTGCATCCTCGAGGGCAACCTGGAACCCGCGAGCGACGTCACCGGCCAGTGCCAGAAGACCAATCGCCAGTTCGGCTGCTACGCCAAGGTCGTGAACGGCAAGTCGACCGGGGCGATCTGCGTCGACTGATCCCGCCCGGGGTCAGGCGTAGGTCACGTTCTCCAGGCTGAAGGCGAAGGGCGTGGACGTTCGTCCCGGCCCGCCGCCGGTCATCACGATATCCGCGCTGGCCAAGCCCAGAAGTGAGATCTCGGTGTTGACCTGGGACAGGATGGCCGCGTTCATCACCTCGCCCTCAACGACCTGAGAGACCACGCCGATCCAGATCGTCGGCCTGAACGAGAAGACGGCCTTCTGGCCGGGCGCGATGCTGGTCTTGCTCGCGAAGAGCTTTCCGGCCTTGTAGATGTTGGCGTTGATCGCGCCCATGGCCAGGTTGTTGCGGACTTCGATCTCGGTCACGCTGGTCGCCGGACCGGCGGCCTGCAACGTGTCGCCCGAGGCCGTTAGCGACAGAGCGAACGCCTGGCCATTCGCCGCCGACATCTGCGGCGAATAATTGCCATAGCTGTCGGAAGCCGAGACCATGTTGCTCATGGGATAGGTGAAGGGGTGGTTCCAGCCCTGGCCGCAGTTCTTGATGACCCGCCAGGCCACCGCCAGCTCGTCGAACGACGTCGAGGCGTTCCTGCCGAAGATCACGATGTCGCTGCTGTTGAGATCGTTCGACTGATTGATGAAGTTCAGCTTGACGGCATGGCCGTCCTGCTCATCGCCCGCCTGAGCGAAAGCGGTGATGTCGGCCTGGTTACGGTCGTTGGACTCGTTGACGAAATCGGGCGCGGCCACCTCCGTCGAGGCGGCGGCAAGCGGTTCAGCGGTGTCGGCGGGCATGGCTATCCTCCCAGCGTGGATCGCAATCCAAACTAGAATAACGCCGATATGCAACTAAGTCGAATCAGGCGGCGTGCGTCCGGCCCGACCACCGCGCCACCGTCTCCAGCAGCTTCGTCGGGTTGATCGGCTTTCCCAGGTGGTCGTCCATGCCGGCCGCCAGGCAGGTGGCGATCTGTTCGGGCAGGACGTTGGCGGTCATGGCCACGATCGGGGTGGCCGCGCCGCGCGCGCCCTCCATGGCCCGGATCTCGCGGGTGGCGGTCAGGCCGTCCATGATCGGCATCTGCACGTCCATCAGCACGAGGTCGAAATGGCCCTGGCGCATGGCCTCGACGCCGGCGACGCCGTCATTGGCGGTCTCCACGTCCACGCCAAACGGCTCCAGCATGGTCTTGATCAGCTCGCGGTTGACGGCGTTGTCCTCGACCAGCAGCAGGCGCACGCCCGCCTCGCCGTCCAGCAGCGGCGTGGCCTCCGCCTCCTGCGCGGCCAGTTCGGCCAGCGGCCCGCGGACCTCGAACCAGAAGGTCGAACCTTGCCCTTCGACGCTGTCGACGCCGATCTGGCCCTCCATGCGCTCGACGATGCGGCGCGAGATGGCCAGGCCCAGGCCCGTGCCCCCGAACCGGCGCGAGACAGCCGCGTCGGCCTGCGAGAAACGGTCGAAGATGTTGTCCAGGTGCTCCGGCGCGATGCCGATGCCGGTGTCGGTCACCGCGCCGCGCAACAGCGCCGCGTCGCCCTCGACCTTCTGGCTAAGCGCCACCGTGATCGAGCCGTGGGCCGTGAACTTCACGGCGTTGGATAGGAAGTTCAGCAGCACTTGCGACAGGCGCGGCCCGTCCAGGTTCATGGGTCTCAGGCCCTTGCCGGTCTTGACCTTGATGACCAGGCCCTTGGCGACGGCGCGCTCCTCGACCAGCGCCGCGCAGGACGAGGCCATGGCGGCGGGATCGAACGGCGCCGGGTCCAGCTCCAGTCCGCCGGCCTCCAGCCGCGAGAAGTCCAGCACGTCGTTGACCACGCTCAGCAGGGTGTTGCTGGCGTCGAGGATGTGGCCGACCTGGCGGGCGGCGGTCTGGCTCAGGCCGCGCGAGCGGCGCAGCACCTCGGCGAAACCGATGATGGCGGTGAGCGGCGTGCGCAGCTCGTGGGTCATGTTGGCCAGGAAATCGGACTTGGCCGCCGACGCCGTCTCGGCCAGCTCCAACGCCTTGGCGATGTCCAACTCCAGCTGCTTGCGCTCGGTGATGTCGCGCGAGGTGACCAGCAGGATCCCGGAGCCGTCGCCCAGCAGAGAATAGGCGCTCTCCAGCCAGATCAATGTTCCGTCCTTGCGCGTGCACTCGTAGTCGGCGGTGGCGGGCGCGCCACCGGGCGTCAGGCCGCGGATCAGCTTCTGGACGCGCGCGAAATCGACCTCGCCGACCATGGCCTGGGGCGGCAAGGCCATGAACTCGTCCAGCGTGTAGCCGGTGATCCGCTGGATGCTAGGCGAGCTATAGACGCGCTCGCCCTTCGGCGACCACAGGGCCACGTGGTCGGTCAGGTTGTCGCTCAGCAGGCGGTAGAGGCGTTCGGCCTTCTCCGCCTCGACCCGTCGACGGTCGGCCTCCTCGATGGCCTTCTGCTTGGCGTCGAGGGTGGCGGAGAGGTCGTCGCGCAACAGCTCCAGCCGCAGGCGCTGGCGGGTCAGCCAGTAGGACAGCGGCGCGGCCACCGCCAGCGCGATCAGCAGGGTCGAGAACGGTGTGTAGGCGTTCGGCGCGTTCAACAGGACGATGTTGACCAGATAGTCCGTCGCCATGACCGCGCCCACGATGAAGGCCACCGTCGGCGCGGTCCTAAAGATCCGATCTTTCAAGACGCCCAGGTTGATGGTGTGCTCCCGCTGCCGACTGAATCACGTTGCACCTCGCCAGAATAAGGAAAGATTGCGTGGCTCCGCCAGCCGCGGCGACATTTCGTCGCGCGGAAATTCAAATCAAACCCGAGGCTTAACGCCCCGAAGCCTTGGCCACGTCGTCGAGGTCCTTCTCGAGCGCCAGGCTGGCCAAGACGACGGTCGCCACCGAACGCTTGAAGAAGTCCTGCGGCACGGTCGCGAAATCATCCGTGGGCTTATGATATTCTGGATGGTCTTCGACCCCGAAATAGACCCACGGCACGCCCTTTTCGCCAAAGGCGTAGTGGTCGGACTGGGTGGTCCAGTTGTTTTCCTTGCCGTCGGTGTCGGTGTCGTGGCCCAGCTTCAGCGTCACCTTCGCAGTCGTGGCGACCTTGACCAGGATCGGCTTCAAGAAGGGGAACGGCGAAGCGCCCGAGACGTAGAGCTCGTTCCTGGCGTTCTTGCTCAGCATGTCGAAATTGACGTCGAGCGCGATGGTCTCCAGCGGAACCGGCGGGGCGGCGGCGAAGGCCTTGGCGCCGCGCAAGCCGCTCTCCTCGGCGTCGACCACCGCGAAGATCACGTCGTGCTTGGGCCGCTTGGCCTTGAAGGCCTCGGCCACGGCCAGCAGACCCGCCACGCCCGAGGCGTTGTCATCGGCGCCGTTGTAGATCTCGCCGTTACGGACGCCCAGATGATCGTAGTGGGCCGAGACGACCATCGCCTTGCCGGGCTTGGTCCCCTTGATGCGGGCCACCAGGTTGACGCCCTGCAGCTTGGTCCCGTCGCGCTTGGCGAACTCGAAGGGCTGCTCGAACCTGTCGCCGATCGGCGAGAGGCCGATCTGCGCGAAGCGCGACAGGATGTAGGTCCGCGCCTTTTCCGAACCCGGCGCGCCAGGCGCACGGCCCTGCATGTCGTCGGCCGACAGGGTGCGGACATCGTCGATGGCCTTGTCGCCGGGAGCGGCGAGAGCCGGCGCGGCGGCGGAGAGGATCGCCGCGGCGATCAGCGCAGAAAGACGGATCATGGCGCCTACATGCCGTGCGCGAGGTGGCGAATTCAATTAAATCTCGCTCATATCGCCGTGGACCCTCGTGACCAACGCTGTCAGCGTAGGCTCGTTGTTAAGAAATCCCGGCCACATAAGCCCTTCAGAGACCGGAGCCTTCCCAGTGCCCATGTCCCATGCCGAGCTTGAGGCCCGCCTCACCAAGGCCTTCCCCGATTCCGAGATCGTGCTGACCGACCTGGCCGGCGATAACGACCACTGGAAAGCCCGCATCGTCTCGCCGGCTTTCAAGGGTCTGCCGCGCGTGCGCCAGCACCAGCTGGTCAACAAGGCCCTGGCCGACGTGCTGGGCGGGACCCTGCACGCCCTGGCCCTCGAAACCGCTGCTCCGGCGGAATAGGAGAAGGGCGTGCGCTACCGGCCCTTCGGCGCCTCGGGCATGGCGATCTCGGCGCTCACGCTGCGCCTGGCCGACAGCTCGCGCCTTCGGACCAGCGAATGGCGCGCCCTGATCTTCACGGCGCTGGAAAACGGCATCAACAGCTTCCAGGTCGAGGGCGACTCGCCCGAACTGCTGAAGGGTGCGGCCGAGGCCTTCGCCAGCGTCGAGCGGCGGCTGCTGTTCCTGACCTGGCGGGTGCGCGGCGACGCGGCGGCCCTGGGCCATGAGGCCGTCGACGACCTGCTGAAGTCGGCGTTCGAGGGTCTTTCGCTAGACTATCTCGACCTCGTGTTGATCAACGACCCGCTGGCCCCGGCCCTGCCGCCCGTCTTCGAGGCCGGCCTGCGCTCGCTGTACGACAGCCACGCGATCCATGGCCTGGGCGTCGCCAGCCGCGGCGACATCGATCCGCATCTGCTGAAGAACGGGATGGTCACGACCATCTCCTCGCCGTTCAACCTGTCGTCCGGCTGGGCCGAGCGCCACCGCATCCGCCACGCCTCGACGCACGACTTCGCCGTGATCGGCGAGGACTTCTGGCCCCAGGTCCTGCGCGAGGGCGGCGGCCTGGCCGCTCCGAAGCCGTCCCTTTGGCGGCGCCGGTCCGACCCTCTGGCCGACATCGGCGGTTATGAGTTCCTGCACGCCACCCAGGGCTGGAGCGGCGAGGACATCTGCCTGGGCTACGCCCTGACCGAGCCGTCGCTGTCGACCGTGCGCATCACCGCCGACACCCGCCAGGATGTCGAGCGCCTGGCCGCCGTGGTCGAGCGCGACCTGCCCAACGGCGTCTGCGCCCAGATCGAGATGGCCCGCTTCTCGGCCCAGGAACGCGAGAAGGCCGCCAATCGTACTTGAAAGACAGGGCGCACTTGACCCTTCGGCCCGGGGCGCCTAGCTGAAAGCCTTGAGTTCCAGGACAATCCCGATGACCGACGTCGCCTCCTCCCCCGCCCTCGACTTCATCGCCAAGACCGTGGCCGAAAATCCGGTCGTGGTGTTCATGAAGGGCGTGCCGGACCAGCCGCGCTGCGGCTTCTCGTCGGTCGTCGTCCAGATCCTCGACCACCTGGGCGTCGAGTTCATCGGCGTCGACGTCCTGCAGGACGACGACCTGCGCCAGGGCGTCAAGACCTTCACCGACTGGCCGACCATCCCGCAGCTCTATGTGAAGGGCGAGTTCCTGGGCGGCAGCGACATCATCCGCGAGATGTTCCAGTCGGGCGAACTGAAGACCCTCTTCGTCGACCAGGGCCTCATCGCGGCCTGATCCGCGCGTGAGCCGCCTGTTCGTCCCTCCGGGTGACGCCTATTCCCTGACCTTCGAGCCCAAGGCGTCGGACATCGACGCCAACGGCCACGTCAACAACGTAGTCTATCTGGGCTGGGCCCAGGACCTGGCCATCGCCCATTGGGAAGCCTGGGCGACCGAGGAGCAGCGCGCGCCCTGGAGCTGGATCGCGCGCCGCCACGAGATCGACTATCGCCGCGAGCTGCTGCCAGGCGAAATCGCCACCGGCTACACCTGGGTCGGCGAGCTGAAAGGTCCGCGCTTCGAGCGCTATGTCCGCATCGACGGCCCGGACGGCGAGATGTGCGCCCAGAGCCGCACCGACTGGGTGCTGCTCGACATCGCCGCCAAGCGCCCCGCGCGCGTCCTGCCCTGGATGATCGAACGCTTCACGCCGAAGGGGTGAATCTCAGGCTGGCGGCGTGGCGGAACGATAGATTTTCAGGATCCGGAAGCCGTTGCACTTCGAACACGTACCCAACGTGTATTTGGTCCCGGCCGCGCCGTATCTGACGCCCCCCACCGAGGCGAGCGATTTCTGGTGGCCGCACTTGGTGCACCGGATCTTCCACTCGCGCGACTGGCGGGCGATGTCCTCGGCCAGATTGCCAAACCCCTTGCGGATGAAGTCGAACACGCTCGCCCTCCTCAGGGAACCGTATTAGCGATGATGATGCGGTCGGCATGGGTCAGACCCAGTTCGTCGTAGGTGAACCTTAGGTCGACGGCCTCCGTCGGTCCCTTGCAGGTTTCCAGCCGCCGCCGCGCGAAGGCCACCACGGCATGGCCGTTCTTGCGATCGACCCGGAACACGAAATCGGCCTTGGCCGCGCAGCCCTTCGAGGTCACGCGGATCGTCAGGGCGCCCGGACCGGCCTTCGCCGCCAGCAGCGGCTCCAGTTCCGGAAAGGTCTCGCCCGGCGTGGCCGCCAGCAGGACGGGCGTCGTCGCGCAACCGGCCAGCGCCAGGGCCGCTGCGGCGAACACCAAACCTCTGCGTGAAAGAACGAAGTGCATCGACCTCTGTACGAACCGCCCGACTTGAGGTGAAGATCACCCACCGCTGGCGACGTGACCAGCCCCGAAGCCCGCTGGACTTCGGTCTTCAGACAGTCGGAGCGCGTCTCTGCGCTCCAGGGGGAGCGTATCGTGCGTCTTCGTTCAGCCTTGCTGGCCGCGTCGTTGGCCAGCGCTCTCGCCGCGCCCGCTTACGCCGCCACCGACTACAAAAGGCTCGACGCAGAGATCGACCGGTTGATGGCCGTCGGCAAGATTCCCGGCGTCGCCGTGGCGGTCATCGACAACGGCCAGGTCGCCCACGTCATCGCCAAGGGCGTCCGCAACGCCAAGGGCGAACCGCTGACCCAGGACACGGTCATGTACGCGGCCTCGATCACCAAGGCGACGTTCGCCTACTATCTGATGATGCTGGTCGACGAAGGCAGGATCGATCTCGACAAGCCGATCGCGGCCTATCTGCCCAAGCCCCTGCCGGAGTACGAGCCGTACGCCGACCTGGCCAAGGATCCGCGCTGGAAGGCCATCACCCCGCGCATGCTGATGACCCACTCGGCGGGCTTTCCCAACTTCCGCTGGCTGAATCCCGACGAGAAGCTGGACATCAAGTTCGATCCCGGCAGCCGCTACGCCTATTCCGGCGAAGGCATCAATCTGATGCAGTTCGTCGTCGAACAGGGCCTTGGCGTGAAGGTCGGCGAGGACATGAACCGCCGGCTGTTTCAGCCGCTGGGCATGACCCGCTCCAGCATGGTCTGGCGCGACGACTTCAAGGGAAACCTCGCCGACGGCCAGCACGAGGACGGCAAGTGGGAGGACCACGACGACCGCTCCAGCGTCAAGGCGGCCGGTTCGCTGGACACCACGATCTCGGACATGGGCAAGCTGGCGGCGGCCATGGCCTCGGGCTGGGGGCTCTCGCCCAAGGCGCGGGCCGAATGGCTGAAGCCCAGCCTGCCGATCAAGGTCGCCCACGAGTTTCCGCCCCTGGCCGCCGACATCGGCCCGGACAACGCCAGCATCGGCCTGGCCGCGGGCATTGGCGTGGTGGTGCATGAGGGACCAGCGGGCCGCGCCTTCTTCAAGGGCGGCCATAACGACATCACCGACAACATCCTGGTCTGCGTCCAGAAGGGACGCCGCTGTGTGGTCGTGCTGACCAACAACGGCGTCGGCGCCCGCATCTTCCCGCCCCTTGTCAAGGCGGCGCTGGGCGAGACCGGTACGCCGTGGAGTTGGGCCTATAACCCCGTGCGGCCGGTCGCGCGTTAGCCCCAGGGGCCAGGGTTTCGCCCGTCGCCAGACGGAACCAGGGTCGGGGCGGGCGTCGGACGTCGCGCCGCCGTCCCCTGTCCCACGCCCAGCCGCATCAGGGCCTCGACGCGGTTGCGGGTCGCCGGGTGGGTCGAGAACAGGTTGTCGGCGCCCTTCCCGTTCAGCGGGTTGATGATGAACATGTGGGCCGTGGCCGGATTGCGCTCGGCCTCGTAGTTCACATAGCCGCCGCGGGCATAGGCCTCGATCTTCTCCAGCGCGCGGGCCAGGGCCGCCGGGTCGCCGCCGATCGACGCGCCGATGCGGTCGGCCTCGTACTCGCGGGTCCGGCTGATGGCCATCTGCACCAGCATGGCGGCGATGGGCGCGAGGATGGCGATGGCGATCGCCCCGATCACGCCGCCCGGCCGCTCCTCGTCCCGCGAACCGCCGAAGAAGAACGCGAAATTGGCCAGGGCCGAGATCGCGCCGGCGATGGTCGCCGTCACGGTCATGGTCAGGGTGTCGCGGTTCTTCACGTGAGCCAGCTCGTGGGCCATGACGCCCCGGATCTCGTCGCGGGTCAGCAGGGACAGCAGGCCCGTGGTCGCGGCGACGGCGGCGTGGGCCGGGTCACGGCCGGTGGCGAAGGCGTTGGGCTGGTCGCTCTGGATCACCGTCACGCGCGGACGCGGCAGGCCAGCCTTCCGCGCCATCTCCACGACGTCCGTCACATAGTGACGGATCAGCGGCTCGGGATGGCTCTCGTCCACCGTCTGCGCGCCATAGGTCCGCAGCACGATCTTGTCCGCGTTCCAATACGAGAACGCATTCAGCGCCACGGCGAAGGCCAGGGCGATCAGCATCCCCGTGGGACCGCCGATCAGATAGCCGGCGCCCATGAACAGCGCGGTCAGGCCCGCCAGCAGCATGTAGGTCTTGAGGTGGTTCATCGGCCTATCAGGGTTGTCAGTCGAAGATGTCGAACAGGTCGAAGCGCTTTTTCTTTTGGCCGTACGAGCCCGAATGGCGACGGTCATCGTCATGGTCATGGCGCCCATGATCGCGCTTGTGGTGATCGTGGTGATGGTCGGGACGCATGTAGGGGCGCGGCTCGTTGTAGATCGCCTGCGTCTCCTCGCGCTCCAGGGACATCAGCTTTTCAAGTTCGCCCCGGTCCAGCCAGACGCCTCGGCAGCGCGGGCACATGTCGAACTCGACGCTGGCGCGCTGCACGGCCTGCATGGAGCCATCGCAGTTGGGGCACATCAGAAGGGGCATCAAGGAACCTCCGGTCCAGGGGAATGGATCGGGTGTCCTCGATGACAGGCGGCGCCTTTTGGGGGAGGGGCGGTGGCGGCCGGACCCAGACATCGAGAACACCCGATGCGGTCCGACATCACGAGTGCTTGCATCACTCGCCAGAGGGGCCCGGTCCCGCCTCCTAAAGCTGGGATAGCGCCCTAGCCGTTTCAAGAGGCGCGAAGCCCTTAAGGACAAGACCCTCCCCCGCGATGCGCGGAGGGTCCAACAAAAAAGGCCCCGGATCGCTCCGGGGCCTTTTCCGTATCTGTTCGGATCCGACGCTTACGAAGCGTAGAATTCGACGACCAGGTTCGGTTCCATCTTCACCGGATACGGAACTTCCGACAGTTCCGGAGCGCGGACGAAGGTGGCCGACAGGCCCTTGGCGTCGACCGACACGTACTCGGCGAAGTCGCGCTCGTTCGAGGCGACGGCTTCGAGCACGAGCGCCATGTTGCGCGACTTTTCGCGGACCGCGATCACGTCACCGGCCTTGCAGCGGTACGACGGGATGTTCACGCGCTTGCCGTTCACGGTCACGTGGCCGTGGTTCACGAACTGGCGGGCGGCGAACACGGTCGGCACGAACTTGGCGCGATAGACGATGGCGTCCAGGCGCGATTCGAGCAGCGAGATCAGGTTCTCCGAGGTGTTGCCCTTGCGGCGAGCAGCTTCCTCGTAGGTGCGCGAGAATTGCTTCTCGGTCAGGTTGCCGTAGTAGCCCTTCAGCTTTTGCTTGGCGCGCAGCTGCAGGCCGAAGTCCGAAACCTTCTGCTTGCGGCGTTGGCCGTGCTGGCCGGGGCCGTACGAGCGTTGGTTGACCGGGGACTTGGGACGGCCCCACAGGTTTTCACCCATGCGGCGGTCGATCTTGTACTTGGCGCTATGGCGCTTGGACATAAGTCACTCTTTTATTCGATCCGTGCCGGCCCCTCGAACGAGGTGCGATCTCAACGGCGGCTTCGGGTCAATCCGTCATGCGTTTTTCGCGCCGTCCGGCGAGCCGGCGGCGTGAAGGCGCGGTTTATGCCGGAGGAGCCTATCCGAGTCAATGCGGCCGCCTCAGGGGTGGGCGGCATGCCGGATACGGACGATGCGCACGGCATCGTCGCCGAAATAGTAGCGGATCACGTAGGGCGGCGCGACGACCAGTTCCCGCAACGTGCCTGTCGCCAAGCGCCCACGTTCGGGGTGCTCAGCCAAACTCTCGGCCGCCGACCTCAGACGCGCGGCGATGCGTTGCGCGGCCAGGGGAATGAACCGCCCGATATACTCGCGAATGGCCATCAGGTCGGCCAGCGCACGCTTGGTCCAGACTACTTGCGCCACGTCGCTGGAGCAGGCTGCTCATCAGGCGTGCCCCAGGTGTCGAGCCAAGCCGCCACCTCTTCATGCGGAACAACGCGACCAGCCGCGATGTCGGCCATGCCTTCGGCGTCGGCGGCCGCTTCGGCTTCCTCGTCGATCTCGAAGATGGAGGGTTCGGGAACCATTGAGGCAGCATAGCAGATCGCCATGCGCCCTCAACGGCTTGCCAGCGAGAACTACAATTTTTGCGCGTGATATTCCACGTGCTCGCCGATGAAGGTCGAGATGAAGAAGTAGCTGTGGTCGTAGCCCTCCTGCCGCCGGACGGTGACCTTGCGGCCGGCCTTGGCGGCGGCGGCTTCGATCAGTTCGGGCTTCAGCTGGCTTTCCAGGAAGTTGTCGGCCAGGCCCTGGTCGATCAGGATGTCGTCAAACGCCGCGCCAGCCCCGTCCTCGATGAGCGCGCAGGCGTCGTGGGCGCGCCAGGCCGCGCGGTCGGGGCCGAGATAAGCAGTCATCGCCTTGTCGCCCCACGGGCAGTTCAACGGCGAGACGATCGGGGCGAAGGCGCTGACCGACCTGAAGAGCTCCGGATGCTTCAAGGCGATGGTCAGGGCGCCATGGCCGCCCATCGAGTGGCCGAAGATCCCCCGGCGCGCCGGGTCCAGCGGGAACGCCCCATCGACGGCCGCCAGCAGATCGCCGGTGACGTACGAATGCATCATGAAATGCGGCGCCCACGGCGCCTGGGTGGCGTCGACATAGAAGCCCGCCCCCTGTCCCAGGTCGTAGGCCGGGTCGTCGGCCACGCCCTCACCGCGCGGCGAGGTGTCCGGCGCCACGATCGCCACGCCGTGCTGGGCCGCATAGGCGTAGACGCCCGACTTCACCGTGAAATTGTCCTCGGTGCAGGTCAGGCCCGACAGCCAGACGAGATAGGGGAACGGCCCCTTCCCGTCCGGAACCCACACCGTGAACTTCATCGGCGTGCCGGTGCTGGTGGAGGCGTGCTTGCAGTAGCGCAGCGTTCCGCCGTGGACGCGATGGGTGGCGAGGGTTTCAACGGTCATGGACGTCTTCTCCCCCTTCCCCCTTGATGGGGGAAGGGTCGGGGATGGGGGTGAACAGCGGTGGCGGACGTCACTGAGGCCGCGCCCAATCCTGAAGCGGGGTCACCCCCACCCCTGCCCCTCCCCCATCCAAGGGGGAGGGAAACTTCCCTTAGAACGTCACCACGGTCCGGATGCTCTCGCCGGCGTGCATCAGGTCGAATGCCTTGTTGATGTCTTCCAACGGCAGGACGTGGGTGATCATCGGGTCGATCTGGATCTTGCCGTCCATGTACCAGTCGACGATCTTCGGCGTGTCGGTGCGGCCACGCGCGCCGCCGAAGGCGGTGCCGCGCCAGACGCGGCCAGTGACCAGCTGGAACGGGCGGGTGGAGATCTCCTTGCCGGCCTCGGCCACGCCGATGATGATGCTCTCGCCCCAACCGCGATGGCAGGCCTCCAGCGCCTGACGCATGACCGTGGTGTTGCCGGTCGCGTCGAAGGTGTAGTCGGCGCCGCCGTCGGTCAGGGCCACCAGATGCTGAACCAGATCGCCGTCGATGGTCTTCGGGTTGACGAAGTGGGTCATGCCGAACTTGCGGCCCCAGGCCTCGCGGTCCGGGTTGAGATCGACGCCGACGATCATGTTGGCGCCGACCAGCTTCAGGCCCTGGATGACGTTCAGGCCGATACCACCCAGGCCGAAGACGATGGCGTTGGCGCCCGGCTCGACCTTGGCGGTGTTGGTCACCGCGCCGACGCCCGTGGTCACGCCGCAGCCGCAGTAGCAGGCCGTCTTGAACGGCGCGTCGCGGCGGATCTTGGCCACCGCGATCTCGGGCAGCACCGTGTAGTTCGAGAAGGTCGAGCAGCCCATATAGTGGGCGATGGCCTGGCCCTTGTACGAGAAGCGGCTGGTGCCATCGGGCATCAACCCCTTGCCCTGGGTGGCGCGGATGGCCGTGCAGAGGTTGGTCTTGCCGGAAAGGCAGCTTTTGCACTGACGGCATTCGGGCGTGTAGAGCGGGATCACGTGATCGCCGACCGCCACCGACGTGACGCCCGGACCGACCTCGACCACCACGCCCGCGCCCTCGTGGCCGAGGATCGACGGGAAGATGCCCTCGCTGTCCAGGCCGTCCAGCGTGTAGGCATCGGTATGGCAGACGCCGGTCGCCTTGATCTCGACCATCACCTCGCCGAACTTCGGCCCCTCCAGGTCGACCTCGACGATCTCCAGCGGCTTCTTGGCCTCGAAGGCGACGGCGGCGCGGGTTTTCATGGAGAGACTCCCTAGAGATTTGCGCGATCTTGGTACGCCGCGCGGGCCGCGTCGATAATCCCGATCTGCGCAAAACATTGTTGCTCACACGGAACAATTATCGCAACTCTCGCGCATGAGCCGCTGGGACGGGATCGACGAATTCGTGGCCACGGCCGAGGCCGAGAGCTTCTCCAAGGCCGCCCTGCGCCTGGGCCTGTCGACCTCGGGAGTCAGCCGCGCCGTCGCCGGGCTGGAAGAGCGGCTGCAGACCCGCCTGCTCTATCGCACCACCCGCCGCGTCAGCCTGACCGACGCCGGCCGCGCCTTCCTGGCTCGTTGCCGCCAGCTGATCCTCGACCGCGACGAGGCCCTGGCCGCCGTCGGCGAGGAGGATGGCGAACTGAAAGGCCTGCTGCGCATGACCTGTTCGACGGCCTATGGCGAGCGGTTCGTGGCCCCGGCGGTCAACGCGTTCATGCTGGTCCACCCCAGGCTGTCGATCCTGATCGAGCTGGACGACGCGGTGCGCGACATCGTCAGCGAGGGCTTCGACCTGGCCATTCGTTTCGGCCGCCTGACCGACAGCCGACTGATCGCCAAGCGCCTGGCCTCGCGCACCCGCCGGCTCTGCGCCGCGCCTGGCTACCTGGCGCGCACCGGCGCCCCGCGCGCCATCGCCGACCTCTCGCGCCACGCCTGCGTGCTGGGCGCGGTCGACACCTGGCCGTTCCGCGAGCATGGCCCCGACGGCGAGCGCGAGATCGCCTTCAAGCCGCAAGGGCGCTGGCGCTGCAACAGCGGCCAGGCGGTGCTGGACGCGGCGCTGCAGGGGCTGGGGATCTGCCAGCTGCCGAACTTCTATGTCGACGCCGCCATCGCCGACGGCCGTCTGGTCCCGCTGCTGGAGGCCCACCGCCCCGCCGACGAGGGCGTGTGGGCGGTCTATCCGCACCTGCGCCTGCTGCCCGCCAAGGCCCGCCTGCTGGTCGAGCACCTGGAGCGCAGCCTGGCCGAGGCCGGCTAGACCTTGACCACCGCCGGCAACCGGAAGCGGCCGTCCAGCAGTTCCGCCTTGGGCAGGTAGGCCCGTAGGTACATCGCGAACGGGCCGGACTTGGGCGCGGGCAGCCAATTGGCGGTCTTGTCGCCGCCGGGGTCGGCGCGGCCGATCCAGAGGTCGAGGGTCCCGTCGGCGTTGCGCTTCAGCCCCGGCGTGCGATCGCCGATCGCGTAGCGCTTGAGCGGATTGTCGGTGAAGAAGAACTGGCCATCGGCGGTGGCCTCGTACATCGACAGCGACCAGAAGCCGTCCAGCGGCGGCTGGGCCGGCAGGCTCAGGCGATAGGGGCCATCGCCCGTGAAGGTCCCCGCCCCATCGTCTCCGGCCGCCTTCAGGTACATGGCCTCGGCCACCGGCAAAGCGCCCAGGCCCTGCAGGGCGATGATGGCGCGGTAGAGATAGTCCTGGCCGTAGTCACCGAGGGTGGGACGCGGATACGCCCAGCCGCCGGTGAACACCTGCCGCCCCTTGGCGAAGACGGTGATCATCTTGGCCTCGTCGACGCCGTCGGCGGCCGCGGTCTCGCTGAAGGGTCCCGCACCGAGGAAGGCCCCCGTGCTACGCAGGATCTTCAGGTCGGTCGGCGGGGCCGGGTCGCTGGCCAGCAGGGTCCGCGCGGCGGCGAAATAGTCCGCCGGCTTGGCGTCGCGGGCGGCGTAGGCGGCGAGCGGGCCGCCAGCCGGCCCCTTCAGCACGAAGCCGTCCTGGGCCTTGTGGGTGGCGGCCAGATCCTCGCCACCGTCGGTCAGGATACGGATCAGCATCCAGGCATGCGGCGTGGCGATGCGGACGGGGTTCGGTCCCGTCGAGGCCTGCCCCGGTCCGATCAGGGTGAAGGTCCCGCCCTCGCCGCCGATCGTGCGCGTCCCCAGCACCACATTGTTGTTGGTGAACATGTCCATCACCGCCACCGAATAGTAGCGCTTGCCCATCGGCGGGATGGTCAGGGTCGCGGCCCCCTTGGAAAGATCCAGGAAGGCGGACGAATAGAGGGTGTCGTTGTTGGGCGTCGTGACCCAGCGGGCCGTATGGTCCGACAGGGTGCGGGTATGGCTCAGCCTGTTGATCGCCGCGCCGGAGGCCTTGAGGACGCGCGCCCGAGTGGTGGCCATCTCGATCAGAGGCAGGGCGTAGAGATAGGCGTTGCGCGCGGCGGTGGCGTCACCATCCATTTTTTCCTGGATAGCGGCGCTCGCCAAGCTCGGCGTCAGCCCCACGGATCCGGCCAGAGCCAGCAGTTCACGACGGTTCATTCCGCCCTCCCCAACATTTGTTTGAAGGGAGTGAACGCGGGAACGGCGCGGGACGCAAGCGTCGCGCGCCGTCAGTCGGTTCAGTCCGCGCTTGCGAAACGCGCGGCGTGAACGACACTTTCCAAGGTGATCAGCGTGGCGTCGACGCGGTCGTGAGCGTCCGAGCCGACGACCTTCTTGGCGACGGCCGACGACAGGGCCTCGCGCAGATGTCCCAGGGCCCTGGGCGGCGCCACGAGGACCACCTGGTTCAGGCCATGCTTGGCCACCAGGGTTTCCACGCGCTTGGCCAGATCGGCGAGGAACGCCTTCTCGGCCCGATCGCGCGCGTCGCCCGAGTGGGTGATATGGCTGGGCGCGGCGTGGTCGTGATGTTCCTTCACGTCAGCCAGCCATTCGGGCCGGTCATGCAGCGGTCCGTCGATCCGCGTCTGCTCCAGCAGCCGGGCGCGACGTCCATCGGCGACGACGATCAGGGTTGTTGCATCGGGGGTCATGGACGTTCCTTACTTTGCCACGGTTGGAACGTGCGCCCGCCGGAGCGGCAAAAGGATGATTAAAGTCAAATTCGCGCCGAGCTTTGATCCTTAAGGAGCCTCGCTCTTGGCGGCCTTGGCGGCCAGCTTGGCCAGGACGCGGCCGCGCCCCTTGCTGAGCGCGGTGATCACACCCCGGAAGGTGCGGACCTCCTGGTCGGTCAGGCGGGCGCGGGCCAGGGGGACGCGCAGGTTGCGCACCATCGAGGGCTTCTTCTCCGGCGGATGATAGAAGCCGGCCTTGTCCAGCTCGCCCTCGAGGTGCTCGTAGAGGCCCATCAGGGTCGCCTGATCGGCGGGCTCCTCGACGTTCTGCTCGAACTTCTTCCAGGGGCGGTCGTCCTGGGTCATCTTCCATTCGTAGGCGTTGATCGACACCGCCTGGGCCAGGTTCAGCGAGCGGAAGCGCTCGTCGATCGGGATCGAGACGATGGCCTGGCACAGGGCGATGTCGTGGGTCTCCAGACCCGCGCGCTCGCCGCCGAACAGCAGGCCGACGCCGCGGCCCAGGGCGACCTCCTCGGCCAGGTGGCCGGCGCTCTCGCGCGGGGTGTAGACCGGCAGGCGCGTCTCGCGCGGGCGGGCGGTGGTGGCGTAGACCAGCTTGAGATCGGCGATCGCCGCTTCCAGAGTGTCGAACACCCTGGCGTCGTCCAGCGGCCAGTTGGCGCCAGAGGCGCTGGCCCAGGCTCGCTCCTGCGGCCAGCCGTCACGCGGCCGCACCAGGCGCAGGTCGTAGAGCCCGAAATTGGCCATCACCCGGGCCACCGCGCCGATATTCTCGGCCAGCTGGGGCTCGTTGAGGATCACGCAGGGCGGCGTGACTTTGGGCGGGACGGGCTTGAAGTCTTCGGTCATCCGCACCCTTTGCCGCCGACCGCGCACCGTATGCAAGAGGCAGCGCAGCCGAACCGCCACGGCCGCGTTTAGCCCGCATGTCCCGCCGCGCCCTCCTGACCGCCCTCCTCGCCCTGCCCTTGCTGGCCTCTTGCGGCGAGAAGCCGATGCTGGGGCAGGAAGAGCCGGCCATGAAGCCGAAGGACCTCCAGAAGCGCATCGACGCCATCGCCGTCCGCGCCGCGCCGGCCGTGTTGGGCGTGGCGGTCGAGGATCTCGGCACGCGCCAGCTCTGGGCGTTCAACGGCGACCGGCGGTTCCCGCTGGGCGGAGCCGCGCGCATCCCGATCCTGGCGGCGGTGATGGCCGAGATCGAGTCGGGACACCTGCCGCCAGGCGAGATCCTGTCTGTCCGGGACGTCGACCTGTCGCCCCCGCCCAGCGCCGTGGCCGACGCCTGGCCAGGCCGCCAGACCTGGAGCGTCGCCGAGCTGGAGACCCTGGCTCGCGAAGGCGACAACACGGCGCTGGACCTGCTTATCAAGCGGGTCGGCGGGCCGGGCGGCGTCAACGGCTGGCTGGACGTCAAGCGGATCGAGCACGTCAGCGTCGACCGCTACCGCCGCCAGATCGCCACCGACGCCCGCGGCCTGGCCTCGTTCCGCGCCGGCTGGAAGGGCGAAGCCGCCTGGCGCAAGGCGGTCAACGCCGTGCCGGCTGACGCGCGCGCCCGGGCGACCCGGGAGCGCGCGACCGACCCGCGCGACACCGCCACGCCGGTCGGCCTGGTCCGCCTGCTGGAAGCCTTCATCAATCGTGAGCTGTTGTTCAAACCCGACCCCGCGCGCCTGCTGGGCCGCGATCCTGGCTACCTGGCCGACGCCCTGCCCGATGGCGCCAGCATCATCCAGTCGGCCGGCGCCCCGCGGTCGGACCTCGGCGTCCAGCCCACCAACCACGCCGTGGCCTTCGTCGAACTGAAGGACGGCCGCCGGATCGCCTTCGTCGTCTTCCTGACCGCCTCGACCGCCGACGCGGCCCAGCGTGAGGCGATCATCACGGACGTCGGCCGAGCAGTCTTGAAGGAGTTCTAACGCTTTCGGGCCCGCGCGAGGGCTTCCAGCAACTGCGCTGGATGCAGCGGCTTGGCCAGGTGCAGGTTGGCGCCGGCGGCCTGGGCGGCGGCGATATGCTCTTCCATGGCGTTGGCCGTCAGCATGACCACCAGGATCGGCGGCGCGCCCGAGGCGGCCTCGCGAGCCCGGATCGCGCGGGTGGCCGTCAGCCCGTCCATGACCGGCATCTGCATGTCCATCAGCACCGCGTCGAAGCTGGCCTCGTCCAGCGCCCGCAGCGCCGCCTCGCCGTCGCCAACCATGGTCAGGTCGACGCCGAACGGCTCCAAAACGATCTCGACGACCTTGCGGTTGGTGGGGTGGTCCTCAGCGACCAGCACCCGCATGCCCTCCAGCGAGATCTCGCGATCCTCCTCGACGGCGGTCTCGGCCAGGGTCGCGCAGCGCTTCAGCGGCAGCAGCACCTCGAAGCGCGCGCCATGGCCCGGCGAGGCGTCGGCGCTGATGCCGCCGCCCATCATCTCGGCCAGGGCCGCACAGATCGAAAGGCCCAGGCCCGTGCCGCCGAACTGGCGGGTGATCGACTCATCGGCTTGAACGAAGCGCTTGAACAGGCGCTCGCGCACGCCCTCGTCGAAGCCGAGCCCGGTATCGCGCACGACGAAGCGGACCTTGTCGTCCGCTCGATCGACCTCGAGCGACACTTCGCCCCGAGCGGTGAACTTCACGGCGTTGGCCAGGAGGTTCGAAAGGATCTGGCTGATCCGCCCCGAGTCGCCCTCATAGGCCCCTTCCGCGTCGGGCGAGACCGACCAGCGGAACATCAGGTGCTTGGCTTCGGCGGCGGCGGCGTGCAGCTCGGCCATGCCGCGCACAAGCTGGGTCAGGTCGAACGGCCCGACGGTCAGCTGGAACTCGCCGGCCTCGATCTTGGAGACGTCCAGGATGTCGCCCAGCACCTGCTCCAGCAGGCGTCCCGACGATGAAACCAGAGCCGCCAATTCCCGGCGGGCGACCGGGTCCTCCTCGTCGCCGAGGCGGTCGCCGATGGCGATCACCCCGTTCAGCGGCGTGCGCAGTTCGTGAGACATGTTGGCCAGGAACACCGACTTGGCCTGGTTGGCGCGCTCAAGCTCGGCGGTGCGCTCAGCCACGCGGTCCTCCAGTGAGCGGCGCAGCTCCTCGTTGCGCTCCCGCTGGCTGCGGAGCGCTCTAGCCAATGAGCCGATCTCATCGGTGCGGGCCTCGATCGGCTCGGCGGCGGTCGGATCGCCCCGGCGTTGGGCCTCGGCCAGGGCCTCCAGCGGCGCGGCCACCATCTGATTGGTCAGGCGGTAGAGCAGCAACACCTGCAGGGCCACGCCGACGAAGCCGAACAATAGCACCCAGGAGGCGGTCTTCAGCGACGACAGGACGATGTCGCCCGGCGGGAAGGTCATCAGGAACCACCAGCCTGGCTCGACGAGTCGGCCATAGGCCACCAGTCGGTCGCCCCTTGGTGTGAGGACGGCGCCCACGTCGCGCTTCTGGGCGCGGATCGTGTCCACCAGGTTCTTCAGGTCGTTGTCGGCTTCGAACTTGCGCAGCAGGCCAACGTCGACCACGCCGTCTCGAGCCAATCCCTGGGCGCCGATCAGTTCGCCATCGTCGGCGACGATCAGGTTACGCCCGCCCGGCAGAGCGTCGGCCACGGCGCGCAGCAGGTAGCTGTCCAGCGACAGGCTGGTGCCGAACGCCCCCATGAACTGGCCCTTGTAGTAGAAGGGCGTCATGCAGGCCGCGTTCAGCCCTCGGCCGCTGGGATCGGAGATCAGGCGCCGCAGCTTGGTGCACTTCATCACCCGGTCCGGATTGTTCTCCGGCAGGGTCAGGAGGGTCATCTCCTCGCTGGCGATCGAAAGGGTCGGCGGTGCGTCGCGGCGGTAGTAGAGCAGCTTGTCCTGCCGGTGCGGGCCGAACATCACCATCCGCGTCTTGGGCGTGAAGAAGTAGAAGTTGTCGTAGTGGCGGATCTGGGCCTCGCCGGTCGCGGCCACCACGTCCGTGGCCGCGACGAACAACTGCCGCTCGGGCAGGCTCATCGTTACGGCGTTGGGGAGGTAGCCGCCGATGCCGTAGACGTAGCGGTTGCCGATCCGCGCCCCGTCGAACAGACCGTCGACCGAGCGCCGGGTGCCGTCGCCCTTTTCCGGGAACAGCCGTTGGAACTGGGCGAGGATCTCGGGATCGTCGCCCATGTTCAGACGCCGCGTCAGCGCCTCGCTCGCCGCGTCGTGGACCTTGACTAGGTCGGAGAACAGCCGGTCCTCGGTCTTGACCCGCTCGCCGACATATTCGGCCAGGTGCCGCGTCTGGGTGTCGGCCGCGCTCTTGCGCACGAAGACGAAGGCCGTCGCCGTCGCGACGCCTGTCACCGCGATCGACAGGATCGCCACCATGGTCAGAAGCCGCCGCGCCAGCGGCGTCGTCACGCTCGTGACTGCTCCGGAACTCGTATTCAAAATTGCTCCCCCAGCCCGTCCGGGACAGACCGGCTCGCGTCCTCAAGAAAGAGCCGTGCTTCAAGAAACACGGCCTGGCCCGCGCCCCTGGGGCCGTCGCCCTCGAAACCCTACGCTGGAAAACCGAACTTGATCACGAGGTCCAACCGACCCGCTTTTCCCCCGCGACGCAACAGTCTATAGCCTCCCGGACCGCGCCGCTTCCTGGCCCTGTGCGCCAGATCGCCACAGTCGCGCCACCGCCAGAGGAACATCCCCGCAATGGCCAAGATCAAAGTCGCCAATCCCGTCGTCGACATGGACGGCGATGAAATGACCCGCATCATCTGGAAGCTTATCAAGGACAAGCTGATCTTCCCGTATCTCGACCTCGAGCTGGACTACTACGACCTGTCGGTCGAGAACCGCGACGCCACCGACGACCAGGTGACGATCGACGCGGCCAACGCGACCAAGAAGCATGGCGTCGCCGTCAAGTGCGCCACCATCACGCCGGACGAGGCCCGCGTGAAGGAATTCAATCTGAAGAAGATGTGGAAGTCGCCGAACGGCACGATCCGCAACATCCTGGGCGGCGTGATCTTCCGCGAACCGATCATCTGCCAGAACGTGCCGCGCCTGGTGCCCGGCTGGACCCAACCGATCATCGTCGGCCGCCACGCCTTCGGCGACCAGTACAAGGCCACCGACTTCCTGTTCCCGGGCAAGGGCACCCTGACGATGAAATTCGTCGGCGAGGACGGCGCGGTCATCGAGCACGAGATCTACAAGGCTCCCGGCGCCGGCGTGGCCATGGGCATGTATAATCTGGACGAGTCGATCCGCGACTTCGCCCACGCCTCGTTCGCCTACGGCCTGGGCCGCGGCTATCCGGTGTACCTCTCCACGAAGAACACGATCCTCAAGGCCTATGACGGTCGCTTCAAGGACATCTTCCAGGAGATCTTCGACGCCGAATACGCCGAGGCCTTCAAGGCCAAGGGCATCCACTACGAACACCGCCTGATCGACGACATGGTCGCCTCGGCGCTGAAGTGGTCGGGCGGCTACGTCTGGGCCTGCAAGAACTACGACGGCGACGTGCAGTCGGACATCGTCGCCCAGGGCTTCGGCTCGCTGGGCCTGATGACCTCGGTGCTGATGACGCCGGACGGCAAGACGGTGGAAGCCGAAGCCGCCCACGGCACCGTCACCCGGCACTACCGCCAGCATCAGAAGGGCGAGAGCACCTCGACCAACTCGATCGCCTCGATCTTCGCCTGGACGCGTGGCCTGGCCCACCGCGCCAAGCTGGACAACAACCAGGACCTGGCCAATTTCGCCCTGACCCTGGAAAAGGTCTGCATCGACACCGTCGAAAGCGGCTTCATGACCAAGGACCTGGCGCTGCTGGTCGGCGACAAGCAAGGCTGGCTGACCACCGAAGGCTTCCTCGACAAGATCGACGAGAACCTGAAGAAGGCCATGGCCTAGGCACTCCGGGCTCCGGCCTGAACGAGAACGCCCCGGAGGATCGCCTCCGGGGCGTTTTTCGTTTCCGCGGGTTACTCCGCCAGCCCCCTCTCCCTCCCTCCGCGCCTCTCGCGCGAGCGGTCTTGCGGGAAACGGCGATAGCTGGGATATCCGGCGTTAACCTTTCGGAGGCGGCATGACCCTGCAGAAGCGGATCTGGGACCTGATCGTGCTGGCGATCTTCGTCTTCGCCGCCGCCTTCGCCACCGCGCCATGGTTCGCGTTCCGCGCCCTGAAAGCCGCCGCCCAGTACGAGGACGTGCAGGCGATCGGCGAGTTGGTCGACTTCCCCGCCGTGCGCCGCAGCCTGACCGGCCAGCTGGTGGCCGAGGCCCCCGCCGCCCAGCCGGAAGCCCCGTCGATCTGGCGCGACCCGCTCAACGTCTTCAGGAAGGCCATCGAACCGCTCGCCCCGCCCGAACCCAAGGTCGACCGCTACCTGACCGTGGCCGGCGTCTCGGCCCTGACCCGGGGCTACGCCCCTGGCAAGGCCCCACCCGCCATGTCCCGCGATGCTTCGCTGGGCGACCAGGTCAAGGACACCATCAAGGGCCCCTATCCCGGCATCGCCTATTGGGACCCCAACCGCGTGCGCATCGCGGTCAAGCGACCGGACGGCAGCGGCAGGGTCACGATCTTCACCTTCGAGCGCAGGGCGCTGTTCACCTGGAAGCTGGTGCACATCCGCCTGCCCGGCGACGAGCGCCAAGGTTGATCCGCCTCTCGTGACGCCTCTCGTCCTCGACGTTCTGGCCCGGGTCTGGCCTTTCTTCCTGCTGGTCGGCGCCGGCGTGGCCCTCGCCCGGCTGCGCCTGCTGGACGGACGGATGACCCAAGGTCTGTCGGCCTATGTCTATTGGGTCGGCTTTCCCGCCCTGCTGATTCACTCGCTGTCGCGCCTGGGCCGGCCCAGCCATGACCTGATCCTGGGCCTGGTCGCCTATGCCAGTATCGGCCTTCTGCTGATGGCCGCGACCGTGGCGGCGGGCCGTACGCTGGGCTGGAACCGGGCCGAGCGCGCCGGGGCTGGCATGGCGTCCGGCGTCGGCAACAGCGCCTTCCTGGCCCTGCCCGTCACCGCCGCGGTCCTCGGGGCCGAAGCCGCGCGGCTGGCCGCGGGCGTGGTGGCCATCGACTTCGCGGTCCTGGCGACCGCCGGCGTGGGCCTGCTCGGCTGGGCGGCCGGTCGGTCGGTCTGGCGCTCGACCGCCCTGGCCTTCCGCAATCCGGTCGTGGCCGCGGCCCTGGGCGGCGTCGCCCTGGCCCTGCTGGACATCGCCCTGCCCGAGCCGCTGGACCGCGCTGTCGGCATGGCCGCCGCCTCGGGCAGTCCGGTCGGCCTGGTGGCGCTGGGCGCGGCCCTAGGCCTGAGCGAGGCGGAGGACGAGGCCGCCCCAGCGACCGCGCCGGTGGTCCTGGCCACGCTCGTCAAGCTGGCCGCCTTCCCGCTGCTGGTCTGGCTGGCCGTCGGCCTGACCCCGGCCCCGCCCCTCTTCCGCGCCGGCGCGACCCTGCTGGCGGCCGCGCCGACGGCGGTCAACGTCTTCATCCAGACTCGCGCCTATGGCGTCTGGCCACGCGGCGCGGCGCGGATCGTGGCCCTGACCACGGCCGCCTCGGCGGTGACCCTGTCCATCGTCGCGCTGCTGCTGACAGCCCGCGTCAGCTAGGGCGTGTCGGCCTTTCTCAAGGGGTAGGCTGGCCCTTGGGGGCGAGCAGGTTCGAGGCCGGCCCGCCGCCGACCTTGGCTTGGTCGCCGGCCTTCCAGCCGGCGGGGCAGTCGCCGAGGCGGCGGTAACGGCGGGCCTGCACGACCGTGCCGATGTCGGCCTGAAGCGGCTGCAGGGCGAAGCGGACGGTGAAGTCGCTGGCGCGGTCGCCCTTGGTCGAGACGTAGAGGCCATAGCGCTGTCCGCTTGCCTCGCAGCGTCCGGCATAGTCGGTCGGCGTGTCGGTCGCGGGCTTGCCGTAGGGCTGGCACGGTTGGCCGGCGATGCTGGGCTCGGCGCGGGAGAAGGCCGCGAAGATCTCCGGATTGGCGCAGACCTCGACCGCGCCGGCCTGGCCGCCGGAGTCCTCGATGATCTCGACGCGCCAGAACGACGGCGGCGGGATGGCGGTCGACGGGGACTGGGTCTGGTCGCAGGCGGTGAGCCCCATCAGGAGCGCCAGTCCGATCCAGTTACGCATCTCGTCGCCCCAAAAGACTACAGGCGTAAATCAACATGGAAGCGAGCGCGCCGTCAAGCTTCGGGCATGAAAAAGGGGACGCCTCACAGCGTCCCCTTCGTCATTCGAACTGTCAGGCCGATCAGCCGGCCAGGATCGCCTTCACGGCGGCCAGGCCTTCGCTGGCCTTGCTGTCGTCGGGCGCGCCGCCCTGGGCGAAGTCGGCCTTGCCGCCCGCGCCCTGGCCGCCCATGGCGATCACGGCGGCCTTGGCGAGGTCGGCGGCGCTGAACTTGGCCGTCAGGTCGGCGGTCACGGCCACGGTGACCGCAGCCTTGCCGTCGCTTGTGCCAACCAGGGCCACGACGCCCGAGGTCAGCTGCTTCTTGAACTCCTCGGCGACGCCGCGCAGCTCCTTGCCGCCGACGCCGTCCAGGACACGGGCGATCAGAGCGACGCCATTGACGTCTTCCGGACCCGCCGCCGCGCCGCCGCCGCCGCCCAGGGCCAGCTGCTTCTTGGCTTCGGCCAGTTCCTTCTCAAGACGCTTGCGGTCGGCGATCAGGGCGTCGACGCGCAGCGTCACCTCGGCCACCGGGGTCTTGAACTGGTCGGCCAGCGACTTGGCGACGCCCGCCTGGTCCAGCAGGAAGCGGCGGGCCGCCTCGCCGGTCAGGGCCTCGATGCGGCGCACGCCGGCGGCGACGCCCTGCTCCGAAACGATCTTGAACAGGGCGATGTCGCCGGTGCGGGCCACGTGGGTGCCGCCGCACAGCTCGACCGAATAGGCCTTGGCCTCATCGCTCAGCGACTTGCCGAGCGTGAGCACGCGGACGCTGTCGCCGTACTTTTCGCCGAACAGGGCCACGGCGCCGGCCTCGATGGCCTCCTGCGGGGCCATTTCCTTGGTCTCGGCCGGGACGTTCTGGCGGATGACCGCGTTGACCTCGGCCTCGATCTTGTCGAGCTCCTCGGCCGTCAGCGGGCCGCCGTGGCTGAAGTCGAAGCGCATGCGCTCGCCGTCGACCATCTGGCCCTTCTGGGCGACGTGCGGACCCAGCACATGGTGCAGGGCGGCGTGCACCAGGTGAGCGGCCGAGTGGTTGGAACGGGTGGTGTGGCGGCGCTCGGCGTTAACCGAGGCCACGACCTGGTCGCCGACCTTCAGATCGCCCGACAGTTCGACGCGATGCACATAGAGCTCACCGGCCTGCTTCTGGGTGTCGATCACGAGGTTCTCGCGACCGTTGGCTTCCAGTACGCCGGTGTCGCCGGCCTGACCGCCGCTCTCGGCGTAGAAGCTGGTGCGATCCAGCAGCACCTCGACGGTCGCCCCGCCCGTGGCGCTTTCGACCTCGACCCCATCGACGACGATCGCCTTCACGACGCCCGTGGTCTCGGTGGTCTCGTAGCCGACGAAGTTCGTGGCGCCGGCCTTTTCCTTGATCGCGAACCAGGCGGCCGCGCCGGCCTGCTGGCCCGAGCCGGCCCAGTTAGCGCGCGCCATGTCGCGCTGCTTCTGCATCGCCGCGTCGAACGCGTCGGTGTCGACGGTCAGGCCCTTGGCGCGCACGGCGTCCTGGGTCAGGTCCAGCGGGAAACCGTAGGTGTCATAGAGCTTGAAGGCGGTCTCGCCGTCCAGCACGCCGCCGGCGGTCAGGTTGGCGGTCGCCTCGTCCAGCAGGCCCATGCCGCGGCCCAGGGTGACGCGGAAGCGCTCTTCCTCCTGGCGCAGGGTCTCGACGATCGAGGCCTCGGCGCGGCGCAGCTCCGGATAGGCCTGACCCATCTCGGCCACCAGGGTCGGGGCCAGACGGTGCATCAGGGGCTCGTTCGCGCCCAGCAGATAGGCGTGACGCATGGCGCGACGCATGATGCGGCGCAGGACGTAGCCGCGGCCTTCGTTCGACGGGGTGACGCCGTCGGCCAGCAGGAACGAGGACGAGCGCAGGTGGTCGGCGATGACCCGGTGCGACGGGGCCTGATCGCCTTCGGCCTTGACGCCGGTCAGTTCGACGCTGGCGGCGATCAGGGCCTTGAACAGGTCGACATCGTAGTTGTTGTGCACGCCCTGCAGCACGGCCGCGACGCGCTCCAGACCCATGCCGGTGTCGATCGAGGGCTTGGGCAGCGGGACGCGCTCGCCGCCGGCCAGCTGCTCGAACTGCATGAACACCAGGTTCCAGATCTCGATGAAGCGATCGCCGTCCTCATCGGGGCTGCCCGGAGGGCCGCCAGGGATGCCTTCGCCATGGTCGAAAAAGATCTCCGAGCACGGGCCGCAGGGGCCGGTGTCGCCCATCGACCAAAAGTTGTCGCTGGTCGGGATGCGGATGATGCGATCGTCGGACAGGCCGGCGATCTTCTTCCACAGGTCCGCCGCCTCGTCGTCGGTGTGGTAGACCGTGACCAGCAGCTTTTCCTTCGGCAGCTTGAACTCGCGGGTCAGCAGGGTCCAGGCATGGTGGATCGCCTGTTCCTTGAAGTAGTCGCCGAACGAGAAGTTGCCCAGCATCTCGAAGAAGGTGTGGTGGCGGGCGGTATAGCCGACATTGTCCAGGTCGTTGTGCTTGCCGCCGGCGCGGACGCACTTCTGCGAGCTGGCCGCGCGCGGATAGGCCGGGGTCTCGGCGCCGGTGAACACGTTCTTGAACGGCACCATGCCGGCATTGACGAACAGCAGGGTCGGATCGTTCTGCGGCACCAGCGGCGCCGACGGAACGACGGCGTGATCGGCCTTGCCGAAATAGTCGAGGAAGGTGCTGCGGATCTCGTTCAGGCTGGGCATGAGCGTCTCAAGTCTGGGCGTCCGGCGAGCGGCCGGGAGTCGCGCGCTGCATAGCGCGGTTTTTGGCGAAGGGGAAACCGACTCGGCAGATGGGGGCTCGGGACGGAGCGGAAAAGGGCGGGTTGGGCGCGCCGATGCTCCCCCGCGATGCGGGGGAGCATCCTCGTCCGACGAACGAAAAAGGCCGCCTGGCATGGGGTCCAGGCGGCCTGCGATCGCGGCCCTCGCGGCGGTCCGGCCGCGGGCGTGTTGAAGGCGGGGACGCCCGGGGTCGGGCGAGGGCCGCGAAACCTCGCGAGGAGACTATTCCTCCTCGCCGTCCTCCGGGCCGCCGACCAGAAGCTCTTCCTCGATCTTCTGCGACGACTTGCGAACCGCGGCCTCGATGGAGGCGGCGACGTCGGGATTGGTCTTCAGGAACTCGCGGACATTGTCGCGGCCCTGGCCGATGCGCTGGCTGCCGTACGAGAACCACGAGCCGGCCTTGTCGATGATCCCGGCCTTGACGCCCAGATCGATGACTTCGCCCAGCTTGGAGATGCCCTCGCCGTACATGATGTCGAACTCAACCTCGCGGAACGGCGGGGCGACCTTGTTCTTGACCACCTTCACACGAACGTTGTTGCCGATGATCTCGTCACGCACCTTCACCGATCCGGTGCGGCGGATATCCAGGCGCACCGAGGCGTAGAACTTCAGCGCGTTGCCGCCCGTGGTCGTTTCCGGGCTGCCGTACATCACGCCGATCTTGTGACGGATCTGGTTGATGAAGATGACGATGGTGTTGGCCTTGTTGATCGAGGCGGTCAGCTTGCGCAGCGCCTGGCTCATCAGACGGGCCTGCAGGCCCGGCAGGCTGTCGCCCATCTCGCCTTCGATTTCAGCCTTCGGCGTCAGGGCCGCGACGGAGTCGATCACGACGATGTCGACGGCGCCCGAACGCACCAGGGTGTCGGTGATCTCCAGGGCCTGTTCGCCGTTGTCGGGCTGCGAGACCAGCAGATTGTCCAGATTGACGCCCAGCTTGAAGGCATAGCCCGGATCCAGGGCATGCTCGGCGTCGACGAAGGCGGCGGTGCCGCCGGCCTTCTGGACCTCGGCCACCACGTGCAGGGCCAGGGTCGTCTTACCCGAGCTTTCAGGGCCATAGATCTCGATGATCCGCCCCTTGGGCAGGCCGCCGATGCCAAGCGCGATGTCGAGGCCCAGCGAGCCCGTCGAGACCGACTCCATCTCGACCTTGCCCTTTTCGCCCAGCTTCATCACCGAGCCCTTGCCGAACGCGCGGTCGATCTGGGCGAGAGCCGCCTCTAGCGCGCGTTGCTTGTCGCCTTCTTCTTTGCCCACGAGTTTCAAAGCCGCCTGACTAGCCATTGTTGTCCGCCCTCTATCCCATGATTCCGGTCGCCCGATCGGCGCTTCCCGCGCCGCGTCCCAACGACCTGTGGAACATGATCAATTCGTACGCCCTTTGTTCCACGTTCGCAAGATGTTCCCCTCCATAGAAACGACCGTTTCTGTCGTAGGTCATAATGTCGCACCGGCGATAACCGGATATGAGGTCGCCCGTCCCGGCCCGAAACGGCTCTTTAAGTCCCGTCATGCCAGCTTCGCCGCTTCTTGGGGGCCCGGTTTTCTGGGGGGACTACCGACTTGTCTATCGATCCGCGTCGCCTTCTGGGCCTGGCGTTCGCCAGCGCCGATCTCCTCGTCGAACTGCAAAACGGCCGCGTGCGCCTGGTGCTGGGCGCCGCGCAGAAGGTCATGGGCCAAAGCGAGGCGGGGCTGACCGGCAAGGTGTGGCCGCACCTGTTCCACCCCGATGACCAGCCGTTGATGGACGCCATGCTGAACTGCGCCGACGACGGCGTGCGCCGTGGTCCGGTGGTGCTGCGCCTCGGTGGCCCCGGAAATCGCCACGTCCGCGTGATCCTGCGCGCCCTGCCCGAGAACGACGGCCGGGTCTCGCTGGCCGTCACCGCCGCCCAGTCGGCCGGTCCGCCGCTGACGGCCGGTACGCTGCATCCCCGCGAGTCGTTCGACGACATCGCCAAGGGTCTGTTCGAGGCCGCCCGCGTCACCGGCCTGGAGCTGGAACTGGCCATGGTCGAGTTCGCCGGCCTGGAGACGATGCGTGACGGCCTGCCGCCCGGTGAGGCGGTCGCCCTCGACATGCGCGTGGCCAGCGCCGTGCGCGCCGAGTCACACGGCGGTTCGGCCGCCACCCAGCTGTCGCCCGATCGTTTCGCCCTGCTGCGCACCCGCGACGACCGTCCGGACAACATGATCAAGCGCCTGACCCGCATGGTCAGCGCCGAGGCCCGCGCCCACATCGTGCCGCTGGAGGCCGGCGGCAGCTCGGCCCGCGCGCTTCGCGCGCTTCGCTACGCCCTCGACGACTTCCTGCGCGAGGGCCTGAAGGACATGCCGCCGATGACGCTGTCGGAGGCGATGAACCGGTCCGTGAAGCGCACCCTGGCCCGCGCCGGCGCCCTGGGCGTGGCTGTCAGCCAGCGCCGCTTCAACCTCGCCTACCAGCCGGTCGTGTCGCTGATGACCGGTCAGGCGCACCATCACGAGGTGCTGGTGCGCTTCGAGGACGGCGGCAGCCCGTTCGCCCTGATCCGCATGGCCGAGGAATTCGACCTGATCGAGGAGCTGGACCATGCCATCGTCGAACAGGCGGTGAAGAAGCTGTCCAACGACCAGGACCGGAAGCTGAAGCTGGCGGTGAACGTCTCGGGACGAACGATCGTCAACGAGACCTTCGTCGACCACGTCGGCCGCCTGCTGTCCAAGCACGACGAAGCCAAGGGCCGGCTGATCTTCGAGGTCACGGAGACGGCCGCGATCGACGACCTGCCGCGCGCCAACCGCCATATCCAAAGCCTGCGCAGCCTGGGCTCGATGGTCTGCCTGGACGACTTCGGCGCGGGCTCGTCGTCGTTCGCCTATCTGCAGCAGCTGTCGCTCGACATCGTCAAGATCGACGGCCGCTATGTCCGCGAGTTGGCCGACAATGGGCGCGATGGCGCCCTGGTGCGTCGTCTGGTCGAGCTGTGCCAGGATCTGAAGATCCGCACCGTGGCCGAGATGGTCGAGACGGTGGAGGTGGCCGATATCGTCCGCGCGGCCGGCGTCGACTTCGCCCAGGGCTGGCTCTATGGCAAGCCAGCCGACAAGCCGAGCCCGCCCTTGCGCCCCACCCCCGCGGTCGCCGCGGTGGCCCGCCGGGCGGGAGCATCGGAGAGCTGGGGGTAGACCATAACCCTCCTCCCCCCGCCTGGGGGAGGAGATTTCCAGCTAGCTCAGGCCTTGCCGCCCTTGCTGACGATGTAGTCGTCGATCACGCGTTCCAGCGTGGTCAGCGGGGTCATGCCCGAGAGCAGGCCCGCGTCGTGGAACTCGCGGATGTCGAACTTCTTGCCGAGCGCCTTCTGGGCCTTGGCCCGGGCGCGCAGCCAGACGATCTTGCCGATCATGTAGCTGCAGGCCTGACCCGGCCACACGACGTAGCGTTCGATCTCGGTGATCGCGCCGCTCTCCTCGTCGCCCATGGTCTCGGCCATGTACTTCACGGCCTGCTCGCGACTCCACTTCTTGTAGTGCATGCCGGTGTCGACCACGAGGCGGACGGCGCGGAACAGGGCGTCGTGCAGCATGCCGATGTGACCGCGCGGATCGGTTTTGTAGATGCCCATCTCGACGGCCAACTGCTCGGAATAGAGCGCCCAGCCCTCGGTGTAGCCCGAGAAGCCGATGATCTTGCGGATCATGGGCAGGCCCTTGGCCTCGTTCGAGATCGACAGCTGCAGGTGGTGGCCCGGGACGCCCTCGTGCACCGTCAGGGTGGTCAGGGTGTACTTGGCCTGTTCCTTGGTGTCGCGCAGGTTGATCCAGTAGATGCCTGGACGCTTGCCGTCGAGCGAGGGCGAGTTGTAGTAGCCGCCCGGCGCGCCGGCCTCGATGGCCTTGGGCACGCGGCGGATCTCCAGCGGCGCCTTGGGCAGGGCGCCGAAATAGGCTGGCAGCTGCTTCTGGATCCAGGCGGCCTTTTCGTTCAGGTCCTTGATCAGCTGTTCCTTGGCCGCGTCGGTGTTCGGATAGATGTCCTCGCCCAGCTTGGCCAGGCGCTCGCCGACCGTGCCCTTGGTCATGCCGATGCTCTTGAAGAGCTTGTCGGCCTCGGCGTTGATCGACTTCACCAGGTCCAGGCCCAGCTGGTGGATCTCGTCCGGCTTCAGGTCCGAGGTCGTGTAGTTCTTCAGCGACACGGCGTAGTAGTCGCCGCCGTCCTTCAGGCGCCACACGCCGGCGTCGTGGGTGGCCTTGCCACGGACGCTCTCCAGCAGGGCGATCTGACGCTTCAGGGCCGGCAGGACCGAGCCTTCGTAGATCCGCGAGGCCTCGGCGGCCCAGTCGCCCGCGATCTTCTTGTCTTTCGTCCGGCGCGCGATCGACTTGACCAGCGGCGCGTCGGCCGTCGGGGTGTCGGCGAAGGCCTTCATCTGGACCAGGGTCTTGTCGATGATGAAGTCCGGCGGGATCACGCCGTCGGCGAAGTCCTGCTTCGCGATCGCGCTTTCCTGATCCATCAGGCGGGCGAAGCCCTCCATGCGCGACAGATAGGCGTCGGCGTCGGCCTTGGTCTCGATGCTGTGCTGGGTGTCGAGGAAGTCCGGCATCTGCTGGTAGCTGCCGGTCAGCTGGCTGAGGACGTAGGGCGCGCCCGAACCGCCGCCGCCGTAGGTGAACTTCTTGTTGCCCTCGTCCTGCACCGCCAGCACGAACTCGACGGTGTCGTAGTTGGCGGCGTCCATGCCCTTCAGAGCGCGGCGGTCGATGCCGCGCAGGGCGGCCAGTTGCTGGGAGGTCTGGGCCGCGCCCGACTTGATGGCGGCGAACGAGCGGTCGCTGAGCAGACCCTTGGTCCAGGCCAGGTCACCGCTGTCCAGGCCCAGGCCGGTCGCCGTCTCGGGCGACTGGCGCAGCTGCTTGGCCATGATCTCGTCGAACAGCGCGTTGAGCTTGGCGACCTCGCCTTCGCGCGCGAAGGCCGTGGACGGCGCGCCGCCGGTGGCGGCGAAGCCGGCCGCTGCGGTGGCGAACATCATTTGACGACGGTTGAGCAAGGCTTTTCCTCCCCGGGCCCCTAATTGAGGGCGAAGGCGTAAGCCCCCGCCCGGCTTTGGCGAAATTAATTCCGCGTCATGCGGGCGATTACAATCACCAAGCTCACACCAGCGTCACGAACAGTTCGTTCTCGATCACCCACTGGCCGGTGACCTTCTTCCAGGTGGCCAGGTAGGTCCCCGACTGCTCGGGAGCGTCCTTCCATTGGCCGACCCAGCGACCGCGCTCGGCGGCGCGGGTCCCCTCGGCGTTCAGGCTGATCTCTTCCGTCGTGCGGACGTAGGCCCCGAAGCCCTTCTCGGCGAACTGGCTGGCGAAGGCGGCCAGCACGTCCTCGGCCCCCAGCAGCAGCGAGCCGTCGCCCGCGATCAGGGTGACGCGCGGATCGAAGAACGGCCGCAGGCGCGCGGCGTCCTTGGCGGCGATCAGCTTGTTGGTCAGCTTGCGGCGGGCGGCGATGGCGTCTTCCGGCGTGGTCATGGTCTTCCCTACTCTGCGCGCCGGTGTAGCTTGCTCATTGTTCGACGCAAACTCAGAGCCGCGATGCCCGCACCGACCCTGACCACCGCCCGCCTGACCCTGGCGCCCCCAACACTCAGCGACTTCGAGGACAGCCGCGACATGTGGGCCGATCCGGTGGTGGTCCGCCACGTCGGCGCGCGTCCGTTCACCGACGAGGAGACCTGGACGCGGCTGATGCGGGCCCGGGGCCTGTGGGAGGTGCTGGGCTTCGGCTACTGGGCGGTGCGCGAGACCTCGACCGGCCGCTATGTCGGCGAGGTCGGCTTCGCCGACCTGCGCCGCGATATCCAGCCCAGCCTGTACGGCCTGCCGGAGATGGGCTGGGTGCTGTCAGCCTGGTCGCACGGTCAGGGCTTCGGTGCGGAGGCGGTCCGCGCGGGCCTGGCCTGGATCGACGAGACCCTTGCCCCGCCGGTCGTGCCTTGCATCATCGACCCCGAAAACGCCGCCTCCCTGGCCCTTGCCGCCAAGGTCGGCTTCACGCTGAAGACCCACACGACGTTCAGGGGCTCGCCGATCATGGTGCTGGAGCGGCGCCGGTAACGCTTGTACAGTTTTTACGAAACTTCAGCTTGATCCGGGCCGTCGCGCCCCATAGGTTCCGCGGCGTCGCGGGGGCGCGATCGCTTACGGAGTCCAAGTAAGTGTTGAGTTCTGCTCACCGGGCTGGCGCGCTCACGCCGGCCACGGGCCGATTCCGCGCGTCGACCGCGCTCTCGGCCATCCTCGCCCCGATGCTGCTGCTGTCGCCCGTCGCCGCCCATGCCGACGATCCTTCCAAGGCCAGCCCGATCTTCGGCGACAAGCCGCTCACGGACGGTGACGACGAGGTCACCAACAACGGTCCCGTCGACCTTACCGCGGACGTCGATTTCCTCGCCGGCTCCGACACGCTGGTGAACAACGACGTCATCACGGTCGGCGCCGGCGCGACGGCCCCCGTGAAAGTGTCCCTGCTGTCGCTCGACGCCCTGAAGAACCAGGGCCTGATCGACCTGCGCAACGGCCATGTCGGCGACGTCCTGACGCTTTCAGGCGACTATAACGGGGCCACCGGCAAGGCGCGCCTGGGACTCGATGTCGGGCCGAACGGCGCCGACATGCTTGTCGTCGGCGATGTCGCCAACGGCAGCACGCAGATTCTCCTGGGCGGCGTTTCGGCGAAGACCGCCGTCCTCACCGGCGACAAGGGCCCCATCCTGATCCAGGCCGGCGCGGACTCGAAGGCGGACGCCTTCCGCATCGAGAACTACGAGATCGGCCTGATCCGCTACGGCCTGCTCTTCGACGCGAAGACCGCCACCTACCGTCTGAAGGGCGTGGCGGGTCAGCGGACCTATGAAGCGCTGAAGATCTCCGAGGGCGCCGGGTCCGTCTGGCGCCAGTCGGCCGACGCCTGGAGCGCGCATGTGGCCAGCCTGCGCGACGCCAGCTCCGCCGCCAACGGCGCGGGCCTGTGGGGGCAGACCTATGGCGGACGGCAGGACCGCGATGACGATGTCGCCGCGTCGGCCCAGCGCGAGGTCGCCGTCGACTACGAGCAGACCACCTACGGCGGCCAGATGGGTCTGGACCTGCTCAACGCCGGCCTGGACGACGGACGCATCGCCTTGGGCCTGACCGGTGGCTACGCCGACGCGAAGATGCGGTTCAGCGGCGTCGCGGGCCAGGAGGTCAAGCTTAGGGTTGTCAATTTCGGCGGCTATGTCGCCCTGACCCAGGGCGGCTTCTTCCTCAACGCCCTGGCCAAGGCCGACCGCCAGTCGATCAAGGCGCGCAACGATGTCGACGGCATCGACGCCAAGTTCGACGGCACCGCCTACGGCGCCCAGGTCGAGACCGGCCATCGGTTCGGCGACGGCGATCTGGCCTACGAGACGCTGCTGGGCGTCAACTATGTCAGCACGCGCCTCGACGACATGGAGACCCTGGGCCAGCGCCTGGACTTCGATCACGCCACTGGCTTCACCGCCAGGGCCGGCCTGCGCGGCGCGGCGCGGAACGACCTGCTGGGCGGCGCCCTGACCACCTATGGCGCGGCGTTCGTGGTCCACGACTTCACGGTCAAGAACGGCCTCACCCTGGTCAGCGGCGGTGAGAGCGAGCACCTGTCGAAGGACGGCGGCCGCACCTTTGGCCAGGTCACCGTCGGCGTCAGCTACCGCGCCTCCAGCGGCGCGATCACCTTCGCGGAAGCCGGCGGCGACTATGGCGGCGGTCGACACGGCGGCGGCCTGAGGATCGGCGCGCGCTTCGGCTTCTAGCGCGAGGGCCGCTGGACTTCTCCCAAAGTCCGGCGGCCAACGCCGTCCTCTCCTAGACGGGCTCCAGGCCCAGCTGTTCGACCACGGTCCTCATGGACGCACGATGGGAAGTTTCCGCATCCGGTGCTAGAACGCGTCCATGGTTCGCAAAGTCACCGCCAAAGTCATCAAGGATCCGACCGCGGAGGCCGACCGCGCCTGGTTCGAGGCTCATCCCGAACGGCGCTTCCGCCTGCGCGATCCAGCCCTGGTCGAGTTCCAGGACCCACTGGGCGATCCTGGCGAGGGCTTCTCCTGGCGCGTGCTGATCGCCCGTCTGCCCGACGGCGGCCGCCTGCGCCTGCCGGTCTCGCTGGCGTGGGAGCTGCACAACGACCACGCCAAGGACCAGCATCTGAAGATCCTGTTCGACCAGGTCGCCCCGCCCGAGGCCAAGGCGCGTCTAGGCTGAACCGGATCATGCGGGGGGAGATGATCCGCACGATCCTCCTGTGGGCGCTGGTCCTGGCGCTGGGCGCGTTCGCGCTGCAGTGGCTGGAGTACCGGTTCGTGGCCCGCGCCTTCTCCTGGCAAATCTATGTCGGCCTGATCGGCGCGGCTTTCGCGGCCGGCGGTGTCTGGGTCGGCTGGAAGCTGGCGGCGCGGGCGCGGCCTGAGAGCTTCCAGCGTAACGGCGCCGCCATCGCCGCCCTGGGCTTGACCGGCCAGGAAATGAAGGTGCTGGAGCGCCTGGCGGCCGGTCGCTCCAACAAGGAGATCGCCCGCGACCTCGGCCTCTCGCCCAACACGGTCAAGACTCACGTCGCCAACCTCTACGCCAAGCTGGAGGTCAGCCGTCGCACCCAGGCGATCGGCAAGGCCCGGGATCTGGCGCTGATCCCCTAGCTTGACCGCCGCCCTGTAGGGCGAAACTGTCGATCTCACCCTTTCGGGCGATACCGTCGCGGGCGCGACGACGGCAGCTTCGGGACGCGTCGCAGGGGCGGCGCGGAGGAGAAAATCCCATGACACGCACCATCCTGACCTACGGCCTGATCTCGGGCGTCATCATCCTGCTGGGGATCCTGGCGACGATCGTCTTCAACCCCGGCGGCCATTCGCACGGCAGCGTCTGGCTAGGTTACCTGATCATGCTGATCGGCCTGTCGGCGATCCTGCTGGCCGTGAAGTCGCACCGCGACAAGGCGTTGGGCGGGGTCATCAGGTTCTGGCCGGCCTTTCTGATCGGCCTCGGCGTCGCGGTCGTGGCGACCATCGCCTACGCCACCGTCTGGGAGGTCTATCTGGCGATCACCCACTACCGCTTCATGGACGAGTACACGGCCAGCATGCTGGCCCAAAAGAAGGCAGCCGGGATCAGCGGCGCGGACTATGCGAAGGCCGTCGCCCAGATGGAGCAGATGAAGGCGAGCTACGCCAACCCGCTGTTCCGCATACCTATGACCATGGCCGAGATCTTCCCCGTCGGCCTGCTGGTCGCCCTGGTCAGCGCGGCCCTGGTGCGCAATTCCAAGTTCTTGCCGGCCAAGGCCTCGGTCGCTCCGCGATAGGCGAGCGACCGATGAGCCTCACGCGGCCTGCAGCTGCTGCTTGACCCGCTCGGCCAGGGTCTTGATGTCGATCGGCTTGGGCAGGAAGGTCACGCCGGTCTCGCCTTCCAGCAGATCGCTGAACTCGGCCTCGGCATAGCCGGAGATGAACATCACCGGCGCATTGCCCAGATAGCCGCGGGCCTTCTTCAGCAAGGTCGGGCCGTCGATGCCGGGCATGATCACGTCGGAGATCAGCAGGTCGATCGTGCCGGCGTGCTCCTCGGCGATCAGCAGGGCCTCCTCGCCGTCGGCGGCTTCCAGCACCTCGTAGCCGCGCGCGCGCAGCAGGCGGGCGGCTACGCTGCGGACGGCGTCCTCGTCCTCGACGAACAGGATGCGGCCGGCGCCCGACAGGTCACGGGCGGCGCGCGGCTTCACCGGCTCGGCGGCGACTTGGACGGCGGCCGCGCCGGCCGGAGCGTCGTAGATCGGCAGGAAGATGCGGAAGGCCGCGCCCTCGCCCGGACGGCTGTGGACATGGATCCAGCCATCGCTCTGCTTGACAATGCCATAGACCGTGGCCAGGCCCAGGCCTGTGCCCTCGCCCACCGGCTTGGTGGTGAAGAACGGGTCGAAGATCTTGCCCATCACGTCGGGCGGGATACCCGGACCGTCGTCCGACACCTCGATGAAGGCGACGTCGCTCTCGGCGGCCGGGAAGCCCAGACCGATGGCTTCGTCGCGGGTCAGGCGCGCCGTGCGGATGCGCACGATGCCGCCGCCCTTGGCCGCGCGAACGGCGTCGCGGGCGTTGACGGCCAGGTTCATGACCGCCGTCTCGAGCTGGCTCTTGTCGGCCCGCACCTTCGGCAGGTCTCGGCCGTAGTCGGTGATCAGCTTGACGTCTTCGCGCAGCAGGCGGCGCAGCAGGACCTCGAACTCCGAGATCAGCTCGCCCAGGTCCAGCACTTCGCGCTGCACGGTCTGCTTGCGCGAGAAGGCCAGCAGCTTGCGGACCAGGTCGGCGGCGCGCACGCCCGTCTGGCGGATCTCGTTCAGGCCCTCGTACGAAGGGTCGCCGACCGGGTGACGGTGCAGCAGTTCGTCCAGGCGCAGCTGGATGGCGGTCAGCAGGTTGTTGAAGTCGTGGGCGACGCCGCCGGCCAGTTGGCCGATGGCCTGCATCTTCTGCGACTGGGCCAGCTGAAGCTCCATCTGCTTCTGCTCGGACACGTCGATCATGTAGGCCACGACGCGGCCCTCGGCGCGGTAGAGATAGAGATGGGCGATGCGGGTCTGGTCGCGGGCCAGGCGCACCTCGAACGGGCCGGCCTTGCCCTCGTTCAGGCGGGTCTCGGCCTCGGCGCGCGAGGCCGGATCGATCAGGTCTCCGAACACCATGCCGGCCTTGCCGCCGGTCATGGTCGTCAGGGCCGGATTGACCTCCAGCACCCTCGACTTGAAGGGATCCAGCCCCTCAAGCAGAGCCGCGCCGAACGGCGAGGCGCCGGCGAAGGCGTCCAGGGTGGTCGGCGGCGGGGCGACGCGCTCGGCGACCGGCGCGGCCGCCAGCGTCTCGACCACGCGTTCAAGCTCGACGATCGGCGTCAGACGGATCAGCAGGCGACCGCCCGCCAGGCGCGAGACATTGGCCGTGTGGTCGACGCCACTGGCCCGCAGCACGCCCTGCGCCATCTCGCCCTTGCGGGCCTGGACCAGGGCGGCGAACAGGCTGGAGCCGGCCACGCCCTTGGGCAGGCGGCGCTGGTCGCCCATCACCTCGCGCCAGGACAGGTTGGCGGCCAGCAAACGACCGTCCGGCGCGGCCAGGGCCGCCGGCTCGCTGAGGGCGTCGATGAAGCCCTCGGCCTGGTCGACGTCGGCGCCCGTCACCGCCGAGCCCCGGATGGCCACAAGGCCCAGGATCGCCACGCCAGCCACGCCGAGCAGCAACAGCAGGCCGGCCAGGGTCACCGGCCCGGCCTTCAGCGCCGGCGCCACGGCGAACGCCGCCGCGGCCACGAAGAATACCGCCGCGCCCGCCAGCCACGGATCGAAGCGCCGGCGGGGCGCGCCGGTCGTAGCTTTGTCCTGGAGCTGGAAATCGGCCATGGGCGGGATTGTTACCTTTGTTACGGCGAAGCCGCGACTCACCTGTAATCGGAAAAGAATAGCCTTTCCCGACAGCTAGGTCAGTTTTCCGGAAATTGAGTCTTATAGAGGACGCGCGCGCTGCCCGGCGCGCCCCTCGGGCCGCGATTGGGGCTTCTTTCCGTTCATGATGAAGCTGATGACCTTGGCGACAGCCTCGAAGTGCTCGACCGGGATCTCCTGGTCGACCTCGACGCTGGCGTAGAGGGCGCGGGCCAGGGGCGGATCTTCCAGCACCGGCACGCCGTGCTCCTCGGCCAGGGCGCGGATCTTCAAGGCCAGCTCGTCGACGCCCTTGGCCACGCACATCGGCGCGGGGGTCTCGCCGGCCTCGTACTTCAGCGCGACGGCGTAGTGGGTGGGGTTCATGACGACGACGGTCGCCTTGGGCACGGCCTGCATCATCCGCTGGCGCGAGCGCTGCATCTGGATCTGGCGGCGCTTGCCCTTGATGTGCGGGTCGCCGTCCGACTGCTTGTACTCGTCCTTGACCTCCTGGAGGGTCATGCGCATGCGGTTCATGAACCGGATCCGCTGCCAGAAGTAGTCGAAGGCGGCGGTGGCGACCAGGAAGATGATCACCATGATCAGCAGCTTCTTGGACAGCTTGAGCGCCTCGGGGATCAACAGCGACACGTCCATGCCGACCAGGTTGCGCACCTCGCCGACATTGGGCTTCAGCACCATCCAGGCGATGAAGGCCGTGACGCCGATCTTCAGGACCGACTTGGCGAACTGAACCAGCCCGTCCATGCCGAAGATGCGGGTGAGACCCTTCAGCACGTTCAGCTTGCTGAAATCGGGCTTCAGCTTGTCCGGCGTCAGCATGAAGCCGGTCTGCGAGACGTTGGCGATCACGCCCAGGGTGGCGGTGACGATCATCACCAGCAGCAGCGGCGGCAGGGCGGCCATCACCGCCTGCTTCATGATCAGCACGGCGCCGCCGCTGGAGATCTCGATCGTGCCGGCGTGGGCGATGAACGGATAGAGCGCGCTCACCAGGTCGCGCGTCAGCCAGCCGCCGGCCAGCAGGATCACCGAGACCGCGCCGGTCAGCGAGGCCAGCTGCGGGATGTCCGCCGACTTGACGACGTCGCCCTTGGCCCGAGCGTCCGACAGCTTCTTGGCTGACGGCTCTTCTGTTTTCGACTCGGGATCTGAATCTTCCGCCATGCCGCGCCCCTAGTTGAACACGGCCAGGAGTTCGCGGTAGCGATCGGTCCAGACCATGGCGATGCCGCCCAGCGACAACGCCAGCAAGGACAGGCCCAGGATCACGCTGAGCGGCGAGGTCACGAAGAAGATCTGGAAGGCGGGCATGACCCGGCCGACCAGCCCCGTGGCGAGGTTGAAGACCAGCGAGAACACGATCACCGGCGCGGCCAGCTGGATGCCCAGCGAAAACGACTGCGCCACCGTCCGCACCGCCAGGGTGACGGCGTCGTTGATCGGCACGGCGCGGGTGAACGGGAAGATCGTGTACGACTTGACGATCGCGCCAATGAACAGGTGATGCATCCCCGTGGCCATCACCAGGGTCAGGCCCATCATCGACAGGAAGGTGGCCACCGCCGTGCTCGAGCCCTGCATCGAGGGGTTCACGCTCTGGGCGAAGGACAGGGTGGTCTGCATCGAGATGATTTCACCGGCCGTGGTCAGCGAGCTCATGAACAGGCGCAGCACCGAGCCGATCATCAGGCCGATCAGGATCTCGTGGATCACCCCGCCGACCAGGCCGCCCAGGGTGGTCGGGATCGGCGGCGCGGTGTTCTGCACCAGCGGCCCCAGCAGCAGGGCCATCAAGAGGGCGAAGGCCAGGCGGACGCGCGGCGGCACCGACTGCTCGCCGATGCCCGGCATGGTCATGACCATGGCCCCGACCCGCGCGAAGACGAGGCCGGCGACATAGACCTGGAACGCCGTGGCGAAGGAGTTCACCTGAAGCCCTCTGCCCTTGCGCTACATGCCGGCGATGCGGGCGGCGATCTGGCGCATGAAGCCGCTCATCAGCGCGCCCATCATCGGCAGGAAGATCAGCAGCGATACGAAGATGGCGACGATCTTGGGGGCGTAGACCAGGGTCTGTTCCTGGATCTGGGTCAGGGCCTGGAACAGGCCGATGGCGACGCCGATCACCAGGCCGACGATCAGGCACGGGGCGCACAGCTGAAGCGTCAGCCAGATCGCGTCCCGGCCGACATCAAGAACCTCTGCGCCCGTCATGCGAAGCCTCGTGGGAATCGGCCGTACTGGCCGCGTTGTTTCGAGGCCCGAAGATGGGCGAAATATGGTTAACGGAGCGTTAGGGGTTGTGGTCGGGGCGACGGGATAAGCGGGGCGCGACGGTGGGTCGCGGGCTTGCGGCCAGGAACCATGACTGCGAAGCTTCGCTATCTTAAGCTGAGCCCATGACGAACCGCATCACCGACCCGACCTATGTGTCCGTCTCCGAAGTGCGGAGCATTCTCGCGAACGGACTGACTCCGGTCATCCAGTTCTCGACGGACGCGCCTCCGGATTTGCTGCGACAGGTCAACGATCTTTGCCGCGAGTTCGACGACGCTCTGGAGGTGCGGTTCTACGGCTTCTACGGCGGCGCGTTCGACGCCGATGCTCTGCGGCGCTTGCCCGATGTGGCGAACCTGTCAGTGGATTGCCTGACCGCCATCCGCAACGAGGATCGCCTCTCCCACCTGCAACACCTCAGAAAGTTCGGCCTCGGCGTCCATGCGTTGGACCGCCCCGACATCCTGACCCTGCTGCCGCTTGATCAGCTGACCGTGCTATCGGTAGGGCAGAATGCTCGGCGCAACATCGACCTGGCGCCCATCGCTCGGTGCTCGGCGCTGTCGGAGCTCCGCATCTCCGGCCAAACGCGCAATATCGCGGCTATCGGCCAGTTGGATCAGCTGTCGAGCCTCTGTCTGCATTCGATCGCCAAGACGCAGCGGCTGGATTTCGTCTCGTCCATGAGCGGCCTGCGGTCGCTCGCGCTGTTGCTGGGCGGTCGCGCGGATATTGACGAGGTGCGCCACGACGCGTTGGAGACGCTGCACATCGACCGGGTCAGAGCCTTCGATCGCCTGGGCCCCCTGGCGCGCTTCCCTGCCCTGCGCAGCCTGAGGATCGCGGACGAGGCGCGGTTGAAGGCGATCGATCTGCTTGGAGCCCAGCTCGAAGCGGTGACCCTCACCAACTGCAAGACCTTGGAGACGATCGCGGGCGTTACGGACCTTCCCGCCCTTCGCTCGCTTCGGGTAATCAGCTGTCCAGGCCTGGATATCGAGTCCATGGCGTCGGCGGTCTGGCCGCCGACACTGGAGGTCCTGGCGCTTTACAGCGGACTTGCCCGGCGGGACACGCCCCTCCGCGCCGCACTGGACCAGCGCGGTTATCGCGAGTTCTGATCGCTTACCGAATCCGAATCCGCACCGGGACCTGGATGTAGGAGCCGGCGCGGCTCTTGCCGTCCGGACCCAGCAAGTCGACCTGGGTCTGCGAGATCATCGACAGGGCGGCCTGGCCGACGCCGAGGTCGTTCGGGCTCTCTTCCTGCACGGTGCAGGCGGTCAGGCGACCGTCCTGCTTGACCATGCAGTTCAGCAGGGCGACAGCGACGCGCGGCTCGGACACGGGGGTCAGCAGGTCCGACGGAGCCTTGGCTTGAGCCGGGGTGGCGACGACGGCGGCGGCGAGAGCGAGCGAAGCGATCACGAGTTCATCCCTTACTTATCTTTGTTGGCCGGCCTTCCGCCGCCCCTTCTCCCGCTTTGGGAGTGTTCCGTTTCGGATCAGGCGGCCTGAGCCTGCTTCAGGCGTTGCAGGCCCTGTGCCGCCAAGTCCGTGAGCGAGCGCAAACCCAGCTCGGAAAAGACGTCGAACGCGCTGGCCAGAGCCGCGCCGGCGCGCGCCAGGCGACCATCGTCGCGGCCGGTGATCTCGACCCGGGCCTCGTAGAGGCGGGCCAGGTTCATCTGGGCCACGGCCCAGCTGGCCGGATCGCGACCGCCGGGCGCGGCGGCCAGCTCGGCCTTGAAGGCCATCTCGGCGGCGTCCAGCACCGCGAGATCGGCGGTCAGCTCGGCGCAACGCGCGAGACACAGGGCGCGGTTGTTGGCGACCACGGCGCGCAGGGCCAGAGCCGGCTGGGCCTTCAGCACCTGGGTGGCGCGGTCATAGGCCGAGACGGCCTGCTCGAAGGCGCGCTCGCTGGTCGAGGCTTCGCCCAGGGCCTGCAGCCCCGCGCCCAGCGACGCGCCGGCGCGGGCCCAGTCCATCGGGCTGTGCTCGATCGCCAGCACGTCGACGGCCGCGAAGTGGGCCTCGACGCCGTTGGTGATGTGGGTCAACTCGCCGTCCAGCTCGCCCAGCAGGACCAGGGCCTGACCACGCAGGCCTTCCAGGCGGGCCCAGCCCAGGGGTTCGAAGTCGGAGTCGAGCGCGCTGGCGGCCGTCTTGGCTTCGACCGCGGCCAGTTCGGCCAGGGCGCGATCCTTCAGGCGCTCGGCGCAGGCCAGGATCAGTTCGATACGGGCGGCGCGCTGGTCGGCCAGCAACAGGCGGGCCGGACCGCCCTTCACCCGCTTGACGGCCGCCAGAGCGCGCAGCGGCGCCTCATAGGCCTGCACCGCGGCCAGGGCGCGGTCGACATTGTTCTCGGAGAGGGCGGCTCGGCCTTCGAGGCCGGCGGCCAAGGCGTTGCAAAGCGGCGTGCGCTGGCTGACCGGCGTGCGGGCCAGGGTGGCGGACGCCGCGGCGATCAGGCCCTCGTCGCCGAACAGGTCCGCGCCCAGAATGGCCAGAATGGCCTGCTCGCAGCGCGCGCCGGCCAGCGCGTCGTGGCGGCGCTCGGCCTCGAGGATCTTCACGCCGGCCTCGGCCTGGGCCGCGCCCTTGCGCAGCGCGGCGGCGTCGCCGCCTCGGCGGGCCAGCTCGCGCCAGACGACGGCGGCCTCCAGCAGACGCGCGCCGCGATCCTTGGCGCCGATCCGGCCGGCGACCACGTCGGCCGAGCGGGCCTCATTGTTCAGCAGGCGCAGGTCGAGCAGTTCGAGCAGCGAGGTGTCCCCGCCGGTCAAACCTTCACGCCAGGCTCCCTTGGAGTCGGCGTCCACACCAAACAACCGCTTTAGATCCCGTCCGAACTCGAACATCGCCTTGCGCACTCCGCCTACGGATCGTCCCACGTCGGGACAGCCCGACGGAGGTTCAACGCACAATCAGCAAAACCGGAGCCAGCGGCTTTAACAAGTGGTTAACAGGTGTTTACAGCGCGTTAACCATAAATATTTTCCATATTTTTACACCTTGTTTCAAATTTCAGCCAATTTGGTTGATCATGTAGTGAATTGGCACACTTCTTGCTTTGCCGAATACAAGCGGAGCCGTGGATTGACGCGCGCTATTAGAACTTCGTTCATTGAACTGAAAATGACGTTAACCATAAGATTTAAACCTTGGTTTACCTTTCGTTCACGGACAGCCTCCCCTTCTCGTGGCGAAGCAGGCTAGAACGAGGCCAGGAACGCCTTTTCCGGAGCCCACCCATGGCCGCCGTCACCCTGTGGATCGCCAGCTTCTGCCGTCCCGATCCGGGCTATGGCGGCTGGTCCTATGTGCAGCGGCTGGACGGCGAGACCGGCGCGGCGGCGATCAAGGGCGCGGCCGGCGGCGAGCGGCGCACCAGCGCCGCGAAGATGAGCCTGACGGCCCTTGCCGAGGCGCTGGACTGCCTCTCGGACCTGCCCAAGGACACGCCGGTGATCCTGCGCTTCGCCGATCCTGATCTGGCCGCGGAACTAGTGGCGTCCGACGGGGCCTACGCTAAGGCCGAGCCGGAAGCCTGGGCCGCCGCGCGCGCCGCGCTCGCGGGCCGTCCCGTTCTGGAACTGGTCCCCACGCCGTCCTCCGCCCCGGCGAACGGCTTCCTGAACGCCTGGGCCGATTTCGGGCTGGACACGGCCAAGTCGCGCGGCAGCTTCAAGGCCGCGATCCCGAGACCGAACCTGCTCAAGTTCCCAGGCTAGGCGCCCACGATCAGGTCCGCCGTCGCCGGATTGCAGGCGAACGGGATGTTCGCCAGGGTCGCCATGCGGATCAACGCCTTGACGTCGACGTCGTGCGGTTGCGGCGACAGCGGGTCGACGAAGAAGATCAGCACGTCCAGCCGCCCCTCGGCGATCATCGCCCCGAGCTGCTGGTCGCCGCCCAAGGGACCGCTCTTCAGCCGCACCAGATCAAGACGCGGCAGCGCCTCCAGGATCCGGCCGCCGGTCGTGCCGGTGGCGAACAGCGCCTTGTCCTTAAGGTAGCCTTCGTGCGCCCCGGCCCACGCGACCAGCGCGGCCTTCTTGTCGTCGTGGGCCACGAGACCGATGGCGAAGGGAGCGGGCATGGCGCGATTCCGGAACGGCTAGGGCCGCACTCATTTCGCGCCCCGGCGCCGATGGCAAGCATCGCTGTGCTCGCGGCTTGAGCACGGCGCGCTTTTGCGCCGGCCGCCTCTTGCGCCCGCCGCCGGAGAGGTTCGTCCTGAGCCTGTCGGGCGATGGGGAGAACGATCATGACCAAGCGGATGACTGGCGAGCCGGCGCTGGGGCGCCGATCCTTTCTGCGGAGCGCGGCCTTCCTGGCGGCCGCGGCGCCAATCCTGACCGAGGCTCAGTTGGCCATGGCCGCCGCCCAGACCAGCGCGCCGCCATCCGGCATGACTCTGCACGGCCAGAGTCCCAATGCGCCGCCGCCGAGCATGACGCTGATCAACGCCAACGAAAACCCGCTGGGTCCCAGCAAGGCGGCGTGCGACGCGATCGCCCGGGTCGCCCCCTTGGGCGGGCGCTACGACCTGAACGGCGAGACCGACCTGCTGGCGCGAACCTTCGCCGCCCAGAACGGCCTCAAGCTCGAGAACGTCGCCGTCTATGCCGGCTCGTCCGAGCCCCTGCACTACAGCGTGCTGGCCTTCACCTCGCCCACGAGGAGCTTCGTCACCGCCGATCCGTCTTACGAGGCGGGCATGTACGCGGCCAAGACCAGCCAGGCCAAGGTGGTGAAGGTGCCCCTGACCGCCGACTGCGCCCACGACGTCAAGGCCATGGTCAAGGCCGACGCCCAGGCAGGCGTCATCTATATCTGCAACCCGAACAACCCGACCGGCACGCTGACCACCAAGCAGGACATCGTCTGGGCGCTGGAGAACAAGCCGGCCGGTTCGATCCTGCTGGTCGACGAGGCCTATATCCACCTGACCGACGCCCAGGACACCCTGGACCTGGTGGCCGCCGGCAAGGATCTGATCGTCCTGCGGACCTTCTCGAAAATCTACGGCATGGCGGGCATCCGCTGCGGCTTCGCCGTCGCCCGGCCCGACCTGCTGGCCAAGCTGACCCCGTTCGGCCAGAACGCCATGCCGATCACCGGCTCGGCGGCCGCGCGGGCCTCGCTGGAAGACTCGGACCTGGTCCCGGCCCGCCGCAAGATCATTGGCGACACCCGCCGCGACACGATCGCCTGGCTAAAGGCCAACAACTACAAGGTCATCGGCGATCCGCAGACCAACTGCTTCATGATCGACACCGGCCGCAACGGCAAGGCGGTGTTCGCGGCGATGAAGGCCAGGAACGTCCTGATCGGCCGCACCTGGCCCATCTGGCCCAACGCCGTCCGCGTCTCGGTCGGCACGCCCGAGGAGATGGCCAAGTTCAAGGTCGCGTTCAAAGAGGTCATGGACGCCAAGCCGATGGCGTTGGGCGACCACGCCCAGCTCGCGGAACTGGACTACTACGCCACCCTTTAGGGCGGCGTAGCGGTTACGCCCGTTCCTTCGTCCGCTCGAAGCGCACCTTCGGATAGCGCTCGGCGACGTAGCCGATTTCCCAGGACGACTTGCCCAGGAAGACCGGCTGCTCGTCGATGTCCTGGCCCATGGCCGACTTGTGCTTGCTGACGAAGTCCTCGACGTCGGCGCGGTCGCCGCCCAGCCAGCGGGCCTCGGCATAGGGGCTGGCTTCGAAGATGCACTCCAGCTGGTATTCGTTGGCCAGGCGATCGGCCATGACCTCGAACTGCAGCTGGCCCACGGCGCCGACGATGAAATCGCTGCCGATCATCGGACGGAACAGCTGGGTGACGCCCTCCTCGGCCAGACCTTCCAGCGCCTTCTTCAGGTGCTTGGCCTTCAGCGGATCCTTGACCCGCACGCGACGCAGGATTTCCGGAGCGAAGTTGGGCAGGCCGGCGAAGCGCAGGGTCCCGCTCTCGGACAGGCTGTCGCCCACCCGCAAGACACCGTGGTTGGGGATGCCGATCACGTCGCCCGCGAAGGCGTCCTCGGCCAGCTCGCGGTCGGACGCGAAGAACATGATCGGCGCGTTGACGCTCATGGCCTTGCCGGTGTTCTGGGCCTTCAGCTTCATGCCGCGCGTGAAGCGGCCGCTGGTCAGGCGCAGGAAGGCGATCCGGTCGCGGTGGTTGGGGTCCATGTTCGCCTGGACCTTGAACACGAAGCCCGACACCTCGCTGTCGCCCGGAGCGACGTGAGTCTCCACGCCGTTGCGCGTGGCGGCGGCGGGCTTGGGGGCCGGGGCGTAGGCGCCGATGCCGGCCAGCAGTTCCGAGACGCCGAAGTGGCGCAGGGCCGAGCCGAAGAACACCGGCGTCATGTGGCCTTCCAGGAACGACTGCACGTCGAACGGCTTGCTGGCCTCGGACACCAGCATGGCGCCTTCCTCGACCTCGGCATGCTCCTCGGGCGTCAGGTACTGGACCACCGCGTTGGAGTTGAAGGCGACGGGGTCGGGGTGGCCCTCCTCGTCGGTCGAGCTCTTCTTGGCATAGGGCACGAACTTCTTGCCGCGCAGGTCCATCATGCCCTTGAAGCGCCCCCCCGAGCCGGCCGGCCAGTAGAGCGGCGCCGGGTCCAGGGCCAGCTTGGACGAGACCTCGTCCAGCAGCTCGAACGGGTCCTGCGCCTCACGGTCCATCTTGTTGATGAAGGTGATGATCGGGATGTCGCGCAGGCGGCAGACCTCGAACAGCTTCAGGGTCTGGGGCTCGATGCCCTTGGCCGCGTCCAGCACCATGATCGCCGCGTCGGCGGCCGTCAGGGTGCGGTAGGTGTCTTCCGAGAAGTCTTCGTGACCAGGCGTGTCCAGCAGGTTGAACATCAGGCCGTCGTGGTCGAACGTCATCACCGACGCCGAGACCGAGATCCCGCGCTCGCGCTCGATCTTCATCCAGTCCGACTGGGTGCGGCGGGTCTGTCCGCGCGCCCGCACCGCGCCCGCGGCTCGGATCGCCCCGCCAGCCAGCAGCAGGTTTTCCGTCAGGGTCGTCTTGCCGGCGTCGGGGTGGCTGATGATGGCGAAGGTGCGCCGGCGGGCGGCTTCAGCGGCGGGGGAAGAGCTCATGCGCGGGGACTAGCCCCATCAGCCCTTTTTGTCACCTTCCGACGGCGTATCAGTCGGTCGCCGACGCGCCAAGGCCTCGTCGAACCGCCTTTTGGCCTCGAGCCGTTCGGGGCCGGCGTGCGGATCATTGAACACCGGCTGCACCATGGCGGCCGCCTCGTCGAAGCGTCCTCGCCGCATCAAGGCGTCCGCCGCGGCCATACGGAACGGCGCCACCTGGGGCGCCAATTCCTGAGCGCGCAGCAGCACGTTTACAACATTGTCGCTGGGATAGCCGGGCTCTCCACGCCGGCTGATCCCGTAGTCGAACAACAGCAGCGGATTGTCGCGATCCACGGCGAAGCCCTTGCCGAACCAGTCGCGCGCCTCGTTCAGCAGGCGCTGCGCCTGGGCCGGCTCCGCCGCCGCCTGCCGCATGCAGGACCAGCCGAGTGTCTGCAGGGCCTCCACGTCGCGGGGGTCGATCTCGATCCGCCGCTTCAGAAGCGCCTGGGCCTTCGCGCGATCCCCAAAGTCGTTCTCGGCGCGCGCGAGCGTCATGTCCGCCAGCCGATCGCCGGAGTAGCGCGCGGCTCGATCCCGGATCATGGCCAGGACCTGCGGACGCTCGTCCGGCGGCACACCCATCTTCAGGCGCTGGTTCTCGAGCAGCAGATCGTCCGCCGAGTCGGGCAGACGCGTGACCGGCGACGGCGTCGTCGTTGAGGGCGGTCGCGACATCCGGCGCCCGGGCAGGGCGTCCATGTAGCGACGAAGCACGAGCGGCAGCCTATCCAGCGGCGCGTCGACGGCTTCGGACATCAGGGCCACCGGATCGCCGCCCGCCGCGACCGCCTCGGCATAGCGAGCCAGGCGCGCCAGCCGCTCGGGATCGGACATCATGTAGTGCGTGAGCAGCCAGGATTGAGCATAGAAGGCGGCGATGTCGGATCGATTGCCCCAGAGGGCCCTCCGCCCCAGAATATCCTCGAACGGCGTCCAGCTCGTGCCGCGCAGCCAAGCTATGCGGGGACTGGTGACGCCCAGCTCGACAGCGTCGGGTTTGAAGCGGGCGGTCGAGAAGTATTCAGCGTAACCCTCGACCAGCCATGACGGATAGGCGGCGGGCGCGTGCTGCATCATGAAATGATGCGTGTACTCGTGGAACAGCACGCGGCGACCACGCTCCTCCCCGTCGTCCACGCTCATGACCGCGAAGACATCGCCGACGGATGCGGAGTAGAGGCCGCTGATGTCCTTCGACAGGGTCGGCCTTACCTTGCGAAGATCGATGTCGCGCGGAACCAGATAGATCGGCAGCGGCCGGGCCTGCCGCGCGTCGACACCGTGTAGCTCCCGGAGCAACCCATCGAAGTCCTCGAGGTCCCGCGCCATTTGCGTGAGCACCCGCTCGCTCACCCGCCCATACAGGGAGAAGGATCGCGTTTCCGTGTGCAGCCAAGCCGCGCTCCCGAGCGCCACGGCCCTTCCAGCGCGGAGCAGAAGAGGCGCGGCGGCGACGCTGGTCACGAATATCCGCCGCGACATCCTTCGACGCATCACGCCACTCCTCTGTCACTCAAGCCACGACGCGATCTGACATGCGATCGCGTCGTGACACAACCTCGCCGCGCGGACTTGCCCGTCAGAACTTCGCCGACACGCGGGCGTACCAGAGGCCGCCGTCGGTGTCGTAAGGCGCGTTGCGCGAATAGATCAGGCCGCGCGAGGCCTGGAACGTCGCCTCGTCGGGATAGGTGTCGAACAGGTTCTCGGCGCCCACCGTCAGCTTGATCGCGTCGGTGACCTGGGCGCTGACCGACAGGTCCACCAGGGTCTTGCCCGCGAACTTCTGGATCAGGTCCGTCGCACCATTGGCCTGGGCGTCGGTCCACTCGCCCGACCAGCGAGCGCGGACCATGCCGCTGAAGATGCCGCGCGCATAGTCGAACGACACGTTGGCGGCGTTCTGCGGCAGGCCGTCTTCCAGGTTGACGCGGGCCAGGTTCGAAACCTCGGTCAGCTTGGAGCGGGTGACCTTGGTGTCGTTCCAGTTCCAGGCGGCGGTGACGCCGGCGCGGCCGCCCCAGACCTGGCCGCGCCAGGAGCCAACGACGTCCACGCCCTGGGTGCGGGTGTCGAACGAGTTGGTGAAGTAGCTGACCGTCGTCAGGCTGTCGGCGCCCGGGACGCCGGCCGCGACCAACTGGGCCCGCAGCGCCGGGGTCACGGTGAAGTTCGGCGACACGGCGAAGCGGTTGTCGACCTCGATGCGGTAGTAGTCGACCGAGGCGGTGAAGCCGCCCTGGCGGAAGACCGCGCCGAACGACAGGTTCTTCGATTCCTCGGGCTCCAGCGGCTTGCCGCCCAGGGCCACGGAGATCGGGTTGATCGGCGACAGGCGGCCCGAGGTGAAGAGCAGCAGGGTCGTGGTGTTCAGGCCCTGCGAGGTGCGGGTGTTGTTGATCTGACCGGCCGTCGGAGCGCGGAAGCCGGTCGAGACCGCGCCGCGAAGGGCGAAGTTCGGCGTGAACTCATAGCGCGCGGCGATCTTGCCGTCGGTGGTCTGGCCGAACTCCGAGAAGTCCTCGTGGCGCACGGCGATGTCGGCGTCGAGCTTGTCGGTGATCGGCAGGTCAAGGTCGACATAGGCCGCGTAGCTGGTCTGGTCCCACGCTCCGGCCTGGCTGGGCGCGTAGCCCGGGAAGCCGTTCGAGCCGCTGGGCAGGCCGGCCGGCGCGCCAGGGCCGACGTCCCATGAATAGCGGTCGCCCGCCTGGATCTTGTAGGTCTCCTTGCGGGCTTCCAACCCCAGGGCCAGGTTGGCCGGCTTGGCCAGGACCGACCAGTCCAGGGGGCGCGAGGCGTCGAAGTTCAGCGTCTTCTCTTCCTGGATCAGCGCACCGGCGTCGAAGCTGGTCGGCGACTGCGGACCGAACGAGGCGTTGATGCTGTTGTTCAGGAAGTAGTCGACCTTGTCCTTGCCCCAGCCGGCCGACAGATCCCACGACCAGCCCATGGCGTCGCCGCGCAGGCCGCCATTGACCGAGGCGTTGGTCTCGTCCTGGCCGAACTTCGGCGAGAAGCCGGCCGGATAGATCTGGCTCAGCGACCAGCCGGGGAAAACGGGGCTGGTCCTGTACGAGGTGTCGGTCGACGGGTTGCGCCAGTTGAAGTCGGTGACGCCGTGCAGGTCGCTGTAGGTGGCGAAGCCGTAGGCCTCGACCGCGTCGCTGATCGGCAGGACCAGGTTCAGCGAGCCGCGCCACACCTCGCGGTCCGGCTGGCCCCAGCGCTGTACGGGGTTCGGCACCTTGATGCTGGGATTGGCGGCCTGGAAGGCGATGGCGTCTGGACGCTGGCGAGTGCGCGAGGTGGCCTCGGCGTTGGTGTAGTCGATCGCGCCGACCAGGCTGCCGCCCTTGCCGATCGCCAGGCCGTAGCGCGCGCCGATCTCGGTCTTGTCGCCGTCGCCGGCGTAGTAGCGACCGAACTGGCCATAGCCGTCGAAGCCGGTCTTGTCGCTGAGGATGATATTGATCACCCCGGCGATGGCGTCAGAGCCGTACTGGGCCGAGGCGCCGTCGCGCAGCACCTCGATGCGCTCGATGCCGCTGGTCCCGAGGGACGCCAGGTCGACGCCCTGCTGGCCGCGTCCGCCCAGCACCGCCGAGCGGTGGCGGCGCTTGCCATTGACCAGCACCAGGGTCTGGTCGGGCGAAAGGCCGCGCAGGGTGGCCGGGCGCACGAAGGCCTGGCCGTCGGCGGCCGGCAGACGCTGGACGTTGAACGACGGCGTCGTCGCCGCCAGCTTGTCCATGATCTCGTCAGAGACGGTGTTCTTCAGCGCTTCCTGGCTGACGACGTCCACGGGGGCGACCGACTCGAAGGCCGTGCGATCGACGCGGCGGGTGCCGGTGACGACGACGGTGTCGACCTCGGTGGCGGTCGCCTGCTGAGCCGCCTGCTGGGCGTGGGCTTGGCTGGAAAGGGCCAGGGCGAGCGCGCCCCAAGCGACCGTGGACATAAGCTTCATCGTCAACCTGCACTGGAGAGTTTCAGCGCGGCGTAGCGGCGGGTCTTGTCGAGTCGGCGACGGTAAGACGTCGGTTTGATGAAGCCTCGCACACCCGCGTTCTTCTGAAAGCCGCAATTCGCCCGGAAATGGGTCAAAATGCCCCTATTCGAAGAATGGGTTTGGAGTCATGCTTTCCTTATTCGGCACCGGCGGCGTCAGATCGTCGGGCGAATGGAGGAAATCGAACTATGGCCCTGCTTGACCATCACCGCGCGCCCGGCCGACAGCATCCGGCCAACAGCGCGCTCTGCTTCGGCGTCACCCTGGCCGGACTGGTCGTCCTGGCCGTTACGCTTGGCTGGTTGATGACCCTGGTTCGATTCTGAGGCCCTAGGCGGCCAGGCGCCGCCAGACCTGACGATCGGCTTCCAGGTTGGTGAGCGCGCCGGAATTCTGGCGCTGCAGCAGCGCGGCCATGATTTCGATGCTCAGCTGCGCATAGCGAACCTGAACGTCTTCCTTGCGGCAGCCGCGGCCCGGCGCGATGAACAACGCGGCATTGACGTCCGGCGCCTTGGCCACGATCAGCGCCGCCAGGCGCTCGGCTCGCTCACGGTCCTTGTGATGCAGCAGCGGCTCTTCCGCGAACAGTTCCTTGCCCAGTTCGCCGACATAGTTGAGCGACAGCGCGGCGAAACGGTCGCGCGCCATCGGCGGCGCGAGATCGGCCGCGTCAAAGCTTAGAATGACGTCGTTCATGAGAAAAAGCATGGCGGATACTGGCTGCTGAACTCTGGGGAGGGGGTTCGAAAGCTCGCGCAGCATGCCCAAAATGAGCTTTAGGTCCGGTTTAGGAGCAGGGTTAACGGCTCCCTAGAGTCGAGTTCTCCCCGATCCTTCCACCGATATTGAAAGCGCCTAAGCCTCCACCGGCTCGGTCAGGAAGTGACGGCCGTCACGGTCCTCGATCTCCACCACCCATACGTCCGGGTCGATTCGGGCGGCGCGCTCCGCATAGGCGTCGAGGTCGGGCTCGAACTCGGAACGGACCGGCTGCATCCAGAAGCGCTCGCCGTCACCGCGCGTGGCTTCGCTGTAGAGCCGCGCGGTTCCGGCCCGGCGGTCGACGATCTTGACCAGCACCGCCCCGGCCCGCGCGTCGCCCTTGCGGGCGACCATGGCGAAGGCGCCGCCCAGTTCGGCGCGGCGGATCAACGCGCCGACCCAGATATCCGTCGAAAGAAGCATCGCTAACCGAACCGCAACCCCACGGGGCGCATAGGTCGCCCTCTAAGTCTCGAAGCATACGAGAAAACCTCGCCCCTCCGCTCCCTTAAATGAGCGAGCGGAATTTCCAGGAGTTGACGCGCGATGGCCGCCGAAACCGGCTTCCACTTTCGGCTATCGCGCTTCGGGACGCCCCAGAAAGGTCGCTGGGCGCGATGGATCGGGGTGTTGATCGGCTTGACGGTCGTGGCCGTTCCGACAGCGCTGTACGCTAACGCCGCCGACCAGCTCTACGAACGCACGCTGATGACCGCGGCCGACGGTCGCTGCAGGCTGTTCACGCCTACCGTCTCGGTCGCCCTCGACGCCTCGCGCGCCCAGGCGCGCGGTGCGACCCTGCGCTCCGGCGCCAGCGAACTGCAGGTCACCGCCCTGGAGCAGCGCGCCCGCGCCAAGGCCGCTGGCGCGGCCTGCGATTCCAAGGACCTGATCCTGGCCGCCTCGCGGGTGAAAAAGGCCTTCGAAGGCTATACCCAGATGCTGGCCATGACCTATCCGGGCGATGTCGCGTCCTGGAAGGCCGAGCGCTCGGTGTCGGCGACCATCCCCGTCTGGCGGCTGTCGCAGCCAGCGACCTTCGGCGGCGACCGTCTGATGTTCGGCCTGGTGGGCCGCAACCTGGCGCTGACGGCGGTGGCGACCTTCGACAACGGCCAACGCCCCTATGCGGCGCGGATCATCATGCGGGACACGAGCCGGACCCTGGGACCCTACATCGCCTCCAACGCGGGCCGGAATCTGGCGGCCAGGGTCGCGCCGCGTAACGCCAGCCTGGTGTTCGCCGCCCAGACCCGCGTGGAATCGCCCCTCACCCTGCTGCCGACCAGCGCCAAGACCGGCCTGGCCTTCCGTTTCCCGCCGGCGGCGATCGACGCCATGTTGAAGCTGGATCCGCGCGAGGCGGTCACGGTGGAGTTCGTGTTCCAGGGCCGCGGCGGCGACGAGATCACCCGCAAGGCCTATATCGAGGTGGGCGATTTCGCGGCGGGCTGCGCGTTCCTGCGCTGATCAGCGCGGCGCGAAGGCGATGACGTTGTCGCCCAGGGCGGTCGGCGCGGGCTTGGGCTCGCCCTCGATCGGGGTTTCGGCCGGCGGCGCGGGCTCGGTCAGGGTTTCCAGCGTCACCGATTTCAGAGGCGCCAGCAGCACCGGCAGGCGCACCGCCACGCTGGTGCCCGCGCCCAGGCGGCTCTCGATCGTCATCTCGCCGCCGTGCAGCTTGGCGAAGGCGCGGACCAGGGACAGACCCAGGCCCGTGCCCTTGGCGCGCTGTTCAACGCCGCCGGCCTGCTCATAGGGACGACCCAGACGTTCCAGGTCCTCGGGGCTGATGCCGACGCCGGTGTCGGCGACGATGATCTCCAGCACGCCGTCATAGCCGTGGGCCGTGACCGTCACCTGGCCGCCGCGCGGGGTGAACTTCAGGGCGTTGGAGACGAGGTTCAGCACGATCTGCTTCAGGGCGCGGCGGTCGGCGTCGACCTCCAGCTCGCCCGGCGGCAGCACGCCGCGCAACTGGACGCCGGCGCCGTCGGCCTGGACGCGCAAAAGGCGCATAGCCGCCTGCACCGCCTCGCGAGCGTCGAACACGCCGCGCTGCAACTCGAAGCGCTCGGCCTCGATCTTCGACATGTCCAGCACGTCGTTGATCAGGTCCAGCAGATGTCCGCCGCTCTCGTGGATCAACTCGGCATATTCGGCGTAGCGGTCGCTCAGGGGGCCGAACATCCTGGCGCGCATGATGTCCGAGAAGCCCATGATGGCGTTCAGCGGCGTGCGCAGCTCGTGGGACATGTTGGCCAGGAAGCGAGCGCGACCGGCGGCCAGGGCCTCGGCGTCGACGCGGGCCTGATCCAGAGCGGTCTCGCGGTTTCGCTCGACGGTGACGTCGCGCAGCAAGCCCACCAGTTGATTGGGCGCGATGCGGGCCAGATCCAGGGCGACAGTGCGCTCGACGCCCAGGGCCGGGTTGAAGGTCAAGCTGGCCACGCCCTCGCGGTGGGCGGCGGCGATGGCGGCGGTCAGCCGCTGGCGATCACCCGGGGCGGCCGCGCCTGTCAGGCCGCGATTGACGAGGTCGACAGTCGTGACGCCGCGCGGCGGCGCGCCGCGCACGGCGGTCACCTGGCCTTGCCCGCGGATCGCGATCGCCAGCTGCGGCAGGCCGTCCAGCAGGCTCTCAAGCCCGATGATCTCGGAAGCATAGCGGTCGTCGCGCGCGCCCTGCCGGCGACGGCCGATCAAGAGACCCGCGGCAAGGCCGAGGCCGGTGGTGACCAGGGCCAGAAAGCCCAGCACGAAGGCCACCGGGCCCGTCGGGGCCGGCGGGGCCAGGCCCGAAAGCTGGGTCAGGGCGGCGACGCAGCCGCCGATCAGGGCCAGGGCCGCGCCCTCGGCCAGACGCTTGGGCTGGTCCAGGGTCGAGGCCGCCGCGACGGGCGCCAGGCACCAGGCCGCCATGGCGCCGGAGACTCCGCCCGTCAGCACCGCCGCCAGCGAGCCGCCCACGGCCCACAACACCAGCAGCACCGACTGGGTGCGCTCGTCGTCGCGCGAGAAGACCAAGGCCACAAGGGCCGGAACCGCGCCCGCGCCCAGGGCCGCCCAGACGGGCCAGCCGCCGGCGCTGTTGGCGAACAACGTCGCGGCCGCGGCCAGGCAGATGGCCGCCAGCCAGCCCAGACGCCATGCATGCGCGGGGTCTAACCCCGCCTGGGGGGCGGGGCGTCGGATCGGGTCTGGAAGCGTTTCGAATTCCAAGGGCCGGTCGACTTGCAAGCGCGGCGGGGAGGCGCCGTCGTCAAACCTTAACGCGAGGGAGCCCTTCCCTCCAAGGCCGCACAATCGTTAAGCGATCTTTCCTCGTGGAAGCGCTGTGGACGGAAACGGAATCGTAAGCGCGAGCCGGCATCCTCCGGGTCTGAAGTCATTACGGACAGAAGGTCCGGGAGTCCGTCATGCCAGAACCGGTGTCCCTGGACACGCTGTCCGACCGCACCTTCGCGGACCCCGACTCGGCCGATCGCCGGGCGGCCGCGAACGAGCGCCGCCGCCTGGCCCTCGACGATCGCAAGCGGTCGTTCCTGCGCATGGTCAGCCACGAACTGCGCACCCCGCTCAACGCCGTGATCGGTTTCTCCGAGATCCTCTCGCACGAACTCTACGGACCGCTCGGGAACCCGCAGTACAAGGAATATGCGGGTATCGTGCACGAAAGCGGCATGAAGCTCCTGAAGCTGGTCAACCAGATCGTCGAGATCGCTCGCCTGGAGGGTCACGTCACCGACATCGAGATGACGCCCGAGCCTCTGGACGAAGCGCTGGATGACGTTATCGACGGCCTGAAGGCCGAGATCCGACGCCGCGACGTCATCGTCCACGTGGTCAATCAAGGCGCCCTGCCGGCGGTCATCGCCGATAGTCGCGGCCTGCGGACCATGCTCACCAACCTCTTGCAGAACGCCGTTACGCACTCGCCCGCCGGGGGAGTCGTGCATGTCGCCGCCGGCAAGATCGGCGGCGAGATCGAGATCACCATCCGCGACCAGGGCCCCGGCGTGGAGAGCGCCGAGTTGCCGCGCCTGCTGCAACCGTTCGAACAGGGCGGCTCGGCCCTGACCCGTTCCAACGAAGGCGTCGGCCTGGGCCTGCCGATCGTCGACCTTCTGTCGCGAGCCATGGGCGGGCAACTGAAGCTGTCGTCCAGCCTGGGCGCGGGGTTCCTGGCGCGGCTCATCCTTCCCGTCGCGTAGGCGCGAGCTTGCCTTGAACCGGCGCGCCCCCTAATTGGCCGCCATGACCAGTCCGATCGACGCCGCCCTCAACGACCTCGCCGACGAGTTCGAGCTCCTGGGCGACTGGGAAGAGCGCTATCGTTACGTGATCGAGCTGGGCAAGGAACTCGCGCCGCTGACCGACGCCGAGCGCTCGGAAGACAACAAGGTGCGCGGCTGCGCCAGCCAGGTGTGGCTGGTCACCCTGCCCCAGGCCGACGGGACCCTGGCGTTCAAGGGCGACAGCGACGCCCATATTGTCAGCGGCTTGGTCGCCATCATGCTGCGCCTCTATTCCGGCCGCACGCCCGCCGATATCGTCGCCTTCGACGCCAAGGGCGCGATGGACAAGCTGGGCCTGTCCGAAGCCCTGTCGTCGCAACGCTCGAACGGCCTGAAGTCGATGGTCGCCCGCATCCGGCGCGACGCCCAGGAAGCCCTTGGGACGCCCCGCCTTGGCTGAGTATCGCGTCGCGGCGCTCTATCGCTTCACGCGGTTCGCGGATCCGGCGGCGATCCAGGGCCCCCTGGCGGCCTTGTGCTGTAGCCTCGGCGTCAAGGGCACCCTGCTGCTGGCCCGCGAGGGTCTCAACGGCACGATCGCCGGCGGGGACGCCGCCATCGAGGCGGTGCTGGAGCACATCCGCGCCCTGCCCGGCTGCGCCGATCTGACGCCCAAGACCGCCCGGGCCGAGCGCATGCCGTTCTACCGGATGAAGGTCCGCCTCAAGAAAGAGATCGTCACCCTGGGCGAGCCGGACCTGGATCCGACCGACGCCGGGACCTATGTCGAGCCCGCCGACTGGAACGCCCTGATCGCCGATCCCGACGTCGTGGTGATCGACACCCGCAACGACTACGAGGTCGCCGTCGGGTCGTTCGCGCGCGCAATCGATCCCAAGACGGCCAGCTTCTCGGAATTTCCCGCCTGGTTCCGCGACTTCCGCCAGGGCCTGGAGGCCAAGCGCGGCCCGGACGCCCCGCCGCTGAAGGTGGCCATGTACTGCACCGGCGGCATCCGCTGCGAGAAGTCGACCGCCTTCCTGAAGGCCGAGGGGGTCGAGCAGGTGTTCCACCTCAAGGGCGGCATTCTCGACTATCTGGAGCAGGTGCCCGAACCCGAAAGCCTGTGGCGCGGCGAATGCTTCGTGTTCGACGAGCGGGTCGCGGTCGGTCACGGCCTGTCGCAAGGCACTCACGTCCTGTGCCGCGGTTGCCGGATGCCGGTCAGCGTCGAGGCCCAGACCTCACCGCTGTATGTCGAAGGCGTCGCCTGTCCGGCCTGCCACGACCAGCGCAGCGAGGAACAGAAGGCCCGCGCCGCCGAGCGCCATCGCCAGGCCCGGCATTGCGAGGCCCTGGGCATCGATCACGTCGGCGCCACTTTTCCTTCAAGGCCAAGCTGAACGCTTCGCCGTCGCCCCGCGTTGACCCGGCTCCCCTTCTCTAGGAGCCGCCCCCATGCATACGAACGAAGACCACATCAAACTCGTCAATGGCCTGGTCGAAACCACCATCGACAGCGCCGACGGCTATGCCGAAGCCGCCAAGGACGCCGACGCCTCGCGCTACAAGGATCTGTTCGAGCGCCGCGCCCAGGAACGCCGCTCTGTCGCCTCGGAACTGCAGGACGAGGTTCGCCGCCTGGGCGGCGAGGCCAAGGACGACGGCACCATCCTAGCGGCCGCCCACCGCGTCTTCCTGAACCTGAAGGACTCGATCACCAAGGGCGACGAGGCCGTGGTCAACGAAGTCGAGGCCGGCGAGGACCACATCAAGGCCAAGTACGAAAAGGCCCTGCAGGACACCGACGTCGACGCCCAGACCCGCACGGTCATCGAAAAGGCCTGGACCTCGGTGAAGTCCGGCCACGACCAGATGCGCGATCTCAAGCTGTCGCTGAAGCACTAGGTTCAGCGCCGGAACGGCAAAGGGCGGGATCGAACGGTCCCGCCCTTTCGCATGGGGATTTGCCTCCGCGCCCGACCGATCGCATATGAAGGCCATGGAAGACGCGTCGCGCCCCGTTCTCGATGAACGCCAGGTTAATCTGATCGCCAAGGCCCTGGCCGAGCCGCGTCGACGCCAGATTCTCAAGGAGGTCGGCGCCAACAGCGAACCAACGGCCTGCGGGGCGCTCGCCCAGCACGTGGCGGTCAGCGCCGCCACCTTCTCGCATCACATGAAGGAGCTCGAGACCGCCGGCCTGATCCGCATTTGCCGCCAGGGCAAGTTCGCGTTCCTGATCCTGCAGCGCGACGTCCTGAACGCCTACCTCGCCCAGCTGGCGGAGATCTGAAGACGGCGCGATACGAAAGCTGAGACAGGCTAGGCCTTCCGGAACCTAGGCGGCCCAAGTTGCGCCCACCTGGGTTGGCTTGAACCCTCGCCCTCAGCTCAAGCCTTGGCCAACGCGCTGGCCGCCTTGCCGTCATACTGACCGCCGAAGCTGGTCTTCAGGTGGGCCATGATCATCCCGACGTTGGCGCCGGGGTTCTTGGCCCGGAAGTCGTCGATCGCCTCGCGCAATTCTGATTCCGTCATCTGCTTTGGGCCATACGAGGATAGGATCGTCAGTTCGGTTTCAGCCGCCTTGGTCCGCGCGTCCACCTTCGACGCATCGCCACCGGCTTCGATCAGACGCGCGCGTTCGGTCGCGAGGTTTTCCAGCGTCAGCTTCGTGTTCTTCAAGAACTTCGCGACGGTCGCGACAACCTTTTCATCCGTGACTTCCGTCACGCCGCGCTTGAATTCCTCGGTCGTGATCTGTGTCGCCTCGCCGATCAAGGTGGTGAGAACGTCAGCCTTCAGGCGGTCGTTCAGCTTGCGCGCCGCGAGTTGGTCAGCCTTGAGTTCGTCGAGCAAAGCCATGTCGTCGTCCTTTCAGTTCGTTCTATTCGATAGCGCCGTAGTGGATGGTGACTGCGGCTCCCTAAAAGCACGGGCTAGGCGTAAGTCGCCAGGCGTTTCCGGGTTCGATCCCCGCCCCGTTAGCGCTCAGCCCCAACCTGTTTCCGGGACACTTCTAGCCTGTACCGATAGACCTTCGAGAAATTTCACGGGTCTCGCTCATTGAATCATTTCGATGATTATCTAAATGTCGAAGCATGCGCCGTTAGGGCGCCGAAGAGTGAGAGAGATCATGAGCAAGCTTGCTGGCAAGACCGCCGTCGTCACGGGAGCCTCGAAGGGCATCGGCGCGGCCATCGCCAAGGCCCTGGCCGCCGAAGGCGCGGCCGTCGCCGTCAACTACGCCTCCAGCCGCGAGGGCGCCGACAAGGTCGCGGCCGAGATCATTGCCGCGGGCGGCAAGGCCATCGCGGTCCACGGCGACGTCGCCAAGAGCGCCGATGTCACCCGGCTGTTCGACGAGACCCACAAGGCGTTCGGCGGCGTCGACATCCTGGTGAACAACGCCGGCGTCTATGAATTCGCCGCCCTGGAAGAGGTCACCGAGGAACACTTCCATCGCCAGTTCAACATCAACGTCCTGGGCCTGCTGCTGGCCACCCAGGAAGCGGCCAAGCGCTTCGGCGCCGATGGCGGCAGCGTGATCAACATCAGCTCGGCGGCGACCACCGTCGATATCCCGACGGCCTCGGTCTACACGGCCACCAAGGCCTCGGTGGACTCCATCACCCGCATCCTGGCCAAGGAGCTGGGTCCGCGCAAGATCCGCGTCAACGCCATCTCGCCCGGCGCGGTCGAGACCGAAGGCACCCACACCGTGGGCATCATCGGCAGCGATCTGGAGACCCAGATGATCGCCCAGACCCCGCTCGGCCGCTTGGGCCAGCCGTCAGACATCGCGCCGGTGGCGACCTTCCTGGCCTCGCCGGAAAGCTTCTGGATCACCGGTGAGATCATCGCCGTCGCCGGCGGCAACCGCTAACGACCAAAGGCTTTCACGCCATCCGATAATGCCGCGCCAGGCGCTGCAGGGCGAGTTTCAGGACCGTCTTGCCCGCCCGGCGCGGCAGCTTCAGCGACCGCTCGGCCGTCTCCAGCGCCGAGCCGAGCAAGCAGACCCGCTCAAGGATTTCTCGCAGCCCCGGGCCCACCGCCGCCAGCGCCTTGGCGACCCGCTCGCGGGTCGCGATGTCGCGTTCAGCCGGCGCCAGGCCGGGGCGGCCGCCGTCGACGCGAGGCGTCGCGTCCCAGCGCATGGTCATCCGGCCCTGGGTCCCCAGGCTTTCGAATTCCTCGCGCAGCCGCTCGCCGGCGGCGGCCTCGATCGGCGTCAGCCAAGGCTGCCCATCTCCGTCGCGACGGCGCGCCAGCCAGGCGATCGGCGACTCGCCGAGATTGCGCCGCACCGGGCCGCCGGGGCCGGCGACCTCCGCCTCGATCACGCCCGGCCGTCCGGGTGGCGGCGACGCGACAGGCTCCGGCCGCGCCGCCATCGTCCAGCCGCCCTGGGCGCGCGGCCTTAGCGTGGCCTCGCGGGCCAACGCCTGGAACGCCGCCTCGTCCAGGGTCAGCATCACGCAGCGCCGGCGGCTGGCGCCCAGGCGCACGCCGTAGCCGAGCGCCCGGGCCTCCACCACCGCGCCGGGACGAGACAACAGCCGCATGGCGCGTTCGGCCAGACGACGGGCTTCCAGCTCCGCATCGAAGACCTCGTCGGGGGCGGCGCTCACGCCGGGATCTCCTCGGCATGGGCCGGCGCCTGCCGCAGGCAGGCTTCCAGGTCCGAGAGCCGGCGATCGAAGGTCACGTCCTCGCGCATGTCCTCGATCTTGCGGCAGGCGTGGCCGCAGGTGGTGCGGTCGCGGCCGAACGCGAAGGCCACCCGCGCCAGCGACCAGTGGAAGGTGATATGGGTCAGGTAGATGGCCAGTTGCCGCGCGCGGACGGCGGCGTGGGTGGCGCGCCGGGGGGCGCTGATCTCGACCGCCGGCACCCCGGTGGCCAGGGAAACGAGATGGGTGACAAAGCCGACCGTCAGGCGGTCGCGGCGGGGATCGGGCGTAATCGCCCAGATGTCCTCAAGGGCTTCAACCAACATGGCGTCCTCTCCTCCCTGCCGCGAGCGCGGCGGGCGAGGACCACTATAGGTATATTTTCACAGGGAGAGGAAGATATTCCTATTTCGCTCAAGCTTTACGTGCCTAAGGCTTTGATTTCCCTACGCCGCAATAGACTCTACACTCACAATCGGGCGAGCATTCGTACGTCGTTCGTCCGCGATCACACCCCGTTCGGCGACGGGTGTCGGAAGGGCGATTCGCGTCGCGGGCGCCTGGTCGAACAGCGCCTGCATGCCCGCGACCCAGGCGTCGTCCACGACCGTCCCGGCAAGGCGCAGGCGTTCGCAAGCGCGAATGGCCTCGTCGGCCCCGACCATGGGGTTGGCGGCCAAAAGGTCCGGCGAACAAGCGTCTCGCACCGCCTGGGTCACCGTGAACGGCGCGGGCGGCCCCTCCCGCAACCACTGTTCCGCCAGGTGAAAGCCGTCAGCGCCGAACAGGCGCATCATGTAGCTAGTCTTGGCTTGGATCTGGATCCCGCCCTTCCGGTCGACCGCGATCATCGGAAACGCCGGGGCCAGCGACGGCAAGGCCGTGTTGGCGTAGAAGGCCATATCCCAGTAGCCGCTGGCGATCCGAACGAAGTGCGCGGCGTCCCGCACCAGGGCCAGTCCCGACTCCTTCATCGGCAGGATTTCGACCTTGGCCTTCCGCACGTCGACGGTGTCGTTCGACACATCGACATACAGCGCGCCCAACTGGATCGCGTTCTGGAAATACCGATCGCGCAGAGCGCCCCAGACCATCCGCCCTTGGCCGCCGTTGTCGAAGAACGCCTTCAGCGCCCGCTCACCCGCCGATCGGGGCTTGGCGGGCCGTGCGTTCAGCCGCGACAGGACATCGATCGTGATCTCCAGGCACATGCCATAGGGGTAGGGCTTGCCGTAGCGTCCGCACGCTTCAACCGCCAAGGCCTGGTCGGTCTCGCCGCGCAGGGCCAGGAACGTCGCCTCAAGGGCGGGAAGCGCCGGGATCAGGAAGCGCTTGGTCAGCGCCGACTGCAGGCGGTCGGCGTTGAGATCGAACTCACGCATGGGACTTCTGGATAACTAGACGCTTTCGAGGGCGACACCATATGGCAGGATAGCACCTCGGTGCGAGACCACCAGCGCAGCCAGCGCGTGCGCGCGTCCCACCGCTTCCGGAATGGGGAGCCCCTCCAGCCGCGACGACAGGTAGGCGGCGTTGAAGCTGTCGCCGGCGCCCGTGGTGTCGACGGCCTTCACCCGGCCCGGCGGCGGCGTGGCCGTGCGGCCTTCCGGCTGGTGGACATTGACCGCGTGGCTCTCGTCGCGGGCCACCACCTCGGCGCCGGCGGCGGCCCATTCGGCGGCCAGGTCCTCGGCCTCGCGGCCGTACAGCGGACGGCTGTCCTCGCTGCTCAGCGAGATGTAGCGGCACGACGGCACGACGCCGTCCAAGGCGGCGCGCGCGGCCTCGGGGCTGGGCCACAGGGCCGGGCGGTAGTTGAAGTCCAGGGCCACGGCGACGCCCAACGAGTGGACATAGGCGAGAATGTCCTTCAGCCGCGCCCGGCCGATGTCACCGACCACCGCCAGGGTCACGCCCGACAGGTAGACGAGGCCGCTGGCCTTGGCCGCCTCGATCAGCTGGTCGGCGGTGTGGGCCGAGAACAGGTCGCGGATCGGGGCCCGCTCGCGCCAGTAGTGGAACTTCCGCTCGCCGTGCTCGTCCAGAACGATGGCGTAGAGGCCCGGCAGACGGTTCTCGACCTGGCGGACCAGCCGCGCATCGATCCCCTCGCGGCGCATGGCCGACAGCACGCCCTCGCTGAACGGATCGCCCTGCCCGAGCGCCGTGCAGTAGGCGACCTCGTCGCCCAGCCGCGCCATGTAGATGGCCGTGTTGAAGGTGTCGCCGGCGAAACCCATCCGATAGAGGCTGTCGGCGCTCCCATTCCCCGGTGAAGATTCTGGCGAGAGCTCGACCATGCACTCGCCCAGCACTGTGATCCTGGCCACGCTCAGTCCTTCTTCTTGGCCGGTTGGGCCTGGGATTGCTGGTCGATCCAGGCGTCGATCCGGGTCTCCAGCACCGCCAGCGGCAGCGAGCCGTGCAGCAGCACCGCATCGTGGAAGCCGCGTTCGTCGAACCTGTCGCCCAGCCTGGCCTCGGCCCGCTTGCGCAGGTCCAGAAGCCTCAGCTCGCCGATCTTGTAAGCCAGGGCCTGGCCGGGCCAGGAGACATAGCGCTTGAGTTCGACCTCGATATTGGTCGGCGACAGGGCCGTATTGTCGGTGAAGCAGGCGCGGGCCTGTTCCAGGGTCCAGCCCTTCCAGTGCATGCCGGTGTCGGCCACCAGGCGGCAGGCGCGCCACATCTCGTAGGACAGGCGGCCGAACACCTCATAGGGGTCGCGATAAATCCCCATCTCCTCGCCCAGCCATTCCGAATAGAGGCCCCAGCCCTCGCCGAACGCGGTGAAGTAGAGGTTGCGGCGGAACTCCGGAACATTGATCTGCTCGGCGGCCAGAGAGATCTGGATATGGTGGCCGGGCGCGCCCTCATGCAGCACCAGGGCCGGCAGTTCGTAGAGCGGTCGCTGGTCCAGCTCCGAGGTGTTGATCATCAGCCCGCCGGCGCGGCCGACCTTGGCGTCGCCGCCGAAATAGCGGCCGGTGGTGTAGCCGTTCTCGATGCTGGCCGGCACCGGCCGCACGCCGTAGGTCAGGCGCGGCAGAATCCCGAAGTGGGCTGGCAGCTGATCGTCGGCGCGCTTGGCGATCTCGCTGGATTTCTCCAGCAACTGCTGGCGGCTGGTGGCGTAGAAGCGCGGATCCTTGCGCAGCATGGCCAGGAAGGCCGGCAAGTCGCCCTGGAAGCCGGCGGCCTTCATGGTCTCCTGCATGCGGGCGCGGATGCGGGCCACCTCGGACTGGCCGATGTCGTGGATCTGGTCCGGCGTCAGGGTGGTGGTGGTGTGCCGGCGGGCCAGGAAGGCGTAGTAGCGCTTGCCGTCTGGCAGGTCCGAGGCCGCCAGGCTCTTGGCCGCGTGCGGGACGTACTCGTCGTCCATGAACTTGAGGAAGGTGGCGCGGGCCGGGGCGACCTTGTCGGTCATCGCCTTCTCGCCCTCGGCCACCAGCGCAGCGCGCGTCGCCTCCGGGATAGTGGCCGGCAGGCCGCGCAGCGGCGTCATCAGCGGATCGTCGGCCAGCGGCGTGGCGACGGCGCGATGGGCGCGCTCTTGCACCGCCTGGGCGGTCGGAATGGCCTGGACGAAGCCGGTCTTCACGCCGCGACGGGCATTATCGATATTGGCCGCGTACCAACCGGGCATGCTGTTCAGCAGGCCGATCCAGCGCTTGGCCTCGGCCTCGCTCTTCAGCTTCATGCCGCTGGCGCGGTACAGCATCATGACGTCGAAGCCGCCATCGCTGCTGAACGGCATCCGCGACTCGTCGTAGCCGGCGGCCTCGATGCGATCCTTGACGGTCCACGCCAGCAGGTCGCGGGTCAACGTCTCCTCGTCGGAGAGACCCTTGGTGCCCATCGACGACAGGGCGCTCGAGATCGCGTTCAGCTTGGCCAAGCGCTCGGCGTCCGCGGCCGGCGAGACATCGGGCAGCCGCCAGCGGCTTTCATTCGAACCGCCGGAATCGGGATCCTCGTCGGCGGCGCCGAGCGCCTCGTAACGGGCGACCAGACTGGTCAGGGTGTCGGAGGGCGCGGCTGACACGGCCGAAACGACCAGGGCGGCGAGACAGACGCCGGCCAGGGCGGCGCGCCAGGGTGCGATGCGAGTCATGAGGCGCAGCTTAGGCGAACGCGGATCGCCCGGCGACACGCGAATCGCTCACGGCAGTCCCTTGGCGAGGACTGATCAGAGGCGTCTGAATTTTCAGAAGATGATCGAGAATGGAGCGGGCGAAGAGATTCGAACTCTCGACCCCAACCTTGGCAAGGTTGTGCTCTACCACTGAGCTACGCCCGCCCATTCGCGAGATATATAGTCGCTCCATTCTCCCGGTAGTTCCGAAAGAATGGAGCGGGCGAAGAGATTCGAACTCTCGACCCCAACCTTGGCAAGGTTGTGCTCTACCACTGAGCTACGCCCGCATCGGCGAGGCTCAAAAGAGCGCCCCGCGACGAGGAGGCGGCTTATGGCAGAGGCCTTCGCGCTTGGCAAGCGCCCTTTGAGGGGTTGCCGACAGCCTTTTTTCGGAGGCTTGATCCGGACGGGTTTAGGCTGGGTTTTTCCAGGGGCGGAGTTCTAGGCGTTGCGTCTGTTTGTGTTCGGTATGGGCTATGTCGGCGCGGCCTTTTCGCGCGCCTTGCGAGCCCGAGGGTGGGAGATCGCCGCCACGGCGCGGGACGCGGACCAGGCCGACAGGCTGCGCGCCCAGGCGATCACGCCCGTCCATCCGGACGACCGCGAGGCCATCGCCGCCGCGCTCCTGGGGGTGAGCGCCGTGCTCGTCACCGCCCCGCCCGGCCCCGACGGCTGTCCGGCCCTTGAATCGCTGGTTCCCGCGCTCGCCCAGGCTCAGGCCTTCCCCGACTGGATCGGCTATCTGTCAACGACCGGCGTCTATGGCGACTACGATGGCCGCTGGGTGTTCGAGACCACGCCGCTGAAGGCCCAGTCGGTCGAGGGCGCTCGCCGGGTCGGGGCCGAACGCGACTGGCGCCAGGTCGGACGCGGCATGGGCCTGACCGTCACCGCCTTCCGCCTGCCCGGCATCTATGGCCCGGGCAGAAGCGCCCTGGATCGCCTGCGCGCCGGCGAAGGCCGTCGCATCGTCAAGCCGGGCCAGGTGTTCAGCCGCATCCATCTCGACGACATCGTCTCGGGCCTGCTGGCCTCGCTCGACCGACCTAGGGCGGGCGGCGTCTACAACCTGGTCGACGACGCGCCGGCCCCGCCGCAGGACGTCATGGAGCACGCCGCCAAGCTGTTGGGCGTCCCGGTCCCGCCGGACCTGCCGTTCAACGCACTGGGCATGTCCCCCGCCACCCGCCGCTTCTACGCCGAGAACAAGCGCGTCTCGAACGCTCTGGCCAAGGCGGAGCTGGGCTGGCGGCCGGCCTATCCGACCTACCGCGAGGGGCTCGCGGCGATTTTGAAAGCGGGCGGTTAGAGGCTGTCTGGCCAGCGCCGCGAGCCGTGGAACACGCGAAGGATTTCGATCACCTCTCCACGCACCTTGTAAGCGACGATGAAGGGCCCCCCAGGGACGACAAGCTCGCGAGTTCCACCGCGACGTCCCGGCCGACCGAGATTGGGGAAGTCCCGCAACCCCTTCGAAGCCTGTAGAATCTTACTGACCTGATCTAGCGCGGCCATCGGCCGATCATTCGCGATCCACGCTTGAGCATACTCAAGATCGTCTAGCGCCGGATCGGTCCAACGAACCCGCACAGGCTATTGCGGCCGGGCCTGGGCAGTTCGTTCGGCTGCCCCCACGACTCCACCCACTTGGCGACGTCGTCGTGCTCGAAAACACGCCCCTCCTCGGCAGCTCGAAGACCTTCATCGATGGCGCGGTCCTGCCAATCGCGCAGTTCGAGGAAATTTCGCAGCGCCTGCTCAACCACTGCCGCCTTGGGTTGGTCCATCACTTCGGCGACTTCAGAGAGCAGGCGATCCAAATCACCGTCGAGCTCTATGCTGAGAGAAGCGGTCTTGGCCATTGGCTCAGTCCAGAACAATTCACGAACAAGATACACCGACCGAGGAGAAATGCCAGCTACTCGTCGTCGATAGCCGGCGGCCTCGGGGCGATCCCCACCGCATCCAGACCCGCCGCGTTGCGTAGCCGCGCGGCCCGCGCCAGGCGGCGAGAGACGAGATCGCCCTCCTCCGGTTCGGCCAAACCCTTGGCTTCGGCGACAGCGGCGACGAGGCGTTGTAAATCCTGAGGACGCGAGAGCCGGTGATCGCCATCCTTGATCAGACTGAAGACGACGTCCTGGCTGTTGAGGGCGTTGGCCAGCTCCAGGGCGTGGGTCCAAGGCACGTCCGGGTCGGCGCCGCCCTGCAGCACCCGCACCGGGACGTCGATCGGGACCGGTCCCGGCAGAATCGACCACCGCGCCCCATCTTCCAGAAGTTCGCGGGTGATGGCGTAACCGCCGTCGTCATACTCCGACGGCCGGATCCAGAAGCCGTCGCGGGCGATGGCCGCCTTGGCCTCGGCCGACAGCTCGGGCTCCATCAGCTTCTCGGTGAAGTCCGGCGCGGGCGCGATAAGCACCATGGCCTTCACCCGGTCAGGCCGGGCGATGGCGGCCAGGCACGACAGCCAGCCGCCCATGGATGAGCCGACCAGCACCAGCGGCCCGTCGGTCAACTGGTCGATCACCGCCAGGGCGTCCTCGCGCCAGCGGCTGATCGTGCCGTCCTTGAACGCGCCGTCGGACTGGCCGTGGCCGAAATAGTCGAAGCGGATATAGGACCCGCCCGTCGCCTTGGCGTGCTCGGCCAGGACCTCGGCCTTGGTCCCGCTCATGTCACTATGGAAGCCGCCCAGCCAGACGACCGTGGGCCCTTCCCCCTCGATACGGCGGAAAGCGATCTTCGAACCGTCTTCGCGCGTCAGAGCGCCTGGGGATTCGGTCATGGCGTCGCCTTGATCCTTTCGTTAACTAAAACGCGTTCGTTTCATCGAGAGTCGCGTGCCCGACCTACCCGCCGGCTTCACCCTGCTGCAAGTCACGCCTGAGCTGGAAACAGGCGGGGCCGAGCAGACGACGATTGATGTCGCCCACGCCGTCGTGGCGCAAGGCGGCAAGGCCTTGGTCGCGACGAAGGGCGGGCGCATGGCCTCACGCCTGGAGGCCGATGGCGGCCGTCTGGCCCAGATGCCCGCCCAGTCGAAGAACCCGCTGATCATGCTGGGCAACGCCGCGCGGCTGATCGACCTGATCCGGCGCGAGAAAGTCAGTCTGGTCCACGCCCGCTCGCGCGCTCCGGCCTTCAGCGCCCTATGGGCCGCCCACGCGACCAAGGTCCCGTTCGTGGCCACCTATCATGGCGTCTACAACGCCAGGTCCAATCTGAAACGCTGGTACAACGCGGTCATGACCAAGGGCGACCTGGTCATCGCCAATTCCGAGTTCACGCGCGACCACATCATTCGAGAACACAACATCGCGCCCGAGAAGGTCGTGGCCATCCCGCGCGGCGTCGACCTCACCCGCTTCGAGCCGGGCGTGGTCGGCGCCGACCGCATCGCGGCCCTGCGCAAGGCCTGGAACGTGGCCGATGGCGAGCGCCGGCTGAAGGTGCTGCTGGCCGGTCGCCTGACCCGCTGGAAGGGCCAGGCCCTGATGATCGAGGCCATGACCCTGCTGAAGGCGCGCGGCGAGGATCGGGTGCTACTGCTGCTGGCCGGCGACGACCAGGGCCGCAAGGGCTATCGCGCCGAGCTTGAGGCCGCCATAGCCGCCGCCGGACTGCAGGCCGCGGTCAAGCTGGTCGGACACTGCGACGACATGCCCGCCGCCTACCTGCTGGCCGACATCGCCATCGCCCCGTCGCTGGAGCCGGAGGCCTTCGGCCGCACCGCGGTCGAGCCGCAAGTCATGGGCCGCCCGGCCATGGCCTCGGACCACGGAGCGACGCGCGAGACCATCATCCCCGGCGAGACCGGCTGGCTCGTCGCGCCCGGCAACGCCGAGGCCTGGGCCGACGCCCTGCTCGAAGCCTGCGAGATCGGCGCGGCCGGACGACAGACCCTGGGCCAGGCCGCACGTCTTCGTGCGCGGCGGTTGTATTCGGTGGACGCTATGTGCGAAGCGACCCTCAAGGTCTATGCACGCATATTGAGTTCGGAGCGTTCGTCTTGAGCAAGGAGATCAAGAAGGTTCTGGTGATCAAGCTGGGAGCCCTGGGCGACTTCGTCCTGTCGCTCGCGGCGATGAAGAAGATCCGCGAGGCCCACCCCAAGGCCAAGATCACGCTCCTGACCACGCCGCCTTACGAAGCCCTGGCCAAGCTCAGCCCGTACTTCAACACCGTCGACACCGATGGCCGGCCCAGCGACCTGGGCGAGACCCTGGCCATGATCGGTCGTATCCGCAAGGCGCGCTACGACCGGATCTACGACCTGCAGACCAACAGCCGCACCAACTGGTACTTCCAGCTGCTGCGTCCCTTCCCGCCGCAATGGAACGGCGTCGCCTTCGGCGCGTCGCTGCCGCAGAAGGGGGCGGCGCGGCTGCGCATGCACACCCTGGAGCGCCAGGCCGACCAACTTCGCGCCGCCGGCATCTGGCCCGACGCCCCAACCGAGCCGGGCAGCGCCCCGCCGCCGGACCTGTCGTGGATCCTGCGCAAGCAAAAGGAGCCGCGCCCCGTCGCCGGCGCCGCCGCGCCGCGCCCCTACGTCCTGTTCGTGCCGGGCGGCTCCGCCCACCGGCCGGAGAAACGCTGGCCGGTCGAGAACTACGCCCAACTGGGCTCGCTGCTGAAGGCGCGGGGCCTGGACATCGTCATCATCGGTGGCCCGCAGGAAAGCGCCATGGCCCGCCACATCCAGAAGGCCGTCGGCGGGGCCCGCGATCTGACTGGCCGCACCGACTTCGCTCAGTTGGCCGTGCTGGGAGCCAAGGCCGCCCTCGCCGTCGGCAACGACACGGGCCCGACCCACCTGCTGGCCGCGGCCGGCGCCCCGACCATCGCCCTGTTCTCCGACGCCTCGGATCCCGAGCTGTGCGGTCCGCGGGGCCACGTGGCGGTGATCCGCTCGCCCGACCTGAAGGCCCTGCCGGTCAGCACCGTGGCCAGCGCGGCGATGGCGCTGCTGCCCCACTAGCTCTCCTTACCGTCCGACCAAACCTGTCATCCCGGGCGCAGCGAAGCGAAGACCCGGGACCCCGGAAAACACTATCGCAAAGCGATAATGTTCACTATATGTTCTAAAAATGCGAGAGCATGCGTATGCCGTATACCTGATGACGAACACGCCACGCGGCGTGCTCTATGTCGGCGTGACATCGAACCTGCTCTACCGCGCCCAGCAACATCGCGAGCACTTGCTGGCCGGATTCAGCAACCGCTACGGCTGCACGCGCCTCGTCTGGTTCGAGAACCACACGCATGTCGAAGGCGCCATCTACCGCGAGAAACTCATCAAACGCTGGCGGCGCGCTTGGAAGTTCGAACTCGTGGAAACTCGCAATCCAGACTGGGTAGATCTCTATCCGGCCTTGTTAGGTGAGGCCGAACTCCCTTGGTACGAACCTCCCGCCGTTTCTGGGTTCGACGGTCCCGGCTCTACGCTTCGCTTCGGCCGGGATGACAAGGAAATTTCCTAGTACCCCGCGTACCGGCCAGGCTTGTGAGAGGGAAAACACGTCCCCGTCTCGCCGTTTCCACCCCTGCGCACGCTGGGATCAGAAAAAACTGGACCCGCCCGACGTCTCTTTGACCGCCTTCGCTTGATAGAGCGCGGCCGGCGCGTCATATATCACTTTCTCGCGGCGCGCCCAGCGCGGTGCGCGCGCGTTCAGCTATACCCTTACTACTCACGCTTCACATCAACAGTCCCGGAGCCGCCCCTATTCGCCGTCCTATGCAAACGCCGCCCGTTAAAGACGGACCGCGTATCAACGAAGACATCCGCGTCCCCCGCGTCCTGCTGATCGACCAAAACGGCGAGAAGCAAGGCGAGATGCCGACCGCGTCCGCTATGGAAGCGGCCGAGGAAGCTGGCCTGGACCTGGTGGAAATCGTTCCGAACGCCAATCCGCCCGTCTGCAAGATCCTGGACTACGGCAAGTTCAAGTTCCAGGAGCAGAAGAAGAAGAACGAGGCGCGCAAGCGGCAGAAGGTGGTCGAGCTCAAGGAGATCAAGCTCCGGCCGAACATCGACATCCACGACTATGAAGTGAAGGCGAAAGCCATGACTCGCTTCTTCGAGGAAGGCGACAAGGTGAAGGTCACCCTGCGCTTCCGCGGTCGTGAAATGGCGCACCCCGAGCTGGGCATGAAGCTGCTCCACAAGGTCAAGGCCGACTTCGACGAAGTCGCCAAGGTCGAGTATGAGCCGCGCATGGAAGGCCGGCAGATGATCATGATCCTGGCGCCGCGCTAAGATCCGATCACTGGGTAGACATCGAAACGCCCCGGCCCCTGCGGCCGGGGCGTTTTGTTTTGGGCGCTTGTCGCTCTTCGGGCGCCTCGACACGCCCGCACCCTCTGGTAGAGTTTGGCGCAGTTGGGGGAGTTGTCGCGTGTTGAAGTCCATCCTGGCCGCCGGTGCGGCCTGTTTCGTTCTGCTGTCGGGTCCGGCGCGCGCCGCCGACAAACCCAGCCTCGCTGTCTACGGCCAACTGCCGACCATCGAAGGGGTCGAAATCTCGCCCGACGGCACGAAGCTGGCGGTTATCCTGACCAATGGCGAGCAGCGCTCCCTAGTCGTCCGCCAGGTCGGCGGCGGCATCCTCGCCGGCATCAATGCCGGCCCCACCAAGTTGCGCGGGGTCACCTGGGTCGGTGAGGACCATCTGCTGATGGTGGCCTCCCAGACCGCCGACGTGATGGGTCTCTCGGGTCCGGCGCGCGAGTACTACATGGCCACGGACTTCAATCTGAAGACCAAGAAGCAGACACCTCTGCTGCGCAGCCAGCCGTCGGCCATGAACGTGATCATCGGTCCGCCGATGCCGCGCATCATCGACAACGAGCCGTTCGTTTTCCTGGAGGGCATCCAGTTCATCGACAATCAGGGCGTGGACATGCTGTACCGCGTCAACCTGCGCACAAACGTGACACGGGCGCTGGATCGAGGCGCGCGCATCGACACCGACGGCTGGCTGGTCGATACGCAGGGCGAGCCTGTGGCCCAAACCCTATACGACAGCAAGCGCGGCCACTGGTCACTGCGCATGAAGCTGAACAACGCCTGGCGCACGGTCGACGAGGCCGACACGCCGATGGGCTCGTACGGCATCGCCGGCTTCGGCCGCGACGGCAAATCGGTGCTGGTCTGGCGGACCGACGACAAGAACAAGGACTTCCTGCGCGAATACGGCGGCGACAAGCATGTCGACCTGCCCAACGACCTCGACCTGAGCAGCCTGATCCACGACCCGGCCACCCTGGTCCTGCTGGGCGGCGTCACCCTCAAGGGCGATGACCTGACCTACACCTTCTTCGACGAGACCAGCCAGAAGGCTTGGAACGCGGTGATCAAGGCCTTCAAGGGCGACCGCGTCTCGCTCGCCTCCTGGTCCAAGGATCGCAAGCACGTGGTGGTGCTGGTCGACTCGTCCGAGGCCGGGCAGGCCTATGCCCTGGTCGATCTCAACGCCAAGCGGGCCGTCTGGCTGGGCGACGTCTACGAGAGCCTTACCCCGGCGGCGATCTCGCCGGTCCGCGCGGTCAAGTACAAGGCCGCCGACGGCCTGGAGATTACCGGCTATCTGACCCTGCCCAAGGGTCGCGATCCGAAGAACCTGCCGCTCATCGTGCTGCCGCACGGCGGCCCGGAGGGCCGCGACACGCCCGGCTTCGACTGGTGGAGCCAGGCCTTGGCCTCGCGCGGCTATGCCGTGCTTCAGCCCAATTTCCGAGGCTCCGAAGGCTTTGGCTGGGACTTCGTCAAGGCGGGCTTTGGTGAGTGGGGCAAGAAGATGCAGACGGATCTGTCCGATGGCGTCCGCGACCTGACGAAACAGGGCGTCGTGGATCCTAAACGCGTCTGCATCGTCGGCGCCAGCTACGGCGGCTACGCGGCCCTAGCCGGGGCGACGCTGGATCGCGGCGTCTATCGCTGCGCTGTCTCCGTGGCCGGGCCGTCGGACCTGAGGAAGATGCTGCTGTCCGTTCGCGATGCCAACAACGGCGAAACCGGCCCCTCCCAGCGCTACTGGCTACGGTTCATGGGGGCCGACGGGATAAGGGATCCCGACCTGGCCGCCATCTCTCCCGCCCAGCAGGCCGCCAAGGTCGACATCCCCGTCCTGCTGATCCATGGCAAGGACGACACCGTGGTGCGCTACGACCAGAGCCAGGCCATGGCCGCCGCCCTGAAGAAGGCCGGCAAGCCGGTCAGTTTCATAACCCTGGACGGCGAGGACCACTGGCTGTCGCGCGGCGCCACGCGCCTGAGGATGCTGACCGAGACCGTCGCCTTCGTCGAAAAGAACAACCCGCCCGACTGATCACCACGGACAAGGCGCTCACCTCGTGGCCGGCAAAATCAACTTAAGATTTACGGATCTAGCCATTTCGCGGCACTCTTCACTCGAGTTCATAGGCCGAGGAGTTTGTGATGCTGAGGATCATCGTGGCGGCGAGCGTAGCCGCCGTCCTGGGCCTGGCGGCCCCCGCCGTCGCGACGGACAAGCCCGACCTGACCCTCTACGGCGCCCTTCCCAAGATCGAAGAGGTGGTCATCTCGCCGGACGGCACGAAGCTGGCGGTGGTCACCACCGACGGTGATCGACGCTACCTGACCGTCCGCAAGACCGAAGGCGGCGGCATCGCCGGCGTCGCGCTGAAAGCCACCAAGCTGCGCGACGTCATGTGGGCGGGCGAGGACCATGTCGTCCTGGTCGTCTCCCAGGCCAGCCAGGGCATGACCCTGGAGGGACCCCCACGCGAATATTTCATGGCCAGCGACTTCAACATCGCCACGAACAAGCTGCGACCTTTGCTGGACGGCGCCAAGAAGGTCGGCACCAAAATTGGAGTGGAGGAGACCTTCAACATCATCGTCGGTCCGCCCCAGGTCCGCGTGATCAAGGGTGATCCGGTGGTGTTTCTGGAAGGCGTCCGCTACCTGCGCGGGACCGCGGCCGACACGCTATACGCCATCAACCTCCGGACGGGGGCGTTGCGTCTCGCGGAGAATACGCCGCGATACAGTACAGACGGCTGGCTGGTCGACATTGACGGAAAGCCAGTCGCCCAATCCACCTATGATATCAAAAGCGGTCGAGGCGCCCTTTTGATCAAGGCCGGCGGGGGCTGGGAGAAGGTCGACGAGGCCGACTCTCCGACGGGCACGTATGGCATTTCCGGCCTCGGCCGCGACGGCAAGTCGGTGCTGGTCTGGCGTCGCGGCGACGACGACGTCCTGCGCGAATACAGCAGAGGCGGCGGGCGCGAGGCGCTGCCGGGCGATCTGGATTTCGACGGCCTGATCCACGATCCGTACAGCGCCCGCCTGCTTGGCGGCTACACCCTGGACGGCGACGCGCTGCGCTACACCTTCTTCAATCCGGCCGTCCAAAGCGCCTGGTACGCCGCCATCAAGCCGTTCAAGGATGCGCGCGTCAGCCTCAAGTCCTGGTCCCGGGACTGGAGTCGCGTAGTCGTGCGGGTGGATACGCCCGCCGAAGGCCCGGCCTACTACCTGATCGACCTCAAGACCGGGAAAGGCTGGTTCCAGAGCCGCGTTTACGAAGCGGTGAAGCCCGAGGCGATCTCGCCGGTCCGCTCGATCAAGTACAAGGCCGCCGACGGCCTGGAGATCAGCGGCTACCTGACCCTGCCGCGCGAGCGTCAGCCCACGAACCTGCCGCTGATCGTCCTGGCGCATGGCGGCCCCGAAGGCCGCGACGCCCCGGGCTTCGACTGGTGGAGCCAGGCCCTGGCCTCGCGCGGCTACGCCGTGCTGCAGGCCAACTTCCGGGGCTCGGCCGGCTTTGGCCGGGACTTCGTGAAGGCCGGCTATGGCGAATGGGGCAAGAAGATGCAGACCGACCTGTCGGACGGCGTCCGCGATCTGGCCCGACAAGGAATCATCGATCCCAAGCGCGTCTGCATCATGGGCGCCTCCTACGGCGGCTACGCGGCCCTGGCGGGCGTCACTCTGGACAAGGGCGTCTATCGCTGCGCCGTCTCCGTCAACGGGCCGTCCGACCTCAACGCCGTGCGCAAGGACGTCATCGCGCCCAAGGAGGTCTGTTATTGGACCGGATTGGGGACTCCCTGTCCCAAGTCGGGCGCCGGCCCCGTCAATCCGGGCCGGATGCTGTCGACGAACCTCGAGGATCATGGCGCCCGATCCTCGACCTCGCCGCGCTACTGGCTGCGCTTCATGGGATCGGACAAGAAAGCCGACCTCGACGCCATTTCGCCGGTCAAGCTGGCTGACCGCGTGGATGTCCCAGTGCTGCTGATCCACGGCACGGACGACACCATCGTCCGCTTCGAGCAGAGTCAGGCCATGGCCGACGCGCTGAAGAAGGCGGGCAAGCCGGTCGCATTGGTTCCTCTGGAGGGCGAGGACCACTGGTTCTCGCGCGGCGAGGCGCGCGTGAAGATGCTGACCGAGGCCGTCGCCTTCGTCGAAAAGAACAACCCGCCCGACTGACAAGGCCGAGGTTCAGGCGTAAACCGCGCGTCCCGATGTCCGACCCCGCCAACAGTCCCCGCGCCCTGGCCGTCCTGCTCCTGGTTATCTTCATCAACCTGGTGGGCTTTGGCGTGGTCATTCCGCTGCTGCCCTTCTACGCCAAGGCGATGCACGCCGCCCCGTGGCAGGTGACGACCATGTTCGCCGCCTACAGCCTGGGCCAGTTCTTCGGCGAGCCGTTCTGGGGGCGGATGTCCGACCGCATCGGCCGGCGGCCGGTGCTGATCGTCACCATCATCGCCAACGCCATCGCCTACCTGGCCCTGGCCTTCGCGCCGAACATCTGGATCGCCATGGCCATCCGCCTGGTCGGCGGTTTTGGCAGCGGCAACATCTCGACCATCCAGGGCTACATGGCCGACGTCACGCCGCCCGAGAAGCGCGCCGGGCGCATGGGCCTGCTGGGCTCGGCCTTCGGGGCCGGCTTCGTGATCGGCCCGTCGCTGGGCGGCCTGCTGGCCCATCCCAGCGCCGGCAGGCTAGGCTTTCAGATCCCGCTGTTCGTGGCCGCCGGCATGGCGGCGCTGGCGACGGTCGGCGTCCTGCTGTTCGTGGCCGAGAGCCGCGCGCCCTCCGCTCCGGGCGTCAAGCAGCCCGGCCGGCGCGAGGCCTTGAGCGCGGCCTCGGCCCACCCGATCCTGTCGCGCGTGCTGCTGGTCACCCTGGTCTCGACCGGCGCCTTCGCGGGCATGGAATCGATCTTCGGCCTCTGGGCCAACGCCCGCTTCGACTGGGGCCCGCGCGAGGTCGGCCTGTGTTTCGCGGTTATCGGCGTCATCGCCTCGCTGGGCCAGGGCCTGCTGACCGGACGCCTGGCCCGTCGCTTTGGCGAAGGCCGCGTGCTGACCGTGGGCCTCGTCATCATCTGCGCCAGCCTGTTAGTCTCGCCGTTCGTGACCCATCCCGTCCTGGCCATCGTCGCCGTCGGCTGCACCGCTTTTGGCCAGTCGCTGGTCTTCCCCTGCGTGGCGGCCCTGATCTCCCGCGCCAGCCCGGCGGACCGCCAGGGCCAGATGCTGGGTCTGAACATGGCCGCCGGCTCGCTGGCCCGCATCGGCGGTCCGCTGCTGGCCGGTCCGCTGTTTGGCCTCGCCATCGGCGGCCCCTACTGGTTCGGCGCGGCCCTGATGGTTCCAGCCATCTTCTTCGCCGTGACGATCGTCCACCGCACGAAAGCGGCGGCCTGAGGCCTAAGTGCTTGCCTTCGGCGAGTCTTTCCCTTAGTAACGCCCCCTTTCCGGAACCGCCTGGCCAATTGGCATGCCATGGCGGTTCGTCTTGCTATCCCAGAGGACGGGGCGAAAGCTCCGACGCGAAATGCCTAAGTTGAAGACCAAGTCGGGCGCCAAAAAGCGCTTCAAGATCACGGCCACGGGTAAGCTGAAAGCCGGCGTCGCCGGCAAGCGCCACCGTCTGATCGGCCACAACGGCAAGTACATCCGCCAAAACCGCGGAACGAAGGTGATGAGCGAGGCTGACGCCAAGACCATCCGTTCGTACCTGCCCTACGGCCTTTAAGAGGAGCGCTGACACATGGCTCGCGTCAAACGTGGCGTCACCGCCCACGCCAAGCACAAGAAGGTTCTTGAACAGGCGAAGGGCTTCTACGGCCGCCGCAAGAACACCATCCGCACCGCCAAGGCCGCCGTCGATAAGGCCGGTCAATACGCGTACCGCGACCGCAAGGTGCGCAAGCGCGCCTTCCGCTCGCTGTGGATCCAACGCATCAACGCCGGCGCTCGCATCGAGGGCTTCACCTACTCGCAATTTATCCACGGCCTGGACGTGGCGGGTGTGGTGATCGACCGTAAGGTCCTCGCCGACATCGCGGGCAACGACCCGGCTGCGTTCAAGGCCATTGCTGACAAGGTCCGCACCGCCCTGGCCGCCTAAGGTCTTTCTCGGGTCCGTCCCGATTGCGATCTAGAAAAGCCCTCCGGTGCGAACCGGAGGGCTTTTTGCTGCCTTGAAAGCTGTCATCCCGGCCAAGCGCGAAGCGCGCAGAGCCGGGACCGCCAAAGGCTCGGCGTTTCCTGCGGTCCCGGATCTGCCTTTCAGGCCGTCCGGGATGACAATAGAAGTTTAACCGCCTAGACGGATGCCCGTCATGACCGATCTCAACACCCTCGAATCCGACGTCCTGGCCCAGGTGGCCGGCGCGACGGACCTCGCCGCCCTCGATGCGGTGCGCGTCGCCGCCCTCGGCAAGACCGGCTCGATCTCCGGCCTGCTGAAAACCCTGGGGGCGATGAGCCCCGAGGAGCGCAAGACGCAAGGCGCCGCGATCAACACCCTGCGCGACGTCGCCGCCACCGCCATCGCCGAAAAGAAGGCCGCCATCGAGGCCGCCGAACTCGACGCGCGCCTGGCCAGCGAGACCCTGGACCTCACCCTGCCGGCCCCCTATCGCCGCAAGGGCAGCGTCCACCCGACCATGCAGACCATGGACGAGATGATCGCCATCTTCGCCGAGATGGGCTTCGCCGTGGCCGAAGGTCCGGACATCGAGGACGACTTCCACAACTTCACGGCCCTGAACTTCCCGCCGAAGCACCCGGCCCGCGAGATGCACGACACCTTCTTCTTCAACACGAAAGAAGACGGCGAACGCATGCTGCTGCGCACCCACACCAGCCCGGTGCAGGTGCGGACCATGGTGTCGCAGAAACCTCCGATCCGCATCATCGCGCCGGGCCGCACCTATCGCGTGGACAACGACGCCACCCACACCCCGGTGTTCCACCAGGTCGAGGGCCTGGTGATCGACAAGGGCATCCACATGGGCCACCTGAAATGGACCCTGGAGACCTTCCTGGCCCGGTTCTTCGAGACCGACGCGGTCACCACCCAGTTCCGGCCGCACCACTTCCCGTTCACCGAGCCGTCGGCCGAGATGGACGTGCAGTGCGACCGCTCGGGCGGCGAGATCAAGATCGGCCAGGGCACGTCGTGGCTCGAGATCCTGGGCTGCGGCATGGTTCACCCGAACGTGCTGCGCGCCTGCGGCATCGATCCGGACGAGTACCAGGGCTTCGCCTTCGGCATGGGCGTCGACCGTCTTGGGATGCTGAAGTACGGCATGCCGGACCTGCGCGACATGTGGTCGTCGGACGTCCGCTGGCTGTCGCACTACGGCTTTAGCGCGTTCGCCGCGCCGAACCCGGCGTCGGGATTGAGCTAGACCTGAACCCTCCCCTCCCCCTTGCGGGGAGGGGCCGGGGGTGGGGGTGAAACACCGCCATCTCCGAGCACGCACCCCCACCCCAACCCCTCCCCGCAAGGGGGAGGGGCTTGGAGACCGAAAATGAAATTCACCCTCTCCTGGCTCAAGGATCACCTTGAGACCACCGCCACCGTCCCCGAGATCGTCGCGGCCATGACCATGACCGGGCTCGAGGTCGAGCACGTCATCGACCCGGCGACCAAGCTTAAGCCGTTCACGGTCTGCAAGATCGTCGAGGCCGCGCGCCACCCCAACGCCGATCGCCTGCAGGTCTGCCAGGTCGACACCGTCGACGGCCGTAAGGAGATCGTCTGCGGCGCGCCGAACGCCCGCGCGGGTCTGACCACGATCTACGCCCCGATCGGCGCCTATGTGCCCGGCCTGGACGTGACCCTGGTCGAGAAGCCGGTGCGCGGGGTCGTCTCCAACGGCATGCTCTGCTCGGCCGCCGAGCTGGAATACGCCACCGAGAGCGCCGGCATCATGGAGCTGCCCGACGCCTTGCCGGTCGGCACGCCGGCCGTCGACGCCCTGGGCCTGGAAGCCGTCATCGACTTCGAAGTGACCCCCAACCGGCCCGACTGGCTGGGCGTCGTGGGCATCGCCCGCGACCTGGCCGCCGCCGGCGTGGGCAAGCTGAAGGACGTGTCGATCGCGCCGATCGCCGGGACCTATCCCTCGCCGATCACCGTCAAGGTCGACGGCGAGGCCTGCCCGGTCTTCGCCGGCCGTTACATCCGCGGCGTCAAGAACGGCCCCTCGCCCAAGTGGCTGCAGAATCGCCTGACCGCTATCGGGCTGCGTCCGATCAACGCCCTCGTGGACGTCACCAACCTGATCACCTACGACCGCGCCCGCCCGCTGCACGTCTATGACGCGCACAAGCTGTCGGGGACCGAGATCTCGACACGCCTGGGCCGCCATGGCGTCCACGGCGACGAGCATCTGATCGCCCTGGACGGCAAGACCTACGAGCTGACGCCCGAGATGGCGGTGATCGCCGATGCGTCCGGCGAGCGCCCGATCGGCCTGGGCGGCGTGATGGGCGGCGAGAGCACTGGCTGCTCGGAAGAGACCACGGACGTCTTCGTCGAGAGCGCCTGGTTCGACCCGATCCGCACGGCCCAGACCGGCCGCGCCACCGGCATCGCCAGCGACGCCCAGTACCGCTTCGCCCGCACGGTCGACACCGGCTCGCTGGTCCCGGGCATCGAGCTGGCCACCAAGCTGATCCTGGAGCTGTGCGGCGGCGAGCCGTCGGAAGTGCTGCTGGTCGGCGAGGCCCCGGCCGCGCCCAAGCCCGTCCTGTTCGACCCGGCCTATGTCGGCCAGCTGTCGGGCCTTGAGATCGAGCCCGAGCGTAGCCTGAAGATCCTGGCCGACCTCGGTTTCAAGATCGAAGCGCCCAAGGACGTCTCGACGACCGAGTTCGCGATGCACGCCGAGAGCGTGGTCTGCGTGACCCCGCCGACCTTCCGCCGCGACGTGGAAGGCAAGGCCGATCTGGTGGAAGAGGTCGCCCGCATCGCCGGCTACGGCGCCCTGCCCTCGACGCCGCTGCCGGAAGTTCCGCGCGCCGTCGGCGGCATCCTGACCGCCAAGCAGGCCCGCGCCCGCACCGCCCGTCGCGCCCTGGCGGCGGCCGGCTATTCGGAAGCCGTGACCTTCAGCTTCACCAGCCACGAGACCGCGCGGCTGTTCGGCGGCGGCCAGCCGGAGATGCTGCTGGCCAATCCGATCGCCTCGGAACTGGACTGCATGCGTCCGTCGCTGCTGCCCAACCTGATCGATGCGGCCGGCCGCAACGCGCGCCAGGGCTTCCCCGACGCGGCCCTGTTCGAGATCGGCCCGACCTTCCACGGCGAGCGTCCCAGCGACCAGCGCACCGTGATCTCGGCCATCCTGGTCCCCAAGGCTCCGCGCGGCTGGGACAAGGCGGCGCAAGACGACGTGTTCACGGTGAAGGCCGACCTGCTGGCCCTGCTGGAAGAGCTGGGCGCGCCTGTGGCCTCGCTCCAAACGGCGCAGGGCTCGGCCTCGTCCTGGTGGCACCCGGGCCGCTCGGCGCGCCTGCAGCTGGGTCCCAAGGCGGTGATGGCCGAGTTCGGCGAGATCCACCCGGCGGTGCTGAAGGCCCTGGACGTCGCCGGCCCGGTCTATGGCTTCGAGATCACCCTGGAAGCGATCCCCGAACCGAAGAAGAAGTCGATCAAGTCCCGGCCGGCCTTCTCGCCCTCGGCCCTGATGCCGTTGACCCGCGACTTCGCCTTCCTGGTCGAGAAGACCAAGGCGGCGGGCGATCTGGTCAAGGCCGCGGCCGGCGCCGACAAGGCGCTGATCACCGCCGCGCGGGTGTTCGACGTCTATGAAGGCCCCGGCGTGCCGGAGGGCTTCAAGTCGATCGCGATCGAGGTCGTCGTGCAACCGCGTGAAGCGACCCTGACCGAAGTCGAGATCGAGGCCCTGTCGGCCAAGATCGTGACGGCGGCCGAGAAGGCCGGCGGCAAGCTGCGGTCGTAGTGCTTTGGGGGCCGGCTCGGCGCTGGCCCCCTCCACCGCCGTTCGGCGGTCCCCCTCCCCAATGGGGGGAGGAGATGCGCCCTGCCCTTCTCCGCCCCGCTTGGGGGCGGACAGACCTGCGCCAGCAGGTCAGGTGGGGGCCTGTGCTGAGTTTCCGGGCACGTCGCCTCGAGCAGGGCAAAACGCGCCCCTCCCGCGACCGATCGCCCATCTCACAGGCAAGACCTTGCGCGATGGCCAACGTCACGCTACCTGTAACAAGCGCTAACTGGACTCATAGCTTCCACATGCAATCGACCTTCGCCTTCGCCGCCTTCGTGACCACCGGCCTCGCCGCCGTGGGTGCGATGTCGTGCGTGGCGATGTGGAGCATGATTAACAACCAGATTAAAACCGTGCGAATTCGAACGGGGCAAAATCGGCGCAAGCGGTAGGAAACCTACCCTCCACACAGCCGAAGGATCGCAAGATCTCCAAAAGCCCCGCTCCCACGAGCGGGGTTTTTTGTTGCGCGGTTCCTCGGTCCTCCAAGTCTCTCATGCACAGGACCAACTCCAATGAGCTACCTGCCCTCCCCACCATCCTTCCATAGCGACCAGGAAGGCGTCACCGTCCACCAACTGCTGCTGGCCGCCCAGGACGCGCCCAGCGCCCTCGAGGCCGTGCGCCAGGGCCTGAGCGACAGCGGCGCCGAGCTGTGCGGCCTGACGATGAAGCCGGTTGGCCAGATCGTCGAAGCCAGCCTGCGCGTCCGCCATCTGGGCGACCAGGCCGCCCGCCTGCTGGCCCGCGACCTGGCCGCCTGGCCCGGCGTCAACTCGGCCTCGGTAGAGCACCAGTGGTTCCGACCGTGAGCGACCTCGTAGACCCTCCCAAACCGGACGAAGAGAAACGCCGCCTCTTCCTCGTCACCACCGACGACACGCCCGACGCCCTGATGCGGGTGCTGGGCGTGGCCTCGGTGCAGCAGACCCGTCTGCGCGCCCTGTCCGCCGCTCCCGAAGGTCAGCACATGGCCATTCGCCTCGAGATCGACGACCAGGGCGACGACCGGGCCGAGGTGCTGGCCTCGCGCCTGGCGGCCTGTCCCAGCGTGCGCGGCGTCGGTTTCGGCTGGCGGGCGTAACCTTTCGGCGTTTCCCTGCGTATCTAGGATCAAGTCCGCTTCTGGAGAGACTTCGATGCGCCGCCTGCTCGCCCTCCTCGCCACCCTCTTCGCCCTCACCGGCGTCAGCGCATCCGCCGCCGCGACGCTTAAGACCGAGACCGCCGTGTTCGCCGGCGGCTGCTTCTGGTGCATGGAGCACGACATGGGCGGCATCCCCGGCGTCTTGAAGGTCGAGAGCGGCTATACCGGCGGCCACGTCAAGAATCCGACCTATCGCGATGTCACCAGCGAACGCAGCGGCCACTACGAGTCGGTGCGCGTCACCTATGACCCGGCCAAGCTGGACTACGGCTTCCTGCTGTATCGCTACTGGAAGCTGGTCGACCCGACCGACGACGGCGGCCAGTTCTGCGATCGCGGCCCGTCCTACCGCCCCGCCGTCTTCGTCACCCCCGCCCAGCGTCCTATCGCCGAGAAGTCGCAAGGCGAGGCCGCCAAGCGCCTGAAGTCGGGCACGATGAAGGCCCAGATCCTGCCTCTGCAGGTCTTCTATCCCGCCGAGGAATATCACCGCGACTACGCCAAGCGGCACGCGCTGGACTACAACCTCTATCGCACGGGCTGTGGCCGCGACGCACGTCTGAAGCAGGTGTGGGGCGGTTAGGTTTAAGCTCAACCTGGCCTAGACTCCGCCGCAATCCCGTGCTGTTTTACTTTTGTAAACACACGGGAAGACGTCGATGCATCGTCGCGCTCTGCTGGCTTCGGCCGGCCTGCTGCTGGTTCCTCTCGACGCGGCCCGCGCTCAGGCGCGAGAAGTCTCGATCACCATCTACAACTCCGACCTGGCGCTGGTCGAGGACGCCCGCCCGCTGGACCTGAAGGCCGGCCGTCAGAAGCTGGAGTTCAAGGACGTCTCGGCCCAGATCCGTCCCGAGACCGTCAGCCTGTCGGCCCCGGGCGTCAGCATCCTGGAGCAGAACTTCGACTACGACCTGCTGACCCCCGACAAGCTGATGGAGAAGGCGGTCGGCCAGCAGGTGAAGATCGTCCGCACCAATCCGGGCGATGGCAAGGAGACCACCGAGGTCGCCACCGTGCTGGCCGCCAACCAGGGCGTGGTGCTGAAGATCGGCGACCGCATCGAGGTGCTGCGCGACGACGGCGTTCCCACGCGGGTGATCTTCGACAAGGTGCCCGAAACCCTGCGCGCCCGCCCGACCCTGTCGGTCAGCATCGAGGCCGCCAACGCCGGCCCGCGCCAGGCCAAGCTGAGCTACCTGACCTCGGGCCTGTCGTGGAAGGCCGACTATGTCGCCCTGTTCGACGAGGCCAGGAACGCGCTGGACCTGCAAGGCTGGATCACCCTGTCCAACACCTCCGGCACGCCGTTCGAGAACGCCAAGACCCAGCTGGTGGCCGGCGAGGTCAGCCAGCTGACCTCGACCAACACCTATCGCCCGATCCGCCGCGCCACCCCCGGCGGCGTTCCCGGCGTGGTGCGCGCCGGTGCGGAGAGCGGGACCGGCGAGCGGATCGCGGACTACTATGTCTACCCCCTGCCCGAGCGGACCACGATCGCCTCCAACCAGAACAAGCAGGTCGGCTTCCTGTCGGCCCAGGGCGTCGCGGCCAAGAAGGTCTACGAGGTGCGCGAAGGCTGGTTCTCCACCCAGGCCGAGCCGGTCAAGGCCGTGGTCGCCATCCAGTTCAGCAACGGCAGGCTGGGCGGCCTGGGCAGCCAGCTGCCGGCCGGGATCATGCGGGTCTACATGCGCGACGCGGCCGGTGACCCGAAGTTCGTCGGCGAGAACGCCATCGGCCACACGCCGGCCGGCTCGGAGCTTTCGATCAAGACCGGCGAGGCGTTCGACGTCTCCAGCCAGGCGACCCTCGTCGCCGAAACGCGCGTCTCCAAGACCCGCACCCGCTACGAGATGAAATACCTCCTGCGCAACGCCAAGGACCAGCCGGTCGTGGTCGAGCTGCGCCAGGGGGGTCTGTGGCGCGACGGCGAGGTCAAGGCCGAAAGCCTGAAGAGCCGCGTCATCGACGCCCGCACCCTGGGCTGGAGTGTGCCTGTGCCGGCCAATGGAGAGACGGTCCTGACCTTCACGGTGGAGACGGGGTGGTGAGGATGCGCGCCCTGGCGGGCGCGCTCGCTTTCGCCGCCGCGCTCCCAGCCCATGCAGACACCATCGACTCCCGCGCGCCCGAGACGGTGGCCGTCACGCTCTATCGCGACGGCGACGGCCCCTTCCAGGCGCTCAGCCCCTGGCAGCGCGCTCAGGCGGCCGAGAAAGGCCTGATCCTCGTCACCGAGACGCGCACGATCGACCTGCCCGCCGGCCGTCATACGATCCGCTTCGACGGCGTGGCCGAGGGCCTGATCCCGCAGAGCGCGGCGGTCGAGGGGCTGCCGGGCAAGGCTGTCGAGCGCAACTACGACTACGCCCTGCTCAGCCCCGGGACCCTGGTCGAGCGGTCGCTGGGCCAGCCGATCCAGATGGTCCGCACCAACCGCAGGACTGGCCGCCAACGGACGGTCGACGCCACGCTGCTGCAGGGCCCCAACGGTCTGATGATCCAAACGGCCGAAGGCGTCGAGGCCCTGGGCTGCTCCGGCGGACCCGAGCGTCTGGTGCTGTCGTCGGTTCCCGACGGCCTGACCGACAAGCCCAGCCTGTCGACCATCGTCGACGTCCCCTCGCCGACCCGCGCGAAGCTGACGCTGTCCTACCTGGCGCTGGGGGTGAACTGGCAGGCCGACTACGTCGCGCGCATCCATCCGGACGGCAAGCGGCTGGACCTGACCGGCTGGCTGACCCTGGTCAACAGCGGCGGCAGCCAGTTCGCCAACGCCAGAACGCAAGCCGTGGCCGGGCGGTTGTCGCGGCAGTATGTGCGCGTCGACAGGGGCCGGCCCCTGCCGATCAGCCGCAACTGCTGGCCGATGGACACCACGCACAGGATCGAGAGTGACGCGGGCGCCCAGGTCCAGGCGCGCGCGGACTTTGGGCCGCCGCCCCTGCCCATTCCGCCGGTCATCTCCGCCGCGCCGCCGGTTCCGACCGTCACCGGCGCGCGCGCCAAGCTGGCCGAGCAGTCGAACCTGGGCGACTACAAGCTCTATACCCTGCCCGCGCCGGTCACCCTGAACCCGCGCCAGACCAAGCAGGTCGCCTTCCTCGACCAGAAGGACGTCGCCTTCCAGCGGCTCTACGTCGTGACGATCAATCCGTGGGACAGCGGTCGTGAGGATGAAGGCTTCCGCGCGCCGGCCGTGACCCTGCGCCTGGACAACACGGTGCGAAGCGGCCTGGGCAAGCCCCTGCCCTCCGGCGCGCTCTCGGCCATGGAAACGATTGATGGCCGCCCGACCTTCGCCGGCGAGCAGGCCGTGCGCGACGTCGCCGTCGGCGAGCCGCTGGATCTGGTCATCGGCCAAGCCGTCGATATCCTGGCCCGCCCGCGCCTGGTCGCCGAAGAGACGCTGAGGAAGGGTCGCCTGCGCCGGACCTACGAGGTCGATCTCTCGAACGCCAAGACCATCCCGGTGACCATCGAGGTGCGGCAGAACCCGAACCTGACCAGCTTCAGGGTCGTCGCCGAGCCGCAGAAGCACGACATCCGCCAGGGCATGGTCGCCTGGCGCGTGACGCTGGACCCCAACCAGTCCCGCGGCTTCCGCTATGCGATCGAGTACGACGGCTAGAGCGGCATCCAGCGGCGTTTGCGGCTGTAGCCGAGGTAGCCGACATTGGCCCCCAGGCGCAGGCCGACGCCGGCGCGGATCGGGGCCAGGGTGATGTCGTCGGCCTTCTGGTAGTTCACGCCCAGGCCGCCGATCAGATAGGCGCTGCCCTCCACGCCAGGGAAACGGCGGAAGATGGCGTCGGGGTACTGCAGATTATAGCAGAGGGTGAAGACCCGGCTGGCGTTGCCGCCCCAGTCCCAGCCGATCGTCGGCCCCTGCCAGAAGGTCTCAAGGGTCGGACGCCCCTTCATGTAGAGCAGGCCGCGGCCGTAGCGCAGACCGGCCACGAAGGCGCCCGAACCCTCCTCGCCGGCGATATAGGCAGTGGGCTGGCCCTTTTCCTTGAAGACCTTCTCGATCGCCGCGCCGGCGCTCTCGGCCGTCACGCCGAGGAAGTCGGACGTGGCGCGGATCATCTCGTCGGCAGAATAGGTCTGGGCGCGGCCGGTGTCGTAGGCCGGCGTATTGCCGTTCGAGGCCGGCGCCGGAGACGGCGGCGGGGAGGCATAGGCGTCCCCCGCGACGGGCCGCGACGACGAGGACGCGTACGGGTCGGCTGGAGCGGGGCTCGCCGGACCGATCGGCTGCGGCGGCGGCAGTTGTTCGCTGTAGCGGCTTTGGCGGGCCAGGGCCTCGGTCGCCACGGTGCTCAGACCGACGGCGGCGCCCGAGAGGATCAGCTTGCGACGGTCCATGTCAGGCCCTCTGGATCAGTTTCATTGCAACACTGTTGCAAGCCATTGAGACCGGTTTGCGGCTCCAAACTTAACGAGCGGTTAAGCATGCCCAAAGCGTCGCCGCGGACGGGACATGTTCAGGCCCTCGCGAAGCGGGCCAAATGTGATATGCGCACGGCCATGACTTCGACGCCTCTCGACAAGATCCGCAACTTTTCAATCGTCGCCCACATCGACCATGGGAAGAGCACCCTCTCCGACCGTCTGATCCAGGAGACCGGCGGCCTGACCGCGCGCGAGATGAGCGCCCAGGTTCTCGACAACATGGACATCGAGAAGGAGCGCGGCATCACCATCAAGGCGCAGACCGTGCGCCTGAAGTACCACGCCGACGACGGCGAGGACTACATCCTCAACCTGATGGACACGCCCGGCCACGTCGACTTCGCCTATGAAGTCAGCCGCAGCCTGGCCGCGTGCGAAGGCTCGATCCTGGTCGTCGACGCCAGCCAGGGCGTGGAAGCCCAGACCCTGGCCAACGTCTATTCGGCCATCGACAACAATCACGAGATCGTCCCGGTCCTCAACAAGATCGACCTGCCGGCCGCCGAGCCCGAGCGCGTGCGCGCCCAGATCGAGGACCTGATCGGCCTGGACGCCAGCGACGCCGTGCTGGCCAGCGCCAAGTCGGGCCTGGGCATCCACGAGGTGCTGGAAGCCATCGTCAAGCGCCTGCCGCCCCCCAAGGGCGAGCGCGACGCGCCGCTGAAGGCCCTGCTGGTCGACGCCTGGTACGACGCCTATCTCGGCGTGGTCGTGCTGGTGCGCATCTTCGACGGTACGCTGAAGGCCGGCCAGCAGGTCCGCATGATGCAGACCGGCGCCACCCACCGCATCGACAAGGTCGGCGTGTTCACGCCCAAGGCCACCGACGTGCAGGAACTGGGCCCAGGCGAGGTCGGCTTCTTCACCGCCTCGATCAAGGAAGTGGCCGACGCCGCCGTCGGCGACACCATCACCGACGAGAAGAAGCAGACCGCCCAGGCCCTGCCGGGCTTCAAGGAGGTCCAGCCGGTCGTGTTCTGCGGCCTCTTCCCGGTCGACGCCGCCGACTTCGAGGACCTGCGCGCCGCTGTCGGCAAGCTGCGCCTCAACGACGGCAGCTTCACCTACGAGATGGAATCCAGCGCCGCCCTGGGCTTCGGCTTCCGCTGCGGCTTCCTCGGCCTCCTCCACCTGGAGATCATCCAGGAGCGCCTGTCCCGCGAATTCGACCTCGACCTGATCGCGACGGCGCCCTCGGTCGTCTACAAGATCCACATGCGCGATGGCACGGAGCGGGAACTCCACAACCCCGCCGACCTGCCCGACGTGATGCAGATCGAGAGCATCAGCGAGCCGTGGATCAAGGCCACCATCTTCACCCCCGACGAATATCTCGGCGGCGTGATCAAGCTGTGCCAGGACCGTCGCGGCATGCAGCGCGAGCTCAGCTATGTCGGCAACCGCGCCATGGTCGTCTACGACCTGCCGCTGAACGAGGTGGTGTTCGACTTCTACGATCGCCTGAAGTCGATCTCGAAGGGCTATGCCAGCTTCGACTACCAGGTCGAGGACTACCGCGTCGGCGACCTGGTGAAGATGTCGATCCTGGTCAACGCCGAGCCGGTCGACGCCCTCTCCATGCTGGTCCACCGCGACCGCGCCGAGAGCCGCGGCCGGGGCATGTGCGAGAAGATGAAGGAGCTCATCCCGCAGCACATGTTCGTCATCCCGATCCAGGCGGCCATCGGCGGCCGGATCATCGCCCGCGAAACCGTCCGGGCCCTGCGCAAGGACGTGACGGCCAAGTGCTACGGCGGCGACGCCTCGCGCAAGCGCAAGCTGCTGGACAAGCAGAAGGCCGGCAAGAAGCGCATGCGCCAGTTCGGCAAGGTCGAGATCCCGCAGGAAGCCTTCATCGCGGCGCTGAAGATGGACGAGGATTGATCGTCCCATAGTGCCTTTTTAGCGAGTATATAGCGAACATCTCTATCTATAGTTTGTGTTTCCCGCCGAACTCGACTTATCTTGACCCAAGCGGATTGCATTGGGGCGGGCGAAATGAGCGATGCTGAGCACGAGTTTGGCGGAGCGTGGACAGAACTCAAACTCGACGCCATTTCCGACTACCTGTCATTTTTCACGGTAGCCCTGAAGAACAAACCTAAGCCAGAATCTCCGTTCCAGCTCTGGTATGTCGACGCATTCGCCGGGACGGGCGAGCGTACAGTTAGTCGCGAGGTTGGAGGTCTTTTTGAGGGGCGCCCATCGGAAGTTGAAAAAATTCAACTCGATGGATCTGCCAAAAGGGCACTCGCTACCGATCCGCCATTCAAGCACTTCATTTTCATTGAACAACACCCCAAGCGGTTTGCTGCCCTCAAAAATCTAGAGATTGAATATCCCGGGCGGGGAATTAGCGCTCGCGATGGCGATGGCAATCAAGTGCTTCGAGGACTATTCACAGCTCCGCCCTGGGTTACTCAGCACAATGGTCGTGGACCTCATCGGGCCGTAGTTTTTCTAGATCCTTACGACATGTCGGTTCGTTGGAGAACTTTGGAATTATTGGCAAAAACTGGAGCGGTAGACGTCTGGTATCTCTTCCCGCTGAATGCGGTTGTTAGACAACTCGCCAACGATTTTTCGGCTGTCGATCACTCGAAGCAAGCGTCGTTGGACGAGATTTTCGGCACTTCTTCGTGGCGCAGCGACTTGTACGAAGAACGGGTTCAAGAGAGCCTGTTTGATGCCCCAAGTACGACGACACGTCGTTCAGCAACGCAGCGCCAGATAGAGGCCTACGCCAAGCGCCGGTTGGGAACGCTTTTTGGTTACGTGTCCGACCCGTTGCCGCTGCTCACTTCCCGCGGCGCTCAGCTATTCTCTCTCTTTTGCGCGTCAGCAAATGAGAGTCCCGCTGCGCGGGCGCTAGTTGCCAAAGGCGTCGCTCACGTACTCAAGAAATATGGATAGGCAGAGCGTCGAAGGTCCTCCCTCGGAACGTTCTCCCGGTAGCTTTCTTGTTTTTGCCGCCCCATTGTTTGAAGAAAAATGCGGCACCGCTCTCCTCGCAAAGATCGTGAACTTCTTCGACCCACTCACTCATCATTGGGCGGGCCCGCGGTCCCGACTCACCACCAACGATTGCCCAATGAATATTGCTCAGATCGGCAAGCGCCACCGAGCCGATTAGCGGCTCAAATGACACGAAGCGGACGGCGGCCGGCGTAGTCCGTAGATGATCTAGGCGCCAAAGCACTGCCGAATCCTCGACACTCGTTCCCAACCACGCATTCGATAGAATGGGTAGATTGAGATCCGTCAGGACTTGGCTCATTCGATCGGGGCGTTTGGTGAGGATTTGATACGTGTGCTGAGGTGTGCGTTCCATCACCGACCAAACACGCCCAACAAAGTCAGCGGGCACGTCAGTGTGAAATAAGTCCGACATCGAGTTAACAAAGATCTTGCGCGGCTTGCGCCAAGAGAGCGGTAGCTCGAGCGACGCCTCGTCTAGGCGGATTTTGCCGGTCCACACGTAGCGATCGCCGCTCTTACGCGTTAGCCCAGCATACTTTTCCACGCCCATGGCATCGAGCCGAGCCGCCATTCTCATTGCATAGCAGTTGGTGCAGCCCGGTGAGATCACTAGACACCCCGCTACAGGGTTCCAAGTGGCGTCCGTCCATTCAATGGATGTTTCAGCCATGCGCCTAGCGTGCCCCTTCAAGCGTGGCATATCGATGGTCCACTCCTGCATTAACTGTGCCAGCGTCGCACGCGCTGATTGATCTGAACAAATAGAGAACAATTCACTCAATTTTGCAACGCGCGAGATTGCCTGTTTCGGAAGTCACGCCTCTCCATCTGAACCCCATGGACACCCTCTCCCCCGCCGAACGCAGCGCCCGCATGGCCCGCGTCAAGGGCAAGGGGTCTAGCGCCGAGATGCTCGTCCGGCGGCTGGTCCACCGCCTGGGCTACCGCTACCGCCTGCAAGGCGCGAAGCTGCCCGGGCGGCCGGACTTGGTGTTCCCCAGCCGCAAGAAGGTGATCTTCGTCCACGGGTGTTTCTGGCGTCGCCATCCCGACCCGGACTGCAAGCTGGCGCGGCTGCCTAAATCACGGCGCGAATTCTGCATCCCTAAGCTCAACGGGAATTACGCGACGCGACCGTCGTCCCTCGCCAATTGCGCCCGCCTCACCTATCCCTTATCTTCCCAACAAATGGACTGGGGTTTCTCGGTCGGCGTAGGGCTCCTGGGGTTTCTCGGGGGCCCTTCTGCTATCTAGGGGAATATCTTCAGGCCGTTCGCGGCCAACTTGGGCCTCAGGATGTCGAAGGCTCGGTTCTCCTGGGCCGGACGCAGGACCTTCAACCCGATGGGGCGCGCCATCAAGTCGGCCAGTTGCAGGCCGGACGAATTGCTCTTCTTGTCGACGAAGATCGGCTCCCACAACAGGCGCGTGAAGTCCGATCGCTGATTTCCCCACTGAACCTCGTTGGCGGCGACCCGGCGGAAGTGCAGTTCAAGCTCCCGATCCTCGCGCTTGCCGCGACTTTCAAAGATCACGTGGACGGTCCGCCCCGCCTGACCGAGCGCCAGAAGACGCCCCAACAGCTTCTCCAGACAGAAATGCAGCGCCAATTCGTAGGGGCTCCAAGGCGCGGCGTAGCGGGCGACCAGACGGGGCTTGTCGATTACCGCGGCGATGATCTCGAACTCAGCCTCGGCGACGATGGCGTTAACGCCGGCGATGAACGCCTCGCGCGTTCCCTCTCCCACCTGAAGAAACGCGAAGTCGTTCTGTTGGCGACGGATATCGCGTTCGTGCAGGATAAGCTGGTCGTGGCCGACAGCCGCGAACTTCAACAGTTGAAGCCGGGGCACGATGTCGGTGGCATAGGCCGCTTTGCGGGCCAGGACCGTGTTCAGCACGAACACCGGAAATGTCGGGTCGGGCTTCTCCAGAACCGGCGAGCCGCTCTCGTCCGCGAACACAATGTAGTCCGAAAACGCCATCGACTTCACCATAAGGCGAGCCGAAAGCAAAACGCAATTCAGGCTCGCAATTTTGCGTGGATGGCGCTCTCCCCCCACCTCGTCCCACGCCTAACCCCCTGATTTTCCTCACTCCGAATCCACTCTGCGCCCCGCCGCGTCCCCGGTGTCCGGAGCGGCCGTATTCTACGGGCATGACAAAGACACATCCCGACGCCCGCCCGACCTGGTTCCGCCTCTCGGAGGACTCCTGGGCCAAGATCGCCGCGGAGTACAAGAACGGCGCGACCGCCGCCGAGCTGTCCGCCAAATGGAAAGTCTCGACGCGCAGCATCTATAATCGCGCCGGCGCCAAGGGCTGGACCAAGAAGGCCAACAGCGACGCCGTCGCGCGCGCCCACGCCGACGCCCAGACCGAGGCGGAGACGGCCGCGCGCCTCCGGCGGCCGACGCCCCTGCCGGGCGAGGTCTGGCTGACGGATGACGACGCGGTGGAGGCCTTCAGCGCCGCGCCGCTGTCGACCGACCCGTCCGCCCTGCGCAACGCCGCGATGGCCCGGCTGGCGGCGGCGATCCAGGACGGGCGCGACCACGAGGCGCTGCGGCTGACCACCCTGGCCGATCGGCTGGCGCGGCTGACCGCGCCGCAGCCGCCTTCGGAGGCCGCCCTGGCCGGAGCGACGGCCGACGGCTTCGACGGCGAGCGCGCCAAGCTGCTGATGACGGGCTTCGTCGACTGGCGGCCGACCAAGGCGGCGGTCGAGCACGAGACCGACCTGATGTTCCGCAGCATCTACCTGCTGGCCCTGGCCATGCTGCTGAAGCCCGAAAGCGTGCCGGCGCTGTTCAAGCGGCGGGTGATGCGCTTTCGCCGCGACTATCTGGGCGAGGACGACGCCGACGCCCTGGAGGCGGCCGAACGCACGACCGCCTACGCGTTGAAGGAGCTGGACGTCACGATCATGGACTTCAACGGGCCCGAGCCGCGCCCGGCGCGCAAGGTCCCGGCGCGCACCTGGCCGCCCCCGCGTCCCCCCTATCCGAGCCGGCGGCGCCTGGCCGCGTCCTAGCCGTTCCGGAGTCCGGAAGGCCTCACCCGAACGGCGGCTTCATCCTGTAGAAGCGCGCCTCGCCCAGCAGGTCGTAGACGCGGCGGATGCGGAAGGCCTCGGGGCGGGCCTCGGCGAGGTCGAACTCGGCCTGGCTGAGGCCGAACGGGGAGACCTCGCCCGAGAGGGTGGTCTTGACCACGATCAGGCGCGGAGTCTCGTCCAGGCCAAAGCCGATCACGTCGCAGCCGTCCGGGTCGCCGTCGCGGGAGGGACGGATCTTCGCCGCCAGGTCGGGGCGACCGCGATCGGACAGGCGGCGGGCCTCGAAGGCGATGATGCTGGAGACGCCCAGGCCCTTGAGGAAGCGATCGTCGGCCTCGCGCCCGCCCATGTCGAAGCGCTGGATCACCCGGATCAGGCGCTCGTCCATCGGCATCGGCCGGGGCGGCGCGGCCTCGATCAGGGGCACGGCCGGCGGGGCGGTGAACAGCGAGGCCGGGCGGACGGCGGCGCTGAGCAAGGCCGGCTTGGCGGCCAGCTGCTCCTCGACCGCTTCCAGCAACGCGGTGTCGTACGACCAGCGCGGCGGCTGGTCGCGCAGAATCGGCAGGCCGATCAGCGATAGCACCGCCGAGATCTCGCCCTGTTTCCAGGTAATCGGCATGTCGGACTTGCCGGTGACGAAGCGGACGGCGCGGTCGTGGGCGCTGCGATCGACGGGCTTGCCGGCGAGCGTCTTCTCCAGCTGGGCGACATAATCGCCCACCACCACGGCCAGATCAGCCCCCGTCCACTCGCGCCCCGATTCCCCCGTCATCGGACGATGATGCGTCACGACGGAGTGTTACGCCACAAGCTAGGGTAAACTTGGCTGTTTCATCGCGCCCGCCACGGCCATGGGCGCGTCCTGCACCGGCATCTGGTCGGCCTGCAGCTTGGCGGCCTCCATGGCGCGGCGCACGGTGGTCACCGGCGCGTCGGCGTCGACCTTGAAGGTCAGCACCGCGGTATGGGCCGGGTTCTCGCCGAGATTGGCGAAGCCCCCGGTCCGCTCGGCGTTGAAGGTCACGCCGTAGGTGCGGTTGGCCAGCACCCGGCACAGCAGGACGAAGGTCTTCTGGTCGCCCAGCAGCCGGGGCGTCTTCACGCAGTCCATCGGCTCGGCGCCCGGCGCGGCGGCGTAGTTCCAGGCGCTCGGCGACATCTGCTGGTCGAAGGCGGCCTTGAGGATCAGCACCCCCGGCGGCACGGTCTGGTCCTGGGCCGGATAGGTCGAGACCAGGTTCGGCGGCGAGGTCGGCGGCAGGATCAGGACGGGCGAGACGGTGTTGGGGCCTTCCGGAGCCGGCTTCGTCTGGGCGTGCGCGCCCGCGGCGGCCAGCACGGCGAAAGCGATCAGGACGGGAACCGAACGGCGGCGCGACATCTTTCCAAAGTGACCCTCAAGCGCGGCCTTCTCAAGGCGTCTTTACAGGCCTACATCGCCTTCATGACCGACAAACCCGAAGTTCCGGCCGATGAAACGCCGATGCAGCGCGCCCTGCGCCTGAAGAAGGCCGCCCAGGGCAAGCACGGCCACGGGGCCAAGGCCTCGACCGGCAAGATCGAGCGCTCCAGCGTCGCGGCCCCGACCGGCAAGTCCAGACCCTGGATGACCCGGTGACGATCCCCAAGGTCCTCGGCCGCGTCTCGTCCATCAACGTCCGCAAGGTCCTCTGGACCCTGGACGAGCTGGGCGTGGCCTATGAGCGCGAGGACTGGGGCCAGGGCTTCGCGCCCACCAGCGACCCGAAGTTCGTCGCGCTGAACCCCAACGCCCTGGTGCCGGTTCTGATCGATGAGCACGGCCCGGTCTGGGAAAGCAACGCGATCTGCCGCTACGTGGCGGCCGACACACCGCTGTTCCCGGCCGACCGCCGCCAACGGGCGCTGGTCGACCAGTGGATGGACTGGCAGTGCACCGAGCTGAACACCGCCTGGCGCTACGCCTTCGCCGGCCTGGTCCGCAAGACGCCCGGCTTCGACGATCCCAAGCAGATCGCGACCAGCGTCGCGGCGTGGAACACGGCCATGGGCCTGCTCGGCGCGCGGCTGGTGGACACCGGGGCCTATGTCGCGGGCGACACGTTCACCCTGGCCGATATCGTGCTGGGCCTGTCGGTCCATCGCTGGCTGTTCAGCCCGATCGAGCGCGAGGACTGGCCGACGCTCACCGCCTATTACGAGCGGCTGAGCCAGAGGCCGGCGTTCCGGACGTGGGCTGATCCGCGGGTTCCGTGATCGGCTCGGAGCCTTCCTGGGGCAGGCTCGAGATCGGCACGCCCGGCAGCAGCGGCTCGCCCGTCCACTCCCAGTGCCAGGGCTCGTAGGCGTAGTTGACGAAGCCGAACCGCGGCGCGTTCACGACCATCCAGCGATAGACCGACGAGCGCGCCATGACGAGCCGGTTGGCGTCGGCTGAACTGTCGGGTCTCGAGCCCGGCGCGGCGTCGATGACCACGTCCACGGCCAGGCCGGTGCGGTGGGCCGAGCAGATGGTGCGCCTCAAGCCCTGGCAGTTGTTGTCTCGCGCGCATCGCTGGGCGTCGGCGTCCGGGGCGCGGAAGCCCGAGAAGATCGTCAGCGACTCCGGCCGAGGCAAGACGCCCGCCGAACGCGCCTCGGCGACCATCCTCCGATAGGCCTCCAGCGCGCCCGGCGTCAGGCGGATGGCCTTGCCGCCATAGCTCTCCTTGGGACCGGCCTGGGCGAGACTGGCCTCGGGCGGCGCGCCGGGGCACATGCCCTCGCGGTTCACGCGCACGAACGGTCGCGCCAGATGCCAGCGGACCAGCATGACGCCGAACACCGCGGGGTCGACGACACCGGTCTGCCGCAGGCCATGCGCGCCCTGCCAGCGCGCCAGGGCCGAGGCGAAGCCGTTCGAGCCTGGGCCACAGGTCGTGCCGATCTCGGCGGCGATCCGTGGGGCGTAGATCTCCCATCCGGTCTCTGGCTTGCCGAACGGGGACCAGGCCAGGGTCGACAGCGAGGTGGCGTTGACGGCGGCGGCGGTGTCGGGGGCGTCGGTCCCATCGCAGGTCTCCGCCGCGCCAGCCAGCGGCGTTGGGGCCGACGGCGGGTCGATGGAGGTGAAGTGCTGCTCCGCCGGCGTCGCGTAGGCGGTCTCGTCGCGCGGCTGAGCGGGTCTTGAAGGGGCTCCGCCGCCGGGCCACGTCACCCATAGCCAGAACCCGCCGCCCGCCAGCGACAGAAGGCCAAGGCCCCAAAGCCATCGTCGCAGCGCCCTCAAGTCGATCCCCGCATTTGGCCTCGCGATCCCACGGAACTTCGCCATGGCTCAAGCCTTGAGACGGGGCAGTCGTTCCGTCTGGAGTTCTTATGACCGTCCTGGTTTCCCGTTTCGCCCTGATCGCCGTGCTGGCCCTGTCGGCCTGCGACGACAAGCCACCGGCCAAGCCCGCGCCGGCCAAGACGGTCCAGAAGTCCGCGCCCCCTCAGCCACCGGTCGTCGCCGCGCCGGCGGCTGTCGCGGCCAGCTCGCCGCTGGCCCAGACGATCAACGCCGCGACCTTCGATCCCGCCGCCACCGATCCCGAGGCGCGCCGCAATCTGCTGGTCCGCGTCCAGACCCTGCTGGACCGCGCCCATTTCTCGCCGGGCGTCATCGACGGTCGCGACGGTACGAACCTGACCCTGGCGATCAAGGCCTTCCAGACCTCCCGCAGCCTGACGGCCGACGGTCAGATCACGCAACAACTGATCGACACCCTGACCGCCGGAGACGCCGGGCCGGTGCTGGTCGACTACACGATCACCGCCCAGGACGAGGCCGGCCCGTTCTCGCCGCCGATCCCCAAGGACGACTACGAGGCGATGGCCAAGCTGCCGGCCCTCGACTACATGACCCCGCTCGAAATGCTGGCCGAACGCTTCCACATGGACGAGGCGCTGCTGCAGGCGCTGAATCCCGGCGTCGACTTCGGCGTCGCGGGGACGACGATCGTGGTGACGGCGGCCGGCGCCGATAGCCTGGATCGCAAGGTCGACCGCATCGAGATCGACAAGGCCCTGGGCCAGGTCCGCGCCTTCGACAAGGACGGCGCCCTGCTGGCGACCTATCCGGCGACGGTCGGCAGCACCGAGCGTCCCGCGCCGACCGGCGAATGGGCCGTGCGCACCCTGGCGCCCAGGCCGACCTACACCTACGACCCGTCGCGCCTGACGTTCGGCAAGCCCAAGGGCAAGCTGACCATCAAGGCGGGGCCGAACAACCCTGTCGGCTCGACCTGGATCGACCTGACCAAGGACACCTACGGCATCCACGGCACGCCCGATCCCAAGCTGGTCAACAAGCGCGCCTCGCACGGCTGCGTGCGCCTGACCAACTGGGACGCGGCCGAACTGGGCTCGGCCGTGAACAAGGGCGCCAAGGTGGTGTTCATGGGCGCGGAGGCGAGGGCGAGCTAGGACCCGAAACCCCGCCCTTCGACAAGCTCAGGGTGAGGTTTCTACTGACACGCGGCGACAGAGTAGTCCTCACCCTGAGCCCGTCGAAGGGCGAGGACGGCTCCCCAGTGGTTAGCTTTATTTCGGCTTGCGGAACTTCAGGATGAACTGATCCGTCTTCCCGCGAATGCTCGGGTCGAACACGCTCGCCGTATGCGGGTCGTCCTTGCTCGCCAGCAGCGGGCTCTCGGCCTCCAGCTTGAACCCGGCGGCCTCGACCTCGCTCTTCACCTGGGCGATGTCGATGCGGTGCAGGGCGTCCGGCGCCGTGGTCGCGCCAGACAGGGCCGCGTGGTCGATGACCAGGAAGACACCGCCCGGCTTCAGCGACTTGAAGATCTCGGCATTGGCCTTGGCCGCGGTGTCGACCGGGAACGGTTTCAGGTGCTGGTCGTGATAGTTCTGGACCGTGATCGCCACGTCGGCGCCGTCCGGCAGGTCCAGCGCGGTCATCGGACCGTTCAGCGGCTTGACGTTCGAGAGGGCCGCCGCGACCGTCTTCTGGTCTTCGCCGTACTGAGCCTTGAACTTGATGAACTCGGCGGGCTGGTAGGCATAGACACCGCCCTTGGGGCCGACGGCGGCCGACAGAATGCGGGTGAAATAGCCGCCGCCCATGATGTAGTCGATGACCGTGTCGCCCGGCTTGACCTCGGCCAGGGCCAGCACCTCGCCCGGATGGCGGGCGGCGTCGCGGGCGGTGTCGGCGGCCGGGCGCGACGGGTCGGCCAGGGCCTTCTCGACATTGGCGGGGACCTGGGCCAAAGCGCCGCCGCCGGCGCTGAACGCCCCGAAAGCCAGAACGCCGGCGAGTGCCGAAACCAAGTGCTTGCGAGCCATGGGCCGCCTCCCTCTTTGCTTAAATCGAACCTAGCAGCCCAGTCAGGGATGGCGAACGACGTTCTCGCGACGTTTCAGGCAGCTTTCGTCGAAAGCGGCTCTAGGCACGACCAAGCGCGCCCCGCATGATCGTCGGTAACAAATAATGGGCTGGGGAGGCTCGGATGAAGTGGATCCTGCGCGGGATCGGCGCCTTGCTGGCGCTCGTGGTGCTGGCGGCGGCGGGCTTGATCGTCATCGACCAGGCCAGCCTGCCCAAGGCCCCTGCCCGCCAGGCCCTGCTCGACAGGGCCAAGGCCTACGACGTCCGCATCCGTCGCGACGACTGGGGCGTGCCGCACGTGCTGGGCAAGACCGACGCCGACGCCGCCTTCGGTCTCGGCTACGCCCAGAGCGAGGACGACTTCGCCACCCTGCAGGACGTGGTGCTGGCCACCCGAGGCGTGCTGGCCCGCGACAAGGGCAAGACCGCCGCGCCGACCGACTATGTCACCGCCCTGCTCGACGTCTGGCCGACCACCAATGCTCACTATGGCGAGCTGCCGGCCGAGCTGCGCAAGATCATGGAGGCCTATGCCGACGGGGTCAGCGTCTATGCCGCCAAGCACCCGGAGAAGGTCAAGGCGGGCCTGCTGCCTCTGACCGGCCACGACATCGAAGCCGGCTTCGTCTTCAAGCAGCCGTTCTTCTACGGCCTGGACGGCGAGCTGAAGCGCCTCACGGCGCCGGACGCCCCGCCGCCGCCGGCCAAGGGATCGAACGGCCTGGCGACCGCGCCTTCGCGCAGCGCCGATGGGGCCACGCGGCTGCTGGTCAATTCGCACCAGCCCTATACCGGCCCGGTCGCCTGGTACGAGGCCGTGGTCGAGAGCGGCGAAGGCTGGCACGTGGCCGGCGGTTTCTTCCCCGGCGCGCCGTTCATGCTGCACGGCCACAACGCCAATCTGGGCTGGGCCAATACCGTCTCTAAGCCCGATCTCGTGGATATCTACCGCCTGACCCTCAACCCAGCGAACAAGAACCAGTACAGACTGGACGGCCAGTGGAAGGACTTCGACAAGCGCTACGTCACCCTGCGCGTGAAGCTGCTGGGCCCCATCGTGCTGCCGGTGAGGAAGGCCGTCCTGCGCTCGGCGCACGGACCGGTGCTGGAGACGGATCACGGCGTCTTCGCCATCCGCTACGCCGGCATGGGCGAGTGGCGCCAGCCGTTGCAGTACTGGCGGCTGAACCGCGCCCGCACCGTCGAGGAATGGCGCGCGGCCATCGCCACCCACGCCATCCCCAGCCTGAACTACGTCTATGCCGACAAGGCCGGGAACATCGGCTTCGTCCACAACGGCCAATACCCCAACCGCACCGTCGACGCCGACTGGAAGGGGATCCTTCCCGGCGACCGCTCGGACCTGATCTGGCGGGGCTACCGTCCGCCTGAGCAGATCCCACAGCTGTGGAATCCGAAGTCGGGCCTGGTGTTCAACTCCAACAACAGCCCGTTCCAGGCCAGCGAGGCGCCCGACAACCTCAAGCCCGAGGCCTTCCCGGCGTCGATGGGCCTGCAGACCAACATGACCAACCGCGCCTGGCGGGCGCTGGAGACCTTCGGGACCGACCATGCGATCACCGACGCCAGCTTCCGCGCCCACAAGTTCGACGTGACCTTCAGCGACCGCTCGTCGGTGATGGAGATGGTCCGCGAGGTCACCGCGATCGACCCCAAGGGCGACGCCGATCTCGCCAAGGCCCAGGCCATCCTGCGCGCCTGGGACAAGAAGGCCGACGTCCATGATCGCGGCGCGGCCCTGGCGGCGCTGATGACCCAGCCGATCCTGTTCGCCCGCTCGAACGGCGACCCGGCCCCGACGCCGCTGGCCAGCCTGCGGGCGGCGATCAAGCAGCTGAAGACCCACTTCGGCCGCCTCGATCCCGAATGGGGCCAGGTCAATCGTATCCGGCGCGGAAGCGTGGACCTGCCGATCGACGGGGCGGCCGACACCTATCGCTCGGTCTGGGGCAAGCCGGAGACGGACGGCACGACCACGGCCGACGGCGGCGACACCTTCATCATGTTCGTCACCTGGGACAAAGCCGGGATGCTGCGCTCGGAGAGCATCCACCAGTTCGGCTCGGCCACTCTCGACGCCGCCTCGCCGCACTATGCCGACCAGACGCCGCTGTTCGTGGCCATGAAGACCAAGCCGGTCTGGTTCACCGAGGAGCAGCTGAAAGGACACGTTAAGGTCGACTATCGCCCGATCGACCGTTAACTTTCAGAGCTAGACCGTTCAGGCGCCGTTCAGTTGGGAAACGGTTAGCTGGGCTTCACACGACGAAGCCTTCCTTGGTGGGGAAACCAAATGCGAAAGACCCTTGGCCTGATGGCCTTCTCCGTTGTCGCCATGGCCACGGCCGCTTCGGCCCAGGCGCCGAACTGGAACGGCGCGTACCAGGAGCCGCCGCGCGGCTCGTACCTGCAATCGTGCCGCGAGATCACGACCTTCAACGGCGAGGTCCACGCGCGCTGCAAGACCAGCCGCGGCGGCTGGGCCTGGGTCAGCGCCTATCTGCGCGACTGCAACAGCCAGGGCATGGCCAATGGCGACGGCAAGCTGATCTGCCAGAGCCTTGTCGGCTCGAACAACGGCGGCTGGAACAATGGCGGCTGGAACGGCGGCGGCGGTTGGAATAACGGCGGCGGCAATAATGGCGGCGGCAACAATGGCGGAGGCTGGAACAACGGCGGTGGCGGTCGCCCCGGCGGCTCGCGCGACGGCGTCGTGCTGTTCGAGGATCCCCAGTATCAGGGCCGTTCCTTCGAGGTGATCGGCGACATGCCCGACCTCGGCGCCGTCAAGTTCAACGACAAGGCCTCGTCGATCCAGATCGGCCGCGCCGGCGGTCGCTGGGAGATCTGCGAACACGCCAACTATCAGGGCCGCTGCAGCCGCCTGGACGCCGACCAGGCCATCCTGCCCCGCGAATGGAACGACGCGATCAGCTCGATCCGTCGCGTCCGCTAGGAGGTCACCGTCATGCGCAAGATCGCTTTCCTGATCGTCTGCGGCGCGGTCGCACTGGCCACCACCACGGTCGCCGTGGCGCAAGATCGCTACCAAGGCCGCGACGAGCGCTATGATCACCGGGACGACCGTCGCCATGACCGTTGGGACGATCGCCGTGACGGCCGCTGGGGTCCTGGCGGCGAGGTGGTGCTGTTCGAGCATGACGGCTTCCGCGGCGAGGCCCGCCCGCTGCGCGGCGACGTACCGGACCTGTCGCGCCTCGGTTTCAACGACCGCGTCTCGTCCATGCGCATCCGGCGCGGACCGTGGGAGTTCTGCGAGCACGCCTACTATCAGGGCAAGTGCTGGCGATACGACTACGATATGGCCAGCCTGCCCAGGAAGCAGAACGACCGTTACAGCTCGGTCCGCCGGGTGCGCTGATCCTTAAGCCGCGTTGGGCTCTTGAAGCTCGGCGCGGCCCACGGTTAAGGTCCGCCGCCTTCCAAGCCGGAGCTCTGATCTATGCGTAAGTTCGTCGTCCTCGCCGCCGCCGCGGCCGCTCTGCTGGTCTCGGCCTGCAACACCATCGAAGGCGCCGGTCGCGACGTCTCGTCGGCCGGCAAGGCCGTCGCAGGCGCCGCCCGCGACGCCAAGCACTAACCGCTAAGCGTCTTCCTCGCGCGAGGTCTCCGCGCCGATCGCCTGCTTCTCATGCGGCGCGACGGCGCTGTCCGACGCATGACGGACGGCGTGTTCGGCCTTGGAAGCGCCAACGCCCTCGCGTGGCGGCGTTTCCGGGCCGGGATCGGTTTCGGTTGGGCGTTCTGGCGTCATGGCGCGTCTCGTCTGCAATCCAGACGATTAACGCCGCCTCCCGACAACTGTTCCAGAGACGTCCGATCAAGGACTCACGGTCTCGGAACGCAGCTTCTGAAATAACGGGCGTTGACCAGAACCAGTGTACGAGCCGTCCGGATATCGTTTGCATCGTTTGATCGAGACAGATTTCACGGGGCGCCACGTTCTACCGGCGGCAAAAATCTACAAGATCTTACAGCAAGTTTGGACATAACGTCGCCGTGCGACGGCTGGTCGCCCTTTTCCCGCCGGATCCGAAAGCGCATATGAGCGGCATGTCAGAGTTCCAGTCCTCCGCACCGCCCATGCTCGTCGGCCTTACGCGCGGCGTGCGGCATCGCTGCCCCAACTGCGGCGAGGGCCGTCTGTATCGTGGCTATCTGAAGGTCGAGCCGGTGTGCGAGGCCTGCGGCCACGAACTGGGCAGCTATCCCGCCGACGACGGCCCGGCCTATTTCACCATCCTGCTGGTCGGCCATCTTGTCGTGGCCCCACTGCTGTTGTTTCCGGTGATCTGGGAGGGGCCGCCGCTGATCGTCGTGCCCGTCTGCCTGACGACGCTGGCCACCCTGACCCTGCTGCTGCTGCCGCGCGTCAAGGGCGCGGTGATCGGGGCGCTGTGGGCCATCCGCCTGCGCAAGGCCGAGGACACCCCAGCCTAGGCGGAACCAAACGGCGCGGAACCGACAAGCGCCGCCGCGAATTCCCGAAAGCAAGACCCTAGCGTCGCCGTGGTGGCGGACGCAGGCTTCAAGGACTTTCGGACCATGCTCGGCACGATCCTCATCATCATCCTGATCCTGGCTCTGATCGGCGCGCTGCCGACCTGGGGGCACAGTCGTTCGTGGGGCTATTTCCCCTCGGGCGGTCTGGGCCTGATCCTGATCATTCTCATCATCCTGGTTCTGCTCGGCCGCATCTAGCGCCTCTTTCGGAGAGCCGGGTCATCCATTCTGATGACCCGGTGGTTGCTCCGGAACGTCGTTCGCCTAAGCTCCCCTCCCAAATGGGAGGGGAGTTCACATGACGGCGACCGCCGACGCGACATCCGGAGCGCGCCTGTCGCCCGTGGCCCGCGCCAAGGCCATCCTGGGCGGCTCGGCCGGCAATCTGGTCGAATGGTACGACTGGTTCGCCTACGCCGCCTTCACCCTCTATTTCGCGCCCGCCTTCTTTCCCAAGGGCGACCAGACCGTGCAGCTGCTGCAGGCGGCGGCGGTCTTCTTCCTGGGTTTCGTGGCCCGGCCCATCGGCGCCTGGCTGATGGGGATGTACGCCGACCATTCTGGCCGTCGCGCCGCGCTGTCGGCGTCCGTGGCCCTGATGTGCGGCGGGGCGCTGATCATCGCCGTCACCCCCGACTTCGGGACCATCGGCCTGTGGGCCCCGGCCATCCTTCTGTTCGCGCGCGTGCTGCAGGGCCTGTCGGTCGGCGGCGAGTATGGCGCCAGCGCCACCTATATGAGCGAGATGGCCGGCAAGACCCGCCGCGGCTTCTGGTCCAGCTTCCACTACGTGACCCTGATCGCCGGGCAGCTTATCGCGCTGGGCGTGCTGATCGTGCTGCAACGGACCCTGGGCGAGGCCGAGCTGAAGGCCTGGGGCTGGCGCATCCCGTTCATCATCGGCGCGATCCTGGCCGTGGTGGTGTTCTGGATCCGTCGAGGCCTGGAGGAGAGCATCGCCTTCAAGCGCCCCGCCCAGCGCGAGGCCCTTTCGCGCGGCCAGGCAGCCAGCGCCGCGGTCTTCCTGGTGCTGACGGTGATCGCCGGCGTGTTGGGCGTCACCACGGGCCCCTTGGCCAAGCCCGGCCAGTATCTGGGCGCGCTGTTCCTGGTGCTGTTCTTCGTGTCGCTGATCGTACCGCTCGTGCGTCGCCATCCGCGCGAGAGCCTGCTGATCATGGGCCTGACGGCGGGCGGTTCGCTGACCTTCTATGTCTACACCACCTACATGCAGAAGTTCCTGGTCAACACGGCCGGCTTCAGCAAGGGGCAGGCCTCGGAGATCAGCGCGCTCAGCATGATCGGCTTCATGCTGGCCCAGCCCCTGGCCGGCTGGCTGTCGGACCGTTTGGGCCGCAAGCCGATGTTGATCCTGGCCTTCGGCGGCGGCGCCCTCACCATCTGGCCGATCATGACCGGCATCAGCCACGCGACCTCGGTGTCGAGCGCCCTGATTCTGATCCTGGCCGGCATGGCCTTCCAGTCCTGCTACACCTCGATCAGCGCCGTGGTGAAGGCCGAGATGTTCCCGGCCGAGATCCGCGCCCTGGGCGTGGCCCTGCCCTACGCCCTGGCCAACGTCCTGTTCGGCGGCACGGCCGAAATGGTCGCCCTGGCCTTCAAGCACGAGAAGATGGAGAGCACCTTCTATCTCTATGTCGCGGCGGTGATGACGGTCGGCCTGGTCTGCTCGCTCGTCCTGAAGGACACGATGCGCAACAGCCTGATCCACGAGGACTGAGCGTGGCGGCCGAAAGTGCGACACGGTTTCGGCGCCCGCCGCGCGTCAGACAAAGACTGAACCTGGTTTTCCGACTCTCGGTGTCCGTCTAGGCTTTCCCCATGCCGTTGCTCGACATCCTCGTCCTGACCGTCTTCGCCGCCTGCTGGCTGCTGTACGAGCCTCTGCTCAAGCGGTTGGGCGAAGGCGGCGGCGTGCTCAACACCGACATGACCGTCATCCGCCGCCGGTGGATGCAGGAGATGGCGGTGCGCGAGGTGGCCCTGCTGGACGGACAGCTGTTGGGCCACGCGATTAATTCGGCCAGCTTCTTCGCCTCGTCGAACCTTATCCTGATCGCCGCCGCCGCCGGGGTGCTGTTCGGCGGCGACAGCGCCTGGAAGAGCGTCGAGGGCCTGGCCGTGCTGGCCAAGACCTCGCCGATGATGTTTCAGATCAAGCTGGGCCTGGTGCTGGTGGCCCTGGCGCGCGGCCTGCTCGACTTCATCTGGGCGATCCGCCAGATGAACTACTGCCTGGCCGCCATCGGCGCCGCGCCGATGTGGGCGCCGGCCGCCGTGCTGGCCGAATACGCCGAAGCCGCCGGCGGCATCCTCAACCCCGCCCTGTCGGCCTTCAACGCTGGCGTTCGCGCCTACTACTTCGCCCTGGCGGCGGCCGTGTGGCTGCTGGGGCCCGCGCCCTTCCTGGTCGCCACCGTCGGAGCCATGAGCCTGCTGCTCTGGCGCCAACGCCGCAGCCGCGCCTCGATCGCCGTGCACAAGGTTCGCCAGATTCTGGAGCGCCAGCCGGTCGTCCACGGCCCGCATCTGGCCCATCTCGACGACGCGCCGCCGGAAGATCGAATTTAGAAGCTTGACCAGAGGAACGCGCGGTCAGCCACAGCGTTCTCCTCCCGCCCCCGAGGCCCAAGAACCAGTCCCAGAACGCAATAAGCCCCGCCGGTGACTAAGTCTCCGGCGGGGCTAATGGGAAGTCTTGTGGGTAGACCCCTATTACATACCTTAACCGGCCGCGCTTCGCAACCGGCCTGCTCCGGGAATCCGACATTTCGTCGTGATTTCGGGTTGCAACTTCCGCTATTGCAGAGCTTCCCTCAGATTCCCGCGACACAGCGCAAATATCGGACGCAAAGCCCAGCCAAAAGCTGAAGGCGTCGACCGATCTTCAATTCACAGAGTTCTCCAAAGAAGGATTGTTCATGCCCGCTCTAGTCCAGAAGTGAGCCCTAGGACATTGTCCTTTCGAAGTCACTTCATCGGGCAAGCAAACTACATTTCCAGAACGCCTCATTACGCCCAAATTGACCTGTGGATTTGGCGATCATTCTCCAGAGAGGCGAAGCGCGACGCGATCTCTGGACAGGAAGTCGACCCCATCCACGCCAGCTATCGTCAAAAGTGTTCGACTCAGATCCCCAGCGCCGACCAGATCGGCAGGGTCCTTTCACCCCACGCCCGCGCCTGGGATGTCAGCTCCGTCAGGTTGTCGTCGCCCTGAAGGGTCACGCCGTCCTTGATGATGTTCTGGTTCTGACCCTTGAGCACCGACCAGGCGAAATTGGCCCAATCCGCCGCGGTCCTGCCGCCGCTCTGCTTGCTGAGCCAGAAGAGCTGGCTGAAGCGCTGCGCCTGGATTCCGCCCCCCGTGACGGGCGAAGCGAAATAGACGATGTCGCCCACCGACAGCGAGCGACGGGCGATGGCCTTGTTCAACGCCAGGCAGCGGGTCTTGGCCTTGCTATAGTCCTGGGCCGGCGCCGCGGGCTGCACGACACCCAGGCCGAACAGGATGTTCAGGGCCGAACTCAGCTGAGCGAACGGAACGCCCTTGGCGGCGAGATGGGTCTCCAGCTCGAGAACCGTGTGCGGCTTGTGGTCCAGTAGCAGCTCATAAATCGGTTGGTAGATGTTATCGAGCAATCCAGCCTCGCCGAGGACGCCGCGCACCTTGGTGGGCAGATCGGCCTTGCCGGTCGTCAGAACAACCCGCTCCTCGCGCAGCGCCGCTATCTGCTCGTGACCGACCAGCGCGCGCACCCCGCGGATCCAATAGTCGCGACGGAACTGCTGGTTCACACAGTAGTCGCGCACCGTCTCGCGCAGCGAGACGTCCGGAACGCCGCGCATGAACTCCGTCTGCGCGGGCGTCATGTTCAGTTCGTAGAGATTGTCCAGCGTGTGGGCGGAGCTGGCGAAACCGACCTTCGCCTCGGTGAGCCAGTTCTCGATATCGGCGAAGTACATCGGGTTCCAGTCCCGGTTCATGTACTCGTGCGCCAGATACTTCCTGTCCTGCCCCTTGATCTGCTTCAGCCGCTCGACAGCGCCGGGATTGGCCTTGGCGTAGCCCGGCTCCAGCGCCAGGAACTGGTCGATGAAGCCGAGGGCCGCGTCGGTCTGGGCGATGATCCCCTGCCCTGGCGAGCCCATGACGTCGGCATGGCGCTTCATCAGGTGGCGCAGCGGCGCGAAGGCCGACCAGCCCGGAAGCGTGTTGTACGAGATGTAGAGCACGCCGCCCGGACGCAGCTTGCGGCGGATGAAATCGACCAGCACGCCGCGATTGCTGTCCGAGATCCAGGTCCAGATGCCGTGGAGGCCGATGAAGTCGAAATCCGGCAGGTCCTGGCGACCGCAGAACTCGGAGAAGGCCTCATCGTAAAGCTTGGCCTCGGCGCCCGAGAGGCGGACCATTTCCGACGCGAAGGCGGCCTGGGACGGGTTGAAGTCCGTGCCATACCAGTTGACGCTCGGCTGGGCGGCCGCATGGATCGAAACCGAGAGCCCTTGGCCGAAACCCAGTTCGCAGGCGTTCTCGATCTTCGGCGCGTGGCGACCGATCATCAGCAGCGGAAGACGGCAACGCAGCGGGTTCAGTTCGCCGTAATAGCCGAAGGTGTAGTTAACGTCCGTGACGTAGCCGGCATTCCATTCAGTCGACACAAGTCCCCCGCGCTGCTGGATGGTTTGATTAAATGCTGCTTTTGACGCCCTGGCCGCTCGGCGCAGCCTTTCCCCATGGTCGACGAACGCCGGAGCTCGCTATAGGTTCCCATTCGCACCGGACGTTGCAGCACCCTTGTCGATGAAATCCGATCTCCTTTCTGCCTGGCGACGCCTGCCCGCGCCTGTGCGTCGTGCGGCGCACCTGACGGCCGGAGCGCCACGGGCGCTGTATCTATCGGCGAGCAAAGCCATCGGCGACGCCACCGAAGCCTGGGTCGAGCACAGCGCGCAGGCGCGAGCGCGGCGACGGGCCCGACGACGAAACCTGTCCGCCAGCCCGCCTGTGACCATCGTCGGCTTCCACGGCGCCGTGCACGGTCTTGGCGAGGGCGCCCGAATGCTGGCGCGCGGCTTCGCCGATGCGGGCATGCCAGTCCGCGCCATCGATCTGTCGGCCGAGGTCGGCTTCCCGATCGATCTGCCCGTGGCGTTCCCCGCGCCGACGGCCGAGGAGCGCGGGGTGGTGATCTCGCACATCAACCCGCCGGAACTGCTGCGCTGGGCCCGTGACACCGGCGGCCGCCCGCTCGAGGGTCGCCGCCACGTCGGCTACTGGGCCTGGGAGTTGGAAGATGTTCCCGCCGATTGGGCGCCGGCCTTCGATCTGGTGGACGAGGTCTGGACGCCCTCGGCCTTCGCCGCCGACGCCATCCGCAAGATCGCCCCCGCGCGGGTGAAGGTCTCGCCGGCCCCCTACCCACTCTATCTGAACCCGCGCCCGACGCCCGACCGCGCCCGCTTCGACCTTCCGGACGACAAGGTCGTGGTCCTGATGGCCTTCGACCTGCGCTCGACGGCCCAGCGCAAGAACCCCTACGCCGCGTTGCGGGCGTTCCAGAAGGCGAAGGCCGGAAAGGCTCTGCTCGTTTGCAAGGTCGTGGGCGCGGACCTCTATCCGGAGACCTTCCAGGCCTTGTGGGACGATGTCGCCGCCGATCCGGCGATCCGGCTGATGACCGAGAACCTGTCGGCGGTGGACATGGCGCGCCTGACCGCCAGCAGCGACATCGTGCTGTCGCTGCATCGATCGGAGGGCTACGGCCTGTTGCTGGCCGAAGCCATCTGGCTGGGCAAGCCTACCCTGGCGACCGGCTGGTCGTCGAATGTCGAGTTCATGGACCCGGCCTCGAGCCAGCTCGTCGACTACACCCTGATCCCGGTCGAGGGCGACGGCGCGATCTACCGCGCGGGGCGCTGGGCGGACGCGGATGTCGAAGACGCCGCCGCCAAGCTGGCGCGCATGATCAAGGACGGCGCCTGGCGCGCCGAACTCGCGACGGCCACGGCGCGCAACCCTCACGTCTCGTTCGATCGCGATGCTTGGCTGGCGATGACGCGCGGGCTGCTACCGCTGACCTAGCTCTTCGGCGCGGTCTTGACCGGCGACTCGTCGCTCAGCGCGGGCAGGTCGTTGATCGACTGCGGCGGCTCGACCTTGTCGGCGGATACGGGGGCGGCCGGCAGATCCGACGACGGGGGCCGGATCGGCGTGGTGTCGCCGGCCTTCGGCTTCTTCGACTCCATCGGCAGGGCGATGTGGTCAAAGGTCTGGACGATCAGGTCCGTCGGCAGCATGCCCTTGTAGCGGACCTTCTTGAAGTGCCGCTCGGGATCGTAGGGCTGGACGCCCGGCGCCAAGTTGCCGACCTCCAGCGTGCCCACCTGGGCCAGCAGCTGCACGCGACCGACATATTCGTTGGCCCGGCCGCGGACGAAGTTCATCTGGGCGTTCTGGAGTTCGGCCTGAGCGTTCAGCACCTCGATGGTGCTGCGCAGGGCGAACCGCTCTTCTTCACGCACGCCATAGAAGGCGATCGTGTCGGCCTTCATTTCCGCTTCTTGCGAGACCAGCGCCTTGCGGGCGGCGACTAGGTTGTCCCAGTACTGCGAGACGCTGAACACCGCGTTGCGGCGGGCGTCGTCGATCAGCAGCTTGTCGCGGTTGTTTTCCTCGATCGACTGACGGACCGAGGAATTCAGCTGGCCGGCGGAGAACAGCGGCTGGCTGATGGTGACGCCGGCGGTGAGCGTGTCCTCACGGTTGGCCGACGCGCCGTTGTAGGACGTGATCGCCGCGTTGCGGTAGTCGGCTCGCGCGCTGACCGTAAACAGGCGCTGGGCGCGGGCCTCGGCGACGCCTTCGCGCGAGGCCTTCTCGGTATAGGCGGCCGCCAGCAGGGTCGGGTTGGACTGTTCGGCCTGGTTGAACGCCTCGTCTAGGCTGGCCGGCAGGCCGTCGATGTCCGGCTCGGGCTCGAGAGTCTCGGGCATGTGGCCGATCAGCGAGGCGTAGTAGGCCACGCTGACATTCAGCTGGGCCTGAGCATTGGCGACCTGGGTGGAGGCCCCGGCCAGGCGCGCCCTGGCCTGCTGGACGTCGGTCAGGGTGACCTGGCGAACGCTGTACTTGTCCTCGGTGTCCTGCAGCTGCTTGCGCAGCCAGGCTTCACCGCCCTGGGCGATGCGCAGCACCTCGCGGTCGCGACGGACGGAGACGTAGGCGTTGGTCACCCGGACCAGCAGATCCATCTCGATGCGGCGCAGGTTCTCGCGAGCCGCCCGGATCTGAGCCTCGACCCCCGCCAGGCGGGCGGCGTAGCGGCCGTTGGTGTACAGCGCCTGACTTAGGGTCAGCTGGCTGGACGGGGTAGTGGCCTGGAAGCCGCTGTCTCGCGTGGCGTTCTTGGCCCAGCTGTAGGTATCGGAGAACGAGGCGCTGGCCTGTAGGCCGTAGGCCGCGCGCGCCTGGGTGTAGTTCTCGTCCAGGGCGCGCATGGCGGCGCGCTGGGCCTGGATGTTCGGATTGCTCTGGTAGGCGGCGGCGATCGCGTCGGCCAGGGTCTCGGCGTGGGCGAGTTCGGCGCGACCGCTCACGGCCATGGCGATGGCCAGGGCAATGACGGACGAACGAACGGACAGGACTTTCGACAGCACTCGCGTTTCCTAGACTTGGGCGGAACTCACCGTAACCCGGCCTTCAACCCAAAATTTGTGGCTTAATCAAGAAGACGGCGGACCGTCTCCTCCCATGTGACATTCTTATCGCGCCAGAGATCGCGCGCGGCGCTCCCCAGTGACTTAGCCCGAACCTTGTCCGACGTCATGCGATCAAGCGCCTGCGCCAAGGCCTGGGGCGTAGGCTCGGCCACCGCGCCGGTGGCGTCGCTGACGATTTCCAGCAGGCCGCCGGAGTCGGTGACGGTCAGCACGGCCTTGCCCGAAGCGAAGGCCTCCATCGTGACGTAGCCGACGCTGTCCTCGTCGAAGGGCAGATAGGCGCAGGCCAGGGCGTCGTTGGCCCAACGGGCGATGTCGGCGCGCGGATGGAAGCCAAAGCGCAGGTCGACGCGGTCCTTCAGGTCCAGGTCCTCGACCAGCTTGGTCAGGCGGTCGGCATAGGCCTGGTTCTCCGGCGGACCGGCGATGACCAGGCGTGGGCCGTTCGGCAGCAGGGCCAGGGCCTCGATCAGCAGATGCTGACGCTTGCCCGCCGCCACCCGGCCGCCGGCGAAGATGTAGTCGCCATAGTCGCCGCCGGTGAACAGCTCACCGTCGTTCAGCGGCGGGTACAGAACCTCGCTGGACACGCCGTTGAACTTCATCAGGCGGTTCTGGGTGACCGGCGAGTTGCAGTAGATCTTCTTGCACTCAGCAAAACAGGCGTTGTCGGCCTGGCGGATCGCCGCCTTCACCGCCCTGCCCGTGTCGTCGAAGTCGAGGTGGCTCTGGCCGGCTTCGGACAGGTCATAGGCCTGGCGGAACTGGTGCAGCAGCCACAGCACCTTGTCCTGGTGCGGGATCAGATAGGCCGGAAACTTCAGGCCGATCACCCGGTCGACATTGTAGAGCCGCATGCCCTTGGAGATCAGCATCTCCTCGATCAGGCGTTCGGCGGGTTCCCAGGTGAACGGCACGCGCACCAGCTCGGACTGCACGCCGGGCGTGGCGTTCAGGCGGCGGACCAGATGGTCGGCCAGCTCTTCTGCGCCCCCGCGCTGGAAGGGAGCGGCGTTGTTGACGACCAAGACCTTCATGCGAGCACCTTCATGCGGTCAGCCGATCCACGACGGTGCTCCAGTCGATCTTCATCTCGGCCAGGCGGTTCAGCGAAGCGGTCCCCATCTTGGCGACGCCCTGCTTATCCGCGTGCAAGCGGTCGAACTGCTCGGCCAGGGCCCGGGGATCGGGCGCGCTGATCAGGCCGTTGCGGCCGTGCTCGACCAGTTCCAGCACGCCGCCGGAATCGGTCGTCGTGATGATCGGCTTGCGGGCGTGGGCCCCTTCCAGCGACGGGTAGCCGTAGCTGTCCTCGTCCTTGGGCAGGTAGGCGATGGCCAGCGCTTCCTTCAGCATTTCGGCCTTCTCGTCCTCGCTGATCCAGCGATCCTCGAGGATGACGCGATCCTGGACGCCCAGGTCCTTGGTCATCTGAACGAGCTGGCGGCCGTATTCCGCGCTCGAGGCCGTGCCGGCCAGGCGCAGCTTCACGCCGGTCTTCACGTGCTGCATGGCCTCGATCATCAACGCCTGGCGCTTGTGCGGCTCCAGGCGCGAGATGGCGACGATCTCGTCGCCATAGCCCGTGTGGGTGAAGCGCTCGGGCTGGTAGATCGGCGGATACAGCGGCGTGGCGTCCAGGCCGTTGAACGTCTTCAGGCGGTCGGCGACCACCTGGGAGTTGGTGAACACCGCCCGCGCTTCCGAGATCGCCCGCGTATCGAGCGCCCGCAGATTGTCGCGGATGGCGCGGTGATGAGCGTCGTCGGGCATGCCGCGATAAGGCGTGTCCCACAGGTCGTAGAAGGTGCGGATGTGGTGGATGAACCACAGCACCTTGTTGGGGTGATCGACCACATAGGCGGGCGGCCGGAAGCAGATCACCCGGTCGCACCATTGCGTCAGGTCCATCATCCGCCAGGCGGCGATCTGGTGCAGGATCTCGTTCGGATCATCGACGAACGGCAGATAGAACCGCTCGACCTCATGGCCGGCCTCGAGGAGCTTCTCCTCCAGCCATTCGACGATGAAGCGCGCCCCGCCGTTGATGAACGGCACGATCGAGGACAGCAGGACGATGCGCATGGCCTAGACCAGCACCTGATCCAGGGCGGCCACGACGCGGTCGATATCCGCTTCGGAGAGGCCCGCGTGGGTCGGCAGGTTCAGGCCGTCGGCGCCGCAAGCCTCGGCCTGGGTCAGGTCGCCGGTCGCGAGATGGGCATACGGCGGCATGATGTGCATCGGGTGAAACACCGGCCGGCTCTCGACGCCCAGGGCGTCCAGATCCTTGATCACCTGGTCGCGCGAGGTCGAGAGGCCCTCGCCCAGGCGTACGGTGTACATCCAGAACACATGGCGGCCGGTGTCGGCGACGTGCGGCTTGATCACCCGATTGCCCAGGCGGGCCAGCTTTTCCTCGTACCAGGCCACGACACGCTCGCGGGCGGTCAGGTGATGCTCGACGCGCTCCAGCTGGGCCAGGCCGATCGCGGCCTGGATGTTGGTCATGCGGTAGTTGAAGCCAACGACCGGGAACCAGTAGCGACGGTTCGGATCCATGCCCTGGCTGCGATAGAGGCGCATGGTCTTGGCCAGCTCATCGTCGTTCGTCGTGATCATCCCGCCTTCGCCGGTGGTGATGATCTTGTTGCCGAAGAAGCTGAAGGTCGCGCAATCGCCCAGCGAGCCGGACATCTTGCCTTTGTAGGTCGCGCCGACCGCCTCGGCCGCGTCCTCGATGACCATCAGGTTGTGCTTGCGGGCGATCTCCAGGATCGGATCCATGTCGGCTACCTGGCCGTACAGGTGGACCGGCATGATCGCCTTGGTGCGCGGCGTGATCTTGGCCTCGATCAGGGCCGGATCGACGTTGAAGGTGCGCGGGTCGTTGTCGACCAGCACCACCGTGCCGCCGCAATAGGTCACGGCGTTGCAGGAGGCGATGTAGGTCAGGCTGGGAATGATCACCTCGTCGCCCGGGCCGATGCCCATGGCCACCAGGGCCAGGTGCAGCGCCGTCGTGCCGTTGTTGCAGGTGATCGCGTGCTTGACGCCGCAATAGTCGGCGAAGGCCTTCTCGAAGTCGGTGATGAAGCGGCCGGCCGACGAGATCCACGTCGAGTCCATGCACTCCATGACGTAGTCGCGCTCGTTGCCGTCGAGGCTGGGGGCGGCGACGGAAATCCGCGGCAGGCTGGTCAAGAACGCTCTCCTTTGATCTGGGCCGGCACGCCGATCGCCACGACCGCGTCCGGAAGGTCACGCACCACGACGCCGCCGGCGCCCAGGATCGTGTCGGCGCCGATGCGCACGCCCGGGATCACCCGCGCGCCCACGCCAAGGAAGGCCCGCTCGCCGATGGTGACGCCGCCGGCCAGGGCCGAGGCGGGACCCACGTGGCAGGCCGCACCAAGGTCGCAGTCATGGTCGACGACCGCGCCCGTATTGACGATGGCCAGGTCGCCGATCCGGCTGTCGGCGTTGATCGCCACGCCCGCCATCACCGCCACGCCTTCGCCGATCCGCGCCGACGGCGAGATCACGGCCGAGGGGTGGATGGCGTTGACCAAGGTGAAGCCGAGCTCACGCGCTTTGACGCCAAGCTTCTGGCGCAGGCGGTTGGAGCCCAGCGCCACGAACAACTCGGAAAAGCCCTGCGCCTTCAGGCCTGGCAGTGCGAGGTCGTCGCCGACCACCGGAACGCCCAGCACCTCGCGCGGTGTCGGATCGGCGTCAACGATCACCGCCACGGTCTTGCCGGAGGCGCGCAGGCTCTCGATGACCACCTTGGCGTGGCCGCCGCCGCCGATGAGGACGACGCCGGCGCTCATCAGTTCCTGGACCGACGGGCGATGTCGGCCTCGACCATTTCGGCGATCAGCGCCTGCATGGTGATCTTGGGCTCCCAGCCCAGCTTTTCCTTGGCCTTGGCCGGATCGCCCAGCAGCAGCTCGACCTCGGCGGGTCGCAGGAACTTCGGATTGATGGTGACGTGATCCTGATAGTTCAGGCCGGCGGCGGCGAAGGCCACCTCGCACATCTCGCGCACCGTCCAGGTCTTGCCGGTGGCGACCACATAGTCGTCCGGCGTCTCCTGCTGCAGCATCAGCCACATGGCCTCGACATAGTCCTGGGCGTGGCCCCAGTCGCGCTTGGCGTCCAGGTTGCCCAGCTCGACGGTCTTCTGCTGGCCCAGCTTGATGGCCGCCACGGCGTCGGTGACCTTGCGGGTCACGAACTCGATGCCGCGCAGCGGGCTTTCGTGGTTGAACAGAATTCCGGCCGAGGCGTGCAGGCCGAAGCTCTCGCGATAGTTCACCGTCATCCAGTGGGCGTACAACTTGGCCACGGCGTACGGCGAGCGCGGATAGAAAGGCGTCTTCTCCGACTGCACCGGATGCTGCACCAGTCCGTACATCTCCGACGACGAGGCCTGGTAGAAGCGGGCCTGGGGGCATTCCAGCCGCACGGCTTCCAGCATGTTGGTGGTTCCCAGCCCGGTGACCGAACCAGTCAGGTGCGGCTGGTCCCACGAGGCGCCGACGAAGCTCTGGGCCGCCAGGTTGTAGACCTCGTCCGGCTGCAGGCGGCGCATCAGGCGCGACAGGCCGCCAGCGTCCAGCAGGTCGCCCAGTTCCAGGCGAACGTCATCATAGACGCCAATCCAGCGCAGGCGGTCGCCGATCACGTCGGCCGAGGCCGAGCGGCGCAGCATGCCGTGAACGGTGTAGCCCTTCTCCAGAAGAAGCTTGGCGAGATACGCCCCGTCCTGGCCGGTCACGCCGGTGATCAAAGCCGTCTTCGCCACTATCGACTCCAGTAAGAATGAAGGTGTCTGACTACACTATTGGAGACGATTGGAAAGCGGCCTTACGCCGCTTTCCAAAAAGCATGGGAAATCAGGCTGTTGAAATCCCGCCTCTATTCCTCGCGCATGGTGGTGCGCAGGGTGTCGCGCAGCGGCGAGAACAGGTACTGCAACACGGTGCGCTCGCCCGTCGGCACCACCACCTGGGCCGGCATGCCGGCCGTGATCTTGGTGCGGAACTCCTTCGGCAGCTGCTTGATGTCGACCCGTACGATGCCGAGGAAGTACACGGTCTTGCCTTCCGGATCGCTCAGGCGGTCGCGTGAGATCGACTCGATCTTGCCGTTCAGGATCGGGATCTTCCGCGAGTGGAACGCCGGCAGGCGCACCTCGGTGACCATGCCCGCGTGGACATTATCGACGTCGGTCGGCGCGAAGTGCGCCTGGATCACGAAGGCCTCGTCGTCGGGCGCGATATCGACCAGCGGCTCGCCGGGACGAACGACCGCGCCTTCGGTGAAGAAGCGCAGGTTCTGGGCGGTGCCGTTGACCGGCGAAACGACGTTAATCCGGCGCTGGGCATCCGAAGCCACGACTTCGCGCTCAGTCACTTCCGCCAGCTTCACGCGCGTTTCGCTGATGCTCTGGCTGACTTCCTCGAAGAACTGCTGCTTGATCTGGCGGATCTTCAGCTGGGTTTCACCCGCGCCTTGGACGGCCTTGGCGCGGTCGGCGGTCAGGCGACCGATCGACCCCGACAGCGAGGCTTCCTCGCGCTCAAGCGCCAGCAGGCGCGGCCGCGGCACCAGACCCTTGTCGTAGATCTTGCGCAGGTCGCCCAGCTCATCCTTGATGAAACCCAGTTGATCCTTCAGGCCCTGGGTCTGCCGTTCGATGCCTTCGATCTCGCTTTGATACTGGGCGCGCTGGGCGTTCATCAGGTCGACCTGACCCGAGATCGTCTGACGGCGCTCGATGAACTGAGCCTGTTCGTCGGCTATGGCGCGGGCGACCATCGGATCGGCGCGCTGGCTGAGCAGGTCGGCCGGGAAACTGATCGACGGACGCTGATCGCGTTCGGCCAGCAGGCGGGCCTCCATGGCCTTCAGGGCCACGAACTGGTTCTTGGTGATGCCCGCGGCGGCATTGGCCTGGGTCGGGTCGAGTTCGAACAGGACCTGACCGGCCTTCACCTTCTCGCCCTCGCGCACGAGGATCTTGCGGAGCATGCCGCCTTCCAGGTGCTGGATGGTCTTGCGGTTGCCCTCGGCGGAGATCACGCCATTGGCGATCACGGCGCTGTCCAGCGGGGCGAACGCCGCCCAGCCCAGCACACCGACGAAGGTGAGCGCGATAATCCCGTAGCCGATGCGGGCCACGGTTTTGTAGTTGTCCGTCGGACGCTGGATCTTGGGGGGCTTCATCTGGTTTTCGGCCTATGGGCGCGCCCGGGGGACGGCCTCTGGATAAGGAACGTACGGACGGATTAGTTGGCGCGGAGCGGCGCCGGCGTCGGAGCCTGCGGCGGCGCGGCTCCGGTCAGCTTGGCCAGCATGACGTCACGTTCGCCGAAGTCGGCGATGACACCCTGGTTGATAACCATGATGTAGTCGGCCTGGCCCAGCAGGTTCACCTTGTGAGTGGCGAAGATCACCGTGCGCTTGGCCGCCTTCAGAGCGTTCATGGCCTGCATGAGCGCGATCTCGCCTGCCTGGTCCAGGCTTGCGTTCGGTTCGTCGAGCACAAGCAGGGCCGGCATGCGGAAGACGGCGCGGGCCATGGCGAGACGCTGGCGTTGCCCCCCCGAAAGCGAGGTTCCGCCTTCGCCAATCGGCGTGTCGTAGCCCATAGGCAGAGTCTGGATCATCTCGTGGACGCCGGCGAGCATCGCGGCGTCGATCACCTCTTGAGATTCGTACTCGGTGAAGCGGGCGATATTCTGGGCCACGGTTCCGGAGAACAGTTCGATGTCCTGCGGCAGATAACCGATGTGCCGCCCTAACTTCTCCGGGTCCCACTGCTTGATGTCGTAGCCATCCAGACGGATGACGCCGGCCGCGCATGGCCAGACGCCGACGATGCCCCGCAGCAGCGACGACTTGCCGGCCGCGCTGGGACCGACAAGCGCGACCGCCGTCCCCGCGTCGACGCGGAAGCTGGCCTGGCGCATGGTCGGCTGTTGCGCGCCGGGCGGCACGATCGAAGCGGCTTCGGCCGAGAGCACGCCGCGCGGCTCGGGCAGCGACATGTGGTCTTCGGTGCTCTTCTCGGCGCGCAGCATCGTCTGCACCCGATCCCAGGCCCCGCGCGCGCCGATCAGGTTCTTCCACTGACCCACCGCGCCCTCGATCGGGGCCAGGGCGCGACCGACCAGGATCGAGCCGGCGATCATCGAGCCGGCCGAGATCTTGCCTTGGATGGCCAGATAGGCGCCGCCGCCCAGGATCAGGGTCTGGACCACCTGGCGGAACACCTTGATGCCCGACATCACCGCGCCGCCGGCGTCGCTGGCGGCGGCCTGCCAGGCCACCTGCTCGTCGCGACGCACGCGCCAGCGCGCCTGCAGGCCGCCCCACATGCCCATGGCCTTCATGACCTCGGCGTTGCGAAGCGTCGAGCCCGCGTCGTTCTGGGCGGCGATCGAGGCCATGGTGGCCATCTGCACGGGATTCTTGGTGGCGTTGTCGTTCATCACGGCCAGGCCGAAGATGATGATGCAGCTGACGATCGCCAGGATGCCGAAGAATGGATGGAGCATCCAGGACACGATGATGAACACCGGCGTCCACGGCGCGTCGCAGAACGCGATCAGCCCGCCCGTCATGAATTCCCGCACCTGGTCCATGTCGCGGAACGCCTGGCCGCCGCCGCCGCGGCGAGTCAGCGTCGAGTCCAGCACGGCCTTGAAGATCGGGTCGCGCGCCGCGCTGTCGAACTTCAGGCCGCCCCGCACCAGCACCTGGGTGCGCAGGGCCTCCAGCAGGCCATAGACGATGAACAGGAAGATGCAGATCAGCGTCAGGACCACCAGGGTGGCGACGTTGCGGCTGGACAGCACGCGATCATAGACCTGCAGCATGTAGAGCGGGCTGACCAGCGCCAGAATATTGATGAAGAAGCTGAAGACCATGGCGGTGATCACCGCCGGCTTCGCGACCAATACGGCCTGGTCAAGAACGGTCGGCTTGGCGCCGGTGCGATTGAACATTTCGAGCCTTCGAGAGGCCACGCTCCGAGGCGGGGCTTTGTACAGTAACAACTGAGGTCGCGTCTCGACCACGAAATTGTGGCGGAAAAAGAGCCTCTAGCTCGGGGCGCCGGCCCTGCGCAAGAGTAACGGCATCCCCCTACCAACTCGACCGATAAACAAACGCGCCGCCCCGGTCTCCCGGGACGGCGCGAAATGCATCCAAGCCGCCGGCCGAGCGAACTCGACCGGCGTATCGGATATTAGGCCAGCGTCAGCGTGTGCGTGCCGGCGCCCGCAGCGGTCGAGAAGTCCACCAAGCCGGTGAGCTTCACGACAACGTCGGTGGCCTGGATCGTGTTGGCAGCGCTGTTGTCTTCCACGACGTAGGTGGCGCCGTTGTATTGGAACCACTTGACGATGCCGTTCGTCGAACCGTCGCCAGCGGCGACGGCGTCGAGGATCGCCGCCAAGCTGCCGAAGGTGCTCACGTCGAACTTGGTCGAGGTGAACACTTCCGTGCCTTGGTTCTTCAGCGCGAGCGCGTCACCCGACGCGAAGTCGGTGATCGTCGTGTGAGCCGCGGCGGTAGCGCCCGAACCGATGATGCCCAGGTTAGCGCCGACATCGACGGTATCCTTGCCACCACCGGTGGTGACGGTGATCGCGGCGTTCACGCCGTGGTCGGCGACGATGATGTTGTCGGCACCCGAACCACCCTTGATCGCCAGGCCGGCAGTGGCGATGCCGGCGTTGAGGGTCGCGATCTTGACGCCGCCCGAGGTCGCCGAAGCGTCGATCAGGCTGAGGCCGTTGGCGCCGGCGGTGCCGAACGCGGTGTTGAAGGCGATGTCAGCACCTTGCGAACCGGTGACGACCAGCGAGCGAGCATCGGCGTCGTTCAGAACGATTTTGTTCAGGTTGACGCCAGCGGCCGAGCCCGAAGCGACGTTCACCGTTTCGATGCCGGCGAAGCGGACGATGCCCGCATCGACGGTCGTCGGCGACGTGGCGGTACCGGTGGTCGTGGCGTTGAAGCTGATGCTGTAGGCATCAGCCGTGCCAGTCACGCCGGTGAAGCCCAGGGTAGCGTCCGAACCAGCGGCCGCGCCGGTGACCGCCAGGGTCTGAGCGGTGGTCACGCTAGCGTAGTTGCCCACGCCCGTACCGCCATTCAGTTCCAGCGACTGAACGGTCGAGCCGGTCAGCAGCGCAACGTCGAACGTGGTGCCGCCGGTGTTCGACAGGTTCACGATTTCGAAGTTCTTGAACATCGAAGCGTTACCGACCGAGATCAGGCCCGAAGCGACCGAGTCGACACCCTCGCCGCCGTCAACGACCGTGGTCGCCGAGGTGGTGACCGCGCCGGCGGCGCCTTGCAGCAGGCGGTCGTTGCCGGCGCCGAGGACGATCGACGAACCGGTGATCAGAGCGCCAACCAGCGTGACGCTATCAACGCCAGCGCCGCCGACATACGAGACCATCTTCGTGGCGTCGATCGAAACCGTCGTCGCGCCGGTGGCGCCCGAGGTGTCGATCTTCGTCAGCGTGGTGATGGCGTTCGCCGTCGTGTTGGTGAAGCCGCCAGCGCCGGTGACCGTGATGGTCTTCAGGCCGGTCATGCCCGACACGCCAGCGATCGTCAGGAGCTTGGAGCCCGAAACGGTCAGAGTGGTCAGGTTGGCGTCAGCGAAGCTCGCCAGAGTCGCGGCCGCCGTGGCGTTCACGGTCAGCGCGGTGATTTCGGCGTTGGTGTCCGTCACAGCGTTGGTCGTGCCGCCCGACAGATTCAGCGTCAGGGCCTTCGAGGTCGTGGGGTTGGTCGTCAGAGCGTTGATCACCACACCCGACGAGCCGTTCAGCGTGAGGCTGGTCAGCGCGTTCGAGTTGATCGTGGTGCTCGTGCCGTTGCCCAGGGTGACGCTGGCGATCTTGCCGGCGGCCGAGGTCGAGGAGGCGTTGACGTCGTTGATCGTCACGGCGCCGGCGTTCACGCCGATCTTACCGGCGACGCCTTGGGTCACAACAGCGCTACCGCCGACCAGCGAACCGTTGGGGTCCGCGGAAGTCAGGTCAGTCACGTTGCCGGTGCTGGTCGAGCTGACAGTCACAGCGCTACCGGCGGCGGCGCCGCTGGTCCAGCCGGTGAAGGTGCCCGAATAGGTGCCCGTAGCCCCGCCGCCGCCCGTGGTGGCGCCGTTCGCCAGGTTGGCGAACGCAGCAGCCAGTTGGGCCGTGGAGGTGGCGCCGGTCGAGGTGTAGGTCAGGCCAGCAATCGTCACCGTCTGACCAGCGGTCAGGGCAGTGCCGAAGGTGAACACGGTGTTCTCGACAGCGCCATTGACGCCGGTGACGGCAGCGGCTTGGTTCACGGTCACGGCCGTGGTGGCCGAGGTGCCGGTCACCGTCACAGCGCTTTGGTTGACGGCGAAGTTCGTGCCGTCGGTCAAAGCCGCGGTGGTGTTGGCCGCAGTGATGCCGGTGGCTTCCGTCACGGTGACCGAGGTGCCACCCTTGACGGTGATGGCGCCCATGGCCGTGTTAGCACCGTCGGCGTAAGAGCCGGTGGTGCTGATGGTCACGGCGCCGGAGGCTTGCGTGGTCGAACCGACGTCGATCGTGCCGGTGGTTTCGCCCGTGGCGGTCACGGTGACGTTGGAGCCGCCTTGGACCGACAGAGCGTTCGCAGCAACGCTGGCGGCCGTCAGGTTGACAGCCGTGGTGCCGGCGGCCGTGACGGTTTGACCCGCGGCCGGAGCAGCCAGAACGATGTTGGCCGTTTGCAGGCCGGTCCAGGTCGACGTATCGACGGCGCCCGCATTGAGGCCCGTGACCGACGTCAGGTTGAGAGTTTCGACGTTCTTCACGGTGAGGAGCGAGGTGGCGAGCGTCGCGCCAACCGAGTCGGCCAGGTTCAGGACGTCAACGCCAGCGCCGCCGTCGATGCTGTCGAGCAGCGTAACGTTGTTGGCAGCGGCGGTCGTGGTGCCGTTGATGGTGTCATTGTTGCCCGTACCGACGATGGGGTCGACGCCGACCGTCAGATTGTAGGTCGAACCGACGAGGCCGCCCGAGGTGGGGTAGTTCGTCAGGATGTTCACGCCAGCGGCGTTATCGGTCGACAGGGTGCCGTCCGACAGATCGTTGATCATGGCGGTGGTGGCGTTGGCGTAACCGCCCAGGCCGTTCACCGTGGCGACGTTCAGAACTTCACCGATCAGAGCGGCCTTGACGGCCAGATTGATGTCCGCTTCGGCGGTGTAGCCGGTGTTGGCCTTCACGAAAGCGGTCAGGTAGTCGATGTTGGCCTGACGGGTCAGGTAGGCGACGGCGCCCGCGACGTCGACGCCAGCGGCGGTGGCGACAGCGTTGCCGATGATCTTGTCATAGGCGGCAGCGACGGCTTGAGCGTAGGTGACGGTCGCGGTCGCGGTGTCGCCGTAAGCGGCCTTGAACGCGGCGGCGCCTTCACCCGTGCCGGTGGCCAGGTTGATCGAGAAGTTGATGAAGCGGTTTTCTTGGCTGAACTTCGCGAAGTAGGCGTCGTTCAGGTCGTTGGCGTTGGTGGTCGAGTTGACCAGGTAAGCCAGACCAGCGGCGCTCGGGGCGCGGTTGGTGAAGAACTGGTAGGCCTCGATGGCGACGGCCGTCGTGCTGTTGACCAGCTTCAGGGTGTTGGTCAGGGCGACCGTGTCGGTGATGCCCCCGGTTTGCGATTGAGTCGCATACGCGTCGAGCGTCAGCGTGGTGGCAAGGTCAGGCCCCTTGCCGAGGTTGGCGTTGGTGTACGCCGTGACCAGTTGGTCTTTCGTATAAGCCATTTGGCTCGTCTCCCAAAAAATTCCCACACCCCCTGCGACCGATCGGCGCGCATGAGAGCAGCGAAGGCTATAGAGCAAACGTCATACGTCGACAATAGCCGAAATTCAGCCGTACAGCATTTTCCTAACCGGTACAGCGAATTCCTATATAGCGTTCCTTGTACCCCCCGCCCGAACGCGGTATATGGGAGCGTGATTTATTCGTCGGGGAGGCGAGCGCGCACTCGCGCGGACCGCCCCGAACGACCCGTGAGGCGTTATAATGTATGGTAATCCGCAACGACGCAGCGCCACGGAGGTCCAGGACCTTCGCCGCGAAGGCGGTCGCTGGCTGAAGGAGCAGCGCGAGACCGCTGGCCTCTCGCAGCGTCAGCTCGCCGCCAAGGTGGGCGCCGACTACTATACTTTCATCTCCCAGCTGGAGACAGGTCGCGGACGGATTCCGCCGGACCGCTACAGGGACTGGGCGATGGCTCTGGGGGTTCCGGAGAAGACTTTCGTTCGAGAGCTGCTCCGCTTCTACGACCCGATCACCTACGAAATCCTGTTCAGCGAAGCCTAGTTCGATTAATGTGGGCCGTCGGCATGAGAGCCGGCGCTCGCCTTAGGCGTGGGGAAACATCCACCGCATGGCCGCACAGGTCCTTTCGTTCTTCCAGCGTTCGCCGCGTCACGCGCCGAAACCGGCTGACTGGAGCCAGCAGGAGCTGGCCGAGTTCTACCGCGTCGAGAGCGCCCTGATCCGCGCCGGCATCCGCGTCGGCACCGATCGCGGCATGAGCGACGAGAACGAGCCGTGGTTCTGCTTCTATCGCTCTGACGACGGCGAGGTGGTGATCCACTTCGCGCGCATCGATGGCGAGTACATCATCGCCGGCCCCGCCTATGAAGAGATCGCCCGCGGCTTCGACTTCTCGGGCCTGGTGCGCAACATGGTGGCGCGCCACCCGCTGATCCGGCGCGCGGATAGCGGCAGCAACATCTCGGTCCACCCCGCCGCCCTGCTGGTGGCCGTGGTCGGCACCGCCTTCTTCAAGACGGGCGAGGCCCGCGCGGCCGAGGCTGGGTCCAGCAACGCCCAGCCCAATCACAGCCGCCCCGCCCTGCTGTCGTCCAGTTCGAACGCAGGCCTCACCAGCGGCGTCGCGCCCATGTCGACGCCGACGCCGAGCTACGACACCGCCCAGCTGCCGGCCAATCAGGCCGTGCTGATCCTGGCGGCCGCGCTGCTGGCTTCGGACTATGGCCTCGACACGACCAGCCTGGACCCGGCCGCGCGCGGCGCGATCTCGGCGGCCGCCGCGGCGCTGGACTTCGGGCCCGTCCCGACTCCGTCCCACGGCGTAGAAGGCGGCTTCACCCCCACGGCGGCCAGCCACGCCACCATGATGGTCGACAACACGCCGGCCCAGACCGTGTCCTCGGTGCTGTCGCTGGTGGCGCTGCTCTCGACCCTGCCCCAACTCGCGGAAGGCTCGGCCGCGGCCAACGCCCTGCTGACCGTGACCACCGACGCGGTTCATCGCGACCTGGTTCTGGCCGCGCCGCTGCCGTCGAACGATGACGGCAACTGGGCCCTGGACGTACGTCTGGGCCTGGGCCTGAACGGCCTGCCTTCCGTCGAGGCGGTTCAGCTGGTCCGCGGCATCATCGGCGACACCGGCGGGCAGAAGATTTCGGTCGTCGAGGTCAGCAAGCTGCCCGGCATCCTGGCCGATCTCGTCGCCAAGGGCGATCATCACATCGTCTCGCCGCCGCCCACGCCGCAGCCCACGCCGCAGCCGCCCCCGATCGACGATCCGGATTCGCCGCCGGTCGGCGACGGGTCGACGTCGACGCCGGACTCGAGCCAGCCCGAGGCCCCTCTGACGCCCGGCAATCCGACGCCGCCCGCGCCCACCTACGCCACGCCCAGCCTGGTGAAGGAGTTCATCGACTACTTCATCGCGCACACGAGCAATGTCGAGGTGATGGTGAAGGGCGCGGATATTGTCATGTTCGACGCGCGGGTGCTGCACGACGTCGGTTCGGTCGTCCACCTGGACAGCATGACCTTCCACTTCGACGATGGCAGCTCGATCAGCCTCGTGGGCGATCATTCGTCCTTCCTGCACGGCGGGATTCTGGTCTAGACGAAACGCCTGGAGCGTCCGCTCCGGATGTCGCGAGATCAGAGGAACGACGGCCTTTCGCGGGTCGCGTTCGGGAAGGACTGCCTTGAGGCCCGCACGCCTGGACCTGGCGATTAGTTCCGCCATGCGCGCTCCCGCAATGGAAACGCCGGAGACTTCGCCGTCCCCACCCGTGGGCCCGCCGCCGCGCCGCCGCTTCGGCTTCGCCCGGCGGCTGCTGGGGCCGGTGCTGTCGCCTGTCGCCAACTATGCGCGTCGCTATCTTCAGGCCAGCGTCGAGCATGAGCTGCGCGAGGCGCGCGGCCACCTGAACGCGCTGTCGGCCGATCTGGACGCGACGCGCGGCCACCTCGACACGCTGTCGGCCGATTTGCGGGCGGTCAACCTGCGACTGGACCAGACGCACGCCCTGTTGCACATGGCGCTCAAGCAGAGCGATGAGGCCACCCGGGCGCTGTCGGCCCATCTTTCACGGCTGGAGCCGCCGCTGGCGCGCCTGGAAATGCGCGGCGACCAGTTCGGGTCGGAGCTGGCCCGTCTGCCCGGCCTGTTCGGCCCGCGCTTCGACGAGCTGGAGATCAAGGCCCGACCGCTGATCCACTACGACGCCGAGTCGACCGCCATCCGCATGCGCGACGGCTACATCCTGGCCCCGACCGCCCTCCCCACCTTCGTGACGATGCTGGCCAACGCCACCAGCCGTGGCCTGGAGCCCGGCACCGGCGACGTCCTGCGTCGCCTGGTCCAGCCGGGCATGGTCGTCGCCGATGTCGGCGCCAATATCGGCCTGCTTACTCTGATCATGGCGTGGGCCGCTGGCCCAACCGGCAAGGTCATCGCCTTCGAGCCGGAAGCGATCCCGCGCGCGAACCTCGAAAAGATGCGCCACCTCAATGGCCTGTCCTGGGTCGACGTCCGCGACCAGGCCGTGGGCGCCAAGGCGGGCCAGCTGACCTTCCACGTCAGCGACATCATCGGCCACAGCTCGCTCTACGCCTTGCCCGAAACCGAGGGCTCGCGCGAGATCCAGGTCGATGTCGTGCGCCTGGACGCGGTGGCGCCGAGCCAGCGCATGGACGTGGTCAAGATCGACGTCGAGGGCGCCGAGCTGGACGTGCTGGCCGGCATGTCGGGCCTGATCGCCGAGAACAAGGACCTGGCCATCGTCGCCGAGTTCGGCCCCGAGCACCTCAAGCGCGTCGGCCAGACCCCGGCCCAATGGTTCAAGGCCTTCGCCGACGCCGGCTTCAAGGCCTACATCATCGACGAGACGACGGGCGCGGCCGAGCCGACCAACGCCAAGGCCGCCACCAAGGTGGTCTCGGCCAACATCGCCTTCGTGCGCGCCGGCCGCGACGCCGAGAAGCGTCTGCTGCGGCGCTAAGGACCTCGCCCATGAAGATCTGCTGGGTGACGCCCTTCGTCCTGCGCTCGTCGATCGGTCGCGTCGGCGCCGAGGTGTCCAAGGCCCTGGCCCTGCGAGGCCACCAGGTCGAAATCCTGCGCTGCGAGGACAAGGACGACCCGGCCGAGCCGCTGCACCCGACCGCCCTGCGCGTGCATCACTGGCGGTCCTACGACCTCTCGCGCCTGCGGACCGAGTTCGACGTGGTGGTGGTCAATATCGGCGACAACTATCCCTTCCACGCCGGCGTGTTCGCGATCCTGGACTCCGCGCCGTGCCTGGGGATCTTCCACGACTTCTACATCTACAACCTGTTCTCGGGCTGGCTGCACTACAACGGCCTGGACTATCGCCGGCACGACGCCGAGATCGTCGGGACCTATGGCGAGGCGGCCCTGCCGCACGCCGTGGCCGTCCGCTCGGGCCAGATGCTGGACATGGGCGAGATCGCCCAGCATCTGCCGATGACCGAATGGCTGGCCGGCCGCTGCGAGGCCGCCCTGGCTCACGCCCAGTTCTACGCCTCCAAGCTGGAGGCCGTCGTCCAAGGCCCGGTCGCCGTGACGCCGCTGTGCTGCCCCGATCGCGCCACCCCGCCGGGGCCGCCGAAGGCCAAGAGCCAGCTGACGATCACCACGGTCGGCGTGATGAACCCCAACAAGCGCGTCGACGATGTGATCCGCGCCATCGGGGGCTCCGACGCCTTGAAGGCGTGCGTCTATCGCCTGGTGGGACCGATCTCTGATGCGGAGCGCGCCAAGCTGGAGGCCGCCGCCGCCGAGGTCGGGTTCGACAATTTGGTCATCGACGGCGCGGTCGACGACGACACCCTGGACCGCCGCCTCGACGAGGCCGACATCATGGTCGCCCTGCGCAAGCCGGTGCTGGAAGGCGCCTCGGGCTCGGCCTGCGAGGGCATGCTCAGCGGCCGCCCGACCGTGGTCGCCCGCGCCGGCTTCTACGGCGAGCTGCCCGATGACCTGGTCTTCAAGATCGACGGCGAGATCGTGGTCGAGGAGTTGCGCGACGTGCTCGAGCGCCTGGTCGCCGATGAAGCCCTGCGCCGCGAGACCGGCAAGGCCGCCCGCGCCTGGGCGCTGGCCAACCTCAACGCCGCCCGCTACGCCGAGGCCATCGAGGGCCTGGCCCAGGCCCAGGTCACCAGTCGCCCTCTGCTGGCCGTCGGCCGCCGCATCGGCGGCGAGCTGACCGCCATGGGCCTGGCCGACACCGACCCCGCCGCCGCCCGCATCGGCGCGACGCTGCAAAAGCTGTTCGCGCCGCTCCCGATCTAGGCGCTCCGGCTCGCCGGCGGCGCGCAATAGCGGTCGAGGAAGGCCTGGTGCGGCGGCAGCCGGGCCACCATGCCGTCGATGTTGCGCTTGAGGTCCTCCAGCGCGCCCTTCAACTGCTGAGCCGGCATCAGCCGACCCATGTGGTGATAGGTCTGAGGCTGGATCCGCTGGCCCAGCAGAACCTGTAGCCAGGAGTCGACCTGGAACAGCTCTCCCGGTGCCTGGTAGACCTGAGCGCTTTGGCGGAAGAGCTCGATGCGCTGGGACAGGCTGTCGGGGATCTCCATCTCGCGCACGCGATCCCAGAACGGACTGTCGGTCCGCTCGGTCGCCTTGTAGTGCAGGATGATGAAATCGCGGATCTTCTCCAGCTCGTCATTGGCCTGGCGGTTGTAGCGATCGACCGCCGCCTGGCTGATCCCGGCGAAGGGGAACAGCTGCATCAGCCGCGTCACGCCGATCATGATCAGGTGGATCGAGGTCGACTCCAGCGGCTCGACGAAGCCGCTCGCCAGGCCCAGGGCCACGACGTTCTTGTCCCAGGTCTTGCGGCGACGGCCCGTGCGATAGCGGATCAGTCGCGGCTCGATCAGGGTCTCGCCCTCGATCTCGCCCATCAACTTCGCGCGCGCATCGTCGTCGGACATGAAGTCGCTGCAGTAGACGAGGCCATTGCCGACCCGGTGTTGGAGCGGGATCTTCCAGCGCCAACCCGCCTCGTGGGCGATCGCGCGGGTATAGGGGACGGCGGGCTCGGTCGAACGGGTCTGGACCGCCAGGGCGCTGTTGGTCGGCAGCCAATGGTCCCAGTCCTCGAAGCCGGCCTTCAGGGTCTGTTCAATCAGCAGGCCGCGGAAGCCGGTGCAGTCGACGAACAGGTCGCCCTCGACCACCTCGCCGCTCTGCATGACCAGGGCCTCGACGAAGCCGTCCTCCCCGCGCTGGCGGACGCTGGCGATCTTGCCCTCGACCCGGCGCACGCCATCGGCCTCGGCCATGCCGCGCAAGAAACGGCCGTAGAGACCGGCGTCCAGGTGGTAGGCGTAGTTCAGCGGGCTCTCGTCGCCGGTATAGAACCTGTTCTGCTCGGCCGCCTTCAGCTCAAGGCAATAGTCGCCGAGATCGCCGCCGAATCCCTGCTCGCGGGCCTGCATCCAGAAGTGATGAAAGCCGCCCATCCAGGTGGATTTGCCGACCTGGCCGAACGAGTGGATGTAACGATCACCGACCTCGCCCCAATTCTCGAACGAGATGCCCAGTTTGAAGGTCGCCTGTGTGGCGCGCATGAACTCGGCCTCGTCGATGCCGAGCAGCGCGTTGAAGGTGCGGGCCGTGGGGATCGTCGATTCCCCCACCCCGACCGTGCCGATGTCCTCGGACTCAACCAGGGTGATGTCGAGCAGCGGGCCTAGCTGCTTGGCCAGGGCCGCGGCCGCCATCCAGCCGGCGGTGCCGCCGCCCGCGATCACCACCTTACGGATCGTCTGCTGGGTCATGACGCCCCTCCCCTCGTTCTTGTTATCGGTTCAGGCGGTCGAGCAGGTATGCTCGCAGCCGCCTGGCCTTGATCTCGTCCATCGGACCCAGCGGTCCGCGCGCGGCCTCGGGCAAATGCGCCCCGGCGCGATCGGCGGGGCCGAACAGATAGTAGTCGAACAGGGCCTTCCAGCCCTGTTTCTCGAAGTCGGGCCGGTCGCGCAGGCTCAGCAGGCCGTGCAACAGGGTGGTCATCGGCGTGTCGACGAAGCCCGGCGAGGCGTTCCACCAGTAGTTCACCAGCACGTTGAACGGCTCCAGCGCCTCGACCTGGTGCCACCACAGGGCCGGATAGACGAGGACATCGCCGGGCTCGAGCTCGGCCACCTGGGCGCTGGCGATCGCTTCGCGGAAAAGCGGATGCTGCTCGAAGTCGGGCGTCTCGAAATCGACCAGGCTGACCACCTGGCCGCCGGGCGTCGGCTCCAAGGGTCCGGGATACAGGTTGGCGACCTGGTCTGGCGGGAACAGGGTGAAGCGCCGCCGGCCCACGGCGCAGACGGCGATATTGTTGGACATGTCGTAGTGGGCGGCGGTCGTCGTGCGGTTGCCGATCCAGATCCCGGCCATCGGCGGCTGCGGGCCGAACACCTCGGGCCCCAGGCCCAGGTCGTTGGCGGCCTTCAGGCTTGGGAAATAGGCGTCGAGATCGGTCGAGCCGACATAGACCGACGGGGCGTCGTTTCGGCCCTCGACCTCTTCGAGGCGGCGCAGAAAGGTCTCCAGCGGCGCGCGCTCGGCCTTGAAGTTCATGGCCGTGAGGGTCGGATCGTAGAAGAACCGGCCCCTGATCGACGGATCGCCGCTATAGCCGACCACCCGGCCGCCCTGGTCGTGAGCCCGGATGTAGTCGCGCGCCGCTTGGCTGGATTCGAGGCCTGCCCGCACTAACGGCCAATCCCGCGCTAGGCCCTTGAAGACCATCGGCGTCTGGCCGGCCAGCACGGCGTCGAACGGGATCTGGGCCGGCGTCGCGACCGTGGTCTCCAGCGTCCGGCGGGCCGTCAGGGCGGTCACGTCAGGCCAATCCCGCGGAAGAGACGCGCTTAAGGGTCTTGCGGGCGATCAGGTCCTCGATATTGCCCATCGAGGCGATCAGGGCCCAGGCCGCGCGCAGCAGGCCCGACTGGTGCAGCCGTTCCAGGTCCGTCCCGGCGACGGCCGCCAGGCGATCGGGCGCCAGGGTGAAGACGTCCGGCACGTCGTAGCTGGTCTGGTCGTCCAGCTTGATCTCGATGTCGATCGGCTCGATCAGGCCCAGTTCGTCGAAGGCCGCGAACATCGGGCCGGCCACTTCCAGGCCTTCGTGGATGAGGCTCAGCGTGCGGTTGACGCTCTGCAGGTAGGGCGCGGCGCCGCCGGCTGGCAGGAACAGGCGCTCGCCCGCGTCACGGCTGACCCGCGGATGGTCGAGGTCGACATGGATCATCGCGCGAGGCTCGTCGCCTCGCGCATCGTGCTGCAGGGCGATCGAGAACGGACCGCGCCGCTGGACGGCGGGGATGTAGCGGGCGTTCCAGCCGGTCTCGTCGAGGAACAGGTTCTCGTCGCGGTCCAGGCCCAGCAGCGCCACGGCTTGATAGGCGCCAGCGGCGTCCTTGCGGATCAGGATCGGATATTCGCGCTGCGCCGCCTCGAATTCGGGGGGCAGGAGCAGCGTCTGGTTCAGGCCGTCGCCATAGGCGACGCCATGCGCGGCGATCACGCGAAGGTCGGCGTGATCGACGTTGTTGAGAAGCACTCGGTTCATGTCGGCCAACTCATGCTCGCGGATGGCTACTTCAAAGGAAGAAAGGGGCCGCCGCAAGCGGCGACCCCCTCATCCACTTCCAGGACTTCCGGACTAGAAGCGGTAGCGAGCGCCGAGCAGGAAGCGGCGATCCAGTTCCTGAGCGAACCACAGCTGGTTCGGATCGCGACCGTAGGTGCGCAGGTTTTCCTTGGTCAGGTTGATGCCTTCCAGGGAGACCGCCAGCTTCGGCGTGACGTCGTAGCTGACGCTGAAGTCCAGCTGGCCGAACGGAGCGACATAGACCGGGTTACGGTCGTTGCCGCGATTGGTGGCCTGCAGGAACTTGTCACGCCAGTTGTAGGCGATCCGCGCCGAGATCCCGTGCTTGTCGTAGATCAGGGTGGCGTTGGCCGTGTCCGACAGACCCAGCAGAGCGAACTGGTCCTGGCCGGGGCTGGCGCCGTTGTCGAACTCGACGTCGCCACGCACCATCGTATAGGCCCCCGACACACCGAAGCCGGTGTCGCCGAAGAAGTGCTGCGCCGCGATTTCGAAGCCGTGGATCTTGCCGGTCCGGTTGTTGATCGGCTTGGAGACCTGGAAGTTGAACAACGGGTCGGCGCTGTTGGCGGTAATGTCCACCGCCGCCAGGATGGCGTCCGCGAAGGCCTGGTTGATGTCGCCGCTCGGGCCGCGATTGGCCTGGAACTGCGCCGACGCCGCCGCCGCCGAACCGCCATTCTGCTGCAGCAGGGCCGTCATCGTGAACAGGTTCACGTCGGTCGGTCCGGCGCCGATGGCGTTCAGCAGATCTCTGGCCGTGCCGGAACGCGTCCCAGCCTGGCCCGAGGTGGGGTCACGCAGACCGAACAGGTTCTGCATCACCGTGCCGGTGCCGACGAAGTTGTTCACCCGCTTCTCGAAGAAGCCGGCCGTGATGAAGCTGCTGGGCTTGTAGTACCACTCCAGCGAGACGTCGAAGTTGTCCGAGATCAGCGGCTCCAGGTCCGGATTGCCGCTGCTGCCGAGCGGGGTAGCCCCGTTGGCGACCGGGCGGCCCGGCGCATTCGCCGTCTGGGCGGCGAACAGGTTGCCGTAGTCCGGCCGCGCGATGGTGCGGCTGAACGAGAAGCGACCGACCACGTCGTCCCGAAGGTCGACCTGGAAGTCCAGCGAGGGCAGCAGGTTGTTGTACTTGCCCTTGCCCGACAGCGGCGAATAGGTCGACGCCGTGTCGATCCGGAAATCGTTGTCCGACGTCCAGACGATGGCGGTGGGCGTGCGAACCGCCGAGATCGACGTGACCTTGGTCTGCTCGTAGCGAACGCCCGTGACCAGGGTGGCCGGAAGGCCGGCCAGCTCGGACTTCCAGGTCAACTGGCCGTAGGCGGCGGCGATGTCTTCGTCGACGCGGTTGTTGTTCTGGCCGGTGACCCGCACGGGGTTGCCCCGAGCCGTATAGGCCGGCGACAGAGCGTTCAGCAGATCGACCGCGTCGGCGCGGAACGACACCAGGCCGGGGCCGGTCTGCTTCAGATCCAACTCGCTGAAACGGCAGGCCATGCAGAAGGCCTTCACCAGGCTGCCGGCGTACTGCTGGACGTCACGCGGGTTCGAGATACCCCACGAGCCCAGCTCCTGCTCCGTGTTGATCGTCGACTGGGTCATCTTCGAGGTCCGGTAGTCGGCCCCAAAGTCGATGCGGCTGCCGTTGTCGTCCAGGTCCCAGGTGAAGTCGACCCGGGCTTCCTTGATCTCGTGTTGCTGGCGCTGGGACGAGGTGCGGCCCACCTGGCTGCCCAGGTCGCCGACGTCCAGTTGACCATTGGCGTTGCCGCGCGGGGCGGCGTCGTTGATCGTGAACGACTGGACTGGGACCTTGCCGCTGTAGTCCACCGAGTGCGACGAGATGATCGGGGCGCCGATCGAGACCATGGTCGAGCTGGAGCCATTAGGCGCGCCCGGCTTGGAGTCCGACTTCGAGATGTGGCCGTCGATATTGACGCGGAAGCGGTCCGACAGGTCCCAGGCGGCGTTCAGGCCGTAGGACTTCAGGGAGTCCGTGTTGGCCCGATACTGCTGCTCGAAGCCCATGTCCTTGGTGCCGCTGAGCGTTTCGGACAGCAGGACCGCGGTGGCCACGACCGGGTTGTTGTCGAAGGTCACCTTGTCGAACGGGCGGTTGAACCAGTTCGTGCTGTCGTTACGGCGCTCGTACGACTTGTTCTCGGCGTACAGGGCGTCGGCCGTGATCTTGAGGTTTTCGGTCGGGCGGAATTGCGCGGTCAACTGGCCGTTGACCCGCTCGCGCTGGCCTTGCGAGAAGTGGTAGCGGCTGTCGTTGGGGATCGCGACCAGGGTGTTCGGGTTCGAGGGCGCGTTGGTGATCTGGGTCGCGCCGCCGTTGCGCACGAAGCCGTTCGCCGGATCGTTGAACTGGGCGAAGGTGCGGATGTTCCAGTCGTTCGACGTGACCGAGCGGCTGGTGAAGTTGCGCTTCTGGTAGCTGCCGAACAGGGCGACGCCGAACTTCTCGCTTTCATCGAGGTAGTTCAGCAGGCCGGACACTTCGGGCGTGTACTTGGACGTGTCCTCAAGCTTTTCGGACATGCTCTGATCGTAGACGCCCTTGACCCCGATGCTGCCCGACAGGCCGTGCTCGCGGGAGTCCAGAGGATGGCGAGTCTTGACGTTGATCGTCGCGCCGATGCCGCCCGAAGGAATCGCCGCGCGGCCGGTCTTGTAGACCTCCAGCGTGGTCACGCCTTCCGAGGCGAGGTTCGAGAAATCGAACGAGCGGCTGGTGCCCGCGGCGAAGTCCGTCGACTGGTCGCCACCGACCGTGGCGACGTTGGCCGTCGGCATGGTGCGGCCGTTCAGGGTCACCAGGTTGAAGCCGCCGCCGAAGCCGCGGACCGTGACCTGGGAGCCTTCGCCGTTGGTGCGGTCGATGGACACGCCGGTGATCCGCTGCAGGGATTCGGCGAGGTTGGTGTCCGGGAACTTGCCGATGTCCTCGGCGGAGATGGCGTCGACGACGCCGCTGTTGTTGCGCTTGATCGCGATCGACCGTTCGAGAGAAGCGCGGATGCCGGTGATGACGATTTCATCGACGGCGGTGTTGTCCTGGGTCTGCTGAGCCAGCGCTGAGCTGGCGAACATGGCCGCCGTGATGGCGACGCAAGAGGCAGACGCGTGCAAGCGACGAAGCCGCTTCATAGGCCGTTCCCCCTAATTAGCCCCTGTGGGGCGCTGTTTTTGTTACGCGCCGGAAGCATTTCCGACTGCTCTTCCCGTCCCGCGAGCCTTGGAGAAACAACCAACGCACGAGGTACTAGTTAGCGGTAACATCGGTCGCTGACGGCTGCAACGACAAAATGACAGCGCTGGCAGGATTTTTTCAAGCCCATTTGAGCCGATTTTTAGGGCCACTGAATTGGACAATTCGGGCCGTTTCGGAAGGCTGGCGACACGACGGATCCTGGCCTTCGCGCCCTGGTTGCTCACTATTTCAGGACGGTAACCGGTGTCCCGCGGACAAATGGGCGGCTAGAGCGTGGCGGTCGAAAGCGTGAGCGGCTTCGGCGCCCGCCACGCTCTAAATGTTTGAGGTAGAGCCGATTTATCCGTTTCCGATGGTCCACCGGAGACGGACAGGCTCTACAGCCGCATGCGGATTCCGAAACCGAACGAGCGCCCCGAACGGCCGATCTGCAGCGGGCGGTCACGCTGGCCCTCGTAGGCGGCCTCGACCGTGTCGGTCAGGTTGCTGGCCTCGACGTACAGCGAGACGCGGGGGCTGAGGTCGTAGGAACCGGCCGCGTCGAGATAGCCGGCGCTGGCGACCACGAAGCTGGAGACCCCTCCCCCCTGCATGTCGGCCTCGGAGCCGAACGGCGAGCGCCAGGTCCAGGAGAGGTGGGCGTGCAAGGGGCCGCGCTCGACGAAGGGGCTGATCGACCAGGACAGGCGCGAGACGCCGTTCAGCCGGCCGCGCCGCCCCTGGTCGTCGCGGCTGGCGGCGTCGACCCAGGTGGCGCTGGTCCAGACCCCGATCCCGTGGGCGAAGCGCCGGCTGAAGGCGGCCTCGAGGCCGGTCACCTTGGCCTCGCCCGCGTTGCGCGGCCTGGACATTGTCACCGTGGCCACGACCGGCGGCCCCGCGCGGGTGGCGAAGGTCAGGCGCTCGGGCCGGGCCGAGACGACGATGAAGTCGTCGATGGTCTTGTGGAACAGCGCCAGGCTGACGCCGCCGAAGTCCTCGAACTCACGCTCCAGCGAGAGGTCGTAATTGGTGGCCAGGTACGGCTTCAGCTCCGGATTGCCGCCGATGCCGGAGAACAGGGTCCCCGGCGAAGGGTGGTCGATCTCCGCCTGGCCGCGCTGGTAGAGGATCGAGACGAGGCTGCTGGCCGGGACCGTGGCCGAGCGCAGGTCCGCCAGGGACGGCCGGGTGATGCTGCGCGAGGCCGCCAGACGCAGCCGCCAGTGCTCATCAAGCGCGATGGCGAGGTTGGCGCTGGGCAGGGCCACGGCATGGGCGCCCGTATAGCGGACCGGCTTGACGTCCATGGAGCCCGTCGTGGAGACGCCCAGCAGCGTGCCAGTCACGTCCGTCCGGGTCCGGGCGGTCCGCAAGCCGACATTGCCCGTGGCCGGCAGGCCCAGGACGCTCGTGGCGAAGTCCAGGCGACCGTAGGCGGCCAGGATTCGCTCGCCAACCTTGTAGGAGCCCTGCAGATCCGCGCCGGTCGGGACCAGGTCCTCGGCGTCGACGATCACCCGGTCGGCCTCGCCCGGCAGCACGAAGCCGGCGCGGAAGGCGGTGAAGTCGGCCGACGTCCAGGCCGGCGGTCGCGCGGCGATCAGCCGGTCGAAAGCCTCGCCGGGCGTGCCAATATCGAAGAAGCCGGCGTCGACGACCGTCCCGGCCCGTGGCGCGGCCTCGCGGTCGCGGCGCTGGAAGTCGCGCCCCCGATCGGTGACTTGCCCGCCCAGGCGCAGGCGCTCGAACCGCAGGGGTCCCAGCGTCCAGTCGACCGGCCGCTCGGCGGCCACCAGTCCGGTGACGTCGTGGTCCTCCACGTGGGTGGCGCGGACGCCGTAGCGCGAGAAGGTCAGCTGGGCGGGATCGGTCAGGTCGAACGACGTCGACAACAGCGGCGTCTCGCGGCGCGCGATCAGGTCGGGCCCCAGGTCGAAGCCGTAGGAGACGCCCAACGGGCTGACCGCGCCGATCCTCTGCAGCGGCGTGTCGAGGTTGGAACGGGCGCTGGACAGGCTGAGGCGTGGCTCCAGGGTCCACCCGCCGGCGTCGGCCTTCATGGCCAGGCTCAGGGAGACGTTCTCGTGAACCTGGTCGGAGACTTCCAGGTTGTTGCCGATCTCGCCGGCGGCGATGCGGCCACCGAGCAGGGTGCGGCCCTCGATCCGCGCGTCGCCCGCCGCCAGGGCCTGGGCCGCGTAGTCGCCGATCCCATAGACGATGCGGTCCTCGCGGATGCTGTTGTCGAAACGCGAGGCCAGGGTGTCGAGATAGAGCGTGACGCTCGGCGCGACCCGCCACTCGGCCCCAGCGAAGGCCGTGGTCCGCGCGCGCTGCTCCTGCTCGATCGTGGTTCGGATATCCTCGGGAACGGTCAACGACGCGCCGTTGATTACAAGGTCGCGATAGCGCGAGATCTGAAAGCGGTCGTACTGAACCTCGCGCCGCTCGGTGGAGACGCCGGCGACCACGCCCAGCCGACCGTCGGCGCGCCGCCAGCGGCCGGAGATGGCGACGTCCGGCGACACGGCGTCCGAACGAAGCTCGGCGTGGGCGTCGGCGCGGATCGACAGGTACGACGCCCCCTCCAGCCCGCGCACCGTGCGGATGTCGATGTTCGAGCCGATGCCCCCGTCCACCAGATCCGCCGTCGGCGACTTGGCCACCACCGCTCCCGCCAGCAGGTCAGCCGAGAGGGCGCGGAACCGGAACTGCCGGCCGCTCTGGGTGGAGTTGCGGATGTTCTCGTTGAACGCCACGGGCGCGCCGTTCAGGGTCACCGACTGGAACAGCGGCCCCAGACCTCGGACGCTGACGAACTGGCCCTCTCCCACCTCGCGCTCGATGGCCACGCCCGGCACGCGTTGCAGCGCCTCGGCGAGATTGGCGGCCGGCAGCTCGCCGATCCGACCGGCCGAGACGGCGTCGACGATGGCGTCGGCGCGGCGCTTCTGGAGCAGAGAGTCCTCAATGCCAGCCACGAAGGCGGCGTTGATCGTGACCGCGTCCAGGTCCACCGGCGCTTCGGGAGCCGGCGCGACGCGAGGCGGCGCGGGCGTCGCCTCGGCCCAGACCCGCACCGAGGCGTGGTCGGCGATCTCATAGCGCAGGCCCGTGCCCGCCAGCAGGCGTTTCAGCGCCTCGCGCCACGACATGGTCCCGGAGACGGCGTTGGCACGGTACGCGCGTCCCGGCTCGGTCGACAGGGCGAAGGCGCAGCCGGCCTTCAGGCATAGGGCCATCAGGGCGGCGCGGGCGTCCTGGGCGGGGATGTCGAAGCGCGGAGCCGGGACTTGCGAGAACGCCGGCGCGGCCGCGGCCAGCGCCGCGATCGTCAGGGCGGACACGCGACGGAAGGACATGCGGCGACTGGTGAAAACCCCGGCGCTGCTGGGCGCCCAGGGTCTGGTAACGCTGCTTCGTGACAGACTCGCGAAAGGCCCTGACCTGGGCGGCCGTCGCGTCAGCGGGCCTCAGCGCGCGGTGGCGACGACCTCGCCCGGACCGGTGCGCTTCAGCACCACCGGCAGCACCTTGGCGGCGCGATCGATCACCGTCCCGCGGCCGTCCAGCGACAGCATGGCGGTGACACGCTGGCGACCCAGGGCCGGGTCGGCCAGGCGGATCCTGGCGTCGGTGTAGCGTCCCAGTTCGGCCAGGACTTCGGACAGCGCCGCGTCCTGGAACACCAGCCGGCGCTGGCGCCAGGCGACGGCCGTGGCCGGATCGATCCGGGCCTCGCGCCGCACCGCGCCGCCGGCCTGGTAGGTGACCTGGTCGCCGGGGACAAGACGGACGGGCTCGGCCGAGTGTCGGGGCTGCGAAACCTCGACCGAGCCCTCCAGCAGCTCCACCCGGGCACGGCCGTCGCGGAGGCTCGTGGCGAAGTGAGTGCCGGTGACGATGACTTGCCGGTCGGCCAGATCCACCTGGAACGGGTGGACCTTGTCGTGGGCGACCGCGAAATAGGCGCCGCCCTTGTCCAGGGCGAGGCGGCGCACCTTGCCGTCGACCCTGGCGCGCAGGGTGGTGGCGGTATCCAGCGTGACGACCGAGCCGTCGGCCAGGGTCACGTCGCGGATCTCGCCGACGGCGGTCGTGTAGGTCGCGGCGCCGGCCAGCGGATCCCGCAAGCGCGTGACCAGCGTCGGCGCGATCGCCACGGCCAGCACGGTGGCGACGAGACCGCCAGCCAGGGCGACGGGCGTCCAGCCGGTTTTTTTCGGGCGACGCGCGACCATCGGCGCCGGTGGGATCAGGTTCAGCTCGCCGACGAGTTCGGCCCGCAGGTCGCGCGTGTCGCGCAGCAGACCCTTGGCGTCCTGATAGTCGGCGAGATTCCTAGGGTCGGCCGCCAGCCAGCGCTCGAAGGCCGCCAGGGTCGAGCGCGGCGCGTCGGGACGACCCAGGCGCACGACCCAGTCCTCCGCGCTGCGCGGCTTGGCTTCGAACAGGCTGGCGAGACGATCGAGCATCTTGGCGGTTAGGCCTTCCCAATGAGCAGCGCGGCCCGGTCCTGCCCGGGGCGTATCTTCACAACGATCGTCAAGCCGAACACCTCAGGTCCCCCGCGCGGCTTTCAGCCGACGTAGCGCCTCGGCCAGGTGCTTTTCCACCATGCTGACCGACACGCCCAGGCGATCGGCGATCTGGCGATAGCTGAGATCCTCGAAGCGATGCAGCAGGAAGGCGTCGCGGCAGCGGGGCGGCAGCTCGCGGATGGCGGCGGCGACGCCGGCCAGGTCCTGGCGGGCGATCGAGCGGCGATCGGCGGCCGGGTCCTCGCTGGGCGCGTTCTCCCAGGCCGCGGTCGTGTCGTCGGTATCGAGCCATAGGGTGCGGGCCCGCTCGCGGCCGGCCTGCTTCCAGTGGTCCTTCAGAAGGTTCTTGGCGATGGCGAACAGCAGCGGCCGGCTGTCGGCCTGGCCGATCGCGTGGCCGGCGCGATGAAAGCGGGCGAAGGTCTCCTGGACGATATCCTCGGCGTCCTCCAGCGACTGGCCGCGCCGCTGGAGAAACAGCACCAGTTCGGCGCGCAGCCCCGTCATGCCGCTTCCCCAATCACGCCCCTTGGGCGGACGCGCCGAAGCGCTCCCCCCGGCGAAGGGGGGAGCGCGCCCGGTGATGGCGTCCAGCGGGCTCAGAAGTTCATCCGCAAGCCGAGCGAGAAGCGCCGTCCCGACTTCTCGTACATGGTCGGGAACGACGGATCCATCGTGTAGCCCTTGGTGACCTCGTCGGTGACGTTGATCCCCTCCAGGCTCAGCTGGATGCGCTCGTTGACATTGTAGCTGACCGAGATGTCGGTCTGGCCGTAGCCCGAGCGCCAGATCGGATACATCTCGTAGCCGATGCCTTCGACGTACTTGCCCTTGTAGTTATAGGACACGCGGGCCTGGAACTTGTCGTTCTCGTAGTAGAGCGTGAGGTTGTAGGCCTTGTCGGCCAGGCCCACCGGCGGGGTCGGAACGCCGATCAGCGACTGGCCGCTCAGCGAGCTGTCCAGGATCGTGTAGTTGGCGTTGATCCCGAAGCCCTTGGCCGGCTCCCACAGCAGGCCGAACGGCACGATGGCCACCAGTTCGACGCCGTCGACATTGTACGAACCCGCGGCGTTGATCGGCTGGTAGACGTCGAAGTCGTAGACGCCGTCGACCGTGCCGTTGGCGTTGTACTTGGTGACGCCCTTGACCGTGCCCGTCAGGGCCTGGCGGACGACGCCCTCGATCTTCTTCTTGAAGTACGAGACGGCCAGCAGGCCGCCTTCCGGCAGGTACTTCTCGACGCCGACTTCATACTGTTCGGCGAAGGTCGGCTTCAGGCCCGGGTTGCCGTCGGTGAAACGGAACGAGTTGAAGCTGGCGGTGCGCTTGTAGGCCAGGTCGGTCAGGGCCGGACGCATCAGGGTCTTCGACGCCGCGCCGCGCAGCACGATGCTGTCGGTGATGTCGGCGGTGAAGTTCACGCTGGGCAGCAGCTTGTTGTAGCTGCCGTCGCTGGACACGGGCGCGGGGGTATAGGTCGTGCCGCCGGTCGAGGTCTGGATCTGATGGTAGCCCGACGAGGTGATCGAGGTGTCGACATAGCGAACGCCGCCGTTCACCGCGACCGGCACGGGGCCGACGTCGAAGCCCAGGTCGGCCATGGCGTAGACGCTCGTGACCTTCTCATCGACCTTGTAATAGTCGCCCGGCGTGAACGGCGTGGTGAAGCCGGCGTAGCGGAAGGTCTTGCGCGCGTAGTCGTTGGAGATCTGGCTCCAGGTGATGTCGCGGACCGTGTAGTCGCCGCCCGGCACCAGATCGCCGATCGGGGTCAGCGTGCTGTCGGCCATGGTGCGGGTGTTGAGATAGGCGGAGCTGCCCGGACCCGGTCCCTGGATGTTCAGCGAACCGTAGCGGCGTTCCTTCGACTTGTCGGTGTAGCGGGCGCCGATCTGGATGGTCTTCAGCGCCGGGAAGAAGCCGAGGGCGAACTCTTTCGTATAGTCCGCCTGGGCCGCGTACTTGTCGTCGGTGATCTTCTCGAGGCTCGTCTCATAGGCCTCGAACAGGTACTTGGACGGCGCGTTGTACATGTCGATCGAGGCCGGGTTGGCGCTCTTGACCGTCTCGCCGCCGGTGGCCGTCCAGCGGGTGCGCGACGGGGCGTAGGCCACGTGCTTCAGGTTCGAATAGTCGAGCGTCTTCTTGGCGCCCGAATAGCCGGCCAGGGCGTGCAGCTTCCAGGTCTCGCCGCGCCAGTTCAGGTCCGTGCCGAACTGGGCGTAGTCGGTCTTGTTGATCTGCTCCTTGCTGAGCATCTCGTGCTGGGTCGCGGTGTACGAGACGTCGCGCAGCACGACCATGTTGTAGTCGGCCAGGGTGGTCTTGTCGTAGCTGTGGATAGTCTCCAGCGTGCTCTTGCTCGAGGCCGAATAGGCGGCCGCGTCGTACTGGTCCTCGGTCGCGTCATAGCCGCCCAGCATCAGGTCGAAGGCGATGTCGAAATTGGCCGAGGGCTTGTACTGCAGCGAAGCGGTGCCGCCCCACTGGTCCTGGGTGTTCAGGTAGGCGCGATCGCCGACCTTGTCCTGGAAGATGATGCGGCCGGTCTCGTCGCGATTGGTGTTGCTCTTGACGACGACGCCGGCGTCGCGGGCCAGGACGGCGGCGGCCTGCGAGGCGCGCGTGCCGCCGGCTTCCAGGAAGCGGAACATCGGGCGGAAGTTGATGCCCGAGTTGGAGTCGGTGCGGTTGCTGCGGCGCGCGGCCGAGAACGACACCAGGCCGCCCCAGTTGCCCCACGTATCGCTGGCCAGGAAGGCGACCTTCGGGTCGGTCTTCTTGGAGATCGAGTTGTAGGCGCCTTCGGTCGAGGCGATCAGCTTGCGGCCGCTGTAGTCGAACGGGCGGGCCGTCGAGATGTAGATCGAACCGGCGATGCCGCCTTCCTCGTCCGAGGCGCGCGGCGACTTCTGCACGGTCACCTGCTGGATGACTTCCGAGGCGAAGATGTCGAACTCGACGTCACGGCCGCCGCTGCCCGAGGCCGTGGCCAGGTTGTTGATGGTGACGAAGGTGAACTCGCTGGGCAGACCGCGGACGCTGACCCGGCCGCCGAGGCCCTTGTTGCGCTCGATGGTCACGCCGGGCATGCGCTGCAGCGCCTCGGCCAGGTTCTGCTCGGGGAAGTTGGCGACATCGGTGGCCACGATCGAGTCCGAGAAGCCGATCGTCTCGCGCTTCATGTCCACGGCCTTCTCGAGGCTGCGGCGATAGCTGCCGGTGACGACGATCTCTTCGACCTGTGCGTTCTCGGCGGTCGCGGCGGCCACCGCCTGGGCTTGGGCGCCCGTCGCCGAGAACAGGCCGATGGCGGCGCAGCTGGTCATCAGCCAGGCCAGGTGGCGCGCACGGCCGCCGTTCGTGTTCAGTCCGATCATCCGCTCAATCCCCGAGGTGTTGTTGCGACGGTGGCAGGACCGAACACACTGGTTCGGCCCACGCCCCCGACGGCTTCAACGACGGCCCCGGACGCCCCCTCAGCGGCGAGATGTTGATTTCATCAAAACTTCACGGCCGGGCGGGTGAGGCGCTCTTCGCCCCGCCTTGGGAGAGGATCGCGTCCAGCTCGGCGCGGGCCGCTTCCATGTCGCGGCGGAAGTACGGCGAGACGTGTTCCGCGCCGTAGATCGTCGCCCCCGACTGCATGCCGGCCTCGGCGGCGCTGACGCTGTGCGAGCCACAGATCCAGCGGCTTTCGGCGTAGTCGCGGCCCCGGGCGTACAGCGCGTCGGCCCGGCTGGGGGCCAGCTCGGCCAGGATCATCGCCACGTGCATGCCGAACGCCGAGTGGCCCGACGGATAGTCCGGATTGCCGGCCAGGTGCTCGCTCTTGGCCTCGCAGATCGGCGCGTCGGTCTTGCCGATGTAGGGACGCTTGGTCCCCCAGTGGGTCTTGGCGACGCCGACCACCGAGCGGTCTTCGCCGGCGCGCTCCAGCAGAGCGGCGAGGATTGGGGCCTGGGTCGGGTCAATCGTGACGCCCAACGCCTCGGAGAAGTGCTTCCAGGTCGTGCCGTCGACATCGTCGGTGGCCCGCTTCCAGCGCGCGGAGCCCTTCAGGCTTCGGCTCTGGTCGAAGATCGCCGCGTCGGCGATGGCGCGGGGCGAGCCGGCGGCCGGCGGGGCGGCCAGGATCTTGGTCAGGTCCGGGCGCTGGGCGGGGTCCAGATAGCCCTGGACCGGCGCGCCGGCCACGCTCTCGAACGGCGCGGCGCAGCCCTTGGCCATGCGAACGGGGTTGCAGGTCGCCACCTCGCCGCCGGTCAGGCGCACGGTGTAGCCGCCGGCGAAGCGCGGATCGGCCCACAGGTAGTCAGTCGAGACATATTGCGCGCCGCTGGAGAACGCGGCGCTGCGCATCGCGACGTCGTTCTTGCGGGCCTGGACGGTGTCGGCGTCGGCGCGGGTGCGGACGATGAAGCCGGCCTTCACGGCGGCGGCGATGCGGGCTCGATCGCCGACTGGATCGTTGAGGGTCAGGTAGGCGGCGGCCGGCGAGGCTTCGTCGGTGTTGACGAACATCGCCCGGCCTTCCAGCGACTTGCGGGCTCCGCGATAGGCCGCGACCTTCTCCGGGCCCTCGTCGAGGGCGAAGAACACCTTGCCGCGCGCCGCGCTCAGCGTCGGCCAGCCGTCGGCCAGCACCGCCTCGCGCAGGGTGGCGCGCTTGCCCTGGACCTGGTCTGGGGTGATCAGCTCGGCCTCGGTGAACACCGACCGGATCTCGGCGTCGAGGGCGTCGAAGGCCTTTTCGTCGAACGGCAGGGCCGCGACGCCGCCGGGGAAGCTGGACGGGCCGTCCTTGGCGTTCAGCAGGATCAGGATCGGCGCGTGATCCGGGTGGGCCTTCGACCAGGCGCGGACCTCCGTCAGGCACACGACGAAGGTCGGACAGGTCGTGCGGAAATCGACGTCCTGCATGTGCAGGACCTTGTAGCCCGGCTTGGCCATGGCCGCCGCCCAGGCCGGAGCCGGGACGACGCCCTTGCCGAAGGCGGTGGCCGGCTTGGCGAAGCGACCGCCGTCGGGATCGCGCGCCACGTCCAGCTCCAGCTGCCGGGCGCCGGCGTCCAGCTCCTCCGCCAGCGGACGATGGCTGTAGTCCAGGCCCAGAGCCCCCTGCCCGGCCGCCGCCAGCATGGCCGTCATCTCGTCGGCCGGAATCGCGGCCTTGTAGGAATTGTGCGTGCCGACGGCGAGGATGTCGTTCATCCGCGCCGCCTGGGCGCTGGGTTCGGCGGCCATCAGGGCCAGCAGCAGGCTCAGCATCGTCTTCTCCCGGTACAGGTCGAAGCGGAGCCGTAATGCGGTTTTGTGACAGTCGTGCGCGAGCGGCCAGGTCCAGGCCCGATCTTCAGTCGCCGAGTTTCAGGCGGGTTCGTTCAAAAGGCGACACGACCCGCCGAGCCGTCGAACGCGTCGCTCCGTAGCCTGAGCACGCCTAATTCGTCGCGGCGGACGATAGCGTTTTTGGAAACAGTGACTTTCCACCATTTCCATTTATGCGGCGATGCGTCGCGGCCAGAGTGAGCTTGTCAGAACAACGGGGCGGCCGGGAACGGTCCTCCACCCAACGCAAAAGGACATCCCATGACCCTCGTCGCCACGCCCACCGCCGGCCCGCAACTGCTGACCCCGACCGACCACACCCTGATCATGATCGACTACCAGTCGCAGATGGCGTTCGCGACCCACTCGATCTCGGCCACCGAGCTGCGCACCAACGCCGCCCTGGTCGCCCGCGCCGCCGCCGGCTTCGGCGCCTCGACCATCCTGACCACGGTGGCCGAGAAGAGCTTCTCGGGTCCGATGTTCGACGAGATCAAGGACGCCTTCCCGGGCGTCGCCGCCCTCGACCGCACGTCGATGAACACCTGGGAAGACGCCAATGTCATCGCCAAGGTCAATGAGATCGGCAAGCCGCGCATCGTGCTGGCCGGCCTGTGGACCAGCGTCTGCATCGTCGGCCCGGCTCTGTCGGCCATCGCCCAGGGCTTCGAGGTCTATGTCATCGCCGACGCCTGCGGCGACGTCTCGGCCGAGGCTCACGACCGCGCGATGGACCGCATGGTCCAGGCCGGCGCCCGCCCGATGACCTCGCTGCAATACCTGCTGGAGCTGCAACGCGACTGGGCCCGCTCGGAAACCTACGACCTGACCACCGGCATCGCGCGCACCTACGGCGGCGCGTATGGCCTGGGCATCATCTACGCCAAGACCATGTTCGGCGCGTCGGAAGGCCACGCCACCGCCGCCTGACGCCTCTCCTCGGGGCGGGATCCCAAGGTCCCGCCCCACTTCAGTTCACGGAGCGTCGGCGATGAAGCCCTACCTGCTGTCCCTCGGCGCCGGCTTGCTCGTCGGCGTGATCTATTCGCTGCTCGGGGTGCGCTCGCCGGCCCCGCCGGCCATCGCCCTGCTGGGCCTGATGGGCATGCTGCTGGGCGAACAGGCGGTCCCGATCGCCAAACGCCTGATGACCAAGGTCCCCGTCGTGGCCTACCTGAAGACCCCCGAATGCGCCGGCCAGGTGCTGGGTCCTCAGGCCATCGCCAGTGATGGCCCCGATCCGCGAAAGGATCAGGCATGACCCTCGCCTCCCGCCCCCTCGATCGTCGTCAAGCCGTCGCCCTGGGCGCGGCGTCCTTCCTGTCCAGTTCCGCTTTCGCCCAGCCTCGGAGGCCCGGCCCCATGACCGATCTGCTGCTCATCAACGGCAAGTTCACGACCCTGGATCGGAGCAATCCGCGCGCCGACGCCGCCCTGGTCCGCGACGGCAAGTTCGCCGCCGTCGGCGAGGAGGGCGAGGTCCGCGCCGCCGCCGGTCCGAACCCGACGATCATCGACTTGAAAGGCCGTCGGGTGATCCCGGGCCTGATCGACAGCCACATGCACATCATCCGCGGCGGGCTGAACTACAACATGGAGCTGCGCTGGGACGGCGTGCCGACCCTGGCCGACGCCATGGCCATGCTGAAGAAGCAGGCCGCCAACACCCCGCCGCCGCAATGGGTGCGGGTGGTCGGCGGCTTCACCGAGCATCAGTTCGTCGAGAAGCGCCTGCCGACCCTGGACGAGATCAACGCCGCCGCGCCCGAGACGCCGGTGTTCATCCTGCACCTCTACGACCGCGCCCTGCTCAACCGCGCCGCCCTGCGCGCCGTCGGCTACACCAAGGACACGCCCAACCCGCCGGGCGGCGAGATCCAGCGCGACGCCTCGGGTGAACCCACCGGCCTGCTGCTGGCCCAGCCCAACGCCACGATCCTCTACGCCACCCTGGCCAAGGGCCCCAAGCTGCCGCCCGAATACCAGCTGAACTCGACCCGCCACTTCATGCGCGAGATGAACCGTCTGGGCGTGACCGGCGTGATCGACGCCGGCGGCGGCTTCCAGAACTATCCGGACGACTACGAGATCGTCGAGAAGCTGCACGCCGACGACCAGCTGACGCTGCGTATCAGCTACAACCTGTTCACCCAGAAGCCGAAGGCCGAGCTGTCGGACTTCCAGTCGTGGTCCAAGCAGGTCAAGCCCGGCCAGGGCGACGACAAGTACCGTCACAACGGCGCGGGCGAGATGCTGGTCTACAGCGCCGCCGACTTCGAGGACTTCCGGGTCGAGCGGCCGGAAATGCCACCAAGCATGGAAAGCGACCTGGAGCCGGTGATCCGTCACCTGGTCGAGAACCGCTGGCCCTGGCGGCTGCACGCCACCTATGACCAGACCATCACGCGGGCGCTGGACGTCTATGAGAAGGTCAACCGCGACATGCCGTTCGACGGCCTGCACTGGTTCTTCGACCACGCCGAGACGATCAGTGACCGCAACATCGACCGCATCGCGGCGCTTGGCGGCGGCATCGCCGTCCAGCACCGCATGGCCTTCCAGGGCGAGTACTTCATGGAGCGCTACGGAGCCAAGGCCGCCGAGGCGACCCCGCCGATCGGCAAGATGCTGAAGGCCGGCATCCCGGTCGGGGCCGGCACCGACGCCACTCGCGTCGCCAGCTACAATCCGTGGGTCTCGCTGAACTGGCTGGTGACCGGCAAGACGGTGGGCGGCACGCGGCTCTACCCGCCGGCCAACCGCGTCGACCGCGAGGAGGCCCTGCGCCTGTGGACCACCGCCAACACCTGGTTCTCGAACGAGGAAGGCAAGAAGGGCCAGATCGCCGTCGGTCAGCTGGCGGACCTCGCCGTCCTCAGCGACGACTACATGAAGGTCCCGGAAGATGAGATCCCGCACCTATCGTCGGTGCTGACCCTGCTGGGCGGCAAGGTCGTCCATGGCCAGGGCGAGTACGACAAGCTGGCGCCGGTGCTGCCGCCGCCGATGCCGGACTGGTCGCCGGTGCGGACCTTTGGCGGCTATCAGGAGCGCTCGCGCGGCCACGCCCGCGCCCTGGCCAGCGCCTGCGGCTGCGGCTGCGCCAGCAGTTGCAACGTCCACGGCCACGACCACGCTTCGGCCTATACCCGCGAGGCGCCGACCAGCGACGCGCGCTCCTTCTGGGGCGCCATGGGCTGCGGCTGCTGGGCGGTATGACCATGGACACCCCCGCCCCCATCTCCGCGCTCCTGCGCTCGACGGCGTTCGGAACCCTGGCCCGCGCGGTGCTGACCCTGCCCTACTGGTGGAGCGGGATCGCCAAGCTGACCGACCTGCACGGGGCCCTGGCCGAGGCCGCCCACTTCGGCCTCAAGCCGGCGTGGCTGGTCGTGGCCGCCACGGTGCTCGTCCAGCTGGGCGGATCGATCGCCCTGATCCTGGGCCGCGCGGGCTGGCTGGCGGCCGGCGCCCTGGGCGTCTTCACCGCCTTCGCCACCCTGATCGCCCATCCCTATTGGACGGTCGCCGACCCGGTGGAGCGCTTCCACGCGCTGAACACCTTCCTGGAGCACATCGGCCTGATCGGCGGCTTCATGCTGGCGGCGATCCTGGTCGAGCGGGAGAAGTGGGCGTGAGCGCGCCGTCGCCCCGCCTAGCCGCCGCCACTGGCGTCGGCATGGCCTTGGTCGGCGGCTATGTCGACGTGGTCGGCTTCGTCCTGCTGTTCGGCCTGTTCGTGAACCACGCCACCGGCAACCTCGTCATGCTGGGCGTCTCCCTGGCCGGCGGCGGCCAGGGCATCGCGACCAAGCTGCTGTCCCTGCCAGTGTTCATCGCCGCGGCGGCCGCGACCTATGTCCTGATCTGTCGGCGCCGGGCGCGCGGCCAGGCCAGCGAGGCGGCGGTGCTGCTGCTGCAGGCGGCGATGCTGCTGGTCTTCATGCTGCTGACCGTCGCGGCCCTGCCGGCCGACGACGCCGACCAGCCGGCGGTGATGCTGGCCGGCCTGGTGGGCGTCTGCGCCATGGCCGTGCAGAACGTCGGCGCGCGGGTGGTGTTCAGTCACCTGGCCCCGACCACGATCATGACCGGCAACGTCACCCAGATCGCCATCGACCTCGTCGACCTTCTGACCTCGAAGACCGGCCTGGACGAGGCCTTGCGGGCGCGGATCGTCAAGACCTGGCCGCCGGTCATGGCCTTCGCGGTCGGTGCGATCGGCGGGGCGCTCGGCGTGATCCTGGCGGGTCCCTGGAGCCTGCTGCCGGCCGCCGTCGTGGTCGCGATCCTCGGCGCCCTCTACGCTCGCGCCCCACGCCCGGTGGAAACATGAGGGCGGCGGTTCTCGTGGCGGCCCTGCTCACGGCCGGCGCCGCCCAGGCCGCCGAGCCGCCCGCGTTCAAGCTGGTCCGGTCCGACGAGGACTACGGCTACCTGAAGTCCGCCCCGAACCTGACCGGTCTCGACGCGCTGCGCTATGTCCCGCTGGGCGATGACGCCTACCTCTCGCTCGGCGGCGAGGCGCGCGTCCGGCTCGACACGATCGACGCCCCGCGCTTCGGGGTCGGCGGCGCCCAGGCCGACACCTTCGCGCTCTTCCGGGGCCTGGTCAGCGCCGACCTGCATCTGAACTCCGCCGTCCGGGTCTATGGCGAGCTGGGCCTGCATCGCGACATCGGCAAGGGCGAGGCGCCGGCGATCACCGACCGCGACGGCCTGGACGCCCAGGTGCTGTTCGTCGACGTCACGCCCGCCGAACACTGGCGTCTGCGCCTGGGCCGCCAGGAGCTGAGCTTCAACCCGACCCAGCGCTTCGTCTCGGTGCGCGAAGGGCCCAACATCCGCCAGAGCTTCGACGGCGGGCGGCTGACCTATGCCCGCAAAGGCCTGAAGGTCGACGCCTTCTACACCCACCCGATCGCGCTCGAACCCGGCGGGTTCAACGACAGCCACAACTCCGGCCAAGCCTTCTGGGGCGTCTACGCCACCGCCCCCGTCGGCAGGGGCGCCAGCCTGGACGTCTACAGCCTGAACCTCGACCGCGACCGGGTCCGCTTCGGCGCTGTCACCGGCGACGAGCGACGCCGCGGCGTGGGCGCGCGTCTGGCCGGCAAGGCTGGGGCGATCGACTACGAGGTCGAGGGCATGGTCCAGCGCGGCCGCTTCGCGGGCCAGGATATCCGCGCCTGGGGCGGCTCGGCCGGGGTGGGCTACACCTTCGCCGCGCCGTGGAAGCCGCGCCTGTCGGTGCGTCGTGACATCGGTTCCGGCGACAACGATCCAACGGACGGCAAGCTGAAGACCTTCAACCCGCTGTTCCCCAAGGGGGCCTATTTCAGCGAGGCGGGTCTGGTCAGCTGGAGCAACCTCTCGGCCTGGCGGATCGCCCTGGGCGTCGCGCCGACCAAGACCGTCACGGCCGAGATCAGCCATACGGATCGCCGTCGCCAGGCCGGCCGCGACGCCCTCTACCTTCAGCCGTTCGCGGTGCTGGCGGGGGGCGGCGCTTCCACCGCCAAGGCGGTCAGCGAGGACTGGCAGGCCGATCTCGGCTGGCAGGTCAGCCGCAACGTCAAGGTCTCGCTGGAGGCCGTCCACGCCGAGGCCGGCGCGGCGGTGAAGGCCGCCGGCGGACACGACGTCGACTTCGGCATGGCCATCGTCCAGTTCCGCTTCTGAGACCTATTTCCGAGACCCATTTCCAAGACAGGCGCGCGACGGGCCGATACCCCATTTGGGGTAGTGAAATGTCACCCGTTGGCGGCTGACGCGAAACGCGGTCATCGACCATGGTCTCTTACGGACGAGACGCAGGCGCGCGTCGCGGCCGAACCCTGGGGGACGCGATGCTCAACGCGGTCGGAACCATCGAGACAGAACCGTTCGCCGTCGGCGACACGGGCATGATCTCCGAACTTCTGGACAAGGCCCTGCGCCTGTTCGAGGGCGACCGCATCGCGTCGCGCCGGCTGGTGGAGCAGGCCTTCACCCTGGCCGACCGTTCGACCCGCCCCGCCCCGCTGGCCCAAGGCGCCCTGGCCGCCTGGCAGGCCCGGCGCATCGAGAGCTTCGTCGAGCAGAACCTGTCGCGCCCGATCCGCATCGACGCGGTCGCGGCCCTGGTGTCGCTGAGCCCGAACTACTTCTCGCGGGCTTTCAAGGCGACGTTCGGCGTGACCTTCTCGCACTACGTGATCCAGCAGCGCATCACCCTGGCCAAGCAGATGCTGCTGACCTCGGACGCCTCGATCGCCGAGATCGCCCTGGATTGCGGCCTGGCCGACCAGTCACACCTGACGCGCCTGTTCAAGCGCGCGGTCGGCTCACCGCCCAACGCCTGGCGCCGGGCCGCTCGCTGCGACGCCTGGACGCCCAGGGTTGCTTAGATGTCGATCAGCCCGCGCCGCACCGCGACGGTGACGGCGTGGGTGCGGTCGCTGACGCCCAGCTTGCCGAAGATGCTCTTCACATGGACCTTCACCGTCTGATCCGAAATCGACAGCCGCCGGGCCACACCCTTGTTCGGCTCGCCGCGTGAGATCAGGCGCAGCACCGCCAGTTCGCGGTCGCTGAGCCTGTCGTCGTTCATGTGCGACAGGATCTGCTCGGCGACCGTCGGCGAGACGTAGCGGCGACCCGCGCCGACCGTGCGGATCGCGTCGACCAGTTCACGGTGCAGCGAGCTCTTCAGCAAAAAGCCCAGGGCCCCCAGGCGCAGGGCGCGCTCGGCATAGGCGTCGCCGCCATAGGTGGTCAGCACCGCGATCCGGGAGTCGGGCGCTTCCTTCAGGATCAACGGGATGGCGTCCAGACCGCCCAGGCGCGGCATCTGCAGGTCGATCAGGATGACGTCGGGCCGGAGGGTCCGCGACATCTCGATAGCCTCGGCGCCGTCCGACGCCTCGCCGACCGGCTCGAAGTCGGATTCGGCCAGCAGCGCGTTGGCGATCCCCTCCCGCATCAGGGGATGGTCATCGACGACGAGCACGCGTGTCTTCCGGCCCTCGGGCGTCATGGCGTTCATCGGATCCAACAGGCGCGGGATTCGGCCTGAGCAGTACGCGAACAGGTCAGACACTCTAAGCGGAACATGGCCTTGACCGGAATGGGTTGGGCGGTGTTTTCGGACGCCACGGTCAGTCTGACCTCGGGGCTGACCGCGCTTCCAGGCAAGGGTAGCTGGTGGCGTCCGCGCTCGACGCTCTTTGGCGACGGCGCTAACAATGCGCCGCGCGCCATGCCCGGCGAGGGCTCACGTTCTGGACTGAAAGCGATCGGCGATGCCCTGGGGACGGGTTTTCTTGCGCGCTCTGCCCCTGGCCCTCGCCTTGATTTTCGGATCCTTGGCCCCCGCCCTCCCAGCCTGGGCCGACGAGCCCCAACAGCAGCTCCCGCGGCTTCTGCACACGGCCTGGCGACAGGAGACCGGCGCGCCGCCGAACATCTGGGTGATCGGCCAGGCGCCGCAGGGCGACCTGTGGCTGGGGACCGGCGCGGGCCTCTACCTCTTCGACGGCGTGCGTTTCAGCCAGTTCCGGTCGGACGGCCTCCGCACCCTGCCCAGCGAGATCGTCATGGCGATGCTGGTCACCCGCGCGGGCGAGGTCTGGGTCGGCTACCACGCCGGCGGCGTCTCGGTCATCCGCAACGGCAGGATCACCAACTACGCCAAGGGTCCGCCGGCCGGGACGGTGAAACAGTTCGTCGAAGGCCGCGATGGCGCGATCTGGATCGCCACGTTCGGCGGTGTGACCGTGTTCCGCGAGGGCCGCTGGACGCCGATCCCCTGGGCCCGGGCCTATGGGCGCGCCTTCAACATGCTGGTCGCCCGCGACGGCGGCGTCTGGGTCGCGACGCAATACGCCCTGTTGCGCATCGATCCCGTATCCCTGACGGTCCGCAAGACCCACGAGCCCGTCGAGGGATCCTGGGCCCTGGCCGAGGCGCCCGACGGCCGTCTGTGGTTCGCCGACCAGGCCCTGGGACTGCGGGCGCTGGATCCTGCGCGCCTGTTCGATCCGGTCGCGCCGATGCGAACGCCCCCCGCCAAGCCGGACCTGCTGGTCTCCCGACGAGTGATGTTCGACAGCACGGGCGCGCTGTGGGGCGCGTTCGAGGACGGCAAGGGTATTTATCGTATCCTCCATCCGGGACGCGTTCCGACCGGGCGCATTCTTTCGAGGGCCGATGTCGACCAGACCTACGGCGCCGCCCAGGGCCTGACCGCCGACCTGGCCGCCGCCCTGTTCCAGGACCGCGAGCGCAACGTCTGGGTCGGGAGCCTGCTGGGCCTGGACCGTTTCAGCGCCGCCGACATCGTCGCCGAGCGCTCGATCCCTTCCAGCACGCGAGAGGGCTACCGCGCCGTGGTGACGCCGCGCGGCCGGCTCTACCTGACCGACGCGGACACGCTGTACCGGGTCGACGACGCCGGCCGGGCCCAGGCGCTGCATCGCGGCCTTGGTCATCCCAACGAGCTCTGCGCGGGCAAGGGCGGCAGGGTCTGGATGGCCGCCGACAAGGGTTTCTCGCGGGTCGACGGCCCGCGCCTCGTCCCGGTCCCCTTGCCCGCCGCGGCCCAGCATCGCGTCGTCCTGGCCTGTGCGCAGGACGCTCTGGGCGGCCTCTGGGTCTCGATCAGCGGCGCGGGCCTCTTCCGCCAGGATGGCCAGGACTGGCGGCCCGTCACCGCCCACCTGCCCAAGGGCTTCCATCCGCGGATCCTGCAGGCCAGCCCCGATGGAACGATCTGGGCGGCCGATCCCGGCTTCGACCTCTATGCGATCGGCGGCGGCGTGCGACGGTTCACGGAGGTGGACGGCCTGGCGATCGGTGAACTGAAGACGCTCACCATCGACCGCCAGGGCATCGTCCTGGCCGGCGGCGAGCGTGGGATCGCGCGGCTGACGGGCGATCGCTTCCAGTCCCTGACCGTCGACCGCCACCCGGCGCTCAGCCTTGTCTCGGGTCTGGCGCCGGACGGCCTGGGCGGTGTCTGGCTGGGAACAATCCGCGGCGTCTCCCGGATCTCCGCCAAGTCGCTCGAGAAGGCCTTCGCCGACCCCGCCGCGCCGGTGGAGCTGAAGCGCTTCGACTATCGCGACGGTCTGCCCGGCGCGCCGCAGCAACACTGCTGTCACCGCACGGTGGCGGCGGACGGCGCCCACCGCGTCTGGCTGCTGACCAACCGCGCGGTGGCCTGGCTGGATCCGGCCGACCTGTCGCACAACCCCGTGCCGCCGACGGTGACCATCACCGGCGTCACGGCCAACACCATGCCGCTGCCGGCCCGGCAGAACATGCGGCTGATGAGCGACATCCGCGACCTGCGCATCGACTTCGCCGCCCCCAGCCTGGTGGCGCCCGACCGGGTGCGGGTGCGCTATCGCCTGTGGGGCGTCGACGGCGACTGGGTCGATCCGGGCGCGCGACATCAGGCCTTCTACACGCGCCTGCCACCCGGCCAGTATCGGTTCTCGGTCATCGCGGCCAATAACGACGGGGTCTGGAACCGCAATGGCGCGACGCTGGCGTTCGTCATTCCGCCGACCTTCGTCCAGTCCCGGACCTTCCTGGCCCTGCTGATCCTGGGTCTGGCCCTGTCGGGCGGCGGGGCCTTCTATCTGCGCCACCGCCTGACCGCCCGCCGCATCACCCAGCAGTACGAGGACCGGATGGCCGAACGCGAGCGCATCGCCCGCGAGCTGCACGACACCCTGCTGCAGAACGTCCAGGCCCTGGTCCTAAAGTTCCATAACCTGACCAACACCCTGCCCGACGACGCCTCGCGCGGCCAGGTCGCCGAAGCCATCGACCGCGCCGAGCAGGTGGTGGTCGAGAGCCGCGAGCGGATCATGGATCTGCGCACCGCACGCTCCAGCGAGGACCTGGCCCAACGCCTCAGCGTCGCCGCCGACTTCACCGGCGCGATGGCCAAGCCCGAGCTGCGTGTGACCACGCTGGGCGAGACCCGCCAGTTGACGCCCTCCGTGCTGGACGAGATCACCCAGATCGGCTCCGAGGCCATCCGCAACGCGATGCGCCACTCCGGCGGCGGCCTGGTCACCGTCGAGCTCGCCTTCGAGCCCTCCGCCTTCCGTCTGGTGGTGCGGGACGACGGCGTCGGCATCCCGGCCGGCCGGCTGGCCCGCGCCGAACAGGCCGGCCACTACGGCGTCGTCGGCATGCGCGAGCGCACCCAACGCCTGGGCGGCGCGCTAAAGGTCGAGAACGACGGCGGCGCGCGGATCGAACTCACCGTCCCGTCGCGACAGGCCTATGGCGAGCGCAAGTGGCTGACCGAGTTTCTGGCCAGGCTCCGCGCCCTCGCCGTTTGGAGGAAGCGGTAATCCGCGGCCGCGTTCGCGGACGAGCTGGGGATGGGTCCGCGCCTAGGCTGGCGTCGTCGAGACGTCTCGGCCAGGCCAATACTGAATTGGTCATGCCACCTTGGCTTCGGCCCGCGACGCGAGTTTCTTCGGGCGCCGGCGTTTGGGGGCGCCGGCCGGGTTGCCCCAGAAGGTCACCACCGCCAGCGATCCCAGCAGCGCCAGGGTCAGGCCCGAGACGGTCATCACCAGGCGGTAGGCCAGCCCGCCCACCTTGGCCGCGTGCAGCGGGAAGTCGGCGTTGGCGATGCGCGAGCCGAGCGGCAGAGCCTGGGCGTCGCGGCTGGCGACCATCGCGCCGTTGGCCGGATCGAACCAGGCCATAGAGCGGCCGTTCGGCAGCCACTCCGCCCGCTGGCGCAGGCGGATGGCGATCAGCCCGCCCTTCTTCTGGGGCAAGGCGATGGTCCGCACCTCCGCGCCGGGGAAGCGGGCCTGGGCGGCGCCGATGACCTTGGCCCAGTCGAGGTCCTTGGCCAGCTCGCCGCCCTTGATCTTAGGCGCGGCCGAGGCCTTCTCCATCACCGCCGGCGGCGTGAACGGCGCGCGCAGGGCGTTGGAGAACCACTTCAGGTTCATCGCCGCGCCCGTCGTCAGCGACAGGATCAGAAGCGGAGCGATCAGGGCTCCAAGGTCGCGGTGATGATGGACGATCGCCGCCCGCTTCATCATCCGCGGCCACGGGCGGACATGGAACATCCGCCGTGTCGGCCACCACAGAATCAGGCCGGTGACCACGAAGCCCAGACCCGCCAGCCCGGCGATCCCACCCACGATCTCGCCCGTGTCGCCGTTGAACAGGTGGTGGTGAAAGTCGAAGATCCACACCTCCGGCCGGGCCCAGTTGGAGGTCCAGGCCTGGACGATGTCGCCGTCCTGGTCGGCGTAGGCGGCCTTCTCCTCGGTCTTGTAGGCCAGCTTGTGCAGGCCCATCCGCTGGGTCGCCAGCACGATCGAGCGTGGGCGGTCCTCGGCGGCGAAGACCTTGGTCGTCATCGCCGCCAGGGTCGCCGCGTCCTGCCGCTGGGCGTCGGCGGCGTGGGGCACGGTGGCGCGCAGGAAGGCGTCCTCGTGCACCAGCAACGCCCCGGTGAAGCCCAGAAGCGCCAGCAGGAGGCCGATCAGCCCGCCCGTCCAGCGGTGCAGCAGGCGCAGGGTCTTCATCAGAAGCGCGTTTCCCAGCCCAGCGTCGCGGTGCGGCCACGGCCGGCGTAGAACTTGTCCTTGGCCGGCAAGGTCGTGTCCGAATTGTACGAGATGTACTGCTTGTTGAAGAGGTTCTGGACGCCCAGCGACACGGCCCCCACCGGCAGCCGGTAGCGCACGAAGGCGTCGGCGACCGTGTAGCCGTCGAAGTCGTCCTTCACCAGGGAGCTCTGCATATCGCGCTTGATGTACTTCTGGACCTGCAGGCGCAGGGCCCAGTCGCCCGTCTGATAGTCAGCCGCGACATTCAGGCGATCGGGCGAGATGTTGGCGCCATCCAGGTCGGTGTCGACCTTGCCGTCGGCATTGGTGTCGGTCTCGCCGCGCAGGCGGGCATAGCCGGTCGAGAGATCGAGGCCCTCGATCGGGGTGCGGGCCTTCACATTGACCTCCAGTCCCTCGATGGCCACGCCCTGGCGCTGGACGTCGAAGACGCCGCCGGCGTTCTTGACCAGCAGTTGGCCCAGCTTCGACCTGGACCAGAAATAGGCGACGCTGGCGTCGAAAGGCCCGCGCTTCAGCTCGGCCCCGACCTCGCGGTTGTTGGACACGATCGGCTCGATCGACAGGTAGGTGTCGACGTCGACATTGGCGACATTGATGCCGCGCAGGATGCGGCCGACGTCCGGCACGGTGTAGCCCTCGGCATAGCTGCCATAGAGGCGCACGCCTTTCACGGGTTCGAACACCGCGCCGCCGTTCAGCAGGGTGGCGCTGAAGTCCGGATCGCCGCCGCCGACCTTGCGCGAACCGTAGAAGGCCAGGGTGGTGAAGTCATCGACCTTCAGCTTGACGTTCTCGAAGCGCACCCCGCCGGCCAGGCGCAGCTTGCCGTCGAGCAGCGCGTAGTTGCCCTGAATGAACGGCGCCAGGCTCTGGAATTTGGTCGGCGGCACCCAGGCGCGGCCGGTGGCGATCAGCAGTTGCTCGGTGCGGTCGGTCAGGGCGTCGAGGCCGGCGGTGGCGGTCAGACCCTCGATTCCCGGCACGGCGCGCTCGTAGCTGATCCGCGCGCCCAGCTTGCGCGAGCGGTTCGACGACTGGTCGAACAGGGTGTTGTTCGGGGCGATGCTGACGTCCTGGAACGTGGCGTTCTTGTCGCCGCCGAAGGTGTCGCGCGAGCGGTTGAAGAACAGCTGGGCGTTCAGCACGCCACCGTAGAGGTCGTCATTGACCAGCGCGGCCGAGAGGGTCTCGACGCGGTTGGCCGCCGGCTTGCCCGCTTGTGCGCCGCGGTAGGCCGTGGTCGGCAGGCGAGTGAGACGATTGCCATCGGTCGGCGCCACCGCCGCGCCGGTGACCGTCACGTAGTCGCCGTCCCCCTTCAGCTCGAAGCGGTTGCCGACGATGTCCAGGCGCGTGCTGGGCGAGATCCGCCAGCCCAGGCGGCCGAACAGCGACAGGGTCTTGGAGGCCTGGACGTCGCCTTGCGTGTTGTCCATGCCGATACGGCGACCGTTGGCGTCGTAGAAGGCGCCGCGGGTCTCGTAGGCGACGCCGGCGGTGGCGTCGAACGCCCCTCCGCGCCAGCCGACCAGGCCGGCGACCTTGCCGCCCAGCGTGTCACCCAGGTCATGGCCGGCCGAGGCTTGGACCAGAGCCCGGCCCGAGACGCCATCCTGCTTGGGCGGACCGACGGTGACCTGGTTCACGACGCCGCCCGTGGCGCCGATGCCTTGCAGGGCGTTGGAGCCGTAGATCAGCTCCACACGGTCGATGAAAAACGGGTCGATGGTGTAGCCGTCGCGCGAGCCGTCGCGGATCGGCGTCGACTGCGGAATGCCGTTAATGGCGTACAGCGGCGAGCGGCCGCGCAAGGTTTCCCCGGCCCCCGAAAGCTTCTGGCGGGTGGGCGAGAACGACGGCGACAGGGTCGAGACGGCGTCGACGATCGAGCCGCTGATCGCGACCTGCTGGCTCAGCATCGCCTGGTCGATCACGTCGACGGTCAGCGGCAGGGCGCTGGCTGGCAGGATGGTGCGGGCGGCGGTGATCACCACCTGATCCACGTCGGTGTCGCGCGCCCTGTCCTGGGCGTGAGCCGCCGTCATGGCCAGCAGGCTGAGCGTGGAAAGCAGCGCGCCACGCAGGCCGACGCGCGAAAGGTGAAGTCGCATGGTCATCCCCGTCGAAGTGACGCGGCTATGACGCAAATGCGAGTGACTTGCAATATCGCCAAGACGAATGATTGCTAGTCAGGTCAGGGCGTGACGCCCACGCTGAACATCACGGCCTGGGTCGGCGCGGCGGGGTCGAAATTGTCGTCGGACATCAGCACGAGGGTCCGCCGCCCATTCCGCGATGGCCCCCAGCCCATGGCCTCAAGGTTGCTGGCCGGCACGCCGGCCAGGCGGTCGAAGTTGACCAGCAGATGCTTTGTCAGTGGACGGATCGTATCGTCCAGGACCTCGCGGCCAGCCACGTCCCGCGCCCCGCGTATGTCCACGACATAGAGCCGGCAGTGGTAAGCGAAGCGCCCGGCCGCGTCCTCGACGCCGGAACGCTCCAGCACCAGCAAGCGGTGATCGTCCAGCGCCAGGATCTCGCTGATCCCGTTGTCGCCGCGCCGGGCGGGGGCGGCCTGGATCGGGTCGAGGCGGTAGGCGTACTGGGCGGTGACCTTGCCCTGGCGATCCAGGCGAGTGATTCGCGTCAGCCCGCCCGCCGCGACGCTGCTGACCGGGCCATCCTGGACGAGGGACGCTTCCATCGAGAGCCACAGCCAACGACCCTCGGGCGAAAAGCTCAGCCCCTCGAAAGTCAGATTCGGCCGCGCGCCCTGGCTGAAGCGGAACGGCGCCGGGACCATCCCCTTGGCCGCCCCATCCCGATCCATCCGGCGCACCGCGGGATCGAAGCCGCGGGCGGCGTCGCCCTCGGTGGTCCACAGCAGGTCGCCGCTCAGCGGATCGATCCGCAGCGCCTCGGCGTCGACGCGTTCGCCGGTCGGGCTGGCGGTCGATGGGAAGGTCGAGCCGTCCTCGCGGCGCAGCGGAACCTGGCGCGTGACGGTCAGCCCCCTGGCGTCCAGCCGTCCGACGAAGACCCTCGCCGGCGCCTTGTCCGAGCGATCGTCGGAGATCATCAGCCACTCGCCGGTGCGCCGGTCATAGTCGACCCCGGAGATTCCGCCGAACGGCGCGCCGTCGACGGCCAGACCCTGAGGGACTTGGAAGCTCGCCAGCAGCTTCAGCGCCAGGGCGAGGCCGAGCAGCGCGCTCACGTCAGGACGCGCACGCTGTCGCGCGAGATCAGCTCGACATTGAACACCACCCGCCGGCGCGGCTCGCCCCGGGCGCTCATCCGGCGGATCAGGGCCTCGACGGCGGCGGCGGCCATGTCCTCGACGGGCATGTCGATCGTGGTCAGGGCCGGCGTGTGCAACTGAGCCCAGGGGATGTCGTCGAAGCCGACCACCGAGACGTCGTCCGGCACGACCAGGCCCATGCTCCGGATGTGGCGCATGGCCCCGATGGCGATCAGGTCGGCCCCGGTGATCACCGCCGTGGCCGTGCGGCTCTCCAGCGCCTTCGTCACCTCGGGCTCCAGGTCCAGCGAATAGGCGTTGTGGACGTGCCAGACCAGATTGCCCCGCTCGCGCACCGTGCTGATCGCCGCCTCGGCCCGCTGCCGGGCGCTGGAGGCGGCGTGGGGACCGGAGATCACCCCGATGTTCACATGGCCCGCCGCCAGCAGGTGTTCGGCCGCGAGACGCCCGCCGTCGGCGTAGTCGGCCTGGATGACGTCATAGCCCGGCAGGTTGCGGTCGAGCACCACGGTGGGCACGCCTTCGATCAGCTTGCCGACCGGGCCATCGTCGGCGATCGGGAACCAGATCACCCCGTCGACCCCGTGGTCGATCATCAGGTTCACGGCCCGCTCCTCGGCCTCGGCCGAGCCCTCGGTGTCGGTCAGGAAGACGCTGTAGCCGTGAGCCCGCGCGGCCTGGATCACCACCTGGGCCAGGCTGGGGAAGAACGGGTTGGTCAGGTCAGGCAGGATCAGGCCGATCGCGCCGGTCTTGCCGGTCTTCATGGCCTTGGCGCTCTGGTTGGGGCGATAGCCCAGCTCGGCGGCGACCTTCAGGATGTGCTCGCGCGTGGCCTCGCCCACCGAGCCCGCGCCGTTGATCGCGTAGGAAGCGCTGGCCAGCGACACGCCGGCGGCCTTGGCGACCTCTTTCAAGGTGGCGCGGCGCGGTAGGTCTTCGCTCTTGGCCATTCGGGGATTCCGTCGGGAGATAGCCAGGACGTGAAACCTTTCATGGTCAGCGTCAAGGATCGGGGCGGATCTGACGACCCGCCCCTTCCGGAAGCGCCTAACAAGGGGAGAAGACGCTCCCGAACCTGACCCTAGAACCGCGCCTTCACCGAGAAGGTGTAGGTGCGCGGCGCGCCGACGAAGTAGCGGTCCAAGGTGCGATTGTTCGGCGAGCCGGCGCTGTAGCCGAACTCTGGCTGGGTGGCCGTCGAACCGCTGACCGCGCCGATGTATTCCTCGTCGAACAGGTTATCGACGTTGAACTGGAAGCGCAGATCCGGAACACCTTGACGTTTCAGGTCATAGGTCGCCGTCAGCCCGACCAGGGTGTAGGCGTCCAGCATCTCGACGCCCAGTTCCTGGAAGGTGGTCGGGGCGACGATGTGGCCGCCGACCCGCTTGCCGACATAGCGGACATTGGCGTCGAACTTCAGCCCGGCCAGCGGCTTCCAGCCGACCTGGCCGTAGACGCTGTCCTTGGGAATGTCGCGCACCCCGGCCCCGCCGATCACCGCGACGGCGGCCAGGGCGGCCCGCGCGGCGCTGCCGACGGCCGGGTTGTCGTGCTTGGCGTCCTGGTGCGAGTACGAGCCATAGAGGTCGACGACGCCGAAATCGTAGTAGCCGGTCAGCTCGACGCCCTTGGTCTTGATCCCGGCGATGTTGACCGCCTTGGTCGCGACATTGCCGCGCACGACCTCCTGAGGATCCAGGGTAGCGGTCGGGTCGCGCGGCACGATGCCGACATTGTTCTTCAGATCGACATCGTAGGCCTGGATCGAGAAGGCCATGTTCGGCTTCACATAGCGCAGGCCCAGGTCGACGTTCTCGGTCGAGACCGGGGTCAGGTCCTTGGGGTTGATCACCGCCGTGGAGCCCAGGAAGGCGTCTTCCGGGATGCCGGCGAAGTTCTTGGCGTAGCCGCCGAACAGCTCCCAGGCGTCGGCCAACTGGTAGGTCGCGCCGAGCTTCGGATTGAGGTCCGAGTGCTGCGAGAACTTGACGTTGGCCTTGTATTCCAGCGGCGACTTGGCGTCGTACTTGACGTTGTACCAGGTGACGCCCAGATCGACCTTCAGCTTGTCGTCGAACGCCCGAAACTCGTCCTGAGCGTAGAGCATGGTGGTCTCGACCGACGCGCTGCGCTCGTACTCGACATAGTTCAGCTTGCCCCGGTCATAAGCGATGCTCTGGGCCGAGTTGATGATTGGGTAGAAGTTGCGCTTCTCCGTGGAGTCGCCGCCTTCCCACCAGCCACCGAAGCGCAGGGCGTGGGCGCCGAACCTGGCCTTCAGCTCGCCGGTCACGCCGTAGCGATCGCGGTCGCGGGGCGTCACCCGCATGTCGGCCGGACCGCCGACGACATTGCTGTTGCGGATGGTGGTCAGGGTCGGACGCACCGCCCCGCCATTGGCGTTGTAGCTGGTCACCGCGCGCGGATCACCCCCGGTCAGGACGCGCTGGCGGTCCTGGTAGCGGAAGGATTCGCCCTTGAGGTTCTGGTAGTATGGATTGACGTCCAGGCTGATCGCGTCGCTCAGCACGACGTGGCTGTTGGCGTAGGCCAGCCAGTCCTTGCGCCAGCCGCCCAGCGCCCCACCGAAGTCGATGTCCTTGGCCGGTATGCCGGTGATGGCGTCCAGCGCGCGATCGCTGCGCGGCGCGGCCTCGAACTCGCCCTTGGTGACGATGTTGAAGTCGTTGTCGGTCTGGTCGTTGTACGAGACGCGAGCCTTCAGGAACGAGCCGTTGTCGAAGTCCTTCACGACCTTCAGCTCGTAGTGGTCGCGCTCGCTGCCGCGACTGTTGCGGCCGGCCCAGACGTCGTTCTCCTGGTGGGAGTAGGTGAAGTAGCCTGACAGACCCGGCGCGACCTCGCCGCTATCGATGCGGCCATAGATGCGGCGGAAGTCGAACGAGCCGACACCCGCCTCGATCGTCGCGCCGAAGTCCTTGCGCGGCGCGTCGGTGACGAAGTCGATGAAGCCGCCCAGGGCGAAACGCGACGGCGCGCCGATGTCGCCAGCGCTCTGCGAGACGGTGATCCGGCCGATGTTGCTGCTCTCGATGAAGCGCTGCGGCGGCGAGCCGCCATTGAACCGGCTGTCGCCCGTGGGGATGCCGTCCAGCGTCAGGCCGACCTGCTCGTCGGACAGGCCGCGCATATAGATCTCGAACGAGAAGCTGCCGCCGCGGCTGTCGCCAGTGGAGACCTGTACGCCCGGCACCTTGACCAGGGTCTGGGTGATCTCCGCGCCCAGCGGACGCTCCTGGATATCCTCGGCGCCGATCGTGAACGTGGCGCGGGCCAGGCCCGAGCCGAAGCGCTCGGCGGTGACCACCACCTCGTCGACGGTCTCAGGCGCCGGAGCGGTCTGCTGAGCCATGGCGGGCGCGGCCATGACCAGGCACAGCGCGCTCGAAGCCAGCCAGATGGACGTCTTCATGTTCAAAGCCCCTTCAGGCGACCCGCCCTCGGCGGCGTCGATACGATTTAGTGAAACGTTTCATATCCAAGTTCAATGACAATTTCATCACAGGGGCCGGGCATTCGACGCATGCCCAATTTGATCACTCACTTTGCAATTGCTGAGAATTTCCGGGCATAGTTGCAGACTCGGGAGGATAACGCGCCGAAACCGCTCAGTCGTGGATAGTGTCGATCCGGCGCTATTTCATTGAAACGTTTCACTCTATAGAGTCACCCTATCGCCGTCGGAGGGGACATGCCGGACAACGAAACCGCGCGGGCGCTGCTGGGCGTCGTGGCGTTCCTGGGGCTCGGCTGGCTGCTGTCGGAGAACAAGCGCGCCCTGCCCTGGCGGCCGGTGCTGGTGGGCCTGGCCTGCCAGATCTCCCTCGCCCTGTTGCTGACCAAGGTCCCGGCCATCACCGCCGGCTTCGCCGCCGCCACCCACGCGGTCGACGCCCTGCAGGCGGCCTCACGGGCGGGATCCAGCTTCATGTTCGGCTATCTCGGCGGCGGGCGCGCGCCGTTCAGCATGGCCGATCCCAGCGCCGCCTTCATCTTCGCCTTCCAGGCCCTGCCGGCCATCCTGCTGGTCGGGGCGCTGTCGGCGCTGCTGTGGCACTGGAAGGTGCTGATCGTCATCGTCCGCGCGGCGGCCTGGGCGTTCGGCAAGCTGTTCGGGGTCAGCGGCCCGGTCGGGGTCTCGACCTCGGCCTGCGTCTTTCTCGGCATGGTCGAGGCGCCGCTTCTGGTGAAGCCTTTCCTGCCGCGCCTCACCCGCGCGGAGTTGTTCATCATCATGGTCGACGGCCTGTCGGTGATCGGCGGCTCGATGATGATCGTGCTGGGTTCGCTGATCGCGGCCAAGGTGCCCAACGCCTTCAGCCACCTCTTGATCGCCTCGCTGATCAGCACCCCTATGGCCATTGGTATGGCCAGATTGATCATTCCAGGCGAAGCGCCCCCTTTAGGCAAGATTGGCGAGGCGCATGAGCCGATCGTACTCGCCAGCCCCTATCGCAGCAGCCTCGAAGCCCTGACCTTCGGTACGCTGGACGCGGTGAAGATGGTGCTGAACATCGCCGGCCTGCTGATCGTCTTCGTCGGCCTGATCGCCCTGATCAACATGGGCCTCGCGGCGCTTTCTCCGCTTTTTGGCCCCCACGCCGGAGCCCCCCTGACGCTGGGCGGGATCCTGGGCTGGCTGCTGACCCCGATCGTCTGGCTGACCGGCGCGCCGCTGCCCGACCTGCAAGCCGTCGGGTCGATCCTCGGCACCAAGGTCGCCGCCAACGAGGTAGTGGCCTATAGCGACATGATGGCCCTGCCGCCCGGCGCGCTCAGCGACAAGAGCCTGCTGATCCTGACCTACGCCCTGGGCAGCTTCGGCAATGTCGGCAGCGTGGCGATCCTGATCGGCAGCCTGTCCTCCATGGCTCCCGAGAAGGTCGGCGAGGTCGTCGAGCTGGGCTTCAAGGCCCTGGCGGCGGCGTTCCTGACCACCTGCCTGACGGCGACGATCATGGGACTGATCGGCGGCTAGAGGTCCTCGAGGTCGAAGCGGACCACCTGGCCATCGCGCAGGTGGAAGACGTGGCGGATGGTCTTGTCCTTCAGCCCGTGCGTCTGACCGGTCAGGGGCTTGCCCTCCAGGTCATGGACGGTCTGCAAGACCTCGGCGACGACCGTGCCGTCCGCGCGGCGGACGAAGGCCAACGGCTCGACGTGCGGACTGACCATGGCCCACTGGCGCGTCCAGTATGCACGCACCGCCTCGCGCCCCTGCTCGTATCCGCCGTCCATGCCGTTGGCCCAGGCCACGTCGTCGGTCAGCTCGACCAGCACGCCGTCGATGTCCCGCGCATTGAAGCGCTCATAGAGGCGCTTGAGCATCTCAACATCGTTATCCATCGGACACCTTCCCGCTTGGGCTCGAACAAGTTACATATGCACGTATGTATTTGAACACGGCCGGACGCAAGGGCGCGCGATGATGAAGCTGGATGTGCTGTCAACGCCGGGGCACCTGATCAGCCTCGCGGCGCGTGGCTTCACCCGACTGAGCGAGGCGCGCCTGAAGCCGCTGGGGTTCGGCGTCGGCCAGCTCCCGGTTCTGGTGGCGCTGCGCGACGGCGAGGCCGACACCCAGCGCGACCTTGCCCGCTTTGCTAAGACCGAACAGCCGCCCATGGCGCAGATGCTCGCCCGCATGGAGCGGGACGGACTGATCAGCCGCAGCCCCGATCCCGCCGATCGCCGTAGCAGCCATATCGCCCTGACCGAGTCGGCGCGGGCCCGGATGCCAGACGCCGTCGACACCCTGTTGCGCGGCAATCAGGAGGCGCTCAACGGCTTCACCAATGAGGAAACCCAGCAGTTGGTCGCCCTGCTCACCCGCCTGATCGCCAACCTGGACGAGCTAGCCGGCGCCGACGGTCGCCCTGCCGGCCAATAGGACGCCCGCCGCCGCGATCCCCGCCCGCGCCGCCGCGCGCGGCGAGCCTCCGGTGATCAGCGCCGCGAGCGCCGCGCCGGCGAAGGTGTCGCCGGCTCCCGTGGCGTCGTCGACGGCCAACGGCGAAACGGGCAGGTCGAAGACCTGGCCCGCTTCGACGCGGACGCCGTCCGCCCCGCGTGTCTCGAACAGGATCTGGTCGGCCGGCGCGGGACCGGTTCGGCCAGCCTCCAGCCAGGCGCGTTCGCCGGCGTTGCAGAACACCACCTCGGCCCGCGCCGTCAGCCGCGCCGCAAGGTCTGGCGGGAAACAGGCCGGGTCGTCCTTGGCGATCCAGGCCAGGCGCGGGCCTTCGATCTCGAGCAGACGCGCGGTGATCGCCGGCGGCGCGGCGGCGACCACCAGCCACTCGGCCTGGGCGGCCAGGCGCAGCTGGCCCTCGGTGAGCGCGGCGGGGCCCGGCCGCAGCAGGCAGCCATAGCTTCCATCGGCGTTGTAGATCAGCAGGCACCGCGTCGATGGCGCGCCCGGCATGACCGCGACACCGTCCGGCGCCCCGCAGGCCGCGCGATAGGCGTCGCCGTCGACGTCGTCGCCGATCCAGGTCAGGGGCGCGGCCGTCACGCCGGCCTTGTTCAGCGCCGCGCTGGCGTACAGCGCCGCCCCGCCCGCGCGCGGCCAGGCCGCCTCGCGCATCAGCCGCGTGCCCCGGCCGGTGAAGTCGCCCTCGACCCGGACCACGTAGTCGATCGTCGCGAACCCCGCGACCGCCACCCGCACCATCTCGTCCCCTTCGTTTCAGCGGCTTGACTGAAACGTTTCACTAGATAGTTTGCAAGGACATTCTGACCTTCGGATCCCCCATGCAGCCGCCCAGTTTCATCGCGTTCACCGGCGTCGACCGCCTCGAGCTACTGCCGGGCCTCAAGGCGCTGTCGGCCCGCTATCCGATCGAATGGGGGGTGCTGGTCGATCCGGCCCAGGAGGACACCGCCCTGTTCCCGCCCGCCGCGATACGCGACGCCCTGCTGGCCGCGCGCGACCTGCGCTGGGCGGCCCATATCTGTGGCGAGGCGGCCAAGGCCATCGTGGCGGATCCGCTGAGCGCGCCCCCGCCGCCGGCCGGCGTCCAGCGGGTGCAGGTCAATCACAGCTTCAAGGGCAGCACCCCGGCCCAGGTCGCCGCCGCCCGCGACTACGGCCGCCGCCTGGGCGTGCGGACGGTGCTGCAATGCTCGGCCGCCTTTCCGCTGAACCAGACCGGCGTCGACTGGCTGTACGACGTCTCGTTCGGCACGGGCGCGCGGCCCGACCGTTGGCCCGCCCCGCCGCCGGCCGAGGGGCTGTTCTGCGGCTATTCCGGCGGCATAGGTCCCGACACCGTGACCGAGATCCTGGCTCGCATCGCCGCGCCCGAGGGCTCCCTCTACTGGATCGACATGGAGTCCGGCGTGCGCACCGACGGAGCTTTCGATCTGTCCAAATGCGAGGCCGTCTGCCGCGCGGTCTACGGATGACCACCGCGCCGAGGCTGGTGATCCTCGACACCGATCCAGGGGTCGATGACGCCCTGGCCCTGCTCTATCTGCGCGCTCGCCCGGACTTGCGCTTGCTGGCCATCACCACGGTATTCGGTAACGCCGACGTCGAGACCACGACCCGCAACGCCTTGTGGCTGCGCCAGCGCCTGGGCCTTGACGCGCCCGTCCATAAGGGCGCGGCAAAGCCCTTGAACCGGCCTCGCGGCCGCTCCCCCGTCCATGTCCACGGCGAGAACGGCCTGGGCGACATCGACCTGTCCGGCCCCGTCCTGCCGCCAGCCGATCCTGGCGCGGCGCATCAGAAGATCGTCGACCTCGTCCGCGCCCATCCCGGCCTGGTGACGATCGTCGCCATCGGCCCGCTGACCAACCTGGCCCTGGCCTTGCGCGCCGCGCCCGACATCGCCGGCCTGGTCGCCGAAGTCGTGATCATGGGCGGCTCCTTCGCGCGGGGCAACGTCACCCCGTTCGCCGAGGCCAACATCCACAACGACCCGGAGGCCGCCGCCGAGGTGCTGGCCGCGCCGTGGCCCGTCACCCTGGTTCCGCTGGGTGCGACCCTGCCCTGCGTGCTGACCGACGCCGCCGCCCGGGATATGGCCAAGACCGCCGAGACGGGCCGCTTCGTCCACGACCTCACGCGAGGCTACGCGGCTGCCTACGCCCGCCACGAAGGCCTGGACGGCTGCGTGCTGCACGACGTCGCGGCCCTGGTCCGCCTGACCGCCCCTGAACTGTTCAACCTCCGTTCGGCGCCGGTCTCGGTGATCCTGGACGGCGAACGTCTGGGCCAGACGGTCTGGTCCGAGCGAGGCCCGAGCCGCCAGGTCTGCCTGGACGCCGACGGCCCCGAACTCGCGCGGCATTTCCAACAGACGCTCACCGAGACCTGACGGTACAAAAAAAGGCCGGCGCTTTCGCACCGGCCACGAGGGGGAGGCAGTTCGAACCTGGCGACGGGGGTAAGGACCCGCCGCCAGGCCGAGATCCGACTAGAACCGCGCGGTCACGCTGGCGTAGACCACCCGGCCCTCGACGTCATAGGTCGCCGAGAACGTGTTGTTGGAGGGGGCCGACGAGCCGACGATCGGCGGGTTCTTGTCGAACAGGTTGCGGACGCCCGCGGTCACCGAGAGGTCCTTGGTCACGTCATAGGCGCCGGTCAGGTCGAAGTAGCTCTGCGCCTTGATCACCGGAGTGGTCAGCGTCGCCTTGTCCGGGAACGCCGCGCCGAGGCGCTTGGGCAGCAGGTAGGTGTCGACCGTCACCTCGCCGATATAGCGATGGCGCAGGCTGAGCGTCGCCGGGCCCGAACGCCAGCTGATGCGCGAAGCGCCCTTCCAGCGCGGGATCGGCTGGCCGCAGGTCGGGCCGAACGAACCGACGCAGTAGTTCTTGGTCGCCGGCAGCGCCTGGACGGGCGTGGCGGTGAACTCGTCGGTGTAGGTCAGGTTCGTGCCGATATCGAACCGGCTGTCGCCGAACGGGCCCCAGGCCAGGTTGAAGCGGTAGTTGGCGTTGATGTCGACGCCCGAGGTCTTCAGCCCGCCGGTGTTGCCGTTGGTGGTGGTGACATAGCCCGGCGCGGCGATCTGGCCGGTCAGGGGATCACGGGTGATCGCCTTGCAGAACGCGCTGCTGGCGTCCTGGATCGTGTTGTAGCAAAGGCTCAGCGTGTTCGCGATGCCGCCGCCCAGGGGCGCGATGGCGCCGTCCAGGTTGATCTTGAAGTAGTCGACGCTGAGCATCAGGCCGGACAGGAAGCGCGGCTGCAGCACGACGCCGAAGGTCGTGGTGTCCGACTTTTCAGGACCGACATTGGGATTGCCGCCCGAGACCTGGCTGATGAAGGTGTTGGGCTGCACCGCCAGGCTGAAGACCGAGGCGGCCGGCACGCCGGTGGCGACGCAGATGGCGCGCACCGCGGCGGTCTGCTGGGCCGTCGGCTGACGGCTCGAGCAGGGGTCGACCGCCGAGGGGCCGCTGGTGGTGTTGCCGCCGAACAGCTCGCCCACGTTCGGCGCGCGGATGGCGTGCTGGAACTGGCCGCGGAGGGTGACGTCGGAGATCGGCGCGTACTCGCCGCCCACCGAATAGGTCCAGACGCCGCCGACGCCGGCCAGGTCGTAGTCGGAATAGCGGAAGGCGCCGTTGACGCTGGCGCGTTCGCCCAGCGGCGAATCCTTCAGCAGCGGCACGCGGACTTCGCCATAGACCTCCTTCACCGACTCCGAGCCTTGGGTCGGCTGCGCGGCGTTGAAGCCGGAGACGTCGCCGGAGGCCAGGAAGCTGTCGGGCACGAACCGCGCCGAGGCCTTGCGGTATTCGGCGCCGGTGCTGAAGTCGATCGGACCGGCCCAGGTGTCGAACAGCTCGCCGGCCAGGCTGGCGGCCAGGACCTGCTGCGAGGATTCGGTGTAGTTGGTCGACGCCACCGCGATCGAGCTAATGCCCTGCGGCGACAGGTTGGCGCCGAAGATGTTGAGCAGCGGCGCGGCGCCGTTCACCGACAGCAGGCCGGCCTGGACCTTGCTCAGCGAGATGGCCCCGCCGGAGGTGCTGGTGTCGGTGGTGCGCGTGTAGGTGTAGTAGGCGTCGTACTTCAGGTTTCTCAGATAGCTGTCGGAGACGCTGCCGAGGTCGCCGCGCAGGCCGATCGCCGACCGGAAGGCCGAGCGGTCGGAGGTATTGGTGCGATTGCCGATCTCCGGGACGCGCCGGTTGATGTTCAGGATCGCCAGGCCATCGCCCGCCGTCGTGGTCAGGGACGACGTGCCGTTGGTCGCCCGAACCGTGCCGACTTCAAGCTGGTCGAGCTGACGCAGGACCTCCTGAAGCTGCGGCGTCAGATAGGGATTGTTGACGTTCAGCAGGAAATTGCCGCCGAAGCCGCTGGGCGCCAACTGCATCGAGACGCGGTTGTTGCTGTAGTTGGCCTCGGCATAGCCGGTGACGTGCGCGTTGAACTCGTAGTGGCCGGACATGTTGGCCAGCCAGCGACGCTGCGGGATGACGATGTAGTTGGCCGGGGCCAGATCGTAGTCGTCGCCTGGCGTCGTCGCCGGTCGGGCCACCTTGCCGGCGTTGTCGAAGGTGAAGCCCCGCGAGCCCAGGCCGCTCAGGCCCGCGGCCGCCAGGGCGGCGGTCAGCGAAGCGCTCGAAGGCGAGCCGACCGTGACGAAGCGACCGTTCGGAATGGTGCCGCTGCCGCCGAAGATCAGGCCCGGACGCCCGCCGGCCGTCAGACAGGTCTGACCAGCCGGAATGGCCAGGGGCGTTCCTGGCCGCGTGTCGCTGTAGCTGGCGGCGGTGACGCAGCCGTCGGCCATGGTGGGCATGGCCCAGCCGCCGCGGTCGGCGCGCGAATAGCCCCCACGATCCAGGTAGTTCAGCGCCACGACGACATTGCCGCGATCGTCGGCGAAGTTCGTGCCGAACGTCAGGTCCGCCGTGTAGGTCTTGGTCTTGGTGTGGGTGTCCTGGCGGGCCTCGGCGGTCAGCTCCACGCCCTGGAAGTCGTCCTTCATGATGAAGTTGACGACGCCGGTGATGGCGTCCGAACCGTAGACGGCCGAGGAACCGCCGGTGACCGTCTCGACGCGCTTGATCAGCGACGCCGGGATCGTATTGATGTCGGTGGTCTGGTCAGGCCCGGTGATCGTGAAACGGCGGCCGTTGACCAGCACCAGGTTCCGCTGCGCGCCGAAGCCGCGAAGGTTCAGCGTCGCCGTGCCGCCCGGCACGGTGTTGGCCGTCGGGCCATTGTTCTGCGAGCCCAGGAACTGGGGCGTGTCGTTCAGCAGCGTCTCGACGTTCTGCGTGCCCGACAGGCCGATCTCCTCGGAGCCGATCACCGTGACCGGGGTCGGGGCCTTGAACCCGCGCGCCGACAGGCGAGAGCCCGTGACGACCACTTCGGTGACGGTCTGGTCTTCGGCCGGAGCCGGCGCCTGAGTCTGCGCGATTGCCAGCGCTGGCACAAAAAGGGCGGCGGCCAGCGCCAGCGCGGTTTCGCAGCCCATGAATAGACGTTGTTTGTGGTTGGCGCTCATCGTCCCCTCCCGAAGGTACCGCTATCATATGCGGCCGTTTCGAAGACGCTTAAAGCGGAATTCCGATATGTGCAATAGCTGTCCACAAAATGATACGACTGCGATAGTCGAGGCGGCGAGGCGCTGAAGCGTCCGCATGGTGGCTTAGGAGGCGGTTTTGACGGTTCTGGATCTATCCCGACGCGCTGTGCTGATGGCGGCCCTGGCCGCGCCCGGCCTCGCCGAGGCGGCCGACGACTGGTCCAAGGCCCGCGCCATCCAGCGATCCGTCCACTTACCGGTATTCCCCTCGCGAGTCTGGAACATCGTGGCGGCCGGCGCGATCGAGGGCGATGTCGAGGCTACGAGCACGGCGATCGCCAAGGCCATCGCGGCCTGCGCGGCGGCGGGCGGCGGACGCGTGCTCGTGCCGCCGGGGCGCTGGCCGACCGGCGCCATCCGCCTGCGCAGCCGCGTCGAGCTGCATCTCGCCAAGGGCGCGACCCTGGTCTTCAGCACCGACCCGACCCGCTATCCCATCGTCGCCACGCGTTGGGAGGGGGTCGAGCTGATGAACTATTCGCCGCTGGTCTTCGCCGACGGCGAGCACGACGTGGCGATCACCGGGCGCGGCCTGCTGGACGGCCAGGGGCCGGCCTGGTGGTCGTGGAGCAGCGGCCCGCAGTTCGGCTGGCGCGCAGGCATGCCCAACCAGCGCAAGGCCCGCGAAGCCCTCTTCGACATGGCCGAGCGCGGCGTGCCGGTGGCCGAGCGCGTCTTCGGCGAGGGCTCGTACCTGCGGCCGATGATGGTGCAGTTCCAGAACTGCGCGAACGTCCTGGTCGAGGGCGTGACCCTGCGCGATGCGCCGTGCTGGACGCTACATCCGGTGCTTTGCCGCAACGTGACCGTCCGCGACGTCACGGTGATCGGCCACGGCCCCAACACCGACGGCTGCGACCCGGAGTCCGTCGACGGCATGGTGATCGAGCGCAGCACCTTCGACTGCGGCGACGACTGCATCGCCATCAAGTCGGGCCGCAATGCCGACGGCCGTCGCCTGGCCAGGCCGACCCGCGACATCCTGATCCAGGACTGCGTGATGAAGGACGGTCACGGCGGGGTGGTGATCGGCAGCGAAGTGTCCGGCGGGGTCGAGAACGTCTTCATCCAGCGCTGCCACATGGACAGCGAGGGCCTGTGGTACGCCCTACGCTTCAAGAACAACGCCATGCGCGGCGGGGTCATCCAGGACATCTACGCCCGCGACATCACCGTCGGCCGCGTGGCCCGGGCGGCGATCATCTGCGACTTCAACTACGAAGAAGGCGCGCGCGGTGGCTTCACGCCGGTGCTGCGCAAGGTCCGGATCGAGCGGATGCGGGCCAGCGCCGCCGCCCAGGTGCTCGATCTACAAGGCCTGCCCGGCGCGCCGCTGGGCGACATCGTGCTCAGCGACTGCCGGTTCGACGGAGTGACCAAGGCCAGCGTGGTGACGCACACCCACGGGCTGAGACTGGAACGCGTCACGGTCAATGGCCGGCGCGTCCCCTCCCCCGCCCTGCTCAGCGCGCAACCGACCTGACGTCGACCCAGTCGAAGTCGGCCACGCCCGGCTCTACCTGGGCCGGATCGCCATAGCTGAACAGCGCCGGCCGCGCGCCTTTCCACCAGCTGAAGCGCGGCAGGATCCCGCCGCCCATGTTGACGAAGGTGCGGCCGCCGTCGCGGCTATAGCTGTAGTTCGCGGCCTGGTCCGCCACGGCCACCCGCAGGTCGACCACGCCGGCCGGCAGCGCCGGACCCAGGGTGTCGACGCCCCGCAGCGAGAAGACGACGCGGTTCTGGCCGTCCTTGTGGATCACGCCGATGGCGCCGATCCCCGCGCCGAACATGGCCAGGCCCGCCCGCTGTCCCTCGACCAGGCCCTTGGCGTCGAGGCGCGCGGTGATGATCGCCGAACGACTCTGTAGCGATTGGGTCAGGGTGTTGCGGGCGCTGACCAGATTGACCGCCGGACCACCCGTCAGGCGCAGGAAGCCCCGCCGCGCCGTCAGGCTCCAGCGTTGGTCGTCGGGATTGTGGTTCCACTCCCATTGCGGTCCCAGCCTGGCGGCTGAGAAGCCGTCGGAGGTCTGGGGCGAGACGGCCGGGAAGCGTCCGCCGACATCGGGCATGGCGTGCTGGGCGACCGGCTGGCCGCCCGGCGCATCCGGGCCCGCGCCGGGGATCGGCTCGCCGATGAACGGCCAGTCGTCCTTCCAGATCAGCGGCTGCAGGTGGACGATGCGGCCATAGGCGCCGGCGCTGTTGAAGTGGATGAACCAGCCCTGGCCGGAGGGCGTCTCGACCCAGCCGCCCTGGTGCGGCCCCTTCAGGCCGCTCTTGCCCGGGACCAGCACTTCGCGGTGCTCGTAAGGCCCCCAGATCGACCTGGACCGCATCACGGCCTGCGGCCCGGTCTCGACCCCGCCGATCGGCGCGAAGATGTAGTACCAGCCGTTGCGCTTGTAGAGCTTCGGCCCTTCCAGCACCGGCAGGGCCTTGGCGTCCTCGACGATGACCTTGCCCTCGTCGAGCACCGACTGGCCGTCCGGGGCCATGCGATGCAGCACCAGCGGCCCCGCGCCGACCTTGCCGTGCACCAGATAGGCCTGACCGTCGTCGTCCCAAAAGGGGCACGGATCCTCAAGGCCCGGCCCAGCCACCACCGCCACGGGGGCGGTCCACGGCCCGTCGACCTTGGTCGCGGTCGACATGAAGATCCCCTCATAGGGGGTGGCGAAATAGACGTAGAACTTGCCGTCGTGATGCCGGATCGACGGCGCCCAGACCCCGCCGGCATAGCGTTGGCCGGCGGTGCGCTGATCGCGCGGCATCCGGGCGCCGGCGTCGTTGGTCGGCACGGGTCCCGGCAGGTCGTATTCCGGCGCGAACGGCAGCTTGGGCAGGACGTGGCCGGCGATCGTCCAGTGGACCAGGTCCTTGGATGTCAGGATCGGCACGCCCGGCGAGAAGTGGAAGCTGGACGCCACCAGGTAATAGGTGTCGCCCACGCGGATCACGTCGGGGTCGGAATAGTCGGCCGGCAGGATCGGGTTGCGATAGACCGCCGCCGCCGATGGCTTCGGCGCGGCGAGCGCCGGCCCGGCCAGGACCAGAGCCGTCGCGGCGAGTAGTCCCAGCCGTTTCACGCGCATCACGAAGTCCTCAGAACGATTGGGTGGTCGTCTCGTCAAACCGGCGATCGGGCAGCCAGCGACTGCCGAACGACCGGAAGCCGGTCACCTGGTCGAGCAGGAAGCTTGGCCCCTTGGGCAGGCGCAGCCGGAAGAGGTCGATGTCCTCGACATCGTTCAGCCAGAAGGCCGGACGCGCGTCCGCCGCCTCGGTGACGATCTCGACATTGCTCATCTCGATATTGCGGGCGTGGCGGATGAAGAAGCCGCTGGCCGGCAGGTCGCCGAACATGTCCGGATCGGGATAGGCCTTGTCGGCCTCGGGCGGCCGCCGCTTGGCCAGCTCGGCCGACCCACCGCCCATGGAGTGGAAGTAGACATCGCTGATCTTGACGTCCTCGACCGGGTGACCGGCCACGCCGGCGATGATCGAGGGCTGGGGCGTCGCGCCATGGCTGACGATGTTCTGGATGGTGATCCGCCGCAGCTTGCCGACCGGAACGCCGGCCGGGCCGCGCATCCGGCTGCCCAGGCGCAGGAACAGCGGCGGGAAGCCCAGCCCCCGCATGGTGATGTTGCTGATGGCGATGTCTTCGGTCAGCGCCCCGTCCATCGTCTCCAGCGCGATGCCGTAGCAGTGGTCGAACACGCAGTTGGTGATGGTGACGTTCTTGAAGCCGCCGTTCGACTCCGTGCCCAGCTTGATGCGGCCATAGCCGTGGAAGCCGGGCGGCATCTTCTTCCAGGTCCCGTCGATCACCGAGCCCATCTCGTAATTGC